>Ga0164241_10000014_pt1 | contig 481505 bp, 428 predicted proteins | sample OricomyardsoilBY_FD_108780 | JGI IMG/M metagenome (GOLD analysis project Ga0164241, IMG submission 108780) | Backyard soil microbial communities from Emeryville, California, USA - Original compost - Back yard soil (BY) | ecosystem: Environmental > Terrestrial > Soil > Unclassified | place...
ACTGCCGCCCGGTATGCCGTTACAGTCCAGCACTTGGCCTATGCAAACGCAGTTCGTGTTCCACTGGTCGTTGCCCGTGTTCGCGTTGCCGTCAATGCAGGATGTGCCCGGCAGAGCGCTGCCGCCCGGTATGCCGTTGCAGTCCAGCAGTTGGCCTACGCAAACACAGTTCGTGTTCCACTGGTCATTGCCGGTGTTCGCGTTACCGTCGCTGCAGGATGTGCCCGGCAGAGCGCTGCCGCCCGGTATGCCGTTGCAGTCCAGCAGTTGGCCTACGCAAACGCAGTTCGTGTTCCAATGGTCATTGCCGGTGTTCGCGTTACCGTCGCTGCAGGCCGTGCCTGGCAGAGCGCCGCCACCCGGTAATCCATTGCAATCCAGTATTTGGCCCACACACACACAGTTCGTGTTCCACTGGTCATTGCCGGTGTTCGCGTTACCATCAGTGCAGGACGTGCCGGGTTGGGCGCTGCCACCCGGTACGCCAGCGCAGTCCAACACTTGACCAACACACACGCAGTTCGTATTCCACTGATCGTTACCCGTGTTCGCGTTACCATCACTGCAGGATGTGCCAGGCAAGGCACCGCCACCCGGTACACCATTACAGTCCAGTACTTGGCCTACGCACACACAGTTCGTGTTCCACTGGTCATTGATCGTGTTCGCGTTATTGTCATTGCACGTAGTGCCGGGAAGCGCCGTCCCGTTGGGCACGCCTTGGCAGTCCAGAGTGGAGGGCGTGCCAGCACAGCTGCAATCCGTACCGTACACATCGTTGATAGTGGACGCATTGCCATCATTGCATGCCATACCTGGCAATGTACTACCGCCCGGTACTCCCATGCAGTCAAGCACTTGGCCTATGCAGACGCAGTTCGTGTTCCATTGGTCGTTGCCCGTGTTCGCGTTACCGTCACTGCAGGATGTTCCTGGCAGGGCGCCGCCACCCGGTACGCCGTTGCAGTCCAGAACCTGACCAATACACACGCAGCTCGCGCTCCATATATCGTTGCCCGTGTCCGCATTTCCATCACTGCAGGCCGTGCCCGGCAGCGCACCCCCACCCGGTACGCCGTTGCAGTCCAGAACCTGACCAACGCAAACGCAGCTCGTGTTCCACTGGTCATTGACCGTGTTTGCGTTACCGTCGCTGCAGGATGTGCCTGGCAGAGCGCCACCACCCGGTATGCTGTTGCAGTCCAGAACTTGACCAACGCACACGCAGCTCGCGCTCCACGTATCGTTGCCCGTGTTCGCGTTACCATCACTGCAAGATGTGCCGGGCAGGGCGCCGCCACCCGGTAATCCATTGCAGTCCAGAACCTGACCGACACAAACGCAGCTCGCACTCCACGTATCATTGCCCGTGTTCGCGTTACCGTCGCTGCAGGCCGTGCCGGGCAGGGCGCCGCCACCCGGTACGCTGTTGCAGTCCAGAACCTGACCAACGCAAACGCAGCTCGTGTTCCACTGGTCATTGACCGTGTTCACATTACCGTCACTACAGGAGGTGCCTGGCAGGGCAGCACCACCCGGTACGCTGGTGCAATCAAGCACCTGACCAACGCACACGCAGCTCGTGTTCCACTGGTCGTTGCCCGTGTTCGCGTTCCCGTCACTGCAAGATGTGCCCGGCTGGGCGCTACCACCCGGTACACCATTGCAATCCAGAACCTGACCAACGCACACGCAGTTCGTATTCCACTGGTCATTGCCGGTGTTGGAGTTGTTGTCGTTGCATGCTGTGCCGGGAAGCGCCGCGCCATTGAGGACCCCTTGACAATCCGGTACTGCGGGTGTGCCTGCACAGGTGCAGTCCGTGCCGTACAGATCATTTATCGTGGATGCGTTTCCGTCATCGCAAGGCGTGCCCGGCTGAGCGCTTCCACCTGGTACCCCGGCGCAATCCGGTGTCGGCGTACCTGAGGCCACCCCTTCGGCTCCCAAGGAAAGATCATTGAAACTGCCGGTATTGGTGACCTGCAACTTGACGGCGCGTACCATATACTGCTTACCCGCCACGTAAGGGATAGCTGCGCTAGTGAAATTGGGTTGGACGACCGGCGTACTATTCAACCTCAACAGCTCTCCTGTCGATGGATTCTCCTCATAGACATAATAGCCATCAACGCTTCCGGGGGATGGGTTCCATGAAAAGGCGGCGAAGCCGGAACTATTTCCCACTTGGACGTTGGATGGCTGCGGGACGACCGTCATCCGCAGGGAGGGATCGCCCATCAGGCCCATATGCACCCGGGAGTAGGGGTTGCCCTGCCACCCACCGTTCTGCGGCGAATAGAGGACGGTATTGTTCATGGTTATCCATGCGCTATACCCGATATTATCCCCCATGCCCATATGCTGGAACCACCAACTGGGAATTCCACTCCACACATTGGTCAGTCCATTTCCACTGGCAAGGGCCGCACGCAGGAAATCATTGTCCGCGTCCCAATCACCGAAATAGGAACCGAAGGTCATGTTGAAGAATCCCCCAAAGGAGATGCTTGCATAGTTCTGCGTACTTCCGACATTGTCCGCGCTGGTAAAGGTTCCTCCCCCACAGGCGTAGGTCCAGAGATAGCTTTGGCCGTTGACATTGCTGGTAAAGGGCGAGGAATATGGATAAAGGTCCGTTAGTTGCGCCCCGCCTACCAAGGCGGCTATGTTCCGATAAGCTGAAGCTGCCAAAGGATTGGAGACGTATTGAAAATTATCAAATACGATCCCACGCCTCAGGGGTACCAACTGCATGACCTTGTATGCGTGGGCCTTATTCAGATAGGACCTTGTCAGCTCAAGCGCGCTTTGGCCGAACGCGTTCATGTTGTGAAAATCCACCCGGCCCACCTCCAACTCCACGGCACTAGGGAAATCATTTTGGTCGAATTTGCCATCACCCGGCACATTGTGGTCACGGGGATCCGTGGCGCCGGTGGCATATACGGATTGATCGGTCCACGTCCCATCCACATCGCCATAGTACCCGTCGCAGGACCACGCTCCCAAATGCTCGGCATGGCCGTCCGGGTTCAATGCGCCGGAATACGGCACCGCAATATGCCCTAGGATATAAAGTGCCTTCACAGCGGTCGGATCCGCATTGTAATCGCTAACGACAATGCTCTTGGTGGCCGGGACTGACATGGTCGGGTCGACATCATGACGGATCACCACCCAGCCATCCTCTTTCAGATCGGCCTGCAACTGCGAGATCTCAGAGGTAAGGCCACTTGTGAGTGTATTGTCCACCAATAGGATGATCTTGCCTCTGTGTTCAACCGGGTCGAGATCGATCCCCGAGGCGATATAGCCGGTTCCATTCCCGTTGCCGGAACGGACCACCTTGTATTCGTAGTAAGTATTGGTGACGACGTTGTTGTCGACGAACTGACCTGCGCTGGCAGCAACCACCGCAATACTGCTACCCCAGTTTTGAGAGGACTTGAGCTTTCTGTAGACCGTATATGAGTTGGCACCAGAAAATGGTTGCCACGCCACAGTGATGCTTGGCGGAGACTGCTGAACAGCAGCTCCAAGCTGGACAGCATCCTTTTGGGAAAGCGACTGCGCGGAAAGGGGACGGGCTAGGAAAAATCCAAGAAGCACGAGGATCGAATATCTCCACATCGAACTGGGTCACCCGAGCTGTGAAAACTGAGCCATGCAAAACGCGTGGTCATCATCCGGGGCATCATTGTTAGCGCAATTTTAGACCCCGGAGTTTCACTGTCAAGCGCCTAATAGACGAACCCTTGGAAAAGCGCCATGAATCTCTCGTGCAGGTGCATGATCGACCTCGATCAACCCAAGCGCCCAAGTGTCATTCTGACACGAGGATGACATGCATCTTCGTTCTGAAAGGTAGCCGCCCATCACGAGTGTCCGACGACCTTCCCATGAACTGCAATCAATATCCATGCGGATGAGGTCCGTGGGGGCGTCACTTGGTGTAGTTTTACCGGGAGGTGTCAAACTGCCTCATGCCAGTATCCGCTTTGTTGACTACGGTCACAACTATTAAGGACCAAGCACGTTTGACCCCCTCCACCAATTCTCGATCGCAATTGTGAGTATGCCGAGTCTACAAAGTCCAATTAATAGCATCCTCGATCTTTTTGACCTGACGGTTGCCAGACAACCCACCCAACTTGCGGTGATCGGGGCCGATGACGCCCTCACTTATCGGGAAACCGCGCGAAGACGGGATGTTTTGGCCGAGCAGATCTTCAATGGCGGAGCCACTCTGGGATCTGCCATCGGGATATGCCTCGAACGGTCACCCCAACTGATCCTTAGCGTCCTGGGTATCCTCAAGGCCGGCTCAGCCTATCTCCCCATCGACCCGGCCTATCCGGTGGACCGCATCGCCTTGATGCTGGAGGACGCCCGGCCCGGACTGATCCTTACCGACCGCGCACACCGGCACCTCTTCGCCAGTTCCGCGATCCCAGTGCTGCTGATCGAGGACATTGACCTCGCCAATGGACCGGCTTTCAATGGCCCCAGCCCCGCTGGGCCTGACGACCCCTGCTACATCCTATTCACCAGCGGAAGCACTGGCCGGCCCAAGGGTGTGGTGATGCATCATGCACCGCTTTCGAATTTGGTCGAATGGCAGATGCGGACATCTGTTGTGGGCTCCGGCGCGAAGACCTTGCAATTCGCCCCGATCAGCTTCGACGTTTCCTTCCAGGAGATCTTCACCACATTCGCACAAGGTGGCACGTTGGTGTTGATCACCGATGAGGACCGCTTGAACAGCACACAACTTCTGAGGAAGATCAACACGGAGCAGATCGATCGCGTCATCCTGCCCTTTGTGGCTTTACAGTATTTGGCCGAAGCCGTGGAACGCACCGGCGAAGTGCCGCGCTCCTTGAAAGAGGTCTTCACCAGCGGTGAGCAGTTGAAGATCACGCCCGCAATTGTCAACCTCTTCAAGCAATTGCCCGGCTGCCGACTATGCAACCAGTACGGCCCGACCGAAGGACACGTGGTGAGCGAACTCGAGTTGACAGGTGATCCCGCTTCATGGCCAGCATTGCCCAACATTGGAAAGGCCATTGACAACGTGAAGCTGCTGGTGCTTGATGAAGCGATGAAGCCGGTGAAGAAGGGTGAAGAAGGCGAACTTTATCTCGGTGGTGCATGCGTGGCCACCGGCTACATCAACCAACCGGAACTCACCGCTGAACGCTTTCTGGCCGACCCATTCACGCCCGACGGAAGGCTCTATAGGACCGGCGACCGGGCGGTGGAACTGCCCAATGGCGATATCGATTTCAAAGGGCGCATCGACGGGCAAGTGAAGGTGCGTGGCTACCGCATCGAACTGGGGGAAGTGGAAACGGCACTGGAAAAACATCCCGCGATCGAGCAGGCCGTGGCCGCCGTACGCGAGGACCGGCCCGGCGTAAAGCGACTGATCGGCTATTATGTGGCATCGAAGGACGTTTCGACCAACGCGCTGCGCACCCATCTGGGAGCACTCCTCCCCGACTACATGGTGCCTTCCGCTTTCGTGGCCGTAAGCGAATGGCCGCGCACGCCGAGCGGAAAGATCGATCGCAAGGCACTGCCCGCACCTGATGTAAAACGGCCGGATCTCGACGTGACCTTCGCAGCACCGCAGACGTCATTGCAGAAGACCCTCGCCATGGTATGGGCCGATCTGCTCGGCATCGACCGTGCAGGCATCGACGACAACTTCTTCGACCTCGGCGGCAACTCGCTGCTCAGCATCCAATGCGTTGCGCAGTTGGAGGGCCATGGGCTGAAACTGCCGATCGTGAAACTCTATCAGCATCCCACGATCCGCGCTTGCGCCGCCTATCTCGAAGGTGATGCAAATGCCGTGGCGCCGGCTGAAATGGCGAAGGCGCGCAAACGAAAAACGGAGGCGTCGAAAAAGGGCGACATCGCCATCATCGGCATGAGCGGCCGCTTCCCCGGCGCTGCCGACACGGAGGAATTATGGCGGAACCTGTTGGACAAGAAGAACAGCATCAGCCGCTGGACCGCGGATGAGATCGACGCAAGCATTCCGGAAGAACTGCGCAACGACCCGGACTATGTGAAGGCACGCGGCGTGATCAGCGATGCGGACAAATTCGATGCGGCCTTCTTCGGCGTGAACCCACGTGTGGCGGCCTTGATGGACCCACAGCAGCGCGTCTTCATGGAGACGGCATGGGCGGCGCTTGAAGATGCGGCCTACGACCCAGCGCAGTTCGCGGGATTGATCGGTGTCTATGCCGGCATGGGCAACAACACCTATTTCACGCGGAATGTCATCGGCCACCCCGAGTTGATCGGGCAGGTCGGCGACTTCCAAGTGATGACCGCAAACGAGAAGGACTACATCGCGACGCGCCTCGCGTTCGAGTTCGACCTGCGCGGCCCGGCGTTGAGCATTCATACCGCGTGCAGCACTTCACTCGTCGCGATCGCGCAGGCGTTCAAGGCGCTGCGCGATGGAGAATGCGACATGGCGTTGGCCGGCGGCATCGCTATCACGGTACCGATCAACAGCGGCATCGTTTACAACGAAGGCGGCATGTACAGCCCGGATGGCAGCACGCGCACCTTCGATGCTGACGGAAAGGGCACCAGCTTCAGCGACGGCGTGGGCATCGTTGTCCTCAAACGGTTGGAGGACGCGCTGCGCGACAACGACCACATCTATGCCAACGTGAAAGGCGCCGCTGTGAACAATGACGGCAGCGACAAGGCGAGTTTCACCGCACCCAGCGTGCGCGGTCAGGCGGAAGTGATCGCGATGGCGCAGGCGGATGCGGATGTCGATCCGAAGGACATCTCCTACGTGGAGGCGCACGGCACGGCCACACCATTGGGTGATCCGATCGAAGTGGAAGCGTTGACACTGGCATTCGGCGGTCAGACCGAGAATCAGTATTGCGCGATCGGCTCGATCAAGAGCAACATCGGGCACTTGACAGCGGCCGCGGGTGTCGCGGGCGTGATCAAGACGGCGTTGGCTTTGAAGGATGAGAAGATCCCAGCAAGCATCGGTTTCGAGAAGCCTAATCCCGCGATCGACTTCTCGCATTCACCTTTCCGGGTCGCGCTGGATAATGCGGCTTGGCCACGGAACGCAACTCCGCGTTTGGCGGGCGTTTCCAGCTTCGGCGTCGGTGGCACGAATGCACACGTGATCCTTGGTGAAGCACCAGTTGTCACTCCGTCCAGCACTTCACGCGACAAGCAACTCTTCCTGGTCAGCGCAAAGAGCAAGGCCTCGCTCGATGCCATGACGGAGAACCTCCGGACGTGGCTTGGGTCTCATCCGCAGTCATCGCTTGCTGACGCTGCATACACCTTACAAGTGGGCCGTCGTTCATTCAAGCATCGCCGAGCGATCGTAGGCGGCTCCCACGCGGAAGTGAGCGATGCGATCGCGAGCAAAGACCCGAATTTGACCAGCACGCGTGAGTTGCATGAAACAGCGCCCGGTGTGGTCTTCATGTTCCCCGGCCAGGGATCACAGTACGTCAATATGGGCCGCGACCTGCATGCGTCCGAGCCGGTCTTCGCGCAGCACTTCGACCGTTGCTGCGAGCTTTTCAGCTCCGCGCTCGCCACGGATCTGAAGGCCATCATCTTCCCCAAAGCGGGTGAAGAAGAAAAGGCTAGCGAGCAGTTGAAGCAGACCGTCAACACGCAGGCAGCGCTCTTCACTATGCACTACAGCCTGGCGAAGCTGTGGATGCATTGGGGCATAACACCGGATGCGATGATCGGCCACAGCATCGGTGAGTTCGCCGCAGGCTGCTTGGCCGGCGTGTTCTCGTTGGAGGACGCCATCACCTTGGTGGCGAACCGCGGCCGCATGATGCAGGCGTTGCCCGGAGGTGCCATGCTCAGTGTGCGTGCATCGGAAGAGGATATCGCAAAGCGCCTACCGGAAGGTTGCTCCATCGCGGCGAACAACGGCCCGCAACTCTGCGTGGCCAGCGGTCCGCACGCAGCCATCGCGAAACTGCAGGTCGCATTGGAAAAGGATGGCATCACCTGCAAACTCCTTGTGACCAGCCATGCCTTCCACAGTCCGATGATGGACGCCATGATGGCCCCATACAAGAAGGTGGTGGAAGGTGTTCGCCTGCATGCGCCGCGCATTCCCATCGTCAGCACGGTGACGGCCGAATGGATGAAGGATGACCAGGCTGTTTCCGCTAGCTACTGGAGCGACCATGTGCGCGCGACCGTGCGTTTCGCTCAAGCTGTGAAATTCGCTTGGAACGATGCGGACCGTGTGATGCTTGAAGTAGGTCCACGCACTACGGCAACGACACTTGCACGCCAGCAGAGCAGCGATCCGAAGAAGCAGGCCGCGGTCTCCTCACTTGGCGATCATGCAGGCAACGGCAACGAAATCACGCAATTGCTGAAGGCCGTTGGTGGCCTGTGGCAGAGCGGTGTTTCAATCAACTGGAGCGCATTCCACGAAGGGGAACAACGCCATCGGATCTCCATGCCGACCTATGCCTTCGAGCGGGTGCGGCATTGGGTGGATCCCGTGTCCATGGTGGCGGCCGGTGGCCATGCCATCGCGAGCACGAGCATCGAGGCGCCCGTTCCTGGGAATGCCGACGCGGACCTTTCGCCGAAGGAGGCCTTGATCGCGCGCATCAAGCAATTGCTGGAGGAAAGTTCCGGTCTTGAATTGACCGAGGCCAGCCCGGATCAGACCTTCCTAGAGATGGGTCTCGACTCGCTTTTCCTCACGCAAGTGGCGACCTCGCTCACGAAGAAGTTCGGTGTGAAGGTCAGCTTCCGCCAACTGAACGAAGAGCTACCGAACCTCGACCGGCTGGCGGACTTCATCCTACCGCATGTGAAGGGAGGAGTGACAGTGTCTGTCGGGAACTCTCCTGCGAAACCGGGATCAACCAGCTCCGTGAATGCGCTGGAAGATGCGCCGGAACTGAAGAATGCCTTCGGCGCGCAGGCGCGGATCATGAAGGAACGGACCGACGACATGACGCCGCAACAGCGCGCATGGTTCGACGACTTCGTGAAACGCTACACGGCAAAGACCGCCAAGAGCAAGGCCTTCACGCAGCAGAACCGCATGACGATGGCGGACCCGCGCGTGGTGACGGGCTTCAAACCACAAACGAAAGAGCTGATCTACCAGGTGGTGGTGGACCGCAGCGAAGGCGCTCATCTGTGGGACATCGACGGCAACGCATACATCGACATCCTCAGCGGCTTCGGCAGTTCCATGTTCGGCTACATGCCGGAGTTCATCAAAAAGGCCTGCCACGCGCAGCTGGACACCGGCATCGAGATCGGTCCCATGCATCCGCTGGCGGCAGAGGTGTCGAAATTGCTCTGCGAATTCACCGGCCATGAGCGCGCGGCCGTGTGCAACACCGGTTCCGAGGCCGTGCTGGGCGCGATGCGCATGGCGCGAACGGTGACCGGACGAAGTCTCATCATCGCCTTCAGCGGCAGCTACCACGGCATCAACGACGAGGTGATCGTGCGCGGCAGCAAGAGCCACAAAAGCTACGCGGGCGCACCGGGCATCATGCCGGAAGCGGTGGAGAACATGCTGATCCTCGACTACGGCACGCCCGAAAGTCTGGAGATCATCAAGCAGCGCTGCCACGAAGCCGCCGCCGTGCTGGTGGAACCCGTGCAGAGCCGCCGCATGGAATTCCGTCCCGTGGATTTCCTGCGCGAGGTGCGCACCATCACCAAGCAACATGGCGCGGCCTTGATCTTCGACGAAGTGATCACCGGCTTCCGCATGCACCCCGGCGGAGCACAAGCGTTGTTCGGCATCAAGGCCGACATCGCAACGTATGGCAAAGTGATCGGCGGCGGCATGCCCATCGGCGCCATGACCGGTAGCCGCACGTGGATGGACGCGCTCGATGGAGGACCGTGGCAATTCGGGGACGGCAGCGTGCCCGAGGCAGGTGTCACCTATTTCGCTGGCACGTTCGTTCGCCACCCGCTCACCATGGCCGCCGCGAAGGCCGTGCTGGTCCACATGAAGGAGGAAGGCGCCGGATTACAGGAACGCTTGAATACCATGACCGAGAACATGGTGCAGCGCGTGAACGGACTTTTCGACCGCTATCGCTTGCCATTCCGCTGGGTCAATTTCGGCAGTGCCTTCAAGACCAAGTACGACGATAGTGTGGGCTATACCGAGCTCTTCTTCATGCTGATGCGCCACCACGGCGTGCATGTGCTGGACTTCCCGCATTTCCTCACCACCGCGCACACGGAGGCGGATGTGGAACGCATCATCGAGGCCGTGGAGAAGACCTGTATCGAATTGCGCGCATCCGGTTTTATGCCGGAGCGCACCTATCCCATCAAGGTGGTGAACAGCATGTTGAACGGGCAAGCGCATAAAGCACATGAGCGCGTGCAGGAAGGCCAAGAACCACCTGTTCCCGGCGCACGCTTGGGACGCACACCTGAAGGCGAACTCGGGTGGTTCATCCCGGACAGCAACAATCCGGGCAAGTACAAAATGCTGTTGGCGGAAGTGAAATAAATACCTTCAGGGCGTTGAATGCTCATTGATCAGTATGGACAAATTCATTCCTGAGACGAAGTATGTGGCAGTGGAGTTCGACCCGTTCGCAGGTCCCGTTATCGAGCGTTCAGCTCCTACCACGGAAGCGCAGCGCGAAGTATGGGTGGCCTCGCAGTTGAGCCGGGAAGCCAGTTGCGCATACATCGAATCCGTGACGTTGTGCCTGGAAGGTGAATTGGACCACGGGCATCTACGGAGCGCCATCACCTACTTGGGCCAGCGGCACGAAGGCCTGCGAAGCACGATAAGCGCGAACGGTCTGCTCATGATCATCATGGAGCAGTTGGACATACCGCAAGCGTATACCGACCTGAGCACATTGGACCCCAAGGAGCGGCAAGCGCGGCTGGAGGCCATCGGCGAAGCGGATATGGAACAGGCGTTCGACCTGTTGAAGGGACCGCTATTCCGCACCCACCTGATCCGGACCGCGAAAGGTGAACATCAACTCCGGCTCACCGGGCACCATGTGATCCTGGACGGATGGAGCATGGGCGTCGTGATGGGTGATATCAGCCAGGCCTACACGGCCTATGCCGCTGGACAGCAACCTCAATTGCCTCCTGCGGACCGCTTCAGCGATTTTGCCTTGGCCCAGATCGACTTCGCGGCCAGCAAGGACTTCGGGGCGGTCGAGCGCTATTGGTTGGATCTGTTCAAAGGATCAACGCCCCGTTTGGACCTGCCCTCCGATCGGCCCCGCCCGCTGAAGAAGACCTTCACCAGCCGCCGCATCGACATGGAGCTGGACCCTGTGCTGACACAGCGCCTGCGGGAAATGTCAACCCGCGCCGGCAGCAGCCTCGTCACCACCCTGCTCACATGCTTCGAATTGCTGATCTACAGGCTTACCGGCGATAGCGACCTGTGCATCGGCCTGCCCGCCGCCGGGCAAAATGACTTCGGCATGAAGGAACTCGTGGGCAACTGCGTGAACCTGCTCGCCTTGCGCAGCACCATCGATGGAGAACAGCGCTTCATCGACCACCTGAAGGAACGCCGCAGCTCCATACTGGATGCCACCGACAACCAGAAATACACCTTTGGTACGCTGGTGCGCAGGCTGAACGTTCCGCGCGAACCCGGACGCATTCCGCTCTGCCCAGTCGTGTTCAATATTGACATGGACATTGATTCCACAGTGTCCTTCAACGGATTGCAGCACCACGTCATCAGCAACCCGCGCAAGTACGAGAACTTCGAACTATCCCTGAATGTCACCGGCAAAGAGAGTTCCCTTGTCCTGGAATGGAGCTACAACACCGACCTTTTCAACGAAGAGACCATCCGCTCCTGGATGGACCAATTGGCCGCACTGATCGAACATGTCGGCACAACCCCGGAGGCCAGTATCCATGAACTGACTGGCAAGAAAACCCGGGCCGAAGCTCCGATGTTCCCCCCCGCCGAGTGGCTGGGCACATTCAATGACTATCCCAAAGTGGATATACCCACGCTCTTTACACAAGTGGCCGACCAATATCCGGACAATGTCGCCGTGGAACTAGGCAATGAGAAGCTGAGCTACGCGGAATTGCGCGTCCATGTGAACATCTTGGCAGCCGAACTGGCCAAGCGGGGCCTGCGGCACGGCGAACCCGTGGGGGTGTGCATGGACCGATCGATCGGAACACAGACGGCCATGCTCGCCATCCTGAGCGCCGGCGGATGCTACGTGCCCTTCGACCTGAGCTATCCTGAGGAGCGCGTCCGTTACATGCTCGAGGATGCCCAGGTGAAGTTCATGCTTACCCAAACCCACTTGGCCGACCAGTTCCCCGGATGCGAGGACCGCATCATCCTCCTGGACAACTGGGGCCGTAGCGGTGAACTGCCCTTCACCGACGCCCCGACCCCTGCGCGCATCCACGACGCCAACAGCCCCGCCTACATCATATATACCAGCGGAAGCACGGGCATGCCAAAGGGCGTGGTCGTGCCACACCGGGGTGTGGTCCGACTGGTGCGTGACCAGAACTACGTAGAGTTCAGTTCCAGCCTGGTCATCCTACAGATCAGCAACCTGTGTTTCGACGGTTCCGTCTTCGAGATCTGGGGGGCACTCTTGAATGGGGCCAAACTGGTCGTGCAGCCCCAACAAAAACCTACGCTGCAGGAGATCGTCGATAACATCATACAGCACAAGGTCAACACGGCCTGCTTCACCTCCGGGTTGTTCAACCTGATGGTGGATGAGCATGTGGAGGACCTTCACGGCCTGAAATATCTGCTCGCTGGAGGCGATGCCCTCAGCGTTCGCCATGTCAAGCGGGCCCTCCAAGTACTCGGCCCCGGTGTCGTGATCAATGGTTATGGCCCCACGGAAAATACCGACTACACCACCTGCCATGTTATCAACGATGAAGCCGACCTGCAAATAAGGGTACCGATCGGTCGGCCCATTTCCAACACCACCGTCCATATCCTGGATGCCGGCATGAGTCCGGTGCCTGTCGGCGTAACGGGAGAATTATTCACCGGCGGGGATGGCATTGCCATTGGTTACTGGCAACGCCCCGAGCTTACCGCATCACGGTTCATCGACGATCCCTTCAGCACAGCGCCAGGGGCCAAACTATATCGAACCGGAGACCTCGCCAGATGGCGTCCTGACGGCACCGTGGATTTTCTCGGTCGCATCGACGGGCAAGTGAAGGTGCGCGGATTCCGGGTGGAGTTGGGGGAGATCGAGAACGCCATCAGCGCTGTCAGTGAGGTGAAGGACCGCGTGGTGATAACGCGCAATGACGTCTCCGGGGAGAAACAACTCGTGGCCTATTTGGTACCGAAGCATCCGGATGTGGAAAACCCCGAAGTCCTGACCACGACCGTACGAAACCATTTGAGCAAGATCTTGCCGGGGTACATGGTGCCTCTGGCATTCGTTGTCTTGCCCAAACTGCCGCTGACCGGCAATGGCAAGGTGGACAGACGCGCCTTGCCTGCCCCCGTACTCGACACTAGCCCCCGTGCCACCTATGAGGCGCCCGCAGTCGAGGTTGAGCGGGCCCTCGCCAAGATCTGGAGCACGCTCCTTCGCGTAGACCGTATCGGGCGACACGACAATTTTTTCGATCTGGGCGGACATTCCCTCTTGGGCATCCAGATGCTGGCCGCCGTCCGCTCAGCCTTCAATGTCGAACTCTCCCTGCTCTCGGTATTCGAAGCGCCGACGCTATCCGCCCTTGCCGAAGTCATTTCGGGAGCGGCCGCGCCGGCGCGCGCGCCCATTCTGCCGGTTGACAGGAATGGCGAACTCGAGGCATCCTTCGGCCAGCAGCGCATGTGGATGTCCGCGCAGTTCGGCCGCGATGCATATGATATGTCGCAGGCGATCCGGATCACCGGCGAGCTCGACGCGAACGCACTCGCACGTGCGATCGATGCCCTCGTCGCACGCCACGAACCCTTGCGCACCACCTTAGAGACCACGCCCGCAGGACAACTCATCCAGCGCATCCATCCCGCTGCCACCCATGAGCTCACCACGGAGACCGTCGCCTCTTTCGACGAGGCTCTCGCTTGGTGCCAGCAGAAATGCCAGCAGCCGTTCAACCTCGTTACCGGCCCCTTGTTCGAGCCAAGCCTCTGTCGCATCAACGACCGCGACCACATCCTGCTCCTGCGCATGCACCACATCGTGGGCGATGAATGGTCCATCGACGTGCTGCTACGCGATCTCGGGTCGCTCTATCAAGGCCGCACCTTAACACCACTTCCTTTCTCCTATGCTGACTTCGCCGCGTGGCAGCGCAACCAGTTCACCGACGAAGTGATCAAACGCGAACTTGACTACTGGCGCGACCAGCTTGCCGGAGCCCCTGCGCTGCTGGAACTTCCCACGGACCGGCCCAGGCCACCCGTGTTCAGCGGCAACGGCGCGCTGTTTGAACGCCGCCTACCACCCGATCTATGGCGTCGCATCGAGGCGCTCGGACAACGGCACCAAGCAACGCCGTTCATGACCTTGCTCGCCGCGTTCCAAGTGCTGCTCCACCGCTACGCCGGCGCCACCGACATCTCCATTGGTGCCCCCATCACAAATCGCGACCAGCCCGGATCCGAGGACCTCGTAGGATTCTTCATCAATACCCTCGTGCTGCGCACTGACCTCTCCGGCGAGCCGAGTTTCAGCGACCTGCTCAGCCGCGTCCGCAGCGTTGCCCTCGGCGCATTCACCCATCAGGATATTCCCTTTGAGCGCGTCGTGGAGGAGCTGGCCCCGGAGCGCAATCCCGCCTACACCCCGCTCTTCCAGGTCTCCTTTGCACACCAGTCCAAGCAGGCATCACCAGAGGCCCCAGGGCTCGCTTTCGAGCAGGTCGACATCGCCTCCACCACAGCGAAGTTCGACCTGACCCTGTTCACCAGTCCTACCGCTGACGGCTTGGCTTGCATCCTCGAATACAACACCGATGTGTTCGACGCAGCCACCATCGAGCGCATGTTCGAGCACTTCGAGATCCTGCTCGAAGGCATCGTTGACGACCCGGCACTGTCCATTGATGAACTTCCCCTGCTGTCGGCGCGTGAGGGACGGATGATCGCCAAATGGAACGGCGGCTACTCCCCATATCCGCAAGGGACCATGGATGAACTCTTCGAGACGATGAGTACCCAGTATCCCGATCATGTGGCCGTGGAATTGGGCAAGGAGAAGTTGAGCTATTCGGAATTGCGCGGCCATGTGAACACCTTGGCCGCCGAACTTGCCAAACAGGGCCTCCGGCAGGGCGAACCCGTGGGAGTATGCATGGACCGGTCGATCGGCACACAGACCGCCATGCTCGCCATCCTCCGCGCCGGCGGTTGCTACGTGCCATTCGACCTTAGCTATCCTTCAGAGCGCGTCCGGTATATGCTGGAGGATGCGCAGATAAAGTTCATGCTTACGCAGGCACACTTGGTCGAACAACTTCCAAGATGTGAGGACCGCATCATCCTATTGGACCACTTGGGGCGTAGCGACAAACTGCACTTCAGCACTTCCCCCCCACCGCCGCGTGAGCATGATGCCAACAGCCCGGCCTATATCATGTATACCAGCGGAAGCACGGGCACACCCAAGGGAGTCGTCGTTCCCCACAGGGGTGTAGTTCGTTTGGTACGGGACCAGAATTACATGGCCTACGGACCGGAGCTTACCTTCCTGCAAATGGGCAATCTCTGCTTTGACGCCAGCACATTCGAGATCTGGGGAGCTTTGCTGAATGGGGCACGCCTGGTGGTGCAACCTCAAGCGAAGGCGACACTGACCGAGATCATCAATTCATTGCGTGAGAAGCAGGTCACAAGTGTCCTCTTTCCAACGGGCCTGTTCAACTTGTTCGTGGATGAGCACCTGAACGAGCTACGCGGGCTGAAGCACATCCTCACGGGAGGCGATATCATGAGTCCCGTCCATGCCAGAAAAGCCTTGAAACTTTTGGGACCGGGGGTGCTCGTGAATGCCTATGGCCCCACGGAGAACAGCGTGATCGTCACCTGCCACGCCGTGGACCATGCCGAGCAGTTGGACCAGAGCGTACCGATCGGCAAGCCCATCGCAAACACGCAGGCCTACATCCTCGATCAAGCGATGCGCCCGGTGGCCATCGGCGTGACCGGTGATCTCTATGCCGGCGGGGACGGCGTGGCACTTGGCTATTGGCAACGGCCGGAGCTGACAGCCGCGCAATTCCTGGACGACCCCTTCAGCAAAAAACCGGGAGCCAAACTTTATCGCACCGGAGACCGCGCCGCATGGAGGCCGGACGGCACCATCGATTTCCTCGGACGGGCCGACGGGCAGGTGAAAGTGCGCGGCTTCCGCATCGAGCTCGCCGAGGTCGAGACCGCCATCGGCCTCTTGGCGGAAGTGAAGGACAACGTGGTGGTGGTCCGCAACGACATCCCCGGTGAGAAGCAACTGGTGGCCTATGTCGTACCACACGCGCTGGATGCCGCGAACGGCGATGAAACCGCACAGGAACAGTTCATCGGCACCTTGCGCGAACACCTGCGTAAGACCATGCCCGCGTACATGGCTCCCACCGCATTCGTCATCATGGACACACTCCCGCTGAATGCCAGCGGAAAGGTGGCCAAACATGCGCTGCCCGTGCCCGAGCAGCGCGCTCAACCATTGGCAGCAACCCATGTGGCACCGCGCAATCCCACCGAGGAACGCTTGACCATCCTCTGGGGCGAGCTATTGAACACCCCCGATCCAGGGATCCACGACAATTTCTTCGACCTCGGAGGACAGTCCATGATCGGCATCCGCCTTTTGGCCCGTGTAGAGGACGCCTTCAGCACCCGCCTGCCGCTGAACTCGCTTTTCCAAGCCCCCACCATCGCACAGTTCGCGGAATTGCTGCACGCGGATACACAGGAGGACGATGACCTGAAGAACCTGACACTGATGCAACCAATGGGAGACCGCCCACCCTTCTTCTGCATCCATGGCGACGAAGCCAACCATTACCTGCCGAAATATCTAGGCAACAACCAGCCTTTCTATGCCTATTTCCATCAGGGCGAGGATGGATCACCCATCAAGTACACGAGCGTGGAATCGATCGCGGCGCATTTCATCAAAGAAATGAAACTGGTCCGGCCGGAAGGCCCCTACCTGCTGGGCGGATATTCATTCGGCGGCATTGTTGCCTACGAAATGGCCCAACAGCTTACAGCAGCCGGGCAGGACGTACCGTTGGTGGCCATGTTCGATACCTATGCACCCAGCATTTACAAGGACCTTGCGCGCGCAGAGCGGCGCCTCCATGACCCCTTGAAGCACATGGTCATGCGGCAGCTCGTGAAGATCGAACAAGCAAGAGGCCAGATCTCCAGTCCGAAGCTCCGCCACTTTCACATCATTGACACCTATGACAAGGCCATCCGTAATTATCGGATCAAGAAGTATGATGGTACCGTCACGATGTACAAGGCGGAAAAGTCCCAGGGGCCGGATGACATGGGTTGGGCGGGCCTGGCCTCGCGTCTGGACATCCGAATGATCCCCGGCGACCACTATAGCCTGATCAAGGAACCTGATGTGGAAATGCTGGCACAGCACTTAACCTCAGACATCGATCTGGCTTTGGAAAAATCCGCCGCGGAGGCCCTCTAGGAATGTCCCAAGGCCGACTGCTGGTCGTGGATTGCATCCCTTCCCGGAGGCATTTCCCGGAGCACTTCGGGTCATGGAAGATCAGGGACCGGCAGGTCCACGCCTGGTATTCCACGCTGGCCCTGCAAACTGGCAGACTGGACGAATTCACTGGTTTGTTGGATGCGGAGGAACAGGTCCGGGCAGAGCGGTTCAGATATGTCGCGGACCGCGAGCGCTACGTCATTGGACATGGCCTGCTCCGGACCTTGCTCGGTCACTATCTGGACCGATCACCGGGGTCGATCATCCTGCAGCGAGGCGAATTCGGAAAACCTTTCCTTGAGGGCCATCCCATTCACTTTAACCTCAGTGATACCAAGGATGCCGTCGTGGTGGGCCTATCATTGGAACACATCGGCATGGATATCGAGACGATGAACCGCCGCACCGACCATAAAAGCGTGGCCGAACACTACTTCACCCCGCGCGAGGTGAAGAGCATCGCTGAAGCAGTGAATGGCAAACGGCGGTTCCTTGAACTCTGGACACGCAAAGAGGCTGTACTGAAGGCCAGTGGCGTGGGCATCATGGACGACCTGCACAGCTTGGAGGTCGGGGAAGCGCATAACACGATGACCATCATACATCCGGACTTCATTCGTCTCGCCGCACCGGAATACGATGTCCACACCATGCACGTAGGTGATGATCATTTAGTGAGCATCGCCTCCGCCACCCCGATAACGGAGATCAAGCTCTTCGAGGGTTTTCCGGAATAACCTACTCCTCCCCTTCACCGAAGAAACGCGGGTGGAAGTTCAACAGGTAGAGCCGCTCGCTCGCGCGGGTCACGGCGGTATAGAGCCAGCGGCCATATTCCCGGTCTATCATTTCCTCGGTCACATAGCCCTGGTCCACGAAGACCGTGCGCCACTGGCCCCCTTGCGCCTTGTGACAAGTGACTGCGTAGGCGTACTTCACTTGGAGTGCATTCGCATAGGGGTCCTGCTTCAAGAGCCGGTAGCGCTCACCCTTGCTGTGCGCTGTGATGCCGTCCATCACGCTGCGCGACAGCTGCCGCATTGCCGGGCCGGGAAGCGCCGGGCCTTCGGCGGAGAGCACGTCCACGATCACCTTCACATCAAGTTCGCGATCGCTGCGACCGTCCCACCAGCCAATGGTGACATCCGCGAAGCGAAGACCGTAGCGCTCCTCATGGCCATGCACACGGCGCACCACGACCTGCTCACCGTTCGCGATCAATGCCGCACCACCGGCCTCCTTGTTCTGCGCGGCCCAGAAGTAGTCGTTCTTCACCACCATCAGGCGGTCGTTGGCCACCAGTTCATCCTCGAAGCCATGGATGCGCGCCCGCACCTGCTGGCTGTATTGGTAAGCGCGTTTGTTGCTCCGGCATATCACGCAAACTTCCTCGTCGCCATGCTGCGCGTAAGCATCCTCCAAGGCATCCTGCAGGTCGTAGCCGTCCACACGGATCACATCGTCGAAGCCGAGGATGAACTGCGGAATGATCTTCGGACCCGCATCGTCCTTGCTGATCGGCATCGTCGCTATCGTATTGCGCAGCGCCGTTGCATTCACCAGAATGCCGGATGCATCGGCCTGTCGCACCACCTCGGTAAGCTCGATGCTACCGGCGAGAAGACCGCGGTCCGCGAGGTCCTTCACCACCAACGCCGGACTGTGGTCACTGCCCACGGGCGGCAACTGCGCGGGATCTCCGATGAGCAGGAGCTTGCAGCCGGGCGCTGAAAAAACATGTTGGAACAGATCATTGAGCAGGTCGCGCGAGCCGAATGCGCCTTCGCCACCGCCCTCTCCGATCATGCTGGCCTCATCGACCACGAAGAGCGCGCCGGCATCGTGGTTCGGGGCGAGGGACATTCCCCCCACTCCGCCATCCTCCTCGCCGCTCACGCGATAGATGCGGCGGTGAATGGTGCTTGCATTCGCTTGGGAATACGCGCTGAGCACCTTGGCCGCGCGGCCCGTCGGTGCGAGGAGGATGACCTTCCTCCGCTCCTTCGCCAGCACCTTCACCAAGGCACCGACCAACGTGGTCTTACCCGTGCCTGCATAGCCTTTCAGGATCAATGTGGCGTGCTCGCGTTCCGTGGCGAGCAAACGCTGCAATGCATGTGCGGCCTTCACCTGCCCCTCCGTTGGTGCATGGCCCAGCGTATCGAGCAGGCGCCCGGAGAGCGATGCGGCAAGGGTGTCGGAGGAAGCGTTCATGATCCTGCCCTCGGGACAGGTCCGGAAATTAGTTCCTTTGCCACCATTGCTTTCCATAACGCCAACATGCTCGTCGAACTTCTTCGCCCCCAATACGATCCCGCCAGGGAGCATGCGTGGCATTTGAGCATCTGGATGGCACCCGAACTGCACGCTTGGTGCGTTCATGACCGCGCGACCGGCGCGGTGATGGCCCTGCAGGCCGATCTTGGCGAGGATATGCCCGCGCAGGACCGCACACCACTGAAGCCCGCGAGTGTCTCCTTCACCGCATTGCCCGAGACCAGCACACTGGTACCGGAAAGCGCGCTGACGGCGGGGAACGAGATGCGCCACTTGAAGCTGGTGCATGGCACACTGCCCACGGGCCTGTTGCGCGATGAACCGATCGCGACCCTTGGCGCGCGCTGCATCTACTTGCATGACGAGGCGGCGGAGCGCATCCTCATGGGCCGTTATCCGCATGCGCGATCGCTCCCGATGCAAGGCACGATGGTCCATGCGGCGATGGCGCGGTCCGGCCAGGCAACAGCCTTGGTGATCCACCGATCCGCCTTGCGCGTGGACATGGCCATTGCCAACGAGGGCCGCTTGCTGCTCAGCAACAATTTCCACGCGGTGACCGCCGAGGATGTCCTCTACTACGCGCTCTTCGTGCTGGAGCAATGCGGAATTTCCCCCAAGGCATGCGTGCTCCATATGGGGGGTACTCACCTCGCCGCTACTGAGGAGGAGTTGCTCACGCGCTACTTCGAAAGGGCGCTCCCGCTCATCGCTTCGAACGACCCGATGGTCGTCGGCAGTGGACTGGAGCACCCACATCATTGGTCCGGTCTGATCGAACAGTTCGCATGCGCATCGTAGGCGGCAAATACAAGGGTCGGCGCATCGAACCGCCCAAGGACATCACGGCACGGCCTACGACGGACTTCGCCAAGGAGGCGCTCTTCAACATCCTGCAGCATTCCATCGCGCTGGAAGGGATCCGCGTGCTGGACCTTTTCGCCGGCGCCGGCGGCATCTCGCTGGAATTCCTCAGCCGCGGCGCTGAAGAAGCGATCAGCGTGGAGCATGACGCCGGCCTCTACGGCCATCTGCAGCGCGTCCGCCGGGAGCTGGACATCCAGAACTGGCACGTGGTGAAGGCCGATGTCTTCACCTATCTCAACACCGACCGCAGCAGGTACGACCTCATCTTTGCGGACCCCCCGTTCCATCTGGAGGGAACTGAACAACTGCCCGCCTTGGTGAGGGAACGGGGCTTGCTTTCCCCAGACGGCCTCATGATCATCGAGCATCCCAAGAACACGGACCTCAGCGGTGACGCCTGGTTCGACCGATGCCGCAAGTACAGCAACATCCACTTCAGTTTCTTCACCCCGAAAACAGACCTGCCATGAGCGCGCGCATCGCCGTCTTCCCCGGCTCGTTCGACCCCGTGACCATCGGGCATGTGAGCATCGTGAAGCGGGCCTTGCCGCTCTTCGACCGTATCGTGGTCGGCATTGGCGAGAACAGCACCAAGCGCTACATGTTCACGCTGGAGCAGCGCTTGGAATGGCTGCGACAGACGTTCGCCGACGAGCCGAAGGTGGAACCGATCTCCTTCCAAGGCCTCACCGCCGACCTCTGCGTGAAGCTGGGCGCATCCTTCATCGTGCGCGGTCTGCGTAACAGCACCGACCACGGCAACGAGCGCAGCATCGCCCTGATGAACCATGCCCTGCGCGGGGTGGAGACGATATTCCTGCCCGCACTGCCGGAGCATGCGCACATCAGCAGCACCATCGTGCGCGAACTGATCGCCAATAAGGCCGATGTCTCCGCGTTCGTTCCTGCGGCGGTCCGCATTCCATGAGAACTTTTTTCCTCTCCCTTCTCTTTCCCTTGGGGACCTTGCTGTCGGCAGCGCCCGTGAAGTTGGTCGTTGATGCGCCCACCTATCCCAGCGAAGAGGTGACACTCTACCGCTATCTGGATGCATTCACGCTGCGGAAGGTGCCCATCGCAGACGGCTTCACCAATTCGAACGGACACGTCGAACTCACCGCGGATGTGCAGGGCACCCAGAAGGTGATGCTGCGGATCGGCGAAGTGGGTGCGGACTTCTTCCTGCGGCCGGGCCAATACACCATGCGGATGCCCGCGCCGGGTGCGAAGGAAGCGGTGCCCATCAGTGGCAGCGCGCGCGTGGACCCGCTGTTCATCGACCTCGACCCGTTGGACGTGAATGCCCTGGAGAGCGACCTCAACGAACGCTTGGATGCCTTCGTGGCGCAAGACCTTGCTACCGACCAGAATTCCGGGATGACAGCGGTGGCCAAGGCCCGCGAAGGAAAGAGCAAGCTCATTCCCGACACCACCAAGGACAGGTCGGCCCTGTCCACATCACCGCATTGGAGCGCGGCCCGGGTGGACACGTTCGCGAAGAAGCTTCAGAAATTCTATGCCGGTGTGAAGGACCCGTGGTTCCAAAGTGAAGTCGAATACGGCATCGCCGGTCTGCGCATTGGTCCCGGAACCAGCGACCGCGAGCTGTTCGAACGCTATCTCAAGAGCCGCCCGGTGCTGTATGATGTACCCGAGTACACACACTTCTTCACGTCCTTCTTCGCCGATCACCTGATGCGTTATCCGTTCCGCTCGGAAACCGACGCGCTCATCAACGACATCGCGGCCGCGCGCACCGACAGCCTCAAGGCCTTGCTCGCAAAGAACGACTTCCTGAAAGACGACCGCTTGAATGAACTCGTGCTGATCACGCAGTTGTATGCGGAGCAGGCGAACAAGGAGTTCAGCCACGCGGGCATTCTGAAAGTACTGGCCGATGTCCGCGACCATTCGCACTATCAGGAGCACCGTCTGATCGCTGCGGACATGCTTTGGGACCTGACGACCATGGAGGCCGGTACGCAGCTGCCTCCCGTGCCCGTGCGCGACACTACCGGCTTTCCGCGCAACTTGGTCGACCTGCTGCATGGCCCGGTGTGCCTGTTGGTCACCGCGACTGGCGGGACGTATGGCGAGCAGGAATTGGCAGCCTACGAGAAGCTGTACAACGAATACAAGGGCTATGTCACCTTCATCAGTATTGATCTGGAAGCGAGCCCGACCGAACTGAAGACCTGGATGGACGCGCACCCGAAGCGCGCTTGGAACTGGTTGGTGCCGGGGGACCGGCAACGGCTGTTGGACCAACTCCGCATCCGGAGCGTTCCTTCCCTATTCGTGCTGCAGGACCGCCAGCTCACCGCGTCACCGGGACCATTGCCCAGCCAAGGTCTGGCAGCGGTCCTGTTCACCATCAAGGCGAAGGCGGACGAGGCGGAGCGGCTCAAGCACGGTCGCGGAGCGCCTCCTCCCAAGCGGTGATCACCGGCAGGATCGAAGCATAGGTATCGCGCTTCACCTCGGTCATTTCCTCCGTGTCGATCCACTTCACGGCATCGATGTCCTCCTCGGTCTGTGGCGCCAGCACTTCGTTCATATCGGCCTTCATCAGGAACCAATCCGTGCGCTTGAGGTGCTGCTTGCCCTTGCGCTCGTAGGTGTGCCATGAGCTGTACAAATGCTTCACGAGTTCGACCTGTGCAAGGCCGCACTCTTCCTGCACTTCGCGCACTGCGGCTTCCTCCATGGATTCTCCCGGATCCACTTTTCCCTTGGGCAGGTCCCAACGGCCCAGCCGATGGATGGCAAGCAGTCGCCCCTGTCCATCCGTGACGGCCCCGCCTGCGGCCTGCACGAATCGGTATCCGGAACGGAACCAGCCCCAGACCTGCTCGATGTCGTCGCCATAGGCGTGCACGCCGCGCACTGCGGGGGTCGCTGTCGCGCGCCTGACCACCTCCGGCCATTCATCGGGATGATCCACGTGCAGAACGAGCCATCCGTCCGGCACGGCGCGCATGTCGGGACGTTCACCGATGATGAACAGCTTTCCGTCGATATGGACTTCGTACTTTCGCGCCATGGATCCCCGTCTCGATCCGGCGCTGAAGATCGCCGAATTCCTATTACGTATCAAAGCCGTACGCCTGAGCCCGAAGGAACCCTTCACATGGGCCAGCGGCATCAAGAGTCCCATCTACTGCGACAACCGGCGCACGTTGAGCCATCCCATGATGCGGACCTACATCCGCCAGCAGTTCGTGGAGGCCATCATCGATGAGTTCGGCAAGCCGGACATGATCGCTGGCGTGGCCACGGGCGGCATCGCGCATGGTGCCCTGGTGGCGCAGGAAATGGGCCTCCCTTTCATCTATGTGCGCAGCTCCGCGAAGGAGCACGGCATGAAGAACATGGTGGAAGGCGACCTCACCCAAGGCCGTAACGCGGTGGTGGTCGAAGACCTCGTGAGTACCGGCAAGAGCAGCCTCAACGCCGTGGCTTCCTTGCGCGACGCGGGCTGCGAGGTGAAAGGCATGGTGAGCATCTTCACCTACCGCCTGCCCGAGGCCGCCGAAGCATTCGCCAAGGCCAAGGTCCGCCTGCATTCCCTTACCGACTATCACACGCTGCTGGAACAGGCATTGGCGGACCAGTACATCACGGAGAAGGAACTCGCTTCGCTACAGGAATGGCGTGACGACCCCACGCACTGGCCCCGCAAGGCATCCGCCACGAACGGCACCTCCGGTAAAAAGGCGGCCCCCGAAGCGCCCATCAAGTGAACATGACGCGAATTGAAAGCAAGCAGGTACGGATCGACCGACCGGCGCAGGAGATCTATGCCTTCCTGCAAAACATGGAGAACTTCCAGCAGCTATTGCCGCAGGACCGCATCAGCGATTGGAAGAGCGATGGAAAGTCCTGTTCCTTCAAGGTGCAGGGCGCGGCGACCATCGGCCTCGAACTCGACGGCGGAACACCCAACAGCCTGGTGCGCATGAAGAGCACCGACCGCTCACCTTTTCCATTCACGTTGGATGTACATCTGGCTGAGAACGGAGGCGTCACCGAGGCGCACCAGATCTTTGAGGCAGAGCTGAACCCGTTCATCAAGATGATGGTGGAGAAGCCACTGAAGAATCTCTTCGACCACATCGCTGACAAGATGGTGGAGTTGCACGCATAGGGCGGTCAGACCCTCACCCCGGCCCTCTCCCGAGGAGGTGAATGCAGCAACGGGAGGATATGAAGTAATGATGTCCGGAAGCCGTTAACGGCAACGACGGACCGATGATTTGAAGAATGGCATCACGGAGAAGAGGGGCGACCACCAGCGATGAAGGGGCGAAGCCCGCGAAGCTCAACAAGGAAGCGTGGCGCAAGACCACGCGACTGTTCCGCTACCTGAAGCCGCATCTCGGCGCTTTCGCTGCGGGCCTCTTCTGTTTGTTGATCACCAGCCTGCTCAGTCTGGCCTTCCCGATCCTGCTGGGAAAGCTGGTGAATGCAAAGGTGTCCGACGGCTTCTGGGCCGCGCCGCTCACCGATCTCACGAACATCGATTCCATCGCGAAATTGCTCGTGCTGGTCTTTGCGTTCCAAGCGGCTTTCGGATTTGTGCGGATCTATCTCTTCGGTGTTGTCTCGGAGAATGCATTGGCGAACCTGCGACAGGACACATACTCCCATCTCGTTCGCATGCCGATGCTCTTCTTCGCGCAACGCCGCGTGGGCGAGCTGAACAGTCGCATCAGCGCGGACGTGGCCCTGTTGCAGGAAGGCATGACCACGTCGCTGGCGGAACTGCTCAGGCAAGTAGTGACCATCAGCCTCGGCATTACGCTGCTCACTTTCGTCAGCATTCAACTCACGTTGACCATGCTGGCCACGCTGCCGGTGGTGGCGCTGATCGCGGTATTCTTCGGGCGCTACATCCGCAAGCTGAGCACGCAGGTGCAGGACCGCATCGCGGACACCAACGTGATCGTGGACGAGACGCTACAAGGCATCCAGAACGTGAAGGCGTTCAGCAATGAGGCCTTCGAGGTGGCCCGCTACCGCAGCAGCGTTCTCAAGGCCCGCGACCTCGCGCTGATCGGCGCACGCTGGCGCGGGGCATTCGTCTCCTTCATCATCTTCTGCATGTTCGGCGTCATCGTTTTCATCATCTGGCGCGCGGTGCACATGATGGCCGCCGGGAAGTTGGACATGGGCGACATCACCTCCTTCCTCGGTCTTTCCATCATGATCGGCGCGTCCATCGCGAGCATTCCCGAACTGGTGACGACGATGCTGAAGGCCGTGGGCGCCACCGAGCGCTTGATGGACCTGCAGGAAGGCGAGACCGAAGCGATCGATCTTACTCCGCGCAAGGAACACCTTCAACTCACCGGCGACATCGCCTTCGAGCACGTCTCCTTCCACTACGCCACCCGCCCGGACCATGAGGTCCTGCACGATGTGGACTTCCACGCGAAGCCTGGCGAGCGCGTGGCGCTGGTGGGCCCGAGCGGCGCGGGAAAGAGCACTATCGCCTCCATGGTGTTGCGCTTCTACGATCCCGTCGGCGGACGCATCACGATCGATGGCAAAGACGCGCGCGACTATGACCTCGGCGCGTTGCGCGACCGCATGAGCATCGTGCCGCAGGAGGTGCTGCTCTTCGGCGGAACGATCCTGGAGAACATCGCTTACGGCAGACCCGGCGCTTCCCGCGAGGACATCGAAGCTGCTGCGCGCAAGGCCAATGCACATGACTTCATCACGTCCTTCCCGGAAGGCTACGGAACCATCGTTGGTGAGCGCGGCATCCAACTCAGCGGCGGCCAGCGCCAACGCATCGCCATCGCACGCGCGGTGCTGAAGGACCCTGCGATCCTGATCCTCGACGAGGCCACCAGCGCGCTCGACACGGCCAGCGAACGCCAAGTTCAGGACGCGTTGGACAAGTTGATGGAAGGCCGCACCAGCATCGTCATCGCGCACCGCCTCAGCACCGTTCGCAACGCGGACCGCATCCTTGTGCTGGACCACGGCATGGTATCCGCCAGCGGCACGCACGATGAGTTGATCGCGGATACGAGCGGGTTGTACTACTCTCTCAGTAAGATGCAATTGAGCGAGGCGTGACGGGCAGACTCTTGTTTCTTTCGGGTTCCATGGCGGAGACTTGTTCAAGCCGAGACCGATCGGTCGCCTACCTCTCCAAGCGGATCAATTCGAAATCCGCATTCTCCCTGATGACGCTGCCCGGAAGGTCCAGTTGGCCCTGTTCCATCTGGGCGTAGTGGCCCAGCCAGACCTCTTCCGGCTTGGCCTTGAGGTAAAGCAGTTCCATGCTATCGGGCAGGTTGGCGGGCAGTTCGTCCAGCGGCACCACCGGCATGGCGGTCAGGCCGGTGCAGTAGTGGACCATCCACGGCTTGGTATTCATCACCACGGCATCCTTCTCATCCTTCAGCCAGCCCAATGCCTCCACCGCTTCCGGGCTGTCCGGACCTATTAGCCGAGGCGGTTGGTCACTTACGGTGTTCCCAAAGTTGACCCAATAGGTCAGAAGGAGAATTACCCAATATCCCGTCGTCGCATATTGGGAGCGCACCCGCACCCACTTCAGGACCTTGGTAAAGCCTTGGGCCAATGCCACGAACAGGAAAGGCATCACGGGAAAGAGAAAACGCATTCCCCCTCCGCGATAGGGATAGGCCATGATGACCGCGAGATAGGCCAAGGTGTACAAGGCCCCCACGGACCATCGCTTCCGGATCCCCACCACAACGCCGATGACAAAGAAGATCTCCGTCGCAATGGCCAACGTGCTATTGATCCAGTCCGCCACGTGCTGGACGAAGAAGTACATCGCCACGCCTTGGTAGTAGTCCAGATTCGACCCCGGCAGCTCATCGACAATGAACGGCTTTTTGTACCAGAGGACATTGTCCAAGCCGAAGCTGCCGGTGGCAAGGCGTTGGACGATGAAATACACGACCATCGCCGTGAACACCACCTTGGCGGAGGCCATGAGTCGTGAACGCAAGGTTTCCTCGCGCCAGCACCAGCCCAAGACAAGCGCGGGCAGCATGGCCAGGCCGAGCACCTTGAAGGAAATGAGCAGGCCGGCCAAAGCTCCGATGGCCACAAAGCCCATCTTCCTGTCGCGCACGGCGAGGCAGATGAAAAGACTCAGGGCCGTGTATGGCAACTCCGGCGTGAGGTCCACTTTCATGGAGAGCACCGTGGAATTGTAGCACAGCGCCAAGACCATCAGTGTGGCGGTGAGCGGAGGAAAAAGCGCGCCGAGGTATTTGCGGTAGAGCAGTCCGAAGGCCACCAGGGATATCGCCAACAACAGCGAGAACGGGAATATGCTCCCATGGCCGAGCCACATGACCGGGGCCAGCATCAATGAAAATCCTCCGCCGCGTACGCTGGGCGTCCAGCGGTCCAGCGCGAGCATGGGGGCCTTCGTATCACCATGGTCCTGGATCAGGCTTTTTGCCTGGGAGAGGTATTGGGCGTTGTCGTCGCCCCAATCCAGTTGATGGGCCGTGTTGAGCCAGAGCAACGGCAACAGCAGGACGAGCATCACCCAAAAGGTGTAGACCTGCTTTCTTTCCATGTGGCCAAAGTAGTGGCTCCGACTATCTACAGCCCCACCTCCACCACCTTCTTCGTCGCGAAGAATTCCTCGGTAAAGAGATCGCGTAGCTTGGTGACGCGGATGGAATAGCGCAGCGGACGTAGTTCATCGGCCAATTCTCCGCCCTTCAAGTAGAGCAGACCGGATCGCATCGGCTCATTGTGCTTGCCCAACATCTGCTTGGTATTCGGCACCAAGTGCTTCGTCGCTGCAATAAACTCCGGCATTGTGGTGACGGCGCGGCTGACGATGAAGTCATACTTCTCCTTATGGTCCTCGCTACGCACTTGTTCGGCCGTGGCGTTCTCCAATCCCAGGCCCTCGATCACGCCTTGCACGGCGGCGATCTTCTTGCCGATGCCATCGATGCAGTGGAAGCGGCTTTGGGGGAAGAGGATCGCGAGCGGGATCCCGGGGAAGCCACCGCCGGTGCCGACATCAACAATGCGGCTCTTCGGCGCGAACGCATGCACCTTGGCGATACCGAGCGAGTGCAGGATGTGCCGCTCGTAGAGATGTTCGAAGTCCTTGCGGGAGATGAGGTTGACGCGTTCGTTCCAGTGCGCGTAGAGGTCGCCGAGTGCTGCGAAGTGCTCGCGTTGTTCCGGAGTGAGTTCCGGAAAGTATCGGGAGATCAGTTCAGCGCCTTTCATGGATCAGACGATCGCAAATGCCGTTGACAAGATCGCTTCGTCGCAAAAGCCTCCTCGCGATGACGTTCGTGGGAGCGCTCAGATCGTGTCCTTGCGGGTATCGAGGAGGTTCTCGAGGAATTCGCGGGCGCGGAAGAGCTGGGCCTTCACGGTGCCGAGCGGCAGGTCGAGTTCCGTGGCGATCTCCTCGTAGCTGTATTCCTTGTAGTAGCGCAGCTCCACGAGGGTGCGGTAGCGCGGCTTCAGCTTCGCCACCACTTCGCGCATCACGTCGCTCTTCTGGTCCTTGATGACGACTTCCGAGGGATCGAGGCCGTGGCCCTTCAGCTCGATGTGCATCTCGTCGCCATCCTGGGTGCCGATGGGATTGTCGATGCTCAGCATCTTCTTCTTCTTCTGCTTGCGGATCCAATCGATGCAGTTGTTGGACGCGATCTTGAAGAGCCACGTGCTGAAGGCGTAGTTGGGCGTGTACTGGTGCAGGCGGTGGAAGGCCTTGCCGAAGGCCTCGATGGTGAGGTCGTCCGCATCGTCCTTATTGTTGATCATCTTCAGCAGCATGAAGTAGATCGAGTCGCGGTAGCGGGACATCAGTTCGGCGTAGGCCTTCTGGTCCTTCTTGTTCACCGCGCGATGCACGAGATCGAGATCGTACAAGGCCTTCTCGGACAGGTTGGGACTTACTTCCATCGTTGGGGCTTGATGATAAGCGTGCTCAGGTAGATGCACGGATCCAAAAGTAAGAAGAGCCATTCCAAAGGGAGCGACAGCCAGACGATACGGCCGCCACCCAGCTTGCGCATGGCCAGCATGCTGATGGGCAGGTAGATGAACAACTCGATGAAAAGGCCGATGAGCGCTGCAATGGCGTGGCCGGAGAAGAGCAGGTAAAAGATGGCCACCCACATCACGATGCGCGAGACGGGAAGCAGCGTGAGCATCAACTTATGGCCGAAGCGATAGAACCGCGCAGTGGTGTAATGCCTGCGTTTGCGGATGATCCAAGTGGCCAGGTCGGTCGTTGCGCGGGTGGTCATATAAGTGCGTCCGTCGGCGATGGCGGCGGTGTTCCTTGCGCGCGCCACTTCGTTGATGAAGAGGTCATCGTCGCCGCTCATCAGCTGGCGGTGCTTGCGCTGGTCTTTGGCGCCGAAGAAGATCTCGCTGGTGTAGGCCAGGTTGCGCCCCACGCCCATGTAGGGGAAGCCCGCCTGCGCGAAACTGATATACTGCACGGCCTTGTTGAATCCGTCGTAGCGTTCGAGCAGACTGGTGAGACCGTCCTGGCGCTCATAGGGACTGTGCCCGATCACGATCTGTTTTCCGCCCTTGAAGCCGCTGGCCATCATGCTGATCCAGTCGCGGCTGGTGGGCATGCAGTCGGCGTCGGTCACCAGCACATGCGGGTACTTGGCGCTGCGGATCCCCACGCCCAGCGCGATCTTCTTGCCATAGCTGAATTTTTCATCGGCCTGGATATTCACCGGATGGAGCAGCGGGAATTGGGGCTTCAGCCATTGAAGCACGGCCCACGTATCGTCCTCGCTGCGGTCGTTCACCACGATGAGTTCGAACTGCCGATGGTCCTGGTCCATCAGCAGGGGGATCAGTTGCTGGAGGGCGATGCTCTCGTTCCGTCCGCAGACGATCACGCTGATGGGCAGGTCACGGTCCGGCTCCACCTCTTGCGGGCGGAAGGCCAATCGCCGGAAGATGACGAGATGGAAAAAGGCCAACACGATCAATGCGGCGGCCAGTAGATAAAGGACAAGGGTGGCGATCAAAGCGGGATACGCGCGGTGGCGCGACTATGGTATGGGTGCGAAACTATCCGGGCGGCTTCCCCATGAATGTGCAATGACGGGCCAGTTATGAACAATGGCGGCAGGGATGCCTTAACGTAGCGCTTTTGCAGCCTTCGGCCAATTCCACGGGAGCTATCCCACGCTTGGAACGGCCGCCGCCGGTGGGTGCGCCATGTATCTGCGCACCCAGATGAAGATCAACGGAACGAGCACCACCGTGGGCACGAACCAGACCAGCATGCCCAAGGGCGATGAGGCGAAGTTCACCACGAGGAAGGCGGTGACCGTGGCGATGTAGCTGCCCATCATGTGCCCGATATGGCGCCGCAGCCAAGTGAGTTTGGGCACGGGCTTCCCGCGCAAGGTGAATGCATAGACACGCACATCGCTGATCACGAGAAAGGCGGAGATGCCGCCGAAGACCATCAAAACGATCTGGCCACTTAGGCCCATCGCCACCGCATTGGCCGCGCCGAGCAAAGTGATCAGCAGGTCCCATACCCCGGTGTGCCGCAAGCGGACCTTCACGGCCCGATAGCCGCTGAGGCCTTGGTAGAGCGCAAAGACCCCGATCATGAAAAGAAAGGGATTGGGCTTGATCACCGAAAGCGTGAAGGCGGAGAAGGCCACGCCGATCAGGGCAATGAAGAAGACGAGCCCGAAACGCCGGTGAACGGTCACCCCCTTACGCATGAACATCATGGCGGTGCCGGTGAGCAGCGCAATGGACCCAGCGATGATGTGGAGGATGAGCACCACGGTATGCAGCTTTTCCATAAAGGGTGATTTGGGTGACCTACGTACGGCACGCTGAGTTGAACCAATAGTCCGAAACTTAGCATAGTCCTGAACAAAGTGGTGCGTTCGCCCGGCCAAGCGATGAACCTTCCCATCTTCGCGCCCCGATGGAATTCGCCCTTCTGCAGACAGACCCCAAGAGCAAGGCCCGCGCGGGCGAGTTGCATACCGACCATGGCGTGGTGCCAACGCCCATCTTCATGCCCGTGGGCACACTGGGCGGCGTGAAGGCCGTACACATGCGCGAGCTCCGCGACGATGTGAAAGCATCGATCATGCTCAGCAACACGTACCACCTCTACCTGCGGCCCGGCACCGAAGTGATCGAGCACGCGGGCGGGCTGCATAAGTTCAATGGTTGGGACGGCCCCATCCTCACCGACAGCGGCGGCTTCCAAGTGCATTCGCTCAGCGACATCCGGAAGATCACCGAGGAAGGCGTGAAGTTCAGCAGCCACATCGATGGCAGCAAGCACCTGTTCACGCCGGAGAACGTGATGGACATCCAGCGAACCATCGGCGCGGACATCATGATGGCCTTTGATGAATGCACGCCCTGGCCCTGCGACATCAAGTACGCCACCGACAGCATGCACCGCACGCATCGCTGGCTTGACCGCTGCTTCGACCGCTTCACCACCACGGAACCGAAGTACGGCCACGAGCAGGCGCTTTTTCCCATCGTCCAGGGCAGCACATTTTCGGAATTGCGAAAGGCCAGTTCCGAATACATCGCGAAGAAAGGCGCGTATGGCAATGCGATCGGTGGCCTCAGCGTAGGCGAGCCGGAAGAGGAGATGTACGCCATGGCGGAGCTCTGCTGCGACATCCTGCCGAAGGACCGACCGCGTTACCTCATGGGCGTTGGCACTCCGTGGAACCTGCTGGAGAACATGGCCATCGGCATCGACATGTTCGACTGCGTGATGCCCACCCGCAACGGCCGCAACGGCATGCTCTTCACGCGGGAAGGCGTGGTGCAGATCAAGAACAAGGTGTGGGCGGACGACCATTCCCCGCTGGACATCAACGGCACCAGCTACGTGGACAGCGCCTACAGCAAGGCCTTCGTGCGGCACCTCTTCGTCACCAACGAACTGCTCGGCCTGCAGATCGCCAGCCTGCACAACCTTGCGTTCTATGTGGCGTTGATGACCGAAGCACGCGGGAAGATCATCGACGGAACCTTCTCCGAGTGGAAAGCGCAGTTGTTGCCGAAATTGAAGACACGGATCACTGGATGAAGTCGTGAGTCAAGGAGTCTTGAGTCGTGAGCCGGACTCAGGACTCAAGACTCAAAGACTCACGACTGGAAACGCCGACCTTTGCAAGGATGCTCAAAACCCTCGACCGCTATATCATCCGGCAGTTCCTGGGGACGTTCTTCTTCATCCTGGTGCTGATCATGTCCATCGCTGTGGTGTTCGACATCAGCGAGAAGACGGAGGACTTCACGAAGAGTTCGGCGTCGATCTACGAGATCGTGGTGGACTACTACGCCAACTTCATCATCTACTACAGCAACCTGTTCAGCGGGCTGTTGATCTTCATCGCGGTGCTGCTCTTCACCAGCCGGCTCGCGGCGCGCAGCGAGGTGATCGCATCGCTCAGCAGCGGGGTGAGCTTCCCGCGCTTCATCCGGCCTTTCTTCATCGCTGCCACCATCCTCACGGCGCTCTCGCTCTATGTGAACGTCTTCGTGCTGCCTCGCGCCAACCGCACACGGCTCGCCTTCGAGAAGGCCAACATTTGGAGCACCTACAAGCTCGAGGAGAACAACGTGCTGCGCGAGATCGCCCCCGGTGAGATCGTCTACTTCGAGAGCGTGGACATGTCAAAGCTGACCGGCTACCGCTTCAGCCTGGAGCAATGGGACAACGGGGTGCTACGCGCGAAACTGCTCAGCGATCGCGCCGTCTACGACACGGTTTCCGGAAGTTGGAAAGTGCATGACTACATGATCCGCTATATCCCACGGGATGACGGTCCCATCATCAAGGGTGGCGAATTGGACCGCATCGGCGAACCCGACAGGATACCCCGGGAACGGATCCGCACGGGCGCTTTGCTGGACACCGTGATCCCCTTGAAGCCCTCTGACCTCGGACAGCGCCTCGCCACGGCGGAAGCACTGGACCGGACGGAGATCGCGGACTTCATCAAGGCCGAGAAGGCGCGCGGCGGAAGCACGGTGGCCTACTACGAGGTGGAGCAGAAACAACGTACCGCCTACCCTTTTGCCACCTATGTGTTCACGTTGATGGGTGTTGGTATCGCGAGCCGGAAAGTGCGCGGCGGCACAGGTGTTCACTTGGTACTCGGTGTTTTGATAGCCCTGCTCTATGTCTTCACGATGAAGATGACCACGGTGGCCGCCACCAACTCCGCTTTCAATCCCACCCTCGCCGTGTGGATCCCGAACATCGTCTTCGGCATCATCGGCGTGTTGATCTATTGGAAGGCACCGAAGTAGGCCGGGACCTTCCTGTACTTCCCACCTTTGCACCATGCTCGCGGACCTTTTATTGAAGGAGGTCTTTGCCTTCAACCTGAAGAAGGCGAAGCTGCCGAAAGGCATCGACGTGCTGGACCCGTTCCATGGCGAGAACGCTGAAGAGGTCCGGCGCATCGTGGAACTCTTTCACCTGCAATACTATTCCGACGCACGTCCGCGCATGCTGATGCTGGGCATCAATCCAGGCAGGTTGGGCGCGGGAAGCACGGGCATCTGTTTCACGGACACGAAGCGCTGTGAAGGCGACCTTGGCATTCCAGTGGAAGGTTTGCACACGCACGAGCCGAGCAGCGACTTCTTCTATCGCGCCATCCGCGCGGCGGGCGGGCCGAAGGCATTTTACGACCGCGTCTATGTGCAAGCGATCTGCCCGCTGGGCTTCACGCGCACGGGTCCGAAGGGAACACCGGTGAACCTGAACTACTACGACGATGCGGCGCTGCAGAAAGCGATCACACCGGTGGTGGTGCAATGGTTGAAGGACCTGATCGCCACCGGCCTGCGCACCGATGTGATGTGCTGCATCGGCACGGGGAAGAACCTATCGTACTTGGAAAAGCTGAACGCCGAGCACGGCTTCTTCGAGCGCATCATGCCGCTGGAACACCCGCGCTTCGTGATGCAATACCGGTTCAAGCGGATGGAGGAGTATGTGGAGAAGTACGTTGCCGCTTCGCGACTTTAGGCGAGTCGTGAGTCCTTGAGTCGTGAGTCGTGAGCCTCAGGCTAGCCGCTTCAAGCTTGAGGCTGGTGGCTAATAACATGATCCATGTGCGTGATGGTCGTTACTTTGGGTGATCGCATCGCATTCCTTAAAAAGCATCCCATGAAACGCCACTTCCTCCTTCCACTTGTAGCGCTATTCATCGCCGCATCTTCCTTCGCGCAGACAAAGATCAACTTCAGCGATGTGCGCGGACTCGATGGGCGGGACAGCCTTCAAGGGACAGATGCCACGATCCAATTGGACAAGACCGAAGGAGACAATGGAGTACTACTGATAAACACCGAAGACGTGACCGTGAAAGTGAACGCCAAATTGGTAAACCACCATTCACCGACCAGTAGCGCGAACGACCCCGGGGAGGATCTCGCTCTGGATATCATCGTGACGGCCGGTACACACAAGGGCAAGCGACATGTGGTACTACCTGTTTCCCCTGACAAGGACCGCAGCGGCTGGTTGAGAGAGGGGTTCATCTTCTCCCTCACGCGCACGATCTCCGTCTTCTTTACCTATACTATTGAATGAAGCCCACCGCCTCCCGCCTTTTCGACCTGCTCGACCGCCAGCTTGCGGAGTGCCCGCAGGAGGTCTGCATCGCCACCAAGGAGAATGATTCGTGGCATGCCTACAGCACGAAGGAGGTGATTGACACGGCGGAACGCTTGGCCTTGGGGCTGATGGCGATGGGGATCCGTCCCGATGATAAAGTGGCCATCGCCAGCGGCAACCGCAGCGAGTGGTGCATCGCGGACCAGGCCATCCTGCGGATCGGCGCCATCAATGTGCCCATCTATCCTACCAGCAGCGCGGAGGATTACGCCTACGTGCTGAACCATTCCGGGGCCAAGGTCTTCTTCGCCGGCGACGCCGCGATCCACGCCAAGGCCGAAGCCGCCGCCGCGAGCGCGCCAGGGCTGAAGCACATCTACACCTTCGACCGCTTGGACGGACTGCCGCACTGGACCATGCTGCTGACAGCGGACGATTCGCAGCGCGCGACCTTGGAGAAATACAAGGCCAACGTGAAATACGAGGACCTCGCCACCATCATCTACACCAGCGGCACCACTGGAAAACCCAAGGGTGTAATGCTCAGCCACGCGAACATCCTCAGCAACGTGGAAGCCAGCGCGGAACGCCTGCCGGTGAATGTCGGCACGCGCTGCATCAGCTTCCTCCCGCTCTGCCACATCTACGAGCGCATGCTGATGTATCTCTATCAGCGCACCGGCATGAGCATCCATTTCAAGCCGGACTTCGACGACCTCGGCGGCGCCATCCGCGAGGTGCGTCCGCATGTCTTCACCGGCGTGCCGCGCCTGCTGGAGAAGATCTACGACACGATCATCTCCAAAGGAGAGGCGCTCACCGGGATCAAGCGCAAGCTCTTCTTCTGGTCGATCGCCTTGGGCGAGCAGTACGATGTGCATGGAAAAAGCGCGTGGTACAACCTGCAACTGACGCTTGCCCGGAAGCTTGTCTTCAGCAAATGGCGCGAGGCGCTGGGCGGCGAAGTGCTCTGCGTGGCCAGTGGCAGCGCGGCGTTGCAACCGCGGCTCGCACGGATCTACAACGCGGCCGGCGTCCCTGTGATGGAAGGATACGGCCTCACGGAAACCTCACCGGTGATCAGCGTGAACGACGCGCGCAACGACGGCCTGCGTTTCGGCAGTGTGGGCAAGCTCCTCCGCGACGTGCGCGTAAAGATCGCCGACGATGGCGAGATCCTCGCGAAAGGGCCGAACGTGATGATGGGCTACTACAAGGAGCCGGAGATGACCCGCGAGGTGATGGATCCCGACGGCTGGTTCCACACGGGCGACATCGGCAAGTTGGATGCCGATGGATTCCTCTTCATCACCGACCGCAAAAAGGAGATCTTCAAGACCAGCGGCGGCAAATACATCGCTCCGCAGGTCATCGAGAACAGGCTGCGCGCCTCGCGTTTCATTGAGCAGGCCATGGTTATCGGCGAGAACCGCAAGTTCCCTGCGGCGCTCATCGTGCCCGCCTTCGCCTTCCTCAAGGACTGGTGCGAACGCAAGGGAATTCCCTTCACCACGCGCGAGGATATGGCCCGCGACGTTCGCGTGATCGCGCGTCTAAAGGAGGAAGTGGACACCGCCAATGAAGGCTTGGGGCATTGGGAACAGGTGAAGAAGATCGCGCTGCTGCCAACGGATTGGAGCATCGAAGGCGGCGAGTTCACGCCTTCCATGAAGCTGCGCCGCAAGCCCATCCTCGCCAAGTATGCCGAGGCAGTGGAGGGGATCTACGGCGAAAGCTGATCCCGCCGCGTATTTTAACGCCCACTTAACCCGATGGCGATGCGCGTTCCCCTGATGATGCTCTGTGGCCTGCTGTTCTTGGCATCCGGCTGTAAGAAGGAACCCGGCGAGGGCGGCAAGGCGGAACTCCAAGGCGTGGTGATGCGACAGGACGTGAACGCTGCTGGCGCACCGATCGGTGACCCTTACCCTTATCAGGAAGCGCGGGTCTACATCATCTATGGCGACGGCGATTATTCAGACGATGATGTGCGCACCGGTCCGGATGGAGGTTACACTTTTCGATGGCTGCGCAAAGGCGATTACACCGTGTACACCTTCGGTGAATGCAATTGCCCCGGCAAGACCACCGAGGTGGTACAGACCGTGCATATCGATGGGAACAAGGATGTGGTGACGGTGCCCGTGATGACCGCGCTCAACTTTTGATCCGCCGTTCGCATATCGCTTGCGCGGTCCTCGCGATCGCGTGCTGCGGGCCACTGCGAGCGCAAGACCTCCTTCCGCTTCACCCGGCCACGCACGGCGAGCTTTGGCTCAGCGCCGCTGCGGAATACAAGCCTTTCACCAAGAAGAGCGGCGAGGTCTACGAGCGGAAGTTCTACCGCAAATTCCGATTGACAGGCGAACTGGGCTGGCGCTCCAACCTGGACCCCTATTCCAGCAAGCTCGGCTACGGATCGCTTGGCACGAAGTATCGGCTGTTGGATTTCATGAAGGTGGGCGCCGAATACCGCTATACCGTCCGCGATAAATACACGTCCAACTCGTCCCGCATCGATCTGCAACTCTGGCTGAACTGGAAGAAGGACCGCGTGAGCCTTGACACGCGCACGGAGTACGAGCATGACTTCATCCGCGTCGTCAAGCTGCGCACTGTGCTGCGCAACCGCGTTGCGATCGAATACAACATTCCCCACTGGAAGCTGGACCCGCACCTGAGCGCCGAGGCCTTCAACGCCTTCCACTACGACGGCAATAAACTCATCGCCATGCGCTATGAAGCGGGCACCGATGTGGACCTCGACAAGAAGAAAAGGCGAACCCTTGGTCTTGCCGTTCGTTATGACCGCGAGGTCAACGTCGCCGCCCCGGGCTATCGTTGGATCTTTGTGGTCTCCTTCGAACACGCATTCAAGAAGAAGTGAAAAACTCCCCGCTCCTCCTCCGCCTGCTGGCCATCGGCGCGCTGTTCGTCATCGCCGTGACGATCGGCTATTTCATCATGCGCCCTTCCACGGACCTGCCGGTCTACAACCCCTCGCAGCTCGACCCGCGCCTGGTGGGCGATGAGGCGAAAGGCGATACCGGCGTCCACCACATCCTCCCCTTCCACCTGATCGATCAGGACGGCGACAGCGTCTCCCTCGCCGATGTGCAAGGCAAGGTGGTGCTGGCGGATTTCTTCTTCACCACCTGCGGAAGCATCTGTCCCAAGATGAGCACCCAGCTGATCCGCGTGCAGGAGAAATACAAGGATGAAGACCGCCTGATGCTCCTCTCCCATTCAGTCACACCGCAGACCGATTCCGTGCCCGTGTTGAAGGCCTATGCGGAGAAATATGGCGTGTACCACAAGCGCTGGCGCCTGATGACCGGCGACCGTGAACAGATCTACCGCCTCGCGCGCAACAGCTACTTCGCCGCCGTGGACGAAGGCGATGGCGGCCCCGATGACTTCGTACACACGGAGAACTTCGTGCTGGTCGATCCGCAGGGCCGGATCCGCGGCTTCTACGACGGCACCAAGCCCGCCGAGGTGGACAAGGCGATGGCGGATATCCAGAAGCTGCTGGACGGGATGCCTTCGTGAGGACATGTCCGCAGGTGGCGTCTTCGGATTTTTATCCACAGATGACGCCGATGACACAGATGAGATCCCGCAGGCTTCGTCTTTGAGTTTTTAACCGCAGAGGGCGCTGAGGGTGCAGAGAAAGAGATCTTCAGCAAGTGACGGTCTTCTGAAGAGGTCCGATGGTCATCGGACGCGGAGAGCGCGGAGAATACAAGAAGCCGCAGGTTTCGGCTTTGAGATCAATCCGCGGGCACGTCGGAGAAAGGCATTTATCTGTGTCATCTGCGGCATCTGTGGACGATCTCGGAGGCAGGCATTTCCTTGTGATCCTCTGTGTCGGAGCCTGCCCCGGCGAACGCCGGGGTGTCTCCGTGGTGTAAACCCCTCGGTACCCCCGGTCTATATTCGCGCTCGCTGCGGAAAACCTGCGGTACAAAACGCTTCAATGAAGGCTGGCAAGCGCTTTTTTCTGATCCTCGTCCCGGTGGTGATCGCCGCGGCACTCTTCTTTGGCGCTTGGCTCTGGCTCGGCGTCTACACCCGGCACAACGACAAGGTGACCGTGCCCGACCTGAAGACCCTGGCCGTAGCGGATGCCGCGCAACGCCTGGAAGCATTGGGCCTGCACGCGGAGGTGATCGATTCGGTCTACAGCGACGAGGTGCCCAAGGGCAGCGTGGTGGACCAGGACCCGCGCGCCGGGAAGGATGTGAAGCCGGACCGCACCGTTTATCTGGTGATGAACGCGAGCCAGCCGAAGATGCTGAACATGCCAGCGCTGGTGAATCTCAGCAAGCGGCAGGCGATCAGCGTGCTGGAGATCATCGGGCTGAAGGTGGCCGAGCTGCAATACCGCCCCGACCCCTGCATGGACTGCGTGGTGGAGCAGATCTACCAAGGCAAACCCATCAAGCCGGAGCAACGCATCCGCCGGGGCGAATCGGTGACGCTGGTGCTGGGCAGCGGGCAGAATGGCGACCGCGTGCCGGTGCCCGATGTGCGCGGCATGGGCTTCGAAGAGATGAAGGCGACGCTGAACATGGCATCCCTGAACCTCGGTCTGGTGGTTGAGGTCCAAGGCTGTGACAATAGCGGCTGCGATACTGCGTTGGCGAAAGTGGTCCGGCAATCCCCATCACCGGACCGCAACAGCACGATCGCACCGGGCGGACTGGTGGACGTGTGGCTCACGATGGATACCACGGCAACGGCACCTCCCCAATGATCCAGTTCGACCCGGCGCATGGCGCGCGCAAGACCTTGTCATTATTCGCCGCGCTCGTTCTGGGCAGCGGCCTCTTCGCCCAGGAAACACTGGTGCCGCTGCATTCCGTTCCGAGGCCGGACACACACGTTTCCGGACTGAAAACGGGCGGACTGAACACCCACTTCGAATACCTCAACGACACGCAGGAACTGCCGATCGTCGACGACTTTTCCGTGGACCGCATCCGCCACCTCAACTCCCAGGAAGGCGATGCGAACGTTTCGCTGACGCAGACCATCTATCAGTTGGAGGTCGGTGGCGCCAGCACGCCGGACATGGTCTTCCGCACCACCCCGAGCTTCCACTATACGGTGGATGACGGGCCTGACACATTGATCGTGACCCAGGACACCATCCCGGCCACCGTCGTCATCGTCTATGACCTCAGCGTATGGCCAGTCACCGAACAGAGCATCTACGCTTGGCCTCCCTACAATCTGGTGGACACCGTCGGCGATGCCACCACCGACACCCTCGCGCTGGACCCCGACCTGGTGCAGGACTCGCTGCTCGTCTATAGCGTGAGCGCCGACCCGCGCACCTATACCAATCCGAACAACGGCCTTGTGCCGTGGATCCTCTGGGCCGACGATGATGCTTACGTCAACAGCACCTTTCCGGTGAACCCGCCAACTATTGGCGTGGCCACGCTGGATGGCATGGACCGCACGGGATATCCCTACATGATCAACTCGCCCAACACCAATGGCTTAGCGGACCATTTGACCTCCGTGCCCATCAACCTCGCCTATCCAGCAAGCGACAGCATTTACCTGAGCTTCTTCTATGAGGCCATTGGCCTGAGCGGGAATGATCAAACTGACGAGTTGCACAACGATAGCTTGCGTTTGGAGCTATATGCTCCAGACGAAGACCATTGGTATCAGGTATGGAGCAAAGAGCAGACGCTGCCCATAGATGCCTTCAAACAGGTGATGATCCCGATCAAGGAAAGCCGCTATCTCAAGCCCGGTTTCAAGATGCGCTTTAGCAATGATGCGACGCTGGGCGGTGCGGTGGACCAATGGCACATCGATTATGTGCGCCTGGACCGCAACCGCAATGTGGCGGATACCGTGCTGAAGGATGTAGCCTACGTCTATTCCGAGGCCGGCCTGCTGCAGCCCTACACCTCGGTGCCCTACGCCAAGTTCGTGGAGTCGCCGGCCAGCTACATGGCGCAGCAGGTGGATATCGAGCAGCGGAACAACGACACGCAGGACAAGTTCATCACTTGGGGCTATGGCGTGGGATCCGACTGCGGATGGAGCGCCACCCGCGCCAACTACGGCAACAACATCAGCAGCAACGCATACACCAGCTTCAACACCACGCACCCGGTGAACAGCGGCGCCAACCCACTGGTGTATGACGTATCGGGCTGCAATGACGCGGCCTTCCTCACCACGAAGTTCTGGACCAACGCCACGCCTGACGTCTGCGCCTACAACGACACGATGGCCTACACGCAGGAGATCAGCAACTATTACAGTTATGATGATGGCACGGCCGAGGCGGGCTATGGCCTCACCGGCGGAGCAGGGGTCCAGTTGGCCTATCGCTTTGATACGCAAGGCACCGATTCGCTACGCGCGCTGCGGATCTACTTCGATCCGGTCTTCACCTACGACCAGACCGCTAACAACCCATTGAACGGCTCCTTCCTCATCACCATCTGGCGCGACCTCGATCCGAACGACCAGAACCCGATCATCTTCCAGAACGTCTCCTACAGCATACCCCAGATCTTGGATTGGGGTCCTGATCACTTCGTGGAATATCCCTTGGACAGCACCGTCGCGGTAAGCGGGACCTTCTATGTGGGCTGGGTGCAAACGGGCGACAACACCATGTATATCGGCTTTGACAAGAACCGCGACAACCACAATAAGATCTTCTACAATGTGGATGGGGACTGGACCGGGACGAGCCATGCCGGTTCGCTGATGATCCGTCCCGTGATGGTGGCCGCCGTGGATCCCTTCGCTGCCGTGCCGGAGATCGCTGCGCCAGAGACGGGCCTCACCGTTTGGCCGAATCCAGCAAGCAATGAATTCAGTCTGCGGATGGGCGATCGTGCGCAGAACTTCGACGCGATCGAAATGATCGATCCCATGGGCCGCACCGTCAAGCGCTGGACCGGTGATGGGAACGTGCTTTCCTTGCAAGGAGTGGCACCGGGCGTTTACGTGGTGCGCACGCTGGCACGCGATGGACGCACGCTGGGACAAGGCCGATTGATCGTGCAATAGAGAAAGATGAAGGAAAGCAAGGGGTCGCCCGAAAACGAAACGTCGGACGTCACCGAGGAGCAGGAGTTGTACGAGCATCACCGCATCGTGGCCGATCCCGGCCAAGGTCTGATGCGCTTGGATAAATTCCTGTTCGATCATCTCGCAGGCGCTTCACGATCGCGCATCGCTGCTGCGGCCCGCAACGGGAATGTGCTGGTGAATGGCGTTGCGCGCAAGCCGAGCCACAAGGTGAAGCCGAAGGATGAGGTGAGCCTCGTGCTGCCTTATCCGATGCGCGAGGTGGAGCTCGCCCCGGAGGACATTCCGCTGGAAGTGCTCTACGAGGACAGCGAGATCCTGCTCATCAACAAGCAGCCCGGCCTGGTGGTGCATCCCGGCCACGGCAACTGGACCGGCACCTTGGTGAACGGCCTGCTCTACCACTTCGGGAAACTGCCGTCATCACCGAACCAACCGGTACCACGGCCCGGCCTCGTGCATCGCTTGGACAAGAACACCAGCGGCGTGATGGTGATCGGGAAGACCGATGAGGCGCTCACGCACCTCGCCCGCCAGTTCTACGACCGCACAAATGACCGCCGCTATCGCGCATTGGTCTGGGGTGATTTCGATGAGAACGAAGGCACCATCGAGGGCAACCTCGACCGCTCGCCAAAGGACCGCACCGTGATGGCCGTGCCGCTGGACCCGGAGCAGGGCAAGACGGCGATCACGCATTGGAAGGTGATCGAGCGCTTCACCTATGTCACCTTGGTGGAATGCAAGCTGGAGACGGGGCGCACGCACCAGATCCGCGCGCACATGAAGCACATCGGGCATCCGCTCTTCAACGACGCGCAGTACGGCGGTGACCGCATCATCAAGGGCACCGTCTTCACCAAGTACAAGCAATTCGTGGAGAACTGCTTCGCCCTGCTGCCACGCCAGGCCTTGCACGCAGCTGTGCTGGAGATCGAGCATCCACTCACCGGCAAGCGCATGAAATTCGAAAGCCCGCTGCCCGCCGACATGGAAGCGGTGCTGGCGAAGTGGCGGATCTATACCAACTCACGACCGCTGGTGGATCCCGGGGAGGAGTTTGATGCGGAGACGGCGAATAATTTGAAGTGAGGTGACACCTCCTGAATGGGTTAATGCAGGTCCCGAGGCGGAAATTGCTGGCGTGGATATGATGGATCTGGAAAACCCTCGTTCGTGCAACGCTTGATATTCATAGTTCCCCTTTTGTTCGTGCTGGACCTGACCGCACAGAAGCACTTGCCAGGCGATTATAAGACGCCTTGGGGTGCGGAGCTGCTATTGAAAGAGGATTCAACTTTCACATACAGCTCATTTGAGTGCTATCACGTCGTTTCGGCTAAGGGCGACTGGGCCTGCGCCAATGACACGCTTTACCTTACCACTACTTCCAAACCGGCCTACGATAGCGTCGTGAGCATCGAAAGCTCGAGATCATCGGGATTGAGCGGTATCCGAATATTCGTCGTTGATCGTGATTCCACTCCGGCCTACTTCAACTATGTGACGGCCTATTCAGGTGGTGAGCAATTGAATGCATCCACAGATACATTGGGCTATGTGGATATCCCACTGCTTGCTTATGATTCGTTGCGTGTCATGACCAGTCCATTCATCCGCCTAGATCAAAGTTCAGGCAACAATCTCTTTCGTCTGACCTTAGAGGACATCGACTTATTCGACAGGGAGGACTTTAATGAACGCCCATTTCTTGTGAAGGGTCGCAAGCTTCTCTTTGTCTTCAACGGAGTTGCCAGCGCGACCAAGTATTTCAAGAAGAGAAAGTAGCCCGGAGTTCGGGTTGACCCGTGCTGAAATTGGTTGACGCAGGGTCCGCGGCGGAGATCCTTCTGGAGGCATAACCCCGCTCACCTTCGGGTCTTCCTTCTGAGCACCCCATGGGTCACCGCATAAATTACTGCGAAGGTCATTAGCAACAACGCGTATGTCTTGAGCGGCCGATAGTCGCAATAGCACAGGTAGCCGTGCCGAAGAAAGTCCATCGCATTCTCCCAAATGAACAAGATCACGACGATCAATAGCGACCATTTAATGCTGGCCCGCTTTTCTGGATCTGCGAATAACAGTGGCAATAGGCCTGTGACCACGAACCGGGATATCCAATACACAAGTAGGTAGTAAGTGAACCAGTCGGAGGATGACCTGATGAGCGTGTAGGGGTCGTCCGTGAATAGGACCAGGATGCAATAGATCGGAATGTCGAAACAGGAGAAGATCCCAACGGCAAGCAAAAGCGTGTTTACTGTGACAAGGGAACGTTTCATGCGATCCGCAGAAACTGAGCGAAAGCGTATGATGCACCAGATGACCAGTACTGCTGGTGTATAGCCGAAGCCGATCGCATCGACAACCCAACTGAGAGCTTGGAGCAATTGGGGAAATACCGGCCACATGTGGGCAATGTAGTATTGCTATGTGTGAGGGATAGCAGTGGAACGCAAGAAGCGTTGCTCGCAGAATCGAATTCTCAGGACATTGCCGTCGTGTGACGATGCGCGCCGAATACAACACCGGCTGCGACCCCTTCCGGGTCGAATACCTTCCTGATGCGCCTTCGGCTACATGCTGAGACCCCTTCGGGGTCCGATGTGCATTGCGCCAACCTCCATGGCTCCGGAGGGGTCACAGCCTGTAGCACCCGGATAGCCCATGCATTTGCACGACCCCGGAGGGGTCGCAGCGGGTGTTCCGCGTGAGGGATAGTAGCGGAAAGACCGGAGCGCGGTAATCCGCGCGAGGACTTGCAGCGGATAGCCCGACGGCGAGTCTTCGAGCCGACACGCTCAACAACTCATAAGCAGGAACTACTTCTCCGCCTTCGATATGCTCCACTCCGACGGACTAACTAATTGCTTTCGAGCCACCAGAAGAAGACGACAACGCAGCCCACAGTTATGGCCAATAGGAACAACATGAGCAAGCCGAAAGCACCAAGGGCTATGCCTGTGGTGATCTTTGAGAGCCAGCGCAACATTGCGCCAAATTAGGCGAAGTAATACCCATGTTCTAGCCCTCAAAGGCCAATAGTCCGAAAGTCTGAAATGCGCCTGAACCCTGCAATGCAGCCGGACAACTGGCAACTAGAGACTGACAACTAAGCCATTAAAATCACGCTTCCGCCTCCTGCTTCTCCATCAGCACCAACCACCGTTCCCCCATCGAATCCAACTGCGCCGTGGTCTTCTCCAGATCAACGGACAATTGCATGATCGCATGATGGTCCGCTGACTTCGCCACCATTTCCGCAGCGATCTCCTCCTTCTTCTTCTCCAGCGCGGGCATCTCCTTGTCGAGCTTTTTCAACTCGTTCTGCTCGGCGAAGGTCATCTTGCCGCTGGGCTTCTTCTTCACTGGGGCCTCCACGACAGGCGCGATTTTCTCCGCGGGTTTTGCCGCCTTCATCAGCTGCATGTCGCGCAGCTCGGTATAGCTGTACACCCACTCCTTGATCACGCCGTTGCCCTCGAAGACGAGCAGCTTTGTGCAGAGCTTGTCCATGAAGAAGCGGTCGTGGCTCACGATGAGCAGGCAGATGTTGAGGTCGGTGAGGAAGTCCTCCAGCGCGGTGAGCGTAGGGATGTCGAGATCGTTCGTCGGCTCGTCGAGCACCAGCACGTTGGGGTTTTTCATCAGCACCGTGCAGAGGTGCAAGCGACGCTTTTCGCCACCGCTCAAGGTGCTCACGTATTGGTACTGCTTCTCCTTGTCGAAGAGGAAACGCTCGAGCAGTTGCGACGCGGTGAGGGTCTTGCCTTTGCTTAAGGGGATCACATCGCCGATCTCGCGCACCACCTCAATGATGCGCATGTCCTCCTTCATCTGCAGCCCTTGCTGGCCGAAGACGCTGAGCACGACGGTATCGCCGATGGTCACTTTGCCGGCGTCCGGCTCGGACTTTTTCGTGAGCAGGTCGATGAAAGTGCTCTTGCCGATACCGTTCGGCCCGACGATGCCGATGCGGTCGCCGGCCTTGAGGCTGTAGTTGAAGTGCTCCACGATCTTCTTGTCGCCGAAGCTCTTGGTGAGGTTGCGCGCCTCGATCACCTTGCCACCGAGACGGGAGCTCTGCACGTCGATGCTGACCTGCCCATGATCGAAGTTGCGCATGGCCTGTTCCTTCAGCACGTCGAAGGCCTGCAGGCGGCTCTTGCTCTTGGTGCCGCGGGCGCGGGGCATCTTGCGCACCCATTCCAGCTCGCTGCGCATGAAGCCTTTCAGGTGGTGCTGCGTGGCGTTGCGCACTTCCTCCAGCTCGGCCTTCTTCTCCACGTAGTAGCTGTAGTTGCCCTTGAAGCGCGTGAATTCGCCGAACTCCATCTCAATGATCTCGTCGCAGACGTTGTCGAGGAAGTAGCGGTCGTGCGTCACCAGCAGCAGCGTGACGTTCGGCGCGGAGAGCTCTTGCTCCAACTGCTCGATCATGTGCAGGTCGAGGTGGTTGGTGGGCTCGTCCATGATCAGCACATCGGGCATGTCGATGAGCACCTTGGCCATGGCGAGGCGCTTCTGCTGACCGCCGCTCAACGTGTTCACCGGTTGCTCCACATCGCGCAGACCGAATTGGAAGAGCAGTCGCTTCACGCGGGCCTCGTGATCCCATGCGTCCAGCTCTGTCATCTTCTCGATGGCGGAATGCAGCGCGTCGCCATCGAGGTTCTGCGCCACGGCGTGCTCGTAGGCGCGGATCGCGTTGGTGACGGGATCGTCGCGGTCGAGCATCTCGTCCACCAGCGAATGCGAGGCGGTCATCTCCACGTTCTGGTCGAGGTAGCCGATGCGCAGGCCCTTATTGAAGGTGACGATGCCCTCGTCCGGCGTTTCCAGCCCGGCGATGCATTTCAGCAACGTGCTCTTGCCCGTGCCGTTGCGCGCGACGATGGCGGTCTTCTGGCCTTTTTCGAGACCGAAGGAGATGTCCTGGAACAACTGGCGTGGGCCGTAGCGTTTGGCGAGGCGCTCGACGGAGAGGCAATTCATGTGCGAGGGAGACCTGTTTTTCAGGCGGGGCGCGAAGGTACGGGAGGCTACGGGTGTTGAGTCCTGAAGTCATGAGTCGTGAGTCGTGAGTCCCGACTTGGACTCATGACTCACGACTCAAAGACTCACGACTGCAAAGGGATTTCCGATATTTACCTCATGCCTAAAGAGATCTGGACGATCGGTCATTCTACGCATCCGTTGGAGGAATTCCTGGCGTGGCTGAAGGCGTTCGACATCGATCTGCTCGTTGATGTACGCAGCTATCCTGGCTCGCGGAAGATGCCGTGGTTCAACAAGGAGGTGCTGCCGCAGGAGCTGAAGCCGACGGGTATCGAGTACGTACACATCCGTTCGCTGGGCGGTAGGAGAAGGGTGCTTCCGGATTCGGTCAACACGGTGTGGCGGCATCCCGCGTTCCGAGGTTATGCCGACTACATGCTGAACGATCCCGCGTTCGAGATCGGCTTGGAAGAGTTGAAGGACTTGGCCAAGAAGCAGCGCACGTGCATCATGTGCAGCGAAGTGCTCTGGTGGCGCTGCCATCGCTCGATGATCTCCGACCGACTGAAAGCCGATGGCTGGAAGGTCCACCACATCATGGGTCTGGACAAGGAGGAGGAGCATCCCTTCACCGCACCGGCGCGCATCATCGATGGGCGGTTGGCCTATGGGCCGGATGAAAGCGAGATCCCTTTCGCGAGGACGGACTGAACAGCCCCGATCAGTGATCCTCCTTCATCAACGCCGCGCGCTGTGTGAGCTCGTGGTAGCAGAGCACATCGTCGGCGAAGCAGTGGACAACGTTCTTCTGACTAGCTCTGGATGCTTCCATCAAAATTCACCATCAAATACCCATCGTAATCGATATCAGCCTCTTTGCGCAAATGCAACTCTTTAGCATTGGGACAAGGGGCCCCAATCTCAACGAGCATCTTGTCTTGGATCTCATCGATGCTGGCAGGCTTCATTACGAGATTTTGGAAACCTGAAGTAACCGTGGCGTTGTCAGGAACGATCAAGATGGTACTTCCGCCCAAGGCAGTAGTAACCCGTCGTATGAGATTGAATAGCTGCTGTTGGAGAGCTTCATCCTCAAGAAACACCCACCACCGAAAGGGTGTGGATAGGTCAAAGCTCTTCAAGCCAACGCGAATGTGCATGCCCAATGGACCCTCGAAACAAACACAATTGTCGGTCTGGATCGCCTCGCTCAAGGAAGACAAGCCCATTAGGTCCAACTCCCAAGATCTACCGGTCCATTCTCGGAAGAACTTTGGCTTGATCAGCCTACGGATGCGAGCCGATAGTAGGGAGTCATCGTAATGAAGGTCCAATAGCTCGGGCACGCGTGAACTGAAGTCTTTCAGGTCGCCCATCAACGTATGCTCCCCGATCACGTGTACATCAAGTCCCATGTCGCGATCAGTGATCGTCCTGCATCAACGCGGCGCGCTGAGTGAGCTCGTGGTAGCAGAGCACATCGTCGGCGAAGCAGTGGACGACCATGCTCTTCCTACTCGCGCCGGGCGTGTTCATCTTCTTGCCACCATGCAGCAGATTGGCGTGCCAGAGTAGAACATCTCCGGGCTGCACTAGCAGTTCGATGCGTTGGAAGCGTCCGTCATCGATGGCTTTTTGCACGGCCTTCTCATAGTGCGCATAGGCATCCTCTCCGATGGTGAAGCGGTCGCCGCCGTGGTCGTAGCTGCCATTGAGCAGATAGGGCAGTTTGTGACTTCCGGGGTAGTAGATCAAGGGGCCGTTGTCCTGCGTCGTCTGTTCCAAGGCGATCCACGCGGCGGTCATGTAGCCGAGGGGATGCGTGGTCATGTGGATGCTGTCGCTGTGCGCGGCCTGTTCGCTGCCGGTGAGGAAGTTGATGCTCTGGAAGACGCGCATCTTCTTGCCGAGCACGAAGTCCATCACATCCAGGATGCGCCGGTCGTGCACGTATTTGCGCAGGATCTCACTGTGGTGGAAGGCGAACATGATCTTCCGCCCGGTGAAGTTGAAGTCCACCACCTTGTCGACGATGAGCCGTTCCACCTCGGCATTCATCGCGGCCACTTCCTCCGGGGTGAAGCATCCGCGCAGGATCAGGTATCCGTTTTTCGGCCAGGCCTTGATCGCTTCTTGCGTGGCGGCATCGAAGCGTTGCAGGCGCGGATCGCTCGGCAGTTTCGCTGATCCCTCAGGCGTATCGAGCCAAGGCTTTTCCGTGGTGTTGCTCGGCAGTTGCTGGCTGCTGATCGGCAGGAGCACGCTACGCTGCACGCCGTATTTGCGGTACATGGCGCGGGCATGCGTGAGCTTCTTCCCGCTGAAGAGATTCAGCAGCACATAGTTCGCCTTCAGTTTCCGCAGGCGGCCATAGTAGCGGTCGAGGATCTTGCGCATGTCGTTCTCCGCAAAGGTATTCCGCGGAAGGAAGAGGCTCATCCGAGAGAACCGCCGATTGCGCCGATTAACGCCGATAAATGCCTCTCTCCGATGGGAATCGCTGAAGACACCACCTCCGGCAACTCGCATTCTTAGTGCCCTTCGTGTCCTTCGTGGTATACATCAACGACAATGCCTGCGGAACTTCATCCGCGCTGATCGGCGTCATCGGCGGTTAGATCGAAAACGAAACCTGCGGCCCTTCGCATTCCTCCGTGCCACTGTGCCTCTGTGATGTGCTCCAAGACCCAACCTCCGGAACCTTACTCCCTTACCTCCCTTACCTCCTTTTTTCTCCCTCACCCATTCCCTTGCCACTCATCCCGAGCCGGGGACCATGCATCAATAAATAGTACTTTGTTTTGCATGGTACCATCCTACGCATATATATTTGCATCGTCAGCTACCGGGTACCACCCATGTTGACATAGAGAACGAAGCGATGAAAGTGGAGAACACCAAGGCACAGATGCGCAAGGGCGTGCTGGAGTACTGCATCCTCTCGCTGCTGAGCGCGGAGGAGATGTACCCCAGCGACGTCATCGCCAAGCTGAAGGATGCGAAGTTGATCGTGGTGGAGGGCACCCTCTATCCGCTGCTCACCCGGCTGAAGGACTCGGGCTACCTGGCCTACCGCTGGGAAGAGAGCCGATCCGGGCCGCCGCGCAAGTACTACAAGCTCACACCCGTGGGCCGCAAATTCCTGAAGGAACTCGACGATACCTGGGACGAACTTGTCCAAGCCGTGAAAAAAGCCACCCGCAACAACCCCTCGTAACGCCTTCGCCGAGCTACGGCGCTTCAAGATGAAAAAGACATTCACTGCGAACCTCAATGGAACCGTGTTCCATATTGAAGAGGACGCCTATGACCAGTTGCAACGCTACCTCGCGAACATCCGCGCGAAGTTCAGTGGCAGCGCCGAGGCGGAGGAGATCATGGCGGACATCGAGGCGCGCATCGCCGAGCTGTTCACCGAGCGCCTCCAAGGCCGCCAAGCGATCGGCATGGCCGACGTGGACCATGTGAAGCAGGTGATGGGCCAGCCCGAGGACTACGTGGACAGCGACACCACCGATGGCCCTGCAGGCACGGAAGACCGCAGCTACCAGCACTATGGACCGCGCAAGCACAAGCGCCTCTTCCGCGATCCCGATGACCGTTGGGTGGGCGGCGTGATCAGCGGCATGGCGGCCTACTTCGGCACGGACCCGCTCTGGTTCCGCATCGCCTTCATCGTGGTGGTGGTCGCAGGATGGGGCACCCCCGCAGCGCTCTATGTGATCCTTTGGCTGCTCCTTCCCGAGGCGAACACCGCCGCGGAGAAACTTGAGATGCACGGCGAGGAGGTGACGGTGGACAACATCAAACGCGTGTTCGACGAAGGTGCCGAGCGATTCAAGGCCGGTGCCGAGAAGGTGGCGGGCGAGGCGCGCGAGATGGGCCGCAAATACTGGAAGCAAAGCAAGGACCAGCGCTTTACCGCAGGCTATCGGGTGGAGGGGATCGCGCACCGGCTGCTCGACGCGCTGGGCAAGGTGGTGGGCGTGTTCCTGCTGTTCCTGGCGATCGTCCTGGGGTTGTCTTTGATCGCCGGTCTGGTGAGCGGTGCTGCGACGTGGAGCATCGCCGGAGGCACCGGCCTCACAGGCCTCATGTCCTTCGTCTTCCCGAACAATATGCACGCCATGGGCTTTTCACTGAGCCTCTTCACCGTGCTGCTGGTGCCGGTGGTGCTGCTGCTCTTGTCGGCGCTGTGGCTGCTGTTCCGTGTGCAGACGCCGCGCTGGATCAGCTGGTGCCTCTCCGTGTTCTTCGTACTGGCCTTGGTCTTCATCACTCTGATCTGTGTCCGGCTGGCAGCGGACTTCCGGAGCAACGGCGTCGACAGCACTGAGTTGGCGGTCCCAACCCCGGCCAGCGGCACACTCGATGTCCGGGTCGCCAATGGACATAGCTCCACGACCTCACACGGCTTCCGTTTTCATCGCGGGGTGATCGATCTGGACATGGACCTCGTGGACTTCGAGGGCGATTCCGTCCTCCTAAGTCTCGCTCAACTGGACGTGCAGCAAAGCCCCGACAGCGCATATCACTTCGTGACGGAGCGCGTGGCCCGCGGTGCTGATCTACAAAGCGCGGAGGAACGTGCGCGCCACATCCATTCAGCCTACTTTTTGAATGATGATGTGCTGAGCATTTCCGACCTGTACAGTATTCCGGTCCGGGACAAGATGCGCGCCCAGCATGTAAACTATGTGCTGCAAGTTCCACTTGGAGGACGGGTCCATTTCGCCCCCGGCACCGAAGCACTGATGCACGATTGGATGAACGGCAACACGTTCGATAACGACCGCAGCTCCGACCTCGATAGCGATATGGCGGGCCAGACCTGGACGATGACTTCGGACGGACTGAAGCCGGAGAAGGAACTGAAGAAGGCAGGACCAGTGAGCGAGGCACATGCACCGGCGCATGCCGCAACAACGTCGTTGTCCATGGCGGATGCCGCGACGGAACTGTCCATTCCGGTACCGAATTTGTTGGAGATGTTGACCGCAGGGCTTCGGCCTTGACCCATCAGGCCATCAACGCGACGAGGGGTTTCGTTCGATCGGCCAGCGACGGCTCCGGGTTTCGATCCGGGGCCGTTCGCATGTTCTGCCACGGATGAAATGCGGACCACGGATAGATGCCAACAGCATATGAACACGGATGGACACGGATGAACGCCTTTCTCCGAGATCGTCCACAGATGACGCGGATGACACAGATAAATGCCTCTCTCCGAGTTCCTGCGGATTGATCTCAAAGACGAAGCCTGCGGGATCTCATCTGTGTCATCGGCGTCATCTGTGGATAAAAAGATCGAAGACGCCACTTGCGGCCCCTCTCCTTCTACCGTGACTCTGTGGTGAACAGTACCGAACTTTGCGTCCTCAATGCAGCACCCCATGACCAAAGCCGCCAAGATCAAGGCCTTCGACCCCAACTCGCCCGGTAGCGCAACCGCCGGCATCTACGGATTGCCATTCACTGCGGAGGAAAGCGACATCGTTCTCGTCCCGGTTCCGTGGGAAGTCACGACGAGCTATGGCGGGGGCACGGCGCAAGGGCCTGAAGCCATTCGCGAAGCTTCGTTCCAGGTGGACCTCTTCCATCCGGAATTCCCCGACTTGTGGAAGCGCGGCATCGCCATGGACAAGATCCCCGCTGCGCTGTTGGAGCAAAGTGGATCCCTGAAGAAGGAGGCCACGCATGTGATCGACCTGTTGGTGAACGGTGGTGGGAAGACGAAGCAGCACCGCGCCGCGAAAGCGTTGAAGCTTGCGAACGAGGAGAGCGCGGTGATGAACGATTGGGTGGAGCAGCGCTCGGGCTATTGGATGGACCAAGGCAAGCTTGTCGGACTCGTCGGTGGCGACCACAGCACCCCGCTCGGCTACTACCGCGCCTTGGCGCAGCGGCACAAGAGCTTCGGCATCCTGCATTTCGACGCGCACCTCGATCTCCGCAAGGCCTACGAAGGTTTTGAGAACAGCCACGCCAGTATCATGTTCAATGCGTTGGCGATCCCGCAGGTGAAGAATATCGTCGCGGTGGGCATCCGTGATTTCTGTCAGGAGGAGGCCAACGTCTTCGCGAAAGAGAAACTCCGCGTCCGCCTGCACCGCAGCGCCGAGTTGCGCCGCGAGCAGTACGAAGGCGTCACCTGGCAGAAGCAGTGCGACCGCATCATCGCGCAGTTGCCGCAGAAGGTGCACGTCAGCTTCGACATCGACGCGCTGGATCCGGCGCTGTGCCCGCATACCGGCACGCCCGTGCCCGGCGGTTTTGCTTTTGAGGAAGCGACCTATCTCCTCTCCCAACTGGCCGCGAGCGGAAAGACCATCATCGGTTTCGACCTCGTGGAAGTGACGCCCGGCCCGCACGGCGATTGGGATGCGAACGTCGGTGCGCGCCTGCTGTGGCACCTCTGCGGCGTGATGGCGAAGGCGCAATGAACGCTGCGGAGGGCAGTGGCGACCTAGGCGAATTGCCTGATCGCCTGCTCTTCTTCGATGGCGTGTGCAACCTCTGCAACGGGCTGGTACAGTTCATCATTCGGAAGGACCGGCGCAAGATCTTTCACTTCGCCTCGCTTCAGTCAAAAACAGGGCAGCGGTTTCTGAATGCGCATGTACTTCTCACGCAGGACCTCAATTCGCTGGTCTATTGGCGCAAAGGCCGTGCGTTGACGCGATCCACCGCGGCGTTGAATGTGGCGCGCGACCTTGGCGGCGCCTGGCCGATGGCCTATGCCTTCATCCTTGTGCCGCGCTTCCTCCGCGACGCGTTGTACGACCTGATCGCGCGCAAGCGCTACAGCTGGTTCGGCAAACGAGAGACCTGCATGGTGCCCACGCCGGAGTTGCGCGAGCGCTTCCTCGACCAGTGATCAGGCCTCCGGATCGAGCTGTTGCAGCACGAGCAGCGGAATGTGTGTGTAGAGTGCCAAACGCTTGGCGGTGCTCTTGTGGAAGAAGCCCTCGAAGAAACCGCTGTGTCGATGCAGCACCGCCACCATGTCCGCCTCCTCCCGGTCCGCCAGGAAGTCGATCACGCCGGCGATGTCCGTTCCTTCCTCGGAAACGAAGCGGTGCGGGACGTCAGCCAGCAACTCATCGTAGCCAGCGACAACCTTCTCATCCGGGAGCTCGTCCGCTTCGCGCACCACATGGGCCAGCACCACTTCCGAACCGGTGCGCTTGGCGATTGACAGCAGCACGCCAAGGGTGGAAGGCTCCACACCGAGCGCATCATCCGCGAAGAGGATCCGCTTCACCGGGCGGTCACCGGAGCGCGCCGGCACCACCAGCACCGGCACATCGCTCCGCCTGAGCACCTCGCCCGCATTGCTTCCGAGGAACGTGGAGCCGGAGGCCCCCTGCGTCCCCATGGCCACCAGGTCCGCCCCCTTTTCAGAGGCCAATTCGTTCAGCACCGGCGATAGCGGACCATAGAGCACTTCTATCCCCAAGGCTGCACCCGCCACGCCAGGAAGCGCCAGCAATCGCTTGGCCCATTCGCCTAAGGCCTCCACGGATGCCTGGTACATATCCGCTCCCGCAGCAGGCCAAACGCTGTTTCCCACATTCGGGTCCATGTAGGCATATACGAGTGTGTACGCATGGTCCTGCGCGCCGAACAGGCGGATCACATAGGCACAGGCATGAAGCGCATTGTCGCTGAGATCGGTGGGAAGCAGGATGTTGGCCATGGTGGTTTTTGGAGGGCACAAAGTTAGCGGACCATCAAGGTCCTTGTTCCGCGCGCACAGCCGTGGGCATCAGGCCGCCGACGGTCTGTAGGATCGGATCGCGGTCATTCGCGGCTCCCATGTACTTCACGACGCCGTCAAGGTTCACGTCCGCTCCGTAGTAGCCGGAGGTGGTGCTGACCGGATCGTTGCCGTCGATAACGTTCAGCACTTGATCGCGGTCGTTGGCCGCCCCCGTGTACTTCACCAGCCCATCCCAATTCACATCCCCCGGCCAGAGCATGCGCACGCCATCAACCTCCTTTTGCGCATCGGTGCCGAAGGTGTGGGTGGCCGGGGAGGTAAGGTCGACGGTGACGGGGACAGCACCGAGGCTGAGCGTATCGCTCACAGTAGCCGAGAGATGGTTGCGGTGGCGGACGCGAAGGAAGTAGTTGCCCGCGCCGCAATTCATGTCCACGGGTGAATGGCCGTCGATATCCACCACCATGCCATCGCGACGCACGAGCGCGGGCCGCGCCGCGACAATGACCGAGGGATCCGCAGCGGACAAAAGATCAAGCCAGACCCAATCCACGATGGCGGTCGAGTCGGCACTATCCAGCACGCCCTGTTGGATAGGATGAAAGATCGCGCCATCGGGCGAAGTGAGCCCTAACAGGGTATAGGGATCGGTGGCCGGGATCAGTCCGGCGATCCGCAGATCGTCCCGCATCAACTGATCGTCCATATCGTAGGCGCCGCCCAGAAATACACGCGTGGATACAAGACAACGCGGATCGGGAATGTTGAAGAGCCGTGCCAGGGCAAACCGGTTCAGTCCATCGACCATGGTCCAGCCCCCGACAAGGACCTTACCATCCGCTTGGCTGCACACCGAATTCGCAGCGGCCTGTGCAACGGGATCAAAGGTGACCTGCACCCTGCCGTCCCCATCGAAGAGCGTATCCAGTGTCGGCGAATTGGGAAGTGTCCGCGCAAGCATGAAGCGCGATGGCTCGGCGCTAGGGGTCCACCAGCCAGGTATGAGAAAGCGGCCGGAGGCATCGCTCCCCAGACTTCCAATAAAGAAGGCATTTGCAGCCGGAGAACCGCTCCACAAGATGCTGTTCGCATTCAACGTACCGGCCGTGTAAACCTTCACCAGCGGCGTATGGTCCTCAGGCATCTCCGTGATCCAGGAGTGCATCACAGCTCCATACAGGTTCGACGTCACGCCCAATGGAGTGGGGATGATATATGGACCACCATCCCCGATGTAGGTATATTCCGTTCCGTCTGGGACAATGCTCAGACATGCTGCGTTAAAGCCCGGTGGCGTTGGAATATGCTGCCTCAATTCAATGGCTATTTCACCCGTAGGCAGGCAGGACAATCCATGCGTGGTGCTGTATATCCATTCGTTGAGGTCCACCTGCATCGGGGGAAAGGAAAGCACGCCACCATTGCTGAACGTGGGGTCCAACGCCCCTGTGGTGGTTGCTCGAATGACAAGTGCATCCGACGATGGTCCATCCGGTCGCGAACCGGTAAAGACCGCCTTCCCATCCCATTGCACCTCCATCATGCCAATTCCGACCCCAGGCTCGAAGTTCATTTGCCCATTGACCCCATAAGTGCTGTCAATGACCCCATCCGGCCCATAGCGCCATACCGTCGTAGTGCCGCCTATGTGGGTCGCCAACAGGAACCTTCCATCGGCCTGCATGGCGGGGCCTAAAAACGGCATGATCGGCAGCACCAGCTCTCCGAATTGCGCGAAGGAGCTATCGATGCTTCCGTCGTTCATTAACCGGAGGATCACGCCGGCCGTGTCGTTGGATGTGGCCACAAGGATCCTTCCGCTTGGCTGCTGGACCAGTTTTGCCACCTGGCCAAGATCCGGAAGCACCAACTTCCCATCCGTGGCAAAGCTGCTGTCCAAGGTACCAGGCGCTTGAGCCGAAAGCATGATCGGCATGAGCACGAGGCATAAGAAATATCCTCGAAGAAATGCAGGCATGGATGTTCGCATTGATGTCGGTGAAGATAGATGAACACATGCATGGGGTTCAAGACCTGCGCTCAACATGGGACGCATCCCGGTGGTGCCGCAACGCGTCCAAATACCTTTGCCACATGTGCCTCATCGCTCTCGCCTACAAGATCCATCCGCGCTTCCCTTTGATCGTGGCCGCGAACCGCGATGAGTTCATGGACCGGCCCACGGAGGCAGCACACTTTTGGAAGGATGCCCCGGACATCCTCGCCGGTCGGGATGAACGCGCCGGTGGAACGTGGATGGGGATCACGCGCAAGGGCCGCTTCGCTGCGATCACCAACTACCGCGACCTGCGGATGATGATGACCGCAGGACCTTCACGCGGCCTGCTTGTTCGTGAGGCCCTCGAGCATGGCATCGACACAAAAAGCACCAAGGCCTATGCAGGCTTCAACCTGATCTACGGAAGCGTGGACACACTCCGCTATCATAACAACATCGAAGGTGTGGATGAAGAGTTGCAGCCCGGCATCCACGGGCTGAGCAATCATTTTCTCGACACGCCGTGGCCGAAGGTGGTGAAGGCAAAACAGGAATTGGAGAAGGCACTGGCCTTGCCGGATGATGACCTGCCGGAAGCACTCTTCCGCATACTCGCCGATGATGCCACTGCGCCTGACGCAAGCCTTCCGGACACGGGCCTGCCGATCGAGATGGAACGCGCGGCTTCGTCGATCTTCATCCGCACCCCGGGATACGGCACGCGCTGCAGCACGACAGTACTGGTGGATAATGACAGGAAGACCTGGTTCGCCGAGCGGAGCTTTCCCGGAGGAGGCATTGTGCTCGAGCGATTCGAAGCTACAAGGTGATCCCGTGCCTGTGATCCTGTAACTCCGGCCGCCTTGGTCCGTCCCATTCCTGCCGGACAACTGCGATCCCTGCCGCTCGTGTGATCCACATCCAGAGCATCCAGGCATTTCGCACCTTGTCGGCGCAAAACCATTCCCTCCCCCATGGACCTCATCATCGAAGGACTCAGCAAGACCTACGGCAACGGCGTGAAGGCGCTGGACAACGTGAGCCTCACCATTCCCAAAGGCATGTTCGGGCTGCTCGGTCCCAACGGCGCCGGCAAGAGCACGCTGATGCGCATCCTTGCCACTTTACAAGAAGCGGATGCAGGCACGGTCCGGCTCGGCGACATCGATGTGCTGAAGCAGAAGGAAGAGGTGCGCCAAACACTCGGCTACCTGCCGCAGGAGTTCGGCGTGTACCCGAAGGTGAGTGCCTACGAGATGCTGGACCACATCGCCTTGTTGAAGGGCGTGACGTCGGGCCGCGAACGCAAGGAACTGGTGGAGGCCCTGCTGCACCGCGTGAACCTGTGGGACCAGCGGAAACGCAAGCTCAGTGGTTTCAGCGGCGGAATGAAACAGCGCTTCGGTATTGCGCAGAGTTTGATCGGTGAGCCGAAGCTGATCATCGTGGATGAGCCCACCGCGGGCCTCGATCCCGGCGAGCGCAACCGCTTCTACAACCTGCTCACCGAGATCGGCGAGAACGTGGTGGTGATCCTCAGCACGCACATCGTGCAGGACGTGAAAGAACTCTGCAGCAACATGGCGATCATCAACAAGGGCAAGCTGCTGTATGCAGGTCCGCCCGATGATTCACTGCGTGGCATCCATGGAAAGGTGTGGGAGAAGAGCATCGCGAAGAGTGAACTGGAAGGCTACGCCGCATCGGGCCGCATGATCAGCAACAGGCTGGTGGCGGGCAAACCCGTGATACACCTGCTGAGCGATGAGCGTCCGGGTGAAGGCTTCACTTCCGCAGAGCCCAGCTTGGAGGATGTCTTCTTCGGCGCCATCAGCCGCAGCAACGCCGAATCCGTTGCACAATGACGGGGCGCTTCTTCCTTTTCGAGGTGCGCTATTGGCTCAGGCAGCCGATGGTGTACATCTTTCTGGTGATCCTTGGGCTGCTCCCCTACTTCGCCATCACGTCCGATAATGTCACCATCGGCGGCGGCATCGGGAACGTATACAAGAACGCACCCTTCGTAGTGTACCAGTTTTACGGGGTGATGTCCTTCATCGCCATCCTGATGGTGACGGCCTTTGTGAATGGCACGGCGATCCGTGATTTCACGAGCGATACCGCCCAGATCATCTTCTCCACCCCGGTCTCCAAACGGAGCTATCTCGTTGGCAAATTCCTGGGGAGCACCTTCATCGCTTCATTGCCGCTCTTGGGAGTGAGCATCGGCATGGTGCTCGGTAGCTGGTGGCCTGGCGTGGACCCCTTGCGGCTGGGACCGAACCTGCTGCTGCCCCATATCGAGGCCTTCCTCGTGATCGCTCTGCCGAACGTGATCTTCGCGGCGGCGATCATCTTCGCAGTGGCCGTGCTGATACGTTCCACCATGGCCTCGTTCATCACCGCCATCGCGCTTTTCGTGGGCTACGCCATCTCGAGCAGCTTCATGAGCGACATCGAGAACCGCACCATCGGGGCGCTGGTGGACCCTTTCGGCGGCGAGGCCGTTGACCTCATCACCAAGTACTGGTCCGTAAGCGACAAGAACACGCATTTGCTACCACTGGACGGCGTGCTGTTGTGGAACCGCCTGATCTGGCTGGGCGTGGCGTTGGTGATCTTCCTCTTCGGCTACTACCGCTTCCGTTTCACCGACAGGGCGCAGAAGGCCAAGCCGATGCAAGCAGATGAAATGGCACCCCTGCACAACGCGCCTGTTGCGTTGCCCCGTGTGCAACTCAGCCACGGCAGCGGAGCCGCAAGGCAGCAGTTCCGCACGCTCTTCCGGAACGACTTCCTCGGCATGCTGAAGAGCACGCCCTTCATCATCATCATGACGCTCGGCCTCGTGCAGCTCTTCACCTCGCTGGCCTACGTCACCAGTATGTACGGCAACACCACTTACCCGGTGACCTACAATGTGGTGGACCTGATGCGCGGCAATTTGCTGATCTATGTGATGATCATCGTGACCTTCTATGCGGGGCAGCTGATCTGGAAGGAGCGCGACCCGAAGATGGACGGCATCATCAATGCCTTGCCCATGGCCACGCGCACGAGTTTGCTCGCCAAGCTGGCCGCGCTCATCGGTATCGTCTTCGTGGTGCATCTCTTCGCCGCGCTTGCAGGGATGACCACCCAGCTGCTGCACGGGTACACCCGTCTGCAACCCGGCGTCTACTTCACCTACTTCATCCTGCCCGGCACCGTGAACTTCGCCTGCTGGGCGGCCCTGGCGCTACTGGTGCATGTGCTGGTGAACAACAAATACCTCGGCTATTTCGTGTTCATCATCCTCTTCGTGCTGAATCTCTTCGGCTGGAGCGCGCTGGATGTCGGGTCGAACCTGGTGCAGCTGAACGGCTCATCCGGGCTGACCTATTCGGATATGAACGGCTTCGGCCCCTTCCTGAAGAACTGGCTCTTCTTCAAATCATACTGGCTGCTCTTCGCCGCGTTGCTGATCTACAAGTCCTATCTCTTTGTGGTGCGCGGCAACGACACCGCTTGGCGTTGGCGCTTCCGCAATGCGATGAACCGCCTCAAGGGTTCGTGGCCTGTTGCAGCCGTGATCGGTGGCGCATGGCTGGTGATGGCGGGCTTCGGCTACTACAACACCAAGGTGCTGAACACCTACCGCACCAGCGACGAACAGGAGGACCTGATGGTGCGCTACGAGAAGGACTACAAGAAGTATGAGCACATGGTGCAGCCGCACTACACGGACGTTTCCTACTTCATCAACCTCGATCCCGCCACCCGTTCCATCGTCTATTCTGCGGGGATCATGCTGAAGAACAAGGACAAGGTCGCCATCGACACGCTCTACTTCAACGTGCCGCACCGCATGCAGGTGAAGCTGGACATCCCAGGTGCCGCACTGGTGCTGAACGACAGCGCGCTCGATCAACGCATGTACCGCTTGGCCACGCCGCTTCAGCCGGGAAATACGATCGCCTTCACCTGCACCGGCAGCTGGCAGCCGAAAGGGATCTCCAACGATGTGGAGTTCACGTCCATCGTGGACAACGGCAGCTTCTTCAACAACATGGACCTCATCCCCGGCATCGGCTATGATGCCGGAGGGGAGATCCACGACCGCGAGAAACGCCGCAAGCACAAGCTGCCACCGAACGATCGCATGCCGAAACTGAGCGACGATCCCGCCAAACGCATGGACAACTACATTATGCGCTACAGCGATTGGGTGAACGTGCGCACCACCATCGGCACTTCGCCGGACCAGATCGCCGTGGCACCGGGGACCTTGAAGAAGGACTGGACCGCCAATGGCAAGCATTGGTTCCACTATGAACTCGACTACAAGGCGCTGAACTTCTACTCCTTCCTCAGCGCCCGCTATGAGGTGGCGAAGGAGACGTGGAAGGATCCGAAAGGCAAGGAACCGGATGTGGCGCTGGAGGTCTACTACCAGAAAGAGCACAGCGTGAATGTACCGCGCATGCTGAACTCCCTGCACAGGTCACTGGACTACTATACCGCGCACTTCGGCCCGTACCAACAGAAGGAGGCACGCATCATCGAATTCCCGCGCTACCAATCCTTCGCCCAGGCATTCCCCGGCACCATGCCCTATTCGGAGAGCATCGGCTTCATCACCGACCTCACCGCCAAGGACGATATCGACATGGTGTTCTACGTGGTGGCGCATGAGACCGGGCACCAGTGGTGGGCGCACCAAGTGGTGGGCGCGAACATGCAGGGCGCCACCCTGCTGAGCGAGAGCATGGCGCAATACTCCGCGCTGATGGTCATGGAGAAGGAATACGGCAAGGACCACATGCGGAAATTCCTGAAGTATGAGGGCGACAAATACCAGGACGCGCGTGGCTCCGAGGCGCTTGGGGAAACGCCGTTAATGACCGTGGAGAACCAAGGCTACATCCATTACAACAAGGCCAGCGTGATGCTCTACAACCTGCGCTCATTCCTCGGTGAAGACACTTTGGACAAGGCATTCAAATCGCTGGTGGACGAATTCGCTTATGCGGATCCGCCTTGGCCCACATCTCTGGAATGGTACCGCGCGGTGAAGAAGGTGACACCGGACAGCCTGAACTATTTGCTGGAGGATGACATCAAATACATCACGCTCTACGACAACAAGATGATCGAGTCGAAGGCGAAGATGAACGCCGACAGCAGTTGGACGGTGACGATGAACCTGACCGCGGAAAAGGAACACGCCGACTCGCTGGGCAATGGAACATCAGTGCCCATGGCCGATTGGATGGACATCGCCGTGGAGCGCTGGCCGAGCTTCGGTAAGGACAAGGACCTGAACGATGTGCCGCTGGTGCAACAACGCCTACTGCTGCACACCGGGGAAAACATGTTCACCTTCCACGTCAACGGTAAACCTTCGGCGGTGGTGATCGACCCCGACCACCTCTTCTTCGACCGGCACCCGGATGACAACCGGATGAAGACGGACTTCCAATAGGCAAAGGCCTCGGCAGATCGCCGGGGCCTTTCTCTAACACGGAACATTTGCTTCGCGAATTCGCCAGAGTGATCGGTCTTCCGATCGCGCCGGTCGGTGCTCGCGGTTTCCTGAAGAACCACGGATACACACGGATGGACACGGATCATGAAAGTTCGGATTCTTGGTTCCTGTCGTAAGGCGGCATTCTTCCCCTTCGCGTCCTTCGTGATACTCATCCGTGTTGATCCGTGTGGATCCGTGGTTTACATCGGAGGGAGGCATTCTTTGTATTCTTAGTGTTCTTCGTGGTATTAATCCGTGTTGATCCGTGTCCATCCGTGGTAAAAAACAAGAGGGCTGCCGCGCCCGCAGGGCGGGGTAGCCTCGGCCCATTCATCCCCTCCGACCGGTCATTCGGCAGGTAGGCTACTTTTGCGCGCCTTCATGAAAAGTAAACTTCGCATCGGCGTACTGGGTGCCGGCCACTTGGGCCGCATCCACGTCCAACAGCTCAGGGAGATCCCCGCCTTCGAACTGGTCGGCTTCTTCGACCCGCACGCGGAAAAGGGCAAGGCCCTGCAAGCGGAGTTCGGCATAGCGCCAGTGGGTAGCTTGGAAGAGCTGATCGCGGCCGCGGATGTGATCGACGTGGTGACGCCGACGCTCGCTCACCACACCTGCGCGATGCAGGCGCTGAACGCGGGCAAACACGTCTTCATCGAGAAGCCCATCGCCCATACCTTGGAGGAAGCCCGCCAATTGGTGGAGACCGCCGCACGTACTGGACTGAAGGTGCAAGTGGGACATGTGGAGCGCTTCAACCCGGCGTTCCTCGCCGCGAAGAGCGCGCTCAAGGATCCGATGTTCATCGAAACGCATCGCCTCGCCCAGTTCGACCCGCGCGGCACCGACGTGAGCGTGGTGCTGGACCTGATGATCCACGACCTGGACATCATCCTGCACGTCACTGGCTCGCCGGTGAAGGCCATCCATGCCAGCGGCGTTTCGGTGGTGAGCGATACGCCGGACATCGCCAACGCACGGATCGAATTCGCCAATGGCTGCGTGGCCAACCTTACTGCGAGCCGTTTCAGCATGAAGAAGATGCGCAAGAGCCGATTCTTCCAGAAGGACGCCTACATCGCGGTGGACATGCTGAAGAAGGAGACCGAGGTCCTGCGCATGCGCACGGTGGACAAACCGGACCCGTTCGCCGTGACGATGGACCTGGGGCCGGGAAAGGGCATTCGTGAGATCGCCTTCGACAAGCCCGAGATACCTGCCACCAATGCGATCCGCGAGGAACTGCGCTCCTTCGCCGAGGCCATCCTGAACGACCGCGAACCCGAGGTGCCCGCGAGCGACGGACTGGCCGCGCTGGAAGTGGCGCACCGGGTGCTGGCCGCCATGGACGCGGGCCGCGCGTAACACCATACTGATCGCCATCCAGAACCGTTATCCGACCGGAAGATCATGACCCGCCCCTTCGCGTTCGCGAGCCTCTGCATACTGCTGCTCTCCGCCTGCAAGAAGGACGGGGCCATTCCCGCGTACGTGCAATTGAACGTTCCCGTGGTGGAGGACGCCAACGGTCACCTGGTCTCCTCAAAGATCACTGACCTGTGGGTGTATCTCAACGACGAGCCCGTGGGCGTATGGGAAAGTGGCAGTCATGTGCCGTTGATCGGGGCGGGCACGGCAACGCTGAAGGTGATCGCCGGGGTGCGTAACAATGGCGCCTCCAATGACCGGATCCAATACCCTTTCTACCAGACCTGGCAGCAAACGGTGAACCTGGTGCCTGAGCAGACCGTGAACATCACCCCCGTGTTCCACTACTACGACAACGCCTACTTCTGGCTCGCGGATTTTGAGACCGGAAACCGCTTCGACACGTCGGACTGCACCGCCACCCTGGTGCTGGTACCATCGGACTCCACGCTGGTCGGCCAAGGCTCACACAACGGTCTCATCGCCTTGGACACCGATCATTCACTATACAACGGCGTAAGCAGCGGCGACCCATTCTACTCCACCGGCCCACCGGCATTCCTGGAGATGGACTACCGCAGCGATACACGCATTGAGGTAGGCGTGCGTTACATGTATGCCGGCTCGCTGGCCCAGGTGACCTATGCCTATCTCCTGGCCACTGGCAATAGCGGCAATGTGCTGCCGTGGAACAAGGTCTATATCGACCTCGGCACGCCGTGGAACCAACCCGGGGCCCTGGACAAGCGGTTCTACATCCGGGCCAAGCTGGAGAATGGCGCTACCACCGGCGAGGTACAGGTGGACAACATCAAGATCGTCCGACATTGAATACGAAGAAACGCTACCAGGTGGCCCTCTATGTGGTGTCGGACCTGCTGGGTTCGGCAGTAGCGTGGACGTTGTTCTATCTCTTCCGCAAGATCTACCTCGAACCGATCAAGTTCGGCCATCCCGTGCCGGTGCACTTGGATGCCAATTATTGGTGGGGCCTGCTGGTGATCCCCTGTTTCTGGGTGCTGCTCTTCGTGATCATCGGCGGCTACGCGGACATCTTCCGCCGCTTCCGCAGCAAGGAGTTGGAGCAGACATTGCTGATCGCGTTCATCGGTTCGATGGTGATCTTCTTCGCGTTGCTGCTGGATGATACCATCGCCGGACCGCGCTACTACTACCGTTCCTTCAGCACGTTGTTCCTGTTGAATTTCGGCTTCCTCTTTTTCCTGCGCTTCCTGCTCACCAGCCGCACAGTAAGTCGGGTGCATGGCCGTCGTATCGGCTTCAACACGCTGCTCGTCGGCGGGAACGAGCGGGCGATCGCGATCCACCAGGAGATCGAGGGCCTGCCCAGTTCGCCCGGCAACCGCTTCATCGGTTTTGTGAATGTGAACGGCGGTGATCAACAACTCGCGGATTCCGGCCTACCGCGCCTCGGCAAATGGAACGACCTGCGCCGCTTGATCCCGGAGCACGAAGTGGAAGAGGTCATTATCGCGGTGGAAAGCAGCGAGCACGCGCACATCAGCCGCATCCTCAACGAACTCGACGGCACCACCGCGCGCATCAAGATCATTCCGGACATGTACGACATCCTTGCGGGCAGCGTGAAGATGACGAGCATCTTCGGCGCCCCCTTGATCGAGGTGAACCCGCAGATCATGCCCGCGTGGCAGTTCGCGATCAAGCGCGCGTTCGACATTGCGTTCAGCATGCTGGCCATGGTGCTCCTGTTCCCCTTCATGCTCATCATCACATTGATGGTGAAGCTCAGTTCGCCGGGCCCGGTCTTCTTCCGCCAGGAGCGGATCGGCCTCGCGCGGCATCCCTTCAAGATCATCAAGTTCCGCAGCATGGTGGCCGATGCCGAGCGCCTTGGACCGCAACTCAGCAGCACCTCGGATCCGCGCATCACGCGCATCGGGCGCTTCCTGCGTCGCACGCGCATGGACGAGCTGCCACAGTTCTGGAACGTGCTCAAGGGCGAGATGAGCTTGGTGGGGCCGCGGCCCGAGCGGCAGTTCTTCATCGACGAGATCGTGAAGGTGGCGCCGCACTATCGCCACTTGCACAAGGTGCGGCCGGGACTCACCAGCTGGGGACAGGTGAAATTCGGCTATGCCGAGAACGTGGACCAGATGGTGCGCCGCCTGAAGTACGACATCCTCTACATCGAGAACATGAGCCTCGCGGTGGACCTGAAGATCCTCGGGTACACGGTGCTCATCATTCTCAAGGGGGACGGGAAATAGCGGCGATCAACTTGGCCAAACCCCGGTAATGGACCTCCGGGACGTTAGCGGCCCACGTTCTATTCCGTGGATGCCCTCACCCCGGGAAGTCCCGCGGCCAGCAGCAGGAAAAGCAGCACCACCGGATACTGCAGCATGTGCGAAAGCTGGATCGATACCATTTCGAAATCCGGATGCCAGCGGGCCAGCGCGTGAAAGGCCAGGGAAACGATCGCGAAGAGCACGAAGCCGAAAGCAAGGGGTCGCGTATGCCGCCAAGTGTCAAAGAGCACGCGGGACATGAGCACACTCAAGCTCGCCATAATGAGTATAAAGGAAAGGGCCAACAGCCACTTCAACCTCAGCAGGCCGCCGAGGTCCATGCTGCCAGTCCAGCCTTGGAACAACGAGTGGGCATAGGAGAAACGCGTGTGGCGCGCCGTATGGTCGATCTGGTAGTTGAGGTTGATGAAGAGGAACTCGCGGCAAGCACCTAGGACAACACCCATGAGCAACAGCAATATTGCCTGCGCACGCATACCCCAACGGGTGTCATGGTCCTTCATGTCCGATGGTTCACGGGAGGACCGGTGAAACGCTTGACCCAGATATACCAAAGCAGGAAGACCCAACCGTAGACGATGACATAGAAGGTGTAGTCATGGTTGAAGTTGAGCCATTCGTAATTGATGCTCACGATGATGCAGAGCGCCGCAACGCGGAAGGCATTCACCAGATGGATGGTGAGGATGCCCAGTAAAGCGAACCAGGCCTTGTGCCGCCAAGGCCCTCCATAGGCGATGAGGAAAATGGTAAACACGGCGAAGAGGCTGACGCCATTGCAAGGATCGCCGATCCAAAGTAGGTGGCCGCCTTCCACGCCGATGGTGCGGATGTGATCGGCGTTGAGCGGCTCGGGGATCAGTGTATAGCCGAGGATACGCAGGATCACGCCTGCCGTGGCGATCAGCACGTCGATCACCGCATGATCCAGCTTGCCCCACGGATGGATGAGGAATGCGTACAGAAGATACCACGCACCATAGAGCGAGGCAGCAAGGAAGAGAAAACGTAATAGCGGGTCGCGCCGTCCGGAAACGGAAGACGCCCAAGCGGACATCAGAGCACCTGCTTGCGCGTGCGGCGGGCCACGATGGCCTTGCGACCACCCAGCAGCATACCGGCACCGATCAAGAGCGAAATGCCACCATCGATGGGGATGCAGGGCGGCGGCCAACATGGCGGCCCTTCCGGCCCTCCACCGGAGCCCCCAGGCTGTGCGAACAGACCGACCAAGGGCACCGCCAAAAAGCAGAGGAACAGGAAAAGGCGGAGAGTGGTCTTCATGAATAAGCCTTCGTCTGGAGGAATTGGACGGGTACAAAAGTAACACGATACATTTTACACATCCCTCAGTTCCATAAGACTTATCCATATCCGGATCGTGGATCTCTTATGCCTGCCCTTTACACTGGCAAGCATGGACCGCGTGCCCGCGCAGGCCTCGGCCGTATTGCATTGCGCGGGAACTGTCGAAAAACCGCAGGAGATACAGGTCCTTCCCATTCTCAGGATGGCCGCCCACGGGTGGCTATATTTGCGGCCCTTCGGAAGCGGCCTTAGCCCAGCAACGGCGAAGAACCAAGGCGTCAGCAAAGAGCACATGGCAGCAGCACCAGGCCCCAAGGGTGGCATCATCGAGTTGAACGACCTGCGGTACATCCTCCGCATCTTCTCGAAGAACTGGTACTTCGTGGCAGTGGCCTTAGTGTTCTCCGCAGTGCTTTCCTACCTCTATTCCTACAAGATCCCCGAGGTCTACGGCGCGAGCACCCAGATCCTCCTTCAGGACAAAGAGACCTACGACTACCAGAGCCAAGTGTATAAGAACATCGGCTATGTAGGCGCCTATGGCGACATCGTGAACCAGAAGCGCGTCCTTACCAGTTATGACCTCATCGACCGCACGCTGGACAAGCTCGACTTCGACATCTCCTACTACATCATCGGCCGGTTCAGGACCACCCAGATCTACGGCAATCTCCCCTTCGTCGTACAGATCCAGCCGCTGAACAGCAAGCTGTACGATAAACCCTTCGACCTGCACATCACAGACCTGAAGCACTTCGAGCTCAGCTATGACGCGGGCCAGGGCGTGGTATCCAAGACCTTCCCCTTCGACACGGATATCGCCGACCCGGACTTCACCCTGCACGTACAGTCCAACATGGACCTCAAACCGTCGAACATCGAAAAGTACCGTGGAAGCGACTACCGGTTTGTGCGCCATGCGCGGAACGTATTGGTGGCCCGCTACGCCAATAGCCTGGACGTGGAGAACCTCGATTATACCACCATACTCCAAGTGTCAGTTGAGGACCAGATCCCACAACGGGCCAAGATGTTCCTTGACACCCTCAGCCAGGAATACATCAAGTACACCTTGCAGGGCGACTTCGATATCAATGAGAACACCATCGGCTACATTGACAAGCAGCTCGATGAGATCCAAGGCATCCTCAACCAGTACGAAGATGACCTCCAGCAGTTCCTACGCAGCAAAAACATCCTGGACCTCGACAAGGAGAACTCCCAGTATTTCAACCAACTGGTGAACCTGGATGCCCAGAAACGCAAACTGCAGCTACAGATCGAAAGTGTGAATGCGCTGAACGAGTATGTGCTGAACATCGGCGATGCCAAGCTGCTGCCCCCGTCATTCTACATATTGGACGATGACGTCTTCCTGAAGAAGACCCTCACCGACCTGTATGACATGCAAATGAACGTGAACCGCAACATGTTCGATGCCGAGGCGGTGAACCCCGTTATCGAGCAGACCAAGACCACCATCCAGCTCACCCGCGCCAACCTGCTGATCTATCTCAAGAACACGGGCATCGCCATCAATAAGCAGATCAGCGACATTGACACGCAGGCCGGGGAGTATACCAGCCTGATCCGCGCGGTGCCACAGAACCAGCGTGATGTGGAGAATTACCAGCGCAAGGTGCAGGTGAACGAGAAACTGTATGAGTTCCTCCTGGAGAAGCGCGCCAGCACAGTGATCGCCCGCGCGGGTATCATCCCCCAGACCAAGGTGATCGAGGCCGCCCGCTCCCTCGGGCAAGTCCGGCCTGACAAATTGAAGATCCTCTATGTCTTCCTCATCGGAGGCGGTACCCTCTCGATGCTCTTCGTCTTCATCCGGGTGCTCTTCTATGACCGCGTGGAGAATGGCGAGCAACTGACCAACGCCACACATGTGCCCGTCTTCGGCGAGGTGATCACCAGCGAAAAGGCGGAGGAACACTATGTGGTGGTCGACAGTGATCCCAAGGCCGCCATTACCGAAAGCTTCCGCACCATCCGCACCAACCTGGAATACCTCCCTGCCTCTGAGGGCGGCAGGGCCGTGATGGTAACGAGCTACCGCCCCAATGAAGGCAAGACCTTCTGTTCGGTCAACCTGTCGGCCATCCTCGCCAAGGCCGGCAAGAAGGTGCTTCTACTCGAGCTCGACCTGCACAAGCCCAAAGTGGGTACGGGCCTGAAGATGACCAGTAAGATCGGCATCAGCGCTATCCTCATCGGTAAGGCCGACATTCCCGAATGCGTCCTGCACACCTCGATCGAGAACTTCGATGTGATCCTCGCCGGAGCGACGCCGCCCAATGCCTCCGAACTCGTCCTCAGTGCGCACCTCAAACGCCTCTTCGATTACGGACGTGAGCATTACGACTACGTCCTTATCGACACCCCGCCCGTGGGCCTGATCACCGATGCGTTGCTCATGATGAAGCATGTGGACGCCACACTCTTCGTGATCAACACACGCTTCGCCAACAAGGACCACATCCGCAACGCCATGCAGGTGCAGCAGGCCGATCCCGGAAGGACCTTCGGCTTCATCCTCAACGGCGTACGGATGAAGAAGAGCAAGTACTACTACAACACCAACTATGGCTATGGCTACCGCTATGCGTACGGCTATGGCACCGGCTATGGCTACGGAAGCGGCAAAAAAGGTTCCGGCCACACCAAAGGAAGCGACGTGCCTAACCAGGATACGTGACGGGATCGATGAAGAAGGGAACCGTGCACGGGATCACCATTGAAGGACCGACCGACACCATGGAATGGGATGTGGTGATCGCCCCTTCCAGCCCTTGGTGGCGCCTGCACCTGGGCGAGATATGGAGGTACCGCGACCTCCTGACGGTGCTGGTCCAGCGCGACCTCACCGCCATCTACAAGCAGACCATCCTCGGTCCCATCTGGGTGCTGGTGCAGCCGTTGCTCACTTCTCTGATGTTCGCAGTGATCTTCGGCCTTATGGCACGCATGTCCCTGCCTGGCATCCCGCCCCTGCTCTTCTATATGTCGGGCGTAGTGCCTTGGAGCTTTTTCGCCGGCGTCATCAACAAGACCTCCGCCACCCTCACGGCCAATGCGCCCTTGATGACAAAGGTGTATTTCCCGCGCCTCATCCCACCCATGGCCACCACGACCTCCACTGCCGTGAGCTTTCTCTTTCAGCTGATCCTCTTTTTCATCTTCGCAGGCTTCTATCTTCTCTCCGGCAGCTACCACTGGTCACCGGGGATGGCCTTGCTCGCCCTTCCAGTGTTGATCTTGCTAGAAGTGGCCTTGGCGTTCGGCACCGGACTTATCGTGGCATCGCTCACCACCAAGTACCGCGACCTCGGCCTGCTCATCGGTTTCGCCGTGCAGCTCCTGATGTACATGAGCCCGGTGATCTTCCCCTTGGCACGCGTCGCAAAGGGGGGCACGCTGCGCCGCGTCATCGAGGCCAATCCACTTACGCCGGTGATCGAGGGATTCCGGGGCGCCTTGCTGGGAACGTTTGTGGACTGGACCACGCTTTGGTATCCGGTAGTGGTTTCAATACTTCTGGTGATGGCCGGCCTCGCCCTCTTCCAACGCGTTGAACGCTCCTATGCCGATGTGGTCTGATCGGCATATCTCTTAGAAACATGAACCACGGATACACACGGATACACACGGATCCTGAACCGTCCGGCTCTGCCGTTCTATCCATGGCCGTTGCCCATGACCATGGCCATCCGTGTGGATCCGTGTGTATCCGTGGTTCAATTCAGTCCCGGCTGACGCGCCCAAAGGGCGCTTCAGTCCCGATCGCCCTGATCCCCAAGCCATGTTGAGGAGCGACGACATCGTGGTGCGCGCCGAAGGCGTTGGCAAACGCTATCGTCTGGGCGTTACCGACCGGCGTCAGCTCACCGATGAGTTCAAGGCCCTGATGTATCGCCTTCGTGGCAAGGCCGATCCCACAATCCCTGTGGATGCGCAACTCGACAGCCAGCGCATCGGCGAGGATTTCTGGGCATTGCGCGACGTCTCCTTCGAGGTGCGGCGCGGTGAAGTGCTCGGCATCATCGGTCGCAATGGCGCGGGGAAAAGCACACTGCTGAAGCTGCTCTCGCGCATCACGCTGCCAACCGAAGGCCGCATCGGCATGAAGGGCAAGGTATCAAGCCTGCTGGAAGTCGGCACCGGATTTCACCCCGAGCTTAGCGGTCGCGACAACATCTATCTCAACGGCGCCATTCTTGGGATGCGACGCGCCGAGGTCACCACCAAGCTCGCCGACATTATTGAATTCAGCGGCATCCAGCACCATATCGACACACCGGTGAAACGCTATAGCAGCGGCATGCGCGTTAGGCTCGGCTTCGCGGTGGCCGCGCACTTGGAGCCCGAGATCCTCATCGTGGACGAGGTGCTCTCCGTGGGCGACGCCGAATTCCAGCGCAAGAGCATGGGCAAGATGAAGGACAGCGCTGCCAGCGGCCGCACCGTACTCTTCGTCAGTCACAACATGACCGCCATGCGCTCCCTCTGCGACCGCGTGCTCTGGCTGGAGAACGGACGCCTGCGCATGAATGGCCCCACGCAGGAAGTGGTGGAGGCCTACCTCAGCCATTACTCCGTGGACCGCAGCGAAATGGTGTGGGAGGATGCCGCCACCGCGCCGGGAACCGAATTGGCCAGGTTGAACTATGTGCGCGTGAAGCCTGCTTCGGGCGGCGAGATCTTTCTGTGGGAGGATGCCATCCATGTTGAAGTGGGGATGGAGAACCTCACCGCTGACCCGAATGACCTGAATGTGAATATCCAAGTACTGAACAACGATGAGCAAGTGCTCTTTGCAACGAATTTCCAAGAGAACCTGCCGGACGCGAAACTTTCCATCGGTACCCATCAACTGCGCCTGACGGTCCCGGGGAAACTCCTGAATCCTGGAACATTCCATCTCAACGTCCGGGCCTCCTATCGCGCAAGAACACAATTTCAGGCGGACAGCGTGGTCAACTTCGCCATCCCTGAACCGCCGCGGCATGGAGCCTGGATGGGGAAGAGAGCGGGCTTCTTCCGGATGCCGCTGCCGTGGAGCCTTCAAACGGCGGTCGCCAAGTCCACTGAAGCATGAGCGTGATCACGGACAAGCAATTTCTTTTCGTGGTCGGCGCACCCCGAAGCGGCACTACCTGGCTGCATCGCATGCTGGCGGAACATCCTTGTGCTGCGGGATTGGAGGGGGAGTTGACAGTCTTCAGCTATCTTCAGCAATGGGCGGTGCGCTACCAGAGGGAGAAGTACTTCATTGAGCATGGAAATCGGAGGCAAGGGATTCCCCGCATTTTCGATGAGTCGGAATTTTATAATGGACTCCGCCTACTGGCGTTCGAGGCCTATGGTCGGCTATTGGAAAGGAAGCCGGAAGCAACGCATATTCTTGACAAACATCCAGGCTATGCCCTGTGCATCCCGCTCATTGACCGGCTGGTCCCACGGAGTCGTTTCATACACATTATACGCGATGGCCGAGAGGTGGCTGTAAGCATGATTAGTGCGCACAAACGGGCTGGCTTCGGTGCTGGGACCATCACGGGAGCTTCACGGGATTGGGCCACCTATTTGCGCGCTGCCAAGGCCGAAGGCGGGAAACTGGGCCCTGAACGATATCTTGAATTGCGCTACGAGGACTTGGTTGCACGGCCGGTCGACATGCTACAAAAGGTCCTGCGCTTTGCAGAACTGAACTTGACCGACGCGGAAGTGCAAGGCATCGTCGATGCGTATAATATTGATCGAAAGCAGGTGAGCTGGGGGGACAACAGTCTTAACGACCTGAGAAAGATTCCTGGAGCCATTTGGCAGAACAAACTCAGCCTTGAACAACGCTGGACCATGGACCGCATGGTTGGGGACCTCCTCGAAGAACTCGGTTACGCCCAACCTGGATGGTGGGCCACTGGCGCCGGCGATAGGATCCGGATGGCCGGTTATCCGGTGCTGAAGAGGATCGCCAATATCCTGGGAAGCGCAAAACACATCATTGCACATCCACTCATAAAGAAATTCGATCCTTGAACTGCCATGGATACGAAGGGCGTACTGAAACAATATACGGATTGAGCCAGACCCCGTATGCGGCCGGGCTTCATGCTCAATGAGACTCAAAGTCGACCTGCCATGCGAAAGGGGAAATACGAACGTTAGCGACCACCGTGATATGCAATCGGACATCTACGTGACCCGCACCTTCCTGCCTCCACGAGAGGAATACCAAGAATGGTTGGACAAGGTGTATGCAAATCATATACTGACCAACAACGGCCCCATCCACAAGGAGTTGGAGGAAACCTTACGTGCTCGCTTCGACATACCCCACCTGCGCTTGATGGCCAATGGCACGCTCGCGCTACAGCTCGCCATCCGAGCCTTAGGCATCACCGGTAAAGTGATCACCACGCCCTATAGCTATGTAGCCACCACTAGTGCCATCCTCTGGGAGGGCTGCGAACCCGTTTTTGTGGACATCGATCCGAAGACCTGCTGCATCGACCCGAAATTGATCGAAGCCGCTATCACACCGGATACCTCAGCGATCCTTGCCACTCACGTTTATGGTATCCCCTGTGACGTGGAGGCGATCGATGCCATCGCGCGAAAACATGAACTGAAAGTGATCTATGACGCGGCCCATGCATTCGATGTAAAGTACAAAGGCAAAAGCATTCTCGCGTACGGTGACGCGAGCACGCTCAGCTTTCACGCGACCAAATTGTTCCACACAGTGGAGGGAGGAGCCGTGGTCATTCATGATGAAGAAACACTTTATCGCCTAAGGTTATTGAGAAGCTTCGGCCATATCGGAGACGAGCATTTCACTCTCGGCATCAATGCAAAAATGAGCGAAGTACATGCAGCTATGGGCATGGCCGTTCTTCCTCATATACCCCACTGCATTGAAGAACGGAAAGCCCTTAGCGAAAAATACAGACAAGCTCTCTCTGGTCTTCCTCTGCGGTATCCCTTCATTCCATTGGGGACGGAACACAACTATTCCTACTTCCCAGTGCTGTTCCCTGATGCGTTCGCACGGAAAAAGACCGAACTGACCTTGACATCCCATGCGATACATGCAAGGCGCTACTTCTTTCCCTCTTTGAACCGGCTGCCATATATCACTTCCTCGCTCATGCCTATCTCTGAAGAGGCCGCTGATATTGTGCTCAGCCTGCCCTACTATCCGGGACTTCCTGACCATGTGCCGGATCAGATCGCGTCCATCATTCACAATGCCCTCAGCTGATCAAATGAATAGCAGAAGCGCGAAGAATTCACCCCCTCCCATTTTTATTGTGGGATCGGAACGGTCGGGGAGCAACCTGCTCCGGAGCTTACTGGGCAATAACAGTCAAGTAGAAGCGCCGGTGGCACCGCATTTCCAAGACGCTTGGCGAGGTCTGTTGCCATTTTATGGCGACCTCAGGATAAGTAAGAATGTGCGGTTTCTTCTTGAGGACATGCTCGAATATGCGAACCATCCATTCAATGACTGGAGGCTGACCTTGGACATGGCAGCGATCATCGATATGCAACGGCCAATGTGCTTTATGGATGCCTTCGAGATACTGTATCGTGGAAAGGCATTGAGCCAAGGATGTTCCACCTATGTCTGCAAGGACAACCATATTTTCAACCACGCATTTCAAGTAAGACTTCACTTTCCTGATGCCAAGTTTCTTTACCTCTTCCGGGACCCTCGGGACCATTGTGCCTCTTGGAAAGCAAAGCCCATGCATTTAAAGACCGTGTGGGACTCGATACTTAAATGGGAACGTGAACAGCAGCAGTGTCTCGACCTGATAAACAGCCATGGTTTCGAGATGCACTTTGTCAGCTATGAGGACCTGATAGCTGATACACCACAAGTGATGTCAAAGATGCTGGAGTTTTGCGGGCTTCCTGTGGAGGAAGGCTGTTTTGAAACCGATCCTGGAAAGCATCGTGCGGCGGCAGAGCGCTACGTCTATTGGGAGAACCTGAACAAGCCGATAATGCGGGACAACAAACGGAAATATCGGCGAACGCTGACACAGGAGGAGATCAGTCTGATAGAAACCCGCGCGGCCAAATTGATGGATGTACTCGGATATCCTTGTGAAACGGCCCGTGACTGGATCCCGCCGAAAGGACACCGGTTCCGGTTGCCGATTGAACGATGGCTCGTGGAACGACGGCATCGGCAACACTTCGACCAAGAGTCGAAGATATTGCGAAGCAAGCAGATGCTGCTGGCCGATATTCGATCGCGGGCCGCCCAACGCAAGATCCGATAGCTCGCGGATTTAGTTACGGAATACAGACGGGAAATAAGAACTTTGCCGGAGAGGAAGGCGACATCCATCCCCGCTGAAAACGGAACATATCAATCGCCTTTTGAGCGCATCGCTGAAAAGCATGAAAAAGGACTTTACTAAGAATGAATTACCTCGACGGACCGCCGTTATGCAGCCCTACTTGTTCCCTTATCTCGGATACTACCAGCTCTTCCATGCGACGAACACTTTCGTTTCGCTGGATGATGTTCCTTTCATCAAGAAAGGCTGGATCAATAGGAACCGTATCCTACTGCAAGGCAATGACCATCTTTTTACTGTCCCGATAAGCGGGCAGAGCCAGAACGTCAGCATCCGGGATTCCATGGTCGCTTCAGAAGATGGTTGGCGGAAGAAGTTGCTCAATACCATGACGCATGCGTATCGCAAAGCGCCATGTTTCGAATCCGTATTCCCTATAGTGGAACGCGTTCTCTCCAATGGCAATGTCAGCATCGCTGATATGGCAGAGGAGAGCCTGCGATCGGTAATGAATCACCTCGGCTTGCCATCTGAGATCCTCCATGCCAGCGAACTCGACATCGATCCGGATCTCCACGGGCAATCCCGTATTATGGCCATCTGTGCTAGGTTGCAGACCAGCCTATATGTAAATCCTAGTGGAGGCCGCACGCTTTACGAACCCGATGTATTTGCGCGGCATGGGATGGACCTTCGCTTCCTTCGCATGGTGCCCGTGAAGTATGACCAAGGCGGGAGCAAGACATTCCAGCCCGCTTTGTCCATGATCGATATACTGATGTGGAATTCGAAGGATGAGGTGCTTGCTCTTATGGCTGCATATGCTTTGGAGCAATGAATATGCAGTCACTTGTCAGTATTCAGAGCGTTCCTCGATCGGGATCCTCCTGGTTGGGCCAGATCTTCAGAAGTTCACCCCAGGTCGCATTCCGTTTTCAGCCATTGTTCTCCTATGCATTCAAGAATCAGCTAGGCCCAGAGAGCAGTAGAGAGGATTGCCTCCGCTTTTTCGAGGAGCTTTCACGGACGAAGGATGACTTCATTCTCCAGCGCGACCGCGGAATCCATGTGGACTATCCTGTTGTTGAGGAATGTGCGGACGCCACCCATTTGGTAATGAAGGAGGTGCGTTACAACCACCTCCTTTCCAATTTGATGGACCAGCTGCCTGAGTTGAAGGTGGTCGGTCTTGTGAGGCACCCGTGCGCAGTGATTGACAGTTGGATCCACGCCCCGCGGGAATTCAAGCCAGAGTGGTCTGTGGAGGAGCAATGGCGCACCGGCGACCTGAAAAACCAAGGTAGGCCCGAAGAGTGTTTCGGTTTCGACAAATGGAAAGAAGTCGCCCGACTATTTCTACAATTGGCGTCCACGCATGCGGACCGGATGAAGATTATCAGCTACGCGGACTTGAACGCAAACCCCATTGCTGTTGCACAGGACATCTTCGCTTTCTGCGGATTGGGGATCAGCCATGAGGTGGAGCGCTTCATCCAAGAGAGTCGGAGTAAGGAAGGCGGCGATGCCAATAGCATCTATCGGAAGGTCAGAACCGACGATGTTTGGAAGAAGCGATTGCCCGAAGTGATCTCCAACACGATACTCAGCGAACTTGAAGGTGGTCCGCTTGCCCGCTTCCTATAAGATCTTGCCCAATCCGTTTGCGAAGCATATCTAATGGAGCGAGCCTCATCCAACATCTCAGGTTCGCCCTTGGTCAGCATTGTCGTGACCACTTACCAGCACCAACCCTTTATTGCAAAGTGTCTGGACGGCATTCTCATGCAACGCATCTGCTTCCCCATCGAGATCTTGGTGGGTGAGGATGAAAGCACGGATGGTACACGGGAGATCTGCCTGCACTATGCAGCGGAGCATCCCGACCGGATCCGCCTTTTTCTGCGGTCTCGCAAGGATGTCATGTACATCATGGGCAGACCTACCGGCAGGGCCAACTTGTTGCAGTTGCTGAGCGAGGCCAAAGGGAAGTACATCGCTCTTTGTGAAGGAGACGACTACTGGATAGATCCCGATAAGCTTCAGAAACAGGTGGATGCCTTGGAAAATGATTCTGCGGCAGCGGCCTGTTTTACCAACGCCTACAACGAACGATCCGGATTACGCACTGAATACTTGGACGGGACCTACACCCGGAAACCGGGCCTCCGTGTGGAACAGAGCGAATTGGTGAACAGCCAAGGCCTGCCCACCTGCACGGTCCTCTTCAGAAGCAGCGCCCTATTCCCTTTGCCCAAGACCTTGTCAAAAGCCCCCACGGGAGATACCCTGCTCTATGTACACGCCAGCAATCACGGCCATTTCATCTACATCCCACGAATAACCGCAGTGCGTAGCATGCATGGGGGCGGCATACATTCCTTGACCAGCATTTTTCATCAGTACATGGTCACCTTACGGCTCCTTCCACTCTTGGACGAGGTTAGCCATTATCGGCATCACCCCGTGGTCGAGAAGCATCTTCGATGGCTGGCCTCTACATCATGGTCCATGACCTTGAACGATCGGAATGAAGAACTTGCAAAGGTCAGTTGGTCAATCATGGCCCATAGGCGAAAGGAAGTGGGATGGAACGCAACAACGACCGCACGCAACTACCTCAAGGCGTATTGGCCCCGCACGGAGCGCATCATCGGAAGATCCTGGGACCGCCTACGAGGAAGACCTTGATCAGTGGTCAAGGCCGACTGGTGATCTTGTGCAGCCAACTCGCGGCACGCGTACCTTGGCCCACAAGTCTGCCGATCAATTCATCCCGATAATCATACTTTTTCAGATACTCTCGATAGCGTAGTGCGCGGCGAAACGCCCCAAATCGGGAACTGGCGCTGCCTACGGCATATAAGCGGTACCTGTAATGGTAACGCTCGGTGATCGCTTGATCCACACCGGCCTGCAACGCCCATTGCCATAGGCATTTGTAGAGCATAAACTGCGTCCGTGCCGAAAATTCGCTGCTTGAGATCCGGTTGTCGCCATGCACGCCGCGCATGGCTATGGGGGCATCGATGCTCCCTGGATACAATCGGGCATACCAAGCCAAGCGCAGGATAAAATCCGTGTCCTCGTGCAGATGGATTTCCTTCCGCATGAGGCGGTCCATGCCCATCACCGCGCTCCTCTTCACGGTGAGCGCATCCAGATGAAAATATCCAAAACCCGGAATCCCCCCATTCAAGCCCCCGAACAGAAGCTCTGGCGCTACCCGTTCATGGACGGTGGTGATCTCGCTCCCGAACATCCTCCTGAATCGGGCCTCTCCCTCCGCATCATAGTAATGCGGGGCAATGGCGCCATACACACCGTCCGCGTCCGGATGTTCTTGAAAGACGGCCCGCTCTTCGATAAACCGGTTGGGCAGGAAATAGTCGTCCGCGTCCAAAAAGGCGATGTATTCCTGGGTGGCATGGAGGATGCCCAAATTCCGGGATTCCGCCGCGCCTTTGTTCACTCCACCCGGATGACGCAGGAGTTTCACTCGCGGTTCGCGGAGCGCCATGGCCTCGCAGATGGCCAAACCGTCGTCCGGCCCCGCGTCATCCACCAAGAGCACCTCCTTCACCTCCTCGAACTGCAATGCCGAGGCCACTGCGGCTTCCACGAACTTGGCCGCATTGTAAACAGGAATGACGACGGAGATCTGGAAAGGCAAGGTGACGGGCATCGCTTAATTCAGGGGGCCACGAAGGTACGATCGCTGTTATCGGGTTGCTCAGGGGGCTTGCGACCTGGATATTCAGGAATGGATGTAGGAAGTCAAAGGGAGTCACCACCTCCCTTCTATCTTCGCGGCCATGCCCCTCTCGTCGGTTAAGGTCACCGTGTTGACCACCCTTTACAACAAGGGACCATTCGTGAAGGAGGCCGTGCAAAGTGTGTTGGCCAGCACATTCGGCGACTTCGAATTGCTGGTGGTGGATGACGCAAGCACCGATGGTGGTCTGGAGGTGGTTAAGAACATCGCTGACACCCGGATCCGGATCATCGAAAGCCCGGTGAACACAGGCCGTGCAGCGGCAGCGAACCGCGGTTACGACGCTTCGCGCGGCGAATACGTGGCCGTGCTGGACGCGGATGATATCATGCATCCGGAACGCTTGGCCAAGCAGGTCGCCTTCATGGATACGCACCCAAAGGTCGGGATCTCAGGGACCTCATACCAGGTATTGGGCAAGGAATTGATCGGGAAATGGCCGACCACGGACGCGGAGTGCCGAGCGAAAATGCTCTTCGGCGATCCGGTGCTTTATGGATCGTCCATGATACGCCGCTCTGTTTTGGAGCGCTATGCGTTGCGCTCAGATCCCGGGTGGAGGTTGCCGGGTGAGGACTACTTGTTCACTATCAAGTTCGGGCGGCATACGCAATATGCCAACCTGCCCGAGGCATTGTTGTACTACCGCATAGGAGCCAATAATCAGCGGCAAGGACGAGACCCGGTGGAGGACCAGGCACAGCTTATCAAAGAAGCATTCCGCCTCTTCGACCTGCCCATTTCAGGCGAGGAACTCGAACTGCAACTGGCCCTTCATGGCTTGTTCCGGGAATCCTTCAACGCTAAGCGCGTGCGTGAGCTGCGCTCTTGGGTGGACCGTTTGGAAAGGAGCAACCGTGAGCGCAATCTCTTCCCCGCAGACCTTTTTCGCGAAGAGCTTGAGCACCGTTGGAATCGCTTGTTCCACCGCTTTGCCGACCATGACCTCGGCGCTGCTTTGGTCCATCAGCGGCTTTCGGACAATTGGAACTTCGCCCTATCGACCTATATGGCCAAGGCCACTTTGAACCGCTGGACCGGCCGGAAGCGATGAAGGTCAGCGTGGTCATGCCGGTCTTCAATAAGGCTCCCTTCCTGCTGGAAGCGGTGCAAAGCATCCTGAGCGGAACATTCGCCGACCTGGAATTGATCTGCGTGGACGACAGGAGCACCGATGGAAGCGTCGCGGTATTGCGCACGGTCACGGACCCGCGCATGCGCATCATCGAACTCGCGGCCAACTTGGGACCAGCGGGCGCGGCCAATGCTGGACTCGATGCCGCCCAAGGCCAATACATCGTACGGATGGACGCGGACGACATCGCCGTTCCGGAACGGATCGCCTTGCAGGTGGCCTTCATGGATGCCCATCCGACGGTCGGCGCCAGCGGGGGACAGGTGGTACTCTTCGGCGAAAGCACAGCCCTCTGGCCTTTCCCCACTGCCGCTGATGATTGCGCGGCGCAATTGATCTTCGGTGTTCCGGTATCACAAGGTGCCTCGGTCCTTCGACGTAGCATCTTGGAGGATCATGGAGCGCGCTACGACCCAAACTGGCCGCGCGTGGGCGAGGACTGGCTCTTCTGGTTGCGCCTGGCAAAGTTCACGCGCTTCGCCAATCTGGACGAGGTCTTGATCCACTACCGGCGCGGTCCACAGAACATCAGCCATGGCCGCGACAAATTCAAGGACTTCACCGCGCTCCAGAAGGAGGCTTTTCAGGCCTTCAACATTCCGTATACATCGGAGGAATTGGACCTGCACCTCATGGGGTCGTTCATCTTCAAGGTGAAACCCACATCACGTCGCGTGAGGGCTCTGCGCAAGTGGTACGACAGCCTGCTCGAACTGAACGCTGATCTCGGCTTCGCTCCACACCCCGCATTCGCGAAACGGATCAATGAACAATGGGACCGCCTGTTCCATTACCTGCCACGCTATGGGGCCGGACCAGCGTTGGAGCATTTGCGGATCAACGGGAAGTACCCTATGGACCGGTTGACCTATCTCGTCAAGTACCGTTTCAATGCCCTTCGGGGCAAAGTGGCCAACGGCTGAAACCATGAAGCAGGAACTCTGGCTCTTCACCATGCGCTTTCCGTTCGGCAACGGCGAGGCGTTCCTGGAGAATGAGCTGCCTATTCTCGCGAACGGCATTCAACGCGTGCGCATCTTCCCCCTGCTTCCTATTGGCGAGGCACGTCCCGTGCCGGCCAATGTGGAAACGGTTTGTCTGTTCGATGAAAACAATGCATATCGCCCGCTGAGCATTGGGCGGATGTTGTTGGACCTTCCCAACATGCTGACGGTCTGGCGCAGTGGACGTCGTTCAGCCCCTTCCCCACAGATCTTCGCGAAGTATCGACGGGAATTTCTCAGTGCGATGCGGCAGGCCTTTGCACGCGAGCGGATCCTTCGCAAATGGATGATCGGCAGCTACGAACCGGACCTCGTGTCGCTCTACTCCTACTGGTCCAGCGATTGGGCCACGGTGCTTGGCATCCGGAAGATGCACGACGAACGGACCCATTTTGTAAGCCGCATGATGGGCTTCGACATGTTCGATCATCGAGCACCCGATGGCTGGCAACGCTTTCAAGATCTTCATGTGGCGCAGGCCGACCATGTGTATGTGATCGCGGAGGCCGGGCTGGCGCACATGCAGGGGCGCCTTCCGCTAGCACGGAACAAGTTCAGCATCTCCTATCTCGCCACACACGACCATGGCCTCGGCCCGTGGGCATCTGCCGAAGAACTGCGCATTGTCTCATGCTCGAATCTCGTTGAACTAAAACGCGTCCACTTGATCGCAGAAGCGCTGGGACAGGTAAAAGGCCCGGTGCGATGGACGCATTTCGGCGATGGGCCGGAGCGTGAATATGTGGAGACCTTGGTGCGTGAGCTGCCGGGCAATGTCACTGTGCAACTGATGGGAAGCCGGCCCAACTCCGAGGTGATCGCGTGGTACGGCGCCAACCCGGTGGATGTCTTTATGCACGCCAGCCGCACCGAAGGCGGCGCTCCGGTGGCCTTGCAGGAAGCAGCGAGCTTCGGCATTCCGTTGATCGCAGCGGATGCGGGTGGTGTGCGCGAGATCGTCATGCCGGAGACCGGTACACTGCTGCCCAATGACATCACTTCTGAAATGATCGCCGAAGCACTGAACGGCTTCAAGACCTCAAACTGGTATGATGTGGCCGCACGATCGCGTGTGCGCTCTTTCTGGGCATCAAAGTTCAATGCGAAGGAGGTCTACGCGCGGTTGCTGGAGGACCTCTTGAAGTAAATGATCAGCGCTTCTTCGCGAGTTCAGAAACGATCTGACTCGCCTGCCCCGTGGTGCTGAAGAGTTCCTCCTTCACCGCGAACGCGTTCAACTTTCCTTCGATCACCAAAGTGGCCAGGATGACATCCGCCGGCGCTGTGATCCTCGCTGTATGCTGAAGAACGATGCGCGCTCCTTTGGCGGAAATGGCATAAGCGTGACTGCCCTGGTGATAGCCCGCACGATACAGTCTCTTCGAGAACGGACGGAGGTAAAGCCGCGAGCATTCCGCGACGGTCAGCCTGTACTTCTTGGGGAAGAGCAAGTGCGCCAGCGGATGAAAGACATACAGCCTTAACGGAAACAACAGAGGTGAATTCCGGTGCCCGCGAAAGCCGAGATACAGGAGGTCCCAATCCGGCGGCAATTCAGCGATCACCTCATTCAGCTTGGAGAATTGATCCGGCAATGGCCGCGCATCATCCTCCAGCACCACGCCCGGCGATGCCTCACCCACCATGTGTGCATAGACGCGTTGATGCGAGATGGAGCAACCGATGTTCGAGGGATGCATCCTCCGCGAGATCGTCTTGTGGTGCAGCGCGCCCTGCTCATCATAGGCTGCGGCCAACTCCGCTGCGGTAAGGTCCGCGCCCATGGTGGCGTCGAAAAAAGAGAAATCGATGCCGAGCGAGGCAAGTGCGCCGCCGATCGTCCGCTTGCGTTCGTGGTCCCCGGCCTTGCTGATCACGAGGACCTTGCCCAAACGTGTGAAGAAGCCGGAGATCGCGGGTTTGCGGGTACTGTCCATGCTGATGCGCGTCCGGCGCGACCTATGCTGCCAAATGTAGCGGGATCGCCCAAGGGCCTTGGCCGTCATGCTCATCGTTGCGCCCCCGTGACGTTCGTGGCGCCGTTGCGGTGGAAGAACGCACACCTATCCGCTGATGCGAACATGGCACTTCGCGACGAACTACACGAAGTCCCCTACCGGCTACTTTTGCGCCCATTCCACGGAACCATCATGCAGCCCACACAAGCCATCACCTCCACCCTCACCCGCGACGCCGCCATCTTCGACATCATCGAGCAGGAGAAGTGGCGACAGACCAAGGGCCTGGAGATGATCGCCAGCGAGAACTTCGTGAGCGCCCAGGTGATGGAGGCCATGGGCTCGGTGCTCACCAACAAATACGCCGAGGGCCTGCCCGGCAAGCGCTACTATGGCGGCTGCGAATTCGTGGACATGGCGGAGAACCTCGCCATCGACCGGGTGAAAAAACTCTTCGGCGCCGCCTGGGCGAATGTGCAACCCCACAGCGGCGCGCAGGCCAATGCCGCCGTGATGCTCGGCTGCCTCAAGCCCGGTGACACGATCCTCGGCTTCAACCTCAGCCATGGCGGCCACCTCACGCATGGATCGCCGGTGAACTTCAGCGGAAAGCTCTATCACGCCACCTTCTATGGCGTGGAGCCCAAGAGCGGCCGCGTGGACATGGACGCGGTGGCCGAGACCGCGCGCAAGGAAAGGCCGAAGCTCATCATCTGCGGGGCCAGCGCTTACAGCCGCGATTGGGAGTACGCCCGCTTCCGCGCCATCGCCGATGAGGTGGGCGCATTGCTCATGGCCGACGTCGCGCATCCCGCGGGACTCATCGCCGCCAAGCTGCTCAGCGATCCGATGCCGCATTGCCACATCGTGACCACAACCACGCACAAGACCTTGCGCGGTCCACGTGGCGGCTTGATCATGATGGGCCAGGACTTCGAGAATCCGTGGGGCCTGAAGACGCCGAAGGGCGCAACAAAAATGATGAGCGCCGTGCTGGACGGGGCCGTTTTTCCCGGCACGCAGGGCGGCCCGCTCGAGCATGTGATCGCGGCCAAGGCGGTGTCCTTCGGCGAGGCGTTGGATCCCTCATTCAAGGTATACGGCCAGCAGGTCCGCGCGAACGCCGCCGCAATGGCCGATGCCTTGATGGCGAAAGGCTATGATGTGGTGAGCGGAGGCACCGACAATCATTGCATGCTGATCGACATGCGCAGCAAGGACCTTACCGGCAAGGAGGCCGAGCAGATCCTGGGATCCGTGGACATCACCGTGAACAAGAACATGGTGCCGTTCGACACGCAAAGCCCCTTCGTCACCAGTGGCATCCGCATCGGCACGCCGGCCGTCACCACGCGGGGACTTAAGGAATCCGAGTGCATCCAGATCGTGGAACTGATGGATTCGGCCTTCCGCGAAAAGTCGGATCCCCGGCAACTCGACCGCATCCGTTTTCAAGTGAACGGCATGATGCGCTTGAAGCCTTTGTTCGGCTGGTGAGCGCCGATCAGATGATCAGAAAATCAGATGATCAGAAAATGAAATGCCTTGGCCGGGACCTGATCTTCCATCAAGGTCTCTCGCAGCGGACCTTGATGTCCACTTGCCTTCTCCTGTTCACGCTCCTCGCCACCGCGCAGTCCGATCTGCCCAAGCCGCCAGCGCCGCACCTCAAGCATCGCGTCTTCGCGTACTGGGGATACAACCGCGCGCAGTACAGTGTCAGCAGCATCCATTTCACCGGAACGAACTACGATTTCATCCTGCACGACCTGGTGGCCAAGGACAAGCCCGAGGCGTTGAACTCCGACAATTACCTCAACCCGAAGAACGTCTGGGTCCCGCAGTACAACTACCGCTTGGGCTGGTTCCTCAATGACAAATGGAGCTTCTCCATCGGCCTCGACCATATGAAGTATGTGATGGTCCACAACCAGACCGTGCAGATCAACGGCTACATCAGCAAGGACCGCTCACCCGTCTATGCCACCACGGGCGAGACCGGTGAGGTGACCGTCACGCCGGACTTCCTCACCTATGAGCACACCGACGGCCTGAACCTGCTGGCGCTGGATGGCGATCATTACGACCGCATGCTCACCAGCACCAATGGCAAGCAGGCGCTCTATCTCGTCGAGGGTCTCTTCACCGGGCCGGTGATCCCGCGCAGCGATGTGCGGCTCTTCGGCGTGGGCATCAACAACAAGTTCCATCTCGCGGGCTACGGGGCCGGCGCGCAGTTGGGATTCTTTGCCGTCTTCTGGGACCGCATGTTCCTGCGGGCCAACGTGCGCGCGGGCTACATCGACCTGCCCAGCGTACTCACCACCGGCGAGTCATCGGACCGCGCCAGCCAGCATTTCTGGTTCGTGGAGGAGAACGCGATGCTGGGCGTGCTGATCGGGAAGTAGCGCTTCACTGCGGTGACCGAGGCTGTTGATCTCGGCATGGGACCCGGCGCCATGCGCTGCGCCGCAGTGGTCCCCGCAGCGCATACGGATCATCGTCTTCTTCGTTTTTGCACGACCGGCGCAGCCTTCAGCTCGTCCGCAGTGATCGCCACCACATGCCGCTGGCCGGCAAGCCGCACATCAAGCCACTTCTTCAACAGCGCCACCTCAGCGGTATCCGGGTATTGCGTGAAGTGTGCGGTGACCACCTGACCCAACGTGTCGGAGGCATCGCCCTTCTTCGGCAGCTCAGCGATCGCCAGCCATTGCAATCCGGGATGTTGCGCCTTGGCTTCGGCCATCACCTCCTCGCGGAAATTGCCCACCCGGCCCAAGCTGTCGGTGAGTGCGCCGAGCCGGCCCAAGAGCGTCCGTTGTTCCTCCAACTGGCTTTGCATGCCCGCGTCCTTCGACCGCTGCTGCGCATTGAGTTCCTGCAAGGAAAGACCTTCCCGGATAGTGAGGGTGGCCATCGGAATGCCGTGCTCCGCCAAGCGTTCGTGCATCCGGATGCTATCGGTCGCGGAGATCCCATTGCCCATGTAGGTGAGCGTGATCGAGCGCGCGTTGCCATCGATCACGCGGTCCATGAGATAGTTGTCCGGCACGGTGGTCTCATAGGCGATGAACTGTTCCGCGCGATGGACAAACGCATTCTCCACCACAAGGCGGTAGGCGAGCCAGATGCTGGGCACCACCGTGATGAAAACGATGATCGCGGTGTACCGCTTGATACGACGGGACATCTTCTCGTCCTGCCTGGACATCACGGGATAGCCGAGCCAGCGCACGGTGGACAGCGCGGCGATGCTGATGAAGACGGAGTTGATGATGAAGAGGTAGAGCGCGCCTGCGAAGAAGGACCAGTTGAGGTGCGCGAGGCCATAGCCCGCCGTGCACAGCGGCGGCATCAGCGCCGTGGCGATGGCCACGCCGGGGATCACGTTGCCACGGTTCTTCTCCTTGCTGGCCGTAGCGATGATGCCCGCGAAGCCGCCGGCCAGCGCGATCAGCACATCCCATATCGTGGGCGTGGTGCGCGCGAGGATCTCCGAGTGCGCATCGCTGAGGGGACTCACGAGAAAGTAGAGTGTGGAGGTGGCGAGGCTCACGGCCACCGCGAAGCCGAGGTTCTTCAGCGCGCGGCGCACCAGCCAGAGGTTGCGCACGCCCAAGCCCGCACCGATGCCCATGATCGGGCCCATGAGCGGCGAGATCAACATGGCGCCGATGACCACTGCGGTCGAGTTCACATTCAGCCCCACCGATGCGATGATGATGGCGAAGACGAGGATCAGCAGGTTGGTTCCGCGGAAGACCGTTCCCCGTTCGATGGTGTCCATCGCCACTTCGGGATCTTCCGCGTCGGCACCGAGACGGAGATAGGAAAGGAGGCGTTGGATCGTCATGTCGCGCGGTACGAAGGTCGGGGAAACGGGCGAAGCGTCACAGCTTGACGCGCTTCGCTACCGCACCCAGCGTGAGACCTTGCACGAGGATGGAGAAGGCAACCACCACGTAGGTCACTGTGAGCCAAAGTTCGCGTCCGTCGGCCTTGGAGAGCGAGAGGGCCATGGCGATCGAGATGCCGCCGCGAAGGCCGCCCCACGTGAGGATGGTGAGCATGCCCGGCGTGAAATGCTCGAGGAAACGGATCAACTGCACGGGAAGCCACACCGAGACGAAACGGATCAGCAGCACCAGCACGACCGCGATCAAGCCGATGACGAGGTATGCCGCGTGGATGTCGATCACCAGCAGCTCGAGGCCGATCAGCACGAAGAGCAGCGCGTTGAGGATCTCGTCCACCAGCTCCCAGAACTTGTCCACGTATTCCGCGGTGAGCTTGCTCATGGCGAGTCGCTTTCCCCGGTTGCCGATAAGAATGCCCGCCGCCACCATCGCCAACGGGCCGGAGACATCGATGGCGTGCGCCAGCGAATAGCCGCCCATGACGATGGCGATAGTGATCAGCACCTCCACCTTGTAGTTATCGATGGAATGCATCATCAGAAAACCGATGTAGCCAACGGCCAGGCCCAGCGCAATGCCGCCCAACGCCTCCCGCGCGAAGAGCACCGCAACATCGCCAGCGGTCATCGTCTCCGGATCGCGTGCGATGGCGAGGATGGTGATGAAGACCACCACCGCGACGCCATCGTTGAAGAGCGATTCGCCGGCGATCTTCATTTCCAGCGAGCGCGGCACCTTCGCATTCTTGAGGATCCCGAGCACGGCGATCGGGTCGGTGGGCGAGATCAACGCCCCGAAGAGCAAGGCCTGCAGGATGGGGACGACGATGCCGAAGAGGTCCAATATCCATTGGATACTGAAGCCTACCAGCAGCGTGCTCATCACGACGCTCACCGTGGAGAGCAGCACTATGGACCAGCGCTCCCGCCGGAGCTCGCTCAATTGGATGTGGATGGCGCCGGCAAAAAGCATGAAGCCGAGCATCGAGCCCAGGAGCAGCTCGGAGAGATCGGTGGCCTGCACCACGTCGCGGACCTTATCCAATACATCGGGCACGAGATGCGCGCCCAGAACCAACGTCAGCGACAGGCCCAAGGCCAGGAACATCAGTCCGATGGCGCTGGGCAGCTTGATGAAGCGGTAGTTCACATAGGCGAACAGTGCGCTGATCACGATCAGGATGGAGAAGGCGGTGAAGAGGGGCATGCGGGTCCATCAAAGATGCAGCGGACATGGCGATCTGCCGGCCCCGCGTGAGACGACCTTGCGATCCAATGAATGAAGGGCCCCACCCTACTTTCGCCGCATGCTGAAGGACCTCCTCGTGATCGAGACCGCCGGCGTACTAGCCGGTCCTGCAGTCGGCACCTTCCTCGCGGAGCTGGGCGCACGCGTGGTGAAGATCGAGAACCCGCGAGTGGGCGGTGATGTGACGCGCAGATGGAGACTGCCAGAGGAAGATGCAACGTCATCGGTCAGCGCCTACTTCAGCAGCGTGAACCATGGCAAGGAATATCTGTCGCTCGATCTGAAAACTGCCGAGGGCCGCGCGGAATTCGATGCCTTGCTCGCAAAGGCCGATGTGCTCCTCACCAACCACATGGCCGCCGATGCGGAGAAGCTCGGATTGGATCGCACCCGGCTTCGTGCCATCAATCCAACACTGATCCACGGCCACATTCGCGGCTATGCCGATGATCCCTCTCGTCCCGCATTCGACGTCGTGTTGCAGGCCGAGACGGGTTACCTCAGCATGACCGGCACGGACAGGGATCACCTCGCCAAACTGCCTGTCGCGATGATCGACATTCTTGCCGCACACCAGTTGAAGGAAGGTGTGCTACTGGCTTTGCTGCATCGCGCAAAGAGCGGCAAAGGCGCTTATGTCGAAGTGGCCTTGGAGGACGCGGCATTGACGGGCTTGATCAACCAAGCAACGAACTGGCTGATGGCGGGCCACGTCGCAAAGCCGCTCGGGACGCTGCATCCGAACATTGCTCCGTACGGCGAGGTCTTCATGTGCGCGGATGGAAAACGCATCGTACTCGCCGTGGGAAGCAATGCGCAATTCTTCAAGCTCTGTGATGTGCTCGCACTAGCCGATGTGAAAAGTGCCGTCGACTTCGCGGAAAATCCCGAGCGCGTAAAGAACCGGGAACGCATGGCGGCACTGCTTTCTCCTGCGATCGCAGGGATCCCACAACAGGAACTGTTGCAACGTCTTCAACAAGCTGGAGTACCCGCCGGTGCTGTAAATACCATCGACATCGCCCTCGCCTCCCCTGCCGCGCAACGCATGACGGTGGAGGAAATGATCGAGGGTGTGCGCACGTTGCGGATCAGTGGGAATGCATTCCGGAGTGAGTACTTCTAAAGGGCCGCGGAGGCGCAAAGGCGCGGAGGAATTCCAGTAGTTTGAGTCCTTTGGTCGTGCATTGTGAGCCGACTCCGTTAAAGCGTCGCATCCTCTGCGCCTCAGCGCCTCTGTGGCAATCTCCTCATCTCCTCTTCCTCACTGCGCCTTCCGTTCGCGCTTCAACTCTTGGCTCATCAGCACCATCAAGCGATGCGCCTCATCCGCATTGATGCCCCGACCGAAAGCCACTTTCTTTCCGAGGTACTCGAAGCCCAAGCGCTCGGCGCCGCGTGTCCAGAAGGAATCGCTCATCTGCCACTTCCACGAGGTCTCCTCCATGTTCAGTTTTCCGAAGCGCTGGATGTTCGTGATGAAGTAACGGGTGGCCTTGCCGTATCCGAAGAGGTTGTTCTTCACCGTGAATTCGCCCTCCTTGACACGCCACACCTCGAAGCCCTTCATACGCCAGAGCACAACGCGCAGGATGCGCAATTCGAAGTAGGCCCAGAAGGCCAACATGATCCACAACGTCAGCTGCAGGTCGCGCGGGTTGGGCTTTGCTGCCTCCGCGATGAAGTAGATCCCGCAGGCCGTCCATGCCAGCAGCCATAAGAGCAAAAGGTTGCGCTGCATCGCGGGCAAACGCGTGCTGATCACCACGCTCATCGACGTCGGCGTGCGCTCCACGCTCACGCGGTCACTGATGAACTCCATCGGCCTTCACCTGTTGCACCACTTCATGATAGAGTTCCTCGTAGCGAGGCAGCACCTTTGGCAGATCGAAGCGCGCCGCTGATCGCAATGCACCGGCACGGAAGCGCGCCAAGGTCTCCGGATCGGAGAGGATCTTCAATGCGTTCGCGGTCATCGCCGCGACATCGCCCAAGGGATTCAGCAGGCCGGCCACGCCATCTTCCACCACCTCCGAAGTGCCGCCAACGTCGGTGCTCACCACCGGAACGCCGCAGGCCATCGCCTCCAATGCGGCCAGACCGAAGCTCTCCGCTTCGCTCGCCAAAAGGAAAAGGTCGCAGCTCGCGACGATGGCTTCCGGATCGGTCATCTTCCCGAGGAAGCAGACGTCGTCGCAGATCCCGTTGGCGCGGCATTGCGCCTCGATCAGCTGGCGGTCCGGACCATCGCCGATCAGTAGTAGCCGCGTTGGCATCTGCTTGCGCACGCCGAGGAATGCTCCCATCACGTCCTGCACGCGTTTCACCGGCCGGAAGTTGCTCACGTGTACCAACAGCTTCTCCCCGTTCGGCGCGAAACGCTTGCGCAACGCGGGGTCGGAGCCCATCGCATAGCGCTCCATGCGGATGAAGTTGGGGACCACCTCGATCTCACGCTTCACCGGAAAATGTTCGTACGTGTCCTTGCGCAAACTCGCTGAAACGGCCGTCACCGCATCGCTGTGTTCGATGGCGAAGGTGATGACCGGCTCGAAACTCGGGTCGCGGCCCACGAGGGTGATGTCCGTGCCGTGCAGCGTGGTGATGAAGGGGATGCGGATGCCCTGCGCCGCGAGGATCTGCTGCGCCATCCACGCAGCCGAGGCGTGCGGGATCGCGTAGTGGACATGCAGCAGATCGAGGCGCTCGTGCTTCACCACGTCCACCAGCTTGCTCGTGAGCACCAGCTCGTAGGGTTGATAGTCGAAGAGCGGATAATCGCTCACGCGAACCTCGTGGTAGAACACGTTCGCCGTGCGCGTGCCGAGCCGCACGGGCCGGTCGTAGGTAATGAAGTGTACGATGTGTCCTTCTTCCGCGAGGGCAAGGCCCAACTCAGTGGCCACCACGCCCGAGCCGCCGAAAGTGGGATAGCAAACAATGCCGATGCGCATGGTCGTTGGTTTCTTGAAGCGGGCGCAAAGGTCGGTAGCGGGGAGGAAAGGACGTGGTGAACTTCGTTGGCAGAAGACGCGAGCTTTCCAAGGGCACGAGACGCCCGCTCGTTGGAACGCATGATCCGGAGGCGGAAGTCTCGCGCCGAACTTTGGGTTGGAACGCATCGTCCCGGTGGCGGAAGTCCCGTGACGAACATTACCATCCGACCTTCGCACCGTCCACCGAGAATGAAATTCCTGAAAACGCACTGGTTCGATGTTGGCGCCGGACTTGCCGTCGCAGCCGTCCTTCTTGTCCTGTTGGACCATGTCGCCCTTGGCGAATACCGCGCGTTGCTCTGGATCAGCTTCGCATCGCTCTGTCTGCATCAATTTGAGGAATACAGTTTCCCCGGCACCTTCCCGGGCATGGTCAATACCGCCATGTTCGCCAGCGACCGCCCGGACCGCTATCCGCTGAACATGCGCAGCGCGATGCTGATCAATGTTGGCCTGGGATGGAGCGTCTACTTGGCGGCGGCGTTATTGGGCGAGCATGCGGTGTGGCTCGGCATCGCCAGCATCCTCATCTCCCTTGGCAACACGGTGGCGCACACCTTCCTTTTCAACATCAAGGGCCGCACGTGGTACAACGCCGGCTTGGCCACTTGCTGGCTCCTCTTCACGCCCATCGCCTTCGCCTTCTTCCATCTCATGCATCGCGATGGCCTTGCTTCATCCACGGATTACGCCATCGGCATTCCGCTTGGCGTTCTCTTAAACGTCGCTGTCCTCGGATCGATCGCTTGGATGAAGGACCCGGCGTCGCCTGATCCATTTCCGCAACGCTTCCTATTGCCGAAGGACCGCAACGAAAAAGGCGGAACGCCATAGCGCCCCGCCTTTTTGATCTCCTTTTCCGGGATCCTTAACCCTTCGGGCTGGTCTCCCTTTCGGTGCTGTTCACCTCCGTGCGCAGCTTCTGGATCATCTCGTGTACTTGGTCCTTGGTCTTGCCCAAGCGCTGCTGCAGCTTGCCATACAACTCATCCTCCTGACCTTCCTTGTAGGCGAGGTCGTTATCCGTGAGGGTGCCGTACTGCTGCTTCAGCTTGCCCTTCAGTTCGTTCCAGTTGCCCTTGATCTTATCTGTTGTCGCGCTCATTGCGTTTGTGTTTTGGTTCTCAATCATTCACGCAGGCACCGTGCCATCGTCGCCAATAGTGCCGTACGTCCCGGAGTGCGCGGGCTGTGGGAATTCACGTTCGCCAAGCACTGTGCATCGCTTCCCCGATCCGCACTGCTTTGGGGCACGCCTTGCCGTTCCGCACTTCCGGTATTCCCATTTGATCGCCCGTGCCCAACTTCGCAGCCCATGGGTGGACGTCGATTGTTGATCAAGAATGCGAAGGCGCTGGTGGGCACGCATGCCGTCGGCGTGGAGCGAGTTGCGGGCGCGGAAATGCGCGAGATGCCGCAAGTGGAGCACGGTTGGGTGATGACCGAGGACGGCATCATCACGGCCATCGGTAACGACGCGGACTGGCCCGGCATCAGCGATTGGAACGACTTGGAAGTGATCGACGCCACTGACCGCTTCGTGCTGCCCGGTTGGTGCGATCCGCATACGCACACCGTCTTCGCCGCATCGCGCGAAAGCGAATTCGTGGACCGCATCAACGGACTCGGTTATCAGGAGATCGCGGCGAAGGGCGGTGGCATCCTCAACAGCGCCCGGAAGCTTCGCGCTATGGGCGAGGACGATCTCTTCACGCAGGCGAAGACACGCGTGGAGGAGATGATGCGCCAAGGCACGGTGGCCGTGGAAATCAAGAGCGGCTACGGCCTCGACCTCGACGGCGAACTGAAGATGCTGCGCGTGGCGAAGCGATTGAAAGAGACATTGCCATTGCAAGTCAAGGCCACCCTGCTGGCCGCCCACGCCATTCCCGAAACGCACAAGGAAAACCGCGACGGCTACGTGGACCTGATCGAGAACACCATCATCCCACAAGTAGTAGAGGAAGGACTCGCGCAATTCGTGGACTGCTTCTGCGAGACGAATTACTTCACCGTGGCCGAGATGGAACGCATCCTCACAGCGGGCGCGGCGCACGGCATGCGCGGCAAGGTGCACGTGAACCAGTTCACCAGCATCGGCGGCATCCCTGCGGCGGTGCGGCACGGCGCGCTAAGCGTGGACCACCTCGAAGTGATGGAGGACAGCGACATCGAAGCATTGCAAAAACACGGTGTCAGTTCGAGCGCAGTCGAGAACGACGCCGCGACCGCGATCTTCCCCACTCTCTTACCCTCCTGCTCCTTCTTCCTCAACATCCCCTTCGCCCCCGCGCGCCGCTTGATCGATGCGGGCCTGCCCGTCACGCTGGCCACCGATTTCAATCCCGGCACCACACCCAGCGGCAACATGAATCTCGTGGTGGCGCTGGCCTGTATCCGTTTGCGCATGTTGCCGGAGGAAGCGATCAACGCAGCAACGCTGAACGCCGCAGCCGCCATGGGCCTCGCTTCCGAACTCGGAAGCATAACTGTTGGCAAGCGCGCCAGCTTCATCATTACCAAGCCGGTGCCTTCGCTCGCCTACCTGCCTTACGCATTCGGCACCGACCATATCGACACCGTGATCATCGATGGAACAATCGTCCGGACCGGAGAAGCCACAGTTTAGACCGACGCTGATCAAGCCGCCGGGCTTGGAGATGGCGCGTGGACTGCTGCTCTTCTCGCTCATCTTCCTCATCTTCATGTTCGCCCAGATGGCCGTGCTCGTCTGGCGCGTGATCGCCCTCACGCCATCCTTGGCACAGCAGGGATTTTCGATGGCGATGCTGGACACGCAGCCCTTCCTCGAACGCTGGCGGGTGCTATCCGAGAACGGCGATGTGCTCTCGGTCGTCTCGCTCCTCTCCGGACTTGCGGGGCTGGCCGCGCTGCTCATCGTCACCTATAACTGGAAGCTGTCCCGCACCGGCCAATTCCTCGCTGTCCGGCCGCCGGCATTGCGTCCGCTGCTGGTGTGGACCGGTATGTTCATCGTGCTCTTCGCCGCGCTGGAAGCGATATCGCTGCTCTTCCCCGAGATGAACAGCGACTTCATGACCAAGGCGCTCGCCACGGTAACCAACTATCCGATGATGCTCCTGGGAATGGGCATCGTACCAGCGATCTTCGAGGAATTCCTGCTGCGCGGCCTGCTCTATGGATCATTGCGCCATCTGCTCGACAAGAACGTCAGCGTGGCCATAGTGGCGGGCATTTTCACCCTCATCCACCAGCAATACGATTGGCACATCCTGTTGTTCTACGTGCTGCCGATGGGCGTCTTCCTTGGCTATGCCCGTGCCAACACGGGATCCATCTGGACGGGCGTCTTCCTCCACATGCTGAACAATTGTGCGAGCATGGTGCTGCCGCAGCATGGTGGCTGAGGTCAAGTGATCGGTGGTTGGTGAATGGTGAATGGTGATAGGTGATAGGTGATAAGGCACGTCGCGGCCACGCCTGACAACTGAGAACTGACAACTATCAACTACCCTTCCCCATAGCTTTGCGGCCCGAAAACCACATCCCCATGCCCATCATCGAATGCGTTCCGAATATCAGCGAAGGCCGTGACCGTGCCAAGATCGACGCCATCGCGGCGGTGGTGGAGACCGTGGAAGGTGTGCGCCTTTTGGACGTGGACCCAGGCGCGGCGACGAACCGCACGGTGATCACCTTCGTGGGCGAACCCGGTCCCGTGTGCGAGGCCGCGTTCCGCTTGGTGAAGAAGGCGCAGGAATTGATCGACATGCGCCAGCATCACGGCGAGCACCCACGCTTCGGCGTCACCGATGTGTGTCCGTTGGTACCGATCAGCGGGATCACTTTGGAAGAGCTGGCACCTTTCGCGCACAGCCTTGGTGAGCGCATCGGAAAGGAACTGGGGATCCCGGTCTACGCCTACGAAGCAGCCGCTCGGAAACCGGAACGGACCAACCTCGCGAACAACCGCGCTGGGGAATACGAAGGTCTCGCCAAGAAGCTGGTGGATCCGCAGTGGAAGCCGGATTTCGGTCCTGCGGAATGGAACGCCAGCACGCAACGCAGCGGCGCAACCGCCGTGGGCGCGCGCAAGATCCTGATCGCCTACAACGTCAACCTCAACAGCACCAGCGTGCGCCGCGCCAACTCCATCGCCTTCGACCTGCGCGAGAGCGGACGCGTGAAGCGCGAAGGCGGCACACTAACGGGCAAGATCATCACCGATGCGCAAGGCAACCCGGTGATCGAACCCGGCAAACTGAAGTCCGTGAAGGGCATCGGCTGGTACATCGAGGAGTACGGCATCGCGCAGCTCTCGCTCAACCTGAACGACATCGACGTGACGCCGGTCCACATCGCCTTCGACGAGGCCTGCAAGAGCGCGATGGAGCGCGGCATCCGCGTCACCGGCAGCGAGCTGGTGGGGCTGATCCCGAAGCAAAGCCTGATCGATGCCGCGGACTATTTCCTGCGGAAGCAGGAGCGCAGCCTCGGCATCAGCGAGCGCGAGAAGATCGTGATCGCCGTGAAGTCCCTTGGACTGGACGACCTTGCTCCTTTCGACGCCCGCAAGAAGATCATCGAATACCAGCTGGAAGATGCCGCTGCATCACGCTTGGTGCGCCTCAGCCTCACGCGCTTCACGGAGGAGACCCAAGCGGAATCCCCTGCTCCAGGCGGTGGTTCCGTGGCAGCGATCGTCGGTGCGATGGGCGCGGCACTTGGCGGCATGGTGGCCAACCTCAGCGCAAACAAGCGCGGCTGGGACGAGCGTTGGGAAGAGTTCAGCAACTGGGCGGTGAAGGCCGATAACTACCGCACCGAACTGCTTCGTCTGGTGGACGAGGACACCCGCGCCTACGAGGCGATCATGCAGGCGATGCAACTGCCGAAGAACGGACCGGAGGAGAAGGCCGCGCGCACCACCGCGATACACGAAGCGACCAAGGGCGCCATTCTCATTCCGCTGAAGACCCTGCGCCTTTGCGTGGCCAGCATGGAAGTATCCAAGGCCATGGCCGAGATCGGCATGGCCGCCAGCGTGAGCGATGCCGGCGTGGGCGTGATGTGCGCGCGCACCGGAGCAATGGCCGCCTACCTCAACGTGCGCACCAACTTCAAGGGCTTCGACGATGCCGCTTTCCAGAAGGAGGTGATGGACGAGGCCGAAGCCTTGAGGGCAAAGGCGGAAAAGGTGGAGGCCGAGGTGCTGCAAGCAACTTTGGCGAAGATCTGATCGTTGACGGATTTAGGGGGAGGTCGGGCACATCGCCCCACCCCGCTCCTACTATTGCGGCATCGCCGCAGAGGCCGCCACGCAGATGAGTCCAAGAAGCAGGATCAAGAGCATTACGGCGCGCGTCCTGTTCTTCTTCCCCGTGCAGCTGCTGCTGCTGCACCTGAAGAAGAACCACATCATGCTGCTGTGCTGGGCCTTGTTCTTCGGCTACATCACGCAGAGCATCGGCCTCAAGTACGGCGTTCCCTACCTCTTCCTCTACCCGGAATATTTCGGCACGGCCAACATCTGGTCCTTCCTGCTTTTGGGTTTTGCGCTGGGCGGCTTCATCACGGCGTTCAACCTCTTCACCTACACCTCGCACGCCTACCGCTTCCCCTTCGTGGCCACGCTGGCCCGACCTTTCCTGAAGTTCAACCTGAACAACGGACTCATTCCGGCGGCCTTCGTGCTCACGTATCTCTGGTGCTCGGGAAAACTGCAGGTGGAGAAGGAACTGGTGCCACCGGGCGCGGTGGCGCTGCACCTCTTCGGCTTCCTGCTCGGCATCGGGCTTTTCCTGATGATCGCGCTGCTCTACTTCACGCGCACCAACATCGACATCCACAAGATGCTCGGCAAGGACGCGGATGCCTTCCGGCCCGAAGAGGCGATGGAGGACATCATCCCACGCGTGCCGCCGAAACGCCAGCAGCAGCGCAAGGCCACACGCTGGCTGCGGCGCGAGCAGTACCTCCACAAATGGCGCGTGGACAGCTACCTCACCTGGCCGTTCCGTCTTACGCTGGCCCGCAGCAGCAGCCATTACGACAAGGACCTGTTGCGCGGCGTGCTCTGGCAGAACCACATCAACGGCAGCATCTTCGAGATCGCCGTGGTGATCAGCTTCATCGCCTTGGGCGCCTTCAGCAACACACCCTTCTTCGCCATACCCGCCGGTGCCAGCACTTTCCTCCTGTTCACCATGCTGCTGATGCTCTTCAGCGCACTGCTCAGCTGGATGAAGGGCTGGATGGTGACCTTCATCCTGGGACTGGCCATCGTACTCAACATCCTCAGTCTATACACGCAGAGCTTCCTCGCCGATTCGCAGGCGTACGGCATGGACTACCAGGTGCCGCCGGCGAAGTATGACCGGGACCATCTGCACGCGTTGGCCACGGATACCAATGCCGCGAACGCCGATGCCGCAGCCTACCTGCCCGTGCTGCAACAATGGCTGGAGCACAACAGGACGCTACGGCAGGCGGGCGCGAAACCGCAGCTCATCATCATCAACACCAGCGGCGGCGGCTCGCGCGCGATGCTCTGGACCTTCCGCTGCATGCAGGTGGCGGACAGCATCCTCGGGGGACAACTGATGGAACGCTCCGCGCTGTTGACCGGCAGCAGCGGCGGGTTGATCGGCGCCACGTATTACCGGCAACTGGTCCTGGCGGAAGGGAATGGCCGGCACGCCCCGCCCAACGATCCCGTGCATCTGGACGAGATGGCCGAGGATATCCTGAATCCGGTCACCTTCAGCCTCGTCACCAACGACATGTTCATCCGCTACAGACAAGTGAAGGATGGCGACCGCAGATACACCCTCGACCGCGGCTATTCCTTCGAACAGCGCTTGGATTCACTGACCGAAGGACTGCTGGACATCCGCATCGGTGACATGGCCCGAGCGGAACGCGAGGCGAAGGTGCCCATGCTCGTGATCAGTCCAACGAGCGCCAATGACGGCCGACGCCTGTTGATCGCCGCGCAACCCATCGCCTATCTCACGAACATCGAACCCACTTCCCCCGTGTCGAGCATGGTGGAAGCCGAAAGCGTCGAGTTCCAAAAACTCTTCAAGGACCAGGACCCGGCCAACCTGAAGCTCTCCACCGCGCTGCGCATGAACGCGTCCTTCCCCTACATCACGCCAGTGGTCAGCCTGCCGAGCAAACCCAAGATGCGCGTGATGGACGCCGGCGCGCGCGACAACTACGGCTACCGCACCACGATGATGTTCCTCTACACCTACCGCCAATGGCTCAAGGAGAACACCAGCGGCGTCACCATTCTGCAGATGCGCGACATGCAGCGCGAACTCGACGTGAAGTCCGCGGGCCGCTCGCTGTTCGGACGTTTGCTGGACCCGGTGGGCAGCATCTATGACAACTTCGTGCGTTCGCAGGACCAGGACTACGACCTGATGGTGAAGCAGTCCAGCGCCTGGATGACCGTCCCTTTGCACATGGTGGACCTGCAACTGCGGCACGAGGATGAGGATGCCATCAGCTTGAGCTGGCACCTTACAGCGGTGGAGAAAAAGCACGTGCTGGAGACCACGCAGGCACCGGACAACCAGGCGGCGTTCGAGCTGTTGAAGACGCTCGTCCTCGGCAATGCCGCAATCAACGGGAAGCCGAGTGGTACGCCAACAGTCCCGCCATCGGATCCTTCCGCACCTCGCTGAGGCGGATGCCCTTCTTCGCCAATGCCGCTTCCAGCAAGGGCTTGAAGCCGAATGCCACCGAGCCCAGCGCGCGCGTTTCGTGATACTCTTCCGGCGTGAAGAAGCTGCCGAGCACTTCCGCCAATGCCTCCGCGCGCGTGCCGATCAGCCCGGCCACGTAGGCTTCATCCAGATGATCGGCGAGGCGCGCAGTGAAGGATGCCAACCAAGATTGTGGTGCGGGTTCCCGATAGAGCGCCTTCACCACTTCGGAAAGTTCGAGCGACTCCGGGAACAAAAGCTTTGCAATGCGCTCTGGGATGCGCTGATAAAATTGATCGCGCAGCAAGCGCTTGCCGATGTCCGCGCCGCTGCATTCATCACCGAGCACATAGCCCAGCGATGGCATCGGTGTGTGCAGGTCGTGGCCGTCGTAGTAGCCCGCGTTCATGCCCGTTCCGAGGATCAGCACGAGACCGGCCTTCCTTCCATACAGACCACGCGCCGCACCCAGCAGGTCCGACTCCACCGTGATCCGCGCCGCTGGCCAGAAGGGACGCAGCGCGTCGCGCATCAGGGCCTTGCGTTCCACGCTCCCGCATCCCGCCCCGTAGACGAGAAGTTCATCCACGGCGGAAGAACCAGCGGTGATGGGACCATTCCCACCCAATGCAGCTTGCAACGCCGAGGGATCGCCCACGGCCGGATTGAAGCCGGGCAGCGCACCGGGTAACTCAGCCGCACCCGATGCATCCAACGCCGCCCAGCGCGAGGACGTGCCTCCGATATCAGCGATCATTAGGGACATGGTGGCGCGAAGATGCGAAGGAGGGGCGCACCGGTTGTCAGTTGTCTGTTGTTCGTTGCCAGGCTACAATGGATGACGGAAGCAATACTCCCTGAGATCTCGCGCGCCAACGCACTCGCAAGCACGCGAGCACGAGTGATAATCCCTCAACCCACCACAGCATACAGCCCCCAGTAGGCGAACAAGGCGATCAATGCCACATAGGCCGTGTTGTTGATGGTGAACAGCCACTTCGATGCGCCACGCCAAGCCTTCTCCTTCACCACCTTCCGATTGATCAGCAGAAGCGGGATGAGCGCAAGCAAGATCACGAACGGGATGTATCCGGCAAGGGTCAGCAAGGAGGAACCGGGATCCCGGTAGGGAGCGGGGAAATAGAAAATGCCCATCTCCGTCGCGAGCAGGAAGCTGTAGTAGGTCATGATCACACCCAGTGCCGACAGCAACCATTTGTACGCTGCATAGGGCGCCGTCCTGTTGCGGAAATAGCTCAGTGGAAAGTAGATCGCCGAGAGCAGGAACAAGATCAAGCAGAAGCGCAAAAACAGATCAAGGGCAGAGCTGTTCAATGGAGTTTTGAAGGCCAACAGTTGCTGGTATTCCCTATTCGGCGGGAACAAGGACGGTATCTCATAAATGTGGTCGCCCTTTGCAAGTTCAGCGGTCAAGTTGAATTGGACGGGATGCTCGTAATCATGATAGAAATAGAGATGGACGATCCCGTTCTCCAGGTCCCAGATCGACGTCAGGAGGGTGCCGTCCCCGATCTTCGCGCGGCACACATGCATGGTGTCCGAAAGCGCAGTGCAGAAGGCAAGTGAAGTATCGATCTTGTTCCGGAGGAACGCGCTGCCGTTGATGTAGCGTTGTTGCTTGATGCTCCGCACATCGCTCACCGTGGAAGGGCAGAAATTGGCGATCATATAGGACGCGTCATCGCCGATGGTCATCGTGTAGGGCTCCACCACCAAATACCTTCCGGAGCGGTCGGTGTATAGGAACACATCGTTGGCGAGGAAACTGTGGTCGTATTGCTCGATGTATGCTTTTACCTCATCCACGGTCCGGCACGAGTGCAGAATGTCCTTCAGGTATTTCGCCCGGCTTGTTATCGGCTTTTTGCCAGGGTCGGCTGTTCCGTTGGCCGGTGTTACCGTGGCAAGCGTGCCGAACGAAAGGCCGAAAACATTCATGCCGGACTGGGGAGTGAAGCCGCTCCCACCCTGATCGTTCGCACCCGAGAATGCCGCCCCGATACCTGTTGTTTCGAACCAGATCCGAGGATGTTCAAACCACGTATCGTAGTTGATGCCGAACCGCGTGGAACCACCAACGGTGATCTTGTATCCGCTGCAAGGCAACACCTGTCCAACGGATAGAAACGATGCGATCGTCAGCACGCATACCCTGATGATCGTGGAACTGTTCATTGCCGATCGGACCTTCTTGAGAACGTGATGCTGAATGGAAGATTGTCAAAGGAACGTTCTGCAAACCGCCAGAGGCGGGCGAAGCGCCAACGCACTCGCGAAACACGCAAGCGCAGGCTTGGGAAAGTCCTACGCGTCCAACGCGCGATACCTATCTCTTCGGGTATTCCTTCAGGAACTCCGCAGGTGTAATGATCCTGGTGCCACCATACTTCTGCAGCACAAGCAGGTCATCATCCCCGGTGATGAGCAGATCCGCTTTTGCCGCCTTGGCCAATGCAAGGAGGAAGTCATCCTTCGCATCGCGGCAGATCGGAAGCACCTTCGGCTCGCGCTTCAGCACCTTCGCCACGCGACCCAAACGTTCAATGTTCGCCTCTGCCTGCGCCATGGTGAAGTACCTGCGCATCTTCGGTCGGCGGGTCACCTCGGCCAATTCCGCCAAGGCCTTGGTGGAGAAACACAATTGGAAACGCTGGTGAACGAGCAGTTCATCGATCCCTCGCAATTGCCGTCCGATCAACCAACTGATCAGCACATTCGTGTCAACGACGATCCTTATGCGGGCGCGAGGCGGCATGCATTTCGGTCCTTACCTCTTCCACGATGCGGGCGATCTCACTGTCCTTCAGCGTGACCTTACCCCAGACCTTGTGCAGCCAAGCGAGATCTTCCTTGACCTCCTCTTGGCGGATCGCCTGCAAGAATGCGCGCCTGTCCGCTGCGGACAGGCGGCCGATGCGCGCCAGCACGTCATCCACGGCAGCACTGCGATCGCCTTTGATGTCGAAGCTCATGATCCTGTAACTGTCGATCAAAGATAGAGGCACCGTTCCGCATTGCCCCTCCGACTCCAAACCGGCGAAAGCCTAGAACTCGTGACTTGTTTCAAGCTGGTGGCTTGATCCGTTCGTAATCGTAGGTTCTGCAAACCGCCAGAGGCGGGCGAAGCGCCAACGCACTCACTAAACATGCGAGCGCAGATGATCATGCCGCTATCGCAGCGCATAGTTGAATGTGACGTTCAGTCCGCCGCTCCACAGATAGGATCTGACAGAGGCATCAGTGACCGGGAACAGGTTATAGAGGAGGGTGGGCTCCAATTGCAGACTGGACCGGTCGTTGAAATGGTAGGCCGCGCCGACACTTCCGATCGCCGAGAGGTTCACGGACCTGTAGGTGCTTCTGATATCCACATGCTTTCGGTCCACGTGCCCGTCCGCGTATTCGACCTCCTGTACCGCTGATGCCCGAAGAAGAACATTGCCAGCAACGCCAACGCTTCCGATGAACCGCAACCGTTGCCTTCCCGCTTGAAAAATGAACCTGACAGGGATATCGATAAAGCTGAGGTCGTAACGATACATCACATGTTTCGGAATGGCCGGGTCGTTCGGGTCGATCACGCTCCAGTTGAGATCTTGGTCCGAAACATACCCTCGGTCCGCATAGTGCAGACCCACGCCCAAGCCCACGTGTGGAGAAAAGTTATACTGCACGTTCAACCCGCCGCTGTATCCGAGCTTGGGCTGCTCGTCGTCATTGCGTTGTGCAATTTCACTTGCTCCATCACCCTCGGCCGAGGCCCGCAAGGACCGGTAACAATAGTCCGGCGAGACGCTGAAACCCAGCAGTACGCGGTTGAATGCAGGCGCCACCGGAGCGACGGTGGAGTCTTGCGCGACCGCGCTTATGCAAAGGGCCATTGCGAGGACCAACAGTGCGTGTTTCATAGGTGGAAGGTTCTGTCCGATCAGAATTATGACCTGACCAATGTACAGGACAACGGAAATTTCGCGAACACTGCGTAGGGGGAGATGTCCTTCTCCAACGCCTAATATCTACCACGCCCACCGCGTCACCTTCCCGCCCGGCGTGCGATGCTCCTGCGGTCCGATCGCGCCGCACTTCAAGCGGCTTTGCTTCAGCAGATCATCAACGGTGGAAGCCCCGGCCTTCCTTCCTGCGCAGAGCACAAGTTTCGCTGCGGCTTCGGCATCGTTGCCTGCGCGGTGGTGCGAAAAACGGATGCCGTGCATGGCGCACATCGGTCCCAGTCCATAGCCTTTATGGCCGGGCCACACGCGACGGCAGAGGCTCACACTGCAGAAGTAACTGAACGTCGGTAGTGGCAAGCGATGGCTCAGCAGCGTGCTGCGCAACACATTCATGTCGAAGGCCGCGTTGTGCGCCACCACGACTGCGCCCTGCATCAGCGGCATGGCCTCGGCCCATACCTCGGCGAAGCGCGGCGCGGAAGCCACATGCTCCGGCCGGATCCCATGCACCGCCATGGTGAAGGGCGAGAAGTACGGCCATTGCCGCGGCTTGATCAACCAGTTGCGCACCTCGACCACCTCACCGTTCCGCACAATGGCCAGGCCCATCTCGCACGGACTGTCCGGGTCGTTGGTGGCGGTCTCGAAGTCGAGGGCGATGAGGTTCATTTTTGGTTTCCGGAGGTAACGCTTTAGTTCCTAGTTGTCAGTTGTCCGTTGTCAGGCTGCAATGGATAGCCCAGGCTGCGTCGCGGCAACGCCTGACAACTGAGAACCAACAACTGACAACTGCGCTCAAAGCTTCACCACCTCCGCATCCGCCAGCGCGTGGTAGATCTTCTTGGCCGTGCCTTCGCTCACCGGCACCAGCGGCAGCCGCATATGGACGTCGCAGAGGCCGAGCGTCTTCAGCACTTCCTTGATGCCACCGGGATTGCCTTCCACAAAAAGCAGGGTGATCAGTTCGATCAGCTTGAGGTGCTCGTTGCGCGCGGTGTCGTAGTCGCCTTTCATCGCCGCGTGGACGAGGTTCCCGAATTCCTCCGGAAGACCGTTGCCCACCACGCTGATCACGCCGTCGCCGCCCATGGCCATGATCGGCAGGGTCAAGGCGTCGTCGCCGCTGAGGACGAGGAAGTCCTTCGGGCGATGCTTCAAGATCAGTCCTATCTGATCGAGGTTGCCGCTGGCTTCCTTGATGCCGATGATGTTCTTGAAGTCGCGCGCAAGCCGCAGCGTCGTTTCCGCCGTGATGTTGCTCATGGTGCGGCCCGGCACGTTGTAGAGAATGATGGGCCGCAGGCTCACTTGCGCCAGCGCCTTGTAGTGCTGGTAGATGCCCTCCTGCGTGGGCTTGTTGTAGTACGGGCTCACGCTGAGGATCGCGTCCACGCCGTCGAGGTCGAAGGCCTGGAACTGCTCGACCGTCGCGGCGGTGTTGTTGCCGCCGATGCCGAGCACGATGGGCACGCGGTTGTGCACCACTTCGATCACCTGCGCGAGCAATTGCTTTTTCTCTTTCGCATCCAGCGTTGCGCTTTCGCCGGTGGTGCCCATCACAACGAGGAAGTCGATGCCACCAGCTATCTGGTGTTCGATCACCTGTGCGAGACCGGCATGGTCGATGGCGCCATTGGCGCGGAACGGCGTCACTAAAGCCACGCCAAGGCCTTTGAATCGGTTGTCCATGATGGTGTTCTATGCGACCGCCTGCTTGGCGTTGATCATCAAGAGGTAGCGGTCGATGTTGGAGATGAGTTGCGGCAGGCTGTTGGCGCCGGCGGTGTCGATCATCATGTCGAGGAAATGTGAATTGGCATCGCCGAGTCGGCCCACTTTGAAACGCGACTTGCTCTTCGCCACGATGTATTGCAACGGCAAATGGTCGCGCAGGCTGAGGTCAATGAGGATGTCGTGTTCCTCGGCGATGAAATTCTGCACCACGTTGCCGTGGGGGATGCGGTACCAGTTGAGGTCTTTCTGGCAGAAGGCGTCGAAGTTGAGCTTCGGATGGAGGTAGCTCGGCATGGCCTTTTCATCGCAGAAGCCAAGCGCCATGATGCGCGTAATGCCGAGGTCCTCCTTGATCTTCTTCACGTAGTTGCGCACTTGCGTTTGGGCCTGCTCATCGGTGGCCATATAGAGGATGCCCACCTTGACGGACTGCGCGAGGTTCTTCGCCACCGGCCTGCGGTCGGGCGAAGATTCCCGGAGCAGCGCGCGCCGCCCAAGCCATTCCTTGATGCTGTCCAACACTTTCATTGTTCGATCATTCCTCTGAATTCCTCCTCGTTGATCACCCGCACGCCCAACTCCTCCGCCTTTGTCCGTTTTGCCGGTCCCATGTCCGCACCCGCGACCACAAAGTTCGTTTTCTTACTTATAGATCCGGAGACCTTGCCTCCATTCTCTTCGATCGCGGCCTTGATGCTGTCGCGGGTGAAGGTCGTGAACACGCCGGAGACCACGATCGACAGGCCTTTCAGGATCTCGCTGCGCGGTCCGTCATCCGTCACTTCCACGGCAAATTTCAATCCGGCGGCCTTCAAACGGTCGATGATGTTCCTGTTTCCTTCCACGGCGAAGAAGTCCACGATGCTCTCCGCGATCACCGCGCCCACCTCGTCGATGGCGGTGAGTTCCGCGGCGGGCATGGCGGCAAGCCGATCGATATCGCCCACGGCGCGCGCCACTTTCTTCGCGACGGTCTCGCCCACGTGGCGGATGCCCAAGGCATAAAGCACTTGTTCAAACGGAATAGCGCGACTGGCCGCGATGCCGTCGACCACCAGTTGCGCGCTGCGATCACCCCAGCCCTTGCCGAGCGCGAGCAATCCTTCCTTCGTCAAACTGTACAGGTCCGCAATGTTGTGGACCAGCCCTGCGTGGAAAAGCGTCTCCACCGTTTCACCGCCGAGCCCGCCGATGTCCATGGCCTTGCGGCTGACGAAGTGCTCGATGCGCCGCGTGATCTGCGGCGGGCAGCCGTGCTCGTTCGGGCAGTAGTGCTGCGCCTCTCCCTCATCGCGCACCAAAGGCGTTCCGCAGGCGGGGCAATTTTCGGGATAGCGCGCGGGCAAGGCTCCCGGCGGGCGTTCGTCGATCTTCACGCCGACGATCTTCGGAATGATCTCACCGCCTTTCTCCACCTGCACCAGGTCCCCGATGTGCAGGTCGAGCTTGAGCAGCTGATCAGCGTTGTGGACACTGGCGCGTTTCACGGTGGTGCCCGCAAGTAGCACGGGTTCCAGTAGCGCGACAGGCGTCACAGCTCCGGTGCGACCGACGTTGAATTCGATGCCGTTCAAGCGCGTGAGGGCCTGCTCCGCCTGGAACTTATAGGCGATGGCCCAGCGCGGACTCTTTGCACGTAGGCCAAGTTCTTCCTGCACGCGGATGTCGTCCACCTTCACCACCACGCCGTCGATGTCGATGGGCAGGTCGTGCCGGTGCGTGTCCCAATACGCGATGAAGTCCATGATGCCGTCGACGCCATTCGCGCGCTCGATGAAGCGCCGCTTCGGATCCGGCGTGCGGAAGCCCCACGTGTGGCAGAGCATGATGTTGTCGTAGTGGCTGCGAGCGGGAAGCGGCTCGGTCTGCAGCGCGTAGATGAAATTCTCCAGCCCGCGCGCGGCCACGATCTTCGGGTCCTGCATCTTCAGCGTGCCGGCCGCGGTGTTGCGCGGATTCGCGAAGCGCTCCTCCCCTTCGTCCTCGCGTTGCGAATTCAATTTGTCGAAGGCGGCGCGTCCCATGAGGATCTCACCGCGTGCCTCCAGTTCCGCCGGTGGATCGCCGCGCAAATGCAACGGGATCGATCGCACGGTGCGCACATTCGCGGTGATGTCCTCGCCCTTCTCCCCATCGCCGCGCGTGACGCCGCGCACCAAGGCGCCGTTCTCGTAGGTCAGGCTGATCGCGATGCCGTCGTACTTCAATTCGAGGCAGAAGACGGTCGGTCCGATCTCCTTCTCGATGCGCTGCACGAAGTCCGCCACTTCCTCGCGACTATAGCTGTTGCTCAGTGAGAGCATTGGCCAGCGGTGGGTCACGGTGGTGAACTCCTTGGTGATGTCGCCGCCCACGCGCTGGGTCGGGCTATTGGGCGAGGCGAGATCGGGCCATTTCACTTCCAGCCCTTCCAACTCCTTCATCAGCAGATCGAACTCGCGGTCAGAGATCTCGGGATCAGCGAGCACGTAGTAGCGGTGGTTGTGGTATTCGAGCTGTGTGCTCAATTCCTCTATCCGTGCCGCCGCCTCGTTCCGGTCCATGGGCGCAAAGATCACACCGATGAGGAATTCGTGATCGTCCCAGATCTCGTTCCTATCAATAGGGGCTGGAAGCTCTCGTATCCGATCCATGGATCGGAATGCATTCTATCCACAGATGGCACAGATGACACAGATAAATGCAGAGACTGAGTTCGCATTCCGCTGCGGAAGGCAGCATCTGTCTCATCTGTGGACAAACCCTGTCTCTTCAAGTCTTCCGCCGTTCGGCGGAAGACCACTGTGGAAGCTTCACTTCACGGCGCAAATGAATCGCGGATGCCCGCTCATGTCGCTGAAGGTCTCCACAGTGCGGAAAGCCATTCCACGGACCAGTTCCGCCGTGGCGGGAGTATGGATGTAGTGCCCTTCGAACCACAGTTCATCGCCAGCATGCAGCGCGGATGCCGCCGTTCCCGCGATTGCGTGATAGAAGAGTTGCGGATCCTCATCCGGAACGAAGAGCGCGGTATGCGGCTCATGGTCGCGGACGGTGGCATCCATTTCCTTCTCCTCGGATCTCGGCACGTATGGCGGATTGCTTACGATCAAGGTCTTTCCATGATCCGCCTTGTCGAGCATGGTCGACCATTCCGAGGAAAGCGCATCGGCCTCCGTCCATTCTACTTCCAACGCATTGGACAAACCGTTGCTGCGCGCGACGGTCAGCGCATCAATGCTTTTGTCCACACCCGTTACCCGCGCCTTTGAAAAAGCCTTCTTCAGCGCCAAGGCGATGCAGCCGCTGCCGGTTCCGATATCGATGATGCGCGTTGGCGGAACAGAGAAGGAGCGGATGATGCGGTCCACCAGTTCCTCCGTCTCGGGACGTGGGATGAGGACGCGCGGATCAACGGCGATGCGTAGTCCGTGGAAGTCCACGTGGCCGATGATATATTGTAAAGGTTCACCGGCGCGCAGTCGTTTCAAAGGCAGATAGACCTTCAGTAATTCGGATTCGCTCAATGATCGATCCGTGTCGATCGCCAGTGGATCGATGTCGAGGTTTTCCTGGAAGATCGCCCGTGCGATGGCCCGCGCCTCGGCGGTTCCGTGCGGCGCGGAGAGGTCCAGCTGATACTGGTCCATTACGGCCTTCACGGTATTCACGCCCACGCGGATCGACATGCGGCAAAGGTATTTCGCATACAGCCGGGGCCTCAGGGTCCTCTTCGAGAGACCACTGAGGGAACTAGTAAGTCAGTGCCGCAGGCGCCAGTGCAAGATCGCTTCGCCCCAAATGCGGGCTCGCGATGACGACCTTCATTTCGTCATCGCGACGAGGCTTGGAGTCTGCCCGAGCGAAGCGTAGTGGAAGAAGTGATCTTTTAGGACCAACCAACAATGCAGTGTGATCCGCGCCAAGCCCGCATCTTCGCGCCATGGACCACACACGGTGGATGCAGCGTTGCCTTCAACTCGCGCGCAACGGCGCAGGCGAGGTCGCACCGAATCCGATGGTGGGCGCGGTGCTGGTGCAGGGCGATCGCATCCTCGCGGAAGGCTGGCATCGCGCATACGGCGGACCACACGCAGAAGTGGAATGCCTGCGGGCCTTCGGTGATGGTGCCATTCCTGCCGATGCCATTATGTATGCCTCTCTCGAACCGTGTGCGCACACCGGCCTCACTCCTCCTTGCACGGACCTACTGATCGCGCGCGGTGTGCGCACGGTCGTCGTGGGCTGCACCGATCCCGATCCGCGCGTGGCGGGCATGGGCATCGCGCGTTTGCGTGAACATGGTATCACGGTGATCGAGCATGTATTGGAAGAAGAATGCCGCTGGACGAACCGTCGCTTCATCACTTCCATCGAGCAACAGCGTCCCTATATCATCCTCAAGTGGGCGCGCTCTTCCGACGGCTTTCTCGATCGCCATCCGCAGGAACTCCGCAGTGCCGTGCGCATCAGTTGCTTAGCGACGGATGTGCTCGTGCATCGCTGGCGCAGTGAGGAACAAGGGATCATGGTGGGCAGCCGCACCATAGTGAATGATGATCCGCGATTGGATGTGCGCCATGTCGCGGCCCGCTCGCCGTTGCGCGTTGTACTTGACCGCAATGCCGCGTCACCAAAGGGATCCAAGGTCTTCACCGATGGTGGCCCGACGCTGCTTTTCGCAACGAAGCAGCGGGATGAACTCTCCGTTGAGCAATACTTGATCGATCCCAAGGACGAGCCGTTGGAAGCGTTGCTGAAGGAACTGCACCGTCGAAAGATCCGCTCCGTACTTGTGGAAGGCGGTGGTGAGTTGCTCACTCATTTCTTCCGTCTCGGGCTTTGGGATGAAGCCCGCGAGATCGTCGGCGATGTCCTTCTTCAGCATGGAACAGTCGCGCCACGCATGGCGAACCCTCCAACGCGATCCTTCACCTCGGATGTTGATCGCATCCATCTCTACTCCCGCCAAAACACACCCGATCCCGCATGGTCCTGGTGATCATCGCCTCGCTGCTCACCGCCGCGCTCTTCGTGTTCTTCCGCGCGTTCGCCGTGTTCAAAGTGCCTTTGCTGCCCGCCATCGTGGTGAATTACCTCGTCGCCTTCCTTTTCGGACTGGCATTCGCCCGGCCGTGGGAGGTCTCGGACCTTTCGATGATCTGGATCCCGGCACTGCTGCAAGGCGCACTCTTCATCGGCCTCTTCAACTTGATGGGCACCGCATCGCAGCGCATCGGCATCGCACCGACAACCGTTGCCAGCAAGATGAGCCTTGCGCTCACCGTGCTCATCACCGTGCTCCTCTTTCGCGAGCATCCATCGGCTATCACCTGGATCGGCATCACGCTGGCGGTGATCGGCGTGGCGTTGAGCAGTTGGGGCGGCGGCCTGCGCAGCGGTCAGGCGTGGTGGTTCATTCCGGTGCTCTTTATTGCAAATGCCTTCAGCGACGCGCTGTTGAACATCTCGCAACGCACGCGGATCACGCCGCTAACCGAGGCCTCCTTCGCTGCCTTCATCTTCGGTGCGGCAGCATTGTTCGGCCTGTGCTGGCTGGCCTTCCGGAAGGACCGCATCGCGCTCACTGATCCGCGTGTCTGGATCGGCGGCGGACTGCTTGGTTGCGTCAACTACGGTTCCGTCTACTTCATGGTCCGCGCGCTTTCCAGCAGTGGACTGCCTGGCAGCAGCGTGTTCCCGTTGGTGAATGTGGGCGTGATCCTCTTCGGTTCCGCCGCGTCCATCGTCCTCTTCAAGGAACGGCTGAAACCCTTGCACTGGGCGGGCATCGCATTGTCCGTCGCAGCGCTGGGCTGCATCCTTTACGCCCGGACATAGACCTCGGTACTCCTCTGCCATCGCCCGGTTCCGCGAAGACGGCTATCCCGAAAAGCAACGCCGGTCATCACGAAAAATAGGGAGCCATCTTCGCCATCAACTCTTCCGGCGCGCGGCACGGACGACCCGTCGCGCGATCGATGAAGACCAGCGTGGTAGAGGCTTCCGTGAGCAATTCACCTGCTGCATTCCGCACTTCGTACATGAACTTGATCCGCACGCCGGGCAGAGCAGGGATGGTGGTACGGACGGTGAGTTCATCGTCGTAGAACGCGGGCTTGTGGTACTTCACATTAAGGTCGTGCACCGGCAGCATCACACCTTCCTCCTCCATGCGGCGGTACGACATTCCCAGGCTGCGCAAGGCTTCCACGCGGCCCACCTCGAAGTATTGTGCGTAAGTCCCGTAGTAAACGTAGCCCATACGGTCGGTCTCCGCATAGCGCACACGCACCGTTGTCTGATGGCTGAACATGGTGCGGAATATACGCGGCGGAATGATCCACGGGGCATCGCACAACGCACTTGGGGTGTTATAACTTCACCGCTGCACCCGCCCCCTGATGAACCATTCCTCCCATGCCCAAGGACCTGTGCGCGAGGAAGTGGCAAACAGTCGTTGGACTTTCGACTGCACGCGTGCATGGACGCGCTTTCCGGTGATCGGGGGCCGGATCGTCACCCCTCCGGAAACCCTTGGTGGACGCGGCCTCCATAAAACGCACCGTTCTCGCGTAGGATCGCAAATAATTCGATCGGAACAACAGCGAAGGAACTTTTTTTTTCACTTCCAGCGACTCATATTTGCGACCCTTCCAACGATACCTCCGCGCAACAGCGCATACCCTACTTCAACCCATCGCGATCGCGTAAACCACCGAACATCCACATGAAGAAAGACCACGAGAAGATCTGGGACCGGTGCCTCGAAGTGATCAAGGACAATGTCAGCCAGCAAAGTTTCACCACCTGGTTCCAACCGATCAGGGCGGTAAAGCTGGTGGACCAAGTGCTCACGATCCAGGTGCCCTCGCAGTTCTTCTATGAATGGCTGGAGGAGCACTACATCGGGCTCCTGAAGAAGATCATCAAGAAAGAGGTCGGCAACGAAGGCCGCTTGGAGTACTCCATCATCATGGAGAACAACTACAAGAACTCCAATCCGTACACGGTGCGTGTGCCGACGAGCAACGCCCGCGAGGTGAAGAACCCCGCGGTGAGCCTGCCGATCGATGTCGCCAACAGCCCGATCAAAAATCCGTTCATCATCCCCGGCCTCCGGAAGATCAAGATCGAGAGCCACCTCAACGCGAACTATTCGTTTGAGAACTTCATCGAGGGGGACTGCAACCGCTTGGCCCGCAGCGCCGGTTTCGCGGTGGCGCAGAAGCCCGGTGGAACGGCCTTCAACCCGCTGCTGATCTATGGCGGCGTGGGCCTCGGCAAGACGCACCTCACCCATGCCATCGGGATCGAGATCAAGCGGAACCACCCGGAGAAGACCATACTCTATGTGCCCGCTGAGAAGTTCACCCAGCAATTCATCGAGGCGGTGAAGAACAACACCATGGGGGACTTCCAGCAGTTCTACCAGATGATGGACGTGCTGATCATTGACGATGTGCAGTTCCTCGCGGGGAAAGAGAAGACGCAGGATGTCTTCTTCCACATCTTCAATCACCTGCACCAAAGTGGCAAGCAGCTGGTGATATCGAGCGACAAGGCCCCGGTGGAAATGAGCGGCATGGAGCAACGCCTGCTGTCCCGCTTCAAGTGGGGCCTCAGCGCGGACCTCTCCACGCCAGGACTGGAAACACGCATCGCGATCCTCGAGAAGAAGATGTATGCCGAGGGCATCGAACTGCCCAAGGAAGTGGTGGAATACCTCGCCTACAGCATCACCACGAACATCCGCGAACTCGAAGGCGCGATGATCAGCCTGATCGCGCAAAGCTCCCTCAACAAGAAGGCGGTGACGCTGGAGTTGGCGAAGCAGATGATCGACAAGTTCGTGAAGAACACCGCCCGCGAGGTGTCGATCGACTACATCCAAAAAGTGGTGTGCGACTACTTCGACCTGCCGATCGAACTGCTGAAGAGCAAGACCCGCAAGCGCGAGGTGGTGCAAGCCCGTCAGATCGCGATGTACTTCGCGAAGAAGATGACCAAGAGCTCGCTGGCCAACATCGGCGCGCACTGCGGCGGGAAGGACCACGCCACTGTGCTTCACGCCTGCCGCACGGTGAACAACCTGCAAGAGACCGACAAGCAGTTCCGCGGATATCTCGAGGACCTCGAGAAGAAGCTGAGCATCCACTAAGCTCTACCGCACCGAACATGAAAAAGCCCCGGCATCACCGGGGCTTTTTCGTGGGTAACGATCTCGCTGGCCTATCCTTCGACGATCAGGGCATCACTAATACATGGCCCATGAAATTGCGCGGAAAGCTATCATAGACCGTTCGTGTCTCCACATGAAGCGTCCACTCGTAAACACCGGTGACGGGCGCCTTCCCGCCGACACGTCCGTCCCACGTCGCATTCGGATCATCGCTGCTCCACACCATCTGGCCCCATCGGTCGAACACCATCAGGTGATATGCGCTCGTCACGCAATCGAAGCTCGGCCCGAAGGTGTCGTTGACGTCATCCCCGTCCGGCGTGAAGGCATTCGGCACGAAGACGGGGCAGTTGCATTGGTCCTTGGTGACGGTGATGCTGTCACTCTCCATGCTGCACCGGTTGGTCACAAGCACGCTGTATGGTCCGCCATCATCGATCTCAAGAGTGGGACCCGTGCTACCATTGTTCCAGAGGTAGCGCAGGTCCGGGCCGGGTTGAACGCCGGCATCCAAGGTCGCAGTGGTCCCCACACAGAGGATGAAATCCTGCCCCAGTTCCACATCGACGAGCAGGATATGCGCCACTACCATCGTATCCGAAGTGCTGCACCCGTGTATCGTTGTGGTCAACCAATGCGCGCCCTCCGTGCTGATGACATGGTCCGGCGACGTATCCCCATCGTCCCATAGATAGCTGCCATGGGGCTGTGCCTCATGGAACTGTAGCAGTGAATCCGGGCAGGTCAACGCATCGGGCCCGAGGTCGGTGACGGGAAGCGGGAATACGGTGATGCTGGCGGTATCGCTGGCCACGCAGCCCAGGATCGTCACCGTCACCGATGCCGTCATGGATGTGTCCGTAGTGAAGGTAGGCCCCGTACTGCTGTCCTGCCAGACATAGCTCGCGCCCGGTTGTGCCGCGCTCAACGTTGTGCTCTCGCCCTCACACAGGTCTTGGTCCGGACCAAGGTTCACCACAGGCAACGGGTTGATCGTCACTTGAATGCTGTCGCGGCCCGTGCATCCGTTGGTGGTGACATCCACCCAGTAGGTACCGCTGACGGTTGCGACCAGCGCGCTGTCGGTGGAACCATCCGACCAAAGAAAGCTCTGCGCCCCCGGCCAGATCGGCTCCAGCACAATGCTGCCACCCGCACACGCCGCGGTATCCGGCCCGAGGTCCGGCGCAGGTATCGGGTTTACCGTCACCGTGGCCGAATCGGTATAGATGCAGAACGGCGAGAAGACGATGTCGTCCAACGCGAAGTCGTTGCCCGTTGTGGCCGTATTCAGATTGATGATGCAGATGGTGGCCGTTGTAGTCGCTCCCGAATTCCATACTGCGGTGAAATGGGACCATATCCCGGGGACCGGGGACGCATTCAACGGACTTCCCAAACTCACCCCGTTCACGGTAAAGTCGAGGATCGCTGGCGAAGGAAGCGTCACCGAGGCTAGCCAGGCCGAGAAGGCATAGGTCATGTTCGGCACCACCGCCACCGTTTGGCACCAGATGCTCTGGTTCACGGTCCCCGCGCCATTCACCACCAACATATTCCCCGTTCCCGTGGTATGGTCCCCGAAATTCGCGAAGTTCACATGGGTGTTGTGCGGGTTGGTCGCCACGGCATACTGGCCTTCCAAGGAGAGAATGCCATAGGTGCCACCTGTGCCCGGGATATAGTCGCTGGAAAAACCAGTGGCACCCGCTGAAAAATCACCATTTATCACGCTGTTCGAAGCCGTCGAATATTCCAAGGCGGTGCAGACATACAGGCCGGTGGTATCCGCAACGATCGATGACGTGGTAGCACCGGAATTCCACAGATATCCGTAGAATCCGGGAGTGGCGGCCAACGCGACGCTGGAACCTGCGCAGATGGTCGTGTCCGGCCCGATGGAAAAGAAAGAGCCACAGGGAGTCTGCGCGGTCAACGCAAATGCGAGCGATAGGAATACGGCCAAGACCATCCAACGCGCGCCTATTCCGCCACGACCAAGGACCTTCCGTGCAGGTTCACGAGGAAAAAACATGCTGCAAATGTACCAAGGTGCGACCGGGGGATCTGCCAATAAGCGCAACGGCCACTTTCATTTTGACGGCTTGGCGGCAACAGAAGTGGTATGACCACCGGTCAATGGTCGATTGCGACCGCATTCGACAGGGATCGCGCTTCTTTGCAACGGCTGCCGATCGCACTGCCCGATCGGCACACTCGAACAATGAAGATCCTCCTCGTCTGCCTCGGCAACATCTGCCGCTCCCCCATGGCCGAAGGGCTGCTGCGCGACAAGGCCACGGCGCGCGGCATCATCCTCACCACGGATTCCGCCGGGATGATCGGCACGCACGCGGGGGAATCGCCCGATCCGCGCGCACAGGCCGCGATGGGCCGGCATGGCCACGACATCAGCGACCTGCGCGCGCGGCAGTTCGAGGCGTACGACTTTGAGCGCTTCGACCTGCTGCTCGCCATGGATGCCAGCAACCTGCGTGACATGCTGAAACTCGCGCCATCGCCGGCCTTGGCGAAGAAGGCGCATGCGGTGATGGACTTCGCCACGGAGCATTCCGAACGCGAAGTACCCGACCCCTACTGGGGCAATGCCAAGGATTACGAACAGGTGTATGAATTGCTGAACGACGCGCTCGAAGGCGTGATCAACGATGTCGAAGGAAGGTCTTGAAGGAAGCTTGTACCTCCTGCCGGTCTGGCTGGGGGAAGCCGGTGGCATTGAACTGTTACCCCCGGCCAATGTTGCCATCGCGGAACGCGTGATGCTTTTCTTCTGCGAGAACGAACGCACCGCGCGCAGGATGCTGCGCCGCATGTCGAGAACGATCGACCTCAATGCGATCGAACTGCACATCCTGGACAAGGACACGGAAGCAGCCACTGTCGCGGAATACGCGCGGATGCTGGGCACGCGTGACGCGGCTATCATCAGCGAGGCCGGCATGCCCTGCATCGCGGACCCCGGCGCGCGGCTGGTGGCGGAGGCGCATCGCAACGGGATCCGCGTGGAGCCGCTCACCGGTCCGTCGTCCTTGTTATTGGCACTGGCCGCATCGGGCATGAACGGCCAACGCTTCGCCTTCCACGGATACCTGCCGAGGGAAGCACCGCAACGCAAGCAGCAGATCAAAAAACTGGAGCAGGAAGCGCAACGCACGGACGGCGCGCAGCTCTTCATCGAAACGCCCTACCGCAACGATGCCATGCTCGCGGACCTGCTCGCCACCTGCGAGGGCAACACGCTGCTCTGCATCGCCATCGACCTCGAGCAGCCCGGCGGCAGCGCGGTGACACGGAGCATCAATGCATGGAAGAAGAAGGTGCCTGCGTTGGGGAAACGGCCCTGCGTCTTCATCATCGGGAAGTAGAGACCATTGCGACTTCCACGGAATATTATTTTCCGCAGATGACGCAGATGACACAGATGAATGCCTCTCTCCGACAAGAAAATGCGGATGTCGCAGAAGTCGCCTGCGGCAAAAAGGCGAAGACGTAACCTCCGGTAACCTATCTATGTCATCTGCGGAGAAAAACGAGGACGCCACCTCCGGAACTTCATCCGCGTTCATCAGCGTCCATCCGTGGTTCAAACTCGAAGACGTCACCTCCGGCAACTCGCATTCTCCGCGCGTTCCGCTGCCAAAGGCAGCTCCTCTCCTTCTTCTCCGCGCTCTCCGCGCCCTTCGCGGTTAAAGATCGAAGACCTCACCTCCGGGATCCGATCTGTGTCATCTGCGGTTAAAGCTCGAAGACGGCACCTCCGGCAACCCGTATTCTTAGTGCCCTTCGTGTCCTTTGCGGTAAAACTCAACGACGTCAACTCCGGCAACTCATTCTCAGCGCTCTCTGCTGCCAAAGGCAGCTCTTCTTCTTCTTCTCCGCGCGCTCCGCGTCCTCTGCGGTTAAAGATCGAAGACCTCCCCTCCGGCCATCCCCTTCACCCTCCCAAATATCCATGGCCTACATTGCCCCGTCCCGTTCTTCCACCATCGGTTTTTCGCACGTGTGCGGCAGATCACATTTCCAACCCTCATGCTCAGCTTGCCCCTCAACACCGATCCGGGCTACACCGCCCCGACGTCCACCTCCGCGATCGACCGCTTCTTCCTCAGCCTCATCAACGACAAGCGCGACCTGCCCTTCGTCCATCTGATCATCAAGGTCGCCTTCGCGATCATCCCCTTGGCGGTGCTGCTCTTTCTGCCTTTCATCACCGGTTGGCTTTGGCTCGCCATCGCCGCGGTCTATCTCTATTTGAACAACGTGACCTACAAAGGTCCCTTCGGCCTGATGATGCATTGTTCCAGCCATCGTCCGCTTTTCAAGAAGAAGTATGCCGCGTTGAATCTCATCATCCCCTGGGGCATCGCGCCCTTTTTCGGCCAATCGCCCGAGACCTACTTCGCGCACCACATCGGCATGCACCATGTGGAGAACAACATGGCCGACGACGAGAGCAGCACCATGCCCTACCAGCGCGACTCCGGCCCCGCCTTCATCCGCTACTTCTTCACCTTCCTTTTCACCGGCATCTACACCTTGGCCGTCTACCACTTCACCAAGCGCAGCAAGCGCCTTTGCTACCGCACCATCCGCGGGGAGGTCCTGTTCATCGCGTGCTGTACCGCGCTCTGCTTCGTCAACTGGCCCGCCACGCTGGTGGTCTTCATCCTGCCCTTCCTCGCCTTCCGCCTAGTGGCGATGGCCGGCAACTGGGTGCAGCACACCTTCGTCTGCCCCGAGCAGCCGGACAACGACTACCGCAACAGCATCACCTGCATCAACGTGAAGTTCAACCACAAGTGCTGGAACGACGGCTACCACATCAGCCACCACATCAACCCCACGCTGCACTGGACCGAGCATCCCGCGTACTTCCGCGCGCATCTCGCTGACTTCGCGAAGAACAAGGCGGTGGTCTTCGCCGGCCTGAATTTCCTCGACATCTTCATCCTCTTGATGAAGAAGCGATACGACACCCTCGCCGAACATTTCGTGGACGTGGGCAACTCCTTCGCCTCCGACGCCGAAGTGATCGCGCACCTCCGCAGCCGCATGGCGCCGATCCCCTTCCCTGTCGCTGTGAGTCCTGCGATGGCCGCTTGATCCGCAGAGGGGAATACCACCGAGGAATACCCTTCCTCCGAGTCCTATCCGCAGATGGCACAGATGGACGCAGATGAATGCCGCTCTCCGACAAGAATTCGGTCGCCACTTGCGTAGCACTGAATACAACTTTCACCGCAACGACGCAACGTGCGCCAAGGTGACGCCAAGGAATACAGCCAAAGTCATTTTTTCAGGCGTTGCGAATTCGTTGCGCTCTTAGCGTCTTGGCGGTTAAAGATCAACGACGCCACCGCCGGTGCCTCATCTGCGCTCATCTGCGGATAAAAAACGAAGACGTCACCTGCGGAATGTCATCCGCGTCCATCCGTGTTGATCCGTGGTTCAAACTCAACGACGCCACCTCCGGTGCCTCATCTGCGCCCATCTGCGGAAAAAAAACGAAGACGTCACCTGCGGAATGTCATCCGCGTCCATCCGTGTTGATCCGTGGTTCAAACTCAACGACGTCACCTCCGGCAACCCGCATTCCTCCGCGCTCTCTGCTGCCAACGGCAGCTCATCTCTTTCTTCTCCGCGAACTCCGCGTCCTCTGCGGTTAAGCATCAACGCCGCCACCTCCGGCAACTCCTTTCCACACACCACCGTTCGCACTTCTCCCCTCTCCCCCACTCCCCATCCCCCGCGCAGCGGACCTTTGGTCGGTCCACACCCCAACCCAATGCCACTCCCCTTCATCGCCATCCTCCGCGGCGGCTACACCGGTGAATCCGTCATCAGCATGCAGAGCGCAGGCACCCTCATGGGCGTCATCGACCTCGCCCGCTACGACGCCGCTTACGTCACTGTGCAGCGCGGCAGCTGGACCTGCGAACGCGCCGACGGCACCGCGCTCCCCTTCGACCGCGGCACCTTCGCCGCCGACCGTGGCAACGGAACGGAACGCTTCTCCGCCGCATTGATCGCCATCCACGGCACGCCCGGCGAGGACGGCAAGCTGCAAGGCTATCTCGACATGCTCGGCGTGCCCTACCAGACCGGAGGAGTGCTCAACATGGCCATCACCATGAGCAAGTTCAGCACCACCGGACTGCTGCGCCAACTGGGCTTCCCCGTCGCCGCTTCGCTGTTGCTGCAAGGCCGTGACGCTTCCACCGAACAGCGCGTGCTCAGCGAGGTGGGCCTGCCCTGCTTCGTGAAGCCCGACAACAGCGGCAGCAGCCTCGGCATCAGCAAGGTGAAGACCGCCGTCGAGCTAGGGCCCGCGCTGGACAAGGCCTTCGCCGAGGACGCCACCGTGATGTGCGAGGCCTTCGTGCAGGGCCGCGAGCTCACCTGCGGCGTCGTGCGCATCGGCGGCACCGTGCGCGCGCTGCCCATCTGCGAGATCCGCACCACGCACGAGTTCTTCGACTACGACGCCAAGTACCACGCCGCCGACACCCAGGAACTGGTGCCCGCACCGATCCCCGACCACATCGCCGCCATCATACACCAGCGCTCCGAGGCCATCTACACCGCGCTGAAATGCAACGGCATGGTCCGCATCGACCACTTCTGGCAGGAGGGCCACGGCGATGCCGTCCTCACCATCGAAGTGAATGCCGTGCCCGGCTTCAGCCCCGCCAGCATCTTTCCGAAAATGCTCACCGTCGCCGGCATCAGCATCCCCGAGACGGTGAACGGGATGGTGAAGGAGATGCTGCAGCGGTGATCTTCCGCCTCGCCTGACGGCGATGATGGAATGCAAAGGATATCATCCACAGATGACACAGATGTCACAGATAACTCGACCTCATCGCCCCCCTTTGCATTCATCTGTGTCATCTGCGTCATCTGTGGATAATAAAATGCGCCGCAGGCGCCATCCACGGTCCCGCGTCACCGCCCACGTTCCGCCAGGAACCGCACCAGCTTCCACACCGCCTGTCCTCTGTGGCTGATCGCATTCTTCATCCGCGCATCCAGTTCCGCGAAGGTCAGATCGCTCATCTCGGGAAGAAAGACCGGGTCGTAGCCGAAGCCGTTGCTGCCACGTAGTTCCGTGGTGATGCTGCCGCGCACCTCGCCCTCGAAAAGCTGTTCGCCATTCTCATCGATCAACGCGACCACCGTGCGGAAGCGCGCGCTGCGGTCCTCCTTTCCATCCAACTCGCGCAGCAGTTTCGCGATGTTGTCCGCATCATTCTTCGCAGGCCCGGCGTAGCGCGCGGAGTACACGCCCGGAGCACCGCCCAAGGCAGTTACCTCCAGTCCGGAATCATCCGCGATGCAGGGCAGGCCCGTGCGCTCGTAGGCGAAGCGCGCCTTCTCCAACGCGTTCGCCGCGAAGCTGTCGCCGGTCTCCGGCAGGTCCAGCGGCAGGCCCGCGTCGTTCAGGGAGAGCAGCTTCATGCCTGCGGGAAGCAAGGCGCGCAACTCGGTGACCTTGCCGGGGTTGCCGGTGCAGAGAAGGAGTTTGGACATGGGGCGAAGATGGGCATTGGACCGGAAGCACAGCATCCGCCCCGGCGTGGCCTTTCTTTGAAGCTGCATTGCAGACCCATTGATTGATCGATCGGATGATATCCAACAGGAATTCGTTGTGAGCCGACAGATAGAAGATGCTCTTCAACTCCTTCACCTTCATCTGCATCTTCTTCCCGTTGGTGACGGGCCTGTATTTCGTGGCTCCCCACCGCTGGCGATGGATGGTGTTGTTGGCGGCGAGCTGTTGGTTCTACATGGCCTTCGTGCCGGTGTACATTCTCATCTTGGGATTCACGATCAGTGTGGACTACTTCGCCGGTATCTGGATCGAGCGCAACGAAGGGAGCAAGCGTAAGCTCCTGCTCACGGCCAGCATCGTGGCGAACCTCGGCATACTGGCCTTCTTCAAGTATTTCAACTTCCTTAATGAAAGCATCGCCGTGACGGCGCGCTCCTTGGGCTTCCACTATGGTGTGCCGGACCTCGGCATCATCCTACCCATCGGCCTCTCCTTCCACACCTTCCAGAGTTTGAGCTACACCATCGAGGTGTACCGCAGGCATCAGAAGGCCGAACACCGCTTCGGCATCTTCGCCCTCTATGTGATGTTCTATCCGCAGCTAGTGGCGGGCCCCATCGAGCGGCCAGAGGGTTTGCTGCGCCAGATCAACTCCACAGAAAAAGGCATGGGAATGCGCTCCGACCTCGACTACGACCGCGTGGTCGCAGGGCTGCGGCAGATGCTCTGGGGCTTCTTCAAGAAAGTGGTGATCGCAGACCGATGCGCCGTGGTGGTGGACCAGGTCTACAACCATCCCGACCACTACGGCGCCTTGCCCATCGCCTTGGCCACCTACCTCTTCGCCATCCAGATCTATTGCGACTTCAGCGGCTACACCGACATCGCCCTGGGCGCCGCCCGCGTGATGGGCTTCAACCTGATGGTGAACTTCCGCACGCCCTACCTCAGCGCCAACATCAGCGAGTTCTGGGGCCGTTGGCACATCAGCCTCAGCACTTGGTTCCGCGATTACTTCTACATCCCCCTCGGCGGCAACCGCGTGGTAAAATGGCGCTGGTACTACAACCTGATGATCGTCTTTCTCGTGAGCGGACTCTGGCACGGCGCCAACTGGACCTACGTGATCTGGGGTGGACTGCACGGCAGCTACCTCATCCTGGCCATCCTCTTCGCACCGCTCACCGCGCGCTTATCCGGCTTCATCGGACTGGACAAACGGCCCAAGCTGAAGCGCGCATTGAACGTCTTCATCACCGTGCAACTGGTGAACTTCGCATGGATCTTCTTCCGCTCCGCCAACATCCACGTCGCGGAACAGATCGTGCATCGGCTCTTCCACACGCCCTTCGCCTTCAGCGATCTGCGATCCCTTCATATCGATCTTCCACCCAGCATGCTCGAGTTCACCCTTCTTCTGGTCGCGGTTTTCATCGTGATCGACCCTATATATGACGCGTGGGTCAAAGGGCAACGCCGGGTGCCCAAAGGCATGTATGGAATGACCCTCTTTGTGGTGCTGCTCGCGGGCATCCTGCTCTTCGGCTATTTCGGTTCTACCCGTTTCATCTACTTTCAGTTCTGATGGGCAGGTTGATCAAGCATGCATTCGCTTTTCTGGTGGCCTTGCTCGTCGTCTACGTCGCCGCCATGGCGCTGATGACCTACCTGCCTTCCCAGCGTAACCCTTGGATCTATAAGACCGGGGACTATTATACCCGGGTGGGTAATGATACCTGGCAGCGTTTCCGTGAGTTCGATCCGAAGGCGCGGCAGGACGCCGTGATCATCGGCTCTTCTCATGCCTACCGCGGCTATGACCCTTTTGTATTTAGGGATCATGGCTTCAAGGCATTCAGTCTCGGATCCAGTGCGCAGGCCCCGTTGAACACCTACCCGATCATTGAACATTTCCTGGACAGCGCGAATTGCCCGCTGCTGATCTTCGACGTCTGCGAATTCTCATTGACAACCGCCAGCCTCGAAAGCACTGCAGACCTTACCCAGAACCAGCCCAGTGACGCGGCCGCGCTCGACATGGCAATGGCGATCCATGATCTCCGAGGGCTGAACATGATGACCCTGAGGATGCTTACCTCACAGGACAGACCGTACGCTACTTCCGCCGAATACGAAGGCTTGGGCTTCTCCCCGGTAACCGACAGCATCAACAGGGAAGCCCCACTTCAACCGGTCAGGTTCGCCCCTCTTTCCGCCACACAGTGCCGCTATTTTGAATCCTGTATCCGGCTTTGCCGCGAGCGAGGTATCCGCGTGGTGGTGACCAGCTACTATGCGAGGCGCGACCAGCGGGGCAGCGCACACGCAATGCTCGCGACTTATGTAGACAGTGTTCTCGCAGGTACCGGCGTCCCGTATCTGGATTTTACAAACGCTCCCGGTATCGCTGATCGCCACTGGTTCGCGGATGCTGGCCATCTGAATCTTACCGGTGCCCGCGTCTTCACCGAACAACTGGTGGACAGCTTGGAGACCTTGGGATATTTGCCTCGGCGGTGAACGGTAGCGCCACGTGTCCGTCATAGCTTTCCTTTGAGGCTGCTCCACATGCCCTCCGCAACATCCCTCGCCAAGCGCATCTATTCTGCCTTGCCTTTCAAGCAGCCGATCTATACGGCGCTACGCTGGTTCGGCACGCCGCCGGAAAGGCTCTACCGGCACCTCCACTTCAAGGGTATTATCACCGTGCCCATCAGTACCACCGAACGTTTTCGTGTCCGCCATTACGGCTACATGATCGAGAATGAATTGTTCTGGAAAGGACTGGCCGGCTGGGAGAAGGTATCGATGGAACTCTGGACGCGCCTCTGTCACCGGTCGGGAACGATCCTCGACATCGGTGCCAACACCGGCATCTTTGCGCTGGTCGCGAAAGCGGTAAACCCGGATGCGCAGGTGATCGCCGTCGAACCTGTGGCGCGGATCTTCCAAAAACTTCTGGGAAACATCGCGTTGAATGGCGGTCGCATTCAAGCCGTGCAGGCAGCGGTGAGCGACCGCACGGGCACCGTCATACTCTACGACCAACCCGAGAACGAGCATGTTCTTTCCGTTTCGCTCGACCCGGAATGGAACAAGGCCAGCAGCGCCATACGACCGGTGGAAGTGCCGTGCATCACGGTGGCGGACCTGCTCGCACGTCATGGAACCAATACGGTCGATCTCTTGAAGATCGATGTGGAAACACACGAAGCCGCCGTGCTGCGCGGCTTTCAGGAGATCCTGCACCGCGACCGGCCCACACTGCTGATCGAATTGCTGAACGACACCGTCGCGAACGATGTGGCCGCGTTGGTGGACGGACTCGGCTACCTCTACTTCAACATCGACGACATCACCTGGCCCCCGCGGAGGGTTGATGCTTTGAGCCAGAGCGGACATTTCAATTTCCTGATCTGCAGGCCGGAGGTTGCAACCGAGATCGGACTATGACCTACTATTTGGAGCCTTTGCATCGTGTCAGTTTGGGTGCCACGATTTGACCATGACCTCCCGAATCACGATAGCCATCTTTTCCCTCGAGCCTTGGGGAGACATGTGGTATTCGAAGCATCATTATGCCGCTGAGTTGGCAAAGATCCACGGGGTGTACTTTATCAGTCCACCGGACAAGTGGCGCTGGAAAGACCTATTTTCATTTGGGGTAAAAGCGAGCCCCACTCCCGAAGGTGTTAATGTGCTGCTCTATCGGAATAATCTCCCACTTCGGATCTTGCCCCAGCCCCTAGCCAGCTTGATCGATCGCCTTAATGCGTGGAAGTTATCACGATGGATGCGCCACACTGAGGTGTTGTTTTGGTGCTTTCATCCAACCCGCTTATTGGACCATAACGTGCTGCGGCGCTCTGGAATTCAAGTGGTGTATCACGTGGTGGACCCCTATCAGACTTTCTCAAATGATTCTGATTTTGCGAGGAAGGCGGACATGATCGTAGCCATCAATTCCTGGTATCTCCAGTATTACCTCCGATACAATCACAATACCCTCTTGATCCCACACGGTGTGCGAGATGAGGATCGGATGATCGATGAGGTGGCTGCGAGAACATACCGAAGAAAATGGGGTCCATATGCTGTAATGGCAGCGGGGATCAATCATCGCACCAACTATTCCGTCCTTATTGCAGTCGCGAGGAATCATCCCGACATGAAGCTGGTTCTGGTCGGCCCCTTAGCGCCCCTCGAACACGCAGACCAATCTCTACGCACTGATCTTTTAGACCTTGCCAATGTTGTGCATGTAGGAACAAAGCATCCGGACGAACTGCGTAACATCATTCGGGGTGCGGAAGTTGGGCTTGTCACCTATGACTTTGAACCCACTAGAAGCGAGCCTGCTGGCGCAGATGGAACCCCACTGAAAGTGATAACCTATCTATCGCAACTTCGCCCAGTTGTTACCACCATAAACAGCTATATCCCCGAGTTGGACGGACGGGGGAGCTTCAAGGCTGAGAATGAGCAGCACTTCTTGGAGTTGTTTGGTCAAATAAGGAGCGGCCACCTTCAGGTCGACACCCCAACGCTCAACCGTTATTTAGATAGGATTGCTTATCAGACTTTGATCCGTTCCATACTCGACAGATTGCATTTCAATCCAATTGCAGACCTTGCCCAACCACTCCAAAAGGTGCCAGATGGCAGCCCTGTTCTGGTGATCTCCAATGAAGCGTGGGATGGCCCTCGGTATAGCAAGCACCGTTACGCTTTGGCATTGATGGAGCATAGGCCCGTGTACTTCGTTGACCCGGCCCGACCATGGAGGCTTTCACATCCGTTTCGATGGAAGGTGAAAGTGCGAAAAGCAAAGGAGGGCTTGATCGTGCTCTCCTACAATAACGCGATGCCCCTTTTGGGTGGAAGATTGAGAGGGATAAATGACCGGCTTATCGCATCCCGGATCAGCCGATTCCTGCGAGACGCTGGCCGTCCCAATCCGCTCGTCTGGTCCTTCGATCCCGCGCGGCTCACACACCCCAGTCGCCTGGCCCCTTGCATTTCCGTATACCATTGTGCCGATGACTACTCCTTCGGTTGGGGGGAACGCCAACTTGCCACAAATAGTGACCATGTCTTCTGCATTGCTCGCCCTTTGATGCCGCGTTTCAGGACGTTGAATTCCTCTATCCATCTCGTGCCTCATGGCATATCGCGTGAGGATGAAGTACCCATTCAACATGATGTGACGGGATATCCAACGGCACCCGGGTACGGGCTCTACATCGGCAACATCAACGATCGCCACGATTTTGAGCTTTGGGACAAATTCTTTACGCAACATCCCGATATCACATGGCTGCTGGTGGGTCCTGTAAACATTCATGACCGACTGGGCCATCGACTGATCAATGGCGACAGCTACCCCAATGTGCGGGTGATGGGTTCCGTGCCTTACGAGCGCCTGCGTCAACTGATCGACGGCGCGGCCTTCGGCTTCCTTTACCTGAAACCTGATCATCCGGCCAACCGGATCTCCAGTCAAAAGGTGGTTCAGTTTCTTGCTCAGGGCAAGCCCTTCTTCTGTAGCTGGTTCTCAGAATATGCCGATCGGCAGAATCTGGTATACATGACGGACAGTCATGAATCTGCGTTGGAACGCTTCGCAATTTGGAAAAGGGACGGAGAACCCGTCACCACCAAACAGGCCCGATTGAACCATGCGGAGGGCTTGTACTACCCGGTAATACTGGATGAACTCCCTTTCCAATTTTGACTATACAGGCCCTCATCGGATGGATTTAACCGTCTCCCATAATGCTCTAGAATTGCATACGATCGTAGCCCATCGTGCATGAAAAGGGGGATCTTCTACACCTTCTTGGCCCAAGCCCCAACACTTGTGCTCTACTTCCTGTCGAGCACGTTGATGACCCGCATGCTTGGGGACGTTGGGCGTGGAGAGTTCGCCTTGCTTACAAATCAGGTGGTACTGGTTTCCATGCTCATCAGTCTCAATCTGGGCCTAGGCATCACCTATTTCACTTCCAAGGCGGCGGAGGAGGGAAAGGCAGTTATCGGAACGGCCGCGACACTAGTGATCATCAGCGCCCTCATGCTGCCGCTACTCTTATGGGCGATCTCTTCCTCGGTAGGCTTGACCGGCATACTGATGCCGACCGGGCGGACCACATGGGCCTATTGGGGATACGTCTATGCGGGTATCGTGTTCAACCTCGTGAATACCTCTACCGCAGCTGTGTTTCTTGCTCTTAAACGCTTCCGGATCCTGAATGGCATGAGCATCCTGAACGCAGGATTGAGCGCCATTGGTTTCACCGTGGCCTTCCTTGTCCGTGACCAGATCCCACCGGACGATGTCTTCCCCATCGTGCTGGGCGTTTCATTCGCGGTGATGCTCCTGCAGAGCAGTACGTGGAGCATCCTCTATGCTTTGCATGTCAAGCAATGGCCTGTACCTGTTTGGACCTGGGCTGTCGTTCGCCCAATCCTCGCCTTCTGCCTAGTGGGCTATTTCAGCAACCTTATCAATTTGGTCAATTACCGCTTTGACATCTGGGTGGTCCATCAATATCAGGGGACCGCCTCATTGGGTCTTTACGCCGTTGCCGTCGGGGTGGGCCAATTACTATTCTATATACCGGAGCCATTCTCACGTGTCGTTCAACCTTATTTGTTCGGTCAGGTCAAGGATGAAATGCTATCACGCTTCAAGGCCGTCTCGAGACTCAATTTTACTGCATTGCTGGCTTTGGCAATGACCCTTGGCCTATTGGCGAATTGGATCATACCCTTGCTCTATGGGGATGTGTTCAAGGCCTCCACGCTTGCTCTTAGGCTTTTACTTCCAGGCATTCTATTCAGTGGCACCTCGAAGCTGCTTTCTCAATTGGTGGTCCAAGGGGGCCTGCAGCGCTTCAATCTTTATGGCACCTCCGGCGCAGCCCTTTTGACCGTGATATTGGATCTTCTGCTGATACCCCGCTGGGGTATTGAAGGTGCCGCATTGGCCAGCACTTGCGCCTATCTCCTTATCCTGGTGATCATCGTCGTGGTAATTCGGTATCGTTTAAAAATTTCCGTCAGTGACCTTTTCTTACTGCGTATGTCGGATTTCACCGCGCTACGCAAACAGATCGCATGGTAAACAGTTCCGCCCCAGCGCAGCAGGAAGGGGCTGTATTATGTGCGGTTGGGTGGTGGCCCGGATCCCAGGATGTAAACGGCATCTTCATACTCGAGCACATACTTGCCATTGCGCAGGACCGACCCGTTGAGGTGTTGTATGTTGAAGTCGTCAAGTGCGGATGGTCCGGCGCGGGCATCACCACCACCTTCGCTCTGGAGCACGGCCTTCCGGTACACCGGGTTGAGGTGCGCACCCCGGTCCGGCGGTTCGGTATCGCGGAGTTCCTTGTGCGTCGGACCTTCCGGAAGCTTGTAGAAAAGCTCCAACACCAAAAGGACTTTGAGATCCTGCACATCCATGTGCGCACGGAGATCACCGAGCAATTGATCGCTGCGACAGAGGGACTGGGCCTTCCCGTGGTGGTCACGGAGCACAACTCCTTTTACCACTTGGGGATCAATGTCCTTCCGAAGCAGGAACAGGCCGCTCAACGAAAAGCGATACGTCAGTGGTTCGCACATCCAGCGATCGCGGCAGTGATGCCGGTTTCGCGCAATCTTGCCCAGGTGCTCCAAGATGATTTTTATGTGCCCCTGACCAAGATCACCGTGGTGCCCAACATTGCTGCGGAAGTCTTCCGACCGGCTGAAGTTACTGCCGAACGACCGTTCCACATTCTGCTTGCGGCGTTGTGGAGACCTCCGAAGGATCATGACGTCTTCATTTCCGCATTGCGCTCATTGTCCGCTGAACACGCTGCTGATTGCCGGATCACTTGGGCCGGGTACGGTCCAGCCATGGAAGTGATCGTTGCGCGCTGCCGCGAGGAACTTCCGGAATGGGATATCCATTTCACCGGGCGCACGGACAAATACCAATTGGCCGAGTTGATGCGATCGGCCAACGTTTTCGTGCTTCCCACGATAGCCGAGAATCTGCCCTGTGTATTGCTTGAAAGTCTGGCCTGTGGCACCCCCGTGATCTCGATGGCAGTGAATGGCGTGCCCGAAGTGGTCGATGATTCCAATGGCATACTCGTTCCGCCGAGGGACCCTGGGGCGTTAGCGGCAGCTTTGGTAGCGTGCAAATGCGACCCGGGGATGTTCGATCGTACACGCATTGCACGAGAGGCCCAAGCCCACTATTCCGCAGAGGTCGTAGCGGAAAGGATCGCCGAGGTGTATAGGCGAGTTACCAGCCGATAAGCACCTTGCGAGGACAGCTTCCTATTTTGGCACCATTCGCTACGGCTTCGCACCTAGGTCTGACCGATGCACGTCCTCCACACTTTCGCCAACAATTCGCACGTCCCCTACCTGTCCTGGTTTGCTGAGCGGGCGGCGCGCGAAGGCGGGATCCACTATTCCTTCCTCATCATGTACCCGGAGCGGCCCGCCATGGTGGACGAAATGGAGCGTTTGGGATTCACCTGCATCTGGATCCCGTTCAATATGCAGAAGCGGAAATGGGGCATGGTGCGGACGCTCCCCTTGCTGTGGCGCCAGATGCGAAGGCTTCGGCCGGACATCCTCCATTGCCATCTTTTCGATGATACGGTACCCGGCTTGATCGCGGGCTGGCTGGCCGGCATACGTGTCCGTGTGATCACCCGACAGGACACAGGATTTCATTGGAACCATGCAAGGCGTTGGACTGCGGTGGACCGCTGGAACAACCGATTGGCAACGCATGTGATCGCCATCTCGGAGGAAAGCCGGCTCTTCCTGTTGGAGAAGGAAAAGACCCCGTCAGCAAAACTCAGCTTGGTCCACAACGGCATTCCCCCAGAACTATTCACGCATCAGGATCCTATTGTCATGGCCCGGTTGAGTGAACGGTTCGGCTTGGCCGACAAGCGGCCCGTCTTCGGGACCGTGGCCCGTTTCATTGAATGGAAGGGTTACCGGCATCTGGTGGATGCAGCATCTTTGATCGTGCGCAAACATCCTGACGCGATATTCCTTTTCTGTGGGACCGGTGGCCAAGAGGAGAAGGTGCGGAAATGGGTGTTGGATGCGGAACTCCAAAAGCACGTGGTGTTTACCGGCTGGGTGGAACGCTCCGAGATGGGCTCGTTCTTCGGCCTGCTCACCTCCTATCTGCATGCCGCCGAATTGGAACCCTTCGGCCTTGTGTATGTGGAGGCCATGATGAACGCGGTGCCTGTGGTGAGCACGCGTACAGGAGCCGCAATGGATGCGATCGAGAACGGGGTGAATGGGATCTTGGTGGATCAGCGCAACGGGCAGGCCCTGGCCGAGGGTGTGGAGCGATTGTTCGCCAACGATCTAAAGGCCATCGGTGCTGCTGGCCGAGATACCGCCATGCGCATGTATCCCTTTGAGGTCATGTGGAAAGGCACCATCGGGCTGTACAAACGAGCCTTGGGCCTATCGGCATGAAACAGCCAATGGTCTCCGTGATAATGCCCGCCTACAATGCGGAACCGTGGATCGCGGAGGCCATTGCATCGGTCCTTGAGCAGACACTTCCGGATCTCGAATTGATCATCGTTGATGACGGATCCACCGACCGCACTACCGAGATCATCCAATCATTCAACGACGCTCGCATCCATCTGATCAGCAAGACCAACGGCGGAGTAAGCACGGCCCGGAATGCCGGATTGGATCAAGCCACGGGAGATCACATTACCTTCCTGGACGCGGATGACCGGATGACACTGGACAATCTACAGATCAAAACAGACGCGCTGGGACAAGCGCATGTTGACTGGGTCTTCAGCGATATCCGGAAATGCGATGCACATATGCGATCGATCGGAGTGGAACAGGGAACGGACGGTGATGTGATCCGGACGATCCTTTCCGGACGAGGCACCGGAGTGCCGGGCATCAGCAGCAACATCCTGACCCACCGCCGATGCTTCGATCCTGGACTCCGCTTCGATCCACTACTTTCCAATTCAGCCGATCAGGACATTGTCATCGGGTTGGCCCGTGGGTTCAAATACAAACACGTACCAGTCCCATTGAACCACTACCGGACGCTGCCGGGGAGCATGAGCCGGAATATCGCATTGTTCGAGAAGGACCTCTTGTACTTTTTCAAGAAGGCCGGTGATAGTGGCCTGCTTGACGACCGTGCCTTCCGCCGATATTGCATGGGCAATGCATACTGGTCCATCGGCGGGAGTTGGTGGAAGAACGCCGGCAAGCCGTTGAAGGCGCTGCCCTATTTCCTAAAGGCCCTGCTGCTTCGACCAGCCCTGTTGTTCAGGCCTTTTCGGCGCAACAAGATCTCCGGAAAACGAGTTCAGTAGTTGGCTGTACGCTGAAGGCGGGCCCAGTATTTCCTCAGCCCATCTGGCAATGCGGTCCATTCACGCTCCCCAAAGCAGCGCTGCAGCCGATCGGTATTGAGGACATTATAGGGAACACCCCTCGGCCCACTTGGGGTACGCTCCATCCGCATCTCTCTTCCCGTGACCTCCGCAACGAGGCTTGCCAATTCCACCAACGAGGTACCTACCCCGGTACCGATGTTCATGACCGGAAATTCAATGGGGCGGTGAAGGCTTGCCACAAGGACATCCACGAGGTCATCAATGAACAGGTAGTCGCGCACGACATCCGTTCCTGCCCAGACCTCCACCGGCCTGTCATGTCGTATGGCGTCCAGCCAATGCTCGATCACGCCTTGTGGCTTGGACGGGGCCAAGAGTTCCCCATAGACATTGGACGGTCGCAAGCTGAGATACTCGAAACCCCTGTCCGCCGCATACTTCGCCAAATGCTGCTCAAAAAGAAGCTTCGCTGCTCCATAGGCTTGGAGCGGAGCGGCAGGCTGAAGCTCATTCAGCGGACGATGTCCAGTAACGCCATAGACCGTTCCTCCAGAGGACAGAAAGATGAAGCGCTTTACACCTGCCTTCGCAGCAGCTTCCAGCAACTGAAGACCACCATCCACATTTTCGCGCATGTTCCTGGCCGGATCGATCTCAGCCGTGCTAGGCACGGTGGACCAGCCCGCATGCATCAGCACATCGATCCCATCCAGCACACCGGGCATCCCGGCTTCAGCTAGGCTCTTTACCTGCACATGAGGGAACAGTGCAGTGATCCGTTGCCGTCCATGCGCGGATGTCGAAAGCGCGACGGTCCGCAGGATATGTGGTCCTTCATTGGCGGCTACGGCCAGCCGGGCCAATAACGCCCTTCCGATAAAACCGGACGCGCCAGTGATAGCCAGATTCATCTTCTTAACGGGCTATAGGATGGGATCACTATCGGGTTGCGCACTGCGCAGATCGCAACGCAAGATGCGTGTTTCATGTGGCACTCCATACCAAGGTCCATCATCAGATCAGGTCTTGTTCCATGCTTTCTACCGATCGGCCTTAGTGGGCAGAGTTTCGTCGGCAAATTCGCGCTGGAGGAGCCGGACCATCGCTTCCGTATCCCTGTATCGACGGGCCGCCGAGATGCATGCCCTGCGTACCTCCTCAACATTCCGTCTGCGCCAAGCGTCCAATTCACTTCTAAAATGCACGATATCCAATTCCGGCAGATCACCGGTCACGATGCCTAACCCTTCCATCCGCGCAATGCGCCAATCATCGGATATTCCCTCAGGTATGATCAAAGGCAGGCCTGCGGACCAGTAGTGTGCGGTCTTCACCGGTGTGCGGAAGACCTGCGAGGGCGTCGGAGGGATGGCCATCACTCCGAGATCAGCGGCAGAAAGGAGCGCACCAAGTTCCGATGGGGGAACAGGAGGATGAAGGATCAGGTGCTGCTCAAGTCCCTTGAAAGATGGCACCGAGCGGATCGCATCCAGATCACGGTGTGAGGCGATGATCAGAAAGCGCAAAGAGCGGTCGGCCTGTAAGGCGCGTTCAACGAAACGGAGATATGCTCCGGCTGAATAATAGATGCCCCCGAATTTCCCGACATAGGCCAATAGCGTCGATCCCTCCATGACATATTGCGCCCTATATCGTTCCCTGCCGACCGGGTCGAACAGCGCCTCATTTACATTAATGGTGATGGCCTGTAGGACGACTCTGCCTTTCGGATGATGCTCCATCGCCAGGTCAACGCCGGCCTTGGTGGGAACCACGAGCAGGTCTGAGCGGCGCATCTGCAACCGCTCAAGTATGTGCATCACCCGTGCCTTCAAGGATCGATCCCCCCAAGTGCCCAACTCCACCATGTACCTACTATGCGGCTCGAAGCAGATCGTTGCGCTGCGTCCGAGTGCCATGCGGCCAAGCAATGCGGCGTACGCACCGCCAAAGGATAAAAAACCGACCAGCCAACGCTGGTCCCGTCCCCGCATGAATGAGCGCGTCTTGCGCCACACTTGCCAAGCGATCACCAACTTCTGGGTCCATTGTGCACCCTTGACATCATAGTGCAACGGAATCCAATCGATCCGCTTTTCCAGCAGGCCCTCTTTGGTGGATCCATCAGCTTGAGTTCCCGGACCCTCCTCCGTAAAAAGCAACACGTCCTGCACCGGACCTTCATTCTGCAATCGGACCAAATAGTCCAACATGAGTGTGGATACCAAAGGATCAGCGATAGCATGCGTGCAGAACACGGCCATGCCTCTACCGGACCTTTGGGCTGCCATTGTAGGTTGGGGTTCACTTTCCACGTTGATCACGCATGGAGATGTGAGGAACGCCTTCGGGACTGCCCCCGTTGCGATACGACCTGAGGTTAAAGGTCCTGCCTTGTTTCGCGGCGTTCCGCTTTTGCTGTGTCAAGTAGACAACGATGTAGAGCATGCTCACAAAAAAAGGCATCATCGGGATCCGGAAGCGCACCATGGCACCGAAGTTCGGTGTGGTGATGCCGACTATGAATGCAAAGAACAGAGTGAATGAAAAGCATAATAGTAACAGTGGGATACTCCTTATGCAACGCAGGAAAAATACCGGTCCGGCCCTGATGATGCTGAACACGGCCAATCCCAGTATCAACAGATCCTCAAGACCGCTGATTACCATTGTAGCGCTTCTGGCTTCAAAAATATAGGGGCGGAAAAGTGCGGCGTTCACTGCCTGCGGGAATTTTGAAAGCACGCTCTGCCAGGTACCATCCACCAAACCGATATCGAACGAATTCGAGCCGTATGACTTATTGTTCAGAAGGTCGTCCTGAGTGGCCTGAATAGTGGTCAATGCATCATCGAGCGCAAATTTGCCCAATTGGCCGCTTAAGCCCGTAAGCGCTGCTATTGTTGCCCCGAACAGACCTGCTGCCAGGACGGGCACGAGAACGAATTTCACCATTTTGTTCTTAAGCCGGGACAAACGATAATATAAGAGCCACAGGATGGTAGCGGGCAACAGTATCATGAAAATGTACGGCTTGATCAAGATCAAGGTGAGCCCACTTAGGACTATGGCGGACCAATTGCCGATCAACCCACATTTCTTGAAAAAAACCTCATCCACCGCATGCACCCACAAGCAAGTTGCGCTGAACGTAAACGTGTCCTTAAGGATGGATGACCCCCAAAAAAGGACCGAAGGGAGGAAGAGAAAACCTATGGCGAGCTTTCCCGCCAGAGACGGGAAATAGCTGACGAAGGTCCGGTAGCCAGCCCAAACACCAAAGTAAGTTACGCTGGCCACAAGGATGGTCGTGACGACATAGCTACGGAGGGTGATAAAGCACAACAGGCTGATAAACCGGATCACGAGGAAAGTCCTATCGTCGAGAAAGACATACTTGTATGGTCGTGCGGCATCATAGGGATAAGAGAGCCAATTGTCGATCGTGTTGGACCCCAGCATTTCCCTGATGTACTCCATCGGATGCGTGGTCGCCATGTTGCGCATGGCAACTCCGGAATAGAAATAGGAGATCGTATCGCCTCCCCTATAGTAGTAGAAATAGATGAGGCTAAAGGCCACCGCACCGGCAAGCTTGGCGAACAGGCCCCAGAGGTAGAACCTGTATTCCGGTGCCCGCTTGATCATGATGTTCTTCCGCCGCGCGAAGTACATATAGATCACCACCACATAAAGCACAGCCAACAGCCATTCCCAATAGGCGATGTCGACCTCTCCGAAGTAGGTCACCCAGATCAGCGGCATGCGCCAAAGTTGATGCGCGATGCCGAACCGTCCTCCATTTACTTTTACCCGCATGCCCATTCCTGGTCCACGCCCCTGTCCGCTTTGTGGATCCACCCAAGTGCGACCGATCGCCAAGCATGCCCGGGACCATCTTGTGCGCTGCTCCCGATGTATGCTGGTCTTCACCGGCATCGAACCCACTGCGGATGAGTTGGCGGACTATTACCGGTCGTACCCGGCACATGGGGATCTTTCCCCGGTCACCATGAAACGGTTCAACGAACTGCTCGACCGCTTCGAGCCTTACCGCAAGACGGGAAAGATGATCGACGTGGGCTGTGGCGCCGGGCATTTCCTGCAACTCGCCGCCGGTCGCGGCTGGGCCGTTCATGGAACGGAATTCGGCGTCAATACCGTTGCTGCGTGCCGGGCGAAAGGCATCGACATCTTCGAAGGTCCCTTGGATCCCAACAATTATGAAGCAGGCTCTTTTGACGTGGTCTGTTCGTTCGAAGTGGTGGAGCATTTGACGCATCCTGTTGAAGAATGGGCGCGGATGGCAAGCCTGCTACGCCCCGGCGGGCTGCTCTATGCCACCACACCCAACTACAAATGTGTCAGCCACTTCGTCGCCAAGGGAGAGTGGAGCGTAGTGAACTATCCGGAACACCTCAACTACTTCACACCACGCACCTTGAAGGCCCTTGCACAGAGCCAAGGATTTCGCAAAAAATGGTTGGTGACCACCGGCGTCACTCCACAGCGGCTCTTTTCGTCGCGGACATCCACCACCGCAGAGCGCCAGCACATCGGCGAATCGCAGGAAGAGCTACGCACGCGCATCGAAGGCAACCGTATGCTGCAAGGGGCGAAGCGGTCCATCAATGCGGTGCTGGACCTGCTCAAGATCGGGGACAGCATGAAGGGCGGCTTTGAGAAACCGCGCTTGCCCCAGTGAGTAGTGCCACGCATCCCTGAAGGCCAACCTGTTGTTATCGATATTTGCGCCGACGGCAGCATGAGCAAGAACGAATTACCCCGGACCATCCTGATCACCGGCGGGGCGGGTTTTGTGGGAAGCAGCATCGGCCTTCACCTGCGCAAATTGTGGCCCGGATGCACGGTGATCGCGCTGGACAATTTGAAGCGGAGAGGGAGCGAGTTGAACCTGCCCCGGCTGAAGACGGCCGGTATACGGTTCATCCATGGTGATGTGCGGGAGCGCTCGGACCTGGACAATCTGCCCCGGATCGATGTCTTGATCGAATGCTCCGCCGAACCCTCCGTGCAGGCCGGCTACCAAGGTGCGGCGGACTATGTGGTGGACACCAACCTTGTCGGCACGCTGAACTGCATGCGCCTGGCCGCGCGGGACAAGGCTGACGTACTCTTCCTCAGCACCAGCCGGGTCTATCCCATCACCACGATCAATGCCTTGTGCATGGCGGGCCCGCACGGCTTTGCCATCGACCCGGAAAAAACGTCCATGGGTGTCAGCAACCGCGGGATCGGCGAGAACCTCCCGCTCGCCGGTGCACGGACGCTCTACGGCGCCACCAAGCTGGCGAGCGAGGTGATGGTGCAGGAATATGCGGCGATGCATGGCTTCCGTTCGGTGATCGACCGCTGCGGCGTGCTGGCCGGCCCTTGGCAAATGGGCAAGGTGGACCAAGGTTTCGTGCTCCTCTGGCTATCACGCCACTACTGGGGCCTGCCACTGAATTACATCGGCTTTGGCGGACAGGGCGCGCAGGTCCGCGACGTGCTGCACGTGGCGGACCTCTGCGATCTCGTGGTCCACCAACTACAGCACTTTGGCGAGTTGGACGGCCGCGTCTTCAATGTGGGTGGCGGCCTCGCGAACAGTGCTTCGCTGCATGCATTCACGCAGCTCTGCGCGGAAGTGACCGGGAGGACCACCACTATCGGGACCGAGGCAAACGACCGCCCGGGCGACCTCAAACTTTACATCACCGACAATAGCGCCGTCACAGAAGCCACGGGCTGGTCACCCAAACGGGACCTTCGCGCGGTGCTGCATGATTCCTACACGTGGCTGAAGGAGCATGAAGCGGAACTGCGCCCCATACTGGAATGAGCATGAACACCAAGCATTGCCCGGCATGAGCGTCGCGCTGATCACCGGCTCCGGAGGGCTCATCGGCAGCGCGGCCGTGCGCTTCCTCGCCCCCCGATTCGACCGCGTCGTGGGCATCGACAATGACATGCGGCGGATCTTCTTCGGCGACGAGGCCAGCACGCGCTGGAACACCGACCAACTGCGGGAGACGGTCCCGAACCTGGTCCACCATGATGCGGACATCCGTGACCGCGATGCATTGGAGCGGATCTTCGCCGAGTACGGTGCGGACATCCGATTGGTGGTGCATACGGCGGCACAGCCCAGCCACGACAAGGCCGCGCAGATCCCCTTCCTCGATTTCGAGGTGAACGCCAATGGCACGCTGAACCTGCTCGAACTTACGCGGCAGCATTGCCCGGAAGCGGTCTTCATCTTCACCAGCACCAACAAGGTGTATGGCGACAATCCGAACAACCTGCCGTTGGTGGAACAGGAGACGCGCTGGGAGGTTGCGGCGGACCATCCCTACTCGGCGGAGGGTATTGATGAAGCGATGAGCATCGACTACACGAAGCATTCGCTCTTCGGGGCGAGCAAGGTGGCGGCGGACATCCTGGTGCAGGAATACGGGCGCTACTTCGGCATGCGGACCGGCGTTTTCCGCGGCGGCTGCCTCACCGGGCCCGGCCACAGCGGCGCGCAGCTTCATGGCTTCCTCAGCTACTTGATGAAGTGCGCCATCACCCGGACGCCTTATACCATCTTCGGCTACAAGGGCAAGCAAGTGCGGGACAATATCCACTGCGACGACCTCGTGGGCATGTTCTGGCAATTCTACCAGGCCCCGCGCGGTGCGGAGGTGTACAACGCGGGCGGAGGCCGCTTCGCCAACTGCAGCATGCTGGAGGCCATCGCGCAATGCGAGGCCATTACCGGCAACCGCATGGACGTGAGATACAGCGACGAACCTCGCAGCGGCGACCACATCTGGTACATCAGCGACACGGGGAAATTCAAGCGCCACTATCCCGGGTGGGAGCAGCGCTATGCCCTGCCGGAAACCTTGACCGGCATCTTCGAGGGATTGAAACAACGCCTGCCGTGATGGACCTGGACCGGATCTACGCCTATCGGTTCCGCAACGTGGACCAAACGAAACGGGACATGGTCTGGAAGGAACTTGCGCAGTTCATGTTCCGGAAATTGGGCAGGCCGGAACGGGTGATGGACCCTGCTGCGGGCATGTGCGAGTTCATCAATAACGTTCCCTCCAATGAACGCTGGGCCGTTGACATGAACGGGCCATTCCTGCGGACCCATGCCCAGGAAGGTGTGAAACAGGTCGTGGCGGACACCTTGAAGGCCGACCTGCCGAAGGACCATTTCGATGGCATCTTCGTGAGCAATTTCCTCGAGCATCTCAACAGCCAAGAGGAGGTAGCGACCTTCCTGACGAAGATGCACGGGCACCTGCGGAAGGGCGGCCGGATCGCGATCATGGGGCCGAACTTCAAGTATGTCTTTAGCGAATACTTCGACTTCGCGGACCACACCGTGATCCTCAGTGAACTGGGCGTGGCCGAGCATCTCTATGGCGCCGGTTTCGAGGTGGAAACGATCCATCCGCGTTTCCTCCCGTTGAGCTTCCGGGGACGCCTGCCCGTGAACCGGCTGCTCGTGAAGGCCTTTCTCGCGATGCCTTGGGCGTGGCGATCCTTCGGCAAGCAGTTCCTTTTGATCGGCCGCAAGTGAAGCTCAGCGTCGTCATACCCGCGCACAATGAGGAGGGCAGCATCGCCGTGACGATCCGCGCACTGCATGGCGAGTTGCTCCGCGAAGGGATCGCGCATGAGATCCTGGTGGTGAATGACCACTCCAAGGACAGCACGTCCGCGGTACTCGCCGAGCTTCAACTGGAGATCACGTCCTTGCGCATCATGGACAACGAAGGTCCCGGAGGATACGGACATGCGGTGCGCTTGGGACTTGCGCATTTCACCGGCGAGCGTGTGGCGGTGATGATGGCCGACCTCAGCGACGACCCCGCAGACCTAGTTCGTTTCCATCGGAAGATGGACGACGGCTTCGACTGTGTGTTCGGCACCCGCTGGTCCAGAGGTGGCAGCGTGCAGGACTATCCGTTGGTGAAGCGGTCGATCAACCGGCTGGCGAACAACCTGGTGCAGCTGACCTTCCGGATGAAGTACAACGATTGCACGAACGCCTTCAAGCTCTACAGCCGCGCGGCGATCGAAGGCATCCAGCCCTTGCTCGCGCCGCACTTCAACCTCACCTTGGAAATGCCGCTGAAGGCCATCGTCCGCGGCTACAGCTACGCCGTGCTGCCCAATTCCTGGCGCAACCGGAAAACGGGCGAGAGCAAACTGAAGATCCAGGAAATGGGCAGCCGCTATTTTTTCATTCTGCTGTATTGTCTGATCGAGAAATATTTCTCCAAAGGTGATTTCAAAAAGCCAGGGGAACGGAGATGAAGGCATTCCGCACTTTGTCCTCCACCCGTTTGTTCAAGGTACTGCTCGCGCTGAATTTATTGGTGGCTGTGGCCGTGCTCATCGTCTTCCACGGAGCGACCGGTGGCGATGCCCGGTCCTATTTTTCCTTGGCTGATGGCATCCTGCATGGCCGCTATTCCATGTGGTGGTTCCTGCCAGTGGATGTGCCGGATACGTTCCGCAATCCGGGATATCCCCTTTTCCTCGCACCCTTTCGCTACTTCACAACGAGTGTGCTTCCCATGCAGGTCGCACAACTCGTGCTTTATGCCGGTGCTGTGCTGCTCACCCTCCGCATCATCGGGCGGCTGGGCGGTGGCGTGGCAGCGCGCAATCTCTTCCTGTTGATCCTCCTGCCGAGCATCAACATGCCCTATTTCATTCCGGCCATCTTTCCGGAGATCCCCACTCTGGCGTTGATCACCGCCTTTGTCTGGCTGGATGTGGAGGGAAAGGAAGGTTGGAAAAAGGCGGTCCTGCTGGCGGCCTTGGCCGGTGCGGCTTTCCAGATGAGGTCCTCCATACTGCTGCTGCCCGCGCTGTGGATAGTGGCCCGTTGGGTTTTTCAAAGGGACAAGGCAAAACTGGGGGCCAACTTGGTCTTTCTCTGCGCGTTCGGCCTGACCTTGCTTCCCTACAGTCTTTGGAACTACGCGCATCACGGCGTCTTCAAACCTACCCCGCTCGAGGGCGGAGGGGGCGTGGCGCACATGGGCTGGTGGAGCGGCAAGATCCCGGGCAGACGGAGCACTGGTACTGGGGCAACGTCGCCGGATCGGAAATGCTGGATTTCACCGACCCTGATTCGGTGGCCCACAACATGGCCGCATTCAATGCGGAATGGGGCCGGATAACCGCTTCGATCGACCCGTTGCTCACAACCGTTGATTCGGTCATGCTGGATTCGCTTCAAACGCAACCGGGGCTGTTCCGCACCTACAATACGGCCTTTACCACGGCACGCGAACACTTGTTGTGGCAGGCCACGATGGCCCATGTGCGCGCCGAACCCGGATACACGTTGCGCTACAAGCTCTATTCGGCTGTACGCCTGTGGGTCACCGGCGTACAGGTCGATGAATTCAAGAAGGCCTCCCCAGTTGGGAAGATCGTATTGCTCTATCCCTTTCTCATCACGCTGCTCGTCCTCCTCGCGGCGGTGGTCATTGTTCCGATCGCATTCCTCCGGCATCGCGGACTGGCTGCGACCTGCCTTCCACTGGTGATCTGGCTGGTCTATTTCGGCGTGGTGCACATTCCCTTTGTCATTCAGGCGAGGTACACTATGCCCGTGCGCCTGCTGCTCTTCGCATTGATCGCGATCTGCGCGGAGCGGCTTTGGTCCTCCTCGGCGCGAATTCCTCAAGAAACCGGACATTCACTATGAGCCGGTCCTGCCACTTTGGCTCTGTCATACATACGGAAGATCTGGGCTGCAACCGGCTCATGAACCGCCTACCTGTGAACAACCCTCTCCGAAAGATGTGCTTACTTCAGCGCTATCACCGAAATTCGCACTCCGTATGCGCAGCTTGATCGTGTTGGCCCTGTTCTGTTCCGCCCTCGCGGTGCGTGCCCAAGATCCGTGCGACGTACACCTCGTCATCTCCCCGCTCGATTGCCCGGATGACCACGATGCGGTGATCGCCGTGGTACCGGACTCGCCCGGACAGTACAGCTATAGTTGGTCGCAGGACGGAACACTGACCGGCCCCATCGCCACGGGTCTCACCTATGGACCCTATACGGTCACGGTAACCGATACCTCCGGCTGCGTCTCGGTACTGGATACCGTCGTTTTGGCGCCCGTTGTGCCGCCGCTCGGCAGCATCATCACCACCAACATCAGTTGCCCCGGCGCGGCTGACGGCTCTTTGGTCTTTACGGTGGCCCCCGGTCCTTATACTTGGGAATGGACCGATGATGCCTCCATTACGAACCCTGTGCGGACAGACCTCGGCCCGGGAACCTATGTGGTGGTGGTCCACGGCGGCCACTGCCCATCCTATATCTTCGGTTTCCTTGGGGATCCAGCCGTCAATATATCAGGAGACACCGCTTATTGCCCGTCCGATCTGCCCACCCTTTCCGCCGACCTGGGCTGGGGCTTCCAACCGGACCTCTTCCTCTGGAGCACCGGCGCCACCACACCCACCATCGACGTGGTGCCCGGGATGACCGGCTATATCAATGTGATCGCCACCGATACCAGCATTGGGTGCACCATCACGGACGCCATCCAACTGGTGGAATTACCGCATCCCACAGTGACCTTCACTGCACCGGACACACTGTGCATCAATACCCAAGCACTGGTCATGCCCACCACCAACACTGCGGATTCGCTGGTGTGGCGATGGGGTACCAGCAGCATCAGCAATGACCCGAACGCTACGGTGAGCTTCACTGAGCCGGGCTGGCAACCCATTTCCCTGCAGGGCTTCGACTCGCTGGGCTGTGGATCGGCGGCAGTAGAGGACAGCATCTGGTCACGTCCACGCCTGCCGGCGACCTATACTGCGGAACAGGTTCCCTGCGGCCCCACTATCAAGGTGCATCTCGAAAGCACCTCGGATTCCTGCGCCTTCTTCGTGGACAACCAATTGATGCTGAACATGTGCAGCGGTTTCTACGAACTGGACCTGCAGCAGTATGGCAACTATAACGTCACATTCTACTCCACTCAACCGGGGCTCTGCGACGACACGGCATCCAGTACCATCGAGGTTCGCACAGTACCGGTCCTCTTCCTACCAACGGCCTTCACCCCCAACAACGATGGCATCAACGACAATTGGCCAGGGTTGGTGGACATCCCCTCGGCCGGTTTCGAGATCATGATCTTCGACCGCTGGGGCAAGATCCTGTGGACCACCACGGACACGCAGGCGAAGTGGGACGGCGCGGGGCTGCCCGTGGGCGTGTACGGCTACACGATGCGCATGCGCGACCCATGCAAGCCGGAGGATGAGATCGCGAGGGACGGGATCATCACGCTGGTGCGGTGATCGGACCGCAGTAGGTGGTGGTTGCGGCCTGGCGGCCTAATGCGTTTCTGATAGTATCCACAGATGACGCAGATGACACAGATGAATGCCTCCCACCGACACAGGTCGCCGCTGACGCGTCTCCATGGCTCAGTGACACGAGATCGAAGACGTCACCTGTGGCAACCCGCATTCTTCGTGCCCTTCGTGTCCTTCGTGGTATAGCTCAACGACGATACGTGCGGAAGATCTTTTACCGCAAAGAGCGCAAAGAAGAAAATGCATTCCTCCGAGGGAAAGATCAACGACGACACCTGCGGCAACTCGCATTCCTCCGCGTCCTCTGCTGCCAACGGCAGCTCTTCTCTTTCTTCTTCGCGCTCTCCGCGACCTCCGCGGTTCAAGATCGAAGACAACACCTGCGGAAACCCATCCGCGTGCATCCGTGTCCATCCGTGGTTCAAACTCGAAGACGTCACCTGCGGCATCCCATCTGCGTCATCGGCGTCATCTGCGGAAAAAACTCGAAGACGTCACCTGCGGCCAAACCCTACCCGAAGAGCGCGTTCAGCACACCCGCCAAGCGGATGCCCGCCTTTAGCAATTGCTGTTGTACGGTAGGCCAGTTGAGGAATTGGTATTCATATCCGAGGTCATCCCCTTGCTGCACAGCATAGATCGCGGGGCGTAACGCCAGGTCCTCCTGCGCCCAGCTCGCGGCATCACCCTGTTGCCACGCGGCGATCTGCGCGGGCGTCGCGTGATCGAGGCTGGCGGCTAGCTCCGAATAGCTGAGGCCATATTGGTCAATCATCTCGCTGTCCCAGATGCGATGCAGGTTGCTTCCCTTCTTGAACCAGCGCACCTGAAAATCGTTGCCGCCCTTGTCATCGCCCTTGCCCACATGCAGCGGCTGGTGGATGTCGCCCACGAGATGGATCAAGATCCGCAGGTACATCGCACGGCGCTCCGGTGCAACGGTGTCGCTCTTCAGTAGTTGCTCCATGCGGCCTATCGTTTCGATCGCATCGCCCTTGGGGTTCTTTTCCGCCGTGGCGTAGCTCCCGCCGTCGGGGATCGTCACCCAATGCCAGTCGCTCATGTAGCGGTCCGCGGGGTTGCTGCGGTCCTCATCCATCCACGTGGCGGCGATGGCCATACTCTCATCACCGAGGATCTCCTGCACGGCCTTGCCGGCCTTCTTGGAAAGATGGTCGGCGGCGATGGCGCCCACCACGCGATGGCCGGTGGCGCCCCAAGCGAACACCGACAACGGCAGCAACGGCACGCAGAGGAAGAGGATGAAGCGGTGAAGCATGGTACAAGATTACGGTGAGCGCGGGAGTGATCCCCGCAGAGACGCGGCCTGGCGGCCGAATGCGTTTCTGATATTCTCCACAGATGACGCAGATGACGCAGATGAATGCCATTCTCCGATACAGGTCGCCGCTTGCGCGTCTCCACATCGTGTGACTTGAGGGACCAACGCCGATGCCCGCGGCCGGAAGATCCTTTACCGCCAAGAGCGCAAAGGACGCAAAGAGGAAAGCGCATTCCTCCAAGGTGAACGATCAACGACGCCACCTCCGGAACCTCATCTGTGTCATCGGCGGTTTTCCGATCAACGACGGCACCTCCGGAACCTCATTCGTGTTCACGCGTCGTCACGAAGCGCTTTGGCGAAGCACGGTCCGTGTCCATCCGTGGTTCAAACTCGAAGCCGTCACCTGTGGCACTTCGCATTTCTCCGTGCCTCTGTGCCTCCGTGGTGTGATCGAAGCCGTCACCTGCGGCACCTCGTATTTCTCCGCGTCCTCTGCTGCCAACGGCAGCTCTTCTCCTCCTTCTCCGCGCCCTCTGCGTCCTTTGCGGTTTAAACATCGAAGACGATACCTGCGGTCCTTCCCCGATCTTCGCCGTCCGAACACTACATCCCATGAGCGAAGGCTATGTGAAGACGACCACCGAGGGCGGTATCGCCACCGTCACCTTTCATCACCCGAAAAGCAACAGCCTGCCCGCTGCTATCCTCAGCGCGATGGCCCAACAGATCGAGGCCGCCGGCAAGGACAAGAGCGTGCGCGCGATCATCCTGCGCAGCGATGGCGATAAGGCCTTTTGCGCCGGCGCCAGCTTCGATGAACTGGTGGCGATCGACAGCGAAGCGAAGGGCCTCGCATTCTTCAACGGCTTCGCGCTGGTGATCAACGCGATCCGCACCGCGCCCTGTTTTGTCATCGGCCGTGTGCAGGCGAAAGCGGTCGGCGGTGGTGTCGGTCTCGCCGCCGCGGTGGACGTGTGCTATGCGCATGAGAGCGCCTCGGCACGCTTGAGCGAACTCGCCATCGGCATCGGTCCCTTCGTGGTGGGACCTGCGGTGGAACGCAAGACGGGCAACGCCGCATTCGGGCTGATGAGCGCCACGCCCGCCACCTGGCGCAGCGCGCGATGGGCCGAGCGCGTCGGACTCTATGCAGAGATCTTCGACAGCATTGAAAAGTTGGACGCGCAGGTGGACGCACATGCCAAGGAACTGAGCACCTACGGCCCGGATGCCATGATGGAATTGAAGCGCGTGATGTGGCGCGGCACCGACGACTGGGGCACGTTGCTTCCGGAAAGGGCCGCCATCAGTGGAAGATTGGTGCTTTCCGATTTCACGCGGGCCGCCATCGCAGAGTTCAAGCGCAAGAGCACGACCCGCTGAAACGCTGTTTTCCGCCCAGAGCTATCCCTCGTGATCCCTTTACTGGCGCGGGATCTTTCACCGCAACGTCGCCACGAACGCCAAGGGTCCGCCACGACGGATAGCCCATCCCGCTTACGGAAATTGTCAGTCGTCCACAACCGTTGCGACTTCGTTGCGTTCGTGGCGGCGTGGCGGTGGAAAAACACATCTCATAGTTCCGCGTGCGCAATATGAGGCGATGACCCCGGCTTTCCACCGTTCCACAAGCGGGTTATATCTCCGATCTCCGGGAAGGAACTTTTGCGGCTTCGCACACTTCCCGCCAGCGGATGGAATGAGCCTTCTATATTTGGTCGCGCGGCGAATTCCAACAAGGCCGCTATCCTCGTAGAATGGCAACGAAAAGTGAATTGATCGCACGCATGGAAGAGCTGCTTGGGCAGCCCGAGGTGGAGCGGTCCGGTGAGGCAGTGGAGACGCTGAAGGAGAATTACGAAGCGCTCGTCGCGGCCGAACAGGCGGAGGCCGAGGCCCGCGCCGCTGAGGCCGCGCAGGAAGAGGCATCCGAGGTAGCGGCGGAGGAACATCGCGAAGGCCCGCCACCTGCGGCCGAGCCACTGGTCCAACATCAGCCCATCGAATCGGCGCCCTTGGCCAGCGACGAGGACAGGAAGTTCAAGCAGTTGCTCGACACCTTCAACACCAAGGTGAACGACATCCGCCGCAAGCGCCAGAAGGACGAAGCGGACAACCTCGCGCAGAAGCACGCCATCATGGACGAGCTGAAGGCGCTGATCGCCAACGAGGAGAATATCGGCAACGCCTTCCAGCGATTCACCGAACTTGGTGAGCATTGGAAGAACATCGGCCCGATCCCCCAGCAGAGCTACCGCGAACTGCAGCACGACTACAGCCAGCTGCGCGAGGAGTTCTTCTACCACATCCGCATCTACAAGGAATTGCGCGACCATGACCTGCGCAAGAACACCGCGCTGAAACAGGCGCTGGTGGCGGATATGGAGGCCGTGCAGCGCGTGGACAGCGTGCGCGAGGCCGAGCACCTCGTGAAGGACTACCAGGACAAGTGGCATCAGATCGGCCCGGTGACAAAGGAGGACCGCGAGTCCGTGAGCGAGGCGTTCTGGAATGCCACGCGCGTGGTGTATGACCGCATCAACGATCACTACAAGGCGCGCCGCGCGGAGCACGAGACGAACCTCGCCGCCAAGCAGGGCCTCGTGGACAAGGTGAACGAACTGGTGAAACAGGCCGAGGACCTTTCCGCCAAGGGCTGGAAGGAGATGACCGACCAAGTGCTGGAATTGCAGAACGCCTGGAAGAATATCGGCTTCGCCACCAAGAAGGACAACGAACGGATCTGGAAGGAATTCCGCAATGCGTGCAACGGCTTCTTCGAGAAGAAGAACGGATACTACGCTGCGCTGAAGGACCAGTTCAAGGGCGTGCGCGAAACAAAGGAGCGCCTCATCGCCGAGGCGCTTTCCTTGAAGGACAGCACGGCATGGCGGCAGACCGCGGACCGGTTGAAGCAACTGCAGGCCGATTGGAAAACCGCTGGCAGCGCGGGCCAACGCGATGAGCACAAGCTCTGGAGCAAATTCCGCGAGGCCTGTGACGCCTTCTTCAAGAACCGTCAGGCCACGTTCGAAAAACAGGACGCTGAGCAGGCCGAACACGTGAAGGAAAAGGAAGCGTTGGTCGCGGAGATCGCCGCCTTCGCCCTCACTGGCGACCGCAACGCCGACATCGAAAGCCTAAAGGCCTTCAGCGCGCGCTGGCTCAATGGAGGCCGCGTTTCGCCCAAGGACTACGATGCTTTGAGCGCCCGCTACCGCACCGCGTTGGACAAGCAGTACGGAGCGTTGAAGATAAACGATGATGACCGTCGACGCATGGCCTTCCAGGGTCGCGTGCAGGACCTCGCTTCCGCTCCCGATGGCCGCGACCGGCTGGACAAGGAAGCGCGTTTCGTCAAGCGCAAGATCGAGGAACTGGACATCGAGGTGCGCCAGGCCGAGGAGAACATGGGCAAGTTCAGCTTCAAGAGCGCGGCCGGTGCAGCGATGAAGAAGGAGATGGAGACCAAGATCGAACGCATGCGCCAGGAGATCGAACGGCTGAAGGCCCAGCACAAGCAGCTGATGATCGAGATGCGCGCTCCGCAACCCGCGGAAGCCAATACCGCCAAGGAAGCCTGAGACCGGGTTTTTCCCCTGCTCCGCAGCATATCCGCTTTCCTCTCACAACAACCAAAACCACGAACACATGGGCATGCTGAAGGAGTTCAAGGACTTCGCGATGAAGGGCAGCGTCATCGACCTCGCTGTCGGTATTGTCATCGGTGGCGCCTTTGGCGGCATCGTGAAATCGCTCGTGGACGATCTGCTTACACCGGCCATACTCACACCAGCCCTCAAGGCCGCCAACCTGACCGATCTCTCCCAACTGACCTTGCCGGGGACAGCAATAAAATATGGGAACTTCCTGTCCCAGTGCATTTCATTCACGATCATCGCCTTCGCACTGTTCCTGGTGATCAAGGGAGTGAATTCCATGAAGAAGAAGGAACCCGCGGCTGCACCCGCCGGTCCTACCGAGGATCAGAAACTCCTCATGGAGATCCGCGACCTGCTGAAGAAGTAAGCGCGAATCAATACGCACCTGAACGCCCTGGCCTTGGTCGGGGCGTTCTCTTTTCAAGGCAGGAAGCGGTGCGTGCCGTTGGCGGCATCAAAACGCACACCGCTACTGGCAAAGGCTTCCGCCAGAACGCCGGATGCCAAGGCTTCCCGCGTATCGCCCTGCCAAAGATCCTTGCCGGTACGCATCAGCACGATGCGGTCGCAGAGGTCCAAGGCGATCTGCAGGTCATGCGTACTGAAGAGCACCGCCTTGCCTTCGTCGTGCGCGATACCGCGCAGCACGCGCACGATCTCCGCGCGGTTCGGCAGGTCGAGAAAGGCCGTCGGCTCGTCGAGCAGCAGCACCGGCGTGGACTGTGCCAAGGCCCGCGCGATCATCACCTTTTGGCATTCGCCGTCGCTGCACGTGTCCATCGCGCGATGTCGCAAATGCAGCGCACCGGTACGTTCCAACGCGTTGCTCACGATCGCTTCATCTTCCTTCGTGAAGCGTCCCCAACGATCCGTCCACGGCTGTCGGCCCAGACCCACCAAGGTCTCCACGTCGAGCATGCCCGCCTGTGGCCTGCCGGTCAACACCACGGAGATCAAGCGTGCGCGTTCCGTAGCAGCGAGTGCATCCACCTCCTTCCCTTCCACCAGCACCTCCCCTTTCAATGGACGATGCAATCCCGCGAGCGTGCGCAACAACGTGCTCTTACCTATGCCGTTGATGCCCACCAACGCGGTGAGGCTTCCGGGGAACAAGGACAATCGCGCGTCGCGCAGCAGCACGTGTTCACCATGTCCAATGGTAAGATCCTTCGTGATGAGACGTGCTTCCTGCGTCATGCCGATCGTGCCCATTTGCGTCCACGTAGCAAGACCCACAGCACCACCGGCGCGCCGAGCAGACTGGTGACGGCGTTCAACGGCAACAAGGTGCCGCTGGCGGAAGTGCGCACCAAGAGATCGCAGCCCAACGCCAGCACTGCGCCGAGTAAAATGCTTCCGGGCATCAGCGCGCGGTGGTCGCTTGTGCGCAGGAAGGCGCGCGCCACATGCGGCGTGGCCAAGCCGAGGAAGGCGATCGGTCCGCAGAACGCGGTGATGGTACCGGCCAGCACGCCCGTGGTCCAGATCGCGATGCGGCGCACACGATCAACAGGAACGCCCATGCTGCGCGCGGGGTCATCGCCGATCAACAGCGCGTTCAAGGGTTTGATCAAGGTGATCGCCACTACAAGTCCCGCCGCCACCGGGATCATGATCCACGGCAAGCGCGGCAGGTCCATGCCGCCGAAAGAGCCCATGCCCCAAAGCACGTAGCCTTTCAAGGCCTCCGCGCCGCTCGCCGCCTGCAGCACACTCACCAGCGCGGAGCAGAGGTAGCCGACCATCAGGCCCATGATGAGCAAGGTGATGCCATCGCCCACGCGTCGGTCCGCGAAGACGATCAAGAGCAGCACCGCGATGGCGCCAAGCAATGCCGCCACCGTCATCATCAGGTCTTGCGGCAATGGCATCCACGACCAGAGCGGACGCGCGAGCAGCACCAGCGCAACGCCAAGGCCGGAGCCGCTGGTGATACCAAGTACGCCGGGTCCGGCGAGCGGATTGCGGAAGAGCGTCTGCATCAGAAGTCCACCAGCAGCGAGACCCGCGCCCGCGAAGGCCGCCGTGGCGATCTCCGGAAGTCGCACCCGCCAGATGATGGTTCCGATGGCCGTATCCGCTCGGGGATGCAACAAGGCGTTCCACACTTCAGCAAGGCTGAGGTTCACACTACCTGTGACCAGTCCGATCATCGCGAAGAGCGCCCCGAAAGCAGCAAAGGCCCACAGCCAACGAACCGTTCCGCGCATTGGGCAAACATAGTCTGACGCGGCGAGGTCATTGGGGGTATCGTGCCCTGCGGGCCCAATACCATTCATTTTTTACCACGGATTTACACGGATGGACACGGATGAATTTCCGGAAGTGACGTCGTTGATCGTTAACCGCGGAGAGCGCGGAGGGCGCAGAGAATGCGACGTGCCGGAGGTGAATGCATACCGCAGAGGTCCGATGTTCATCGGACGAGGAGGGCGCGGAGGAATACAACATTCCGCAGGCATCGTCTTCGATCCAAAAACCGCCGATGCCGCTGATAAACGCCGATGTCCCGTGTTCGCGCGGCAATTGTGCATTCGATCCGTGTCCATCGGTGTGGATCCGTGGTTCAATAAAACCGACGGTGAGCGCCGAAGGCGCGAGCGAAGACCGATCGCCCTGCATGCCTATCCTTGTGCAACCCTATCCGCACCATGAACAGCACCGCCACCTGTCTCGCCGAATTCGGCCTCACTCCCATCCACCTGATGCAGCTGGCCTTCTCCGCCTTCGCTGCCGTGCTCTTCCTGCAATCCAGCCTGGACAAGCTCTTCAACTGGAAAAGCGAGAGGGACTATTTCACCGAGCACTTCAGCAAGAGCATCCTCAAGGGTTCCGTTCCATTGCTGCTTCCCGTGATCACCCTGGTGGAATTCTCCGCCGGGCTGTTCTCAGCGCTCGGCTTCGGGCAGGTCCTCTTCACCGGCAACACCAGCCTCGGTACGGTGGGTATGCTCAGCGCAATCACCGGGCTTACCATGCTATTCTTTGGACAACGCGTTGCCAAGGATTACAAAGGAGCCGCCGTGCTTGTGCCGTATTTCCTGATGGCCATTGGCGGACTGTGGTTCTTCCTTGGGGCTTAGGCACCCATTGGATCTTTCAGCACTACCGTAAAGGCGCAATTCAAGTAAGGAACGACGACGTGGCAAATGGAAATTCTGACGAGCTCCGTCTCCTTCATTCTTCTTCTAGGGCTGATCGCAGTGCCGATCCTTCTTTTCACTTGGATCCAGCGGAGAAGCGGACCTAAGTTCAAGTTTCCGGTCTATCTGATCTTGGCTACGGTCATCACTGCCGGGATATTGCTGACATTTTACTTCTGGGACGATACTTCAGGCCAGATCCTCTTGAGGCACTACGGCTACAACTTCGACGCCTGGAATGAAACCGAAAGGTTCGCAAATGTGGCTGATAACAATATGCAGCGAGTCAGAGCGATTGAACAACGTTCTTTCGGAATCGCATGGGGGTTGAAAGCCGTCATGGTGTTTGTCTTCTATTCTCCTTACTTGCTCATTGTCTACTTCATCGGACAACTGATAAGACGACTGAAAAGGAACTGAGCGAGGATCAAAAGCAGTTGACCCGATCTTGAACTCCTCCTCGGAGCATCGGCGCACAGTGAACCTTCGACACTTCCGTATAGACACAATTCAAGAAAGGAAACAACGGCGGGGCAAATGGAGATCTTGACGTACTGCGTAGGCCTCATTCTTTTTCTAGGGCTGATCGCAGTACCCATTCTTCTTTTCATTTGGATCCACCGCATCAGCAGGCTTAAGTTCAAGTTCCCGCTCTACTTGATCCTGGCTACGATCATCACTGCCGGGATAATGCTGACATTCTCCCTATGGGCCGACACCTCGAATCAGATCCTGTTGAAACACTATGGGTACAACTTCGACGGTATGAACGAAACCGAAATATTCGGAAACGTGGCTGAGGACGATATGCAGCGAGTTAATGAGTTGGTGCAAAGTTCTTCCGGGATCGGATGGCCGTTGAAAGCGATCATGGGGTTTCCCTTCTATTCTCCTTATTTACTGATTGTCTACTTGATCGGACAACTGATAAGGCGACTGAAAAGGAACAGAGCGAGGCTCAAAAGCAGTTGACCTACTCTTCGACTCCCGGATGCATGCGCTCGGGGTAGAATCTGCGATCAGAAGCCCAGCCGCGCGTGCAGTTCTGCCTTCTTGAAATCACTTCTGCGAAAAGGATGCGCCTCGGTGTTGAACACTTGGTCGTCGAGATCGAAGCTGCCGTTGCCCTCGGTGAAATTCAAGTAGAGGTATTTCAGCGTTTCCGCGAAGAAGAAGGTGGGCATGTAATCCTTCTGCTTCATCGTGCGCACATCGGCGATGGACGTGAAGGCGACGTCGGTGCGGCAATGTTTCTTGATGTCGCTCCAGTACTTCGCCGCCATCTCGCGGTACATCGACTTGTGCGTGAAGTGATAGAGATAGTACGCGGACTCGATGATCTCCGGATTCAGATCGTAGTCACCGTTGACCACCTCGCGCTTTCCATAGTCGTAGGCGGTCGGCTCCAGGCCGTTGATATCCCAGACGTGGTCCCACGTGTGCTGGACCCGTTCCGCGCGCGGGATGTCACCGCTTAGCGCCAACGTCGCCGGGAAGAAAGCATCGTACAGCGTGACCACGTCGCTGGTGCGTTCGCCGCTGTCCATGTTCACGCGACCGTACCAGAGCAGGCTGTCCTTCTCTTCCGGCAGGTACGCGTTCACGGCAGCGATGGATGTGTTCCATGCGTTGCCGATCGCGGTATCGTCAAAGAGCGACCACGCCTTGTAGAGGTATTCGTAATAACTGTCCACGCCGGCGCAGATGCTCGCGTTGCGGTCCGTCCACTCGCCGGTTTGCACGTTGATGCTCGTGCCGGGCAGGCCCAGCTTCGAGCGCCGTTGGTAGATCGCCAAGGTGGCGCGCTTCCCCGCCGCGTAGTACTTCGGGTCCTTCGTGAAGTAGCTGAGCACGCCCAGTTCGAGGATGTTCGTCCCGGCCTCGGCGACGCACACCGTATCGCCACTGGCCTTGCCCGTGCGCAGATTCACGCTGTATGTGGGGATGCCGGTGGGCGTGTTGAACGCGGGCATCATGCGGTCGGCGAAATCGACGGTCTTTGCCAGCACCTTCGGATTTCCGCTCAGCTCATACATGCTCAGCAATCCGCCGAGCATGCGGATGTTGACCTCGAAGACCTTCGCGTCCACATCCTTGTCAAAGCTCAGCGAATCCACCACATAGTCCTCGATCTCCTTCGCTTCGCTGTCGAGGCCCATCAGCTTCAGCTGCCGTACGCATCGATCGGCGAGATGTACAGCGGATGCGCGTACCAGTCCTCATGCGCGCGACTCAGCGGCATCAGCGCATCATGGCCCCACGCGTATTGTTTGTAGGCCTTCCAGCTGCGCAAGGTCTCCTGCTTCACATCGGCGGCGAGGTGGATGTAGGTGCTGTCGACAGCAACACTTTTCGCCTCTTTCTGCGGTGGGCTCGAACAACCAAGGCCGAAGAGCGCGAGTGCGATGAGCAAGTGTCTCATCAAACTACTTCTGGACAACCTCTATCGAGGCCGACTGCCTGAGCCACTTGTCCAAGCGCTGGTTGAAATCCGCAAAGGCATCACCAGTGCTTACATCGCAAATGACCGCAATGACCTGACCATATACATCGCAATGCCGAGCGATCTGACCGAAGAGCCTATCATACTCTGCCAATGATGGTGACTTCTTGACTTCAACCGCAACCTTCTCGTCTACCAGCAGGTCGATAAGGCTATCACCTCGCTGTGTTCTCACCCTGTGTCCCGCTTTCTCCAAATGGCTTCGCAAGTTCTCTTGGTATCCTTCCTCCGTACGGAAGCGCTCTGAGGGTGTCCACTCCTGAACAATCTTCAAAACCTTCTTGAACTTGGGGTTCGCACTAATCTCCGGATACGAAGACACTATTCCTGTCGCGTCTGCAGATCCGAGTTTGGCCACAATCATCTCGGCTACATCCTTCCATTCCAAATCACCTCCACGCTGTTCAACAAACATCTGCGAAAGCTGGCCAAAAGCAAGCCCGTGGCCATTACGCAAACCATCCACAGTTGGTCTAAGCCCCTTCTGCATCCAGTCCGAACTAGTTGCGACATGTTCATGCTCCCTCGACAACGCGCCGAAATCATCAAGGATTCTTTGAATATTCGCTTTTGGACTTGCGAAAGCTCGGGGAGTGTCACCACATGATGCTACTAGCTTGTTCCATGAACTACTTCCAAATGCGATTCGAAGCCGCTTATCGGGCATGCGTCCATACTCAGCTATAAAATCCTTCGAACCGATCTTCCCTTTCTTCGTCTTGAGCGCACGATACATGCGCTGAAGCTCATTAATCTCGGCTTGTTTTGAAGGGGTATTGTCCATCAGTCAAGTGAAATTTCACGCCACCACCCCCTCCATAACCTTCCTCACCGCGTTCTCCACCTTGTCCAAGTAGGCGTTCAACTCCGCCTCGGTCCACGTCACGCGGATGTTGAAGCTGATGAGTCGGCTGAGCACCGCGTCGCTCTTGGGGAATTTCATCGTCTTGAGGTCCTGCGGCAGGCCGAGTTCGTGCGCCACCGTGCGGAAGGGCATCTTCATTTCCTTCAGCTGGTTCCACTGTTTCATGTAGTGGTACATGTTGTCGTACCAGTAGGCGCCGCCCACGCCTGCCTCGATCATCGCTTTGTTCGCCGCGCGCGCCGTGGCCTCGTCGGGGAAGAGCATGTGGAAGAAGGTGGCACTGTCGCCGGCATCGTCGCATTGCTTGCGGAAGGCCAGTCCGGGGATCTTCGACAGACGCGCTTGGATGATCGCCTTGTGCTTCCGTTGCTGGCTGATGATGTAAGGCAGCTTCCGCGCCTGCGCCAGGCCGATCGCCGCGTTGATCTCGCCCATGCGGTAGTTCGTGCCCAGGATGTTGTGGGGCTCCATGCCGCGGTTGTCGCCCTCGTGGCTATGGCCGTGGTCGCTGAAATGGTCGGCGATGGTGATCAGCTCCGCGTCATTCGTGATGATGACGCCGCCCTCGCCGCAGGTGTTGATCTTGAAAAAGTCGAAGCTGAAGCTGCCCATCTTGCCATAAAGGCCGAGGTGCTTGCCCTTGTAGGTGGCGCCCAACGCCTGCGCGGTGTCCTCGATCAGCATGATACCCCCGGGCGCCGACCCGGGGTTCTCCTTGCACACCGCGAGGATGCCATCGAGGTCAGCAGCAGCGCCGCACATGTGGACGAGCAGCACGGCCTTCGTCTTCGGGCCGCACACCGCGCGGATGCCTTCGGCGCTCAAGCACAGCGTCTCATCGATCTCCGCGAACACGGGGATCGCGCCGGCGAGCAACACGCTCTCGATGGTGGCGATGAAGGTGAAGGGCGGCACGATCACCTCGTCGCCGTAGCCCACTCCGCACGCGGCCAGCATGGTGCTGACGGCGGTGCTGCCGCTGCTCACGGCCAGCGCATGCTTCGCGCCGGTGAACTTCGCGATCTCCGCCTCGAAGTCCTTCGCCTTCCAATGGCCCTGGCGCTGGGCATCGTGGTTGTAGCGGAAGAGCACGCCCGAGTTCAGGACGTCCATCACTTCCTTGCGTTCCTCTTCTCCAAAAAGCTCTGTGCCGGGCATGTGTGTCAGTATTGTCCGGCAAATGTAGGATCCGGTCGGGCGAACGTTCCCCGAACCCGCATGTTCCTTCTGCAGAACCAAAGATCAATATCATGCTGAAGAACAAAATTGCCCTCGTCACCGGGGCGGGATCCGGGATCGGGGAAGCCATTGCGATGGCCTTCGCCGCGCAAGGTGCCAAGTTGGTGCTGACGGATGTGGACCAGAAGGGTGGCGAGCGCGTGATGAAACAGGTGAAGAAGCTGAAGACCGACGCCATCTTCGTGAAGGCCGACGTGAGCGTTCCCGCGGATTGCGAGCGACAGGTGAAGGAGGCGGTAAAGGCCTTCGGGCGCTTGGACATCGCGGTGAACAACGCGGGCATCGGAGGTCCGGCCGCCAAGATCGGCGCGTATCCCATCGACGGTTGGGACAAGGTGATCGGCGTGAATCTCAGCGGCGTGTTCTACGGAATGCGCTATCAGATCCCCGCGATGCTGAAGAACAAGAAGGACGGCGGAAGCATCGTGAACATCGCGTCCATCCTCGCGCAAGTGGGCTTCGCGATGAGCTGCGCCTATGTCGCCGCCAAGCACGGCGTCGTGGGCCTTACCCAGAACGCCGCCCTCGAATACGGGCAGCAAAACGTGCGCGTGAATGCCGTGGGACCGGGCTTCATCCGGACGCCGTTGCTGGACAAGAACATGGACAAGCAGGCGATCAAGGCACTCGTGGACCTGCATCCCATTGGCCGCCTCGGAACACCGGAGGAAGTGGCGGAACTGGTGCTCTGGCTGGCTTCTGAAAAGGCCTCCTTCGTCACCGGCAGCTACTACAACATCGACGGCGGCTACCTCGCGAAGTAGTTCACCGGAGTTTGCCAAATGCTCCACAGCAACTGACGATCATCACTGTTGCAACGCGTCCGCAGGGATAGCTTGCACACTAGTTAAACCAATACCTCAACGATCATGGAACGCACATCGAAAGCACAATGGAAAGGCAGCATCAAGGAAGGCAAAGGCACGATCACCGCGCCCAGCGGCGTGCTGAGCAACAGCCCCTACTCCTTCCTAACCCGCTTTGAAAACACACCCGGCACCAATCCGGAGGAACTCATCGGCGCAGCACACGCCAGTTGTTTCGCGATGATGACCACGCTCCTACTGACCCAGGCCGGTCATACCGCAGAGCAACTGGACACCGAGGCCAAGGTGGTTCTCGGTGAAGTGGGCGGACTGCCCACCATCACCGATATCAAGCTGAAGATCCACGGCAAGGTTCCAGGGATTGACGCGGCCACCTTCAAGAAGATCGCGACCGAGGCCAAGGAAAAATGCCCGATCTCCCGTCTGGTCACCGGCGCGAAGACAAGCCTGGAGGTCACCTTCGGGCAACTGGAGAAAGCGACCGCATAAAGACAGAAGCTGTGAAGGAAGAGCCCCGGGGATCCGGGGCTTTTTCGTTTCCCGCAGGTTGTTTAATAGAACCGCTGATGGACGCTGATGAACACTGATGCCTATGGGCGCTGTCACGGATAGTACTGGCGGCTTGAACCAATTCGACCCCGTCCGAAAAACGAAATATCAGCGTCCATCGGCGTTCATCAGCGGTTGAAGATTCAGGTATAGCACGCCGGAAGGCGGGCGCTTCAGATCCGTGACCCATAGGAACGCAGAATAGCCCGATGCCCGCCGCCGTTATCTTTCCACAATGCGGTGGCTGCTTCCCCTCGCCTTTCTTTTCGGCCAAGCCGCCATGGCACAGGTGGTCCTGCCCATCTTCGGCACCCAGCAGGTGATCAACGGCTACGCGAAGGACATCGACGGCGAGGTGATCTCCTACTTCAGCGTCTATCCGGAATACGCCACGGATGCGCTGCTCACCCGCTGCACCGATGGGAAGAAGGCCATCGCGTGGGAGACCGCGGCGGTGCCGAAGTATCCGCAGCGCGAGAACATTCCGTACTACTACTTCAACTGGATCGCGGCGCACAGCAGCGCCACCAGCAGCGGTGATCGGAGCTTCGATCTCTACATCAACGATCAGCTCGCGCTCACCTTCACCACGCATCACGACACAGCGCCGAAGTCATGGTCGGCAGCGGGCGCGGACAGCACCAAGCTCGTCTTCGAATTCAGCAAAGTGGACCGCCACGGCGATGCGCACGGCTTCGCGCACTTGCGCGTTCCGCGGAAGTACATCACGCCCGGGCAGCCGTTGAAGTTGAGGATCGTCGGGCACGCGCAGGACAGCCCGGACTGGTTCATGACGTTTCGTTGCGCCCTCGAGGATCGGATCAGCGCGGAAGCTCTTCCTTTCATCTATACCACAATGATCGCCACTCAACCGATTCAATTCACTGTAATGCATATCGGCCCGCCAAAGAAGCTCAGCATATGGATCGGCGGTGAGACCAAAGCGCATGAGGTCCCTGTGCACGATGGAGTGCAATTCTTTGATATCAGCTTTCTTGCTGTGCCAGCTCCAATAAGAGTTCGTGCCGAAATACGCGGATTCACTTCCACTGACACGGTGATCAACATCCCTCCGGTGATCCCGCGCGACATCTACCTCGTTCACCACTCGCACAACGACATCGGCTACAGCAACCTCCAGACCGAGGTGGTGAAGATCCAGAACAAAAACATCTACGACGCGCTGGACCTGATCGATCGCACGAAGGACTATCCGCCGGACAGCCGCTTCAAATGGAACATCGAGAGCCTGTGGGCGGTGGAGAATTTCCTCGGCGTGGCGAGCGGGACGGACAAGCAGCGCTTCATCGCGGCGGTGAAGGGCGGCAGCATCGCCCTCAGCGCGAACTACGCGAACATCCTCACGGGACTCTGCACGCCGGAGGAGATGAATTGGATCGTGGAGTACGCCGATTCGCTGCGGAAATGGTACGGCCTGCCGATCAACACCGCGATGCAGACGGACATCCCCGGCATGAGCTGGAGCATGGTGGACGCCTACAGCAACAATGGCGTCCGCTACCTCAGCGAGGGACCGAACTACATGCCCGACCTGCCCGACGGCGGCGACCGCATCGGCAGCACGCTGCGCGAACAGGGCGACAAGCCCTACTGGTGGAAGGGCACCACCGGCCGCGACAGCATCCTCGTGTGGACGGCCGGCCACGGCTACAGCGATTGGCACGGCTTCACGGCCGGTGCGATCTGGGAGCGCGGCACGCGGAAGATCGCCGCCTACATGAACGATCTCGCCGCGAAGGGCTATCCCTACGACATGGTGCAGTGGCGCTACAACATCATGAGCGACAACGGCCCGGTGGACAGCACGATCAGCGACTTCGTGCGCGATTGGAACGAGAAGTACGCCTCACCGCATTTGATCCTCGCGAACGTGAACGACATGATGGCGCGCTTCGAGGCGAGGTATGGAAAACAGATCCCCACGTGGAGCGGCGACTTCACGCCGTATTGGGAGGATGGCGCCTACAGCACGGCGAAGGAGGAAGGCGATGTGCGCGTCCTCAGCGCGCAGCTCAGCAATTTGATCGACGCGGCGAAGATCGAGAAGAAGCGCATCGACCCGCACCTGCTCTACCGCGCCCAGCGCAGCATCGTGATGTGGCATGAGCATACGTGGGGCGCATGGAACAGCATCAGCGATCCGGATGATCCGGAGGTGATCGCGCAGTGGAAGTACAAGAAGGCGTTCGCGGATAGTGCGGGGTGGTATGTGAAAGAGATCGCGAACAGGTTTACTCCAGATCCCATTCCCGCCAGTACCGATGTTTACTCGAATGAGAGTCTAGTTACCAAGCCCTCTTTTATGAAGGACGATGTGCATCTGGTGACTTATGGTCTGGATCCGGACAGCGCTTGGGAGGTGCCCGCCTATTCCCTACTCGGCCTTCGGTACAAGAACCAGAAGGACATGTTCGCATTCCTCTATGCTGATAACCCCACACCGACTCGTGATAGGTCGTCCCTCCACATCGCCTTCCCATTCAACATCCCCAACGCCACCGTCCGAATCGGCATCAGCGATACCTGCGTAACGCCCGAGAGCGGTCGCATCCCCGGGAGCAACAGCGACTTCTTCTGCGCCCAGCGCTGGATCGATGTGAGCAACGACAGCATGGGCGTCACCATCGTCTGTCCGCAAGGCGCGCTGTGGGAGGTCGGCGATATGGTGGACGAACGCAAGACGGATCCCGGCAAGGGCAGCGATCCGCAGCTGTACAAAGCGTGGAAGACCGAGGCGCATTCCAGCAGCACCATCTATCTCTACGCGCTGAACAACTACTGGCACACCAACTTCAAGGCCGACCAGGAAGGACCGATCACCTATGACATCTACCTGAAGATGCACGGGCCGTTCAAGCTGGAGGACGCGCGGCGCTTCGGGCTGGAGATGACGCGGCCGTTGATCACTTGGTGGAAGTGAAGGTGGTGATTGGTGGCTGGTGATTGGTGATAAGCGAATGCAGATGCCGAGCGGCCCTATCACCAATCACTATTCACTAATCACTTAGCATTGCATTCATGAAGAAGCGCCCCACCGGCGGTATGGTCTACAGCACCAACCCCAACGTCCACACATCCGGCTTCGGCGACCGCGAGCCTTCCACCCTTCCGCCGCAACAGCAGGACCTGCGCATCCACCTCGACCGCTTGAAGGGCAACAAGGAGGTGACGCGCATCGTGGGCTTCATCGGCAAGGACGACGACCTCTCCGAGTTGGGACGTACGCTGAAGAGCAAGTGCGGCGTGGGCGGCAACACAAAGGATGGCGTGATCCTGCTGCAAGGCGACCACCGCGACAAGGTGCTGAAGTTGCTGGCGGATGCGGGATACAAGGCGAAGAAGGCGGGGGGATAGAGTTGTCAGTTGTCAGTTGTCCGTGGTCAGTTGTTAGGCGTGGCCGCGAAGTGCTGTAGTCCATGAAGAAACCGGCCACCACCTATCGCTTCACCACGCCAATGCAACGCATGGACGGTGAGTTCGCATGGCACTATCTGGAATTTCCACACGACGTTCAAGAACTCTTCGGCACCAAGGGCAATGTTCGCGTGAAAGGCACCATCAATGGTGTGGCGGTGGACCGCGCGCTGATGCCCACGAAGAGCGGGATCCACATCATCATCGTCGGCAGCGACATCCGCAGGGCCGCGAAACTGCGCAAGCTGGGCGACCTCGCCAACGTGGAGATCTGGCTGAACACGGAACCGGAGAAGCTTGACCTACCGGAAGAACTCGCGGAGACCTTGGACTTTCTTCCGGAGATGAAGGCCGAATGGGACCAGCTCAAGCCCGGCGTCCAGCGTAGCATGTGCTATTGGATCGGCAGCGGAAAGACCGTGCCCACGCGGGCCAAGCGCGTGGCGGTATTGCTGAAGCGGTTGGAGACCGGCGAGGGCTGGATCACCCAAGTGAAGCGGAAGCAGTGAACGGCGAACAGCACGCGTTGGCCATTTGTTCCAACACCAACATGGACATTCGCATCAAACGCGTTTATGAGAAACCTGCAAAGGATGACGGCTATCGCCTGCTCGTGGATCGTGTATGGCCACGCGGCATGACGAAGGAGCAGGCGCACGTCGATGAGTGGGCCAAGGAGATCGGTCCGGCAACGGAACTGCGGAAGTGGTTCGGCCATGAACCGCCGAAGTATACGGAGTTCAAGAAGCGCTACACGAAGGAACTGCTTGCGGTGCCGGAAGAACTGGATCGCCTGCGGGCGCTGGCACGCAAGCAGCGCGTCACGTTGGTGTATAGCGCCAAGGATGAGGAGCACAATCAAGCAGCGGTACTGAAGGAAGTGCTGCTCGGGAAAGGATAGGCTTCGGGGCATCAAGGTCCACTACGCGAGACCTCGATGGAACAAGCTCCCTCAGCGATCTCCCGAAGGGGATCTTGAGGATGCGGGAACTCCGAGGCATCAAGATCCACTTCGTGAGATCTTGATGGGACTGATTGATGGGACCTGAATTGCACACCTTCCACACGGAAGAACTCAACATCTTTTGCGCTGGCGAAATTGACTGCCATAAGGTGATCCCCCGTCGCGCCCGCATATGCGGAGCTGTCGCCCGACGATCTGCCGGAGCAGCCCCGCCCGGCACCATCCTTGCGGGAATTTGCGCATGATGACATTGAAGAAACTCTCATTCTGCGCGCTCTTTTTCCTTGCCCATCCCGGTGCATTCGCCCAAGAGAAACCATACGATGATCTGCTGATCCTCTATGTGGACGAGCAGTATGAGAAGTGCCTCAGCAAGGCCGATCACTACGTCAACAAGGACGACACGCACAAGGATGCGTTGCCCTATCTCTACGAGAGCATGTGCTACTTCGAGATGAGCAAGATCCCCAAGTACCAAGAGATGGAGGAGTACAAGCACGCCGACCGCGACGCGCTGAAGTGGGCCTCGAAGTACCGCCGCAAGGACAAGGACAACGTCTACTTCGACAAGTACGAGGACTACTGGACCGACCTGAACACGATGGCGCAGGAGGAAGGTCTCAATTATCTTGATAGCAAGGACTACAGCAAGGCCCGCCTGCAGTTCATGCGCATCACACGCTACGACCCGGAGAATGCCGGCGCTTGGGAACTGCTCGCACTGAGCCAATCGAAGATGCGCCTTGCCCGTGACGCCGCCGAAAGCACGAAGGAGTTCGAGAAGGCCTATGCCGCGATACCGGATGTGTCACAACTCTCCATCGATCAGAAGCAGCTCTTGCGTCAAGGTTTGATCCGCACAGCAGAGCATCTGCAAACTGCCGGCGACCTGGATTCCGCAAGGGCCACTATGAACATGGGTAAGGCCGACTTCATGAAGAACCCGGAGTTCAAGGGGTTGTATGAAGAGCTTGAGGGGTCCGCGAGCAAGTAGTGATCAATACCCCGCCAACTTCTCCAACGCCGCCTTCAACTTGCCCTTCGCCAAGAACTGGGCCTCCAGCGCGTGAGAGAAAGGTATCGGTGTATCGATGGAAGCCACGCGCATCACGGGCGCATCGAGGTCGCTGAAGCATTCCTCCATGATGGTCGCGGAGATCTCGCCGCCGATGCCACCGGTGAGCGTGTCCTCGTGCAGCACCAAGGCCTTGCCGGTCTTGCGCACGCTTTCGAGCACGCGTTGCTTGTCCCAAGGAAGAAGGGTGCGCAGGTCGATGAGGTCGGCAGAAATGGGTCTTGACTTCGCTCGACCTGACAGTTCCGTTTGACCTGACAATTCGTCGAGTGCCTCGATGGCCCAATGCACGCCCATGCCGTAGGTGATGATGGTGAGGTCCGTGCCTTCTCGGAGCAATGCCGCCTCGCCGATGGGTAGCGTGAACCAGCCCTCGCGCATGTTGCCGTGCAAGCTGCGGTAGAGGTTCTTGTGCTCGAAGTACATCACCGGGTCGGGATCCTCGAAAGCCGCGCAGAGCAGGCCTTTCGCATCGTTCGGGAAGGCCGGGTAGACGACCTTCAATCCGGGTGTCTTGAAGAACCACGCCTCGTTGCTTTGGCTGTGGAACGGACCCGCCCCTGATCCCGCGCCGGTGGGCATGCGCACCACCACATCCGCGTTCTGCCCCCAGCGCCAATGCGTCTTCGCGAGGTTGTTGCAGATCTGCGTCATGCCTTCGCTGACGAAATCGGCGAACTGCATTTCCACCATGGCCTTCATGCCGTTGATGCTCAGCCCCAGTCCGGTACCGAGGATCGCGCTTTCGCACAGCGGCGTGTTGCGCACACGGCCCTTGCCGAACTCCGCCATCAATCCATCGGTGACCTTGAAGGCGCCACCGTAGTCGGCGATGTCCTGGCCCATCAGCACGAGGTTGTCGTAGCGCTTCATGCTCTCGCGCAGGCCGTCGGTGATGGCTTCGATGAAGCGCACCTCCTTCCCTTCCACCGGCGCTTCCACCGTTGCGGGCGCGCGATCGCCGAGCACGATCGGCTTGGCATAGACATCGCGCAGTTCGGTCGCGAGGTCCGCTTTCACGGGCTCTTCCGCGAAGGCGATCTCCACGGCATGGGCCACTTCCTGCTTGATCGCATTGCGCGTGGCGTCCTTCAGCGTTTCGCTCAGGATGCCGGCGCTCACCAGCCAGTTTTCGTAGTTCGCCACGGGATCCTTCTTCTCCCATGCCTCGATCAATTCCTTTGGAACGTACTTCGTTCCGCTGGCCTCTTCATGGCCGCGCATGCGGAAGGTCATGCATTCCACAAGGATCGGACGCGGGCGGCGGCGGATGCTTTCGGCCACTTCGCGCAACGTGTGGATCACCTCCAGAATGTTGTTGCCTGCAACGACGCGGCTTTCGATGCCATAGCCCAACGCCTTGTCGCTGATGTAACGACACTTGAACTGCTCGCTGCTCGGCGTGCTCAGTCCGTAGCCGTTGTTCTCCACCACGATGATCACGGGCAGGTCCCACACCGCGGCGGTGTTGACGCTCTCGTGAAAATCACCTTCGCTGGTGGCGCCGTCGCCGGTGAAGACGAGCGTACACTTCTGCTCCTTGCGCAGCTTGTCTGCCAGCGCGATGCCGTCCGCCACGCCGAGCTGTGGCCCGAGGTGGCTGATCATGCCCACCATCTTGTACTCCTGCGTGCCGAAGTGGAAGCTGCGGTCGCGGCCCTTGGTGAAGCCGTTCGCGTAGCCTTGGAACTGGCTGAAGAGCCGGGCCATCGGTACGCCGCGCGTGGTGAAGGTGCCGAGGTTGCGATGCATCGGCAGGATGTATTCGTCGGGCTGCATCGCCAGCGCGGAGCCGACGGCCACCGCTTCCTGCCCGATGCCGCTGAACCACTTACTGATGCGCCCTTGGCGGAGCATGCTCAGCATCTTCTCCTCGATGAGGCGCGGCCGCAAGAGCTGCTCGTGGATGCTTAGAAGTTCGGCGTCGGTGAGCTTCCTCCGGTCGAAGGTGAGCTGCTTTTTGTCAAGGGTATCGAGCAACATGGGTACCGCCGATGCACTGGTGCGCCGCGACGAACGGCGGCAAAGGTAGAAGGCGGGTGGTGGCACCGCCCGCCTTCATCCCGATAACATTCACGCCGGGAACTTCCTGTTCGGAAGGATCCGCAGTCCTATTGACCGATCTCCGGCTTGTCCACCCCCATCATCAACGAATCCGCGTTCACATAGCGGACTTCGATCGATCGCCCGTGATGTTCGTGCCACTTCCTGATGTACTTGGACAAGCGGACCGACTGCCTGCCCGTGTAGTATGTCCAGTAGACCAGCAGGTATCCATCCGCATCCTGTTTCTGCACCGGAACCTGGCCGGTGGAACGCATGGTCATGTAGTTGTAGTCGTCAGCGATGGTCCACGAACTGTCGGCAAGATCCCTGTAGTCGGGGTCAACAACCAAGGTGTCTGGCAGGCCGAAATGACTCCATTTCAGATTGGGAAAGCCAGCCACATCGAAGTAGGGCACGATCCATTGGAGCCTTCCTCTCTTGCTGTACCAACGCAACTGGAGGGGCTCGTGCATACCACTCCAGAGCTTTTTCTTCAGCGTGTCCCGGACCGCATCCAGGTGCTCACTGTATCGAAGGGAAAGCACTAGGTCCTCCTGCTCGGGGATCTTCATGCGCTTCGCCAGCCGCTCCAACTCCTTCGGTGTGACATCACGATCGAAAGGATGGATGCCGTACAACCCGATCATCATCGAGGTACACCCGGTGGTGAACAGTATGCACATACCAACAAGGAACAGACGAAATACTCGGGCCATGCTTATGTGTTTTTGCGTTATCAATTCTTGTCGCGGACGCCAGAACGAGATCGCTTCGCAGGGCCATTACCCCTGCCACAAGGCAGGCAGGGGAACGGTTCGCCGGACCGTTCCGCCTGTCTACCGTAAGCATCGGTGATCAGACTTGATACTCACTGATTAATCTGCGGCTTGTCCATCCCCATCATCAACGAATCCGCATTGACATACTGGACATCGATCGATCGTCCATGATGTTTGTGCCACTTCCTGATATACTTGGACAAGCGGACCGACTGCCTGCCCATGTAGTACGTCCAGTAGACCAATAGGTAGCCGTCCACATCCTGTTTCCGCACCGGAACTTGGCCCGTAGAGTGCACCGTCATGAAGCTGTAGTCGTCCGAAATGGTCCACGCACTGTCGGCGTAATCCCTATTCTCCAAGTCGACAGCCAGAGTATCGGGCAGGCCAAAATGGCTCCATTGCAGGTTGGGAAAACCACCCACATCGCAGTTGGGCACTATCCACTGGAGCCTTCCTCCCTTGCTGTACCAGCGTAGCTGAAGGGGCTGGTGCATACCACTCCAGACCTTTTCCCTCAGCGTATCCCGGACCGCATCCAGGCGCTCATTGTATCGAAAGGAAAGTATCAGGTCCTCCTGCTCGCTGATCTTCATGCGCTTCACCAGCCGGTCCACCTTCTCCGGTATGACATCACGATCGAAAGGATGAGTGCCGTACAACCCGAGCATCATCGAGGTACACCCGGTGGTACATAGGATGCACATGCCAATAAGGAGCAGACGAAGCGCTTTGACCATGCTAGTGTACCAAGACTGCAGGGAGAACAATACGTCCGTATCGTTCTCCGTGGCTGTAGTCCACGGTATATGTTCCACCTATGAGTTTAACAGAAGAGTATCCCAAATAGGCTGCAAGACCGGGCGTGGTTCGGACTGTGTCGTCCACGATAACCGTGCCTGTACCTGGATCCATCGGCAGGTCCACCGGAATAAAAATAACCGTCTTGGAACCATCGTTGGGAATCAGCTTCACTTGGCTAATGCCACTCGCAATATTGCTGGAATCCGGAATGGCCAGACCAAAAACCGTTCCAACACAGAGACCGGCACAAGGACCGCATATGGAACCGTCATCTCTGCATCCACGCCAAGGATAAATATGGCGTAAACGGGCATAAGGCTTTTGAGCCAATGGTAAGTCTTTTAGACTCATTTTAGCGATGTCCGCAGTGGATGTTGTAGGTTGTTCCTTCTGACAACCCAAGAGAATAGCACCAATTAAGGCAACCAGTCCCAAGACAAACAATTTGGTTTTCATTTTACAGTGGCTTTTGTTTTGCCATTACAAGCGTAAATATTTGATTTTGATATTCCAAATTTGAGACATGAGATACTCTCCTACACGCCCGCGTTTTTCCTACAACTCCCCGTCCGTTCGCATCTTCGCGCCGTGCCGAACATGCGTCCGCTTCGTGTGCTGCTGCTCCGCCTCGGTGTGGTGGCGCTGATCTTTTCCCTGCAACGGGTGGCATTCGCGCTGCTCAATGCCGGGGCCTTCCCCGCTCCTTCAGCGATGGCCTTTATTGGCGGCATCCGCTTCGACCTGAGCGCGATCGCTTGGCTGTACATGCCGTGGATCCTCACGATGTTGATCGCGCCCGCGCCCAAGCGTCTCTTCGCCACGGTGCAGAAAGTGCTCTTCCACGTGAGCAACGTGCTCTGCTTCTTCCTGAATTCCATCGACCTCGAGTACTTCAAGTTCACCTTGAAGCGCAGCACCGCCGACCTCTTCGGCATCGCCTCCGGCGGAAACGACCTCGCGAACCTGATCCCCGTATTCCTCCGTGACTACTGGTATGTGGTGGTGATCTTCCTTGTCTCACTGGCCTTGGCGGAGATCGGCTATCGCCGGGCCGGGCGCGGAACGGACGGGGAACGGCCAAAGCCTTGGTGGCTCTGGCGTCTTGCCGCCGCGGCGATCGTGGTGCTGATGTCGCGCGGAGGCACGCAATACGTCCCGCTGGCGACGATCAACGCCAGCGAATACGCCGATCCCGCCTACATGCCCTTGGTGCTGAACACGCCGTTCACCTTCATGACGAGCATCGGCAAACCCTTGCTGGAGGAGAAGAATTACATGTCGCAGGAAGAGGCCGAGCGTGTGTGGCCCGTGGTGCATCACTACGGCGGCAAGGCGATGATCGGTCGGAAACCGAACGTGGTGACGATCATCCTGGAGAGCTTCAGCGCGGCGTACAGCGCGAAGTTGAACGGCACGGACATCGGCTACATGCCCTTCCTCGATTCGCTGATGGGCCGGAGCCTTTGGTTCACACATGCCTACGCGAATGGGCGCCGCAGCATCGACGGCATTCCTGCGGTGACGGCCTCGATGCCGAAGATGATGCCCGAGGCCTTCATCGAATCGGCGTACGCGCAACAGCCCATCACCACGCTGCCCGGCCTGCTGGATGTGGAAGGCTACAGCACGAGCTTCTTCCACGGCGGACACAACGGCACGATGGGCTTCGCCGCTTTTGCGAAGTCCGCCGGATTCCAGCGCTACATGGGCCGCGACGAATACCCGGACCCTGCGGACGATGACGGCGTGTGGGGCATCCGCGACCGGCCCTTCTTCCAGTTCTTCGCTCAGCAACTGAATAAGGAGAAGCAGCCGTTCATGAGCTGCATCTTCTCGCTCTCCTCGCATCATCCGTATAAACTTCCAGAAGCCGATGCGAAGCGCTTTGCGGGCGGCGCACTGCCCATCATGCCCACGCTGCGCTACGCGGACGATGCCCTCAGGCAGTTCTTCGCCACGGCGGAAAAGATGCCGTGGTTCCGCAACACGCTCTTCATCATCACCGCGGACCATACCGCCGATCTGCTGCGCGACGGACAGGCCAGCGGATCGGCCTTCGACCACTGGGTCCCGATGGTCTTCTACATGCCATCGAAAATCGCGCCACGACAGGACGACCAGGTGGCACAGCAGATCGACATCCTGCCTACGGTGATGGACATGATCGGCTACCCGGAACCCTTCTTCGCCTTTGGCAGCAGCGTATTGCGCGATGACGGTGCTCCCGCCTCCGTGAGCGAGAACAGCGCGACGTGGCTGATCATCGGCGACAGCGCGCAGGTGCGCACCGATGGCGAACGTCCGCTGTGGTCGGCCCCGCTTCGCGATGGTGCCGCACCCGACAGCGCACGTGTGGATAGCTTGCAGCACCAGGTGCAGGCCGCCATCCAACAGTACAACTATCATCTCCTGCACCGCGACATGGTGCTGAAAACTCCATGAAGGTCACGATCATCCTCAACCCCAGCTCCGGCAAGCAACGGGCTTCCACCCTTCGGGCAAACGCGGAGGCCTTGGCACGAGCACAACACGTGGCATTGACCGTCCGCGTGATCGAAGGTCCCGGTGATGGAAAGCGCTTCGCGCAGGAGGCCGTGACCGAAGGCGCGGACCGCGTGATCGGCGTGGGCGGCGACGGCACTTTGAATGCGATAGCGGGAGGTCTTGTGGGCACGCCGGTTCCCTTGGGTATCGTTCCGATGGGATCCGGCAACGGCTATGCACGTTCGCTGAAGGTCCCGCGCGATCCGCAGGCAGCGCTGGAAAAAGCGTTCACCGGCAAGGCCTCACCGATGGATGTGTGCTACATGAATGACCGGCTCTTCCTGGGCACCGCCGGTATCGGCTTCGACGCCCGCGTAGCATCGAAATTCGACCAGAGCACAGGCCGCGGGATGTGGACCTACATGCGCATCATCATGAAGGAGATCCTCGGCGCAAAACCGATGCGTGTGGTGACCAAGGCGAACAAGACCGTGCGCGAGGACCATGTGCTGATGATGGTCTTCTGCAACACGCGCGAGTTCGGCAACGGTGCGGTGATCAGTCCCGGATCCGCGCCGGACGACGGTTTGGCCGAATTGCGCATCGTGGGAAAGCCGCCCATCCTGCCCATGGTCACCGCGTTCATCCGCATGTACAACGGGCGCATCGACGGCAGCCCCTACGTCAGCACCATCGTGACGAAGGAGGCCGAGGTGTATCAGGCCGGGATGCTCGCGCACCTGGACGGGGAGCCGGTGGAGATCGGGAACACTGTGCGCTTCCGGCTGGAACCGAAAAAATTGCAGGTGATCCACTGACCGCTGTCCATGCGCCCGCTCATCTTCCTCCTGGCATCCGCTTGGACGATCTGCGGCGTGCGTGCGCAGGATGACCTCCGTTTCACCCGGATCCTCGCCTCCAACGGCACGCCTTCCACTACCATCACCGCGATCGCCAAGGACAGCCTTGGCTTTTACTGGTTCGGCACCATGGACGGCATCCTGCGCTACGACGGGACCACCTTCACCACCTATCCATCCTCGCGTTCGGACAGCACGACGATACCCGGAGGAACGGTCTTCAGCATCATTCCTGTTGCCGATGGTACCCTCTGGATCGGCACCGATGGCGGGCTGTGCCGCTTCGACCCGCGCACCGGCAAGGCGCGCCGCTATCACCACCTCGCGAACGATCCACGGTCGGTGCCGCAGGATGACCGCACGGTGATCGTCCGTGATGCGACGGGCCACGTGTACGTGGCGGGTGCCGGTGGGCTGGCACGCTTCGATCCGGGACCGGGAAACTTCACCCTGCTGCTCCGGGGAGACCAAGTGGATGGGCGGATCTCGCAACTGCTGATCGCCCGGGACAACTCCATCTGGCTGGCAACCACCAACGGCGTGCAGCGCTTCGATCCACGGACGCCGCAACTGCAGGAGATCGGCGCGCCCTTCACCGATCCGCGCACCCGCGATGCCCAATGGCTTGCGCAGGATGCAACGGGACGGATCTGGTGTTCTTTCTGGGGCGGCGGCCTCACGCGCTGGGCCCCCGCCGAACATCGCTTCGTGACCTACTTGCACGAACCCATTCCGGCGAATCCATCCATCGCGAACATCTTCGGCCCGATCATCCCGATCACCAAGGATGGACGTACGATCATTCTCGCCGTAGGGGAATACGGGCTCTTGCGGGCCGAGGCCGGAAGTGGGGACAGCGCTGTGGTCCGGCCCCATTGGATGGTCCCGCACGATGGCTCGGATTTCGCCGGTGCGTCGACGGCATTGAGGTGTATGCTGCGCGAACGGAACGGCCAACTCTGGGTGGGGGGATCCAACGGACTCTTCGTAGCAATTCCCGAGCAGCAACTGTTCCATCGGCAGGCCAAGGTCTCCGAAGGGAATATCATCCGGCTGCGCCAACAGGACAGCAGCCTCTTCGTCACCGCTTGGTACGGGCACGGATTGACGGCTTTAGATGGCGGTGGAAAGATCACCGACTGGACGTTGCCGAAACAGTTCCCGGACCGCGGACAGGCGGCCCAGATGGGCGATGCGTTGCGCCTGCATGACGGAACCATTCTCGTTGCCAGCTTGGCGGGCCTGCTGCATCTGGACCCTGCTTCCGGTTTCTACCAACTCATCCTTCCCGGAGGCAGAGATGATCCGACCATGGATGTGCGCGTCACGGCCTTGTGCGACGCGGGTGATGGTACCATATGGGTCGGCGGCTACGGACCATGGCTTCATCGGTATGATCCACGCAGCGGACATTGGGAGCACTTCGGCCCCACGGCAGGGATCGCTCCGCACGTGAATTCCATTGTGCGGGATGCTCAAGGACATACCTGGATCGGTGATCAACAAGGTCTGCTCGACCATGACGGAACTACCGGGCATCTGGTCCGTGTCGGCCCTGTGCAGATCAACGGTTCCGCTATCACCATCCCGGAGGTGAACACGCTTGCCCTGAGCAGCGATGGCGCACTGTGGATCGCTACCATGGATGGGATCTTCCGCAGGGATGCCCACGGTGCATTCACGCGTTTCGGGCCGCAGAACGGCATGTCGGGCCACGAGGTCGATGTCCTCCGCATGGATGCCGCCGGTAACCTCTGGGCTGTCACCACGGAAGGTCTCACCGCCATCGGCACGGACGGGTCCATCCGGAATTTCACATTGAATTCTAGCATGCCTGCCACCAATATCGGCGGCCTCGTCCTTCAACCGGACGGACGGATGGCACTGGCACTGGGCGAGGATCTCTATCGCTTCGATCCGCAAGCCCTTCTCCACGGCAACGGCCCCATTCCCGCCCCGGTGATCACCGCGCTCAGCATCAATGGCAACACGGCCGACGTCCCATCGCGGCCATTGAGATTGAAGTATGATCAGGATCAACTGTCCTTCACTTTCGTAGCACCGCACTTCCCCGACCAAGGCACCGTGTACCACTACATGTTGAACGGTGCCGACCATGATTGGAGCACCACCGTCACCGGGCGCACGGTGAACTATGCCAGCCTGTCGCCGGGCAGCTACACGTTCCAAGTGCGCACGGGCAATGGTCCAAGTGAACGGGCCGCGTCCTTGGCGTTCACGATCACACCACCGTACTGGCGGACCTGGTGGTTCATCGGGATCTGTAGCGTGTTGGCGTTCATCATTATCATCGCTGTGGTGCGGCGTGAAGCGCAACGGAAGCTGCGCGAACGCATCCTCATCCTCGAAAAGGAACGTGCGGTGGAGACCGAACGGCATCGCATCGCCCGCGACATGCACGACGACCTGGGCAGCGGCCTCACGCGTATCGCGATCCTCGGCGAGGTGGCCAAGCGACAGCCGCAGGTCGATCCCCATATCCTGGACGATGTGTCGACCAGCGCCCGCGAACTGGTGGAGAACCTCGGCAACATCGTGTGGGTGCTGAACCCCGGCCACGAGCGGCTGCCCAGCCTGTTGGCCTATATCCGCGAATACGCCGGCAAGACGCTGGAACTGTCGGACATCGCCCTGCACATGGAAGTCGCGAATCCGGTGCCGGACCGTCACTTGGCGGAGGCTGTTCGGCGCAATGTCTTCCTCATCGTGAAGGAGGCCTTGAACAATTTGATCAAACACGCGCAGGCCCGCAATGTGCGCATCGACACGGTCCTGCTGGGCGACCAGTTGCGGATCACGATCACTGATGACGGGCGCGGATTCACCCGTGAACGCGAATTGGGAAATGGCCTGCGGAACATAAGGCAGCGCGCGGCGGACATCGGTGGCGAACTCACCATACATGGCACTGTGGGCGAAGGCACCCGGGTGGAACTCTCGATCCCGCTGAATTGAAAGTCCACATGAACATGTGATGGGGACCGCAACAGGCAAGGCTATGTTTGTTCCATGACGATCCGTGTGGCGATAGTGGAGGATGACCGCGGCATCCGCGAAGGACTCTCCATACTGGTCGGAGGCAGCCCCGGCTTCACCTGTACCGCAGCATATGCGGATGCTGAAAGCGCTTTGGAGGGATTACCGCTCGCCCCTCCTGACGTGGTACTTATGGACATCCATCTTCCCGGCATGGACGGCATCACCTGCGTCGCCCAGGCCAGCGTGCTTTGCCCCGATACGCTGTTCATGATGAGCACCGCCTTCGACAACGACGAAGAGGTCTTCAACGCGTTGCGCGCGGGTGCCAACGGATATGTGCTGAAGAACACGCCACCCGTGAAATTGCTGGAGGCCATCGCGGAACTATATGGAGGAGGCTCGCCCATGTCGGCATCCATCGCCCGCAAGGTCATCGGATCGCTGCGCCCAGAGCCGTCCGCTCCCTCCGCATCCGAACTGTCGACCCGTGAATTGGAGATCCTTGAGGCTTTGAGCAAGGGCATGCGCTATCAGGAGGTGGCCGATACGCTCTTCATCAGCGTGGACACCGTGCGCTCGCATGTCCGGGCCATGTATGGAAAGCTGCAAGTACACAGCCGCACCGATGCCGTGAACAAGGTCTTCCCCCGGGTGATCCTGCGGTCGCTGCCGATCGTCGATCCCCCGAAGAAGGGATCCGGGAAGTAGCTGGGGCGATCGCGCCGGTTGGCGCTCACTATTGGTTTTTAAGGAACCACGGATTGCGAGCCTCCAAGGATGGGTTCGCAGTAGCTATCGAGACAGATCCACCATCCCTTTGATCCGTGTCCATCGGTGTCGATCCGTGGTGAAAAATTGCACGGCCATTGCGCCCGAAGGGTGCAGTGGCCCCGGTGGCCTTGTATATCCCCGGTACCCGCAGAGCATCCAGTAATTTTGCCCGCCATGCGCATCGACATCCTTACCGCCCTGCCTTCCCTGCTGGACAGCTATTTCAACGATAGCATCCTGAAGCGTGCGCAGGCGAAGGGATTGGCCGAGGTGCATGTGCATGACCTCCGCGACTTCTCCACCGACAAGCACAAGCGGCTGGACGACTACCCCTTCGGCGGCGGTGCCGGCATGGTGATGCAGATCGCGCCGATACACCGCGCCATCACGCAGCTCAAGAGCGAGCGCGATTACGACGAGGTGATCTACATGAGCCCCGACGGTGAACTGCTCGACCAGCCCCTGGTGAACCGCATGAGCTCGCTGCGCAACATCATCATCCTCTGTGGCCACTACAAGGGCGTGGATGAGCGCGTCCGGGAGCACTTGATCACCCGGGAGGTCAGCATCGGGGACTACGTGCTGAGCGGTGGGGAACTACCGGCGGCCGTGCTCAGCGATGCCCTGATCCGCCTACTGCCGGGCGTGCTGGGCGACGAGACCTCCGCGCTCTCCGACAGCTTCCAGGACGGGCTGGTGGCGCCCCCGGCCTATACGCGTCCGGAGGATTACGAGGGCTGGAAAGTGCCGGGCGTCCTCACCAGCGGGCACGAGGCGCGGATCCACGAATGGCGCCACGAACAGAGCGTGGAAAGGACCCGGGAACGTCGTCCGGGGCTGCTGAAGGGAAAATGATGGATACCCGTTGAGGGACCAAAGGAGAACTTTCCTTAATATTGCGCCCCCGAACGCGGGTACATCCGCTGCAAACCGCTGAACGCCATGGACAAGATCAAGCAACTCGAAAAGGAGTGGAACCCTGTGAAGCAACAGGCCGACTTCAAGGCCGGTGACACCATCACCGTGCACTACCGCATCAGCGAAGGCAACAAGGAGCGGATCCAGCAGTACCAAGGCGTGGTGATCCAGTGCAAGGGCGCCGGCAGCAGCGCCACCTTCACCGTCCGCAAGATGAGCGGCTCGGTGGGCGTGGAACGGATCTTCCCCGTCTCCTCCCCCTTCCTCGACAAGATCGAAGTGAACAAGCGCGGCGACGTGAACCGCGCCCGCATCTTCTACATCCGCGACCGCCGCGGCAAGAGCGCCCGCATCAAGGAGCGCCGCATGCCGGTGGCCAAGGAAGAGGCCGCCACCACCAAGGCGAAGACCAAGAAGGCGACCGCAACAGCGAAATAAGAGGAGCCTGGCTCCTTTCAAAAGGTCCCGCCGTGGCGGGACCTTTCTTTTTGCTACCTATGTGAGACACAATTCAACCTCTTCCCGTGGGACTGATCTGGAGCATCATCATCGGTGGTATCGCGGGCTGGCTGGCCGGCCTGATCATGAAGGGCGAGGGCTACGGAGTCCTCGTCAACATCCTGCTCGGTATTGTGGGCGGCTTGGTAGGCGGCCTGGTCTTCGGCCTGCTGGGCATCGCGGCTACCAACCTCATCGGCCAGTTGATCTGCGCCACGGTTGGCGCGGTGCTACTGATCGCGCTGGCGCGGGCGTTGCGGAAGTGAAAGTGCTGAGGCGTCGCGAATCACAGATTCGCTCAAACAGACCTTCAAGGGGATTTACTTGCTAACGGGGGGCTACTTTCTGATAGCAGTTCTGACCTTCAAGGTAGCCCACGCAAAACTTCAATGAGCCACCACTGGATTCGAGGATGCTGCTCTCAACCCTATCTGTATCCATCACCAACTCAGGGTATTTCAAGAGGTCACGATCCAGGTTGAGGAAGAATCCGTCAAAACTTATTTCACGCGATCCACTTAGTTTCCACTTCCCGTGCATGCTAAGCGCAAGTTCACCATCTGAGGCGTAGACCCGGCGCTTATAGGTACCCGCCGGTTCAAGATAGATGGTGTCTATGGTGTTCACATGGCTCTGCGCGACATAAGTGCCCAGTGCTTCCTTTTCATCCACGTGCATGCATGCAAGTAGGAGCGTGCAAGGAAGGAGAAGGAAGAGCCGTTTTTTCATGCTTAGCATCCAAGGGCCATGGGTTGTTGCTGCATGATCTTCAAATACTCGTGCAATTCCTTGGCATTGATGTGGCCCTGAATTTCCGTCTATGGATGCGATCCAGATGTAGGTTTGAAAAGTGTTGCCATTACCCCACCAACTCCCGATTCAAGTTCGGGATATCCTCCTTGGTGAAGGGCACGCGATCCTCTTCCTCTTTCAGCTTCATCACCAAGGCGAGCGCATCTGGCACCACATCGCTGCAGAGCGTGAGGAAACTGCCGGGCTTGGCTGAGCCAATGGCGTGGCGGATGGCCTCCTCCTCCTTCTTGATGATGGTGAACTTCTTGTCGGGGTCCACCTCGCGGATGCCTTGCACCATGAGCGCGATGATGTCGTCGTCGCTCTTTCCACGCAGGTTGCGGTCTTGGCGGATGATGATCTCGTCGAACATCTTCGCGCTGAGGCGGCCGAGAGTGACCGTATCCTCGTCGCGGCGGTCCCCCACCCCAGCGATGACGCCCACCTTCGGGCTGTCCGGCACCTTGCTGAGGAAGCGGCCCAACGCCTCGAAGCCGTGCGGGTTGTGCGCATAGTCCACCACCACTTGGAAATTCTTGAACTGGAAAAGATTCAGGCGGCCTGGCGTCTGTGCGGGTGATGGCACGAAGGTGCTCAGCGCTTCCTTCAGCTCTTCCAGCTTCACGCCTTGCACGTAGGCCGCGAGCACGGCCGGCAAAATGTTCTGGATGTTGAAGACGGCCTTTCCGCCGAGGGTCAAAGGCACGTTCACTGCCTTCTCGATCCGCAGCTTCCACTCGCCCTTACTGATGGTGATGAAGCCGTTCTCATAGATCGCCGCTAGACCGCCGAGCTTGCAGTGCTGGCGGATCAAGCGGTTGTTCTCGTCGAGGCTGAAGAGCGCGATCTTGCAATCGCACTGCTTGCGCATGGCCATCACGAGTTCATCGTCAGCATTGAGGATCGCATAGCCCTCGCGGCGCACGCTACGTGGCACGGTGCTCTTCACGTTGGCCAGTTCCTCCAAGGTGTTGATGTCCTTCAGGCCGAGGTGGTCGGCGGCGACGTTGGTGCAGATGCCCACGTCGCAGGCGTCGAAGCCGAGGCCGCTGCGCAACATGCCGCCGCGCGCGGTCTCCAGCACGGCCATGTTCACCAGCGGATCCTTCAGCACGAACTGCGCGCTGGCCGGGCCGGTGCAATCTCCCGTCATCAGCATGCGGTTCATGATATAGACGCCGTCGCTGCACGTCATGCCCACCTTATGGCCCGCGCTGCGCATGATGTGCGCGATGAGCCGTGTGGTGGTGGTCTTTCCATTGGTACCGGTAACGGCGATGATCGGGATACGGCTTGGTGTACCCGGCGGGAAAAGCATGTCCACCACGGGTTCCGCGACGTTACGGCCCAGGCCATCGGTGGGATCCAAGTGCATACGGAAGCCCGGCGCAGCGTTCACTTCCAGCACTGCGCCGCATTCGTTCAGCGGACGGGTGATATCCTCGGTCATGATGTCGATGCCGCAGATGTCGAGATCGATGATGCGCGAGATGCGCTCGGCCATGAAGACGTTGTAGGAATGCACAGACTCGGTCACATCGGTTGCGGTGCCACCCGTGCTGAGGTTGGCGGTGGCCTTCAGGTAGACGGTCTCCCCCTTCGGCGGAACGCTGGATGCATCCATATCGCGACGGCTCAGCAATTCCAAGGTGTGCGCATCGATGTCCACCTGCGTGAGCATCTTCTCATGGCCAAAGCCACGGCGCGGGTCGGTGTTCAGTTCCTCCACCAATTGCGTGATGGTGCTCGTTCCATCGCCGACCACTGCGGCGGGCGTACGTTTCGCGGCGGCGACGAACTTGTGGTCGATCACCAGCAGGCGATGGTCCAAGCCGGTGATCTCCTTCTCCACCACCGCGCTGCGACTGATCTCCTTGGCCAGTGCCAATGCGACCTTCGCTTCCTCGAAATTCTTGATACCGATGGTGGCGCCACGACCATGGTTACCGCCAATGGGCTTGATCACACAGGGATAGCCCACGGACTCCAGCGCGGCGACCAGACCTTCCTCGGTGCGCACCACGCGGCCCTTCGGTACGGGGATCTCATAGCTCTCCAGCAACTGCTTCGTCTCCTCCTTGTCGCAAGCGATCTCCACACCGATGTTGCTGGTGTTGCTGGTAATGGTGGCACGGATGCGTTTCTGATGCACGCCATGGCCGAGCTGCACGAGACTCTGTCCGTTCAATCGGAGATACGGGATGCCACGCTTCGTTGCTTCATCCACGATGGAACCCGTGCTGGGTCCGAGCCGGGTCTCTTCGCGCAACTCGCGCATGCGCTGGATGTCCTCCTCCAAATTGTAAGGCTCGCCGCTGATCAACGCCTCGGCGATACGCACCGCCGCCTTTGCGGAATACAACCCCACTGCCTCTTCGATATAGCTGAAGACCACGTTGTACACGCCGTATTCGCCTGTGCCGCGCGTTCGCCCGAAGCCCGTCTCCATGCCCGCCAGCGTCTGGATCTCCAACGCGATGTGCTCGATCACATGGCCCATCCATGTGCCGCGCTGTACGCGCTCGAAGAAGCCGCCCTCGTGGTCCTCGCTGCAGCGGTGCGAATACATCGAAGGAAGCAGTTCCTTCAGCCGCTCATAGAAGCCGGGGATCTTGTCCGTAGGGCGTTTTTCCAGCTCCTCGATGTCCAACCGCATCACCACCAGGCGGTGCCGTTTCACGGACCAATAATTCGGGCCGCGCATGGCCTTCAGTTCCAAGATCCGCATGGGTAAGGGGATTGATGCGGTCAATGTATGAAGATCGGGCTGTTGAACAATAGCTGCGCGCCGTTACCTGTGGAAATCAGGAAACCTATTTTTGACGGTGTGGTTGAAGGCCTTGGAACGGCCTGTGAGGAGGATCGAAGGGGGGCGGGGGATCAAAACAAGCACATGTACACGACGCCCAAAGGGAAGTTGATCGCCATCGGCGGAGCCGAGGACAAGGGGAACGTACAGGAGAAGCCCGGCTCGGACAGCGGCACCTTCATCGAGGACAGCATCCTGCGCCGCGTGGTGGATGAGATGGGCGGCCCCTCGGCGCGCATCGCCTTGGTCACCTCCGCCAGCAGCATTCCGCAGGAAGTCGCGGCGAACTACGTGGAGGCCTTCGGGAAATTGGGCATCACCGACCTGGACGTGCTGGACATCCGCGACCGCAAGGACGTGCGCCCGGAAATGGTGAAGCGACTGTCCAAGGCGGACGGCGTGATGATGAGCGGCGGCAACCAGTTGCGGCTCACCACCATATTCGGAGGAACGGCCTTCCTCGAACTGATGAAGCGCCGATATCGCGACGAGCAGGGCTTCGTGATCGCGGGCACCAGCGCAGGCGCGATGTGCATGAGCAGCACCATGATCTATCAAGGACACAGCGCGGCCGGGCTGATCAAGGGCGGCGTGAAGATGACCACGGGCGCGGCCTTGATCCATGACGTGATCATCGACAGCCATTTCGTGGAGCGCGGACGCTTCAGCCGCCTGATCCAGGCCGTGGGCGGGAATCCCAATTCCATCGGCATCGGCCTCGGCGAGGACACCGGTGTGGTGATCACCGACGGAGAAATGCTGGAGACCATCGGCAGCGGCCAGGTGATGATCTTCGACGGACACGACATCACCTACAGCAACTTCGCCGACGTGGAGGAGGGTGAGCCCTTCAGCATCGAAGGCATGCGCGTGCACATCATCTCCAAAGGCCACTGCTATTCCTTGCGGCAGCGGGCCTTCACCGCCGTTCCCGCACCGTTGACCAAGGCCTGACGCGGCCCTGAGGGACGTATTGGGGCGCTTGCGGGGCAACGCTTCCACAGGTCTGTGACCGGACATTTTCCTGCGCGCCCGATGAAAGTGCCGCCCACATGGCATTACCTTCATCCGGCTGCCCGGACGGGCCGATCGGCACACTTCTTCCTTTTTCAGGAAGCAACCCATAAAAACAACCCGCACAAATGAGCACCAGCAAAACCTTACTTGGCGCAGTGATCGGCCTTGCCGCCGGCGCCGCCATCGGCATCCTTCTCGCACCCCGCTCCGGAAAGGAGACCCGCAAGCTGATCAAGCAGAAGGGAAAGAAGGCACAGCACGACCTGAACGACCTGCTCGACGAGGGCTACACGCAATGGAAGAAGGTGCGCAACACCGTAGTGGACCGCGCCAACATGACCAAGAGCGACATCAAGGACTTCCTCCATTTCATGTCCGACGAAGGCGCCGACCTGAAGGACCGCGTGGTGAATGATGCCAAAAGCACGGCGGACGACGTGATCGCGAAAGGCAAGAACACGGCAGCGCACGTTCGCTCCAACTAGCACGAGGATCTGCGCCCCGGCCCATGCAGGCCGGGGCGATCTTTGTCCGGTCCAGTCCACACAACCCCATGAGCAAACCAGCCCATACCTACTTCGAGTCGCGACGCGAGAACGGAAGTTCCCTCGATCCGGAGGACCTCACCGATTTCGGGGACTTCATGGATTCCTGGTTGGACGAGACCAAGGATTATATCGAGGCGCAGCGCGAATTGGTGGCCATGACCGCCTACCAGCATGTGGCCAAGCTTTCGGGGGGGCTGCTCACAGGGCTGCTCATCGCTGTCCTCGGCTTCGGCGTGCTCGCTTTTTCCAGTGTGGCCTTGGCGATCTGGTTGGGCAGTCTCATGGCCAGCATGGCCTTGGGCTTCCTCGTCGTGGGCGGGATATACCTTCTGGTCTTCCTGGCCTTCTGGTTCATATGGCGTGGGGGCATGAAGGACCGCTTTAGGCTCAACATCATCAACTCCTTCTACGATGACAAGGACTGACCGCTTCGAGAGCATCGGTGCCTTCCTTGCTGAGAAAGCGCGGATGCAGGAAAAACGCGACCTCCACAAGGAACGCATCGCACAGCATTGGCAGGCGCTCAAGAACAAGGAGGTCCGGAAGAATCTGGCAGCGAATGCCGTTGAGGACCTGCTGAGCCTGTGGAAGCCCACGCGGATCATCAGTTCGCTCTTCAACATGGGTTCCTTGGGGACCTCCTTGGGCATGGCCTTCGGCGCTGGCAAAAGCGGTTGGCCCAAGCGGGCCGGATTGTTCGCGCTGGGACTCTTCGCGCCCAAGCTGATCCAGCGCATCGAAAGCATCAGTCTGGAGGACATCACCCGTGAGGTCGGGGTGAGCGTGGACCGTATTCTTGACCATCTTCGCTCCCGTAAGCAGGCCCGTGCCGCGCAAACGGAAGCGAATGACGAGGACGACTGAAGAACTCCCGGGCCATCAGCGCCGTGCTTCTCCCGATGGATTGACCCGCTACGTGCTGGTCCTTGCGGCGGGGATCGGCACCACCGTCATCCTCTATTGCGCAAAGGACCTTTTCATCCTCGCATTCATTTCGGGGATCTTCGCATTCCTGCTGCATCCGCTGGTGCACAAACTCGAATCGCTGCATTTCCCCACATGGGCAGCCGCCACGGTGAGCTGCCTGCTGACGGCCGCTGTGGTCCTGTGCGCCTTTTTCTTCCTCGGTTGGCAGTATGCGCATTTCGGCGAGGACCTCCCTGAGCTGAAGACGCTGTTGATCGAAAAGATCGATCATGCGCAACGCTATTTTGAAAGCCGCACCCACATCAGCCAAAGCGCGCAGACGGCCTGGATGAAACAGGAGGTGGCCGGTCTGGCGGACAGCGCCGGCGCCGTGATGGTCACTCTTTTCTCCACCACGGGCGCGGCATTGGCGACGATCATCCTTATCCCCATCTTCACCTTCTTCCTGCTCCTGTTGAAGGGCAAATTCCGGATCTTCTTCGAGCGCCTCTCCACCCGCGATGGCGTGGTGCTGAAGGTGGTGCAGAGCATCTCCGTGCTGTCGCGCAAATGGCTGAAGGGCGTGCTCACGGTGATGCTCGTGCTCTCGGTGCTCAACTCCGTCGGCTTCCTGCTGCTGGGACTGAAATACGCGGTGCTGTTGGGCGTCACAGCCGCTGTGCTGAACGTGATCCCCTACATCGGTCCGTGGATCGGTGCGTTGATGCCGATCACCATCGCACTGCTGACGAAGGATTCCGCGATGTACGCGGTGGGCGCGGCAGGGGTGATCCTCATCACGCAGTTCATCGACAACAATTTCGTGACGCCGAAGGTGATGGGCTCCAGCGTGAGCATCAATCCGTTGGCAAGCATTGTGGCGCTGTTGGCGGGCGGCATGCTCTGGGGCGTGGTGGGGCTGATCCTTGCCATTCCGATCACCGGCATGCTGAAGCTGGTGTTCGACGAGATCCCCGAGATGCAGCCGTGGGGCTTCCTGCTGGGCGAGGAGAAGACCTTCCCGGAAAGCCAACGGATACAAATGCCCTTTGCGCGTAGGAAGCCGAGGACCGCGGAGGGCGGACCAATTTCCTGAGGACGCTTTCGTAGGCGGCCGTCATCTACATTTGGGTTCATGGGATATCGCACATTCCTTCCGATCCTCCTTATGTCCGCATCCGCACCAGCACTGGCGCAGACCGACATGAGCGTCTTTTCCACCACCGGACGCGGCGCCGCCATGACCTTCGTCACGGACTACCAGGCCATCGGCATCAACCCGGCGAACCTCGGCTGGGCCGGTCGATGGCCGAAGAAGAAAGTGTTCGTCGGCTTTGCCGAAGCCTCGGTCTCCGCCTACTCGGAAGCGTTCACCCGTGCCGACCTGCGAGCGAGCGTTCTCGGGAATCTCACCCATCTCACCTACGACGAGAAGATCGACGCCGCAAAGGAGATCGCCAATACGGACTTCACGCTGAATGTCGATGCCATGAGCTTCGGCGCAGCGTACCGCACGGATGCCTTCGGCGGTCTCGGATTCCAGATCAAGGACCACGCGCAATGGAATTCCAATTTCAACTCCGTGACGTCGGACCTGCTCTTCCGCGGTTCCACCTCCAGCTATTTCGACCAAGTGGTACTGGCCAATGGCGACACGATCCCGAACACCGGCGGCTTTTCCCAAGCGACCATTGACCAGATCATTCAGGGAATACGGGAGGATGACCCGCTCACCTTGTCCACCTTGTTGGAAGGGACGCGCATCTCCTTCAACTGGTATCGCGAGTACAACATGTCCTATGGCCGCAGCATCATCCACAACGACGGCCTCGACCTCTATGCGGGTGTCGGGGTGAAATACTTGGCGGGCATCGGCATCATCGATGTGTCGTCCGGCGGCAACGGAAAGCTCACTGCCTTTTCCGCGCTCTCGCCCTTCTTCGACCTCGACTACGGCACGGCCAGTCTTTCAACGAATGCCGTTACTGTGAACAACGGGATCTTTCCCAAGCCGGTGGGCAACGGCTACGGACTGGACTTTGGACTGAGCGCCATCATAAAGGACAAGTGGAAGGTCGGCGCATCGGTGACAAACCTCGGCTCGATCACCTGGAAAGGAAACGTGTATTCAGCCAATGACGCTTTGCTCACCGACCTCTCCTCCAGCGGCATCGACACCTACAACGTACTGGACGGCATCGATCAATTCGTCTCCGAGGATGGCGCGCTGAAATGGGAGGGCGAATCCAAACGTACCGTGCCGTTGGCCGCGAACATGCGCCTGGGAGCGGGCATGCTCCTCGGCCATATCGCTGAATTGGGCGTTGACGTGGTGCTCCCCCTGAATGATGAACCGGGCTGCTACAACAAGGCGGTGATCGGCGTCGGAGGCGACCTGCGTCCATTGACATGGCTGCAACTCAGCGCAGGTGTCGTTACCGGCGGCGATGCCGACACCAAACTCCCGGTGGGCATCACCTTCGACGTGGCCAACGGCACGTGGGAATTCGGTGTGGCCTCGCGGGATGCCCTTGTCTTTTTCACGCAGAACTCCCCCACAGTCTCAGCGTGCCTCGGCTTCCTGCGTTTCCGTTTCTGAGAAGACACTTCCCGATCAGAGCACTTGCAGCACGAGGCACTTCAGGTAGTGCGTTTCGGGAATGGCCCAGTGGATGGGATGGTCCGGCGGTTGTGATCCGCTGAAGACCTCGCGCAACTCGCGGTGCGCATCGCGTGCGGCATCGGCGATCGTCTTGCGGAAGAGCTCCGGCAGCATGTGCTGTGAGCAGGAGCAGGTCACAAGGAAACCTCCGGGAGGCAAGGCCTTCATCGCACGCAGATTGATCTCCTTGTAACCGCGCACCGCGCCGTCCAATGCCGTGCGGCTCTTGGCGAACGCGGGTGGGTCGAGTACGATCACGTCCCAACGACCGCTGTCCTTCACCGGCCCTGCGAGAAAATCGAAGACGTTGGCAGGCTTGAATTGCGCCGTCGCCTCCATGCCGTTGAGCTTCGCATTGGACTTCGCCAGCGCCACTGCCTCTTCGCTGATGTCCAGTCCCAGCACTTCGGAAGCGCCATACTTCGCCGCGTGCAGGGCGAAGCCGCCGGTGTGCGTGAAGCAGTCCAGCACACGGCTTCCCTTGGAGATGTGCTCCATCGCAGCGTGATTCAGCCGTTGATCGAGGAAATGTCCGGTCTTCTGTCCTTCGGCCACATCCACCGCGAAGCGCAGTCCGTTCTCCTCGATGGTGAGCCGCGTATCGAATTCACCGCCGATGAAGCCTTTGACCTGTGCGAGTCCTTCCTTCTCACGGACAGGCACGTCATTGCGCTCATAAATGCCGCGCGGTTTCAGCACTTCCTGCAGCGCTTGCACGATCTCCGCCTTGAAGCGGTCCATGCCCAAGGCCAGCGTTTGCAGCACGAGGATGTCGTTGAATTTGTCCACTACCAGCGCGGGCAGTCCATCCGCCTCGCCGAAGACCACACGGCAACTCTCCGGCTGCCCCAAGCGCTGACGATAGTTCCATGCAGCAGCGATCTTCCGGTGGAAGAACCCCGCATCGATCGGCTCGTCGAGGTCCTTCGTCAGCATCCGCACGCGGATCTTGCTCTTCGGATTGAAGAAGCCCTGGCCCAATGGTCCCTTTTTCACATCGAACACCTGCACGATGCCGCCGGGTTGCGGACGGCCTTCGAAACGCAGCACCTGGTTGTCATACACCCACGGATGGCCTTGGCGGATGCGCAGTCGGGTGTCATCGATGTAAAGGCGGTCGCGCATCATGCTAAGTCAGTGGAAAAAGGCCCGCGAAGGTAGGCGCGTCCGTTCGTCGCCTTCGGAAAGCAAATTGGCAGGACACAGATCCGACCAATACCGAACAAGATGCGCTCAGGAATGCGCGACCATGATGCGGACCACGCTGCCGTCCGAAGCGGAACGCAGGAGATACGCTCCCGGAGCAAGTGCATGCACATCGATCGTTGTTGCATCTGTATGGCCCATGTCGATCGTGCGCACAAGCTGGCCATCGGCCGAGATCAGTTGTAATAGCCCTTGCGGCATGCCTTCAATGTGAAGAATGTCGCTGGCGGGGTTGGGCCAAACATTCTGTTGCTCCGTCTTCCCAACAGACCGGATGCCCGTGGTATTCGGGGTGTAGACGAAGCGCACCGCGGTAGGCACGCCACCCACGGTGGTCACTTGCAGCACCGGTTCCTTCATGCCTTGCGCGATCCATTTGTATTCGATCGTCTCCGGCTCGGGGATCGCGAAACCGAGATCGAACTGATCGACGTGGACGGTGTCGGCGCGTTCGATGCGCGACTTCACGCGCAGGACCTGGAACGTGTCCGCAGGCAGATAGAGCGTGCCCCAGCCGTCAACCTCGTTGCGGCGCATCTGGCTTTGGCCGTAGTAGCCCAAGGTGGGCACGGAGATGTTGAAAGCACTGGCGGAACTGTCGATGTTGCCGTACGCCATGGGGAAGCGGTAGATGTAGTCCACCGGCGTGCGCTGCACCGAGGACGGAAGTTGATTGATGGTGGCGCCAAAACCGACGTCGCGATAGCCCGTGGAGTTGGACTTGTAGTAGTCAAAGACGTTGTCGATCGAGAAGCCCTGAAGACCGATCGAAGCGCCGCGCATGGCGAACGAGGCGAGGTAATTAGGATAGAACAGGACGTTGTTGAAGTAGAGCTGATAGAGCAATGGCGTGCTGCTGACGGTCACCATGGTATCCGCCCCGGCGCCGATGGAAGCGAGGTCGCTGAAGTCCCACACATGATCGGGCCCCGTGTCCGACATGTCCACCGTGGTGATGGCGGTGCTGTAGCGAACGGTGTCACCGGCATCAGGCATGTCTTCCAGGCCGATCGTGATCTGCGCCTCCGATACCCCGATACTGAGGCAAAGACCGAAGGCTGCCAACGGGCGAATGAAGGATCCCATGGGCCGAAACTACGGTCGTTGCCGAAGGGAAACAATGCCTACGGGCCAATGGTCTTCCGCTCAAGCGATGAAGACCTCGGCCAATGCATTCAGGTCGATGCCGCCGAAGTTACCGCTGCTCATCATCAGCAGCACACCCTCACTTCCCATGTTCTCGCGCACCGCGCCCATCAAGGCGACAGGATCGGTGAGGACGCGCAGGTCCTTCCGGGCGAAGGCGCTGCGAATTCGTTCCACGGGAACCGGAGGCAAGCGCTTCATCTGTACCGCATGCGGATCGTAGAATACCAACGCGGTGTCGGCCGCATCCATGCAGCCCGCGTACTGGTCGAGGAAATTATCGCTGAGACTGCTGAAGGTGTGGAGTTCCATGCAGGCGATCAGCTTGCGGTCGGGGAATTGCTCGCGGACCGCGTCCACCGTGGCTTTCAGCTTGCTGGGCGAATGGGCGAAATCCTTGAAGACCACCTTGCCGCCGTGTTCCGCCAGCTTCTCCAAGCGCTTCGCGGCGCCGGTGAAGGACGTGATCGCAGCGTAGAATTCACGGTCCCCGATGCCGAGTTGGTGGCAGACGTGGCGCGCGCCTTCGAGGTTCATCAGGTTGTGCTGGCCGAAGACATTCAGCCGTACTTCGCCCTGCGCGGTTTGCAGGAATGTCACGCCGTCACGGATCTCGTGCGGCGGAATGCCATAGGGCACTTGCACCACGTCCTCCCTACCCTGTTTCTCTTCGGCCAAGCGTTTCACCACGGGGTCCTCCGCGCAGTATATCAGTTTGCCGCCCGGCTCGATCAGGTCGATGAAGATGGCGAACTGCTGCACATAGCTCTCGAAGGTGGTGAAGACATTGATGTGGTCCCACGCGATGCCACTGATCAGCGCGATGTCGGGCTTGTAGAGGTGGAACTTCGGAACGGGCTCCAGAGTGGACGCGAGGTATTCGTCGCCCTCGATCACCGCCACCTTGCTCTTCGCGCTAAGCCGCACCATGCAGTCGAAGCCCTCGAGCTGCGCGCCGACGAGGTAGTCGAAGTCGGTGCCTGCCGTGCGCAGCACATGCACGATCATCGAGGTGATGGTGGTCTTGCCGTGGCTGCCGCCGATCACCACGCGCGTCTTGTCCTTGGTCTGCTCGTGGAAGTAGGCCGGGTAGCTGAACACCGGGATGCCGAGTTCCTGCGCGCGCAGCAGCTCGGGATTGTCCGCCCGCGCGTGCATGCCGAGGATCACCGCGTCGATCGTCTTCGTGATGTCCTCCGGATGCCAGCCCATCTGTTCCGGCAGCAGACCCAGATTGCCCAAGCGGCTGCGGCTCGGCTCGAAGACCTCGTCGTCACTGCCTGAAACCTCAAAGCCCTGTTGGTGCAAGGCGATGGCGAGGTTGTGCATGGCACTGCCGCCGATGGCTATGAAGTGGACACGTTTCATGGTGCTGCAAATGTGCCAACGGGAAGTGTTGCGAGCGTTAACGCACGTATCAAGTATTCACGTTGTGATGTGAGCGGCGGAACAGTACGAGCCTACTGCACAATGACCTTCGTGCGCGTACCGTCCACATCCAGCACATAGAGACCCGGCACGGCATTCGGAACCTGAATGGTTGTGCTTTCCGTGGTGGTCTTGCCGACCAAGATCACGATCCCACGTGCATCTGTCAGCTGATAGGTCTTATTCGGCGCAGCATGGTCAATGACGAAAGTTCCAGTGGACGGGTTGGGATGAACCTGTGGCCTAGGCCGTTGTAGTTCTTGGATATCGAACGGGTTATCGGTACATATATCGTATTGGACCGAGTCGGCATCCATATACCATCCGCAGAATGTGTGTAACGCGGAAGGTCCACATTCGCAGTCACCGGTGAATTGCCACATCAATCCACGCGTACTTCCCATCCCAGCGATCCACTGCTCACCATCGGTCAGGTTGAAGCGACGCCGAGGCCGGTCGCTCAAGTAGACGGTATCGATCGACAGAACCACCTCGACACCGGGATATCCTCCACTATAGGCAGTATCCCCGACTTGCAGGTTGAAATCGTAGAGCAATCGGCTCAACGTATCAGTGAAGTATCTGCCAAGGGCATTTTCCACTATCGGGCGAAAGTACACGCGACCCGAATCCACCGCGATGCGGCCTTGGGGAATGTAGGTAGTACCAGCATTTGGCTCCTGATATATGGTTCCCCAAGACAAGCCATCCTGTTCGAACGAAGGTTCCGCCCTGTACATGGCATATTGTGTCACATTCCATGGGCCTCCGATCCCGTCCACGTAATAATCGGTCCATTCCCAGTAACCTGAAAAATCCGCCCATCCACCTGATCCATTCGGGAAGATCGTATCGTTCTGGGCAGCAGCCCGGCCCACCACCAGCAACAGAATTGTGAGGATGACTGAGCGCATGATGCTGACAAGATAAGCCATCTTCGCCCCGCAGCCTTCGCCCATGGCTTCGGCAGCACAAGCAATGAAACGCATCGGCCTCTTAAGCGATACCCACGGCTGGCTGGACCCGCGGCTGCGCGAACACTTCGCGCAATGCGATGAGATCTGGCATGCGGGCGACATCGGTGGAAAGGCCGTGACCGATGAGTTGCAACAGTGGAAACCGCTGCGCGCGATCCATGGCAACATCGACGATGCGAAAATGCGCTTGGAATTCCCCGCTGACCAGCACTTCACCATCGAAGGTGTGCGCGTGTGGATGACACACATCGGCGGTCGGCCTCCGCGCTACGACCCGGGCGTGCGGGAGGAACTGAAGCGCGATCCGCCCACGCTCTTCATCTGCGGCCACTCACACATCTGCATGGTGAAGTTCGACGAGGCGTTGAAGATGCTCTACATGAACCCCGGCGCCACCGGCAGGCACGGCTGGCACAAGGTGCGCACGGCGCTGCGCTTCACCATCGATGGACCGAAGTTGAAAGACCTGGAAGTGATCGAACTTGGGCTGCGGGGAGGCCCGGGACCAGTTGTCAGTTCTTAGTTGTCAGTTGTCCGGCGTGGCCGCGACGGCTTCGCGCATAGCAATCCAGCCTGACAACTGATAACGGACAACTAGCAACTATCTCAATCGGTCCGCGCTTCGCACCAGCGCCTCATCCTCACGGATACCACGCACGGCCATGGAGACCAGCACTATCATCACCAAAGGCAGCACCTCCGAGAACCCGAAATGCTCTTCCACCAGACCGCCTTGGTCCAGATAGGCCTTCACGGAAGTGCCGGTGATATAGAGGTAGACCGAAACGGCGACGAGCAACAAGTTCACTGTGCGCACCACGGTGATCTGCCGCTGGCGGTTCTTGTAGAGAAAGATCGCCACCATCAGCATCACGGCAAGGAAGCCGATCACGATGAAGAAAGGCACTTTCAGGTCGGCGCCCAACACGGGCGTGCCATCGGCCATGAAGAGCCCAGTGGTGCGGAAGGACCAGCTCTTGTCACCGCGCGTGAACGTGGCCACGGGGAAGAAGAAGGTGAGCGCCCCGCAGATGGCGGCCAGCAGCAGAAAAAGGGACTGTTTGCGTTGCAGCATGAAGGTGCGTTGTGGTGCGCGAAGATCGCCCGCCGCGGTGGCTCCATGAAAAAAATTGGACGCGTGTTGCTGGATCCCTATCATTGCAGCGTCTTTCCCGCTGGCGCCGATACCTGTCAGCCCCCCTATCCCGATCGACAAGCCTGAGTTTTTTCCTTAAGCCCCGTGGCCTTCTGCGGCACGCGCCGCTACTTTCCATCGAACCCGTATTCCATGTACGACCAGAATGCCCTGGCATCCATGAAGCTCACCGAGCTGAAGGAGATCGCCAAGCAACTCAAGATCAAAAAGATCGAGACCCTCAAGAAGCAGGACCTCATCGTGAAGATCCTCGAGGTCTCCAAGCCCAGCGACCACCGCGACACCGATGCCATCGCAGCGATGGCCATCGCCGATGAGGCACCGGACCCCGAGCCGGACCCCGTTCCCGACGAGGATGATGACGACGATGAAGATGAGGAGGAGGACGATGACGACGATGATGATGACGACGACGAAGAGGAGGAGGACGATGCGAACGGCCCCGAGGCAGTGAAGAGCGAAGACGAGGACCGCCGGCCAAAACACACTGCTCCCGCCGCGGAAACGCCCGCAGCATCCAACGGCGACCGCGAAGAGCGTCAGCAGACCCGCCGCGACGAACGCCCGAACGACCAGAACGACCGCTTCGATCCCCGCGACCGCCAGCAGCGCCGCGGACGCCGGCCACGCGTCGAGGCCGACCGACAGAACAAATCCGAAGAAGGATCCGCTGAAGGACAGAACGCAGCCGCTTCCCCAAGCGCGGAACAGCCCGCGCAGAAAGAAGGCGGCAACGACCAGAACCGTGGTCCCCGCGACGGACGCGAAGATCAGCGCCAACCGCGCGAGCAGAACCAACAAGGTCAGCAAGGACGTGATCAGCAGCGCAACGACCAGCGCAATGATCAACGCGGGCCGAATGAACAGCGAAACGATCCGAACCGCGATGCACAGCGCGATGCGCAACGTGAGCAGCAGCGCCGCAACGATCAGCAGCGCAATCAACAACAGCAACAGCAGCAACAGCTTCCTGCCAGCTTCGATGCCTTTATCGAGACGGACGGCGTGCTGGAGATCATGCCCGAGGGCTATGGATTCCTCCGCAGCAGCGATTACAATTATTTGCCTTCACCGGATGATGTCTATGTGACGCAGCAACAGATCAAGCAGGCCGGCCTCAAGATGGGCGATACCGTCCACGGCTATGTGCGCCCGCCGCGTGATCAGGACAAATTCTTCCCGCTGGTCAAGGTGGAGAGCATCAACGGCCGCGATCCCGAATGGGCGCGCGACCGTGTGCCGTTCAAGTTCCTCACCCCGCTCTTCCCGGACGAAAAGTTCGACCTCACCACCAAAGGCGGCAACATCAGCACCCGTGTACTGGACCTCTTCGCCCCCATCGGCAAAGGCCAACGCGGTCTCATCGTTGCGCAGCCGAAGACCGGTAAGACGATCCTGCTGAAGGACGTGGCCAACGCCATCGCGGCCAACCATCCGGAGGTCTACCTCATCGTGCTGCTTATCGACGAGCGGCCCGAGGAAGTGACCGACATGCAGCGCAGCGTGAAGGCCGAAGTGATCGCAAGCACCTTCGACGAACCCGCCACGCGCCACGTCGCCGTGGCCACCATGGTGCTGGAGAAAGCGAAGTGCCTTACCGAATGCGGACACGACGTGGTGATCCTGCTGGATTCCATCACACGCCTCGCCCGCGCCTACAACACCGTGCAGCCCGCCAGCGGAAAGATCCTCTCCGGCGGCGTGGACGCCAATGCACTGCAAAAGCCCAAGCGTTTCTTCGGCGCTGCGCGGAAGATCGAGAACGGCGGATCGCTCACCATCCTCGCAACCGCGCTCACCGAGACGGGCAGCAAGATGGACGAGGTGATCTTCGAGGAATTCAAGGGCACCGGCAACATGGAGCTCCAGCTCGACCGGAAGATCAGCAACCGCCGCATCTTCCCGTCCATCGACATCCTTGCCAGCGGCACGCGCCGCGACGATCTGCTTCACCACAAGGACGTGCTGCAGCGCACGTGGATCCTGCGCAAACACTTGGCCGATATGACGCCAGTGGAAGCGATGGAATTCGTGAAGGGCCGCATGGAAGGCACCAAGAGCAACGAGGAATTCCTCGTCTCGATGAACGGTTGATCGGCCGATGTCCGGCACCGCGCTCACCCTGCTGCTGGCCCTCCTCGCGATGGTGCTGCGGACCGCGCTGTTCTACGCGGGCGTGGAAATAGCTCCGTTCCATTTCGCACTGGTGCATCTTCTCTTTCTTGTGCTGGCCACCTGGTTCAGTGGTTACTTCCTGTTGGGCCGCGATCCTTCGCGCGGCTTCGGTGAACTGCTGCGCGCCGGCTTCCAATCCGCCATGGTGTATGCGCTGCTGCTGGCGCTCTTCACCTGGTTCTTCTACTCCGAGATCGATCCGAACGCCTTCGTTGCCTACAACCAGCGGCTCATCGAGGGACTGGTGAAGCAAGGCCATCCGCTGGATGTGGCCACGCAGAAGGTGACCGCGCTCTACAACGCAGGCAACTACACCGCGCTGACCTTCTTCGGCCTGCTGATGAGCGGCGCGTTGAACGCCGTGTTCTTCGGCCTCATACACGACAAGGTGTTGCGGCGGTTCCGGGGTTGAGCAGTGCTTAGTTGTCAGTTGTCCGTTGTCAGGCATTCCGTGCGACAACGTACCGAGAGCCTTTCGCGAATATCTTGCGCTGGCTTCCTCATTTCTTGAACCGTTCGATCGATCACCATGAACTGGCCCGCGTTATCCTACGAGAAAGGCAAGGCGACCTACGAGACCATGCAGCTGTGGACGCAGATCATGGGCAAGATCAAATTGGCGAAGCTGCCGTGGATCAATCACTCGTGGCACATTACGTTGCTGGTGACGCCGGAAGGTTTGACGACCGGCGACATCCCCGACGGAAGCACGCACTTCCGCATCGACCTCGACCTGCTCCAGCACAAGCTGCGCATCAGCACGAACACTGGTCAGGAACGATCCTTCGAACTGCACAACACCTCGGTCGCGACGTTCTATCGGAAAGTGATGTCCATCTTGGAGGAATTGAAGATCTCGGTCCACATACGCACCACGCCCAACGAACTCGTGGACCCGATCCCCTTCGACCAGGATGAGCAGCACGCGACCTACGATGCCGAACTGGCCAGCGACCTCCACTGCGCACTGCTGAATGCCAACGCGCTCTTCACGCAGTTCCGCTCGGATTTCATCGGCAAGTGCAGCCCGGTGCATTTTTTCTGGGGCAGCTTCGATCTGGCCGTGTCACGCTTCTCGGGCCGCAAAGCACCTACGCATCCGGGCGGCGTCCCGAACCTGCCGGACCGCGTGGCGCGCGAGGCCTATTCGCATGAAGTGAGCAGTTGCGGTTTCTGGCCCGGCAATGAGATGCTGCCCGAGGCCGCCTTCTACAGTTACATCTATCCTGCACCGGAAGGCTACGCCGATGCGGTGGTGAGACCGAAGGAGGCCTACTTCCACCAGACCTTGGGCGAATACATTCTCCCTTACGAGGCGGTGCGCAAAGCCACGGATCCATCGGCCGCAGTACTGGCCTTCATCAACAGCACCTACGATGCGGCGGCACGCTTGGCGGATTGGGACCGCAGCGCGTTGGAGAAGGGGGAGCTTGCGTTTCCGGGGTGAAGGAACACCGGCTGCGACACCCTTCGGGGTCGTTTCAACATTTCATTTTTTCCTATACGCTTTGACCCCTGCGGGGTCGGAACCCTTGTCATTACTCGGAGTCCGACCCTGAAGGGGTCGTAGCCTATAGATTTTCATGAATAAGGGATCCGACCCCGAAGGGTATCGCAGCCGAAGGGGCATATGATCTCGGATCTTTCGCAAAAGCGGTGATCTTCTTCACGCGCGAAAAGGCGTTCGGCACAACGCAGGATATTGCTCTTTGCGCCGACGATCGCACCGTCCTATGATCCCGTTACCTCGCACGTAACGATCATTAGCAGCACTGTTCCTCGTGAAGCGCCGGATGCGCTGGGGCGGGCGATTACCTTCGCCCCCTTCACGCCGGATCCTCTTCGGGACGGCGCACGAAGAGCATGCGCGCATTGATCAGCAAAGAGATACGGGGCTTCCTGGGTTCGCTCATCGGGCAGATCGTGGTCGTCGTCTTCCTGCTCATCACCGGCCTCTTCCTTTGGGTCTTTCCGAACAACATCCTCGATGCGGGCTATGCCGACCTCGGCACCCTGTTCTACATCGCGCCGTGGGTCTTTCTTTTTCTCGTTCCGGCAGTGACGATGCGCAGCTTCAGCGAGGAGCGGCGCACGGGCACTATTGAATTGCTCCTCACCAAGCCCATCACGGAGCTGCGGCTGGTACTGGCGAAATACCTCGCCGCTGTGGTGCTGGTGCTGTTGGCGTTGGTGCCCACGCTGGTCTACTGGTGGAGCATCGGCACGCTGGCGGTGCCCGCGTGGAACATCGACAGCGGCGGCATCTGGGGCAGCTACATCGGGCTGTTCTTTCTCGCATCCTGCTTCACGGCCATCGGCATCTTCGCTTCATCGCTCACCGAAAGCCAGATCATCGCCTTCCTCATCGCGGTCTTCCTCTGCTTCATCGTCTTCATCGGCTTCGACCAGTTGGCCACCTTCGATGCGTTCGGCGCGCTGCAAGGGCCCATCCAGGCCATCGGCATCCAGCAGCATTATGACAGCATGAGCCGTGGGGTGATCGACCTGCGCGACGTACTCTACTTCCTCGGCGTCAACGCGGTCTTCCTGCTGGCCACGCGCACCGTCATCCAAAGCCGTACCTGGTGATGCGCATCACGAAACACGCCACCCGCCGCGCAGCAGGGCTGATGGAACTCGGCATCGGCATCGCGTGCGTGCTGCTGGCGATCTTCATCTCGTCCTTCATCCGCGTGCGCGCCGACCTCACCACGGAGAAGCGCTACACGCTCACCGAAGCCACGAAGAATCTCGTGGACAGCCTGAAGGACGTGGTCTTCGTGAAAGTCTACCTCAGCGGCGACCTGCCGGCGGACCTGCAGCACCTGAGCACCGGCATGCGTGATCTGCTCGACGAGATGCGCGTGCGCAATCCCTCGGAACTGCAGTACGAATTCGTGGACCCGAGCGCGAGCGCCAACCAGAAGACGCGCAACAAGGTCTATGAACAACTTCAGAAGGAAGGACTGCAGTACACCAGCATCCGCACGCAGGACAAGGGCGCGCAGAGCGAGGTGATCGTTTGGCCCGGCGCCATCATCACGTACAAAGGCAAGAGCATTCCGGTGCAACTGCTGAAGTCGCAGATGGTGAAGACCGACGCGGATGCTGTGAACCTTTCGCTGAACAGCCTGGAATATGAGGTGGCCAGTACGATCCGCCAGATCACCGATCCATACCGCCCGCGCGTGGCCTTCATCGAAGGTCAAGGCGAGCTGGGAGATCTCGCCGTGCAGGACCTCACCAATGCGTTGAGCGACCAGTACACGGTGAGCCGCGTGCGCCTGGATGGCAAGATCGACGCACTGAGCGTGAAGTCGACCGGCGGCCCTTGGCGCGCGAACCAATACGAGGCCATCATCATCGCCAAGCCGGACAGCGCCTTCTCGCAGAAGGACCAGTTCATCATCGACCAGTTCATCATGAACGGTGGCAAAGTGCTCTGGGCCGTGGATGCGATGGACCCGCACTTGGACAGCCTGCGCACTAACCAGTTCTCGATGGCCACGCCCTATGACCTGGGCATCGATGAGATGCTCTTCGCATACGGCGTGCGCATCAACAAGAACATACTGCTGGACCATCAGTGCGCGCCTATCCAGTTCTACTCCCATCCTTACGGCGATCAGCCCAAGCTGGAGACGCGGCCCTTTCCTTTCGAGCCGCTGGTGCTGGCACATGGGAACCACCCGATCGTCAATAACATCGATCCGGTGCACCTGAAGTTCACCAGCAGCATCGACACCATCGCATTGGACAGCGCGCACAGCACCATCCTGCTCACCACCTCGCGCTATACACGGATATTGCGCAATCCCGTGCGCGTGAGCTTGGCCGTGGTGGACATGGACCTGCAATTGGAGCGCAACAATAACCCTTACCAGAACGTGGCGGTGCTGGAGCAGGGGAAATTCCGCTCCGCCTTCGCGGACCGCCTGGTGATGCCGGACAGCGTGTTGAAGGCCATCGGCTACCGCGAATGGAGCCGCCCCACCGCGCAGCTCGTCGTCAGCGACGGTGACGCCATCGCGAACCCGGTGGACGTGGAGAAGCACACCTTCTATCCCCTTGGCTACGAGGTGGCGGCACGTGCCAAGCTCTGGGGCAACCGCGAGTTCTTTCTCAACGCGATGAACTATCTGCTGGACGATAAGAGTCTGATCAGCATCCGCTCACGCACCATCACGCTGCACCAGCTCGATCCGCAGCGCATCCAAACGCAACGCACCACCATCCAGGCGACCAATGTGCTGTTGCCCATATTGATCGGCCTCCTCGGTGGGGTCGGCTTTTATCTGCTTCGCCGGCGGCGCTATGCCGGAACGAAATGAAGAAACGCTGGCCCCTCCTAGTCGTCTTCCTCGCATTGGCCGCATTGGCCTTCTGGCTCTGGCGCACCAATACCGGCAACACGCTCGCGGGCCCGTTGACGGATTTTGCAGTCCCCGATACTGCTGCGGTGAACCGCATCTTCATCGCCCAGAAGAATGGCGCAACAGTGGACCTCCGCAGGACCGAAGGCGGCTGGACCGCTGATGGCATTCCGGCGAAAAACTTCCAAGTGGACATCCTGCTGCAGACCTTCAAACTGGTGGAACTCCGGGCGCCAGTGCCAAAGTCCGGTCAAGAGAACGTGCTGCGCGTGATGGCGGGCATGGCCACGAAAGTGGAGATCTACCAAGGCGGAAAGAAACCCATGAAGATCTGGTGGGTGGGCCAAAGCACGCAGGACCATTACGGCACCTACATGGTACTGGAGATCCCCGGCAAGGGCCGAAGCAGCGTGCCTTACGTAATGGGAATGACCAGCTTTACCGGTGTGCTCAACACCCGTTTCACGGCCGACATGGCTACTTGGCGCAGCACTGAAGTGACGAAATATCCGGACCTCACCAAGGTGACGAGCGTACGTGTGGACAATCCAACGGATAGCGCTACAAGCTTCACTATTACCTATGCCGGTGGCAATGATCTGAAGCTCCTGAACAGCCGCGGCGTTTCAGTACCGATGGACTCGGCTAGAGTGAAGGACGTGCTGCTGTACGTGCGGGCATCGAATTATGAGTACATCGAGGATCAGATAGACAAGACCCGACGGGATTCCGTTTTGGCCAGCACTCCCTGGCACATCCTCACCATCACCACCGATGAAGGCGTGCAGCGCGTGCCCTTCTGGCGAAAACCTCCGCCCACCGCCGAGCAGAACCTGGAGCATCAGCCACTCTTTAGTGACCAGGACCGCATGTTCGCTCTGCTGAACGACACCACGCTGGTAGTGGTGCAGCGCCAGTGGTTCGACTTCATGACGCCAAGCCTTGAGGACCTGCGGGCGAAGAAGGCGGCGAAGTAGCACTCCTCCTGGAGAAACCAGCGATGTCATTAGGTCGCCGGAATGTGGATAAAGCCGCGTCCGTGTTGATAACCCATGCCAAGGCAGAGGCGGGGCCTCGGATATATTTGCGGGCCGACCGCGGGCATTGGATTCCCGTGCGTCCGGCGATCACCGAAAACAGATCCCATCCCGGATGAAATTCATTGTGTCCAGCAGCGCATTGCTCAAGCAACTGCAGAGCCTCCAAGGCGTGCTCGCCAGCAGCAACACCCTGCCTATCCTCGACAACTTTCTCTTCGAGATCAACGCGAAGGAACTCACGGTGACCGCCAGCGACCTGGAGACCACCATCACCGCCACCATGGCCGTTGAAGCCAAGGACAAAGGCAGCGTGGCCATCCCCGCCCGCCTTCTGTTGGACACCTTGAAGGCCTTCCCCGAGCAACCCCTCACCTTCAGCGTTGACGGCAAGCACTTCGGCATCGAGATCAGCAGCGACCAAGGGAAGTACAAGATGACCGGCTTCAGCGGCGCGGAATTCCCCAAAAGCCCGGTGCTGGAGGAGCCTTCCACTTTCACCCTCCCCGCCGGCACCCTCGCCACGGCCATCAACAAGACCATCTTTGCCACCGGCAACGACGACCTGCGCCCGGTGATGAGCGGCATCTTCTTCGAGCTCTCCGACGACGCCGTGCGCTTCGTGGCCACCGACGCCCACAAGCTGGTGCGTTATACCCGCAGTGACATCAAGGCGCCGAAGACCGCCAGCTTCATCGTGCCGAAGAAGCCCTTGAACCTGCTGAAGAATTCGCTCAACGGCACCAACGCCGAAGTGACCGTGGAATTCAACGAGAACAACGCCTCCTTCACCTTCGACAACGTGCGCGTGGTGTGCCGCCTGATCGACGGCAAGTACCCCAACTACGAAGCGGTGATCCCCAAGCAGAATCCGAACAAGCTCACCATCGACCGCCAGGGATTCCTCAATTCCATCCGCCGCGTGGCGCTCTTCAGCAACAAGACCACGCACCAGGTGCGCATGAACATCGCGGGCAGCCAGCTCGCGGTGAGCGCCGAGGACCTCGATTTCGCCAACGAGGCGAATGAGAAACTCACCTGCGGCTACGAGGGCGAGGACATGACGATCGGCTTCAACTCCCGCTTCCTCATGGACATGCTGACCAACCTGGACAGCGAGCATGTGGTGATGGAGATGAGCGCGCCGAACCGCGCGGGCATCCTCGTCCCCAGCGAAGGCAGCGAGCACGGCGAAGATGTGCTGATGCTGGTGATGCCGGTGATGCTCAACAACTGATCGGCACGGCCTTCGCACGGGCGGCAACCATGAAGAACCTCAAGTTCCCCCTGATGGTACTCGCCTTGGGCATCATGCTCAGCGCGAGCAAGTGCTCCAGTACCAGTGACATGCCCGCCGACGCAATGGCCGCCTTGAAGCAAGGAGGCAGGTGGACCTTGTCCACCTTGAAAGGAAAGGAGGTCCAGCTGCCCGAGGGCATGGAGGAGACGCCTTACATCGCGGTGGACAGTATCACTGGACGGCTTTCGGGTTTCGCAGGTTGCAACCGCATGATGGGCACGGTGGAGATCAAAGGCGATTCCATCTCCTTTCCTGGCTTGGCATCCACGCGCATGTATTGCGAAGGCCGCCAACAACTGGAGGACAGCTTCATGTCCGCGCTGCGCGATGCGTCCACCTTCAAGTTGAAGGACGGCCACCTCACTCTGCTCAAAGCAGGCCAAGAGCTGGCGGTGCTGCAGCATGAGAAGTAGGCTGCGCTGATCAGAAGATCAAGCAATTAGACGATCAGAAGATCGCTTGGCCGGTTGTCATTTCGAGCGGTAGTCGAGAAACGACAACACGCTCTTTATCTAATTGGACTTCAATTTCTGGTAGTCCCTTCTCGACTAGCGCTCGAAGTGACAGGACGTTTTAAGTTGGCTGATGATCCGTGCTGCGGGCGCCAAAACGCTCGCTGCCGCCCTCACTTCCCGAAGGCATAGCTCAACCCAGCGGACGGACACAGGTCCCAGACCTGAACGCCCTTGGTACCCGAGAGGATCGAGTTGAAGGAGCGGGAAGCGCGGATGCCTAGGTCAAGGCCAAAGTTCTTGCCGAGCGGGGCCGTGTAGTGCATCTGCGCCGTGAGAGCCACCAGCGTGTTGGCGAGCAGGTCATCGGCCGGACCATCCACTACCTTTTCGCCGGACGGGCCACCCGGATACATGCTCCACGACTTTCGGTGGCCGCTCATGTGGGAATCCAGGAGGAAGCAGAACGAGGGTCCCACGGAAAAGTGCAAATGGCCATTTGCCGAAAGGGCCCACCACGGCGCGAGATGCAACTCAACAGCGTTGGTCGTCAAGGCAAGGATCTCATTCGCACCGCTGCCCAATCCGCCTTGATAGTCGGACATGGTGAAGTCCCGGTGCTGAAAGCTGCCCTCAAGCAGAAAGCCCGAGTGCGCATCCGTCTTGTTCTTCCACGGGACACAGAATGTGGCTCCGACATTGCAGCCATTCCATCCACCCTGCAGCTCCGCCGTAGCATCCGGATCATCCACCACCACTTCATAACCTACGGACACGGGGCCTCCATACAGCAAGAGTGAACTCTGCGCGGAGAGTGAAGCCGCAACGCTGAATGCGGTGGTAAGCAGCACGATACGTTGGGCGGGCATGGAAAAGGCGTTTGTGAGATAACGAGAGGCAAGCGGTGGTGTTGCCGGGAAGTTCACCATTCAAGTTTACGCAAGCCGCAGCGATCGTGGTATGCACGGTGTGATCCGCCAGAACAAGATCGCTTCACCGAGACGGTTCGCGATGACGGAACCAAAAGCACGTCATTGCGAGCCCGCTTTTGGGCGAAGCGATCTTGTCAACGTGTGCGAGCTGGGAATGTGCGGACGTGACCCGTGCCGCGGGCGCCAAAACGAGATCGCTTCACCGAGGCGGTTCGCGATGACGGTGTGTGGTATGATCGTCTGATCACTACTCCCACGGATAGGTGCTGCTCGTCCGCGAAGGATCATACATCGGGTTCGGCGGTAGTTCCGGTCGGATGCTCGGTGTCGTGGGCTGCTCATCGCCGGGATCATGTCCCTCCAATTCATTGGGTCCGTCGTCTTCTTCCGGTTCTTCTACATCGATGCGCGGTGGCGGCACATGCGCGGGTGGCACGGCGCGATACCACCAGGCCATCAGCGTTCCCACCAGGCCACCGAAAAGGTGACTTTCCCAACTGATGCCGGGTTCAAGCGGCAACACGCCCCAAACCATGCTGCCATAGAGAAAGACCACGATGAGCGAGACCGCCATCAACGCGATCCGCCTGCGGAATAGGCCGCTGAAGAAGAGGAAACCGGCCAGCGAGTAGACCATGCCGCTAGCACCGATGTGATGACTCTCCCTGCCCATGGCCCACACCCATAGCCCCGTAACGAACCAACTCACCAGCACCACGCGCCCGGTGGCCTTGGGATAGAAGTAGACCGTGAGCCAGCCCAATACCAACAGAGGCGCACTGTTGCTGATCAAATGCTTGATGCCACCGTGGATGAAGGGCGAGAATACGATGCCGCGCAACCCGATCAGCGTGCGCGGAAGAATGCCGAAGCGCGCCAGCCCGAGGTGATACACCATGTCAAAGGCCAGCACCACCCACATGAAGGCGAGCACCAAGGCCGGTGGCCATAGCGCCGTGAGCAAACGCCGCCGGTCGTGGTCGATGGGTGCGGGCATGAAGTCCGACATGGTGGCGCAAGTTCACGAACTTCGGGCCGCGTTCCGTTTCGGCCACGGTGGCAGGACCAGCAACGGTCGCCCTGACGATCCATGCCTATGCTTCCATCGAATATTTACACATGGCTCTTTGCCTTTACGTGCTGTGGTGTGTTCACTACCGGTTGCAGTGAACCTGAAAAGAAGGCGGACACAACGACCGGAAAAGCAACAATGGTGCACTATATCCCGGGCGGCGACGATCACAAGGTGAGTCCGCTGGCGCAGCTGATGCGCGAGATGGTCGCTTATACAGACAGCACGGGAAAGCATCTTTCCGCGGGCGGTGCACTTCCTCCCTATCCTGTTGCCTTCAAGGGGATCCTGACCGCAGAGGCCACTCCCGGCATGATGGACCATGCCACCTTCGACCCCTTCGCATTCGCGTGGCTCCAGCAATTGGATTCTCTTTACAAAACGCCGGTGGCGGATCGGAGCGAGGTCTTCAACGGACTGGTCCAACGCTGTGCGAATTGCCACGGCGAGGTCTGTCCGGGGCCGCTGGACCGGATCAACAAGTTGCGGATCAACGGCACGGGATCAACCGGTCCTGCATCATCGCATTGAACCTTTTGAGGTTGATCAGCTCCAAGGAACACAACCGATCCACATGCGCACCCTGCACCTCGCGTTTCTCCTTCCCTTGTTCGCCTGCGCTGATCGGATCTCCGCGCAAACGACCTACTTCCCGCCGTTGACCGGTAGCACGTGGGAGACCACCGATCCAGCGACCCTTGGCTGGTGCGCGGACCGGATCGATTCGCTCTACGCCTTCCTCGACGCGCACAACACCAAGGGCTTCATCGTGCTGAAGAACGGCCGCATCGTACTTGAGCACTATGTTAACACCTTCACCCAGGACAGCCTGTGGTACTGGGCCAGCGCGGGAAAAACGTTGACGAGCCTGCTCACCGGCATCGCGCAGGAAGAAGGATATCTCGATATCGATTCGACCACCGATACCTACTTGGGAACCGGCTGGAGCAGCGAGCCAGCGGACAAAGAGGCCTTGATCACTGTAAAGAACCAACTGACGATGACCAGCGGACTCGATGATGGTGTGGCGGACAACCACTGCACCCTCGATACCTGCCTGCAATATCTCGCGGACGCGGGCACCCGCTGGGCCTACCAGAACGCGCCCTACACCCTGCTCGACCCCGTCATCACCGCGGCCACCGGACAGAATTTCAACAGTTACTTCAACCAGAAGATCCGCAACCCCATCGGTATGAACGGGACTTGGATCTACAATGGATATGACCACCTCTACTTCAGCAACACGCGCAGCATGGCACGATACGGCCTGCTTGCATTGAACGGTTTTGTATGGAACTCCGACACGATCATCCACGACCAGGACTACATCTTCGCGATGACACATCCCTCACAAACGCTGAACAATTCCTATGGCTACCTCTGGTGGCTGAACGGCCAGTCGAGCTTCATGCTCCCTGGTCTTCAATTCGTTTTTCCCGGCTCTATCATGCCTGATGCACCGGCGGACATGTTCAATGGATTGGGCAAGAACGACCAGATACTGAATGTGTCACCCGGCCAAGGACTGGTGCTGGTGCGCATGGGCAACGCGGCCGAGAGCACGAGCGAGGTCTCGGCGACCTTCGACAATGAGATCTGGCAATACATGAATGCGCTCTCGTGCAATTCGGGCATAGCGGAGCCAACAGCCGCCCGGGAACTGGCCATCTATCCAAATCCCTGTTCGGACATGGCACAGATCGACCTGCCAGCCGGGAGCGGGAAAGCCGAGATCAGCTTGATCAATAGCCTAGGTCGCACGGTACTTTCAACAGGCGATCCGCTGCACCTGAATGTGGCTGCGCTGCCAGCTGGCCTTTACACTGTCCGGGCGGTTCGCGGCAGCTCCGTATTCATCGGAAGGTTGATCAAAGAATAGAGATTTTGCCCAATGCGGCACGCGGCTATATTTGCGCCCCCTTGCCCAGGTGGTGAAATTGGTAGACACGCACGCTTGAGGGGCGTGTGGCCGAAAGGCTGTGCTGGTTCGAGTCCAGTCCTGGGCACTGAAAGTGCAGAAAAGCCCCCGCAAAAGCGGGGGCTTTTCTCGTTCCGTGGGAAGTGGAGAGCGGATCCGGCAAGAAATTCATCCGGATGCCTGGGCGTCTTCGCCTACTTTCCATCAACGCTTGATCAGCCGCAAGGCTTGATGTTGCCGATCACCGATCCGCACGGTATAGACCCCGGGAGCCCATCCATCCAGCGCCAGCGTGGTGACATCAGCCGCAAGCTTGCCCTGTGCCACGGTCCTTCCCATGGCGTCCAACACCACGAACGGCTCTCCTGCATCGGTCGGTGAGGAACGGATGAACGCCTGCGTCGTCGCAGGGATCGGGAACACGCTTTCGCTTACCGTTCCGGCCAAGTGTGCCACTTCGGTGGAAGAGCCCGCATACACGGCCTGCATCTCGGAGGCGGAAAGCGCCCGGCTCCAAATGCCAATGTCATCAATGCTGCCATTCACACCGAAATAGAGCGGCGACTGGCTCCAAGGCGAACCGCCGATGATGAGCGGTTCGGTATTGCTGCCGATCGATGCAGCCTCCGTGCTGATGCTGTCAACCGCCATCCCATTCACGTAGGAAACGAGGTATCCACTGGACTGCCATGTTATCGCCACTTGGACCCAAGTGCCCGACGTGATGCTACCCGACGTGAACGAATGCGCAGTACCGTCGCTGTTCCAAACCTCTGGATTGAGTTGATTGTTCTGGACGCCCAGGATGAAGCCGGAATTGAAGGAGCCATTCACACGTCCCATCACCTTTTGGTTCGCCGATGCATCCACCAAGTTCACCCAAGCGGAGACGGTCATTCCCACTCCCGTGTTGAACAATGCGTTCGAGGGGATCATGTCATAGGCATAGCCGCTGAAGCCGGTCGCCCCACCAGTTGCTCCAAAGCGATCGGTGGCGGAAGTGCTGGAGTAGGCGGTGCCACTCAGGCCATTTGGGCCCGCATCAGCAGGTGAATTATCCATGGGATACCAGGCCACAAGCCCGGTTGCCGGGATGTAACCGGGGACCTGCGCGAAAGATGCGGTTGCCAACGCGGCACAAACAAGAAGTAGCGGTGTCTTCATTCGATCAGTGGGTCTTATGCGATCCCGGATGCTTCCGGGCGTTCGTCCCGCTAAGCTAACTTTCTGTAGGTGTGGCGGTGTCCTTCTTCTGTTGCGCGCCATCGTTCACTGTCGATAGTTGCAACAGGCCCTTCCTCTGACGGAAGCACGGTTAATATTGCCGGATGCCGCGCAGTTCCACCGCCCCCCGCCCCGACCGGCTGGATCTCTTCCCTTCGGGCTGGTGGCGCTTCTTTCCGGCATTGGACAGCTTGCGGAAGTACAGCTTTTCCGCAGGTCGCGCGGATCTTATCGCCGGACTTTCCGTGGCCACCGTCGCTCTTCCGCAGGCCATGGCCTATGCGTTGGTGGCGGGCGTACCGGTTGAATACGGACTGTACACAGCGATCGTGATGGCCGCCATCGGTGCCTTCTTCGCGAGCAGCCGCCAACTGATCGATGGCCCCACGAATGCGATCTCCATCGCCGTGCTTTCCGCCCTGGCCACCGTGGCCATCCACACGGATAAGGTCGAGGCCATCATCCTGTTGACCTTGCTGATCGGCTGCGTCCAACTGGCCATCGCGCTCTTCCGCTTCGGGGATCTCTCGCGCTACATCTCCCATTCGGTGATCGTCGGTTTCACCTTGGGTGCCGCTGTCCTCATCATCCTGGACCAGACGAAGAATCTCATCGGCACACACTACCTCGCTGATCCGCATGAACATTTCATCACGCGTTTTTGGGGCAGCATCACCGCAGGCGGCCCAGCAGACATGCCGACGCTCTATGTGGGCCTCAGTTCCATTGCCTTGCTGCTGGTACTGCGCTGGGCCAAGCATTTGGTGGGGTGGAGAAAATTCCCGGAGCTCTTGTTCACCGTCATCATCGTCTCGGTCGCCACGTGGTACATGGGCGCTGCGGAAGTTGCCGTAGTGGGCACCATTCCTGCCAAGTTGCCGCACTTCGCGGTGCCGGTGATGGACCGTCAACTGATCCGCGACCTGGGTCCTTCGGCCTTGGCCATCGCCACCCTCGGTCTGTTGGAGGCCATCGCCATGTCGAAGAGCATCGCCGCGAAGACCGGCCAACGGCTGGACCTCAACCAGATCTGCTTCTCCCAGGGATTGGCCAATGTGGGCGGTGGGTTCTTCCGCTGCATCCCGGGTTCCGGCTCGTTGACGCGCTCGGCGATCAACGTCCAGGCCGGCGCGGTGACGCAATGGGCGGGGATCTTCGCGGCAGGTGCCTTGGCGGTGATCGTGCTGCTCTTCGCACCCTACGCGCAGTTCATCCCCAAGGCGTGCCTGGCGGGGATCCTGATCGTGACCGGGCTGCGCATGATCGACCCCAAGTCGTTGATCTATCACCTAAAGGCATCGCGCTTCGACGCGGGGATCGTACTGGCCACCGCCTTTTCCGCCGTATTCATCTCCGTGGAATTCTGCGTGCTGATCGGCGTCTTCCTCTCCTTTATGCTTGCGGTGCCCCGCGCGGGCCGCATGCTGCTCACGGAGTTCAGCATCATCGAAGGGCTGAAGTTCGTCGAGCGTATGCCAGAAGATCCTGTGTGTTCGCGCATCGTGATGTTCGGGCTGGAAGGTGAGTTGTTCTTCGGAAGCGCCTCCACGTTGGAAGCACATTTCCGCACCATCGAGGACCGACTGACAGACAAAAGCCGTGTGCTGCTGCTTCGCCTCAAGCGCGTGCGCAATCCCGATGCGGTGTGCATGCAACTGCTCGCGCAATTCGCCGACAGGATGAGGGAACGGGGCGTGAAGGTGATCATCTGTGGCGTGCGCGATGACCTCCATGCGGCCATGGTGCGCACGGATTTCGACATGCAGAAGTACGAGGTGTTCCGCGAGCAAAAGGTCCGCTTCGACAGCACCAAGATGGCCGTTCAGCGCGCCTATGAGTTGCTGGGCGATGATGTCTGCGACCATTGCACACGCGTTGCGGGATCGAAGAAGCCGAACGTCGATCTTGGTTGATCGGTGCGCCGATCCTCTGCTGCACAGCAGGCCTGGATCTACCTTGCCGCTTCACCGCGACCCATGCACTTTCCCCGTCCCCTTTTCCTCTTCTGCCTGTTCTGCATCATCACCGCACAGGCCTTCGCGCAACGCCCGATCACCGTCACCGATCCATTGCCCTACGTCGATCTGATGATCGGTACCGAGCGCATGGGCCATGTCTATCCCGGCGCGACCGTTCCCTTCGGAATGGTGCAAGTGAGCCCGGACACGGACACGCTGCCCTACTCCGTGAATGGCAAGTACAACCCCGACGTCTATCGCACCTGCGCGGGCTATCAATACGAGGACAGCACCATCGTCGGCTTCAGCCACACGCACTTCAGCGGCACCGGCCATTCGGACCTCGGCGACATTTTATTGATGCCCACCACCGGGCCATTGCAGATGAACCCCGGCACCGCCGCTGATCCCAAAAGTGGATTCCGTTCGGTCTTCCATCACGCGCATGAACAGGCTCGGCCCGGCTATTACCAAGTGCTGCTGGAAGATCATGGCATCAATGCCGAACTCACCGCCACCACGCGCGTGGGCCTGCACCGCTACACCTTTCCGCGAACGGAGACCGGTCATGTGATCCTCGATCTCGTGCACGGCATCTACAACTATCCGGACAAGAATGTGTGGACCTATGTGCGCGTGGTGAACGACACGCTCGTCACCGGATGGCGACAGACCAACGGCTGGGCGCGCACGCGCACGGTCTACTTCGCGATGGCCTTCTCCAAGCCGATCACGCACTACGGCCAACAACCCGATGCACGCCCCGTGGACTACCGCGGCTTCTGGCGGAAGTTCGACCAGACCAAGGATTTCCCGGAGATGGCGGGACGGCAGCTTCGCGCATGGTTCGACTTCGACATGCATGCGGGCGAACCGCTCCTCGTGAAAGTGGCGCTGTCGTCCGTGAGCACCGATGGCGCGTTGCGGAACATGAGCGCCGAACTACCGGATTGGGATTTCGATCGCGTGGTGAAGCAGGCGCAGGACGCATGGCGCAGCGAGTTGATGAAGATCGATGCGACGAGCAACCGTCCGGATGTCCTGACGAATTTCTACACCGCGATGTACCACGCCTGCCTCTCGCCCACGGTTTACATGGATGTGGACGGGCAGTACAAGGGCCTCGACCAGAACATTCACACCGCAAAAGGCTTTACGAATTACACCACCTTCTCGCTGTGGGACACCTACCGCGCGCTGCATCCGCTGTTCAACATCATCCAACGCGATCGCTCTGCGGACTTCATCAATTCCATGCTGGCGCACTACGACCAGAGTGCGGAGCACATGCTGCCGATCTGGTCCAACTCCGCCAATGAGAACTGGTGCATGATCGGCTATCACGCGGTGAGCGTCATCGCCGATGCGGAGGCCAAGGGCATCACTGGATTCGATGCGGAACACGCGCTGAAGGCCTGCGTGACCACCGCCACCAACGGCAACTACGACGGCCTCCAGTACTACATGGACAAGGGCTACGTGCCGGAGGATCGCAACGGTTCAAGTGTGTCGAAGACCTTGGAGTATGCCTACGATGATCGCTGCATCGCGGAACTGGCGCAACGTCTCGGCCACGCCGACATCGCCGCAGAGTTCAATGCGCGCAGCATGAATTATCGGAATGTCTTCGACACCATCAGCGACTTCATGCGTCCGCGTTTGGACGACGGTTCCTTCCGCCAGCGCTTCGATCCACTGAGCACCAACGACCAAGGCTTCGTGGAGGGCAACGCGTGGAACTACAGCTTCTATGTGCCGCAGGAACCCGAAGATCTGGCACGCCTGATGGGTGGCAAAAAGCGCTTCGGCGAACGGCTCGATTCACTCTTCACCATGCATCTCGCCGACAAATACTTCGCGGAGACCGAGGACATCACGCGCGACGGCATCATCGGCAACTACGTGCATGGCAACGAACCGAGCCACCACATCATCTACCTCTACAACTACAGCGACCGCCCGTGGATGACGGGGCCGCGCGTGCGCGATGTGCTGGACCGCATGTATAAGCCACACCCCGATGGCCTCAGCGGCAATGACGATTGCGGGCAGATGAGCGCGTGGTACATCTTCAGCGCGATGGGCTTCTATCCCATGGATCCCGGTACTGACCGCTACGAACTCGGCGCGCCGGTGCTGGACCGTGCCACGATCCCGCTGCCGGACGGCAAGACCTTCACGGTCATCGCGAAGCATCAAGGAACGAAGAATGTCTATGTCCGTTCCGTGTCCTTGAACGGCGCGAAGCTGGACCGGCATTACATCACGCAGGCGGAGATCATGGCGGGCGGTACACTGACCTTTGACATGGCCGCGAAGAAGTGATCGGCAATCAGCATACGCCGAGGACGTACTGATCGGCCCGCCGTTCCGTTCATCGCGGGATGCGCATTCGCAAATGGATCGGTCGGGCCATGGCCTCTCCTTGGCTCTCCTTGGTGAACGTGCTGTTGATCACTGCGGCGGTGCTGACCAATCGGCATCACCAGGTCTTCTGCCGACCGGTTCCTTGGGCTTCCGTCGTGCTGGTGCTCTCGTTCTTGCCACTGCTGCTTTATCCCTTGCTGAAGGAACGACTGGGGGCATTTCGCGGCCCGGTATTTTTCCTACTTGGTATCGCGGCCTGCATCTGCGTGTATTGCATCTTGTTCGTCGGCATGATCGATTGGAGGATCACGCTCCGCCAGTTCTGTTCGATCTGGGCCCCTGTCAGGGTACTCGTCTTTCCCCCCAACTTCCTACTTGCCCAGATCATCTTCCACCTGGTCACTTCAATCGAAAGGCGCAGATGGCGGAAGTTCTTTGCAGCGGGTGTTGGCCTTTGCTTGGCGTCCGCCCTCTTCATGGCCGTCTGGTTCAATGTAAATTATCCGGCAGTTCAAGCGGCCATTAATGACCCGGTACGGAATGCCTCACTGGTCAAACCCAGCTATATGACGGAGCGCATGCTCGGCATGCACTTCAAGTACCACATGTCCCTCTGCGTATACGATGGCTGGCGGCCTCCCTTGCATGATCCGCTCCTTGTCGTCGCCACTTGGTTGAACTTCTCATTCATGCAGAACGCATCCGCAGAAACCTTCCGAAAGACCATCTTCAGAGGTACCCGATGGGGTCCCTTCGTTTACACGGGACCGTGGCAGCTTCATAACCGCATCGCGGCTTATAAGCTCGTGTTCCCCGGAAGGCCGATAAGGGAGGATTGTTCCTGTGCGGAAGATTACAGCGATCAGTACATGAATGATCTGCTGTTCAAGTAGCGAGGCCACGCGGCACGCTCACCTTCGATATGGCCGCAAAGAAGTGATCGGCTGTCCTCCATAAACCGAGGACGTACTGATCGATCCGCCGTGCCGTTCATCGCGGGATGCGCATTCGCAAATGGACCGGTCGGGCTATGGCCTCACCTTGGCTTTCGCTATTGGATGTGCTGTTGATCATAGCAGCGATCTTGGCAAACAAACACAGCCAGTACTTCTGTCGGCCGGTGCCTTGGGCTTCGGTCGTGCTGGTGATGGCGTACTTACCGTTGCTGCTTTATCCCTTGCTGAAGGAACGGCTGGGAGCCTTTCGCGGCCCGGTGTTCTTTCTGCTCGGTATTGCGGCCTGCATCTGCGTGTATTGCATCCTGTTCATCGCGACAATGAACTTGATCCTGATCCTTTTCGTGCCCTTCATATTCTCGAAGCCGGTCATTGCACTCGCGTTTCTGCCTCACTTTCTACTTGCCCAGATCATTTTCCACTTGGTAACTGCCGCTGAGAAGCCCAAAGGGCGGAAGTTCTTTGCCGCAGGTGTGGGCCTTTGCTTGGCGTCCGCCCTCTTCATGGCCGTCTGGTTCAATGTAAACTATCCGGCAGTTCAAGCGGCCATTGATGACCCTGCGCGGAATGCCTCACTGGTCAAACCCAGCTATATGACAGAGCGCATGCTCGGCATGCACTTCAAGTACCACACGTCGCTCTGCGTGTTTGATGGCTGGCGGCCTCCCTTGCACGACCCGTTCGTTGTCGTCGCAGCTTGGTTGAACTTTTCATTCATGACTAACCCATCGGCGAAAGAATTCCGGAAATCCTTATTCCTCGGTTATCATGGAAGTCCCTTCGTCTCCATGGGGCCGTACTCCCTTAAGAACCGCATAGCTGCGTACAAGCTCGTCTTCCCCGGACGACCGGTCCAAGAAAAATGTTCATGTGCGGACGGATACAGCGACTGGTATCTGAAGGATCCGCTGTTCAAGTAAAGGATCACACCCTGTCGTATTCACCCGTGGTGATAGCCCGTCCCCTTCAGAATACTCAGCGCCCGATAGAGCTGCTCCGCGAAAAGCACGCGCACGAGCTGATGCGGAAAGACCATGGGCGAAAGTGAAAGGACCAGGTCGGCGCGCTGGCGCAAGGCATCCGTCATGCCGTATGCCCCGCCGATGACGAAGGCGATGTCTCGCACGCCTTGATCGCGCCAAGTGCCGATGCGCTGCGCGAACTGTGGACTGGTGAGCATGCCGCCCCGCTCGTCCAGCACCACCACGCGTTCGCCGGGGCGCAAGGCGGCGAGGATACGTTCGCTTTCGGTGCGCTGCTGCCAGGCGGGTTCGCCTTTCCCGGCATCGGGGATCAGCACCTCCTCCAGCCCCTCCATGCGACGGATGCGGTCGAGGTAATGCTTCAGGCCATCGGCAACGTGGCCGCGCTCGGACCGGCCGACCAGGATCAAGCGGATCCGCATGTGCGTACAAGTGTTCGTAAGATCATGGGTTGGATATGCCGCGATGTGGCCCGTTCTTTGCGAAATTCGTTGTTATCTACCGTACAGCCATGAAACGAGTTCTCCTCCTTCTGCTTCTGGTCATCCCGTTCCTCGGCCTGCGCGCGCAAAGTGACGTGAAGGACGAGGTCGTCGCAGCCCTCGGTTCGGGCAATGCTTCTGCCGTGGCGGGACGCATGGTGGCCAACGTGGACATGACGCTTCCCGGCACGAGCGACTATTACAGCAAGGCGCAGGCCGAGCAGATCCTGCGTAAATTCTTCGACCAGCATCCCGCCAAGGGCATGAGCATCGAGCACGAGGGCAACAGCCAAGGCGGCGACAGCTATTACATCGGCACACTGCACAGCACCAGCGGGGATTTCCGGGTGACGTTCTTCCTGAAGAAGGTTGGTGAGGGTTTCCAAGTGAAGCAGCTCCGCATCGAAACGAACAAGGCCGACCACTGATGCTGCCAACCGGGACCGATGCATTGATCGACAGGGCGTTCGCCGAGGACGTCGGTGAGGGCGACCACACTTCGCTGTCCACCATTCCGGCGGAGGCGCGAGGTGCGGCCCATTTGCTGATCAAGGGGAACGGAGTGCTGGCCGGGGTGGAACTGGCCGAGGCCATCTGCGCGCGGATGGACAAGAGCCTGAACCTACGTGTACTGATCCGCGACGGCGCACGCGTGGCCCCGGGCGACACGGCCTTCACGCTGAACGGCCCCTCACGGAGCATCCTTCTGGTGGAACGGGTCCTGCTGAATTTCATGCAGCGCATGAGTGGGATCGCCACGCTGACGCGCGCCTTTACCGATGAGGTGGCGGGCACCAAATGCCGGATCCTAGACACGCGGAAGACCACGCCCGGCATGCGCGCCATCGAAAAATGGGCGGTCCGTATCGGCGGAGGGATGAACCACCGCTTCGGCCTGTTCGACATGATGATGATCAAGGACAATCACGCGGACTTCGCTGGCGGGATCCCGCAGGCCATCGCCCGCGCGCTGGACTATCAGCATGAACGCGGCATGTCCATCCCCATCGAAGTGGAGACGCGGAATTTGGCCGAGGTGCGCCAAGTGCTGAAGGTCGGCGGCATACAGCGGATCATGTTGGACAACTACAGCACGGCCGACCTGCGCAAAGCCGTGCAGCTGATCGCCGGCAAGTATGAGACCGAGGCCAGCGGCGGCATCACGCTGGAAACGGTCCGTTCCTATGCGGAATACGGCGTGGACTTCATCTCCCTCGGCGCCCTGACGCATTCCGCCGCCAGCTTGGACATGAGCTTGAAAGCCATGGGCTGATGGCGGGAAAATTCGCGCGCCGCCTCCTCTATTCACGCCCCAACAGGTGGGTGATCGGCTGGGCGCAACAGATCGTCCTTCCTGGCTTTTCCGGCTTCAGCCTCTATCACATCTCACGCTTCTTCTTCCACGCGCTCTTCCAAGGCAACCTCATCAACCGCGCTGCGGCCATCGCCTTCCGGCTCTTCGTCTCGCTCTTTCCGGCGATCATCGTGCTCCTCACGTTGATCCCCTTCATCCCCATCCCGGATTTCCAGGAAAAGCTGTTGAAAGCCTTCCACTCCATGCTACCGGACGAGGTCTATAATTTCATCGAGGGACTCCTGCACGACCTGTTGATCCGCCGCCACGTCACCTTGCTCAGCATCAGTTTCGTGGGCGGCCTCTTCCTGGCCAGCAACAGCGTAAACGCCATCCTGCAGGGCTTCCGTTCCAGCACCTTCGTCACCGATTGGTACCGCCCGTGGAAGCAGCGCTTGATCAGCCTGCTCCTGATGTTCCTGCTCACCGTGCTCCTGATCACCGCGACTGCCGCGCTCACCATCAGTTCATGGGGACGCTCGCTGCTCCACTCGAACGACCATCAGCTGCACCTGCTGGAAAGCGTCGGCTTCGGTGTGCTGCGCTGGGCCGTCTCGGTGATGCTGGTGCTCACCGCGATCGCTTTGCTGTACCATGCGGGCACGCCCGGCAAACGCAAGTTCCACTTGGTGACGCCCGGCGGCGCATTGGCCTTGGTACTCGTGCTTGTCCTGTCCAAGGCACTCGCCTTCGTCTTCACCTACGTCACCGATTACAACGCGCTATACGGCTCCATCGGCGTGATCCTCGCCGTGCAGGTCTGGCTCTACTTCAACATGATCGTGCTGCTGATCGGCTACGAGCTGAACACCAGCATTGCCAAGGCCCGCAGCGAACACCGGAGCACCTTGCGGCTTGTGGAGGACAGTTGACCGCCGGAACGGATAATTTGCACCCCCTCCGGCGAAGCCTGAAAATGAGCCTTGCCGGAAGCGCCCATGAGGAAATTCTCCGCTCTGCTCGCCTTCACCATCGTCTCCTCCACCTTCGCGCAACGCTTCGACGCGCTCCATCCACCGGACACCTTCCGCCACGCGGACAATCCCTATTACTGGAAGAACGACCCGCCCTACCCCGGCTATTGGCAGCAGGATGTGCACTACGACATGCGCGCGCGGCTGGATGAGGTGCATGACCTGATCAACGGCACGATCGACCTCACCTACTGGAACAACTCGCCGGACACGTTGCGCGAGGTCTTCTTCCACCTGTATGCCAACGCCGCCAAGGCGGGAAGCTACATGGAGCAATTAGGCACGGACAACCGCGCCAGAGGCACCGCCGCCAAGGAAGACACGGCGCGCGGCACGGATGTGCTGAGCATGACGGTGGATGGTGTTGCTGTTCAACGCGAGGTGGACAACACCATCATGAAGGTGACGCTGACCACAGCGCTGTTGCCCAACAGCAAAATGGTCTTCCATTACACCTTCGTTACGCACTATGGTGGCATGGAGCGCATGAAGCTCTTCAAAGCTTGGGGCTACAAACACTTCGATGGCACGCAGTGGTACCCGCGTCTCAGCGTGTATGACAGTAAGTTCGGCTGGGACACGCAACAGCACCTTGGCCATGAGTTCTATGGCGACTTCGGTGGCTTTGACGTGGCGCTCGACATGCCGAACGATATGGTGGTGGAAGCAACAGGTTGGTTGCAGAACCCCAATGAGGTGATGCCGCCTGAATTGCGGAAGAAACTGGACATCGCGAATTTCAAGGACAAACCGTGGAACTCGCCACCCTCGGTGATCACGCCCTACCAGCCCGGCGTGCGCAAAGTGTGGAAGTACCACGCGGAGAATGTGCATGACTTCGCCTTCACCGCCGATCCCACCTACCGCATCGGCGAGGCCGAATGGAAAGGCATCAAGTGTATCGCGATGGCCGAGGAGCCGCATGCGAGCAAGTGGCAGAACGCCGCGGAATATGCGGCAAGGTGCATCAAGGAACACAGCGAGTATGTGGGCATGTATGGTTACCCGAAGATGGTGGTGGCCGACGCGCATGACGGCATGGAATACCCGATGCTCACGTTGGACAGCGACCAGGAACCGGGCTACCGCAGCCTTTTCATGCACGAGATCGGGCACAACTGGTTCTTCGGCATGGTGGGCAACAACGAGACCTACCGCGCCATGCTGGACGAGGGCTTCACGCAGTTCATCGAGACGATGGGCATGCAGCGCGTGGGCGAGGACACGGTGGTGACGGAGCCTGCGAAGAACGCTTACGTGCGCAGGTGGACGGATCCACAGCTATCGCGCGACCGGCTCACCTACAATGGCTACATGCATGATGCGGTGCGCGATGAGCTGCCAGCGATCAGTACGCAAAGCGACGAGTTCAGGGGCGTGTACAGCCAGTATCGCAATGTCTATTACAAGACCTCCACCATGCTTTTCAATCTGCAGTATGTGCTCGGCGATTCGCTTTTCACCGCCGCCTTCCAGCACTACTTCGCGCAATGGAAGTTCAAGCATCCGTACGTGGAGGACTTCCGGCAAAGCATGATCTCCTTCACCCACGTGGACCTCAATTGGTTCTTCGATGAATGGATCGACACCGGCAAGCAGCTCGACTATGCCGTGAAGAGCGTGAAACACCGCAACGCCGACGCGGGCCAGCAGATCCATTTCCGACGCGTGGGAGAAATGGAGATGCCGATCGATTTCACCGTTGAGGCCAACAACGGCAAGAGCTACAACTACCACATCCCGAATCAATGGTTCGTAAAAAAGACCACTGCCACGGTGCTGCCGCGGTGGATCGGCTTCGACGTGCTCAAGCGGGATTACATCGCGAAAGTGGACATCCCTTCGGGCATCGCCGACGTGCGCATTGACACGAGCTATCGGCTTGGCGATGCCAATATGTTGAACAACAGCATGCACATCCCCTTCACCAGCACCTTCGACAGCCACATCAGCAATTGGCCCAACTGGCGCACCTATCAGGGCTTCGTGCGACCGGACCTCTGGTACAACGGCTTCGACGGAGCCAAGGTGGGCGTGCATTTCCACGGAAGCTACCTGCAATACAAGCATCAGGTCTGGTTCACCGCCTGGCTGAACACCGGGCTCGGACAAAATCTCCCGGAAGGCGGCATCAACAACGCATTCCAACCGATCAGCTTCAACTTCCGCTACGAGAACGCCACGGAAAAACTGGTGCACGGATCCTCCGTGCATGTGGCCGCGCGCGTGCTCGACGGACTGGAACAATACGAGGGCGGCTTCAACTGGGACGTGCCCTTCACGAAGACCACGCTCTACACGAATTTCAAGTTCATGCTGCGCCGCGACAGCACGTCCCTCACCTACCTGATCAACCCGGACCAGTGGGCGTTGAATGCGCTGAATAGCACATGGAACACCGGAGTGAAGCACCACTACGATTGGCAGAAAGGCAATGGCACGTTGCAGATGGAAGTGCGCACGGCGGGCATCGGCGCGGTGAACCCCTTCGCACAGGCGGCCGCCACGGCGACGAACAGCACGCGATTCGGAAAGCTCCTGCTGAAGACCCGGGCCTTCGCACAATTCGGCACGGGTAGAACGCCGCTGGAGAGCCAGCTCTATCTCGCCGGCGCGTCGCCGGAAGAGATGATGGACAACAAGTATGTGCGCAGCATCGGCTTCGTGCCCTTCGATTGGATGGGATACGGCGCGGATGTGAACCATCTTCAACAAGGCGGCGGACTCGGACTGCGTGGCTATGCCGGCTATCTGGCACCAACGACCGATGCCGAAGGACATACGATCCTCACCTATTCCGGCAACACCGGCGCGGCGATCAACGGTGAGCTCGACCTCGACGGACTGGTGCGCTTCCGGCCGGCCCATGTGGCGCAATACCTCCACCTTGATGTCTACCTCTTCGGCGATGTGGGCGCCATGGGCTACCGCAGCACCACCGACCACGGCACCACGCAGGTGCAGCTGGCCATGCCCCGCGCCGACGCCGGTCTGGGCGCCGCGCTCACCATCAAGAAGTTCGGGCCTTTGCAGGACATCAAGCCGCTGACGATCCGCTTCGATATGCCACTTGTGCTCTCCAGCCTGCCGGCCGGGGAGTCGGAGCATTTCGCGTTCCGCTATGTGGTGGGGATCGGAAGGAGCTTTTGAGGGTCAGGCGTGAGACACTGAATGAATGCGCAAGCTCATCTATCTCTATCCGAAGCGCTTCGCCTTCGTTGCGAAGGATATCGACGCACTGTCAACCAGCTTCACCGTTCTGGAGCACCGGTTTGACCGCGGGGGCAAGTGGCTGCTCCCTTGGTCCTTGCTCTGTCAATTTCTTTGGTTGTTGCGGGTGCGGCTGAGTGGGGGGAAACAGGTCTTCGTCCACTTCGCCGGCTATCACGCCGTACTCCCGATCCTCTTGGGATTTCGCACCCACATCATCGTCGCAGGTAGTGATGCCTGCTCATTCCCCTCGATCGATTATGGAAATTTCCGCAAGCCCGTCCTGGCCCGGTGCATTGCCTTCACCATGCGCCACGCCCGAACGATCCTTCCCGTCCATGCGAGCCTTGCTTCTTTCCAAAACACTTATAGCGACCTCGGACCGAGCGATCAGGGATTCCTCCAATTCGTGAAAGATATCCGGACGCCAATCTCGGCGGTCCCTTATGGATTTGATGCGGCCTTTTGGACGATGGCCCCCGATGCCAATGCCCCACGCAGTGGGGTGCTTTGCATCGCCGCAGGTGCGCGTGCGGGTGATGCCGTGTACTTCCGGAAAGGACTCGACCTGTTACTTGCTGCAGCGAAGGAGCTACGGAACGTGAAGTTCACGCTTGTTGGTGTTATTGATCCCGCGACGTATGCACCGACACCGAATGTTGAAGTGATCGGGAAGGTCGACCGGGAACAGCTCAAAGAGCTTCTCGGAACTTGCAGCATCTACTGCCAGCCATCAGTGATGGAGGGTTTCCCGAATGCCCTGTGCGAGGCGATGCTGATGGGATGCCTTCCCATTGTATCCGCCGTAACGTCCATGCCGGAGATAGTTGATGGCCTGGGAAAAGTCATTCCGAAACGTGACCATCAACTGCTGCGGGAAAGCATCGTCGCTCTTCTTGCCCTGCCCGGACCACAGGTGTCCGGCATGCGCGAACAGGTCAGACAACGGATCGCGTCGCGCTACCCAGCGGAACTTCGGCTCAGGAAACTTGCGGACCTTATAGACTGAGGCGCGATCTCAATTCGCGCAGTAGGCTATCCACCCGGTGCCGTTTGGCCAAGGAGCCTTGGGAACGCGGCCTGGAGAAAACGATCCAATCGTAATCCGGGTCCTTTGCCCACAGCCCATACGGCTCATAGCGCTCAAGTACCAGTCCTATGGCATTGAACCGCTCCACCATCGGGAGGATCGCTAAGGACTGGTCAACGATCTGCAAAAGTTCAGGGTTCTCGATCCTGAGTCTATCCAAGGCATAAGGATCCGGAATATGGATCAATACTTTTCCGTCAGTCGCGAGATGCCGTCCGATGGTCTCGAACAACGCTTGATGGTCTCCCTCCGGAATGTGCTCCAGGACATCCGGCAGCACCACGCGATCGAAGATGAGGTCCGATCGGAATGCGCTCATGTCGCTGATCATGAAGGATACGTTGCTGCGATCCGCCAAACGCGCCTGTGCCATCGCCACCGCCTTGGGGCTGATATCCAATGATAACAACTTACCCCGGTCCAAGAACTTGGCGAACAATCCGGACAAGAGGCCGATGCCACAGCCGATCTCCAACACGGTGTGGTCCCTTCTCAATCCCGCTTTCTTGGCCTTGCGGAAAATACTGTGATGGCGCTGGTTCAGGCCGGATCGCTGCTGTACCTCCGTGGCATGGCCATCATAGTAGGCCTCGATGTTGTTTCTATCAGGCTGTGGATCCGGCAAGGCAACAGGCATTTGGGTCAGGCTGGACAAGATGGTTCCCGCAAATATGCCCTTCATCTCGGATCCATCAGCACTACAGGGTGATATCCTCCTCGGATCTTCGACCGAATCCGCCTATCCTTGACCAATATCCGCATCAGGTTCATGTAGTTCCACTGCGACCATGGAGGGTGGTGGAGGAAAAGGCAACCGGTGACAAGCAGGCGGACACGTGTGTGGAATGAGGCTAGCCCCGCCGCGGGCTTACAGTGGTCCTGCCGCGTCGTGTTCTTGACCTACGGGGAGATCATTCGGATAAGGCTTCATTACCGGTACCCAGATCACGTCCCGTGCGCACCAATACCTATAGATGTCAATGGCATGCGGTACCCGCTGTTCCGTAGCCGTGAAATACGGATCGTCAAACGGACGGTACTGCCCACCGGAGCGGATCGCCGCGTTCATCTCCGCTTCGTTCCGAACGCTGCGGACAGCGACCCTGTGCACGAGCCGCGTATCCACCATGAAGGCAGTGAGGCCCCAGCCAAGCACGGCCACGATCACGATGATGCGCATTGCGATGCCCCGGCGCATTCCCCATTCCGCGGCAGACCACAGGCATGGGAACACCAACCATACGAGCGCAGGGAAGGTCAGAGCGCTATAGTACGCCTGCCATTTCCCGATCTCCTGGATGTGTTCGAGCCGCGCCAACGGCACGGAGACGCTGGTCAACACCAGCCAGAGCAGACCGAAGAGCAAGATCGGACGCTTCAGCACGCGCCGCCGTGCTCCCCAGAACAGGATACCGGCGAGCACGAGCGATCCGATCAGGCCATACCATGCCCCGAAAGGCCTTTCCGTGAGGAAGAGCAAGCGTAAGCTATTGAGTCCCGTGAAGGTGACCACTGTACGCAACACGTCCAGCAACCGCCCCCAGCCGAGCGGTGGCGCCCCGGAACCCACTACCAGTTGCACCGCCATGAATAACACCAGCAATGCGGCACCAAGGAGCATCAATCTCCTCTTCCGTCCACGGTCCATCTCCCAAAGCAATGCCGCGCCGATATACAAAACCGGCAATAGCAGGCCATTGGCGAAGACGTAGTTCTGTGCGACCATTGCTCCAACGCTCCACGCCAAACTGCGTCCGCTGCCGGTCTGGATATGATCCAGCAGCAGCAGCACCGCCGCCGTGGCACATGCCAAGTGAAGTCCCACGCCGACCTGGAACGCCCACAAGGCCAACTCGTGCTGGGTCGGGTTGACCAGCAGGAACAGCGTCGCCCCAAACGCCACCCAACGGCCCCACAAGCCGCGGAGCAGGCGGAAGAAGCACATCCCTAGAAGACCCAGCACCACCACATTCGCGAGCAGGTAATATTCCCCGTCCACCCCAAAGACAGCCACTTCACACCGATAGAAGCATTTGAACAAGGGGACGAACTGCCCATGGAAGGGCGTGATCACATCCGATACCGACCAGTGACGGAACACGTCAAGTAACTCCCATTCATCCCGAATAAAGAAACCCGCGCCACAGCGCCACAACAGGATCGCGGCGCTGAACAGGAGGGCCTGCAACAACAGGTCGATCCGATCCTTCGTCACCCTTTCCGCCGCGTGGCCCTCTTGTGGCTCCATGCTTACCGGTCCGGCATTTGCAGATGAAGAGCGGCTCGATACATGTGTGTTCGCTGATATCCGCGATGCGGACATATTGTTTTTCATGGCTCTTCAATGTCCGGTCCAAGCAGGCGGTCCTATATGGCAACATGGTCCGGAGGACCTTCAATTTTTCCGTGGTCGATCATGCCGGATGGAACAATTCGCAAAGCGCCGCACCGGCTTGATGACCGGGTCTCACAACCTCGGCACCGACCGAAGCCAAATGTACAATGAGGTGGCAAGGATGGAGACCAGATCGTGCGGAGACCAATATCCACAATGGCGATCCGCACTTGCGATAAGCACCGATCACCATGATCCCGATCGGCAATAAGAAAGATGATCCGGAACAGGACCGCCATATCACCAACGCCAGTGATCCCAATAACGCGCCGATGCAGCCCCACCGCAGGAGGAAGAAATAGTCGAGCATAACATATTGATCAGCAATAATGCTCTGCTCATCGGAAGTGAGGTACCCTACGAAGAGCACCGCCAGATCAATGAAGGCATTTCCTACCGTGCGGATACGAACGTACCGTTGTCGGTTTGGCATATTTTCGCCGGGCTCATCCTCGTCGCACCGCCGAGGTCGGCCAATAGATCCCCTGTACTGACGATGCGCCCAAGCGAAGACCTCTGCCTCTTGCTGAACCGGTTCTTCCCGAAACGACAACGGGCGGGGCGGGGATCGCCGGAAGCATACTCCGCGGCACAGCACGAATGGGCCGCCAAGAGCTTCGCCTTCTATGCAGGGCATATCGACATGATAGACAAGCTCGTGCTTGATGCCGGATGCGGGCCCGGAGGCAAGACGCTCTACTACGCGGCGAAGGGATGCAGGCGCATCATCGGGGTCGACATCGACGAGAACCGCATTGGCCATGCGCGGAATTTCCTGCGCAAGATGAATGCGTCCAACGTGGAGTTCCAAGTGGGAGACCTCTCCAAGATGGAATTCGAGGACAACACGTTCGACCTTATTTTTCTCAACGACGTTTTCGAGCACATCGAACGACCGATCCTGAAAGCCGTGCTTACGGAATGCAAGCGTGTCCTGAAGCCGGGTGGAAAGATCTGTATGGAATTCCCGCCATGGACAAGCTTCGATGCCGGGCACCTGTATGATCACATCTACATCCCTTGGTGCCAGAATATATTTTCGGACCGGACACTCATCAATGTGATCGAGCATTTGGAGGTGGGCCAGCCTGTCGTTGGGAAGCTTTCCGTGGTCGACCACTATAAGGAACTGAACCGTATCACGATCAAGGAGGCCCGGATGCTATTCGACCAACAGCGGTTCAAGGTCATCCGTTTTGACCAAGTGATGCTGAAGAACATCACGTTCCTCAAGCAGATCCCTTGGCTGCACGCTTATCTCACCCGCAGGGTGGTGGCTATCTTGAGCAAGTAAACAATCACGGTCGGCCGGTCGCAAGGCCACTTCTTCCCGCATTCCGGATGGTCCCCTCTGCGAGGCCCACACCATCAGTGGCAGCACAGGATCCGTGCTCATGAAGTGCCGCCCCCCCGGGAACCACCCGCTTCCATCTATCAGGACAGACCGCGCGCTATCTTCCTTACCTGAGCGCCCAATTCCGGTGCTATGTCGAGGAATTGGACGATCGGCCAATACACCACCGTCAACAGCGTGCTCCGCCATGCAATGTCGAGCATCGGCGATCCGTAATGCGGCAGGAACCAAAGACCCACCGCCACCACAAGGACCACTACGAGCGCCCGCATGGTCCGACCATCAAAGGGCCACAGCGCAAACTTCCGATGCAAGAACAGCACCCGCCATGCGATGATGATCAGCACGGATAAGAACGAGCTCCATGCCACACCGATGAGCCCCCACCACAGGATGAAGAAGTAATCCAGCACTACGTTGAATACCAGATAAATCGCGCCGCTCATCGCATCGAACCAATAGCTGCGCGATGTGCTGACGATGCCGCCGCTAAGGCCCGTGGAGATGTTGAGGACGTTGGTGAGGCCGAGAATGAACAGCACCGGCTTGCCCACGGCGTATTCAGGTTTCAGAAAGGAGAAAAGTGCGTCCGCATTGGTCCAGAGGCAGAGCAGAATGAAGGCGGACACCACGAGTTGAATGCTGGCGGTGCGGTGATAGAGCATCTGGATCTTGGCCTGGTCGCGCTTGCGCCAAGCCTCCGCTAACAGCGGCACTACCGGTTGCAACAGCGCCCGTGCTGGGATCGTGATGACGCTCGCGAGGAACATCGCCACGGCGTAGAAGGCCACTTTGGAGAGTCCATCGTGCAGCATCGCCCCCACCATCACTTGGTCGATGTTGCCCACGGCAATGCTGGCCAGGCCGCTGCCGAGGGTGAAGAGACTGTAGCGCGCCATGCTCTTCCGCGTGCGTTTGCCAATGCGCATCTTCTTCAGACCGAGGTCCAGTTCTCCCGCGCGCCACAGGTCGAAGAACACCACGCCGGTAGTGAGGATGAAGGTGGCCGCATAGAGCTGGAGGAAGAGCGCGAACGGCAGGTGCCATACGGCGTGCGCGGCGATGAGCACGGTCTGGAGAATGCGCAACAGGAATTCCCGGGCAAAGACAGGCGCGATGCTGCGGTGCACCGATCGGCTGAAGCCGCGCAGCACAAGCAGATAGACCTCCGCCAACACCAAGGGCAGCACAATGAGGCCGTAGGTGCCATAGAGTCCGCTTTTGTCGTTGAACCAAAGAGCGAAGTGCTGGTGGAAGAGGCCCAGGATCAGCACGGCGATGAAACCGCCGACTGTGGCGACCATCAGGGTGAGGCCGAAGAGTCCGCGATGTCCGTTGGCCTTGTCGCGCAGGTAGGGGAAGTAGCGGATCACGGTGGACTCTCCGCCGAGAGCAGCGATCTGCGCGGCGACCACGGCGATGCTCACGACCAAGCGGGTGAGGCCGAATTCATCGGGCGTGAGCAGACGCGGGAAGAGCAGCGCCATGTTGACGAAGCCAAGGCCCATGCCCACCAATGTGAGTAGGGTGTTCCAAGTGGCTTGTCGCGCTACGGTGCCCATGAGAGACGCAAAGATGATGGCCGCTGAGGCGAGGAGGCGCGGAGAATAGCTCCTTCAGAAGAGAACGACGGATGGACACGGATAAACACGGAGGAATTACCACAAAAGACACGAAGGACACAAAGACATTCGCGGTCCGACAGTCTGATCATAGCGCGTTGAGTGCCTGCACCACTTGTTCGCAGGTGGCTGCGCGGGACCAGCGCGGATCCGGTTCCGAGGGTGGTGCGGTGAACATGGCCTTGATCTGATCACGTTGTTCGGTCAAGCTTGGGCGGTCGATCACGGCGTGCGGGGCGCGATCGAGCACTTTGGCGACGTCTCCTTGGGTTGGACCCACTCCGAGAATGGGCCTGCCGGTACTGATGTATTCGAAGAGCTTGCCCGGAAGAATGCCCATGAGATTCGGCGTGTCGTTCACCAGCAGCAAGAGAACGCGAGCGCGCTGCATCTGACGCATGGCCTCCTCGTGTGTTACCCGGCCGGTACGCTCCAAGTGGGCGCCCAGTCCGGCTTGTTCAACGCTCTCTGCAATGGTGTGGTCCACCGGCCCGACGAAGCGCAGTTTGAATTTCGCGGCGAACGTGGGGTCCTCATCGCAGAGCATTTTCAAGGCCTTCCAGAGTTCCGGCGCGTTGCGCGTGGGCGACAGCGATCCGATGTGGACCAAGCTGAACGCATCGTCCACGGGCTCAGGTGGCGAAGGCAGATCATCCGGGTCATAGCCGTTGGTGATCACCTCCACGTTCGGCGCACCAAGTGATTCGGAGTCCGCGGCCCAATGCCAACTCACGCTGGTGACGAGGTCGGCTTCGCGCAGCACCTCCCGCTCCAAACGCTTGTGTTTCGCATCGGCCCAACCGGTGAGTTTCAGTTGGGTGTAGAAGTCGATGAAGGTCCATGGATCACGGAAGTCGGCGATCCACTTCACGCCCAATTCCCGCTTCAGCGCAAGAGCGATGAGGTGCATACTGTGTGGCGGGCCGGTGGAAATAATGGCGTCCACCGGGTTCTTCCGCAGATAGTCCTTCAGGAACTTCACGGAGGGACGCACCCACCACACGCGCGCATCGGGGATGAAGAAGTTGCTGCGCACCCAGAGCGCGAAGTCCTCCTTCCATCCGCCCTGCTTCTTTTCATTGAGGAAGCCCACCTGCACCTTCTCCTTCACGTTGCGGCCGGTGAAGCGCTTGTACAGGGTGAACGGTTCGGTGATGGGCCGCTTGATCACTTCGATGTCGCTCCGCACATCACGCAGAAGACCGGGATCGTCCGCCACTACCTCGGGGTTCTCGGGCGTGTAGATCACCGGTTGCCAGCCATGCTCCGGCAGCAGCTTGCTCAACTTCAGCCAGCGGTACACGCCCGCGCCACCGTTGGGCGGCCAGTAGTAGGTGATGATGAGGACACGCTTCATGAAGGGAGCCGCAGAGGCGCCGAGGCGCGGAGATGAGAGCGGGAGGAGTTTACACCACAGAGGCACGGAGGCACAGAGGAACACTGGGGGATGGAAAGCCGCGGAGGCGCAGAGGCGCAGAGAAATTCTTCGATGAATTGAAGCCGCGGAGGCGCAGAGGCGGCCATCCATACAGCCACCAATTTCACTTCTCCGCGCCTCCGCGCCTCGGCGGCCATCATTCACCCCCCTCGGCTCTGGTCCTCTTCAACTCCCACCCGAGTGCCAGTAACACCAAAAGCAGCAGCAGGAAGGAGCTGATCGATGCGATGCGACCTCCTACGGTGTAGGGCTTGCTCACGATGTGGAAGCGCACGGTGTGCTCACCGGCCGGCACCTTCATCGCGCGCAGCACATAGTCGGCGCGGACGTAGGGCGCGGGGATGCCATCGATCTCGGCGACCCAATCCGGGCCGTACCAGATCTCGCTGAAGACCACCACGCCGCCATTCTTGCTCTTCACCGTGTAGCTGAGATCGTTCGAGCGGTAGCCGTTCAGCTTCACGCCGGCGCTGCTGTCCGGCTTGGCGGCGTTGGCCACTTCGTTGTAATAGCGCGCATCCACCAGCGCGGTGCGCTTGGGATCGATGTCGCCGAGCTTGGTGATCTCGTCATCCGCGTTCTTCGCCTGCTGCACCTCGTCCACGAACCACGCGGAGCCGAGCGCGTGCGTGTTGAGGATCGGCGCCTGGTCGTTCGCGTAGATGATGTACTTCGCGTTGAGCATGTTCAGCACCGGCTGATGGGCCAGCACGCTGTCGAACTTCTGCATGGTGGCGCCGGGACCGAACACGCCGGCCACCCGCTGCATCTCCGGCGCGATGTGGAAGTCGATCAGTTCCTGATAGCGCTTCACTTTCGCGCCATGGTATCCGCCGAGGCTCTTGTGGAAATAGCTCACGCGCACATCCTGGAAGGGATCCCGCAGGCCCAGCACGCGGAAGTCGGTGGTGCGGCGCAGGCTGCCGAAGCGCGTGATGGCCTGGTCCTCCTTGGTCACCATGCGTTGCGATCCGCTCAGGCCGCTCTTCTCTTCCTTCAAGCGCTTGATCGCCGCGTCGTAATCGGCCTCCGTTGCGGCGTTGCCTTCCGCCTGCAGGATGGCCATGTCGACAGGCTGCGGGGCGAACGGATGGGTATTGTCCGTCTGATCTTCCCAGCTGAGGTACTGGCCGCGTGCGTCCTTGTCGTTGTTGAGGTAGCGGCGGTCCACACTCCAGAGGTCGATCAGGATCAGTACGCCGATCCCCGCAAGCAGAGCCGGACGGCCGATCTTCCTTTTGCCGAAGGCAAGGAGCAAACCGCCTCCGAAAAGGATGAAACCAAGGCTCCGCCATGCGTCCGCGCTAAGCACGCCGATGCGCACCTGCTTCAGTCCATCGATATAGCCTTGGATGGATCCCGCGTCCTTGGAGGCCAAGATCTGTGTCTTCTCGGCCTCACCGAAGAACTCGAAGAGGCTGCCCGGGATCACCGCCATCACCAGCACCACCAATGCCAGCACGCCAGCGGTGACGAGGAAGCGCCTCTCGGTCGGCTTGTCCCACTTGTCCTCGCGCATCATCCGGTCCATGTACAGCACGGCCAGCACGGGCGCGGCGAGTTCCACGATCACGAGGATGATGGTGACCGCGCGGAACTTGTTGTAGCCCGGCACATGGTCGAGGAAGAAATCCGTAAGGGGCATCAGGTTGTTGCCCCAGCTCAATAGCAGCGTAAGGATGAAGGCGGCGAAGAGGGCGTAGGGCAAGGGTTCCTTCCACAGTGCCATGCCTGCGAGCAGGTAGGCGATCAACAGGATGCCGGCGATCATCGGACTCGCAACGGCCATCAGGATGCCGATGAGCGGGATGGAACCCAGCAGCCACCACCGTGCCGGGCCTTGTGTGCGCGCGAGCAGCAGCAACATCAACAGCACGATGATCGCGCCGAGGTAGACCGGACCGCTGGTGAAGTCCTGGTCGCCCCAATAGTTGTTCACGTAGCCGCCAGCCTGGTACTTCGCCATCACGGTCTTGCGGAATGCTGGATCGGAGATCTTGTCCAGGTCCTCGCGGCTTTGCAGCAGTGAGCCACTGGCTCCGCCCTTCACGTCGGGCACAAGCAGCGAGAGGCTTTCCTCCTTGCCGTAGCTCCAGTGCGTCACATAATCGCGGTTCAATCCCCCGGTCTTGTTGTCGGCATCGGGTTCTCCCTGGGCGTTGATGGTGAGCTCGCTCTTGCCGCGCGTGCTCAATGCTCCATATTCCATGGTGCTCCAGAGCAGCCCGATGTTGCAGAGCACCGCGAAGGCCACGCCCACCAGCCCCAAGGCACCGCGCCCCGCGAAGTCGGCGATGCGTTTTTCACGGACGGCCCGCACCGCCTCGGCCAAACCATAAAGCACCAGCAGCATGCCCATGTAGTAGGCGATCTGGAAGTGGTTGGCGTGTACCTCCATGGCGAGGAAGAGTCCGAAGAGCGCAGCGCCCAGCAGCTTTCTTCCACGCAACAGCACATACAGCCCGCCCAGCACCATCGGCATGTAGCCCACGGCCGCGGCCTTGCTGTTGTGGCCCGCCTCGATGATGATGAGGAAGTACGACGAGAAGGCATAGGCCACGGCGCCCAGTAAGGCGAGCCACGGGTCCACGCGCAGACAGATCAGCAGGATGAACATGCCCACGAGGTAGAGGAAGACGAAGGACGCCGGCTGCGGCAGGAAGCCCGTGAAGGCCTTGTCAAGCCAGGTCATCGCGTTCGTTGGCCAGAACACACCGATCTGGTATGCGGGCATGCCGCTGAACATGCTGCCGGTCCACAGCGGCTCATCGCCAGCAAAGGCCTGGCGGTGCTCCACCATCTCCTGCGCCGCACCCTTGTAGTGGACGATATCGCCCTGCTTGAGGCGCTTGCCATCCAGCACCGGCCTGAAGTAGGCCAGGGTGAGAATGAAGAAGGTGAGGATCGCCACCGCGATGGGCAGCGCCTTTTTCCAGTTGATCGGATTCATGCCACGAAGGTTGTGTGTTCAGTTGCTATTCCGCCGTACGGTCGGCGTTCCACGGAAGCGCAGATCATTTTTTCTTGTCATCCCCGGCTGATCCGTCCTTGATCACCTCGAATTCGGCATCCTCCACTTCCAACGGCGGTGCGCTGTGCTTCACTTCCTCCAGGTGTTCGATGCGCACGTCACCCTTGGGCCGTAGCGGACCCGATGTAAAGCGTTGGCCTTGGACAGCGGAATTCCGCGACCGGCCATTCAGGCGGGTGATCAGGCGCAGGAGCTGCCACGCAATGAGCAACAGGAGGATCGTATCGAAGGTGCCACTGGCGGAAAGCAGATACATCGGCCGCGAAAGTAGCCGCAGCAGGCCACCGGACATAGGGCCTCCAGCTACCTTCGGCGCCGATGTTCAGTTCCACGCGCCTCACGCCCGCCCCCGCTGGACGGACAGGCCCGGACGATCATCGCCGCATCACCTTCTTTCCCGGACTGAACGGCCTGCGCTTCTTCGCCGCGCTGCTCGTGCTGATGCACCATTCCGAGACCATCCTGAGCAAGAACGGCCTCTCCCATTGGGACGGCCTCGGCCTCTTCCGCAACGGCGGCAACGCGGTCACCTTCTTCTTCGTGCTTAGCGGTTTCCTCATCACCTACATCCTGCTGCGCGAGGACCGCGAGACCGGCAACGTGCGCGTGGGCGGCTTCTACCTCAAGCGCGTGCTGCGGATCTGGCCGCTCTACTTCCTGCTGGTGGGGATCGGCCTCGTGGCGCTGCCCTTCGCGTTCAAGCTGCTCGGCGTGAATTACGAAATGCCCTACACCGTGGGACAGACCTGGTATTGGTTCGTCTTCTTCCTCCCCGGTATCGTCACCTTCAAATACGGCCACCACTTTCTGGAACCACTCTGGTCCATCGGGGTGGAAGAGGTCTACTACCTCGGCTGGGCACCGCTCTTCAAGTGGTTGCGGAAACACTTGCTTGCACTGATACTCTCGGTGGTCGGGATCAAAGTGGTCCTGGAGATCCTGGTGTACTTGCATTACAAAACTCCGCTCTTCGCCTACCTCGTGGAGATGTTCCAGTTCGAGGCCATGGCCATCGGCGGTCTAGGTGCGTGGCTGGTCTTCACCCGGGGTGATGCATTGACGAAGCACTTCATCTTCCAGAAGCCCGTGCAGCTTGGTTTATTCGTGGTGCTCCTCGCCTATCTCGTGTTCCATGGCAACGTGGACGGCGTGTTCTGGAAAACGGTCTTTGAAACGCCCGTTGCGTCCTCACTTCTGGTGCAACTGCTCTTTCTTTATCTGATCCTCTGTGTTTCCGTGGTACGCGCGGGACCGGTGCGATTGAACAAGAAAGTGTGGGACTTCCTCGGCGGCATCTCCTACGGCATCTACATGTACCACATGCTGCTGATCTTCACCTGCATCTTCCTGCTGAAAGGCGCGCTGGCCAAGGCGGGGCCGATCGGCGGGCACCTGCTCTGGTATGCGATCGTCGTAGGCGGCACCATCGCCGTGGCAGCCCTCTCGAAGCGGTTCTACGAGGATCCCTTCCTCCGCCTGAAGAAGCGGCTCGAACGCAGAAGAGCGGCGTGAGGGTCATCCACGGATGGTCAATTTCTTCCACAGATGACGCAGATGTCACAGATAAGGTTCCGCAGGTGACGTCTTCGACCTTGATACCACAAAGGACTCAGAGGGCACAAAGAATGCAGTTGGCAGTTGGCCGCAGGCCGCGTCAATGTGATCGGCATTCTCATCGGAGAGCGGCATTTATAGGCGTCCATTGGCGAAATCGGCGGTTTCCTTTCGGAGAAAGGCATTCATCGGTGTCATCTGCGTCATCTGCGGATAAAAAAACCTGTGGATCCATCCCGTGAGCGGATCTGCGGAACGAAACCCCATTCAGCCTCAACACCTTACATTTGCGCCCCCGTTTTCGAGACCGTAACGGGTTTTCCCTACTCCCTACCTACCATGTCCTCCTTCGAATCGCTCGGCATACGGGCCGAAATACTGCGCGCACTTACCGACCTCGGCTTCGAGAACCCTACGCCCGTGCAGGAAAAGACCATCCCCGTGCTGCTCACCAGCCAGCGCGACATGGTGGCCCTCGCCCAGACCGGCACCGGAAAGACCGCCGCATTCGGCATCCCCTTGCTGGAGAAGATCGAGCCGAAGGAGCGCAACGTGCAGGCCCTCGTGCTCGCCCCGACCCGCGAACTCTGCGTGCAGATCACCAAGGACATCGAGCATTTCGCGAAGCACCTGCCCGGCATCAAGTGCGTGCCCGTCTATGGCGGCGCGAACATCCGCGACCAGATCCGCGGCATCCAGAACGGCGCCAATGTCGTGGTGGCCACCCCCGGCCGCTTGATCGACCTGCTGGAACGCGGCGCGATCGACCTCAGCCACGTGCGCGTCGCCGTGCTCGACGAGGCCGATGAGATGCTCAACATGGGCTTCCAGGAAGACCTCACCACCATCCTCGACCGCACGCCGAAGGACAAGCGCACCTGGCTCTTCAGCGCAACGATGAGCGGCGAAGTGCGCCGCATCGCGAAGAACTACATGCGCGAGGCCGAGGAGATCGCCCTCGGCGGCGGCAACAAGGCCAACGAATCCATCAGCCACCAGTACACCGTGGTGATGTCGCGTGACCGCTATATCGCACTCAAACGTTTCGTCGATGCCGACCCCGACCTGTTCGCCATCGTCTTCTGCCGCACCAAGCAGGACACGCAGGAACTCGCCGAGAACCTCACCCGCGACGGCTACAACGCGGACGCCATCCACGGTGACCTCAGCCAGCAGCAGCGCGACCGCGTGATGGAACGCTACCGCGCCAAGAGCCTGCAGATGCTCATCGCCACCGACGTGGCCGCGCGCGGCATCGACGTGAGCAACGTGAGCCATGTGATCCATTTCGACCTGCCGGGCGAGGTGGAGAGCTACACCCACCGCAGCGGCCGCACCGGGCGCGCGGGCAAGAAGGGCATCTCGCTCAGCATCATCGGCAGCCGCGACGTGTTCAAGATCCGCAACCTCGAACGCCAGCTCAAGGTGCACTTCACCTATGTGCGCATCCCTGATGGCGCCGAGATCTGCGAGCGCCAACTGCTCACGCTGATCGGCAAGATCAAGGACGTGAAGGTGGACGAGGACGGCATCTCCCGCTTCATGGATGCGGTGGAACTGGACCTCGCCGACATCAACCGCGAGGAACTGATCAAGCGCGTGGTATCGCTCGAGTTCAACCGCTTCATCAAGCAGTACAAGGACGCCCGCGACCTCAACGTGGACCTCGCCCGCAAGGACCACAATCCGCGCGAGCGGAAGGAGAAGACCGAATTCGGTCGCTCCAACGGCGGCCCAATGCGCTCCATGTTCATCAACATCGGCACCAAGGACGGCTTTGACAAGGGCAAGATGCTCGGCTACCTCTGCGGCATCACCGGCCTCACCGGCCAGCACTTCGGCCGCATCCTGTTGAAGGACATGTACAGCTTCATCGACATCGACGCGAACTTCTTCGATGAGGCCATGGGCCACTTCAAGGCCGCCAACTACAAGGGCCGCAAGGTGCGCGTGGACGAGGGCGGCAACGAGGGTGGTGGCGAACGCAAGGGCCCCGCGGCTGAGCGCGTAGCGAAGAAGAAGAACTTCACCAAGGCGCACTGAGGGCACGCGCTTGAAGCGCGGGCCAGCGAGGTCGGCGCTTGCAGCGCCCAACAGCTCGCCCGTCAGGTTTGAACCGATCCAGCGACCAAGCGTTCATCGTATGTGGAACGGCATTGCAGAACTTTGCCATTCAACCCACGCCCGATGAAGAACCCCACCTTCCTCCTTTTCCCCCTCGCGCTCTTGGCCGCGTGCAGCAGCAACGGCTCCACAACTCAGGCCGGAGCCACGGCTGCTTCAACGACCGAGCAACACCCGGACCTCACTGGCCTCAGCGTCGCGCACTTTGCCGAGGGATGCTTCTGGTGTTCCGAGGAGATCTTCAGCGGCGTGAAGGGAGTAAGTGAAGTGGTCGCAGGCTATTCCGGAGGCACGGAAGCCAACCCGACCTATGAGGAGGTCAGCAGCGGGACCACGGGCCACGCCGAATCGGTGGAGGTGTATTATGATCCGAAGGTGATCAGCTACGCAACGCTCGTGAAGGTCTTCTTCGCCAGCCAGGACCCCACCACGGAAAGCCGCCAAGGCCCCGATGCAGGCAGCCAGTACCGCTCCATCGCGTTCTATGACAGCCCGGAGCAGAAGGCCATCATCGATGCTGAGATCAAGTCGATCAATGCTTCGGGCCAGTACTCTTCGCCGGTAGTGACGCAAGTGGTGCCCTTCAAGAAATTCTGGCGCGCGGAGGAATACCACCAGGACTTCGCCAAGCGGAATCCGGACAACCCCTATATCCTTGGGGTCTCCAAGCCGCGCTTCGACAGCTTCAAGGAGAAGATGCCCGATGTGGTGAAGTGAGCGGGCATCGATCAAGAGTTGACAGGCACCGCTGATCGGCCCCGACTTGCGCACAGCCCCCTGTGAAACAACGGACGGGAGCCGGGCCGGAACAACATAGGCTTTTGTGTTGTTTTGTCCGCAGATGACCTTGCGCAGTTCCACACTCGCTCTCTTCCTTTTGGCCTGCACCCTGTGCGTGGCCCAGAAGGCGAAGCGCGCGGCAATAGATCTCCCGGACTGCCCCGTGGACACCGCCAAATACATCATCTTCGATTCCTCCCAAGGGCTGGAGCCGCTGATGAACCGCAAGGTGCTGCTATTCGATGCCGTGCCCCAGCAGATCGACCAAGTGGAATGCATCCTGCTCGCCTATCATCGCCGATGCGAGATAGGTGGCGAGGCCCTACAGGATTCACTCTCGCATTTGAGCAGCCATGTCTCCCGCTACCTCAATGAGATCGACCTCGACAGTACCCTCCGACAATACATGGGCGGCACCGACAACAAGGGCCAAGTGTTGATCTACCTGAACGGGCTCTGCCCGGGGGAATCGCGCATCTGGCGTACGAAATGGGTGCCAGTGAAAGGCAGCGGCCCCTGCTCCTTCCGCGCGGTGGTGAACCTCACCACGGGCACGATCGAAGTGCTGCGGATCCACGAGAAGAAGTAGGTGCAAGCCTTCAGGCTCGCCGCTCACACCGGCCGCCTTAGCGCCGAGAGCCGCTCCTCGAACACGCGTTCGGCCACCGGGCGAAGGACCTTGCTGAAGAGCTCCATGTATTCGGCACCGTGCTCCAGCGAACCGCCCTTCCGCAGGTCGAAATGGACGAAGCTCATCCAACAAAATGACTTCAACGCTGACTTGGCAGTATCCCACATGCGCATTTCCACTTGGACATGCTTGGGACCGAAGGCGATCAGCTGGCTTTCCACCACCACCTTTTCCATCAGCAATGCCGGGCGCAGAAAGGCCATCTGCGTGGTGCTGACCACCCACGAGCGGCCCCTCTCCCGAGCGATGCCGTAAATGTCCAGGCCATAGTGCTCCAGCAGATGGTCCTCGCGGGCATTGAGGAAATAGTCCACGTAGCGGCCGTTGTTCAGATGGTTGAAGGGATCGCAATCCTGGAAGCGGATCGCCATCACACTGCTGGGGATGGGATCTAGGTCGAAGGTGGTGGGCATTTTGAATGGGTTGGGATGAAGGTAGCGGTTGGATCCGCAGGTCGCATTGGGTTTGGGATATGCCTCTATTTAGACTTCGCTTTATGGCTGTGCCTTCCATTCAACACCGGGCAAGCCAATGGACATCAATGGGCTACAATGGACGGCGCTCCGCCCGTCCATTGTAGTGGTGATCAGGTTGACGACATCCTTCCGGGCCGGTGGAAATACCGTTGTGCGGAAAGCTGTCCGAAGAGGCGCCTGAACGATCCGGATACCTACTATTTGGGGTAACGAAACAGGATGCGGGAATTGCCCTTCCCGATACTTTCGTTTTGCTGACGGCCGCCCCCTTAGCGCCCTAAACGGATCCCCTACTTCACATACCCCATGCAACTGAAACATACCCTCATCCTTGCAGGCTCCTTCTTCGGCCTCACCTCCCAGGCGCAGGTCCTCTCCTGGGCCGATCGTCTCGTCTCTTCCGGCACCCCTTACAGCGCTGCCGGCACCGCCTCGGTGACCGACGCGACCACGGATCCCGACGGCAACAGTTACGTCGCAGGGACATTCTCGGACACCTTGGATATAGACCCCGGGCCCGGCGTTTCGCAGATGATCTCCGGCAACGGCTATGGTGACGGCTTCGTGGCCAAGTTCGATCCCAGCGGCGCCTTGATCTGGGCAAAGCATTTCGCATCGATACAGGGCAGTCATTTCTGGTTCACCGACATGGCATTGCGGCCCGGAAACGGTGTGGCCCTTTGCGGCCAGATCTCGGGGACGGTCGATTTCGATCCAAGTGCCAATGACCATTCCTTCACGAGCACCTCGAACGGCTATTGCTTTGTTTGCGCGTTGAACGGCGAGGGACTGTTCGACTGGGTGGATACCTGGGGCACCCCTTGGGGTTACTTTAACGGGTCCTCCATGAACTCATTGGATGTGGACCCCGCCGGCAACATCGCGGCCGCAGCACAATTCAGGACCGGCATTGACATCGATCCCGGACCGGGGGTCCAAACAATGACCGGGGCCGCGCCGGGCGACGCCTTTCTGCTAAGGCTTAGTGGCACGGGTGACTTGCTCTGGGGCCAGCAGCTGAGCGCGAGTGGCGGCTCGAACCCCACGGGCGTGGCCGTGGATGCCGCGGGCAACGCCTATATCGTCGGCTCGTGCATGGATAGCATTGGGTCAGGAAGTGTCTATCTCCCGGATCCCACCCCTGTTGGCAGCAACGCCTTCGTCATGAAATTCGATGCGAGCGGAACGGCCCAATGGGGATACCTCGTAGCGGGCACGGGCACCAATGAGTCGTACGATGCCGTGGATGCCAATAGCGCGGGGGACGTTATCATCGCCGGCACCTTGAGAGGAAGCGCGGATATTGCGCCAGGCCCCACGGTGAACACGGTCGCTGCGCCCAACCCGGAGCCGATGCTGATCGGCCTGGATACCGATGGCGGGCTCCGCTTCAGCGGTGCGCTCAGCATTTCGTACGAAGACAATGTCGGGGCCTATCCCTATGCCGTTGTGATCGCGGAAAATGGCGATTGTGCGGTAACAGGTGATTTCGACGGTACGCTCAGCACCGGTCTTTTCGGAGGTGGAGAGGCCTTGAGCTACTACTTCAGCGGCTCTGATGCCTTTCTTGCCAAATACGACAGCAACGGAGGCGTACTCTACTCGGGAACGGTGAAGGGCGATGGCGGCAACACCGGTCGTGCCGTCGCATTCGATGATCTCGGCAATCTCTTTTTCGCGGGATCCATCTCGGGCACTGTGGATGTGGACCCCGGAATGCCTTACGTGGAGGTAGCATGCCCTGTGCAGCAGGGGCTGCTATTGAAACTTGGTCCGGACGACTCAGGTGTGCAAAGTGCAGCAATGGCCCCGGCCTTTTCGCTCTCCCCGAACCCGGCGAACGATCAACTGTGGCTCACCTTCCCGGAGAACAGCGCCACGGCGAATGTCGCGGTGATCGACGCCGAAGGCAGAACGGTGCGCACCTATCCGGTCGGTAGCGTCCGCAGTCTCGTCCTGGATGTACACGGACTTTCACCCGGTGTCTACCACCTTCGCGCTGACGGCCCGCAAGGCAGAAGCGTGCAGCGTTTCGTGAAAGACTGAGGCGGCTGTGAAAGAGTGAATAACACTAGCCCATGTTGAAGTAGGCACACTTTGGCCCTTCAACAAAGGGGGCCGTCCATTCAACGGTGGGCCAGCCTATGGACTCTAATGGACCACAATGGACGGGCGGAGCGCCGTCCATTGTGGTCCATTCACAACCTATAGCCACGGTTACCTTAGCCGCTCCCCGCCTTCGTCGGGATGAAACAGATGCAACTACACAACTACATCGCCGGCCAATGGATCGCTGGCACCGGCAAGCAGGCCGAACTCCTCGACGCATCAACCGGCGAACTCATCGCCACCACTTCTTCCGGCGGCCTCGACTTCGGCGCGATGCTCCACTATGCCCGCGAGGTCGGCGGACCTCCCCTGCGGAAGATGACCTTCCCCGAGCGCGGCCGCATGCTGAAGGCCCTCGCCATGTACCTCATGGACCGCAAGGAGGAATTCTACCAGGTGAGCTACAAGACCGGCGCCACCAAGGCCGATAGCTGGGTGGACATCGAGGGCGGCATCGGCAACGTATTCGCCAACGCCAGCTTAAGAAAACAGCTCGGCAATATGCCCTTCTATGTGGACGGTCCGCCGGTGCTCACCAGCCGCGGCGGCACCTTCATGGGCCACCACATCATGGTGCCCAAGGAAGGCGTGGCCGTGCACATCAACGCGTTCAACTTCCCCATCTGGGGCATGCTGGAGAAGTGCGCCGTGAACTGGATGGCCGGGATGCCCGCCGTGGTGAAGCCCGCCACCGTCACCAGCTACCTCACCGAAGCGATGGTGAAGGCCATAGTCTCTTCCGGCATCTTGCCGGAAGGCGCTCTTCAACTCATAGTCGGCAGCGCCGGTGATCTCCTCGATCATGTGGAAAGCCAGGACGTGGTCACCTTCACCGGCAGCGCCACCACGGGCCGCATGCTGAAGGTGCATCCGCGCATCATCGCCGAGAGCGTGCCCTTCAACATGGAGGCCGACAGCCTCAACAGCATCGTGCTCGCCCCGGATGCCGTGCCCGGCACGCCGGAGTTCGACCTCTTCATCAAGGAAGTGGGCCGCGAGATGACGCTGAAGTGCGGCCAGCGCTGTACCGGCGCACGCAGGCTCCTCGTGCCGGAGAATCTCGTGGAGGACGCGCAGATCGCCATCGGGAAACGACTCGGCGGCACCGTGATCGGCGACCCGCGTGCGGAAGGCGTGCGCATGGGCGCTCTCGCCGGGCCCACGCAACGCAAGGAGGTGCGCGAGCAACTCGCCAAGCTGATGAAAGGAAGCGAGCTCGTCTACGGCGACCCCGAGCAGGTGAGCGTTACCGGCGCGGATGCGCACAAGGGCGCCTTCATGAGCCCCATCCTGCTGCTGAACAAAGACCCGTGGAAGAACCGCGTGAGCCACGAGGTGGAGGCCTTCGGGCCGGTGAGCACGCTGATGCCCTACAAGGACCTCGACGACGCCATCGCCATCAGCAAACTGGGCAAGGGTTCGCTCGTGGCCACCATCGCCACCTACGACGAGAAGCACGCGCAGCAGTTCGTCTGGGGCGCCGCCAACCACCACGGCCGCATGCTCGTGCTGGACCGCGACATGGCCAAGGAGAACACCGGCCACGGCAGCCCGCTGGCCACGCTCGTCCACGGCGGACCCGGCCGCGCCGGCGGCGGCGAAGAGATGGGCGGCAAGCGCGGCGTGCTGCACTACCTCCAGCGCACCGCCATCCAAGGCACGCCCACCGCCATCACCGCGCTCACCCAGCAATACCAGCAGGGCGCCAAGCAGCACATTACGCCGAAGCACATCTTCCGCATGCACTTCGAAGAGCTGCAGGTGGGCGATACCGTGATCACCGACAAGCACACCGTGACGCTGGACGACATCGACAAATTCGCGGACCTCAGCGGCGACAAGTTCTACGCCCACATGGACGTGAACGCGCTCGACGGCACCATCTTCACCGGCCGCGTGGCCCACGGCTACTTCATCCTCAGCCGCGCCGCCGGCCTCTTCGTGGACCCGCCCAAAGGCCCCGTGCTGCTCAACTACGGCATCGAGGAAGCCCGCTTCACGAAACCGGTGTATCCGGGATCGACGATCCAAGTGAAATTCACGGTCAAGGAAAAAGTCGATCAAGAGAAGAAGGTGGTAACGGAGGATTCACCTAAGGGCGCGGATATCGCCACGGGCATCGTAAAGTTCCTTGTCGATGTGGTTGACGAAACTGGCGATACCGTTGCCATTGCGACGATCTTGACAATGGTGAGGAAGTTGGATCAGAACTAGGTCATGAAAAAGCGCAGGCAACAAGGTCTTTCCTTCGAGATCGACAAGCTCACGCGCTCTATCGAGAACGTGGTCACGGGTGAGAGCTTCCTGACCGTGGTCCTGCCGATCACCAAAGCGGATCTAAAGAACGTAACGAAGAAGAGCGGCTGGCTCTTCGATTGGAGGGCGGAGTTCAAAGCGAGCGAACGGAAAGTATTCAAGCTCACCACCGTGGAGAACCCGAACTTGATCCAAGGCTTGGTATGTCTTGAAGTAAAAGCTGACCATGTGGCCATGCAATTGGTGGAAAGCGCCCCGCACAACTTGGGAAAGCACAAGATGTACGAAGGCGTGCTTGGGAATCTTGTGGTCTATGTCTGTAAGGTCTCCTTCGAGCAGGGGTTCGAAGGCAATGTGGTCTTCTTGGCCAAGACGAAGCTCATCCAGCACTACACCGATAAACTGAAGGCGGTGCATGTGGGCGGGCACTTGATGGTCATATATCCGCCTGATGCGCGTTATCTTGTGGATCAATACTTTCCCGAATGAAGACCAAGGAAATTGAACTGGATGACATCGGCTTCATCGGCATCGGACGTCCGATCACGGAGGAGGAGTCGCGCATTGCCTCGGCTCATATACAGGCCTACATGGCTAAGCACCCCGCTCCCAAGCGAAAGACCGCCAAGCGCGGTGAGACCGACAAACTGATGCGTGCTACGCTTGCTGCACAAACGAAAAAGCCCAAGGTCGCTAGCGCAAAACTTCGCGCACTGGATGACATCGGCCGCATCGGTGGAGAACGGGAGTTCACCGAGGAGGATGCCCGTGTGGTCTCTGCGTTCATTCAAGCAGAGAAAGCCAAACGTTCCGTTGCGAAGAAGGCGGCCAAACGACCCTCTGCAAAGCGCAAGACGAAGGCAAAGGCGCGGACCGCATGAAGTTCCTGGTGGATCCCGCTATGGCGGGACAGGTTGTGGTGGATGAGACCGGAGAGACCGTGGCCATTGCTACGATCTTGACCATGGTGAGGAAGTTGGATCAGAACTAGCGTGCAAGGAACATCCTACATAACCATTGTCCTTTTGGCTTGGGGATGTTCGACCTCCTCACAACCTGAGCCCAAGCATTACTTCATGGGTATTAGTGGAGACTGTTTCGTTCAGGGTGATTCGCTGGCAGCGCCACGGATACATGACACACGGGATAGTCTGCTCGGCACCGCCCACTTTGTATTCAACGGCGTCCCTCGGACCGTTCGTGCTTTCAGCGATCGCCGCTATAACAGTCTACCGGATGCGGGTGCGCTCCTACTTGAACTTGACGGGCTTGGCATCATCTATTCCTGCGGCATGTTTTCACGCGAACGCTCATGGCTTACGGCTGCGGTCGATTCCTTAAACCCGATCATCGATGCTGCGCTGAAGGCAACGGAACAGCCAGGCTTTGTAAGCGATAGATATAAGGACTGCCTTCCGATCGCCGAACATCAGAAGGTGCCCAACGCGGATGGTTCATGGGACATAAGCGATGTGGACGTTCCACCTGAATTCCCCGGCGGAAATGACAAGCTCTTCGAATACCTCGCCAGTATTGCGCTGTATCCGGATTCCGAGTACAATGCTGGGGTCGAAGGAAAAGTATACGTCCGCTTCACCGTGAACGAAGATGGTTCCATCTCTGATATCGTGGTGCTTCGGAGGATAAGCTCTGGTTTGGATGCAGAAGCTGAAAGGCTGGTGGCATCCATGCCTAAATGGACACCAGCGCGTATGCAAGACAAGACCATAAAATGTCGAGTCGTTCTCCCGGTCAGATTTGTAGTCAAGGAGCCATCATGAAATTCCTCGTTGAACTTTCACTCGATACCGTGGCCATTGCTACGATCTTGCCGATGGTGAGGAAGTTGGATCAGAACTGAACAGCACCCCACCATCGCTTATCTTTGAAAACATGAACGCCAACGCTGAACTGCTCAAGCGGATCACGGTCGATGACCGGATCTGTAACGGAAAGCCGATCATTCGCGGCATGCGGATCACGGCGCAGAGCGTGTTGGAGTTCCTCATGGCCGGAACGCCAGAGGAGGAAGTACTGAAGCAGTATCCCATGCTGGAGCACGACGACCTCGAAGCTTGTCGGCAGTTCGCGCTCTTCCTTATGGGCAACAGTTTTACGCTGAAGAAAGTCGCGGCCTGACCTGAACCTGCGTCGAACTATCTTTGGTAACATGAACCCTTCATCGGATCTCATATCCCGCATTACCACCGACGCCAATATCTGCCATGGCAAAGCCGTGGTCCGCGGCATGCGCTGGCCGGTCCAGAATGTGCTTGAACTGATGGCCAGCGGGATGACCAGCGAAGAGATCATGCACGATCATCCGGAGCTGGAAAAGGACGACCTCCTCGCCTGCCTGGCCTACGCCTATCCGGGGTGAAGTTCCTGGTGGATCCCGCTATGGCGAGACGGGTTGTGGTGGATGAGACCGGGGAGACCGGCGCCATTGCTACCATCTTGACGATGGTGAGGACGCTGGACCAGAATCGATAACACTAGCCATGCACACTCCCCTCATTTTCGTTCCCATGCTGTACGTCACCGATGTAACAGCGGCCATCGCGTTCTATGCTCAAGCGTTCCGCGCCACCCTGCGCTGGAAGATCGATCACGAGGGCCGGGCGCACGTGGCTGAACTGGAGGTGGGCGGGAGCCTGTTGCGGCTGCATGAGGAAACACCCATAAGGCGCGAACTGAGCCCGGACAACTTGCAAGGAACCACAGTAGTGGTCCATCTGCTGGTGCAGGATGCTGATGCCTACATGGTCCAGGCGGTAGCTGCGGGCGCGATCGAGACCAGCCCCATGCAGGACCACGATTATGGTTATCGCCAGGGTAACCTGCAGGATCCCTTCGGCCACCGCTGGGTGCTCGAGCGTATCGATGATATGTACAAAGTGCCTCTTGTGCCCTGAACCACACAGGTGCATTGATGGCGGTGTTCGATGAGCCCGGAGAGACCGTGGCTATTGCTACGATCTTGGCGATGGTGAGGAAGTTGGATCAGAACTTATGATGGACAAGGCTCGCATAATTGAATGGGAACCAAAGTGGAGCGCCGGTGCGACCTGTCCCGCGATTCTTGTTACCGATGGCGGTCTAATACTGCTCTACAACGTCGCTCTCGAAGAGGATGACAGTGTTGGTATGGTCACCTTCAAAAACGCTCGCGCACATCGACTCGCCGGGATCAACGACGAAGTTCTATCCGGGCATCCTCTCTATGGAAAAGGACTCGAGTTCTATGGGGCTCACGAAGTGGATGATTCCTCGTGGCTTACCGAACTGCGCACCGTCCACAGTGTGCATCCACAGTACGATGCATCCCGATGGAGCTCTGTCAAACACTACATACTCTGCTTCCACGACGACATGCTGGAAGTACTGGCTGACGGTTACATCGCCGAGAAACGTCCGGGAACGGTGAAGGAGGTGCTTGAGGCTCTCGTATCACAACTCAGCATTTGATGTGATAGATGATACCTGGAAGAAGAGGACCAATGCAACCATCTTGACGATGGTGAGGAGTTGAATCCGAGTTAGGATGTCACATCGAGCATAAGCGAAGCGGCACTACGCAAGGCGCGAAGCGACTGAGTAGTCGAGATGTGGGCTTGCCCCGCCTCATCCTTCGACTGCGCTCTGCTTCGCTCAGGAGCAGGCGGGTCGGGCTTTCCCCTCCAAGTCCTCGCGTGGATTACCACGCTCCGGGCTTTCCGGTACAATCCCTCACGCGGAATGCGCTACCTGCTCGAATTCGATTCGCACCGTAGTTCATCATGCTGTTTACAACCTTCTCGCACGTGCTCATTGCTTTTGACCCCTAGGCATTACTTTGCCAATAGTACTTGACATGAATCTTGTCATATCAAAAGAACATGATTGCAGGCGAATTGCTTCAAGAGGTGGATGCACTCTATCAACGCTACGGTTATGATGTGAAGAGCCATCACCCGGGTGTTCGGGTGTACGTCTTTAGGAGCATATACAACGGAGCAGACGTCATTGCAACTGAGTCCAACGCTAGGATTGACGAATACAAACGGCATTATAGCGACCAAGGGTTTGCGGTGAAGGTCCGCGAACAGAGTACGCTGGCAGAACTTGAGGAAGCGCTATTTCAGGACTTCTTCATGGCAGATGGCATTCTCGATCATCTGCGCAGACGATACAATGACTTCCTATCGCGATTATTGGACAAACTCCCTGATGGTGCTCAATATGAGTATATACAGAGTCCGTACGATGTTTTCACTTATTCGTCCTATCTCGACGATTTTGGATTCAGACAGCAAGAGGGAGACAAGGTGGTCCCCTTTATCTCCAAACTAATCCAAAATCACAAGGGTCCACTACTTATTCTCATCGAAGCTGCTGCTGGTTATGGCAAGACCTGCACTGCATACGAACTCCTCAACCAAATCCTTACGGACCAACCATCGAAGGTCCCGTTCTTCACGGAACTTTCACGCGATAGGAGAGCGACCATATTCAGTCATATCCTCCGAAAGGAGATAGAGGAGCAGTTCTCCAATCGCATCACGTCGAAGGTGACACTGCATGAAATCCGTACTGGGCGCATTCCTTTAGTCATCGATGGTTTTGACGAATTAATCCAGAAGGATTTTTCGTTCTCAACCTCAAGCCTGGAAGCCGTCGAGAGCATGCTCTCGACTATCGTGGAACTACTGAAAGGTGACGCCAAAATCATCATCACCTCTCGCAAGACTGCCATCTTCAAGAGTGAAGAGTTCTTTGAATGGATGGCCAAGCGCAATCTTGACTACAGCTTGGTTAAGGTCACGATTGCCGAACCCGAGATAGAACACTGGCTGTCGGAGGATCGGAGGTCTCTGCTGGAAACGGCGGATGTTCCAGTGCGTGAGTTTGCTAACCCAGTCCTGCTTTCATACCTCAGATATACCCCACTGCAATGTCTCACTGACCAACTGGCCAAGGGTGAGTCAATAGTCTCGAACTACTTTCAGTTTTTACTCATTCGTGAACAGACTCGACAATCATTGCTCATTGAACCAGACACGCAGCTTCGGATCTTTCGGAAGTTGGCGAGGATATTCACTGAGTACGACGTCAAGTCGGCATCGCGAGAGGACCTAAGAGGATTCCTTGTTGACTACAACCGACGTCTTCTCGAAGAGACCAGAGCCAAGTATACCCCGGACATACGCCCAACGTTGGACCAACTAGGCGATACGCTATGCAACCATGCGTTCCTAGACCGTAAGGATGAACGCACCATCGGATTCGTGAATGAGTTCGTCTTGGGGACACTGATTGCCGAGAGCTTGGTCACGGGCAAGTATCAGGAGCATCGCCCAAAGACCTTTACAACCGAATTAAACCAACACATGGCGTATCTGGCCATACAGGCCTTCAGGGCTCAGCCACAGGACAAGGCGGCTGCCATTTGGGACGTATTCAACAAGTATGACTTTCCCTACGACGATTCTATAAATTTCCTACTGGACTGGCAGTATAAGGGTGCGTTGCATCACAAGTACAAGCAAATCTCGTTAGAGGGTCTGCTGATTGAAGACATGACTTTCACCAAGACAGCGAGCTTCGATCAAGTTGTATTTTCAAAGTGCTCATTTCGGAATTGTGTATTCGCGATGGACGCATTTAGGCAATGCACGATGGTGAATTGCAGCTTCTTCAATTGCCACCAAGAAGCCTCCGATATTGATAGAAGCGATCAAAGCTTGGCGTTTTATGGTGGGACTTCGGACAATGGTTTCCTGACTGAACTGTACGAACAAGAGTCCCTACCCCAAACGGCAGAAACACCAGACGTTGAGCGTCAGGTCATGGCTAAGTTCTTTAGACAAGGAACGGTGAAGCCCCGATACAAACAGATTTCCAGTCTTGCGGCGGAACTTGGGGGATCAATCGGCCGCAAGAACCTCGAGAAGATCATTCACGAACTTGAGGCATCTAATTGCCTCGAAATAGATGGGGATATGGGGCGCTTGACCAGAGGCGGTGTTGACTACTTTATTGGTAAGTACGGTAAACCATCATGAGGTTTGATGGCCTTGAATTAATAGAGCGGGACGTTCGCGATTGCATCCTGAAGGACTTGAACCGGTCAGGCATACTCTATCGCTTGTTCTCTAGGGTCAAGAGTGGCGACTCTATGAGCGAGAAGATTGTCCGCAAGGGATATGAAGGAAGCGGAAGGTTGATCCAGGATTTGATCGGTATACGTATCACAACCTACTTCGAAGATGACGTTGACCTTCTCATTGAATACTTAGGCTCCAGACTCGGTCAGGTCGCACTAGAAATTGACAGGCTTAACGTTGGTGAGTTTCGACCTGTTCGGAAGAACATGATTTGCAACCTTGGACCGAATGAGGCATCCGTCCTCCGTGCGCTTCAGGAGAGGTATCCAGACACGTTCAAGCATGTGGACCAAACCTATGAGATACAATTCCGAACGACACTCTCCGAGGGTTGGCATGAAGTTGAGCACAACATGCGATACAAGTGCAAGGATGAATGGACCGATTTCGATGATGAATCCCGCCTGCTCAATGGCATCTACGCTAGCCTAGAACTAGGTGACAACACCCTGCGCCAGATGTTCGAGCGAATGGCCTATCAGAATTACAGAGCAGGCAACTTGATCGGCATGGTCCGCAACAAATTCAGACTACACTTCTCCATGGTTCAAGTACGTCCTGAGGTTATTTCTTGCTGTCAACAGGATGCAACGTTGCTGAAGGACCTTTATGCGAAAGTGGACCGACGAGACCTATTACGTAGGCTCCTCGGATCCGGGCTGCAAATGGCGCCATCATTGGAGAATTTCATCTTGCTCGCAAACCACATGTACATTCATGATGCTAGGCTAAGTAGCCTGACGCCGGATATCCTACGTGATGATTTTGACCACTATCTTCCATGTTGATGGTTTCTCCTCCCGCAGATTCCGCCTCGGACCCTGCGGCAGAAGGGCATCACGAATATCTTAGATGTAGCGGTTGTTGTCGATGACGGCTGCTCACACCTTCATCCTCTCCGGATCCTGTCGGCTATCGAACACATCCACGATGCGTACGACATCCTCCACCACTTGGTAGATCACTTTGTAGTGGCCCACCACCACACGCCGGTGGCCTTGACCAACATGATCCAACCACGGCTCGATCGGACCGCCGAAAGGGAATTGATCAAGCAGTCGCGTCGTCCCCATCCCGGCGCTCGCGTGTTTCGCGAGTGCCTCGTCATTCCGGCCTCCGGCCCTCCGTAGCAATGCCCTCCTGCGCCGGGGATGAACGGTCGCGCCTACGCCCAAGGCAAAAAGCTTAGCCGCAGGCGCACGCCGGAGCCGCAGGGCGTTTCGTCCTGATGGAGCTGGTGCGGGTAGTGGCTGCACGGGGTCCAATGGCGGTGTGCCACCCAGCGCACATGGTTGAAGGGGTGCTGCACGGGATCGCTGCCGCGCAGGTGGAAGAGCGGTGCGTAGGGGAACAGGGGAATGTTGAGGTTCACCCATGCCTCCAATGCCACATGGCCGCCGAGCTCACCATGCGGCAAGTGCAGGCCGCCGGGGAGGCTTGCCGCATAGAGGGAATAGGGCGTGCGGTCCACGCGGCCCAGGGTGAGGCGACGCGGGCGGCGCTCTCCCCGTGCACGGCGATCCAGCTGCAGGAGTTGCCGTTCGGTGGGGCCGAGTGCCGGGGGGCGGGGCAAGGTGGCGGGGCGCATGGCAAGCGTGTGGGTGCGCACGCCGTCCAAGTAGACGTAAAGCCGCACCAAGGGCAGCGTTCCGATCATGATGGGAAGTTCCACGGCCACGGCCTTGAGGCACATGGGGTGAAGGAAAAAGCCGATCGGACACCCGTACCCGTGTAAAACACCTACTTGGACCCCATGAGTTTTCACGGCTACGTCGATCACCCTGTTCAGCGCCTGGATCTCGCGGCGTGGCGGATCAAGGGAGCGGCGCGATCGATCGGTCAAGCGCCCCGATCAAAGAAGAATGCCATGTGATCGATCAAGCAAGCGGCATGATCGATCGATCAAGCGCTCCGATCAAAGAAGAATGCCGCGTGATCGATCAAGTAAGCGATCCGATCGAACGATCAAACGGCGTGATCGAAGGATCAAGCGGTGTGATCGAACGATCAAGCGATCCGATCGAACGATCAAGCGACGTGATCAAAGAACAAAATGATCCGATCGAAGGATCAAGCGCCGTGATCGAATGCTCAAGCGGTCCGATCGAAGGATCATGCGGCTTGATCAAAGAACAAAATGATCCGATCGAAGGATCAAGCGGGATGATCGAACGCCAAGATCATTTTATCAAATAAGAAAATGGTCTTGGAAAAGCGTTGTGATGGTCGCCGGAACGGGGAGTTGCAGGGTTCAACTGTTAAATATCACCATCCCGTAGACAGCGGAATTCCCATGCTGGGCAAGGGCTGCAGGACGAAATAGGGTTTTCAACATCAAATAGGCCTGAAACCCCGCAAGGGACCTTTACGCCTCAGGACCCAGCCAGCGATAAACCACCCCGGACGAATGGGGCCGCCGAGGCGAAAGTCGCACAAAGGACTTGAAACCCGAGTAAAACGCATACGAATAAACCATGAGGATCATCAAAGCAGGATTGACAGGCCTGAAAGCCCCGAACCTGGTAGCCAAGAGTGCACACGTGGAAGAAGCGATGACGGCCAACGCCAACTTCGCCACCCCCACGCCGAGCATTGCTGAGCTGACCGCTGCGCGCATCGCCCTTACGGCCGCCATTATGGAGGCCCAGAGCGGAGCACATGCAGCGATCGCCACCAAGAACGAGGCAGCGAAGACGATGGCCCGCTTGATCACGGCCCTGAGCCGCTATGTGAATAGCGCGACGGATGACGTGACCATCGCGGTGACCAGCGGCTTCGGCCTGGCCAAGAAGCCCGATCCGGTCGAACAGTTGGAGGCCCCCACCAATTATGTGGGCAACACCGGCACCCTCGCAGGCGAGATCAAGCTGCGGTGGAAAGGTGTGCGCGGCGCGCGCATGTACCAGACGTACATATGCGATGGCGACCCCAGCACCGATGGCGTGTGGAGACCGGCTGGCTTGTCCAGCAAGGGCCGCATCACCATCACCGGCCTGATCACTGACAAGTTGTACTCGTTCAAGACAGCTGCGCTGGGCGTGGTGGGCGAAGGCCCCTTGAGCGAGATCGCAACGGCCAAGGCCGCCTAAACAGGGCGACGCACAGCCAGCACACTCCTTCAACGCATAGGCCCCCGGGAAACCGGGGGCTTTTGCGTTGGGCGAGCTGCCGTGCCTGATGCCGCGGCAGGCCCGGCAAGACAACCACACGCACCCACAGTGTCACCGCGGGCTTGACTCGGGGTCACACAAGAACGCCATTCCGACTTGGCATTCGTGCGTGGCTCCCTCAGTGGCTACTGTGTGTGATACCGGGGCAGGCCCGGCATGACAACCATACGCATCCCGATGCACGCGCTCGGGTTTTTCCCGAGCGAGTGCCTGCGTGTATACGCGTTCCGCATTAAGGTCCGCCTCTGAACGAGCCGCAAGGGCGGTCCAAAACGGGGGGTCCGTTTCTCGGGTTCGCTGATGGAGCTTCTGACCGCGCCTATCACGCCGCAACGGTCCGCTTCACCTTCCGCTTGGCGCCTGAGGCCGCCTTGCCGGTTATGCGTTCCCGGTGGGTGATGCCCCAATCGCGCATGGCGGCGATCACCGGGTGCAGGGTGCGGCCATAGTCGGTCAGTTCGTACTCAACCGTTACCGGGATGGTAGGCTGCACCGTGCGTGACACGAGCTGGTTCTGTTCCAAGTGGCGCAGTTCCTTGCTCAGCATCTTCGGTGTGATGACGCCGATCTCGTGTACCATTTCCATGAAGCGGGTACGGCCCCGGATGGTGAGCACCATGAGGATGAGGATCTTCCATTTGCCGGCGAGGAGCTCCACCGTGTCGCGTGTGGGCAGCAGTTCGGAAGTGCATTTGAAATGGTCGAGGAGGGGCGGGGTGCTTTTCATGGACTGGCTGTGGACCGCGAAGTTACTGTTGATATACCAAAGCATACCACTATCCTCGGGGATATCCGTATCCAATGTATAGCGGAAGGCCGGACCTTTGAAGCCCGGGACGCCGGTATGGACACCTCTTTCAAAACGAACAAAAACAGGAACGATGAAAAACACAGAGATCACGGACGCACCTGCGCTCCCCTTGCTCGACTTTGCACCCCTCAACACCAACTGGGACCTGGACGAGGCCCATGCGAAGCTCCGCTTCTCCATCACGCACTTCGGCATCAGCGACGTGGAAGGCACCTTCAACACCATCACCGCGAAGATCACCGCCACGCGGGAAGACCTCAGCGATGCCGTGGTGGAATTCACCGCCGACGCAACGTCCGTGGATACGCAGAACCGGATGCGCGACGACCACCTGCGCAGCGCGGATTTCTTCGAAGTGGAGAAATACCCCGGCATCACCTACCGGAGCACATCGTTCACCCAAGTGGGCGAAGGGAAGTACAAGGTGAAGGGCGACCTGACGATGAAGGGCGTGACCAACCCCGTGGAGCTCGATGCCACCGTGCGCTACGCCACAAACCCGATGACCCAAAAGGAGATGGCCGGGTTCAAGGTGACAGGCGTCGTGGACCGCACCCGGTTCCGCGTGGGAAGCGGATTTGGTGGTGCGATGCTGAGCGATCAGGTGGAATTCACCACGAACGCGGAGTTTGTGAAGCAGTGACCCCAGGCCCGCACGGGCATTCCGCTCGTGCGGGCCGATCAAGGGTCCGGTGCATGGGGCTTCCCCAGTTGTCCGTTTTCAAATCCCGATGCACGCGCTCGGGCCTTTCCCGAGCGGCTGCCCGTGGTGGCTACTGTGTGTGATACCGGGGCAAGCCCGGCATGACAGGAGTGTGCCCGACGCGGCGACCACACCGACCCGCATTGTCACTATCCAGGCGCTCGCCCCCGGAGTCTCATCCGGGGTGGCGAGTGCCTCGTCATTCCGGCCTCCGGCCATCTACCTTCGACAACCTTCACCAGCGAACATGTGCAACGCGCAGCGCCCACCCCGCCCCGTGTGCTTCATCCTGATGAAGTTCATCACTCCCTTGATCGCCCTGCTCTGTGTGCAAAGCACCGTTGCGCAGGACAGCTGCTCTTGCAGTCAAGACCTGGAGCACTACGTGGGGATGGTGACCCGCAACTACGCCGGTTATGCGGACAAGGTGATCCCCGCCACGCAGGCCCGCTACAGCACGCTGCTCGATTCGCTGCGCCATGAGGCGTCCGTGACAACGGACCCGACAAGCTGCTATGCGTTGCTCGATACCTACCGCTGGTTCTTCCGCGACAAGCACCTGCAACTGGGCGGCACCTACAGGCCAGCGAAAGGCATTGAAGTGTCCGTCCCCGCAACCACTACTTCCACGTGGACGGCTTCCGCGTTGACGGACCACTTCACAACGCATCAAGCCGAGCTGCTTCCATGGGAAGGGATCTGGGAACTGGAAGGCTACGAAGCGGGGATCGTGCGGGACGCGGACACGCACCTGTACAACGCGGTGATCATGCGGTCCGCCAACACGGATTGGAAGGAGGGCATGGTGAAGTTCACCTTTCCGGAACCTGTGGCCGATCGCATGCCCGTGCGCTACTGGCGAGGAGACCTTTCGGGAATGGACCTGCCCGGCCGGACCGTGCAAGGGCATTTGATCATGGAGGGCATCGGCACTTGGCAGCAGACCTTCCCGGCACCGGCGATCGCTGTGGACGAGCGGCTTTTCGAACTCACCTACGGCAGTGAGGTGCAATGGCGGATGCTCAATGATTCCACGCTCTACATCAAGCTGGGTTCCTGCCAACTCGCCAACAAGGCGGTGCTCGACGGCTTGGTGCGCACGAACGCGGCCCTGCTGGAGCGCACGCCGAATTGGATCGTGGACTTCCGTGCCAATGGAGGCGGTTCAACCGATGTGTACCAATGCCTCCTGCCCTACTTATACACCAAGCCTTTCAAGGAGCAGGGCAACAGCCATTGGCTGAGCCCCGAGAACACTGCGGCGCTCAAGAAATTCTGCACGGAGAATGCGCAGATGATGGACAAGGGTTCGTTGCGCCGGCTGCGATCCCTGGTGTCCGAGGGTGAGAAGCATCCGAACACCTGGCACGTCGGCAGCGGCGGGACCACGCGCTTTGGCAAAGTGAAGGGATCACCGGAGCGGGTGGCCATTCTTGCGGACCACGGCACGGATAGCAGCGGTGAATCCTTCCTGGAAGAAGCACGCGGCATCAGCGACAAGTCGGTGATCTTCGGGGAGAACACCGGTGGCTACATGGACTACGGCGATCTGATGCTCCATGACATGGGCTGCGATGGTCTCGGTGCCGCCATCCCCACATCGCGCATGAACCGGCTGGACCAAGGAATTGCTTACGACCTCACCGGCATCACACCGGATGTGCCGATCAGCGCTGCAACGGAGGACTGGATCGGGTTCGTGCAACAGTATTGGGCAGCGCACTAGCTTCAAGCGCTGAGCGACCTGTCCGCTTTCCACGGTCGCACCTCTCCATACCAAGCCGGGAATGGCTCCCTACACTGACGCCTCCGGCGCTGCATTTGGGTTGGGGAATGAACCCCTCATATTCACGGTATGCAAGATGGCTTGCAGGGTACCGAAGTCCATGGGCTTGCCTACGTGGCGGTCGAATCCGGTATGGGCCGAACGGATCATATCCTCCGGTTCGTTCCGTCCTGTCACCGCCACGATGAAGGCGCGTGTGCCCCAGTCGCTCTCGCGCATTTCCATGCACGCATCATAGCCCGAAAGATCCGGGAGGCCAATATCCAAGAAGATCACGTCGGGCTTGAAGGCGGCCCCCTTTGTGAGCGCCTCCCGGGCGTCATGGGCAATTTGCACGGTATGCCCCAGTTTCTTCAGCAGCAAGGCGAGGCCCAAGGCCACATCTTCGCGGTCATCCACCACTAACGCATTCATTGGTGGCAACGCTGAAGCGGTGTTGGGGTTCATTCGATGGATCATGGGCTCCTTGGACCTTTTCGGGCATCGGTCAAGGAGTATGCCGGAGCATTCCGCTGCTGCCGATCAGCGAAAACACTCCATTGGCAAAGGGCGCGGGGCATGCCGTAGGCGGGCCAGGAAGAAGTGGAAGCGGAGGCCCGTGTTGAATTATCGCCCCGTTCCACGGGAACCGCGTTGCCTGCTTCCCGTTGGAGATCGATCCGGAAGCAGGGCAGTTCGCCTCCCCCTGTCCCTCTCGGCCGGGAATATCTTCATTCCGATCCAACGATGAATTTAGTTCCTTCGTAACATAAGAAGCTGGACCCAGCACCATAAGCCAATGGAGATGAAGAAGCCAACACTCAGCCCCAACGACCGCCCTGCCGTCGAAGCTTGGCTTGCCCGCGTGAAACCCGAGTTGCAGCCGCTCGCACGCCGCATCGATGCGCTCATCCTTGAGTCGATGCCGGATGCCGTTTGCACCATCAAGTGGAACGTTCCGTTCTATGGTCTGAAAGGCCAAGGTTGGATCGCAAGCATCAACGCGTTCAAGGCGCACGTGAAATTGCTGTTCTTCGATGGAAGCCAACTTAGCCCTACGCTTCCAACCGGCAAAGGGAACAACGCGATCGACTATCGCAGCATGGCGGAGATCGACGAGAAGCAGGTGACGGCTTGGTTGAAGCAGGCGAAGAAGCTGCCGGGCTGGCTGAAGGTGGAGTAGTTCTGTAGGCAGATCGAGCCGGCAGCAACGGGGATCGAATCAGGCCAATGGTAGCAGCCGCATGAACGTGTTGAATTAAGGAGACCGAGCAGTTGACCCTGCATATCGGGCTAAGCCGTTCCAACACCGAACTTTCCGGCATATGAAAGCTGCACTGCGTTTGAAGAGTATCAAGAACAAATTCCTCGCATCGATCTTCCTAGTTCTCATTTTTGGGGGCTTCCTCGTGTACAAAAGCCATGGGGCCCTGCTTGTGTATTGGCCGTGGTCTGTAGTTGCCATTGTTGTACTGACATCGTGGCTTCTGCTTTTGGAAGCCTTTGGGCGATGGCAGCACCGTGCGGTCATACAGGGCCGTCGGTTGCGCTGGCTGACCCAACTGGGTTTCAGTGTGGAGAATGTAGGAGACTACTGGGGATACAAAGGGACCTATCGCTCCTACTTCATCCGCATCTTCTACAACTGGGAAAGCAAGTTGAACAAGCGCGGTCATGAATTATGCATGATGGTATACTTCAACCCTCCCCTTCTGGAGAACGGCGGGTTGGATGCGAAATTTCTGGATCAAGCGAATGCCGCGGTGACACCGGCCTTGTGGGAGAGCCATATCTGCCGGATGAATTATCAAGCTTCCTACTTGGCAAATCACACACCGATCACCTTTCTCACTTCACAAAGACGCATCCGGAAACGCTTGGACCGTGCGGTGACCACAGTGGCGGAAAGGAAGCTGATGCCCATTGGCGAAAGTGCAGTGCACGAACTGGTAAAGGGAGATCCTCGGATATATGGACCCCACATCGACTATTTCCAGATGGCCTACGGCATTATGGAGTGAGCGGCCAAGAAGCGACAAAGCAGCTGCATGCCTTGCTCCAAGACGGCCTGCGTAAGGCGGTGGTGATACGATAGGTCAGGAACCCTCACGCCTTGGAACGCTTTCAACCGATCACTCCCTTCACTCCTTCACAAAGCGTGAATTCACCACATGGTCACCGGCCTGCATACGGACCATGTAGGCTCCTTGTGGCAACGCGGATACATCCATGGTGCGTAGCCCGGCATTGATGCGACTTGGATGAAGCACGGTGCGACCCATGGCATCCAGCACTTCAATGTCCACCGGGCCGCTGAATGCGGTGAGGTCCATGGTGAGATGGTCCTTTGCCGGGTTGGGATAAACGGGGAGTTGCCGCGTCGTCGCCGTCTCGCTCACGCCCGTGGCCACACCCTGCCAACGCGTAAGGAAGACCTGATAGCCCTGTGCGGGAAATTCCTGACCAGCGAGATGCAACGTGTCGTAGCTGAAGCCGAGCATGTAGAGTACGTCATTGCCGAAGGTGGCCATGCTCTGCACGCTTTGGAGAAAGTTGTTGCCCTCGCTGACGACGATGCGTTGCGTCTGTCCGCTCGGATCCACGCTGCGGAAGTACAGCTGCTCTCCCGGGATCTCCACGTCGGTCTCCACGCCGTTTCCCCAATTGACATCGCCACGTGTAAAGCCATCCTGCCAAACGCCACCGTCGGCGTTCAGCATCAGTTCGCGCCCGGATCCGCGCGCGGCATCACCGATGGTCATGCCCGAGGTCGGCGAGTTCAACCAAGTGATCGTGCCGGCCGCATTCATTTGCACGAGATACTGTCCGTACACCCATTCGATGCCATTGACCGTGAACGGCCCCACGTCCTCGGGCATGCTCATGTCCGCGCTGAAGTAGGCATTGCCCATGTCGTCCAGTTCCACGCTGGGCCGGGGACAGGTGCCGTCAAGAACGAACAGGTGGCCATCCAAAACACCGACGGAATTGAAGCGGGCCAGCAGCACATTATACCCTGTGAAGGGATTGACGAGGCTCGTCCCGTTGAGGTCCGCGGTCGCATCCACGCATGCAGCGGCGATGGCCACGCTGCCGGATGCGTTCACCGCGATGTCGGAGATGGTGTTCACACCGTTCATGGGCCAGGTACCGAGCAGATCGCCATTCAGGTCCAACCGCGCGACCAAGGTGTTCTCGTATTCCACGGAAGGGATGTACAGCGTTCCCCAAGGCCCCACGGCTAAGGCTGGCAGTGCGCCAAGGCCAAGTGCGGTCGCATCCTTCACCCAGGTCACCGTGCCGTCCACTTCCATGCGGCAGATGAAATGTCCGAGGTCTTCGATCTCACCGACCGTGCTGAGCAATGGTTGGCCGGGGAAGTGCAAACTGTCCAAGTAGGTCCCGACAATAAAGAAGGACCCGTCGTATGCGACCATGTCCGAGGCCCCTGCCTTCGCGGGAAATACCACACTATTCAATGACTGGCCATCGGCTGCATACACATGCCATCCCAGATCGCCGAGCCCCGGATAGGTCTGATCCAAGTTGCCCGTGGGACCGATCACCGCCACGTGTTCTTGATCATCCACCGCCATCGCGCTGGGGAATATCCCATTGTTGGGAAGGCTCAGGTCCACCGGTGTGAGCCAGTCCAAGGTCTGGCCTTGGGCAAATGCCGGCAGGAATGCCAGAAGGATGAAAAGCTGGGGCTGCTTCATGATACCGTAAGACGTTTGGGGTGATCAGGGCGACGCTTGCACGCACGCGGAAAATGAAAGCTCATTTCCACAAGCGGCAGCACCCGCTTGACGCACGCCTCCTCCGTGGCCGATCTGCATGCCGTGTGAAGATGCCTCACGAACTGGGCAATAAAATCCCCACTTCGCTTCCGACGAAGGAGGACCGCTGGCTCTTCGATCGCTTTTCCACCAAGGCTGTTCCACAACTTGAGGACATCAAGGCACAGCATTGGCCCGCGACGTGAATTCGCATTTTCAAATACTTAGTCCCAGCCACCATGGAGACATTGCAAGAGCCGTTGACGATCAATGAAGTGGAGACGTCGGCATTGCTCGATGCCCTCATCGCACTGAAAAAAGGCAAGACCGGCGTGCGGCTGCCGGTGACGTGGACCGGACTGAAAGGCCGCGTGGCCGACGCGTTCAACGATGTGGTGGAACTGAATGAACGTCTGGCCGTGGAGCTGGGCCAGTTGAACCAGGTCGTAGGCAAGGAAGGCCACTTGGACCAACGCCTCGCGATCGGTGACGTCAGCGGATTCTGGAGCGGATCGGTGCGATCGGTGAATGAACTGATCGACGACCTCGTACATCCGACCAGTGAGACGGCGCGCGTGATCGGTGCAGTGGCGCAGGGCGATCTGACGCAGACGATGGCCTTGGAAGTGGATGACCGCCCGTTGCATGGCGAGTTCCTGCGCACGGCGAACACGGTCAACACGATGGTGGCGCAGCTGGATTCCTTCGCTGCGGAAGTGACGCGCGTGGCGCGCGAAGTGGGCACCGAGGGAAATCTCGGCGGGCAGGCCAATGTGAAGCACGTGGCCGGCACGTGGAAGGACCTTACCGATTCGGTGAACATGATGGCCGGGAACCTCACGGGCCAAGTGCGCAACATCGCCGAAGTGGCGACCGCCGTGGCCAACGGTGACCTCAGTCGAAAGGTGACGGTGGATGTGAAAGGCGAGATCCTCGAACTGAAGAACACCATCAATACCATGGTGGACCAGCTGCGCTCCTTCGCTTCCGAAGTGACGCGTGTGGCGAAGGAAGTGGGAACGGAAGGAAAGCTCGGCGGACAGGCCCGTGTGGAAGGCGTGTCAGGAACATGGAAGGATCTCACCGATTCGGTGAACTCCATGGCCGGCAACCTCACCAGCCAAGTGCGCAACATCGCACAGGTGACAACGGCCGTGGCAAACGGCGATCTCTCGCGCAAGATCACCGTGGATGTGCAGGGTGAGATCGCCGAGCTGAAGGACACCATCAACACCATGGTGGACCAGCTCTCCTCCTTCGCTTCCGAAGTGACACGCGTGGCGCGCGAAGTGGGAACGGAAGGCAAGCTCGGCGGACAGGCCAACGTGGAAGGTGTATCGGGTACATGGAAGGACCTCACCGACAACGTGAACTCCATGGCCGCAAACCTTACCAGCCAAGTGCGCAACATCGCCGAGGTGACCACCGCCGTGGCCAATGGCGATCTCTCGCGCAAGATCACCGTGGATGTGCAGGGTGAGATCGCGGAATTGAAAGACACCATCAACACCATGGTGGGCCAGCTCTCCTCCTTCGCTTCCGAAGTGACCCGCGTGGCGAAGGAAGTGGGAACGGAAGGAAATCTCGGCGGACAGGCGGACGTGCCGGGCGTCGCAGGCACATGGAAGGATCTCACGGACAACGTGAATTCCATGGCCGCCAACCTCACCAGCCAAGTGCGGAACATCGCCGAAGTGACCACCGCTGTTGCAGGCGGTGACCTCTCGCGGAAGATCACCGTGGATGTGAAAGGGGAGATCGCGGAACTGAAGGACACCATCAACACGATGGTGGACCAGCTCTCCTCCTTCGCCTCCGAAGTGACACGCGTGGCGCGCGAAGTAGGAACCGAAGGAAAGCTCGGCGGACAGGCCAACGTGGAAGGTGTGTCCGGTACGTGGAAGGACCTCACGGACAACGTGAACTCCATGGCCGCCAACCTCACCAGCCAAGTGCGGAACATCGCCGAGGTAACGACCGCCGTGGCCAATGGCGATCTCTCGCGCAAGATCACCGTGGACGTGCAGGGCGAGATCGCGGAGCTGAAGGACACCATCAATACGATGGTGGACCAGCTCTCCTCGTTTGCTTCCGAAGTAACGCGCGTGGCCAAGGAGGTGGGAACCGAGGGGAACCTCGGCGGACAGGCGGACGTGCCGGGTGTTGCAGGCACATGGAAGAACCTCACCGACAACGTGAACTCCATGGCCGCCAACCTCACCGGGCAGGTGCGGAACATCGCTGAAGTGACCACCGCCGTTGCGGGTGGCGACCTCTCGCGCAAGATCACCGTGGACGTGAAGGGCGAGATCGCGGAGCTGAAGGACACCATCAACACCATGGTGGACCAGCTCTCTTCCTTCGCTTCCGAAGTGACACGCGTGGCACGTGAAGTGGGAACGGAAGGAAAGCTTGGCGGACAGGCGAACGTGGAAGGTGTTTCCGGAACATGGAAGGACCTTACCGACAACGTGAATTCCATGGCCGGCAACCTCACCAGCCAAGTGCGGAACATCGCGGAAGTGACCAAGGCCGTGGCCACCGGTGACCTCTCGCGCAAGATCACCGTGGACGTGAAGGGCGAGATCCAGGAATTGAAGACCACCATCAACACCATGGTGGACCAACTGCGGTCCTTCGCTTCCGAAGTGACACGCGTGGCGCGCGAAGTGGGAACCGAAGGAAAGCTTGGCGGACAGGCGCAGGTGGAAGGTGTCGCAGGCACGTGGAAGGACCTCACCGACAACGTGAACTCCATGGCGGCCAACCTCACCGGGCAGGTGCGCAACATCGCCAAGGTGGTGACCTCCGTGGCCAATGGTGAACTGAAACGGAAGTTGACGGTGGATGCGAAAGGCGAGATCGCGGAGCTCGCGGACACGATCAACAACATGATCGACACGCTCGCGACGTTCGCCGACCAGGTGACGACGGTGGCGCGCGAAGTGGGTGTGGAAGGTCAGCTCGGTGGACAGGCGAAGGTCCCAGGCGCGGCAGGCACATGGAAAGCGCTTACCGAGAACGTGAACCAGCTCGCGGCGAACCTCACCACGCAGGTGCGCGCCATTGCGGAAGTGGCGACGGCCGTTACCAAGGGTGACCTTACGCGTTCCATCACCGTGGAAGCGCTGGGCGAAGTGGCCGCGTTGAAGGACACCATCAACGAGATGATCCGCAACCTGCGCGACACCACGCGGAAGAACACCGAACAGGATTGGCTGAAGACGAACCTCGCGAAATTCAGCCGCATGCTGCAAGGGCAGCGCGATCTCACGAACGTGGGGCGCATGGTGCTCTCCGAGCTGTGCCCGGTGGTCACCGCGCAGCAGGCCGAGTTCTATGTGCTGGAAGAGGAAGGCAACGGCGACCAGCAATTGACGCTTCTTGCGGGTTACGCCTCGGAAGGGACCGAACAGATCGGCAAGCGCGTTGGGCTGGGCCAAGGCATCGTGGGCCAATGCGTGGTGGAGAAGCGGAAGATCGAGATCGACAACCTGCCGCAGGATTACATCCGCATCTCCTCCGGCATGGGCAGCGCTCCCGCGCGCAGCGTGCTGGTGCTGCCGTTGATCTTCGAGGGCCAAGTGAAGGGCGTGCTGGAGCTGGCTTCCTTCGAAGGCTTCAATCCAACACACCAGGCGCTGCTTGAACAGCTCACCGAATCCATCGGCATCGTGCTGCACACCATCGAGGCGAACATGCGCACCGAAGGCCTGCTCACGCAGTCGCAATCGCTGGCGCAGCAACTGCAAAGCCGTCAGGAACAGCTGCAGTTGACCAACGAGGAACTGCAGACGAAGGCGCGCCTCCTGGCCGAGCAGAACGAGGAAGTGGAACGCAAGAACAGCGAGGTGGAGCAGGCCCGTCAGGAACTGGAGGACAAGGCGAAGCAGCTGTCCATCACCTCGAAATACAAGTCCGAGTTCCTCGCGAACATGTCGCATGAGCTGCGCACACCGCTCAACAGTCTGCTCATCCTATCGGACCAGTTGACGAAGAATCCCGAAGGCAATCTCAACCTGCGCCAAACGGAATTCGCAAAGACCATCCACAGCTCCGGCAATGACCTGCTGATGTTGATCAACGACATCCTCGACCTCAGCAAGATCGAATCGGGCACGGTGGTGGTGGACATCGGCGACCTGCCGCTGGCGGACCTGAAGAGCTATGTGGAACGCACGTTCAAGCACATGGCGGAAAGCCGGGAGATCGACTTCCTCATCCGCTTCAGCAAGGACCTGCCGCGCTCGGTCTTCACCGATGCGAAACGTTTGCAGCAGATCATCAAGAACCTGCTTTCGAACGCGTTCAAGTTCACCCACAAGGGCGCGGTCACACTCACTGTGGAACCCGTGCGGGCGGGCTGGAGCAACGACAACGAGGACCTGCTCCATGCCGGTGAGGTGCTCGCCTTCTCCGTTACCGATACCGGCATCGGCATCGCGGCGGACAAGCAGAAGATCATCTTCGAGGCCTTCCAGCAAGCGGACGGATCGACCAGCCGCAAGTATGGAGGCACCGGTCTGGGCCTGGCCATCAGCCGTGAACTCTCGCGACTGTTGCATGGCGAGATCCGGCTGGCCTCCGTTCCCGGCAAGGGCAGCACCTTCACCTTGTTCCTGCCTTCACGCTATGCCACGCTCCGTCCGAAGAAGGCCTTCAGCAGCGATGATGTGATCATGCTGCCACCGGTACCTGCAAAGTCTCTCGTACCGACGCAGGACATTCTCGCACCCGAGCCCATCAATGAGGTCGGCGTGGACCTCGTCGGCGATGACCGCGGCCATATCGGCATGGACGATCATGTGGTCCTCATCGCGGAAAACGATCTGACCTTCGCACGACTTCTCCTGGAATCCGCGCGGGAGAAGGGATTCAAGGGGCTGGTCACCTCCCTTGGCGCATCCGCGTTGGCCCTGGCCGGCGATCATCGGCCGGAGGCCATCATGCTGGACATCCACCTGCCGGACATGCAGGGCTGGCGCGTGCTGGACCGCCTGAAGAACGATCTGGCCACGCGGCACATCCCGGTCTATGTGATCAGCACGGACGATGCCCGCGACCGTGCCTTGGCGTCCGGCGCATTCGCCTTCATCTCCAAACCGGTCCGCAGCAAGGACCAACTCGATGCCCTCTTCGATGCCATCAACGAGGGCCGTGGGCGGAAGAAGAACCTCCTCGTGGTGGAGCCCGCCGGCAAACGGCGCAAGGAATTGGCCGCCCTGCTGAATGCCGATGACCTGAAGATCACCGCCGTGAGCAATACCGCCGCCGCCATGCGCGCCATGGACAACGCGGAGGTGGATGGCCTGCTCATCATCTCCGACGTGCCCGAGCTTCCCGAGAAATTGGCGCAACGCGGAACCGGGACCAGCCAGACCGCGGCTCGTCGCCTTCCCGTGCTGAGGTTGGGAGCGGACACTGAGGAACAGGACGATCCGGGAAAATGGAAGGCGTTGAAGGATGGCTATGCCGTACACACCGCGCATTCCACCGACCGGCTGCTGGACCTTACCGCACTGCATCTGCACCTGAACGTGGCGCGACTCCCCTCACCTTTCCGGGAACTGGTGCATGATCCCTCGCGCTCAAACCGATTGCTCGCCGGTAAAAAGGTGCTCATCGTGGACGATGACATCCGCAACATCTTCGCCCTGTCCTCGGTGCTGGAGGAATGCGACATGACGGTGCTTTCCGCCGAGAACGGCCGTGACGCCATCAGCATGCTGCGCACGGATCCCGGCATCCAGATCGTGCTGATGGACATCATGATGCCGGAAATGGACGGCATCGAGACCACGCGGGAGATCCGGAAGATCCCCGGACTGAAGAACCTACCGATCATCGCCGTGACCGCGAAGGCCATGAAGGGTGACCGCGAAAAGTGCATTGAGGCTGGCGCCTGGGATTATCTTTCCAAGCCGGTGGATACCGATCAAATGCTGGCCATGCTGCGTGGCTGGCTCCACCGTTGAGCCATGAAGCAACATGACACGAGCGGCGAAGGTGGTGATATGGTAAGGGCGATGGCCCCGGCACCTGACGTCCGTAGAGAGGCAGGCGTGGCCTCCCCCGATCCGGTATGCATCCTTGTGGTGGACGACCTGCCCAGCAACATCCTTGTCTATCGCACCGTGCTGGAAAGCCCCGAGTTCAAGATCGTCACCGCAAGCTCCGGCAAAGAGGCGTTGCGCGCGGTGCTCGGCCAGGAGTTCGCCGTGATCCTGATGGATGTGAACATGCCGGGCCTCGACGGTTTCGAGACCGCCTCCCTGATCCGCAAGCGCAAACGTTCCTCCACAACCCCGATCATTTTCCTCACCGCGTTCAAGGATGATGTGCGCGCCACGCAGGGCTATGCCACCGGCGCGGTGGACTACATCTCCACACCCGTGGTGCCGGAGATCCTCCGCGCCAAGGTCGGCGTGTTCGTTGAACTGTTCCGCATGCGAAGGCTCAGTGCGCAGCAGGCGGAGGAACAAGCCAAGCGCGCCTCGGCCGAGGTGGCCGCCAAGCGTTCCGCCTTCCTGTCCGCGTCCGGCGCGGCGCTCAACCGTTCGTGGGACCAGGATTCCATGAACCGGGAGTTGATCCGGGCACCGCTGCCTTTTCTCGCCGATGTCTGCGTCCTCTATAAACGCGGCCCCTCCTCTTCCGCGGCGGAATTCATCAGCGCATGGACAACGAGCCGGAAGGACGACGGTGATCCACACGCGACCACCTCCTCATCCGAGGCCCCCATTCCTTGGCTGACCGACCGCTTGAAAGGAATCGCACCGGAGGACGGCGCGCTCACCCTCACCGACCTCGCCGCCTCCGATAGTTCGCAGGCGGGCATGCCCGAAGTGGAGGGCGGCCATGCGCTGCTGCTGCCGCTTCCTGTCCGGCACGGCGTGCGAAGCGCCTTGGCCCTGCTGCGTACGCCGAAGCGTCCGCACTTTGAGGCGGATGAGGTCGTCCTTGCACAGGAATTCGCCTCGCGCGCCGCGATCGCCATGGACAATGCGCTGCTCGTGCATGGCATCCAGGAGGCGGACCGGCGCAAGGATGAGTTCCTCGGCATGCTCGCACATGAGCTGCGCAATCCCTTGGCACCGCTGCGCAACGCCGTCACCATCATCGAGATGATGAGCGGCACCGATCCCGATCTCGATCAGGCCTGCGAGGTGATCGATCGCCAAGTACACCACATGACGCGCTTGGTGGAGGATCTGCTGGACGCCACACGCATCGCCCGGGGCAAGGTGCTTTTGCGCAAGGCCCCTTGCGACCTGGCGACCATCGTACAGCAGACAGCCATGGACTATCGCAGCATCTTCGACGGCGACCGCTTCCGCTTCCGTGTGGTGGTGCCCTCGCGCCCCTTCCCTGTGCACGGCGATCCCACGCGCCTGGCACAGGTCGTTGGCAACCTCTTGCACAACGCGCACAAATTCACCGATGCCGGCGGTTCGGTCACGGTGCGGCTGGGTATCCGTGACAACCATTGGGCGGAGATCGCGGTGGAGGACAGCGGCATCGGCATCGAGTCCGCCATGCTCCCGCATGTTTTCGACATCTTCAAACAGGCGGACCAAGGATTGGAGCGGAGCAGCGGAGGCCTGGGCCTGGGCCTTACACTCGTGAAGGGATTGGTGGACCTGCATTCAGGGACCGTGCACGTGTCCAGCGCTGGAGTCGGCAAGGGATCCTCCTTTGTGGTGCGTCTGCCGCTGCTCGAAGACATTCCCGTTCCCACTGCCGCGGAAGTGCCCGCAAAGCACATCGACGCCAAGCATCACGTCCTGGTGATCGATGACAATGTCGACGCGGCGGAGACCATCCGGCTCCTGCTGAAGCGCGAGGGGCACCGCGTCTCCATGGCGCATACCGGCCCCAGCGGCCTCGCCATGGCGCTCAGCGAAAACCCCGATGTGGTGATCTGCGACATCGGCCTGCCCGGCATGGACGGCTATGAAGTGGCCCGGAACATCCGCAAGACAAAGGCGGGCGAAGGAATGTACCTCATCGCCCTCACCGGCTACGGCCGCGAGGAGGATCAGGCGCGCACCCGCGAGGCTGGCTATTCGCTGCACCTCACCAAGCCCATCGACTTTTCCGATCTGCGCAAAGTGATCGCCGACCTGACACCGGTCGCTTGAGTTTCCGCCGATCATCACGGCCTTGAGGTTCCGGCACGGGCGAAACGTCAAGCGGCCTTAAGGATCGTGAAGGACCTCATCGCGTTCAACTCTCCTTACTTCCTTGGCCGACCAAGAAAATAACGGACGAGGCCGTGATCACTGGGATCCTAACTTCACCGGCCAACACAATGCAAACCACGGATGCGCTATCCGTGTCCATCAAAAAAAACACCCGTGGTAAAACCCCATCCCCTGCCATGAACGAAGCTATTCGCGCCCTCGAACCGAAAGCTCTCTGGAACAACTTCGCCGACCTCAACGCGGTGCCGCGGCCGAGCAAGAAGGAGCAGCGCGTGATCGCGTTCATCAAGGAATTCGGAGAGAAGCTCGGGCTGCCCACGCAGGTGGACCAGGCCGGTAACGTGATCATCAAGAAGCCCGGCACCAAGGGTAAGGAGAAGGAAACGCCGGTGGCCTTGCAGAGCCACTTGGACATGGTGCATCAGAAGAACAACGACACGCAGTTCAACTTCGACACCGACGGCATCAAGATGAAGGTCGATGGCGATTGGGTGAAGGCGGAAGGCACCACGCTCGGCGCGGACAATGGCATCGGCGTGGCCACGATCATGGCGATCCTGCAGTCGAAGGACATTCCGCATCCTCCACTGGAGGCCCTCTTCACCATCGATGAGGAGACCGGCATGACCGGCGCTTTCGAGCTAAAAGGAGGATTGCTGGATGCGCATATCCTGTTGAACCTCGACACCGAAGAGGACAATGAACTCACCATCGGTTGCGCCGGTGGCGTGGACGTCACTGCGACCGGTAAGTACGCGAGCGAAGCTGTTCCACAAGGCGTGAAAGGCCATCGTCTATCGGTGAAAGGCTTGACGGGCGGGCATTCCGGAACGGAGATCCACCTCGGGCGCGGCAATGCGAACAAGCTGATGAACCGGATCCTGCTGGAGAATGAAGCACACGGCATCCGCGTCTCCACCATCGAGGGCGGCAGTCTGCGGAACGCGATCCCACGCGAAAGCGTCGCCATCATCGGCGTGCCCGCGGACAAGGTGCAGGCCTTCACGAAGGATCTCGAGAAACTCCGCGATACACTGAAGTCCGAGTACAAGACCACCGATCCGGAACTGAAGATCGAACTGACACCGGCGGATCTGAGTGGCAAGGTGATGGCCGCTGCGGACCAAGGTCATTTCCTGCGGGCGGTGCAGGCCTGCCCCGGCGGCATCTACCGCATGAGCCCTGATGTGGAGGGCCTCGTGCAGACCAGCAACAACGTGGCCCGCATCGAACTGAAGGACGGTGCCTACACGGTGATGTGCCTCACGCGAGGATCGGTGAGCAGCGAGAAGATGGACGAGGCCAACGGCATCAAGGCGGTCTTCGAATTGATCAGTGCCAAGGTGGAATTCGCCGGCTCATATCCAGGCTGGGTCCCGAACCCTGACGCCAAGATCGTAAAGCTCATGTCCAGCATTTACAAGGAGCGTTTCAAGAGCGAGCCACTTGTGTTGGCCTGCCACGCCGGACTCGAGTGCGGCATCCTCGGCACCAACTATCCGAAGATGGAGATGATCTCCTTCGGCCCCACCATCAAGGGCGCGCACTCACCGGATGAACGCGCGCAGATCAGCTCGGTGCAGAAGTTCTGGGGGTACTTGCTGGAGACGTTGGACAGGATCTGATCGCCTGGCGGCAATACCGCTAGTACTTCATGAACTTCAGGCGTTGCAAGGGCGATCCACTCATCCGCCCGAGAGCCAGTACATAGCTGCCGGTCGACAAGGTGGAAACATCAATGCCCTGGTCAGCGCTCGTTCCTCCGGACAGCACCACCCTGCCCTGCTCGTCCAGCACGGCATAGGTGCAGCGGCCTTCCAAGCCACGCAACTGAATGCGGTCGCTCGCAGGATCCGGGTAGATCGTGCATTGAGGCCGCTCCACCTCCTCGATGCCTGAGGGAACATCCGTCAGCTTGGCCACGAACACATCGTGCACGACAGCTTGGCCAGTAAGCGTGGGGCCCGGATCGAATTGCATCGCCACTTGGAATCCACCGGTAACGAACACATCCGTTCCACTCAGTGCGAGGCCGCCGATGAAGTCCCCGGTAGGCCCACCGAAATCCTTTGCCCACAAGGGAATACCGCTCGGTGAAAGCTTCGCCACGTAGCCATCCAGGCCTCCATTCGTCTCCAACGTTGTCGACCCGAAGGCCCATGAATCGTCGTAGGCCCCGTTGATGTAGCTGTTACCCTCCGCATCCACGCGGATGCCCACGGCGCGGTCGCTGCCGGGTCCGGTCCCGCTCGTGGCCCATTGGAAGGTACCGTCCGCACTCGCACACTTCGCCACGAACACATCCAAGCTCGCATTGCCCGGCCCCGGAAGCGTGAGGCCCCCCATGGCCATGGTACCGTGGTATGAACCTGTGACGTACACGTTGCCTTGCGGATCCATGTCCACGCTTTGGCCAAAAGCGTAACCGCCCGCTCCGGCTTTTTGCGCCCACACGGGCACACCGGAACTGTTGAGTTTGGCAACATAGATCGTGGCCTCGGCCGTGCCGGCATCCAAGGTGAACGCGCCCAACGTGAGCGACCCGAAGAACTCGCCTGTTATGCAAGTCTCACCTGTTGGGCTTGTGCAGATGCCATCGCCGAGATGAGTATTGCCATAGTCCGCTGAAAGCGTGGTCCAGATCGGTGTTCCATCATTCGCGAATTTCGACACGAAGACCTTCGAACTCGACAGGTTGAACACGGTCAGGTGAAGGTCGCCCGTCACGTAGATATTGCCTACGCCATCATGGGCGATGCTCGCACCATAGTCGTAACCGGTATCGCCGATCGATCGCGCCCACAGCGGCGATCCGTCGGAAGCGTACTCGGCAACGAACACATCGACCGCTCCCGCTGAGATAAGCGACGTGCCCACCGCGCCGGGAATGAAGACCACGGTGTCCTGATACATGCCCACGACCGCAATGCTTCCTGCATCATCGACGGTGACACCATTCACGATGATGCCCGGTCCATTGGCCGCGATATGCGCCCAAAGAAGTGCGCCGTCGGGATCATACTTGGCCAGAAAGATGCCTGCCTCATTTGGCGTGGACAGCACTTGTTCACCAAGGTCGATGGTGCTGTTGTAGGTGCCCGCCACCACACTGTTGCCTTGGACATCGGCCGCGACGGCGAGACCGTTGGCGTTGCCTGATCCTTCAGCGGATCCGGCCCATTGCCAGACCTGTGCGTGCAATGTTGTCGTGCCCAGCACGCACATTAGGATGATGGAAGCAATTCGTTGGCGCATGTGTGAAGATGTTGGTCCGTGCTGCATGGACGGAGATGCACACCCACACGCTGCCTGCCTGTGCCCAACGGTTGAAACCATTTTCACCGGTTCAATCGTGGGTACAGGTCTCCCACAACTGGAGCGCAAGCGCCTGCCTGGTTCAGCCGCGATCGCTGGCGAAGCTCTGCGACGCCGTCTGCGGTGGGGCGGGGATCATCCCGTGCGTCAGCATCACCTCCTTCAACTTGGCCACGTCGGGCGGGCCACCGGCATTGAGGACCGCAGCCATCTCCTTGAAGTAGTTCGGGCCGAGCAGTCCCGGTGTGATCACGGCCAACGCCCGTGCATCTTGCTGCCCGTGATTGTCGAAGCCGTGCACGGCACCGCGCGGAATAAAGAGCGTCTCGCCTGATGCGATGTTGTGGCGTTCACCATCCACGGTGAAGGTCATCACTCCGGCAAGCCCATAGACGGCCTCATCGAAGCCCTCGTGGTGATGCGGCACGGGCACCCTTGCGCCTGCAGGAACGGTGAATTCGAAGAGGGTCGCTGCTCCATTGGTATCGGGCGCATCGAGGAGGAAGTCGATGATGATGCCTCCCGCCTTGATCGTTTGCTTTTGCATGTGTTTGTGTTTTAGGTGGGCAAACGTATCGGCCCGTTCACGCGCTCTTCTTGATCCCGGATAAGAAGTCACCGATGCGCCACTTGGCGGCGGATGCGGCTCAAGGTCTCCGGCGTCATGGCGAGATAGGTGGCGATGAGGTAGAGCGGGATGCGCCGCAGCAGTTCAGGTTCTTCTTTCACGAAGCGCAGGTACTTCTCTTCCGGCGTTTCGATGGTGACCTCCGCGAGCCGCTTCTTCAGCATGTAGTTCGTGTCCTGCTGTGCGCGGATGAAGCCCATGGTCATCGCGGGGATCTGCGTCATGATGTACACCCAGTTCTTGCGGTCGATGACTTGGAGGCTGCTGTCCTCTACCGCTTGCACGTTCAGTTCGGTAGGGGTGCGGTCGAGGAAACTCACGAGCTCGCTCACCCATCCGTTCTCCATCTTGAAATAGATGGTGCGCTCCTCGGCATCCGCGTTCACGTAGTACTGGCGCAGGCAGCCGCGCTCCACGAAGTATACATGGCGCACCACCGCGCCGGACTCGAACAGGTGCCCGTTCTTCTTCACCTGCAACGGCTCGAAAAGCGGAAGCACACGGGCGCAGTCCTTTTCAGAAAGCTTGTAGATGCTTCGCAATTGCTCGTGGAGCGGGGACTGGGCCATGGGCACGGATCCACCAAAGTATCCAGAAAGGCCATGGCATCGCATCGCTATACAGACCACACTGAAATTCAACCTTTGTGTTCTTTGCGCCCTTTGCGGCATGACCCCACTTCCGGAAATCGAAGGCCCCATTTTTGTTGCGCGGTCTTCCATTCCCTCCGACCCCAGCATCTCATGAAGTGGACTCTTACCCTCCTTTGCCTCACCTGCTTTCTCCTGCCTCGCGAAAGCTCAGGCCAAGCGCCAAGCATCAGCAGTTTCGCTATGGTGCGCGACACCGCATTCGGAAGCACATGGGACACGTACGACACAACACTCGTGGCCTTCAACGCCCCGGGAGTTGACGGCTATCACAACATCTACTTCGCGCATGTGTCGGCCGATGACCAACTCATCGACGAGACCTGCTTTACCTGCGGCAATCCGCTGCTTCCCGGCAAGAACGCAGGTGGCGCCGTGTTCCAGCCGGGTGGCACCTATGTGGCCTTTGTAGCGGAAAAGGCCGTCCATCCCGGCTCCTCCTCCAACTCGGTGCCCGGCATTGGCACCTTCAGCGATGTCTGGTTCATGACCCGCGATGGGCAGCACGCCTACCAGATGACCAATACGCCCGACACCGGCAATGCAAGCGGTGTGCTCTTCCCCTTCTTCTCGCCGGACGGCCAGCGCTTCACGTGGACCGAGATGGTCGGACCGGTGAACATCTTCAACGGCAAACAGTTCTTCGGCTCTTGGGTGATCAAGACCGCAGACATCGTTGACGGGCCAGCGGGACCATCGTTCACGAACATCCAAACGATACAGCCCGGCGGCGTGCTCGGTTTCAATGAAGGCTACGGATGGAACCCCGATGGGACCAAACTGCTCTTCGCGAGTGACTATGACCAGTTCTGGGTGTGGGATGACCAGATCTATGAAATGAATGACGATGGCACCGACATCACGCAGCTGAGCCAATGCTGCGATTACAACGAACACGCATTCTACACGCCGGACGGCGCCCACGTGGTGTGGATGACGAACACAGGCTCCAACACGGGCACCACACTCGGCGGCGATGACTATTGGACCATGAATACCGATGGCTCGGATCGCCAGCGCCTCACCTATTTCAATGACACCACCAGCGCCTACTGGACCGGCGATACCCACATCCTTGGGCACGGCTGTTTCAGCCCGGACGGAACGCGGATGATCGGCGATGTCGGCGGAAGCCAACCGATCCAGATCGACCCCAGCCAGGTCGGATCCATCTACATCTTTCGGATGAACAACGTCGGCGCGGCCGGCATCGCTTCCCAACGACCGATGATCTCGGGCACCATCTTCCCCAACCCATCGGCAGGTGCGTTCATGATCACCATGGACAGGCCCGTGCGCAATGGCAAGATCAAGGTGTACAATGCATTGGGCGAGGTCGTCCTCACCGAACGCTTCAACGGCAGCAGCGCAACGATCGACCGCAAGATGCCGAGCGGCCTTTACATCGTTCACGTGACGGAAGGAAAGCGCACGTGGAACAGTAAGGTGAGGATCGAATAACCGCCTTCTCTGGCTTTCTGGTGTAATGAGTTGTCCAGCCCGGCATCACAACTACTCCACCATCAAGGGCGCACACTCACCGGACGAACACGTGAAGATCGATTCCGTGCGAAAGTTGCAGGGGTGCCTACTGGAGACGTCGGACCGGATCTGAAGGAACTCCCCTACCGCAGCAGCACCGCGCGCAACGTGTATCGCTCACCTCCGGCCTGCACACGGCAGAAGTAGGTCCCTTGCGGAAGTGATCGCGCATTCCAAGGCAGCTCCTGCGGGCCGGCGGGCAAAACCGCCGTTGGCAGCTCTTCCACTTCGCGTCCGGTCTCATCCAGTACCGTCACCATCACGGTCTCCGGCGCGGTCAAGGTGAAGCGCAACATAGTGCTGCCGGTGAAGGGATCCGGAGCCACGCGCACCGGGCCGTCCATCAGTGCGGATGCCTCATGTACACCGGCGGTGCTCACCAGCGTCAATGGCCAGCGGTACACGCCGTTATTGAGGGTGCCAGCATAGAGGTATTGGTCGTCATGCGCGAAGGAGGTCACACTCAATGCTCCCAGGCCGGTATTCATCTGCATCCATGTGCTACCGCTGTCGGTGGAGAGAAAGACCCCGTTGTCCGCCGATCCCGCGAAGAGCATCGAATCCACGGCCTGGAGAGCATAGACGGTAAGCCCGCCGAGACCGGTGGGGGATGTGGTCCACGTGGCACCATCATCGGAGCTACGGTACACGCCGCCGCCACCTCGGCCGACAAAGATGTCGTTGCCCATGGTGGTGAACGCATAGGCGGCGGCCGGCCCTATCCCGTTGTTCATTTGGGTCCATGTGGCTCCATCATCGCTGCTGCGGTATACGCCCCCATATTGTGCACCCACGAAGAGGTAGGGTCCCTTGGAGAGCATCGGCCATAAGCCTGCGTTGCTGGGGAACGTCCCCGCCACGGGCGACCAGTTATCGCCGTTGTCCACTAATAATATACGGCCGGGTTGTACCACACGCAAGCAAAGAGCGTGTCGTTGTGCATCACGAAATTGCGGGGACTGTACAGGCCGATGTTCGTCCAGGTGGCGCCGCCATCGTCGGAGCGCCAGCCCGCACCATATTGGGTGCCCACGAAGAGCGATGAGCCGATAGGCGCCAAGGCCCAATTGGAGATGTCCGTGGGGTTTGTGGCGGTCGCGGCCCACGAGTCTCCCTGGTCGGTGGACATATGGAATCCTTCGCCGAAGAGGCCCGCGTATACCGAGCCGTCATACAGGCATAGACCATAGGCGCTGGCGCCGGGAAGCACCTGTACCCATTGGGCATCGACGCGGCTACTGACGGCCAGTAAGATCACTAGGCAGAACAGGTCACGGCTTACGTGAAGCGAGTGCAGGAATGCTTTCATGACAGTGGATTTGATACTAAATGTATATACATATACACCCGTTCGGTACTCCCCGTGGAGGCTCGCAAGGGCACTGATCCATCTCGATAGTGCCGCTGATGTCACAGCATCAGCCAAAGTTGAGGGATCGAATGATGCACGACGGTGACCGGATGATCATCGGATCGCCTTCCTTCGCATCCGTGTCCGCGCTGCCTGCTCCCCGCTGGTCCGGTTATGCCAAGGCCTTTCTGGCCACCCTGCTCTGGGGCTGCTCCTTCATCGCCATCCGTTTCGCACTCGCCTCGGCCACGCCCTACGGCCTGGTGTGGCTGCGCAACGCTCTTGCGGTAGTGTTGCTCTTCGGCCTCCTTTGGCTGCGCGGCGGGCCGCTGCTACCGGAGCGCGCAGACCGCGGCCGCGTCGTAGCGCTCGGTCTCATCTTCGGTGTGCATCTGTTGTCGCAGGCCTATGCCATGCAGTTCACCAGCTCCATGCATGCGGGCTGGATCATCGCCTTCATTCCCGCCGTCGTTGCCGTGGGCGCGTGGCTCTTTCAGCGGCAGCGGCTGCGCGTCATCGGCTGGTTCGGCATCGCCGTGGCCACCGCGGGTGTGCTGCTGCTCACCGGCACGAGCCTCACGCATTTCACCGTTGCCGGCCTGGGCGATCTCATCATGCTCGGCACCACTTTCACATGGGCCGGCTACACGCTGATCACCGTGGGACCCGCACGCCGCAATGGCGGACTGCGCATCGCTGCCAGCGCACTGGCCATCTCGCTCCTGCCCGCGCTCGCCATGGCCGCCGTCTTCGGCACATGGGCCGCGCCGCCCACCGCAGGCAGCATCCTCGCCATCGTCTTTCTCGGTGCCGGTGCCAGCGCCCTCGCCATGTGGACCTACTCCGATGCCGTGGCCGAACTGGGCGCCGAGCGCAGTGCCTCCTTCCAATATGTGCAGCCGCTCATTACCATGGCGGCCGCCGCGCTGCTCCTCGCCGAGCCGCTCACTCCCGAGCTTTATATCGGCGGGCCCGTGGTGCTAGCCGGTGTATGGCTGGTACAGCGGGGGAAGAAGGGGCTGTGAAGTGCTAAGTCCCTATCGCCGGATGCGGCTCATGCTGAACAGTGGTGCGTGTCAATGATTCCCCGATCCGATCCGGCTTGAGGCGGACCGCCACGTCATCGATCGATCCGAATCTCGCGTTTCGCCCACGCCGTGAACGAATATTTCTTCAGGCGGACGAATGGCCCGAGAATGGCGTCCTCACTATGAAACCGACAGATCATGAAACCTGCAGCCTCCCTCCCCTATCTCGCTTTCTGCTGCGGCATTGCCTTGGTTTCGCATGTCGCATACGGTCAAGGCAGCACAATGAATAATGTCCCAGCGACCTCAACAACGCGGAATGACATGGTGCAGGCAGACCTGCATTCCCCGGCCGACAAGCATACCTCCTCCCCCTTCCTTCGGAAGGTCACTTTGCGTCCCGACGGGGTGTATCGCGTGATGATCACCTATCCCGATGGGCTCCCCCGCATGAAGGGCAGTTATTTGGATTCTGCGTTGAACATTCCTGATGGTGATTTCACCTATTACTATGAGGATGGCGAGGTCGAATCCATCGGCGCATATGATCACGGCTATAAGGCGGGAACTTGGAAGCGCTTCACCGTTGGCGGAGAGCCGCTCGCGGTCCGCATTTATTACGGCATGGACTGGGACGACCTTCAGGTCCTGGTGGGAATGGCGGAATGCGCACATACGTTGGGCGAAGCCTCAGAAAGCGCAACTGCATTCGACGGCGCGGGGCACTAAAAGGATTACCCTCTCATAAGTATACGCCCGGACCTCGGTCTTCCAGTGTGGTCCAGTCGACCAGTGGCTGCCAAGCACCATCATGGTCTTCGGGTGATCCGCACCGTCCTTTCGGCACAGACCCTACAGATCCGTCGGTTACGGTGCGGCCGCCGGAGGTCCTACGAGAATAGTATCTACCCCAGAGCGGCGCAGGCAAACGGCGTCAGCGACCAGGATGGCGGACGTAGCATGGCCATCTTTTTTTTCTTGGCGCCCGTGGCCTTTTTCGCTGGTCTTTTACTCGGGCTATTGGGTACCTATCTCGTGCATGCCACGGAATGGGCGCAGTTCTGGAAAGCCACCGGGACATCGGTGGGCATAGCAGTGGTCGTGATCTTCGCCATCGCGGGCTTCTTTATGCTGCAAGCACCGATCACGCCAGTGGAAGGTGGATCACCGCTTGTCTTGGAGGTGTACATTCCCTTGGAACGTGTCCCCGCGCAGCCGGATGGATCCGACCCGATGACGATGAGCCTCTACGCAGGGCCGAGGGATAACCAATTCGCAAGCATCGACACTGCGCTCAACCGCACGGAGAACGGCAAACTCATCGTGACCGGGCTTGCCGACCTCAACAGCACGTCCTACTCCCGCATGATATCGTTCAACGTCGATGCGAAAACATGGCTGGCGCTGGACAACCTGCCGATCGCGGCCAAGCCGAGCGAGGCGGATTCCGCGTGGAGGCGCTGATGCCGATGCGCGATGCGACGATATCCGAGGCGCAATACTCGGATGTACAGGCACGTGTGAGGGTGGTGAAGCGGGACAGGATTCCTTAACGTTCACAACTCTTACCTTTCAACCATGCGCTGGATCCTGATCTTCATAAGTCTTCTTCACACCGCTGCGAATGTTGTGAATGCACAAGTGACCCTGCTGTGGAGCCACCGCTTTGCAGATCCCACCTTTTTCACCGGTTACGGCGATGTGGGGACTGGACTGGACCTGCGACATGACAGTCTGCTCGTAGGCCGCACCTATGAGAACCGATCAGCGACCACGCTGTTGAACGCAGGCACCGGTGATGAACTGTGGACGGCCATCCTGCCCGATACGGTGGTGCAGTACGGTGGCATCCATTTCCTGAGCTCCGGGATCATGCGGAATGACCGCGTGGAGTCCGCTTCAACACTCATGGAACGTGCGCGTACGCTGGGGCTGGACGGTAGCGGCCAATGGTCCTGGCCGGACAACAGTAGTATGGTGGACCAAGTATGCGGACCGCTGCTCACCAGCGTTGGGCAACAAGCATACACCCTCGCCTACGGCCAAGGGAGTACCATGCCTGAGTTGCATGGTGCTGTGTTTGATGCTGCTGGCAATATGGGCACCTGGACGTACGTCCCATCCCATGCTTGGCTCGCCTTGCATGCCCTCGCGGATGATGCCGGAGGGATCGCCGTCACGGCAATGGTGCAATATCCCTCGGCTTCCAGCGCAGTGCCGGTGCTTGCACGCTTCTCGGCGGATAATGGCAGCCTGCTCTGGATGCATGCCCTCACCGATACCACGGGCTTTCTCGTGAACAGCGATGCCATCAGCGCGAAGTGGGGAAGTGACACGCTGCTTACCGCCTTCACCACGTGGAGCGGCCTGGTGGAACTGCGCATGCACCGCATCAGCGATGGCGGGCTGCTGTGGTCCTTCACCGATACGCTGGGGCTTATTCCATATCTCTCCACCCTGTGCGCGGAGCCGGGCGAGCAACTCATACACATAGGCACGGAGAACAGTTTTGTACTGACCTATGATGCGGATGCGGGCCGCCTTTGGATGGACACCTTGTACACCTCGCCGCATTACGACAACTCAGTGCTTCTCGCGGACGGGCAGCGCTTCGTGCATGTGCTCGCCACCGGACCCGGATTGGGCCAAGGACAGGATATCCGGATCCGGACCTTCGACAAGCAAACGGGTGAAGTGACAGGCGACGCGACATGGAACGACCCGGTGAGCAATACCCACGACATCCTGCACCACGCGCTGCTTGCGCACGATACGCTCTATGTGCTCAGTGCTTCGACCTATGACACATTGAGCATCCTCAATGAGCGGACGACCCTCACTGTGAACGCTTACCTGCTTGGTGGCGCGACAGGCATTCCGACATGGGCCATCGCAAGCCATTCCACCACGGCAACGCTGGCACATGATGGCATCTCGATACTGCTTGCCTCGACCGTTCGGACGTGGACCTGTTTCGACCTCTCGGGACGCATTCGCTTCCGGGGCAACGGTGTCGACCTGGATGAAGGCTATGGCACACTTGCACCCGGCCTCTATCTCTTCGCTCCGTCTGATGGCACAGCTCGTCGGTTGTTCGAGAAATATTGAGCTTTTAGAGCCGCCCTTGCAACTCCTGCACAGCATGGAACCGCTGCGGATGTAAATGTGCGTGCGTGCGCGGTGAGGCGTGAGCGGATGCAGCAGGCACCCCGGAATTATGCCCGCAGGCCCTTCAATGCGGCACGAAGCTGTAGCGCGAACCGGGATAGTCCAAAATGAAGACCCCGCGCTGAAGCAGTTCACGACCAATGCGCGAAGAGCCGCCGCTGCTGGTGAATTTGAATGGGCCGCGCAGCACACTGCCGCCCAGCCCAAGCGATGCAGAGCTGAAATGGTCCACCGGCGTGGGATCCCTGCCCAGCATGCCTTCCCCATGATTCTTGCCGCTGCCGGTAAGCTTTACCTGCTTCGGGCATTCCGCGGCCAGCCGGGCACCTGCGTCCGTATTCACCACAAGCAGATCGCCCATGCCGCAGTCCACTTCCACCGTGTCGGTGCAGCCTTCGCCGAACTGCAAGGCTATGGAGAAAGTGCTCTGACCATCCAACCAGCCTCCAACAGCCTTTGTGCTGTCGAAGCCCACGGCTGCGGCGCGGTCCGTCAACAACACCTCGTGCTTCGGGCCATCGAAGCGGACAAAGAGGAAGCGCAGCATGTTGCCGCCGATGATGCCCTGCACGCCCATCTTCCCCAGCGGGCTATGCGCCAGGTCGAGCACCAAGGCCGGTATGCCGCAGAAGACCAGCTCGCCCACACGAACGGTATCGACGATCACGACCAACGTACTGTCCGCGCGGCCATTCGCATCATGCAGCGCCTGAGTGAGCGCCACAGGAAAGTGCTCGCGCTCCTGCGTGGAGCGATCGATGCAGAGCGGTGCGCCGCAGTCGAAAAGATAGAGTTGGGAATGCCCGCGCACGACCGCGGTATCCGTGATCTCATGGCGCACAGAAGGAAACGCGATACGATGCGAAACGTCGTGACCCACCAAGTGGCCGGCGTTCATCACTTGGGCGTGTACGGCGAAGCCATACATCAGGCAGAAAGCTGCGAGAAACCGAAGTGCCCTTAGTGACATACGGCAAACATAGCCAGCCATACATGCACGAGGGGAGAGCGTGGTACGGAACGTTTGTTCCACGCAGGCTAGGCAAAGGCAAGATCGCTTCGCCTCAAATGCGGGCTCGCGATGACGATTCTTGTTTCCGTCATCGCGACTCTACGAACGTCATCGCGACGAGGCTCTGCGAGGAAGCGATCTTGTGTTGGCGCCTGCGGCTACGACCTCGCCTCCAACTTGAACAGCAAACTGCTCTTCACCGCAGGCCACTCATGCGGCAGGATGGAATAGACGCAAGTATCTCGTAGGGTACCGTTAGCCATCCGGATGTGATTGCGGAGGATGCCATCCGGCTTGGCGCCCAAGCGCTCGATGGCGCGGCGGCTCTGCAGGTTGAAGAAGCTGGTGCGGAACTCCACCGCGATGCACTCCAAGGTCTCGAAAGCATGCGCGAGCAGCATCATTTTGCATTCGGTGTTCAGCGGTGTGCGCTGCACTTGGCGCGCGTACCACGTGGATCCGATCTCCACGCGCTGACTCTTCGCGTCGATGTTCATGAAGGTCGTCATGCCCACCACCTTGCCGGAAGCGAGGTCGCGCACGGCCCACGGCAACATGCTGCCAGCTTCCCAAAGTCCGAGGCGCCGCTCGATATCCGCGCGCATCCCTTCCGGCGTCGCCACATTCGTGTACCAGAGTTTCCAGAGTTCGCCGTCGCGCACCGCTTCGCAGAGCGCGTCGTGATGCTCCAAGGTCAAAGGCTCTAGGGCGGCAAAGCGGCCGCGCAACACGATGGGAGTGGTGATGTTCTGCATGGCGCAAAGGTGGTGTGCAGGTCATTCCTTCCGCTTCACCAAGCGCAGGTATAGCGCATCCAGCGCCTGCTTCGCACCGGCGGACTGCTCGTTAGCATAGAGCAGATAGGCCCTGCCACTGTAAGGATGCAGAAAGACCTCCGTGAGGAAGCTGCCCGGGTTGCCGACATGATACAGACGCACCGTGCTGTCCGCGTCCGTCGTCCATCGCCAACCCGGTGCATAGAGCGGATCCTTTTGTTGCAATTGCGCGAAGCCTTTTTTCGATAGCCGAGGGACCATTTTCATCGCCGCTATCAACTGTATGCGGGTGAGAGCCGCGTGTTCCGGCAGGCTCATATTGATGCCACCTGCGGCGAGCAGCCATTCCAACTTCGGGTCCTGCGCAGGTGCCTCGGGCGTTCCATCCGCGGTGTGGCCCCACGTATCCAAACTGTCAGCGACGTTGGGCGCGCCGAAGCGGAATTCGATGCCATGCGTCCTGCCCCACTGCTGCACCAGCTCGCGGAAAGGCCGGCCAGTTGCTCGTTCCAGCATCAGGCCCACGGCCAAATAGCTCAGGTTGCTGAAGTGAAAGCCATTGCCCTTTGGCACCGGAGTTTGGCGCACGGCCCATTGCATCAGTTGGATGCGTTGCGCATCAGCGTCGCCTTTGAAAAGCGCGGGATCTGGATCGCTGTCGGTATAGGTCCACGGCAGCAATCGGGCACGGAAAGCGAGCAGGTCCGTCAGCGTGAGGTCGCGATAGACCTTGCGGCTGTTGGGTTTGAGCTCGGGCACTAGATCGAAGAGGCGCGTATCGGCCTTCAGCACACCGCCATCCACAAGCTCCTTCGCCACCAGCCCAGTGATCGTCTTGGTAATGGAGCCGATGCGGAAGTGATCGGTGATCTCCGCCGCACGGTCCGTGCCCGCTTGCTTGATGCCCAGCACTTCCAACTCCAACGTGCCCGTGGTATCCACGATGGCGTAGCCCAACTCCGGTATGGCGTAGGCTTGGCGCAAGCTGTCGGCGTAGGATGCGATGGATTGCGGATGGACCGCAGATGCTATCAGAGCGATGAATAACAAGAGCACGGCGCGCATGGTTGAGAAGGTTGGTAAGAAGCAAGATCTCGGCAGCGCGCACATTGCGATGCAATAAGATTCGCCACCTCAAGGCCGCACAAAGCGCACGGTCTCTCCGCTTTCGGCGCGCAGCAAGTAAGAGCCCGCAACAAGTCCATGCAGATCGATGCGATCGCCAGAGTGCATCGGTCGGAACGTGCGCAAAGGCCGCCCTTGCACATCCAACAGCGTCATGCGTTGCGGAGCATTTCCATTGAAGCGAACGACGATGTGCTGCATATCGGGATCCGGATATATCGTGAAGCGGACCATTACTTCGGGTGAGTTGATCCCTGTGGTGAGGTCATTCACGTGATAAGCAAGCGTTCCCGCAGGCGCGGACCAGATCACATCGGGCCGTCCATCGTTGTTCATGTCCGCCAAGGTCACTTCACCCAAGTAGGCGCTTTCATCGTCGTATACCACGATGGGCGTCGCGAAGCTGCCATCACCTAAACCTTGATGGTAGGAGATCTGCCCGCCGCTCGCCACGACGAGGTCCGCCAGTCCGTCCGCATTGATGTCCATTGGTCCGAAGCCCTTCACCGTGATGTTCGAAAGCATGGCGCCTTCGGAGGCCCATGTGGCGCCGTCGTTCCTGTACCAGCGCATGTTGCCGAGGAAATCCGTGAGCACCATGTCCAGGTCGCCATCGCCGTCCAAATCGCCCAAGCGCACCCGCTGCATGATCGCCGCGACCGGGTCTACGCTCTGCGGTGTGAAGGTGCCGTCACCCGCATTGTGATAGGCCACGCCACCGAGGGACTCAGCCGTCACCGGATCCAGGTCACCGTCCCCGTCGATGTCCGCCAGCACCAGGTCCATGCACTCCAGAATGTTGGGCGACGTGCCGGTGGTGAGGATCGCCTCCTTGGTGAAGTTGCCGCTGCCATCGTTGCGGTAGAGGTCGATGAGGTGTTGGCCGATCACCACCAGATCGATGGATCCGTTGCCGTCGACATCGCCCGCCACCACGCCGTTCAGGAAGGGTGATGCATTGTCCAGCACGATGCGCGTGTTGAACACACCGTTCGCATTCGGGTACCACACCACTTCATTGTTCAAGCGGCACACGGCCACCACATCGGTCCATCCGTCGCCGTTCAGATCTGCCGTGGTCACTTCCTCCGCCTGATATGCAACAGTGTCGATCAGGATCGGCGCGGCTCCCGTGAGACCGTTCACGCTTTGCAGGTAAGCAGTGATATGCCCCGTGCTGTAGCCGTTGGACGTCACCACATCCTGCAGCCCGTCGTTGTTGAGGTCACCTGTCGCAATGCTGGTGATGCCCAACGCCGTGGCGCTGTTGTCGATGATCTGCGCCGGTCCGAATTGGGAATGGGCACATGCGCCCGTCGACAAGGCAAGAAGTATGGTGTATGGTCGAATGAACATCTGTCTGGTGGAATGCGTGTTCGCCAAATGTCGGGCGACTTCGACCCTTCGCAACAGGGCAGTGTTGTCGTGTCTCGCATCTCGTGTCTCGACTTCGCTCGATATGACAACCGGTATTGCAAGCCTACACAAAAGTCCTGTCATCTCGAGCGCCAGTCGAGAGAGGACTTTCGGGAAATAAAACATCCAACGCAGTGTTGTCGTGTCTCGACGAGCGCTCGACAGGACAACTGTTCTTCAAGCCTGAATAAGGAAGCCTTTCGTTCTGCAACAACGTCGCGCAGACCTCACGATGCAGGTACCTTCTCTCTGTGCATCATCCGCTCCAGCACGAAGAACATCCCCATACCCAGCGCCAGCATCGCGATGAAGAGCCACCACGTGACGGTGAATCCGAAGTGCGCGACGAGGTTGAGGCCCAGCGTGTGCCCGAAGATGTGCGCCACGCTCCACGAGATGGTGAAGAGCGCCATGTAGGACCCGGGCGGTCCATGGTCCGAGCGGTCCATGGCGAAGCGGTTCATGAAGGGGAAGTTGAGCATCTCCCCCATCGTCGCCAGCACCATGCCCACCCAGAGGAAGGCGATACTGGGAAAGAGGTTCAGCACGGCGAAGCTGAGCGCGAAGAACAGCACGCTGAAGCGTAGGATGATGAAGCGGCCGATGCCCTTGATCTCCGTGTATTTGATCAACGGCATCTCGAAGAGGAAGATCAACAGGCCATTCATGCCCAGCAGCAAGCCGATGGTCGCTTCGCTCATGTGGTGCACTTCATTATAGAACACCGGGACGGTGCTGAAGTATTGCAGGAACGGAATGGTGATGAGCACGCTGGTGAGCAGGAAGAAGAGGTAAGGCCTGTCGCGGTAGGGCGAACGCGTGGCCAAGGCCGCCTGCGCCCTTTCCTCCGGTGTGGCACGCTTGCGCGGGAGGCCCACGAGTATGAGGCACGCAGCGGCGAGGCAGGTGAGGCCGTCCATCCAGAAGAGGCCTTGATAGCTCCAGCCAGCAATGATGAGTCCACCGATGGCCGGGCCCATGCTGAAGCCGAGGTTGATCGCCAAGCGGATCAGCGTGACGGCCCGCGTTCGGTTCTCCGGCCGCGCATAGCTGCGCAAGGCCACGAACATCGCGGGCCGGAAGCCGTCCGAAAGGAGCATCAATACAAAGACGCCGATGCAAAAGGGAACAAAGCCCTGCACGAATTGCAGCAAGAGAAAGGCAAGGCCGGACGTGATCAACGTGCCCACCATCACTTGATGGAAACCGATGCGGTCGCTGAGCCTGCCGCCGAGCCAAGCGCCGATGACCGAGCCGAGGCCGAAGCTGCTCATCACCCAGCCCACCTGCGGAAGGCTGAGGCCCATGCTCTTGGTGAGGTAGAGCGAGAGGAAGGGCACCACCATGGTGCCAGCGCGGTTCACGAAGGTGGCGGCCGCAAGGACCCACACCTCCCTGCGGAAGCCCTTGAAGGAATCAAGGTAGAAGCGGTATGCGCGGGTGAGCGCGGTCATTGCGCAAACCTACTGGAGGGAATGCCGGGGATGCTTCCCCGAAGGTGCCTCCCTCCTGCTCTAATTTTGCTCCCCTCCATGCCGAAGAACACCTCGCAGCACATTCTCAGCACTTCGGCCAACCTGCTGGGGTTTTGCCTCTTCGTGATCACCTCGCTGCATGTCTCGGACCGGTCCGAATCGAGCCGCATCGATGAGTTCACTTCCGTGATCGCGCTCCTGCTTACGCTCTCCTGCATCTTCTCCTATGTGTCGATCCGGACGGTTTACCCAGTCCGCGAACAGATGATGGAGCGGGTGGCCGATAATCTCTTCATCACTTCCCTGATCGGCATCGCACTGATCATCCTGCTGTTGGTCTTCAACTTCATCAAATAGCCCTTGCGGCCTTGACCGAACGCGATGATGATGAAACGCATTTCCCTGATGGTGTTGGCGGCATCCGCCGTCTTGAGTGCCTTCGCACAACTCGGCCCGGAGATCACCTCCTGGTTGCAGAACACCACACAGACAGGCACCTACTATATGGAAGGCAGTTCCACGGCCATCCCGGACGATATCCTCGTGAATTGCCAGCTGGTGCAATACGCGAACGACTTCGTCTATATCACCGCCACGGGGATCCCCGCCTATTCTACCGGACCTTTCCTCGACGGCAATCCCTCCGAGGCGGAGAACCAGAACAAGCTGCTGAAGTTCACGCGGCATCCGCAACAGAACACCGGCACGCCAACGCCCACCACACTCGGAGCCATCGGCGTCTTCATCAACGGCGTGGACCTGTTCGACTACCGCGACGGCACGGGCTGGAACTCCAACACCAACGCGCTCTGCGGCGGGCCGGGCAATCCGCCGTGTCCCGGTGGACCCAACGCCAGTACCTCGTGGAACCGCGATGCCGTGATCTCCGAGCGGGAAGGTTTCGATTGTTCGAAGGCGCATCCCGCGATGGGCGACTATCACCACCACCAGAACCCTTCAGCGTTCAAGCTCGACCTCAACGTGATCTCCGCCATCTGCGACCTCTATGATGCCGACGGACTCTACGCCATCGACAGCACGCAGCACTCGCCGCTGATCGGTTTCGCATATGACGGATTTCCGATCTACGGCTCCTATGGCTACAAGAACGATGATGGAACCGGCGGCATCGTTCGCATCAAGTCCGGCTATCAGCTGCGCAACATCAACATGCGCACCACTGCACCCGACGGCACAGATGTGCCGGACGGCCCGCCGGTGAGCGCCACCTATCCGCTGGGCTATTTCCGCGAGGACCACGAGTTCATCGCGCATCCCGGCGAGGACGACTATCTCGACGTCCACAACGGGCGCTTCTGCGTAACGCCGGAATATCCGCAAGGCACCTACGCCTACTTCGCCACCGTCGATTCCGTTTGGAATTCGGCCTTCCCGTATGTGGTGGGGCCCACGTTCTATGGCGTGTACGCGAATGCCCGCGTCACCGCCATCGACGAGAGCACCACCGTTTATCAAGAACCGACCGGCATCACGGAGAACAGCCTCGATGCGATGCAGCTCTCGATCTTCCCCAACCCCGCTGCGGATATGATCGTGGTGCAGGTGGGCGGATTGCTGAAGGACAACCTCCACGTGGAGGTCTATGATGCCCTAGGAAAGCTGCTGGACCGTTCCGTCCTACTGAAGGGCAGCACCATCTGGCACCTCGACACGCAGCGACTGAATGCCGGGACCTACTTCCTCCACTTCACCAATGGCAGCAACAGCGTGGTGAAGCAGGTGACCGTGGCGCGGGAGTAGATAATGCCCGCAGCATCTTGGCCATACTTTAGCGCGAGCGTCCACGCTCGTGCTTTCCAGCATTCCGGGCTACATTGGACTTGGACCATGAGGACACGGACACTTTTTTCAATCATACTGGTCTCCGTTTGGGGTAATTCCTTCGCTCAAACGGCAACTCTTGACACCACTTGGAGAGTAGGACAGGAGGTGTTTCGGGCGTCACTCAAACTTGACAGTGATTATGAGAAAGAGTTGAACACCAATTTGGAAATCACTAAGAATTCGGGAAAAGTAATCACTGATTCGATTTTCAGCAGTCGACTTTTTATACAGCTTAAAGATGTGAATCATGACAACTACACCGACCTTCTTGTCTATCAAAGCTCAGGAGCAAGGTCGAATGAAACGTTCAACCTTTATCTCTACCAACCAACAACAGGAGACTATGTCAAAGTTGAAGGATTTAACGAATGGCCGAATCTATGGACAACGGAAGCAGATGGAATTCTTGCTGCCCTTATTTTGACAGGCACTGTGGAGTATAGGTTTTTCCACCTAACAGACGAAGGGAAATTAGTCGACCTAGACATTTCAGAAAGAGACAGTTTGCTTGACGGGCAAGCCTATGACATTGGCCTACGTAGAGCTGAACGATTGATAAACACGTTGCCCAACAATCGCTAGTGCGACGATGCGACTGCTACCCAACCAGTAGCGCATCCTAGCTTTCCGCCCTCATGATCCACACCGGCCAACATCAGGACCTCATCATCCTGCGCAACACCAGCGTAGGGCTCTTCCTCGGTGATGGTGAAGAAGGCGAGGTGCTGCTGCCGAACAAGTACTGCCCGCCCGAACACGACCAAGGCACCTCGCTCCATGTCTTCGTCTACCGCGATTCCGAGGACCGGCAAGTGGCCACCACGCTGGACCCGAAGATCGAACTGAACAACTTCGGTCTCCTGCGCGTGAACGCGGTAAGTGGCTTGGGCGCCTTCCTCGATTGGGGCATGGAGAAGGACCTGCTGGTGCCCTTCAAGGAGCAACGGAAGAAACTGGAGGAAGGCCGCTGGTACGTGGTCTACATGGCGCTCGACGAACAGACCGACCGCCTCTTCGGCAGCACGCGCCTCGAACGCTACCTCGATAACGCGGAGCTGACGGTGAAGGAAGGCGATGCCGTGGATCTGCTCGTTTACGGCAAAAGCGAACTGGGCTGGTCGGTGATCGTGAACGGCAAGCACAGCGGACTGATACACGGCAACGAGGTCTTCAAGCACGTCTCCGTCGGCGACCGCATCCCGGGCTATGTGAAGACCGTGCGCCCGGACCACAAGCTGGACATCACGCTGCAGCCCATCGGCTACACGCACTACAACGATGGGAACACCACGCTGCTGGCGAAGCGGATCCAGCAACGCGGCGGCTTCCTGCCGATCACGGACAAGAGTTCACCGGAGGAGATCCACGCGGAATTCGGCATCAGCAAGAAGGCTTTCAAGCAGGCGCTCGGCGCGCTGTACAAGGAACGCAAGGTGCGGATCGAGGAAGGCGGTGTGGTGTGGGTGGGCGAGACCAGCGGGTCATGAACTCCATCGCGGACGGGGAGTATGTTGTTCACCGCCACGACGCAACGAGCGCAACGAAGCCGCCACGTGATCGGTGAGGATCGCTGAGCAAACCTTGGATCCAAGAGAACTGTCGTGGCGAGACCTTCGCGTCCGTTGCGCCGTGGCGGTAAAAGAACTTTTGTGGCGAGACCTTTCGCGTACGTTGCGTCGTGGCGGCAAAAGAACTTTCGTGGCGAGACCTTCGCGTCCGTTGCGTCGTGGCGGTGAAGGAATTTAGCCCCCATCTTCGCGCCATGGCCGCCATTGTGATGCCCGAGATCAAGAACCGCCGCGCGGCGTTCGAGTACTTCTTCCTCGAAACGCACGAGTGCGGCGTCGTGCTCGTGGGCAGCGAGGTGAAGAGTCTGCGCCTCGGCGACGCCAGCATTACCGAGGGTTTCTGCACCTTCATCGGCGACGAGCTCTACCTGCGGAACATGCGCATCCAGCCGTTCGAGAAGGCGAAGAACTTCGCGCATGAGCCCATCCGCGACCGCAAGCTGCTGCTGCACCGCACCGAGCTGAAGAAGCTGCAACGCAAGCTGAAGGACCAAGGCGTCACCATCATTCCAATACGCTCCTTCTTCGCGAAGAACGGCATCGTGAAGGTGGAGATCGCGCTGGCCAAGGGCAAGAAGACCTATGACAAGCGCGAGAGCTTGAAGGAGAAGGACATCAAACGGGACCTCGATCGTGGATAGCGAAAACACACATTGGCGCGACGGGCTTGCAACGGCGTCACAGCGGACCTTGCCCGGATCCACCGTGCAACGCTGGGCCTTTGTGGTATTGATGCTAGTGGCCAGTGTGCTGCGCCTGTGGGACATTCCGCCGATCCCTTACACGCATGATGAGATCAGCGCGTTGATCCGCATCTATCCCTCCTTGGGAGAAACGGTGAGCAAAGGCGTGATCGAACTGGACACGCATCCGCCCGGCGTGCAGGTATTCGAGTGGGCGTGGACGAAGCTCTTCAGCAGGGACGAGGGCGTGGTGAAGCTGCCCTTCATCCTCTTCTCCTTGCTCGCGCTGTTCTTCCTGTATCGCTTCACCTTCGCGTGGTGCGGCGGGAAGGTGGCGCTGATCGTCACCGCGCTGCTCGCGACGCTGCAATACACGGTGATGTATGGACAGATCGCGCGGCCCTATGCGGCGGGCTTCTTCACCACGGCCTTGCTGGCGGACCAGCTGACGCGCTACCTCGGCAGCGGCTCGCGACGGACATTGATCGGAATCGCGGTGGCCGCGCTGCTCAGCGCCTACACGCACCATTTCGCCTTGATGCTCGCGGCCTTCATGGTGGTGACCGTCTTCTTCCTCATCACTCCTACGAAACGCAAGGGATTCCTGATCGTCAGCGGGATCGCCGCCCTGCTCTACCTGCCGAACGTTCCGATCTTCCTGAAGCAGCTCGGGGAGAAAGGCCTGGACGAATGGCTTACTGCGCCTACGATCAATTGGATCCCGGACTATCTCTGGTGGATCGCCCATTGTTCGCTGTACTTCGCAATCGCTTTGGGGCTCTTGATCGTCGGTTCGGCGGCGCTTCGGATCCGGCATCGCGGCAGCATCGGGCCGTTGTGGGCGATCACTTTCGTCTGGGGCCTGCTTCCCTTGGTGATCGGCTATGCCTATTCCGTTCTGCGCGCACCGGTGCTGCAGTATTCCGTAGTGATCTTCTCCTTCCCCTACCTGCTCATCGGCACACTCGCCGGGCTGCGCCACCTGCGATCGTCATGGACGGTACCGATCGCGTTCGCCACTGCGGCGCTGTCCGTATTCACGCTGATCACCGTGCGGAAACATTACGAGGTCTTCTACCGGTCCAAGTATGAGGCCATCACGCACGGCATCATCGACGCGGCGAAGCAACCCGACCGCCTAGCGTTAGTGGATTCCCCGGACCGTATGATCGCCTTCTATCTCCGCCAGTGGAAGGTGGACAGCGTGAATGCACCTTACGTGAACATTCACGACCGGTCCGCCGCGTGGCTGGACAGTGTATTGAACGCTACGCACGCCACATCGATCTTTTATGGCGCCTCCCCTGGAACGATCCCCGAGAACATTCCGCGCATCCAAGCGATGTTCCCTTTCATGATCGAACGGCACGACATGGACGAAGGCCAGACCTTCCTGTTCGCCGGAACGCCGACTGACGCGCGCATCAACGATGTGTCGAAGCAAGAAACGATCACGCCTGAAGCCATCGGTGGCGAGGGCTGGCAAGTGGACAAGGACATCCCGCTCTTCCACGATACCACGGCGAAATATGGAATGGCCCCGCGCACCTGGGATCTTTCCGGAAAGGAATTCGGCTTGGTGTTCGACCGGCCTGTGTATGAGTTGGCCAATGGTGATAACGATGTGATCGAGGCGCGCATGGATGTGACCGATGCCGCAATGGACAGCGAACTGAAGCTGGTGTTGGAGCTCAAGGAAGGCGAGCAAACTGTCTTCTATCGCAACAGTTCCATCGCGCCCGGGGGAAAAAGTATGATCGTGGCCGTGCCCCTCTCCGACCTGCCGGGCCATGGGCAAGGCCAGCGGTTGAAGGTGTATCTGTGGAATCCTGGAAACAAGGCGGCGCATGTGGCCTCCGTTACAGTGCAGGTGCGCGAAGGAGATCCGTGGCTGTACGGTTTCTTCCAGCCGCTGAAAGGAGCGTTGCGCTTCCCGTAGCCTTAGTGGGAAGTCTTCTTTGGTCAACGCAGTGTTGCCGTGTCTCGCATCTCGACTTCTCACACGCTGCGCGTGCTACGAAGTGCCGCTACGCTAATGCTCGATGTGACACGCCGCAACTCGCAAATCACATGACAACTGACTTGTAAGCCTGCCTGAAAAGCCTGTCATCTCGAGCGCAGACGAGAGAGACCTCCGGTGAGCAGAACATCCAACTTGGTGTTGTCGCGTCTCGCATCTCGTGTTTCGACTTCGATCGACATGACCTGCTCGATGTGACAACTGGGCTGTAAACGCACTTGATCGGCCTGACAAGGGCACAAATGCAAAAGGGCCGCCTCTCGCGAAGCGGCCCTTTCAGGATCGGCGACGCAGGTCCGATCAAAGCTTCAGCGAAATGCCGAGGCCGATGGCCTCCTTGAATTGAGTGCCCTTGCCCACATACTGTTGAGTGGGATCTTCTCCCCAAGTCTTCAAGATCTGGGTGTTGTCGTCGTAGATCAGCAACGTACTCAAGGTGGCGGCGAACCAGTCGTTCACCTTGAAGGTGAAGAGGGTTTCCCAGTTCACGTCCACGTTCTGCGGGTCCTTCAGGTAGTTGCTGAAGAAGTCGGCCTTGGTGAGGAAGTTGATGTTCTTGGCGAGGTCGTGCATGTACATCACCTTGACGTATCCCCCGAACTCGGTGAGCATGTTGGCACCGGCGGTAAGCCTGTTTCCCGTGACCGGATCATAGGTGGCGGCGTCCACGCCGAAGGCCCCGAAATCCGCCAGCTTCTGGTTCTGCACAAAGGTGAGCTTCGCTGTCGCTGGGGAGACGAAGAGCGAGAAATGGTCGCTTGGCATGTAGTCCAGACCGAGGCCGAGGATGAGGTAGCCCGGTGCCATGAAGTCGGAGATCCGCAAGCCGGAAGTTTCATCGATACCCTCACTGAACTGGGTCTTGAACTGGCCCAGCGCTGAGAGGTACCAGAACTTTTTCAGTTCGTAGCCATACTTGGTATTGAGTTCCAAGCGGTCATCGGTCTTCACCGTCCTGGAGCCGTCCTGGGCCAATAGACCATAGGCCATGGCCACCGAGTTGTTCCAGGCAAAACGGCCCTTGACGCGGTTGGCAAAGCCGTTGAACTGGGCGATGCCGCTGACGGAACTGAAGCCGCCCGCAGCCCAGTTGGTCAGGCTCACTTGGCTCATGTTGAGCTGGAAGTTGCCGCCCCTTGTCCAGATCTTGCCGGTGGTGTCCGCAGCGGTCTTGGCCTGCATGGCCGCTGCGTTGGCATCGCGTTCGTCCTTGTTCTCCTGGGCGCTGGCGCAGATCGAGAAGATCAGCAGGAAGGTCAGCGAAAGTGTAGCTTTCTTCATGGTCTGTTGGTTGATGGGTCGCGCATTGATCGCAGCTCCGCGGTCGAAAAGCGATCGAACGTTCAAAAATGGGTCGTTGCAAATTTGGCCGAAATGGACAAGGTCCGGCTCCCTGATCGGAAAAATGATCGGAAACCGGACCCATGTCCATCCCCTGACGGAGATCGTGGGCGTTGCCGGATTCGAACCAGCGACCCCTACCTTGTCGAGGTAGTGCTCTAAACCAGCTGAGCTAAACGCCCGGGAAACAAATTCCTTCCACCGGAAGGGCCGCAAATGTAATGGCTTCGCGCTATTGACAATGCCCGCCACAGCGGCACTCCACGCATCTTCCCCCATTCCCCCTCCCGCATCGCCCAAAGGCATTCCGCAGGCACGGGACCGGGCACGGAATGTTGAGTAAATTCGCGCCCACTATCATGGCCAATCATCCCAAACCCGGAGCCGGGCGCATCTTCAAGAACCCGGCGCTTGAGGCACTCACCAAAACGCACATCGCAATCCCACTGTCACTGTTTTGGACAGCGGGGATACTCACGCTGTGGTATTCCATCGGCAGACTCGGCATCCATTGGGCCACCGCCGTGGTCTTCTTCCTCGGCGGCGTGGTGCTGTTCACCTTGGTGGAGTATGTGATGCACCGCTATCTCTACCACATTCCTGCGGAATCCGAAAAGAGGAAGCGTTTCCAGTATGTGATCCATGGCGTTCACCACGACCATCCGCGCGACAAGTCCCGCTTGGCCATGCCTCCCTTGCTGAGCATCGTGCTGGCGGTCCTGTTCATCAGCCTGTTCCGCTTGATCATGGGACCCAATGGTTACTCCTTTGGCGGCGGCTTCCTATTCGGCTACAGCAGCTACCTGCTGGCCCACTACGCCATTCACATCTTTAAGCAGCCGAAGAACGTCCTCGGCATCATCTGGAAGCACCACAACCTCCACCACTATGTGGGCGATGACGGTGCCTTCGGGGTCAGCTCCCCCTTCTGGGACTACATCTTCGGCACCATGCCACCTGAGCCCCGCCGCCGCGAGGCCACGCAGCAGAATCTGCTGTAAAGGAGACGTCCGTTTCTTCTCTTTCCTTGCCGTCCCGTCCGTGCTTCCGTCCGTCGGTATTGCCGCTCTGAGCCTTCCGTTTTAACCCAGTGGAAGGGATTCACGCCTGTCCGTTTGGAAAGAATTTTATCCACCATCGGACGGATCGCTACAAACGTGCGTCATCCGTGCGCACCTTTAACACAAAAGACAAACCGACATGAGAACACTTTCCACCCTTTGCATGGTCGCTCTGGTCGCGACCGTCAGTGCGCAGACCACCCACGAGTTGACCAACGTGGGAACCACATTCAGCCCGAATGTGATCACCATGGAGGCCGGGGACAATATCCACCTTGTACTTGCCAGCCCACATACCTGCACCGAGGTCAGCCAGTCCACATGGAACGCCAATGAAAACACGTCCAATGGCGGCTTCAATTATTCCTCAGGCACGAACACCTTTTCCATTACTGTCCCTGGCACCTACTACTACGTCTGCATTCCGCACGCGTCGATGGGCATGAAGGGCCAGATCATCGTAACGGAGAGCACCGTCGGCGTGCATGAGACCGCCGCCGCCGCCATGCTGCAGGCCTATCCGAATCCTGCCAGCAGCCACGTCACCCTGTCCGGCGTTGCCGGTGGTCTGCAGTTGAGCGTTGTGGATATGAATGGCCGTTCCGTGCTGGAGACGATCACCTCCACGGATGGCAAGTTGGACGTGTCCATGCTGCAGACCGGCACGTACACGATCATCGTGAAGGGTGAGAAGGGCAAGGCCGGCATGCAGACCCGCCTGCTGATCGCCCGTTGAATTTGTTCGTGTGAAAGGGCGTCGACCATGCGGTCGGCGCCCTTTTCTTTTGTCCTGTCGCTTCAGGCCGTGTGACACGTTGCAGCGGAAAGGCAGTCGGTCTGCGAAGGTGTTCCGCTTCACTTCCGCAGTATGGGGCGCCACTATCGAGGTCTTCGCACCGGAGCGGGAGCCGATCATGCGCGACATTTGCGGTTCATGCCCACTCCCTCCGGACGCACCTTCCTGCTTGCTTCAATGGGCGTCCTGTTTATTGCGATGGGACAGACCGCCCTTGCGCAAGGTCTAAACTGGGCCGGTGAATTCGATTCGGTCTATGTGAAGGACTATTCCCACATCCTCACCGGGCGCGTCTACCTCAGTACCAAGTACAACAAGCTCCAACTGGGCTCTTTGAACAGCGTCAAACCGTTGATCTACCGGCCCAACAACCGCGTGAACCTCGGTGTCGGCGCAAGCTATCACGCGCTGACGCTCAACCTCGGCGTGGGAATTCCCGTGCTGAATGAGGACGATCCGGAAAAAGGCGAGACGCACTACTTTGACGCGCAGGCCAATATCTACACCCGGCACTGGGCGACGAACCTGTTTCTGCAACGCTACCAAGGCTACTATATCGACACCTATACAAAGGACGAATTGGGCTGGGACCAGCAGACCTACTACCCCACGCGGCCTGACCTCGTGGAATACAACGTGGGGGTGAGCACCGTGCACATCTTCAACAGCGAACGGTTCAGCTATCGCGCGGCTTTCAACCAGGATGCGTGGCAGCGCAAGAGCCAGGGTACCTTCCTCGCAGGCGGCTATGCGACCTATTTCAACCTGAAGGCGGATTCATCCTTGGTGCCGAAGAAACTGGACCATGAATATGAACCCGGGCTTCACATGCGCCAGGGCGGCTTTTGGGACATCGGTCCGAGCCTTGGCTATGCCTACACGGTTGTTGTAAAGGAACACTGGTTCCTCACCGGATCGGTGGTCATCGGCGGCGGACTCAGTGTCCAGCATGCTGTGACGGACGAGGACCTCGCGCAGGACGTGTTCAAGACGAGCACCGGACTGGGCTGGCACGGCCAGTTCCGCGCGGGCGCCGGATACAATAGCGCGAAGTACTACGCTGGACTTTCCTTCAACCAGGAGAATATCGGCTACCTGATCGACGAGCGCAGCAACTTCTACTGGAGCGTGGGCAACATCCGGCTCAACTTCGTGAAGCGCTTCAACGCCCACATCGGCTTTATGGACAAGGGCCTCCGCTGGTTCAGGAAGAAGGTGCAGGAACCCGTGCAGGAAGCCCTACCGAAGGTAGGTTGAGGCTACTCGTGTGCCGGACGATCGGACTCAAGACGCAAGACTACTTGACTCACGACTGCCACTGCCGACTGCACGCTGCTTAAGCGTTCTGCGGCCTGCGTTGCTTCTTCCGGTCGTTCTCGTCCAGGAAGATCTTGCGGATGCGCAGGTTCTTCGGGGTCACCTCCAAGTACTCGTCATCCTTGATATACTCCATGGCTTCTTCCAAGGAGAACTTCGTGGCAGGCGCCAAGGCGGCCTTGTCATCGGTACCCGAAGCGCGCATGTTGGTGAGCTTCTTTGTCTTGTTGATGTTCACCACCAGGTCGTCCGTCTTGGGATTCTCTCCGATGACCTGACCACCATACACCTCTTCATTGGGGTTCACGAAGAAGCGGCCACGGTCCTGCAATTTGTCCATGGCGTAAGCGATGGCAGTGCCGGTCTCCTGGCTGATGATGCTTGAAGCGCGGCGAATGCCGAGCTCACCCTTGAAAGGCTCGTAGCCCTTGAAGCGGTGTGCGATGATCGCTTCGCCCTCGGTGGCGGTGAGCAAGGTGTTGCGCAGGCCGATGATGCCGCGTGCGGGGATGGAGAACTCAAGTACCGTGCGATCGCTCTTCTGTTCGATGTTGACGATCTCCCCCTTGCGGCGGGTCACGTTGTCGATCACCTTGCTGCTGAATTGTTCCGGCACTTGCACGGTGAGCAATTCGACAGGTTCGTTCTTTTGTCCGTCGATGTCCTTAAAGAGCACCTGGGGTTGGCCGAGCTGGAACTCATAGCCTTCGCGGCGCATGGTCTCCACCAGAATACTGAGGTGCAGGATACCCCGGCCGAAGACCAACAGCTTATCGGGCGAATCGGTTTCCTTCACCCGCATGGCGAGGTTCTTCTCGATCTCCTTGAAGATGCGGTCGCGCAAGTGGCGGCTGGTGACGAACTCGCCCTCCTTGCCGAAGAAGGGTGAAGTATTGATGGTGAAGAGCATGCTCATCGTCGGCTCGTCGACCTTGAAGGTGGCAAGGCCTTCCGGGTTTTCCGCGTCGGCCACGGTGTCGCCGATGTCGAAGTTCTCCAAGCCCATCAGCGCTACGATCTCGCCGCAGCCCACTTCCGTCTTGATCTTTTCCTTGCCAAGGCCTTCGAAGATCATCAGTTCCTTGATCTGGCCTTTCACGGTGCCACCTTGGTTCTTCACCAAGGTGATCTGCTGGCCGGCCTTTAGGCTTCCACGCGAGATGCGGCCCACGGCAATACGGCCTTGGAAGGTGCTGTAATCGAGTGAGGTGATGCGCATCTGCACCGTGCCTTCCACCTGCTTCGGGGCGGGAACCTTGTCCAGGATCACATCGAGCAGGTAGCTCACGTCTTCCGTCGGGGTCTTCCAATCCGCGCCCATCCAGCCGTTCTTGCTGGAACCGTAGACAGTCGGGAAATCAAGCTGGTCCTCGGTGGCGTCCAGTGCGAACATCAGGTCGAACACGGCCTCGTGCACTTCTTCCGGCGTGCAGTTCGGCTTGTCCACCTTGTTGATCACCACCACCGGTTTCAGGCCCAGTTCGATGGCCTTGCCCAGCACGAAGCGCGTCTGCGGCATCGGTCCTTCGAAAGCGTCCACCAACAGGATCACGCCGTCCGCCATGTTGAGCACGCGCTCCACCTCACCGCCAAAGTCACTGTGGCCGGGGGTGTCGATGATATTGATCTTCACGCCCTTGTAGTGGACGCTCACGTTCTTGCTGAGGATCGTGATGCCGCGTTCGCGCTCCAGATCGTTGTTGTCCAACAGCAGATCCTTCACCTCCTCGTTCGATCGGAACAGTTGGCACTGGTGCAGGATCTTGTCAACCAAGGTCGTCTTGCCGTGGTCGACGTGTGCGATGATGGCGATGTTGCGGAGGTCCTTCATGGGAATGCGGAAAAGGCGTTGAAAAAGCGCGCAAAGGTAGCGGTTTTCGAGGGACATCCGACCGGGTCAGTGATTCTGTTCAGTACCGACGAACCCGCCCTACCGGCCGAAGGCGAAACGACGCGTGCGAGGAAGAATTTTTCATCCACGGATAACGCCGATGACACAGATGATGCCTTCGGCATCGAATGCCCGCCGGGGCGTTCAATCCTGTAAATCCTGTAATCCTGTCAAAAAAGATCCTGTCGCACCAGCGAGGCCGGTCCTTCTGCTGAACATGCTATTCCTGTTCCCGAAGCCTACTTTCGGCCGACATCCAGCCCGCCTGAACCAAGACCGTCCATCCGCATGAAACCACTGCTCCTCCCCGCCATCCTGCTCCTCGCCGCTTGCACCCAAGTCGAAGCACCAAAGCAAAAAGCCCCGGTCGACTTTGACGGATTCAAGACGCGCTTCCTCGATGCCTACTGGAAGGAATACCCGTCCTATGCGATCTCCGTGGGTTACGGAAAGTACTATGATGAACTGCCCGTCCCGGACAGCGCCTATAACTCGGGCAGCGTCGCGTTCTCGAACAACTGGCTCGATTCCCTGCACGCCATCGGCAGCGAGCAACTGTCTATGGACGACCGCATCAGCTACCACATGATCGAGAATGAACTGCGGCGCAGCATCTGGGAACTCGACACCCTGCAGGACCAACGCTGGGATGCTTCCCGCTACAACATCGGCGGCGACGTTTACGCAATCCTTACCCAAGCATACGCGCCGCTCGATGCCCGCCTGCGCGACCTCTCAGCGCACCTCGCCAACGCCGGGAATTTCTACGCCGCCGCCCTGCATGTGCTGAAGAACCCCACCAAGGAACACCTCCAATTGGCCATCAGCCAGAACAAAGGCTCGCTCTCGGTATTTGGGCAGGACATGACGGATTCCATCACGAAGTCCACGCTGCCGGATGCCGATAAGCAGATGCTCGACCAACGGATCGATTCCGCGAAGAGCGCCATTAACGGATACATCGATGGCTTGACGGCCATGCTCGCGGACAGCAGCATCGCCTTCCGCGACTTCCGGCTCGGGAAGACCCTCTACGATCAGAAGTTCAAGTATGAGATCGTCTCGGACATGGGCCCCGACCAGATCTTCAAGATGGCCAACGCGCAAAAGGACAAGTGCCACCGGGAGATGTACAAACTCGCCAAGCAGCTCTGGCCGAAATACCTCGCCAAGGTCCCGCAACCGGCAGACAGCCTGAAGTTGATCAAGGCCATGATCGACAAGCTCTCGCTGCGGCACGTGCAACCCGCGCACCTCTTCGACACCATCAACGCCCAACTGCACCGCATCGACCGCTTCATCCTCGCCAAGAACCTCTTCAATTTCGACACCACCGCCTCCGTGAAAGTGCGCCTGATGCCACCCTTCGCCAGCGGCGTCACCATCGCTTCCGCGGACTTCCCGCTGCCCTACCAGAAGACCTCATCGGCCTATTACAATGTGGCGGATCTCAGCGGCAGGCCACCTGCCGAAGTGGAGAGCGCGCTACGCGAATACAACCACTGGATGCTGCAACTCCTCACGATCCACGAGGCGGTGCCCGGCCATTGCCTGCAAGGGATCTACACGCTGCGTGAAGCGCCGGACAAGGTGAAGGCGGTCTTCTCCAACGGCGCCATGGTGGAAGGTTGGGCCGTCTACGGCGAGCGCATGATGATGGAGAACGGCTGGGACGACAACGCGCCGGAGATGTGGCTGATGTACTACAAATGGAACCTGCGCGAATGCAGCAATGTGCTCGTGGACTATGGCATCCACGTCCTAGGCTGGAAGGAAAAGGATATCCGCGACCTACTCGTGGACCAAGCCTTCCAAGAAGCGGCACAGGTACAGGAGAAATACCACCGGGCCACGCTGTCGCAGGTGCAGCTCTGCTCCTACTTCACCGGTTCCACGGAGATCCTCGCGTTGCGCGATGCCTACAAGCAAAAGATGGGCGATGCTTACAGCCTCAAGGCCTTCCACGAAGCCTTCCTAAGCCACGGTGCCGCACCGGTGAAATACATCCGCGAAGCCATGCTGGCGCCGAAGTGAGCTGCTGATGGGAGGGAACCACGGATATAGACAGATGAATTGGGCCACGGATCAACACGGATAGACATGGATCGCCAAGAACAAGGGCGCACCATTCATCCCGCATTGATCCATGTTCATCGGTGTTCATCCGTCTATATCCGTGGTTCAATACTGCATCGCGATCACCACCTTTGCGCCATGAATTCATTGCAGATCCCCGCCAATTCCGCGAAGCTCACCTCGTGGATCGATACGCCACAAGACAGCGACTTTCCCATCCAGAACATTCCCTTCGGCATCTTCAGCGCCAACGGCCGTGGTAAGCGCCCTTGCACCCGCATCGGCGACACGGTGATCGACCTGCAGGTCCTGGCGGAAGCCGAACTGCTGAACGACCTCGGCATTGATCGCACCGCGTTCCATGCCTCCAGCCTCAATCCGTTGATGGCCTACGGCAAGGCCGGCACACGTCGGCTTCGCCAGCATTTGAGCGATCTGCTCAACGCGGACAACGACATGCTACGCGAGCGGACCAAAACGCTAAAGCAAGCCTTGCTGCCCATCGCGGATGTGACGATGCACCTGCCCGTGGAAGTGGGCGACTACACCGATTTTTACAGCAGCCGCGAGCACGCCTTCAACGTGGGCACCATGTTCCGCGGGTCGGAGAATGCCTTGATGCCGAACTGGCTTCACTTGCCTGTTGGATACCATGGACGCTCCTCTTCCATCGTGCCCAGCGGCACCGCCTTCCATCGGCCCATGGGTCAGATGCGGCCCGATCCACAAGCCCCGCCCGTCTTCGGCGCCAGCAAGCAACTCGACCTCGAACTGGAGACGGCCTTCATCACCTACGCCGGAAAGCCGCTGGGTGAGCGCATCGACGTGAACGAAGCGGAGGACCTCATCTTCGGCATGGTGCTCTTCAATGATTGGAGCGCGCGCGACATCCAGAGCTGGGAGTATGTGCCGCTCGGGCCCTTCCTCGGAAAGAACTTCTGCAGTAGCATGAGCGCATGGGTGGTGACGTTGGACGCATTGGAACCCTTCCGCGTCGCCACGCCCAAGCAGGATCCGGAGCCACTGCCCTACTTACGCATTCCCGGCGAGCACGCGTTCGACATTGCGCTGGAAGCCTCCATCACTCCGAAGAATGGCGAGGAGACGATCATCTGCAGAACCAACTTCAAGTACCTCTATTGGTCCATGGCACAACAGCTCGCGCACCATAGCGTGAACGGCTGCAACATCCGCGCAGGCGACCTGATGGGAAGCGGCACGATAAGCGGCCCCACGCCGGACAGCTACGGCAGCATGCTGGAGTTGACCTGGCGCGGCACGAAGCCCTTGACCATGGCCGACGGCAGCGAGCGCAAATTCCTCAACGACGGGGACACGCTAACTATCCGCGGACATGCGGAAAAGGACGGCGTGCGCATCGGCTTTGGCAAGGTGAGCGGCGAAGTGCTGCCCGCGAGAGAGAAGTAAATGCCGACCATTGACAGGCGGCGAACAAGCAGCCAGATCCTCAGATATACCGCTCCCCGGTCTCTGCGGTCAGTTCCTGCACGATCGCCTTGATCTGTTGCTCGTCCTTTTTGCGACAGACCAGCAGCGCGTCGTCGGTGCTTACCACGATGAAGTCATCGAGTCCTTGCAGCACCACCAAGCGGTCGTCCTGAATGTGGACCATGTTGTCGACGCCATCATAGACGCGCACGAGCTTGCCCGTACCCGTGTTGCCATTGGTATCCTTAGGCAATTGGGTGTAGAGGCTGCCCCAGGTACCGAGGTCGCTCCAGCCGAAATCACCGGCAACCACGAAAACATTGTCCGCCTTCTCCAGGATCCCGTAGTCGATGCTGATGCTTTCACATTTCGCGTAGACCTTGGGGATGTCGCCGTGCTCAAAGAGCTGCGCCATTGCCGGCAGGTGCGTGCTGAAGGCCTTGGTGATGCTGGCGATGGACCAGATGAAGATGCCGCTGTTCCAGAGGTAGTCACCGCTCTCAAGGAAACGTTGAGCCGTGGCGTGGTCGGGTTTCTCAGTGAAGTTCTTCACGCGTTTCACCTCCGGTTGCTCGCTGTCCTCCGCTGCGCTGAACTGGATGTAGCCATATCCGGTATCCGGCCGATTCGGCGTGATCCCCAATGTAACCAGGCACTCCGTGCTTGATGCTTGCTCCAGGGCGATCCGGATGCGGTCCCGGAACACTTCCTCCTGCATCACCAGATGGTCGCTGGGCGCAACGATGATGCGCGCTTGTGGGTCGCGCTTCGCGATCACATGGTTCGCATAGGCGATGCAGGGTGCGGTGTTGCGGCGGTCCGGCTCCAGCAGCACCTGTTCCCGCTGCAACTGCGGCAACTGCTCATGCACCAACGGCGCATATTGCGCATTGGTCACCACGTAGATGTTCTCCGCAGGGCAGAGCGGCAGAAAGCGGTCGAAGGTCTGCTGGATAAGCGTGCGCCCCGTTCCGAGGAAATCGAGGAACTGCTTGGGGTGGCGGGTGCGGCTCATGGGCCAGAAGCGACTTCCGATGCCTCCGGCCATGATCACGCAATAGGTATGCTTGTCGTTCATGGCAATGGGTTGGCGCGGTGCTCAAGATGCACGGCGCGCGGCCAAAGGATGCTCCAGATGCACCTCGGCCGTGGGATCGATGAAATAAATGCGGCGGTCGTTCAGGCAGCGGCAGCGGAAACGCGTGCGCATCCGGCGGCCCTTCACGAACAATTTCTGGTTGAAGCTGAATACGGTGCTTTCCTCCAATTCCTCCAGGAACGGACGAGGCTCGCGGTCGTAGCGGCGCAACACCCGCATGAGGCCATGGTCGGTGCAGCTGCTGCTCGGGGCGTCGTGCAGATGGGCCTCCAGCACCCGCAGCACATCGGCGGGAAAAACCTCCCGGCTGAGGAAGGGCCGCATCAAGCGCTTGTACTCCGCCTTCCATTCCGCGCCATGGGGTTGGTGCCGACGGTACTTCTGAAAGGTGGTGAAGTGCGCGAACTCATGCACCAGCACCACGAGGAAGGAATACTTGTTCAGGTCCTCGTTCACCGTGATGCGATGGGGCTGCGAGCGGGAGGAGGTGCGGTAATCGCCGAGCTTGGTGATGCGCGGGCGGCTGACCCGGACCGCGACGGGATTGCGTCGGAGCCAGTTCTCCACCACCGGCCATGCGGCGCGTGGGAGCTGGGCCCGCAGGCGAAGGATATCAGTTGTTATTACCATGGCCGTTCACTGTCGCAAGGTCTTCGTTCATCCCATTGTCCACCGCCACGCGCACATCCTTCGTCTTCACAGGGGGAACAGAGTTCCACTTGGGGCAGTCACAGCCATGCTTATGCCGCGGTGCGGCACCGTACTTGGGCCGTGAGGCACAACCGGCAAAAAGCAGGAAAGCTCCGAGGGTAGCGATGGGGATCAGGGGGTTTGTCACGGTTTATCGGAGCTTTCGGGGCACCCGGAGGTGCTTGGCATGCAAAGGTAGAGGACCGGCCATGTGGAGAAAAGCCCGGAGGAAAGAATTTGGGCCATTGGCCCAGCGCCTATTTTAGCCGGTCTTTTTCAGCGGATGGACATCCTTTTCCATATCGGACGGTACTTCATGCTCATGGCGGAGGTCTTCTCCAAGCCGGAGCGGCTCCGCATCTATTGGCGGCGCACTTTGGAAGAGATGGACCTGCTGGGCGTCAAGAGCTTAGGCATCGTGGCACTGCTCTCCTTCTTCATGGGGGCGGTGATCACCATCCAGACCAAAACGAACATCGATTCGCCTCTGATCCCCCAGTATGTGGTGGGCTTCACGGCGCGGCAAAGCACCATTCTCGAATTCAGTCCTACCATCATCTCCTTGATCTTGGCGGGCAAAGTGGGTTCCACGATAGCGGCGGAGATCGGCTCCATGCGCGTTCGGGAACAGATCGACGCCTTGGACATCATGGGCGTCAACTCGGCCGGATACCTCATTCTGCCGAAGATCATCGCTACCGCCTTGATCAACCCGTTCCTCATCATCATCAGCATGTTCCTCAGCATTTTCGGGGGGTGGATGGTGGGCACGCTCACGGGCATCATCAGCTCGGCCAACTACCTCCAAGGGGTGCGCTATGATTTCGACCCTTACATCATCACCTACGCCCTTATCAAGACAGTGGTCTTCGCGGTGGTCATCGCCACCGTCTCCGCCTACCAGGGCTATTATACCAAGGGCGGCACCCGTGAGGTAGGCATCAGCAGCACCAAGGCCGTGGTCTACAGCGACGTGGTGATCTTGATCATGAACTACCTGCTGACCCAGCTGCTACTGCTATGATCGAGGTGCGCCACTTGAGCAAGCGCTTCGGCAACGTGCAGGTGCTTCAGGACATCAACGCGGTCTTCTCCAAGGGGAAGGTCAACCAGGTCATCGGGAAGAGCGGCAGCGGCAAGAGCGTGCTGGCCAAGTGCCTCGTGGGCCTTCATGTGCCGGACGAAGGCGAGGTGCTTTATGACGGCAAGTCCTTCCATGCGATGGACAAGGAGGAGAAAAAGCTGCTCCGGCAGGAGATCGGCATGCTCTTCCAAAGCAGCGCCCTCTTCGACTCCCTCACCGTGATGGAGAATGTGCTCTTTCCCCTGCGGATGTTCGCCACGATGAACGAAAAGGAGATGCGTGAACGGGCGCACTTCTGCCTGAAACGGGTGAAGATCGAGGGACAGGACAAGAAGTTCCCGGCGGAGATCAGCGGCGGCATGCAGAAACGCGTGGGCATCGCCCGGGCGATCGCGATGAACCCCAAGTATCTCTTCGTGGACGAGCCGAACAGCGGCCTCGACCCCCAGACCAGCATCGTTATCGACGAACTGATCAAGGAGATCACCGAGGAGTACGACACCACCACGGTGATCATCACCCACGACATGAATTCGGTGATGGGCACCGGGGATGAGATCTTCTTCATCCACGACAAGCGGCTCTGGTGGAAGGGGAACCGCGACCAGTTGTTGGAGAGTGACAACAAGGAGTTGCGCGAATTCATCTTCGCTGGCAGCCTGATGCGCGAGGTGCGCAAGGCGATCAAGGGGGCGTGAGTCCGTTTTCTCAAGCACGAATGCCCGTTATTCGGCCAGTGCTTTATGCACAAGCTGAATGCAGATGGAGCCTTCGCCGACAGCCGCCGCCACGCGCTTGGTACTGTTGGCGCGTACGTCGCCGACCGCAAAAATGCCCGGCTTGCTGGTCTCGAACAGATAGGGTTGCCGGGCCAGCGGCCAATCCGCGGTCCTCAGCTCATCCTTGCGGATATCGGAACCTACCTTGATGAAGCCCTTGTCGTCGATCGCTACGCAGTTGTTCAACCACTCGGTATTCGGCGATGCACCCGTCATCATGAACACATGACCGATGTCGCACGTGACGCGCTCGCCCGAGACCCTGTTCGCCCAGGTCACGCGCTCGAGACCTATGGCACCCTCGAGCGCGACGATCTCGGTATCAACGAGCACCTCGATCGTCGGTGTGTCCTCGATCCGACGGATCAGATAGCGTGACATGGTTGTCGAGAGCGCTTTGCCGCGCACCAGCACATAGACCTTGCGCGCGGTGTTCGCGAGGAATATGGCGGCCTGGCCTGCCGAGTTCGCACCACCGACGATGATCACTTCCTCCGTGCCGGACAGCTTGGTCTCGACGGCGGTGGCACTGTAATAGACGCCAACCCCTTCGAACCGTGAGAGCTCTTCGATCGGAGGTTTGCGATACCTGGCTCCTGTCGCGATCACGATCGTACGGGCGATCACCGACGTGCCGTTGCCGAGGCCTATCCGATATGGGCGCTTATGGCACTGAAGGCTCGCCGCAGTGCGCGCGATCGCGATCTCCGTTCCGAATTTCTGGGCCTGCGTGTATGCGCGTTCCCCCAGTTGCTGACCCGAGATCCCCGTCGGGAACCCGAGGTAGTTCTCGATCTTCGAGCTAGATCCGGCCTGGCCGCCAGGTGCGGTCGATTCGAGCACAAGCATATCGAGCCCCTCGGAAGCGCCGTAGATCGCAGCCGCGAGACCGGCCGGACCTGCGCCGATCACCACGACATCGCGGACCTGTGATGCGTCGAGCAGCGCCGAATAACCGAGGCACTCGGCCAGTTCCTCGTTGCTCGGATTCTTGAGCATCTTCCTGCCGAGCGCGATCACGACGGGGATATCGGTGACCGTGACGCCAAACTGTTCCAGCATCTTCTCCGCGGTCGGATCATTCTCAACATCGATCGTCTGATGCGGATGCGAGTTGCGCGTGAGGAATTGCTGCACGCGCAACGTATCGGCGGAGTGCCGCGAGCCCAGGAGCACGGCACTATCGCTTACGCGCGAGAGCAACTCATAGTGCCGAAGGATGTATGCGCGCATCACCTTGTCGCTCAGCGCCGAATTGCCGGCGACGACCTCGCGCATGGCGTGACGGTCGACCTCGAGCACGATACCTGCAGTGCGCACGCGGCATTGTGCGAGAACACGCCCACCGGAAAGCACGTTCATTTCACCGGTGAATCCGCCGCGTTCATAAACCACGATCGGATCATTTGCGCGATGTGGTTGGATGATCTCCACCGAACCCTCGAGGACGACGAATATCGTCGTTGTCGGATCCCCTTGATCGAACAGGATCTCGCCGGAATGGACCACGCGCTCGTGCGACGCGGCCCTGAACAGCGCGATCTCCGCCTCAGTAAGGACCGGAAACGTATCCGGGCTGAGTGATGTCATTCGGACAGAAACTGGTCGTCTGCATAGCACCATGCCCAGTTCTCACCGACCTCCAACGAGGTGACGATCGGATGTCCGGTCTCGTGAAAGTGCTGGGTCGCGTGGCGATTCGAGGATGAGTCGCAGCAGCTGACCTTACCACACTCGAGGCATTCGCGCAGGTGCACCCACCGGCCTCCGATCTTCAAGCACTCTTCGCATCCCGCACCGGGGCGCGACACGTGGTGGATCTTGATGTCGCCGACATGTTCGCAAGGCGTGCTGAGGTCGATGTTCTTTGAGCTCATGATGGGTGATGATCTTCCCAAAAGTAGGAGCCGATCACATCACCCTACGTTTGCAACCGATGGACAACTCACCCGCACTGCACATCCCATGGAGGTGATCGGCTTTCTCGGCGCGGTGCTGATGGGCCTTTCACTCGGCCTGCTTGGTGGCGGCGGCTCCATCCTCACGGTGCCGATACTGGTCTATCTCTTCGGCCAGGACCCGGTGACCGCCACCGGACTTTCCCTCTTCATCGTTGGCACTACCAGTGCGGCGGGCATTTTCTCCCATCACAAACAAGGCAACATCGAATGGCGTACGGCCTCGGTATTCGGTGCAGCTTCGATCGTCAGCGTTTTCATCACCCGGCACTGGCTCGTGCCCGCATTACCGGACCCGCTGATCCACCTTGGCACAATTCAGATCGGCAAAGGCACCTCGATCCTTGGCCTTTTCGCCATCGTGATGTTGATCTCCGCGTGGAGCATGATCAGGGGAAGAAGATCGTTGCAACCAGAGGCGAACGGCCAACGTCATCTCCCTTCCCTCCTGCTCATCGGCCTCTTCGTGGGCCTGCTCACCGGCGTGCTTGGTGCGGGCGGCGGCTTCCTCATCGTGCCCTCCTTGGTGCTGTTGGCCGGCGTGGAGATGAAGCGCGCCATCGGTACCTCGCTCCTCCTCATCACGGTGAACTCCTACATCGGCTTCCTCGGCGACCAGCACGTCCATTTGGCCGACTATGCGACGATCTTGCTGCCCTTTCTGGCGCTGGCCGTCCTCGGTATCCTTATTGGCAGCCGCCTTTCGAAGCGCATCGGCAACGCGAAGCTCCGACCGGCATTCGGCTGGTTCGTGCTGGCGATGGGCACATACATCATCATTCGCGAACTTTACGCCCTCGGCTGAAGAGCCGAGGGCGTAAAGTGTACGGGCCGACGACCGTCGGCCCCAATCAAAGAGAAAAATGAAGATCGAACAGATCTACACCGGCTGCCTCGCACAAGGCGCGTACTACATCGAAAGCAACGGCGAAGCCGCCGTGATCGACCCGCTGCGTGAATCCCAGCCCTATATCGACCGCGCGGAAAAGGGCGGCGCCAAGATCAAGTATGTACTGGAGACGCACTTCCACGCGGACTTCGTGAGCGGCCACGTGGACCTCGCCAAGCGCACCGGCGCCACCATCATCTACGGCCCTAATGCGAATCCCGATTTCACCGCACACATCGCGAAGGATGGTGAGGAATTGCAGATCGGCAACGTGACCATCAAGGTGTTGCACACTCCGGGACACACGATGGAAAGCACCACGTATCTGTTACTGGACGAGAATGGAAAGCCGCACTGCATCTTCAGCGGCGACACGCTCTTCATCGGTGATGTGGGTCGGCCAGACCTTGCACAGAAAGTGGGGACCATGACCAAGGAGGATCTCGCAGGGCATCTGTATGATTCGCTGCACACCAAGATCATGACGCTTCCGGACGATGTGATCGTCTATCCGGCGCACGGTGCCGGCAGCGCTTGCGGCAAGAACATGAGCAAGGAGACCTGGGACACGCTGGGCCACCAGAAGCAGGTGAATTATGCGCTGAAGGCCGCAACGAAGGAGCAGTTCATCAAGGAGGTCACCGATGGGATCCTACCGCCACCGGCCTACTTCCCGCAGAATGTGGCGATGAACAAAGGCGCGATCCCCAGCTTGGAGACCGTGAAGGTGAAAGGTCTCCGCGCACTAACGCCTGATCAAGTGGAACTGATCGTCGAAAGCGAAGGCGCCTTGGTGCTGGACACGCGCGCGCCGCAGACCTTCAAGGACGGCTTCGTGCCACGCAGCATCAACATCGGCCTGAAGGGTGATTTCGCTCCTTGGGTCGGTGCGATGATCACCGACGTGAAGCACCCGCTGGTGATCGTGGCCGATGACGGCAGCGAGGAAGAGGCCGTGACGCGCCTCGCCCGCGTGGGCTATGACAATGTACTCGGCTTCCTGAAAGGTGGCATCACCGCATGGAAGAACGCCGGGCGTGATGTGGATTCCATTGAAAGCATCCCTGCGGAAGAGTTTGCCAAGCGCATGAACGCGGGAAAGTTGAACGTCTTCGATGTGCGCAAGGAAGGCGAGTGGGAGGCTGAACACTTGGAGAACGCAAAGCACACCTCGTTGCAGTTCCTCAATCACCATCTCGCGGAATTCAGCAAGGACGCCACCAACTATGTGCATTGCGCGGGCGGCTACCGGAGCATGATCGCGGCATCCGTGCTGAAAGCGCGCGGATACCACAACGTTGTTGATGTTGCAGGCGGCTTTTCAGCGATCAAGAAGACCACACTGCCCACCACGGATTTCGCGTGCCAGAGCAAGGCGGGGAAATAGGCCGCTCCCACTTCACCCCGGGTGAACTGAATGGTCAACGGACTTGTTCAGGACATGAATTACGATAAAGTGCTTGACCATGGCCGAAAAGAACAGCTTCAAGGAATTGATCAACGGGGAGAAACCCGTGGTGGTGGACTTCTTCGCGGAGTGGTGCGGGCCGTGCAAGACCATGAAGCCGATACTTGACGAGTTCAAGGGACAGGTCGGGGACAAGGCCGTGGTGATCAAGATCGATATCGACAAGAACCCGGCAGCGGCCCAGGTCTATAAGGTGCGCGGCGTGCCCACGTTGGCGATCTTCAAGAAAGGCCAAGTCGTATGGCGACAGAGCGGCGTGATGAGTTCGGCGCAAATGCAGGAAGCGCTGCGGCCGTTCCTTTAATCCGGCGAGTCGGGTTTAGGACCGCTTCTCCTCCGTCGTTGACCCGGCGGGAGGCCCTTGATAATTGAAGAACATGTTGGCCCAAATGATCTTGCTGAGCGCGTAGTACCACGGCCCGCCAAGCAATATCGCCATGCCGATCAACCCAATTTGCCAAGGCAGGGCCATGTTCGGTGCCAACACAGCAATGGCTACCCACATACTAATGGCCACCGCGACGGTGATGCCATAGGAAACGTACATCGCGCCAAAATAGAAGCCTGGCTCAATGCTGAATTTGCCTTGACAGATGGGGCATTTCTCATAGGTGTCGCCCGCGCGCCTGAGGTTGTAAGGATGCGCGACGAAGAAATCCCCTTCTTGGCAGTAGGGGCATTTCAGATGCAGGATGCTGTAGAGCTTGGTGCCTTTCTTCGGGATGGCCATGGTGCAAAGGTCAGACGGAACGGCGAGAACGAACGTGATAATGGTCACATGCTGTTCTCGCTGATAGCGAAGATCAGCGCTTCACAGGGACCACGTGACGCCCTAGCCATACGCGCACCCCATCCGCATCCAACTGACCGGTGGCGACCTGGATGACCAGGTCATATTCGTCATCATCGGACGCCACAAGGTCCAGATCGAACGTTCGCAATGTCAGTCTCATGAGCATATAGCCCGCACGTTTGTTGCCGTCAACGAACGGATGGTTCTTGACCACGCTTTCCAAAAGTGCCGCCGTCTTGTCAATTGGGCCGGGGTAAAGATCCTCGCCAGCAAAGGTGGCATAGGGGCGTGCCAAGGCTGATCCAAGCCCGCCTTTATCACGAACCCCATGGGCGCCTCCAGTTGCGGTCACCACCTGTTCGTGGATGGAGAGCGCTTCTTCCAGCCCGATCATTCAGCAAGGCGTAGCAGAAGTCCTCGCTTTTCGGATAAGATCTCCCGCAGGGCTATGATACGCTTCTGTTCCTCCGCGCTCTTCTTCTCAAAGTCGTTCAAAAAGTCGAGCACCTCCTGAATGATCCCATCAGGCGCTGCTTCCAGCTTTTTTGCGATCTCGATCTGTTTCTGCTTGTTGGTCATAGCAAAGCAAAAGTAAGTACTCAGTTCTCAGGGTCCGCTTCGCGAGACCACTGAGGGAGCAGAATACCTATCCCCCGCTCACCATTTTGGCCGGGTCCACCCAAGTATCGAAGTCCTCGGCGCTGACATAGCCCAACTCGAGCGCGGCCTGCTTCAACGTGGTGCCTTCCTTGTGCGCCTTCTTCGCGATCTCCGCGCTCTTGTAGTAGCCGATGTGGGTGTTCAGTGCGGTGACGAGCATCAGGGAATTCTCCAAGTGCTGCTTCAGCACGGGCTTGTTGGGAAGCAGTCCCTCAGCGCAATGGTCGTTGAAGCTCACGCAGGCATCGCCCAGCAAATGCGCGCTCTGTAGCACATTGGCGGCGATCACCGGCTTGAAAACGTTCAGCTCGAACTGGCCTTGCATGCCGCCGACGCTCACGGCCACATCGTTGCCGATCACTTGTGCGCACACCATCGTAAGGGCCTCGGGTTGGGTGGGATTCACCTTGCCGGGCATGATGGAAGAACCGGGCTCATTGTCCGGAATGATGATCTCGCCGATGCCGCTGCGGGGACCGCTGCTGAGCATGCGTACGTCATTGCCGATCTTGTTCAGTGAAACGGCCAAGCGCTTGAAGGCACCGCTCAATTCCACCATCGCATCATGCGCGGCCAAGGCCTCGAATTTGTTCGGCGCGGTGATGAAGGGCAGGCCGGTAAGCTCCGCGATCTTCTTCGCGACGAGCACGCTGTAGCCCTTGGGCGCATTGAGTCCCGTGCCGACGGCAGTGCCGCCCAACGCGAGTTGACGCACCATCTCCAGCGCATTCTCCACCGCACGGATGCCGTTGTCGAGTTGCTGCACGTAGCCGCTGATCTCCTGCCCCAACGTGAGTGGCGTGGCATCCATGAAGTGCGTGCGGCCCGTCTTCACGATGTCCTTGAAATCGTTGCTCTTCTTGGCCAGCGTATCCCGCAGCTTCTTCACCCCGGGCAGCGTCACCTTGTCGGCGGCGGTGTAGGCCGCGATGTGCATGGCCGTGGGAAAGGTGTCGTTGCTGCTCTGGCTCTTGTTCACGTCATCGTTCGGATTCAGCGCTTTCTCCGCATCGGTGAGTTTGCCACCATTGATGACGTGGGCGCGGTTGGCCACCACCTCATTGATGTTCATGTTGCTCTGCGTACCGCTTCCGGTCTGCCAGATCACCAGCGGAAACTGGTCATCCAGCTTGTGCGCGAGGATCTCATCGCAGACCTTCCCGATGAGGTCGCACTTCTCCTGCGGAAGCTTGCCCAGTTCGAGGTTCGCGAGCGCTGCGGCCTTCTTCAGATAGGCGAATGCATGGATGATCTCGTTCGGCATGCTCGCTGGCGGGCCGATCTTGAAGTTGTTGCGGCTGCGCTCGGTCTGAGCGCCCCAGTATTTCTCGGCGGGCACTTTCACCTCGCCCATCGTGTCCTTCTCTATGCGGTATTCCATGGTTGTTGGGGCGGGAGATCTCCCGCCCTTACTTTTTATCGATCAGTTCCTGTACGTTCTCCGTGGGCCTTCCGATCACCGCGGTGTGTCCGCGCACCACCACGGGCCGCTCGATCAACTCCGGGTTCTCGTGCATTACACGGATCCATTCGTGTTCGTTCAACTCCAGTCCCTTGTACTTTCCCTTGTAGAGCGGCTCGCCCTTGCGCACCAGCTCGGAAGCAGGTTTGCCGAGCTGCATCACCAGCAGTTCCAACTCTTTTCGCGTAGGTGCGTCCTTCAGGTATTCCACCACTCTCGGCATGATGCCGTTGTCCTTCAACAGTGAAAGCGCTTCACGGCTCTTGGAGCAGCGGGGGTTGTGGTAGATGGTCCAGTCGGACATGGAACTCGGTGATTGGTGGCTGGTGATTGGTGATAGGACGACCTCCGACTCAAGACGCACGACTTCAGGACTCAAGACTCATAATTTCAGGACTCCCGACTCAAGCAACCTTCTGGCTTTGTCCGTTCTGCATCAACCAGGCTTTGAGGAACTCATCGATCTCGCCGTTCAGCACATCATCCACGCCACTGGTTTCGTAGTCCGTGCGGACGTCCTTCACCAGCTTGTAGGGCTGGAGCACGTAGTTGCGGATCTGGCTGCCCCACTCGATCTTCTTCTTGCCGGCCTCGATCTCGCTGCGCTTGGTACGACGGCGTTCCAATTCGGCCTCATAGAGCTGGCTCTTCAGCAGTTGAAGCGCTTTGGTCTTGTTGTCCAATTGACTGCGGGTCTCGGTGTTCTCGATGATGATGCCCGTGGGCGCGTGGCGCAAACGCACGCCGGTCTCCACCTTGTTCACGTTCTGTCCGCCGGCACCACCGCTGCGGAAGGTATCCCATGTGATGTCCGCGGGATTGATGTCGATGTCGATGCTCTCGTCCACCAAGGGAAAGACGTAAACGCTGACGAAGCTGGTGTGGCGCCGCGCTTGGCTGTCGAAGGGACTGATGCGCACCAGGCGATGCACGCCGTTCTCGCTCTTCAGCATGCCGAAAGCGAACTCGCCGCCGACCTCCATCGTCGCCTGCTTGATGCCCGCCGCCTCACCGTCCTGATAGTCGAGGATCTTCACCTGATAGCCGCTCTTCTCGGCCCACATGCGGTACATGCGCAGGAGCATCATCGCCCAGTCGTTGCTCTCGGTACCACCCGCGCCGCTGGTGATCTGCACCACCGCGCTCAACGGATCTTCCTCGGCGCTCAGCATGTTCTTGAACTCCAATTCCTCCAAGGCATCTGCGGCCTTCTTGAACTGCGCTTCGAGTTCCTCCTCACTCGCTTCCTTGGCCTTGAAGAATTCGTATGTCACGCCCGCGTCGTCCACTTCGCGCTGCACGTTCTCAAACATCACCACCCAGCGCTTCAGCTCGCGGATCTTGTGCATAACCGCCTGCGCCTTTTTCTGATCGGTCCAGAAGTCCGGGTCGAGGGTATACTTCTCCTCTTCCAGGATGCGCCCGCGCTTCTCCTCAACCTCCAAGTAGCCCTTCAGTGCATCCAAGCGCTCGGCGAGGTCGTTGATCTTGTCGATGGTGATCATGGTGCGGGAAAGCCCGGTTCTTTCAGGCCGCGAAAGTACGGCGCAGGGTCCGCTTCAGGAATGCCGACGACGTCCGGCCTGGCTGCCCTTCGCATCCAGCGCCGCCTCGATCCGCTCGCGTGAAAATCCCTTGCCAAGGAAATAGCGCACCACCTTCCCTTTCCGGATAAATGGTTCCTCGTCCTTCGTCCGTTTCCAGCGCTTCGTCACCGCTATTCGCAGTTGCTGTTCCTCCTCGCCCGTGTCGATCGCCGCTAGCCCTGATACGATGCAGCGTTCCGAAACGCCCTTCGCCTGCAACGCCATCTCGATCTTCCGTCGGCCCCAACCCTTCTGCCGCGATTTACTCACCGCGTAGTGCTCCGCAAAACGGGATTCGTTCAGAAAACCTTCTCCGATAAGCTGCGCGATCACCTGCTCCACCTGCTCGCTTAGTGCTCCCCATGCATAGGTCTTGTCACGGACTTCCTGCTGGCAACGCTCCTGCCGGGCGCAATAGGCGCGGGCCTTGGCGAGAAACTCGACCGACGATGGAGTTTTCGGCATTTACGAGAGGGCCAACTTAAACGCTCCTGAGCTAGTCCATGCAGCATTGCCGATATTTGTAGCACATGGGCACGCTTCAGGATATCCTTTCGACCCTGCGCAGCGAACGTGATCGGCTTTTTGACAAGCATGCACTGACGTCCATGGCCGTATTCGGCTCTGCCGCCCGCGGAGAGCAAGGTCCGGACAGCGACGTGGACATCATGGTGGAGTTCGACACCACCAAGGATTACGACTTCCTTGAACTCGCCGAAGAATTGCAGGAACTGTTGAAGCGGAAGGTGGACTTGGTTGTGCGCAAGGGTGTGCGACCGTGGTACATGGCGACCATTGAAAGGGACCTGAGGTATGTCTGACCTGAAGGACCGCGCCTATCTGCTGGACATGCGGGAATTCGCCAGTCAGGTCCTCACTTACATGGAAGGCAAGGAACAGACCGACTTTTTGAACGACCGCCTCCTACGCGATGCTGTAGCGTACAATCTTCAAGTGGTGGGCGAAGCGGCCTATCAGGTGAGTGACGCCTTCAAAGCCGACCATCCGCAGATCGACTGGTTCAAGATCGCGGGGCTGCGCCACCGCATTGTTCACGATTACCGCCGTGTGGATGACGAAACGCTTTGGCGTATCACGCGGAAGTATGTGCCGCCCTTGGTGGAAGAGTTGGACTCCCTTCTTGAGTGAAAGGGGTTCCCTCGGAAAGCCGCCAGCTTCAAGCCACAGGCTTACCTACCGCTGGTATATCAGCACCAAACCAAGCTTGTGGCTTGAGCGAATGGCTTCAAGCCCGAAGAACATCAAAGGAACTAGACCGGTATCTCCTTCCCCTCGCCGTCGAAGACGTGGAACTCGAGGTATCGGCTGGAGCCCTGCGGCACCACCTTCACCCACTTCTTCCAGCGCCACCACCACTTCCATTGGATGCTCGGCATGCCCTTCATGAAGTAGGCCGCTACGAAGGGATGCACGTGCAGGCTGATGCCGCTCATGCCTTTTTCGGAGAGCAGGTAGTTGAGCGCGTTCTCAATCTCGTCGATGATAAGGACCGGTGCGCTCACCTCGCCGCTGCCGCCGCAGGTGGGGCAGGCCTCGCTGGTGTCGATCTCCGTCTCGGGGCGCACGCGTTGGCGCGTCATCTCGATCACGCCGAATTTGCTTGGCGGCAGGACGTTGTGCTTGGCCTTGTCGTCGGCCATGGCGTCCTTCAATTCCTTGTGCAGGATGCGACGGTTCTCCGCTTCGTAGAGATCGATGAAGTCCACGCAGATGATGCCGCCCATGTCGCGCAGACGCAGCAGGCGTGCGATCTCCTTGGCGGCCTCCACGTTGGTGTCCAGCGCGTTCTGCTCCTGGTCGTTGCGGCCGCCCTTGCGGCTTCCGCTGTTCACGTCGACCACGTGCATGGCCTCTGTCTTCTCGACGATGAGGTAGGCACCGCTGGGCAGCATCACTTGCCGACCGAAAGCCTGCTTGATCTGCTTGTTGATGCCGTAGTTGTCGAAGATGTCGAGCTTGCCCTTGTAGAGCTTCACGATATCCTTCTTCTCCGGCGCCGTGCGTGCAATGGTCTCCTTCACCTCTTCGAACAACATCTCGTCGTCCACGATGATGCTGGTGAAATCCTTGTTCAGCACGTCGCGCAGCACGGCGTTCGTGCGGTCGATCTCACCGAGCACCTGCTTGGGCGGCATCGCGTTGCGCAGGTTGCGGAACATCTCGTCCCAGCGCTGCAACAGGCTCTTCAGGTCGGCCTCGAGGTCCTCGGTGGCCTTGCCTTCAGCATTGGTGCGGATGATCACGCCGAAGTTCTTCGGGCGGATGGCCTGCATGAGTGCCTTCAAGCGCTTGCGCTCCGTCTCATCCGTGAGGCGGCTGCTGATGCTGACCTTGTTAATGAAAGGCACCAGCACCATGTAGCGTCCAGCGAGGGTCACTTCCGCCGTGAGGCGCGGGCCCTTGGTACTGATGGGCTCCTTGGCGATCTGCACCAGGATGTTCTGGCTCGCGCTGAGCACCTCGGCCAACTTGCCTTCCTTGGTGATGTCCGGCTCCAGCTTCCAATCCTCCAAGAGGGAGGTCTTCACCGTACCGGCCACTGCGGCCTTGGTGAATTTGTAGCTGTTGCGGTACTGCGGACCGAGGTCGTAGTAGTGCAGGAAGGCGTCCTTGTCATGCCCCACTTCCACGAAGGCGGCATTGAGCCCTGGCGCCACTTTGCGCACCTTCGCTAGATAGATGTCGCCGACGGCCCAGCCCCGCTCGGTCCGCTCGCGGTGCAACTCCATAAGGAGTTTGTCGCGCAGGACGGCGATGGCTACTTCGCTCCCTTGGGAGCGGATGATCAGATCTACGCTCACAGGAGAAGGGTCGGGTTACGCGCCGCGAAGGCGCAGTTACCGGCACGCACAAGCCCGCGTTCCGCCGATCGCGGAACGGGGCCATGCCGGGCATTACTGCCTACCGGTTCTTCTTCTTGTGACGGTTCTTGCGCAAACGCTTTTTCCGTTTGTGCGTGGCCATCTTATGGCGCTTCCGTTTCTTACCGCAGGGCATGGGCTATTGTTTTTTCTTTGTCTTAATGTCGGCGATGTACCGGTCCGCGCCATTGATCTGGGCGGTGTCGGTCACCAGTGTCTTGTAGGTCTCGAGGGCCGCGATGGCCTTGTCCGAACTATCCAATGTCGCGTAGGCCTGTCCCATGTATGCATAAGCATCCGGGTAGCCCTTCGCGTCGAGGGCGATCACCTTGTGGAAACGCTCCATGGCCTTGTCGTACTGGCCGGTCTGCCAGCTGAAGAGGCCAAGGTGGTACTGCGCTTCCACGTTGTTCGGCTCCTTGTCGGAAAGCGCCTTCAGCTTGAGGATGGTCTGCATCGGCGGGCCGCCGGAAGCCAATTCGCTAAGGATGGCGGACACTTCCGGATCCTTGCTGGTCATCCCTTCCCGCGGGCCATCGGCCTTTGGAGTGGAACCACTGTTGGGGTCTTCGCTCACGCGGGCCGAGGCAACCTCAGCGGCATTCTTGCTGGCGACGTCCGATGGGGTGCGCGGGGCCAAGGCGAGAAGCACCACCACCACGACGGCGGCGGCGATCATCAGCCAATGGTTGCGCTTGAGGCCCATCACTTCTTGTTGGAACGGTTCTTCACCTTGTCCACGAAGACGTCGGCAGGCTTGAAGAAGGGAACGTCGTGGGCCGGAATGATGATGGTGGTATTGTTCTTCAGGATACGGCCGGTCTTCTGCGCGCGGTGCTTCACCAGGAAGCTGCCGAAGCCGCGCAAATGCACGTCCTCACCGGACTCGAGGTTGTTCTTCACCTCGTCCATGAACGCCTCGATGGTCCCAAGGACCACGCCGCGTTCGATGCCCGTACGCTTGCTGATATTACTGACCAATTCCGCCTTCGTCATAGCCCGACTTCCTTTTTTGGGGGTGCGAAGATAGCGTTTGTCTTCGCTCCGGCAACGCATCTTTGTCCCTGTATGTCAAGCCTATTGTGGTTCAGCAGAAAGCTCCTCCCGTGGTACCGGGAACATCACCGACCCCTGCCGTGGCGGGAAACCCGCGACCCGTACCGCATCTGGCTCAGCGAGGTGATGCTCCAGCAGACGCGCGTGGACCAAGGCCTCGGCTACTACCTGCGCTTCACGGAACGTTGGCCCACGGTGGCCGATCTGGCCGCCGCGCATGTAAACGAGGTGCTCAAGGAATGGCAAGGACTGGGCTACTACAGCCGCGCACGGAACCTGCTGACCGCCGCACGGCAGGTGATGAACGAGCATGGAGGAAAATTTCCTGACAGTCATTCCGAATTGCTAGGCCTGAAAGGCGTGGGCGATTACACCGCTGCCGCGATCGCCTCCATCTGCTTCGACCGGCCGGATGCGGTGGTGGATGGCAATGTCTATCGCGTGCTCGCCCGCGTCTTCGGCATTGAAACGCCCATTGATAGCACAGCTGGGCGGAAGCAATTCAAGGAGCTCGCCACAGACCTGCTTGATCCGAAGCATTCCGGCGACCACAACCAGGCTGTGATGGAACTGGGTGCCACGGTCTGCACGCCGAAAAACCCGGACTGCCCGCATTGTCCGTTGCAAGAGAAGTGTATCGCCTTCACCACTGGGAAGATCACCAGCCTTCCGGTGAAACAGGGGAAGCCTAAAACGCGCGACCGCTTCTTCAACTACCTGCATATCGCATCCAGCAAGGGCATCGCCATGCATCAGCGCCAAGGAAAAGACATCTGGACCGGGCTGTTCGAGCTGCCGCTGATCGAAAGTGATCATCCCTTGACGCGTCGAGCAATGGGAAGCCTGCTCGATGAGACCTTCGGAAAGGGCTGGTCCGTTGCGACCGAAGCGGAAAAAGCACGGCATGTCCTAAGCCATCAGATCATCCATGCCGTCTTCTGGAAGGTCGATCCACCCAAGAAATTCAAACTACCGGAAGATTGGAAGATGATCCCAGCGGCGAAGGTTGCGGAGTTGGCGGTGCCTCGCTTGATCGAGCGGTGGATGAAGGGGGAACTTTAGTCGGGCCGACGCGACCACCCGGTCGATCACTTCAGGTACTTGCCAGCAAACTGCGCAGCTGTGAGGGCAACGACATTCACGTGCTCTGAAAAGTCCGTTGTATTGCGGGTGACTATGGCATCCAAGCGGCCTATGGAACTTGCAGCGAAGTATTCCATGCCGTCCTCTACGTCGGTGAAGGAACTTGCCAAAGCGGAGCGGAAATGCTCAGCATCCACAGGTGCCCATTCAAAGATGTCAAGGATGAAATCCAAGGCCTGCTGCATGCGCTTTCGATGGTCCTTGCGGCGCGGCTTTGCAAAATGGACAAGGAAGGTGAAGATCACCGGTGTGATCACGCCAACGACCTCACCTGCCGCGATCGCGTCCAATACAAGTATCGCCGACTTGCGGTCACCTTGGGGACGTGCGTCCGGGTCCACCAGCGCATCAATTAGGATATTGGCATCCACTAGAACACGCATCAACCTCGTTTTCCCTTGACGCTCTTCCTCGCACGAGTTGCGGACAAGTGTAGATGCTTGGCATACCAACTATCGGTATCGCCTTCCGGTGGCGGAAGGGGGATCCGAAGGTCGCCGAACTGCTCACTCCAAGACAGGCGTTTGGGCGCATCCTCCGCCGCGATCCGCTCTAGCAACGCATCCACCTCGGCGCTGATGCTGCGGTTCCGCCGCTGCAACTTGCGCCGCGCCTTGGCCAACAGGCTCCGGTCTACGGACAGGGTGAGCTTGGTCTTCATGTTGCGAATATACGTATCAAACGTACGTACTGTTTCTAATGACAAGGCAGTCCCTTTCCACCATGGAATGGGAAGAAGCAGCCTCCATATCGTGATGGGTAAGAGCAAGCTGCACGCGCCTTGCGATGATGATGGGAAGTTCATAGAAGGCAGATCCATCAGCGTTTTATCGAGGCTATCCGCCTTACCGCATTTTCCAAAAGCTATCTTCGCTCTCCCAATCCCATCCCCAATGAGTGGCGTGAACAAAGTGATCCTGATCGGCAACCTCGGCGCAGATCCCGAGATACGGCACCTCCAGAACGGCGTGTCCGTGGCCAACTTCCGCATCGCCACCAGCGAGGTGTACAAGGACAAGACCACTGGCGAGAAGCGCGAGCAGACGGAGTGGCACAGCATCGTGGCTTGGCGCGGCTTGGCGGAGATCACCGAGAAGTACCTGAAGAAGGGCAGCAAGGTCTATGTGGAAGGCAAGTTGCGCACGCGCAAGTGGGAGAAGGACGGCATCGACCGCTACACCACGGAGATCATGGCCGATGAGATGAGCCTGCTGGACCGCCCCACCGGCGAACGCTCCAACGAGCCTGCACCCCAGCGCCAAGCACAGGCAGCCACCGCTTCCACCGCCGCGGACCAAGGCGAGGACGACGACCTTCCCTTCTGAGCACTTTGCGACGACGACGGCCTCCCTCCTGCTTCTGCGCGTTCACCCTTGAAGCGCCCGTTTTCTGATGGGCCAAATTGACGTTTTGACGATCGTCGCGCTGGTGAGCATTGTGGTGCTGCTCCTCATTTCGGCCTTCACCGCCGCCAGCGAGGTGGCGCTCTTCTCACTCAACGCGACCCATCTCCGCGACCTGAAAGACCGTGGCGGTAAAGGAGGTGTCGCAGTGCTCGACCTACTTTCCAAGCCGCGCCGATTGCTCGCCACCATCCTCGTGACGAACAACTTCGCCAACATCGGCATCACGGTGCTGTCCACCATCGCGATCAAGGGTCTCTTCGATCTCGGCGTGATGTCCGCGAACCTGCTCTTCGTGATCCAGGTGGTGGCCGTCACCGCGATCATCCTTCTGCTGGGCGAAGTACTTCCGAAGGTCTACGCCACCTCCCATCCGTTGCGCGTGGCACAGTCCTTCAGTGCGCCGCTTATGGGCCTGCGCTACTTCTGGGGGCCGGTGACGAAGGTGCTGCTCGGTTCCACTTCCTTCATCGAGAAGCGCTACAAAAAACGCACGAAGAACGTGGACGTGGACACCCTCGGCCATGCGCTGGAACTGACCAACGACTCGAGCACCACGGCAGAGGAACAACGGATCCTCACAGGCATCATCAAGTTCGGCAACATCGAGGCCCGGCAGGTGATGCGCGCCCGCACGGAGATGACCGCCTTCAACAAGGAGATCGGTTTCAAGGAACTGCTGGCCGCCATCGTCGAGAGCGGTTTTTCGCGCGTGCCCGTTTATGAGGAGACCGCCGATCATGTGGTAGGCATCCTCTACATCAAGGACGTGCTCCCGCACATCGACGCCTCGGATTTCAACTGGAAGACTCTACTTCGCCCCGCCTACTTCGTACCGGAGAACAAGAAGCTGGATGAGCTGCTGAAGGAATTCCAGAAGAAGCACGTCCACCTCGCCATCGTGGTGGACGAGTACGGCGGCACCAGCGGCCTCGTGACCTTGGAGGATGTGATCGAGGAGATCGTGGGCGAGATCACCGATGAGTATGACGACGTGGACCTGATCTACAGCAAGCTCGACGAGCGCACCTTCGTCTTCGAGGGCCGTGCGCCGCTCACCGATATGTACCGGGTACTCGGTATCGACGGAAAGCTATTCGAGGACCACAAGGGCGACAGCGAGACACTGGGCGGCTTCGTGCTCGAACTCACCGGGCGCATTCCGCAAAAGGGCGAGCGCGTATCCTTGCACAACTTCGACTTCACGGTGGAGAGCGCCGATAACAAGCGGGTCCGCCGCGTGAAAGTTCATATGCGGGATGATGCTGCTTAACGTTCTCCGTTCTCAGTTGTCAGTTGCCAGGCGGGCAACAGGGCTTACCGCGACCCTCGGCCTAGTGCTGTTCGCAGCTCTTGCTGTCGGTTGCAGTGACGATCCCATCCCGAAGCCTCGCGGATATTTCCGCATCGATCTGCCCGCTTCGGACAGTTCGCGCGCGGAGGGCAACTGCCCGTTCACGGCGGAGATCCCCAGCTATGCGCATCTCGTGAAAGGCTTTGGCGACGGCGCGCAGAACGGAGACGTTTGCTGGACAGACCTGATCTTCCCCGGTCAGCGCGCATCGGTCCACATGACCTGGCGTCACATCCAAGGCGACCTGCCCGAATTGATCAACGACGCACACGAGTTCAAGGCCAAGCATGAAGCGATGGCCTCGCGGATCAAGAATGAAGAGGTGCTACGGGACAGCGCGCGGGTCTTCGGAACGCTCTTCGACGTGGACGGCAATGTGGCCAGCCCGATGGTGTTCTACCTCACTGACAGCGTGGACAACTTCCTCTACGGCGCGCTCTACTTCGACGTGCGGCCCAACGCGGATTCACTGGCTCCCGTTACCGATCGCATCCGCGCGGACATCCGCCGTTTCGCCCGCACCTTGCGTTGGGATCAGCCGGCCAGTGCGGTGCAGCACATTCAGCAGCGCGGACACTAACAGCAGCGCGCCCAACTGGTGCATCACGCCCAACGGGAGCCACACCTGCGTCACCAGCGTGAGAACGCCCAAGGTGAATTGCAGCAGAACCGCGAAAAACAACAGTCGGTCGCCGCCCTTCAATGCTGCATTGCGCCGGTTCGCATAGCCGAACCAGATGATCAGCGTGGCCACCACCCAGGCGAAGTTCCGGTGGATGAACTGCACACCGTCCTTGTGGTCCGTGAAGTCCTGCCACAGACTGCCGAATGCCGTGACGTTCTCCGGCATGAACTGCCCGTTCATCAGCGGCCACGTATTGTAGCTGAAGCCGGCATCAAGCCCTGCGGTGAATGCGCCGTAGATGATCTGGAACAGTACGATCACCAAGAGCCAGCGCGACCACTTGCCGGCGGAAGTGCCATCACTAAAAAAACTGCGGCGTTCCCGGCGGATGTCGAAGACCGTCCACAGCACGAGGCAGAAAACCGTGAATGCCGCGCAGAGGTGGATGGCCAAACGGTAGTGGCTCACATCGGGATTGTCCTCCAAGCCGCTGGCCACCATGAACCAGCCCAGCGCGCCAACCAAGCCGCCACCGATGAGGATGCTCCAGCCCCGGCGCATCAGCCATCCCTTCAGCAGGCCCTTTCGCCAGAACCAGACGAAGGGAATGAAGAACACAAGCCCCATCAGACGGCCCCAATTGCGGTGCAGATATTCCCAGAAGAAAATGTGCTTGAAGCCCGAGAGGTCCATCTGCTCATTGACCAGCGCGAACTCCGGGATCTGCTTGTACTTGTCAAAAGCCACTTGCCATTGGTCCGTGTTCATCGGCGGCAACGCACCCATGATGGGCTTCCACTCGGTGATGCTGAGGCCGCTGCGGGTGAGGCGCGTGATGCCACCGAGTGCCACCATGCAAGCGATCATGATACAGCCAGTGATCAACCAAATGATCACGGGGCGCAAACTGCGCGCATTCAAATTTGACATCGGGGGGCGAAACTACTTCCGCTCTCTTTCAGTCGGAAACGGGAAGGTCATATCCACGTCAGGTCAACCTCTATCTGTCGTGCCTCGACTCCGCTCGGCATGAGAGGTAGAGGTTGGCCTCACACACGTTGAAGATCTCGAATGCGATCCGCAAGTCCTAAAAAATGAAACCCCTCCGGATGGAAGGGTTTCGAAATATCGGGGTTGAAGACCTAGATCCGCACCAGCGCCAACAGCGTGGAGACAAGGTTCGGCATCGTCACCTCGGGAATGATGCAGGCGTTCACCCCATCATTCTTTCCGTCCGGTTGCTTACAGGCCGAAGGTGCGCTCTTCACTTCCTTGACGATGCCCAAGGAAATCACCTTGTACTGTCCGTCTGCCAGGTCCTGCACAGCCTTTACAAGTTGCGCATCATCCACCTTGGCGGGGTCGTAGGTCACCTTGGCATAGCCCACCTCATCACCGTCCTTGAAGGTGATCTCTGTACCGGCTACACCTGGCAGTTTGGTCAACGCACCCTTGATCATGCCGCCGCACATCTGCTCGCAGGTCATGCCCGTGATGCCGAGGTCCGCAGTGGCGATCGGCTGGCCTTCGGTGATCGTCACCTCCTTCACCGTGCGGCCCGCAACAACTGCGGTCTTGTCCGTGGAAGTAGATGTCCCACACCCACAAAGCAGTGCGATGACAGCGATCGAGAGTTGCTTCTTCATGGCGGTGGCCGTTCAATTCGGGGAACAAATGTAGTGAGTGCCACGCGTCTACCTTCGCCGGCCTTTGGGCCCGCGCATGCAGCAGACTTCCACGGACCACCGCATCAAATGGCTGCTGCTGGCGGTGCTTTCCGTGATCTGGGGCAGCTCCTTCATCCTGATGAAGCGCGGTCTATTCCAAGATGGCTTACCTGCTCTCTCTCCATTTCAACTCGCCAGCGCCCGGCTATTCATCGCTTGGCTCGTGCTCAGTCCGTTGCTGTTCAAGCACGCCCACCTCTTTCGTGCCCACTGGAAACCCTTGCTGGGCACCGCGCTGCTGGGGAACGGCATTCCCGCATTCCTCTTCGCCATCGCGGAGACCACCATCAACAGTTCGCTTTCGGGCATACTGAACAGTCTCGCGCCCTTGTTCACCTTGCTCTTGGGCGTGTTCCTTTTCGGCATTCGCATCCGGGCCATCAACGTGCTGGGGATCCTGCTCGGTCTCGCCGGCGCGATCGGCACAATCGCCTACCGCTATGGCGACGGCCTTCCTTCGTGGACGGTCAATGCCGTGCTTCCCGCCATCGGCGCATTCTGCTATGGCTTCAGCGGCAACATCATCAAGCGCTGGCTGTACATGCTGCCCGCCGCCGCCACCTCTGTCCTGGCCCTCAGCATACTGGGGCCAATGGGCCTCATCGGCATTCTGGTGACCGGCCTTCCGCACACCTTGGCCACCGTGCCAAACGCTTGGCCCGCCTTGGGCTATACGGCCATCCTCGCCACCTTCGGAACGGGCATTTCGCTTGTGCTCTGGAATATCTTGATCAAGCGCACCACCGCCGTGTGGGCCTCCTCCGTCACCTACCTCATGCCTGTCGTCGCCATCGGCTGGGGCGTGCTCGATGGCGAGGTCCTCATGCCTATGCAATTCGTGATGATCGCCGTGATCCTGCTGGGTGTGTACTTGGTGAATATTGGTGCGGGAGTGAGGACGGTGGGAATGAAAAATGATGAATGAAAAATGTAGAATGCTGAAGGGCGGCATCGTGGATCGTTGTGCTCCCTTTGCGCCGTCGCGCCGTTGCGGTTGATCAAGCCATCTTTGCGCCGCATGTTCAAAGGCAAAAAAGTCATTGTGGTGCTGCCCGCCTACAAGGCACAGCACACACTGAAGCAGACCTACGACGAGATCCCGTTCGACATCGTGGACGACGTGGTGCTAGTGGATGACAAGAGTCCGGACGGCACCGTGGAGGAAGCTGCGCGGATCGGCATCAAACACATCGTCGTGCATCAGAAGAACACGGGCTACGGCGGCAACCAGAAGAGCTGCTACGACAAGGCCTTGGAGTTGGGCGGCGACATCGTGGTGATGCTGCACCCGGATTACCAATACACGCCAATGCTGATCCAGAGCATGGTGTCGATCATCGGCAACGACGTCTATCCGGTGGTCTTCGGATCGCGCATCCTCGGTGGTGGCGCATTGAAGGGCGGCATGCCCATGTACAAGTACATCGCCAACCGCCTGCTCACGCTCACGCAGAACATCCTCATGGCCGAGAAGCTTAGCGAATATCACACCGGCTATCGCGCCTACTCCGCCGACGTGCTGCGGAAGTGTGAGTACCATCTGTGCTCCGATGATTTCGTCTTCGATAACCAGATGATAGGCCAGATCTTCTGGAACCGCTTCGACATCGCCGAGGTCACCTGCCCCACCAAGTATTTCGATGAGGCCAGTTCGATCAACTTCAGCCGCAGCATGAAGTATGGCTTCGGTGTGCTGAATGTGTCGTGGCGCTACTTCTTGGCGCGCACCGGCATCATGGGGTGGAAGCTGCTGGGGAAGCGGTGAGGCTTGGGGTTTTACACCACAGAGGCACGGAGGCACCGAGAAGAAAGGGAAGAAATAGAGGTAAGGGAGGAAAGGGAAGTAAGGGAGGTAATTCATCTGCGTCCATCGGTGTTTATCCGCGGTTGTAGTTCACTGCGTTGACGCATTCCGTTGCGTCGTGGCGGCTAGACCTTCAGCGATCCTCTGCGCGCTTCACTGCCGCAGGCAGTCTTTCTTGGCGGGCATTCCTTTGCGCCCTCTGCGTCCTTTGCGGTAAGAAATTCGTTGCGCTCCGTTCCGCTGTTGCGGTAAAACCCCGACCCTACCTTCGAGCCGCTCATGCGCAGGCTCTCCACGACACAGGTCCAGCTGCTGATCGCGCTCGTTGCCGCGCTGCTCTTCATCCCCGGCCTGGGCGCCGTGCACCTGTTCGATTGGGACGAGATCAACTTCGCGGAGATCGCCCGCGAGATGCTCGCCACGCACCATTGGCTGCAGCCGCAGATCGGCTACGTGCCCTTCTACGAAAAGCCGCCGCTCTTCCTATGGATGCAGGCCCTCAGCATGTCGGCGTTCGGCGTGAACGAGTTCGCTGCGCGATTCCCCGATGCCATCTGCGGTATCATCTCCTTGATCGTCCTCTTCCGCATCGGCGAACGCATGCGCGGACGACTCTTTGGCATGCTGTGGGTGTTGGCCTACATCGGCTCCATCCTGCCTCACCTCTACTTCCGCAGCGGCATCATCGATCCGTGGTTCAACCTCTTCATCTTCCTCGGCCTGCTGGCCTTCATCCGAATGGGCGATACCCCGGCGAGCATTGGAATTTCGGCAAGGCAGAAGAACATCGCGGCGGTGCTGGCTGGCGTTTGGCTCGGATTGGCGGTGCTCACGAAAGGCCCGGTCGGCATTCTCATTCCTGCACTGTGTGCACTGGTCTACTGGGTGATGAACCTGTTCAAGCGCTACGTCTCCATCCCGCGCGTCCTGCTGATGCTCGTCGTGCTGCTCATCGTCCCCGGCCTCTGGTTCGGCGCGGACCTGCTGCGGAATGGCCCGACATTCATCACCGCCTTCTTCTGGCGCCAAGTGGCGATGCTCACCACCGACGACGCCGGACACAGCGGCTTCCTCGGCTACCACTTCGTCGTGCTTCTCATCGGATGCTTCCCCGCATCGGTCTTCGCGGTGCAGGAAATACTCAAGTCATCCACGCGGTCGGAGAAAGGTCGGCAGCCCGACAACGAACAACTAATAACGGACAACTATCGAAGATGGATGCTCATCCTCTTCTGGGTCGTCCTGATCCTCTTCACGATCGTGCAGACCAAGATCGTCCACTACAGCAGCCTCTGCTACTTCCCGCTCACCTTCCTCGCCGCGCTGCAACTGGAACGCCTGTGGAATTGCGGGAAAGCCACGCTCTGGTCGCGCATGCTGATGGGCGCCATCGGCTCGCTCTTCGCGCTGATCACCCTGGTGCTGCCCTATCTCGGCAAGCATCCGGAGAAGCTGTTGAAAGCCGTGCGCAACGATGCCTTCTCGCAAGGCAACATCATGGCCACCGTGCATTGGACCGGCTGGGAAGCATTGGCGGGCGTGTGGATGGTGGTGATCCTTTACCTCGGCCATCGCTTCTTCTCCAAGGCGCAATACCGGAGCGGCATCGTGACAGTCTTCGGCGGCACGGCGCTCTTCGTCACCATCACGCTGTACTACTACATCAACCACATCGAAGGCTATTCCCAGCGCGCGGCGGTGGAGTTCTTCCAACAGCGACAAGGCGAGAAATGCTACGTGCTCACCCAAGGCTACAAGAGCTACGCGCAGTGGTTCTACACGTGCATGCCGCCCATTACCGACCCACGCGCGCACGACGAGAATTGGCTACTGCACGGCGATGTGGACCGGCCGGTATACGTAGTGTGTAAAGTGACCAGCGCGGAGGAAGTGGCCGCCATTCCGGGGTTGAAGGAGATCGGGCGGAAGAATGGTTTTGTGTTTTGGAAGCGGGAGGCGCCATGAGGGCTTGTCGGGCCGTCGTTTCAACGGATGGGGTCAGGAATGCATTTGACGGACAATTGCATTCCTGCGTGACTCGTTGAATGGTACCAGATCGAAGAGGTGCAGGAAGGATCTCGCAATTTGTTGTGTTCAAATTAAAAATGATGAAAAAGCTGGTTTCACTATCGCTCTTCTCCATCATCTGGTGCTTCGCCGATGGCCAGACCTATGTGCCCGCACTAGAGAATGGCAAACCAAAGATCTCCGACTGGCCTATCCTGAAGACCAGGGTCTATTTCAACATTGCCGATTCAACCTACGACTACACACTATACAGGGAGCCTGGCGGCACCTTCTATTTTGCTCAAGGATTTGATCATGCCGTAGATGATTCGCTTTCAATGGGCACCGCCATGTTCTGGAGCCCTATTGGTGGCAAGCAAAAAAGAAAAGACACTCTGGAAGCCAAGACCTATGTGCCGTCCTACCATTGGACGGCCAATGAAATTCACACTGCAAGCCGGTTCAAATCATTCAATAGTGGGTCCGGCAGCTACATCAACACCTACGACCATGCATACACATGGATCCCATATATCAAGGATCTGTTCTATACGTCCGTTCAGGACAGCCTGCATCTCCAAGACATAACAAAATCGCCGGTGAGCAATCTGATCAGATTAACGCGATTCGACCCTGATTTTTTCGAGCTTGGGCCAACCAAGATCGAGTTCTATGAGATCTCATTGGATGATCCCACAGATCCAAAGTTCAAATACATCAAAGCCGAGATCGACTCTTCACGGAAATGCAATATCTCGCTCGACCTCGACTTCAGCTTGAACGAGAAGGATGCCAAAGCTTTTATGGAGACAGTAAGATCTGCAGAGAATGAAAAGATCACCTACTTCACCAAGACCGATCTGCGTGATCCATTTCTGATAGAAGTAAGGAGGGATGATAAATACACCGTGCTCGAAAGAAGCAACTGGGTCGAGCCAGACAAAGAATATCGATCGAAGTACTGCGGTTTATGGTGGTCCGCGGAATGGTCCAGGAAGCGCTATCAGAAGAAGCAAGCAAAACAATGAACCCACCAGTGCTTGTCCATGTGTTCAACGCGGTCCTTTCCAAGAGGTGATTTGGAACGGGCGTTTCGGTGAGCCTTGATCTGCTCACCAATACCTTTCCCGTCCAATCCGAAAGCACCGTGAAACCCTACGACCTCTCCTACATCCTCAACCACCTCGGTGAAGACCGAGAGGCCGGTTTCAACGCCGTGGTGCCACCGATCGCGCAGAGCGGAAACTTCACTTATCCCACGGTGGACGCCCTGCGCAACGCAATGCGCAACGAGTTCGAAGTGCCGTTGTACACGCGGGGCGTGAACCCCACGGTAGCCATGGTGCGGAAGAAGCTCGCGGCGCTGGAACATGCGGAGGACGCGTTGCTCTTCAGCAGCGGCAGCGCGGCCATCGCAGCGGGTGTGATGAGCTTCGTGAAGGGGGGCGACCACATCGTCTGCGTGCTGAAGCCCTATAGCTGGACCACTAAGTTGCTGTCCGAATTGCTGGTGCGCTTCAACGTCAGCACCACCTATGTGGACGGCACCGATGCGGAGAACTTCCGCAAAGCGATCACGCCGGAGACGCGGCTCTTCATCCTGGAAAGCCCGAACTCCATCACCTTCGAACTGCAGGACCTGAGTGCGGTGGCGGCGATCGCGAAGGAGCATGGCATCCTCACGCTTTGCGACAACAGCTACAACAGTCCGCTTTTTCAGAACCCGATCGACCTCGGCATCGACCTCGTGGCGCACTCCGGCACCAAGTACCTCAACGGCCACAGCGATGTGGTCTGCGGCGTGCTGGCCGGAAGCAAGGAGCACATCCGCCAAGTGATGGCCAAGGAATTCATGACGCTCGGCGCGGCACCTTCACCGCACGATGCATGGCTGCTGATGCGCGGCCTGCGCACCTTAGAACTGCGCGTCCATCGCAGCGCCGACAGTGCCGAGAGCGTGGCGAACTTCCTTGATGCGCATCCAAAGATCTCGCAGGTGAACTGGCCTTTTCTGAAGAGTTTTCCGCAAGAGCCGCTGGCACGAAAACAGATGAAGCGCTGCGCCGGGCTGATGAGCATCCGCGTGAAAGCCGCCGACATGGCCGGTGTGGAGCGCTTCTGCAACGGGCTGCAACGCTTCCTGATGGCGGTAAGCTGGGGCGGCTACGAATCGCTGCAATTCCCCACCGCCGCGACGATCGTCCCGGGCGCGCCGCAAGGTGAACTGCCTTGGGACCTCGTGCGGATCTATGTGGGGCTGGAGGATCCGGAGGCGCTGATCGCAGACTTGGAGCAGGCGCTAGCGCTGGTTTAGTTGCCCGTTGCTAGTTGTCCGTTGTCAGGCTGCCGACGGCCTTCGCCGTATCGTGGAGCCTGATCCGCTGCCACTCTTCAGTCCAACAGCGCGATGATCTTCTCCGCGTTCCGGCTGTTGCTGAAGCGCTCCTCGAGCACGCGTGTGCGCGCCTCCAACGTGGCACCGCTGGCGGGCACCGCCATGCAGGCCTGAATGCTCAGGCGCATCGTCTCGGGATCATCATGGACGCGGCACAGTTTCTCCAGGCCCGTGTCCTTCACCATCGGTGTGTTGCACACGACATGGCGGCCGATGAAGAGGCAGAGCAGCAGCTTCAACTTGATGCCCGTGGCTTGGAAGGTCGGAAGCACATTCACCTGCGCGGCCCGCACCAGCGCCGTGATCTCCGCCGTGGGGATGTTCTCGCGCAGCTTCACGTTGTTGGAGCGACCAACTGCACTGCGCAGTTCCGGACTGGCGCCGCGACCCGCGATCACCAAGGGGATCGGCAGGCCCTTGAAGACCTCATTCACCAACCAGAGTGCAGCGCTATCGTTCTCGGGAACACTGAGCGCGCCGTGGTAGAGGCAGAAGTCGCCGAGGCCACCGGGCACATCCACCTTCGCGCTTGGATGGAAGGCCGGCACGTGCACCACGTTCTTGAAACGCGTTGCGAAATATTCCTTGTCATTGGGAGAGATCGCGAGGATCGCATCGGCCTCGCCTAGCACCGGCTCGAATTTCCTAAGCTTCCGAGCCTCCTGTGTGAAATAAGTGCGTTTGAATGTGCTGCCTTCCACCAGTGCCAGCGCCTCGTAATAGTCGTGCTCCACGTTGTGCGTGCGCACGAGGCGTTTGCGTCCCGCGAGTCGTGGCTCCCCGAGGTGATAGCACGAGTGCAGACCTTCAAAAAGGATCGGATGGTTGTCCGCGCAGAGGCGGTCCACCAGCTCATCGCTCCGGCGGCTGATCACCACGTAAGGCAAGCTGTTCAGCAGTTGATGCTTGCCGGTCTTGCGGATGTAGTAATGGACACTTTCGCAAACGCTCTCCAATTCCGGCGCCTCGCCCCTACCGTATTCGAAGCAGTGCAGATGCACCTTCACGCCGAGTTCCGCCAAGGCCTTCACCTTATAGTACACGTCGATCACGCCGCCGTAATCGGCCGGCCATGGCACGTCGAAACTGACAATATGAAGGTGCCGATCAGCCAAGGTGCTCCAATAGTGCGCGAAGCTTCGCGGCCTCTTGTTCGCCGTCCAGCTTGCGGGCCGCGAAAGTAGCGTTCCCCTGCAAGGCTGCGATCCGTTCCCCGTCGGCAAAAAGTTTCCGCACCGCCTGCGCGATCGTTTCCGGCGTCGCCTCGGGCAGCACAATTCCGAGATCGTATTCGCGCACGATGCCCGCTACTTCCGGCAGGTCCGTGGCCAGCACGGGCAGGCCCGCGTTCATGTAATCAAAGAGCTTGTTGGGCAGGCTGAAGCGGTAGTTGAGGTTCGTGTCCTTGTCCAGCGTCAGGCCCAGGTCGGCATTTCGGGTGTAGGCCATCATGCGCTCGTAGGGCATCTTTCCCATCAGTCGCACACGGTCCTGTAGGCGATGCTCCTTCACCAGTTGTTCTAAGACCGCCCAAGCATCTCCACCACCGATGACCAGCAGCAGGCATTCCGGCAGCTCGCGCATGGCCAGCACCGCCTCTTCCGCTCCGCGATGCACATTGATACCCGCGCCTTGCATGATCAGTATGCGTTTGTCCGTCGGCAGTTGAAGGTCTTCGCGGGAAGGCTTCGGTCCGAGGTCGCGCTTCATGGGGATGTTGCGCACCACCTGCACCGTGTTGCCGTAGCGAGCGTGATAGGCATCCGCGATGCTCTTGTTCACGGTGATCACCGTCTTCAGCTTGGGGAAGATCCACCGTTCGATCCCCAGCCAGACGGCCCGTACGCGCGGACGTTCCACCAGCTCCGGCACTTCGGTGTAGAACTCGTGCGTGTCATAGACGAGCTTTTTTCCGCGGATCCGCGCTGCGATGAAATTCGGAAGCAGCGTGTCGAGGTCATTGCTGAAGAATAGCGTGGCCTTGCTGAAAAGCAGCAGGAAGAAAAGCCGCGTATTGTATTCCGCATAGAACAGCGCGTCTTGGTTGAAGATGAGCCGCATCCGCTTCGCGCGGTAGGGCCGCTCCAACTGCAAGGAGTCAGGCAACTTCCGGCCCACCAACAGCACTTCATAGCCGAGGCTTTGCAGCACGGCGCAGGTGCGGGCCACGCGGTTGTCCGTCGCCAGATCGTTGGTGACGCTGACAATAGCGCGTTGAAAGGACGGCGGCATGCGGTCAAAGTAAACGCGCGGCAGCCGGTAAACTTGTGCCGTCGCAGGGCAGGCACCGAATGCCACGCCCCGGATCCCATGGAAATCCTTCGCAACGCCGACCTCCAGCCTTTCAACACCTTTCATGTCGCGGCCCACGCTGCTTGCTTGGCGCGTTTCCATTCCGTGGATGAACTGCGCGCGTTGCTGGCCGATCCCGAGTTGAAAGACCTGCCCCGCTTGATCCTGGGCGGTGGAAGCAATATGCTCTTCACCCGCGACTGGCCGGGCGTGGTGCTGCTGAATGCGATCGAAGGCATCACAGTGAAAGAGGAGACCGCAGACCATGTGATCGTGAGCTCCGGCGCTGGCGTGGTGTGGCATGAATATGTGAGCCATTGTGTGTCGAATGGCTGGGGCGGTATCGAGAACCTTTCGCTGATCCCGGGCCGCGTGGGCGCGGCGCCCATGCAGAACATCGGGGCGTATGGCGTTGAGATCAAGGATTGCTTCGATCACTTGGAAGCACTGCGCATCAGCGATGGCGAGGTCGTGCGATTCACGGGGCCTGAGTGCCAATTCGGCTATCGCGAAAGCTTTTTCAAACGCGCTGGCAAGGGCCAGTACGTCATATTGCGCGTCGCTTTCAAGCTGGCCAAGCATCCGCAGTTGCATACGCACTACGGAAGCATCAAGGCGGAGCTCGAGAAGCGCGGTATCACCGATCCGACGATCCAGGACATCAGCGATGCGGTAGTACACATCCGGCGCAGCAAATTGCCCGACCCGAGCGTACTCGGCAACGCAGGCAGTTTTTTCAAGAACCCCGTGGTGCCTGCGGAAGTGGCGGAGCAGATCAAGGCATCGTATCCAGGCGTGGTCGCCTACCCTGCCGGTGATGGACTGATGAAACTAGCGGCGGGCTGGCTGATCGAGCAGGCCGGTTGGAAAGGCTTCCGCGAAGAGAACCTCGGTGTCCACAGGGACCAGGCATTGGTGCTGGTGAACTACGGCGGTTCGACGGGCAAAGCGATATACGACCTCTCCACACGCGTTTTGGAAAGCGTGAAAGCGAAGTTCGGCGTGGAGCTGGAGCGCGAGGTGAACATCATCTGATCGCGGTACGGACAAGAACGATAGGAACACCGTGATCGGCCGTTCAGCCGGACGCCAGAGGGAATCCCATGATCGTCGCATTTGTGGCGCGGGGCCATTCACGCGCGGTCTACATTTCGCCAAACACATCCCGTCCATGAAACAACTCGCCGCTGCCTTCGCTCTCCTTCCCTTCGGTCTATTCGCGCAGACCACATGGCAAGTGCAGGCCGGTGGCAGCACCGTAGGCCCCACCGCGCCCTACTATTCACCGGCCAACATCACGATCCAATCCGGGGATATCGTCCACTGGACCGGAGTAAGCGGCACGCACAACGTTTATGGAATGCTGGACGTTTTCCCGAGCAATCCCGAAGGATTCACTTCCGGCGAACCCGCGCCGAACATGAATTACACGCATACGTTCACCGTACCTGGAGTCTACCAGTACCACTGCACGATGATGGGGCATGCCGCCACACAGTTTGGGTCCATTACCGTTCTGGCCTCCACCACGGGCATCGCGACGGAAGCCGCCGCCGACCAATTCAAGATCTATCCACAGCCTGCGCAGAACGAACTCACACTGGACCTCGGAAACGCAACGTTCACCCGGGCCGAAGTCCTGAACTCCGCAGGCGTTCTGTTGCGCACCGTTGCGATCACGGAGAAAAAACGACCGGTGATCGACCTCTCCGGCCTTGCGTCGGGATCGTATCTGCTCCGCCTTCGCGACGACAAAGGGCACATGGCCACACAGCCTTTCGTGAAGCAGTGATCTGCCCGACTGCTACGGCATTCGCGTAAACCGCGCGACGCTCATCCACGAACTTCCTGTCGCGCGGATCGCGTAGGATCCCATCGGCAGGTCGTGGATATCCAATACCCGGTCTTGCTTTCCAACAAGCACTTCCTGCATTCGTGATCGGCCCCAAGCGTCGATGATCTCCAACCGGATCGGTGCGGTCACCAATCCTTCGCAATGCACTGTCAAGCTGGTGGTCGCAGGATTGGGAAAGACTCTTAGGTGGAAGGCAGAAGGATCGCCCTGGACTGGTTCGATCCCACTGATGCTATCAACTGGCTCCGCCAACACCGCCGCCGTGCCGATGGCCAATCGCGCCAAGCCGTGCCAATATTCTAGGTCCATGTAGTGCAGTGAGTCGGTGGGCGTGTGGTAATGCGGATTGAGGTCGTTGGTATAGTCCTGGCCGATCATGATGGCACCGTATCCTTCCGCCCAGAACGAAGCGTGATCGCTGAAGGTCGATCCCGGGTCATTGATTGCGATCGGCAGGTTCAGGCCATACGTGTCGTTCACCATCAATGCGCTGTCCTTGATCGCTTCGCTGTTGGCCACCGGTCCGGTGTAGATCCGCAGCAGGCCGTCGCCATTGCCGTCGTAGCCGATGGCATCCATGTTCACCACCGCGGTGATCTCCACATTGTTTCCACCGGCCACGCTCGCGTAGTAGGCGCTGCCGATCGAGCCTTGCTCCTCCTGGTCCCAGAGCGCGAAGACGATCGTGTTCGCGAAGGAATGTCCGGCCATGATCCGCGCAGCTTCCAACACGGCGCAAACGCCGCTGCCGTTATCGTCCGCACCGGGCGCGACCACTGGGCCGCCGGGCATATCGTCATAGTGCGCGCAGATCACCACTTTCCGCTCGGGATGCGTCACGCCAAGCTTCTCCGCGATGATGTTCGCACCCGTTGTTCCGAATATCGGTACTTCAGGCGTGTAGCCCAAGGCGATGAATTGCTGCTGCAGCCACGTTGAAGCCAAGACGTTCCCGGCGTTGCTCTGATAGCGAGAGGAGATCGTCTCATCGCCGTTGCCCACGTTGACCGGCACTTCGCCGCTCAAGCGTTGATCATACCAGACCATCGAATCGATGTTCACAGAGTCCACCACTTGCTGTACCACGAGCGATTGCGCTTGTGCCGATGAAACCATGATCACACCTACAAGGACGGATAAAGCGGGAACAGGCGAACGCATCGCCGAAAGTTAGGGTGCTCCACTTCAAGGTTCCCGCGTCAACGAATCCTGCACGTGTCAACCCAATCCGGTCCGAACCTCTTCCCTACTTGGCGTGTTCCTCCCACGCGCTTCGGTGATCCCGATCGCACAACCTCCCCCATAACCCAACGAAAAGCATGGCAACGAAGAGGATCAGCGCAGCGATGGAAAAGGCCTTGAACGCGCAAATGACGCAGGAAGCTTGGCAGGCCCAAGTGTATCTGGCGTATGCGGCATGGGCCGAGGAGAACCATTATGCGGGTACCTCCGATTTCCTCTACAAGCACGCGCACGAGGAGCGCGAGCACATGTACAAGATCCTCAAGTTCATCATCAACCGCGGTGGTAAGGTGAAGGTGAACGCCATCAAGGCCGCCCCTGCCGATCCCAAGGACCTTGGCGATTGCTTGAAGAAACTTCTCGGCCACGAGGTGGAGAACTCCAAGTTGATCGACAGCCTCACCGATCTGGCGCACAAGGAAAAGGATTGGGCCGCGCTGAGTTTCGCCCAATGGTTCGTGAAGGAGCAGGTGGAGGAAGAGACGCTCTTCAACGCCATGCTGGACAAATACATCCTGGCCACCACGAAGAAGGAAGGCAACGCCAACCTCTATGAATTGGACCGCGACCTGGCGACCGCATCGCAGGAAGCAGCGATACCGCAGGAGGAAAAATTCTAGTTCCCGATCAACCAAGGCCCGTCAGTTCCGGGAATTTTGGATAAGATCGTACCCTGGACCGTCCGTCCTCAACCACCACATCCCGCACACCACACCATGATCGGAACAAAGAAACTCGCTTGGACCTCCTTGGTCCTCATCGCTTCGTGCGCATTCACCTCCTGCATCCACGACAACGCGTCCTCGGGCACCACGAACGGAACCAGCGAGCAGAACACCTACTTCAACGATTCCAAGAATTTGGCCGCTCCCATGGACAGCGTGACCGAGGCGACGCAGATGGCCCCCGCCAATTCCGAGAGTGTGAAGGCTGCTGTGGCCGACAGCGCGAAGTAATTCCCGCTGCCCTCCTCACAGGGGGTGCTGCTTCCCCATTGTTCCGGGTCTTTCGCCCTGTTTCATCCTGCTTTCGGAGCGGCGCGTGATCTGAAGAAACATCCGCAATGGAAACGGCGGATACCACTCCGAGAAGCACCTCAAGCGTGATGTGGGCGGATGACGACCGCGACCTGCTTTGGTTGATGACGCGCACGTTGCGACGGGATGGGATAACCCTCAAAACATTCGACCACGCTCCCACCTGCGGTGAGATCGTCAAGGAGCACCCAGCCGTCCTATTCTTGGATGTGGACCTTGGCGACTCAAACGGGGCCGACGTCTGCGAACGCCTGAAAAGTGATCGCATCGGTGCGTCCATCCCCGTCGTGCTCGTTTCCGCACAGCCTTCCGATCAATTGCGCGATACCGCGCTGGCCTGCCGGGCGGACGGCTACATCACGAAGCCCTTCCTCCCGGACCACATCGTCCGGTTGGCCAAACAATATGCACAGTTGTAGCCTGCCTGCTTGAGCATTCCGACCGATGGCTCCGCCTTCGGCCAAAGGCAAACGGTGCAAGCTCAATACCTTTGCCGCCCCATGATCATCGTCCTCTTCTTCGTGCTGCACTGGTACCTCTCACTCTTCGTGCAGACCTTCTACCTGCACCGCTATTCAGCGCACCGCATGTTCACCATGAGCCCCTTCTGGGAGAAGGCGTTCCATGTGCTGACATGGATCGCGCAGGGGAGCAGCTACCTCAACCCCGCCGTGTACGGCATGATGCACCGCGCGCACCACGTCTATGCGGACACCGAGATGGACCCGCACTCGCCGAAGTTCGACGACAATCCCTTCAAGATGATGTATAAGACGGCCGGTTGGTACAACGGCCTGCTCTATGGCACCAAGCAGCCGGAAGAGCGCTTCACCCGCGAACTGCCGCACTGGAAAACGATGGAGGTGATCGGTGAAAGCTGGTACTCGCGTATCGCGTGGGGCGTGCTGTACACCGCGTTCTACTTCGCCTTCGCAACGGCCTGGTGGCAGTGGCTGCTGCTGCCGCTGCAGTTCGTGATGGGCCCGTTGCACGGCATGATCATCAACTGGTATGCGCACCGCTACGGCTATGTGAATTACCCCACCGACAACACCAGCAAGAACCTGATGCCGCTGGACCTGATCATGATGGGCGAAGGCCTGCACAACAACCACCACACCCATGCCGCCCGCGCCAACTTCGGCACGCACTGGTGGGAGTTCGATCCGACGTGGCCGGTGATCTGGGGCTTGAACAAGATCGGTGTGATCCGATTGCGGAAGGAGGCGTGAGAACTACCAACCATCCAATGAACAACACTCAAGCCCAGCAAGCAGACTTCGACTGCTTTATGAAGGAACGGATAGAGGCCTCCGATGCTTTCGTCAATGGCGAGTACGCACCGCTTGGTGAAATTTCCACCCAGGTTTCGCCCGCCACCATCTTTGGGCCGCCCGGCACCTGCGTCCAAGGAGCTGACCAAGTGAACGCCGTCAACTCCAAAAGTGCCGGTCTCTTCAAGCCTGGTAGCGAGAATGTCTTCGAGACCATGCACAGCGGCGTCAGTGGCGACTTGGCCTACTGGGTGGGTCTGCAGCGGTCCGTCGCCCAGATGCACGGGCAGGAAAAAGGCGTACCGATGAACCTGCGCGTCACGGAGTCTTCCGCCGTGAGGACGGCACATGGAAGCTTTTCCACCGGCATGCCGATATGCTGAAGGAGGGAAAGTGAGAGCATCCTTTGCCGATGCTTGCATCGCTGGGTCCGTGCTCGCGGCGCAACCATACGAGTTAGCCATCATCCGTATTTTGCGGCATGGCGAAGACAGAACTCCGGGGCAACCTCGTCGACATCCCCGCCCGCCGCATGTATCCCGCGGAAGTGGAGATCAAGGAGGGACGGATCTCCCGGATCACGGAATTGAACGAGCCGGTTCAGGGCTTCATCCTGCCGGGTTTCGTGGACGCGCATGTGCACGTGGAAAGCAGCATGCTTATCCCCAGTGAATTCGCGCGCTTGGCGGTGATGCACGGCACGGTGGCCACGGTGAGCGACCCGCACGAGATCGGCAATGTGCTGGGCGTGGAAGGCGTGGAATTCATGATCGCCAACGGCAAGAAGACGCCCTTCCATTTCTACTTCGGTGCGCCGAGCTGCGTGCCCGCCACGGTGTTCGAGACCGCCGGTGATGCCATCGATGCTGAACAGGTCGGCACTTTGCTGGAGAAGCCGGAGGTGCTTTACCTCAGCGAGATGATGAACTTCCCCGGCGTGCTGCACGGCGATGCGGAGGTGATGAAAAAGATCGCGCACGCGCACCGCTTGGGCAAACCCGTGGACGGCCATGCACCGGGACTGCGCGGCGAAGAAGCACGTCGCTACATCGCCGCAGGGATCAGCACGGACCACGAATGCTTCACCGCGGAAGAGGCGCAGGACAAGCTGAAGCACGGCATGAAGATCCTGATCCGCGAAGGCAGCGCGGCGAAGAACTTCGAAGCGTTGATCGACCTGCTACGCGATCATCCGAACGGGATGATGTTCTGCAGCGACGACAAGCATCCGGACAGCTTGGTGGAGAACCACATCAATGCCTTATGCGCGCGCGCTGTGGCCAAGGGCATCGACATCTACAACGTATTGCAAGCGGCCTGCGTGAATCCCGTGGATCACTATAAGCTGCCCATCGGCAGGCTCCGGGAAGGCGATGCTGCCGACCTGATCGTGGTGGAGGACCTCGTGAATTTCCGCGTGCGCTATGCCTACCTCGATGGCGTGCTGGTGGCAGAGAATGGAAAGAGTTTGATCCCGAGCGTGAAGGAGGAACGGCCGAACCGTTTCCACTGCACTACCAAGTCGCCACAGGACTTCAATGTGCCAGCAACGAAGGACGAACTGTTTGTGATCACCGCGCTGGACGGGCAGTTGATCACGGGCAAGGAGCTCAGAGAGGGCAAGGTGGAGAGCGGACATTTCATCGCCGACCCTTCCCGCGACATCCTGAAGATCGCTGTAGTGAACCGCTATACCGACGCGAAGCCAGCGATCGGCTGGATCAGAAACTTCGGACTGAAGCACGGTGCGATCGCGGGCAGCGTGGCGCACGACAGCCATAACATCGTGGCCGTGGGTACTAATGATGAAGATCTCTGCACGGCCATCAACTTGGTCATCGAAGCGCGCGGTGGGGTGAGCCTTTCCGATGGGAACACAACGAACATCCTGCCATTGCCCGTGGCCGGGATCATGACAGATGCCGATGCCTATTCCGTGGGCGAGGCCTATGCGAAGATCGATGCGCAGGCGAAAGCGTTGGGCTCCACGCTAGGCGCGCCATACATGACATTGAGCTTCATGGCGCTGCTCGTGATACCGCACCTGAAGATGAGCGACCTCGGCCTCTTCGACGGTGATGCGTTCAAATTGGTCGGGCGTTAGCGACTTCCTTTGCATCGCTTCATCAAGGTCTTCATTCCACATGGATACCATCACCGCTCGCGAAATGGCCATGGACATGCCCGGCACGGCCGAGAAGGAACACCACGGCCGACCCAGCTACAGCGTGAAGAAGAAGATCTACATGACCCTGTGGCTCGATGAGGGCCGCGCCGTGATCAAGCTGACGCCAGAGCAGCAGGCTGAATACATCGGGGAACATCCGGACGCTTTCGCGCCGATCCCTATCAAGTTGGGCAAGCACGGCTGGACGAACGTGTTCATGGCCTACTGCAACGATCGCCTGTTCCGCTCCGCCATGGACCAGGCCTGGCGCAATGTGGCGCCGAAGTGGATCATCCCCACTCGCCAGATACCGCCAAGAGGTTGACCGCGAGTACCGCGCTCTTTCGATCGCACGTAACCGGTTTCCTTTGCGCCGTGCGGCGATCGGCTCTTCCACCATACTTGCTACTTGCGCTCTGCATTGGCTGTAGCTCCTCACGACAGTCCGCGCATTATGGGTGGCTGCGGAAGGAAGGGGCGCGCACGGCTGAGGTCGCGCCAACGAGCAGCGAGAAGCGAAACGCGCCCGATGAAGTGCGACCCGATGAAAACACTTCGGCCGATATCGCCGAGAATGCAACCGTTGTCCTTGCCGCTCCTGCACCGAAGCTTGATGCGCAGATTGCCCACGGATCACTTGCCCTGGAGAGCGCAATGCGCGATACCATCAACCGAAAGGACAGCATCGCGCAGGACTCTTCCTACTATTCCCTGCAACACCATCACTGGAACGTCAAGGCCATCGGGTCCTTACCCATTGCTGTCGCGACCGTGGTGATCGGCATCGCCACGCAAAGCATCTACATCCTGCTCATCGGCGGCGCCATCTCCTTCGCACTGGGCCTGATCGCCAGCCGCCAATGCCGCGACCGTGGCGACCACGGAAAGGGCTTTGCCATAATAGCCATGGTGCTTGGTGCCGCCGCGCTCTTCTTCAGCCTGATGGCGCTGATCACCGCCGCTTGATCCGTGGATCAAAGGATCGCGACACCTGCATCGCGCAGCAATCGCTCCGCCAACAGATGTACAGTTCGGGGATCGCCGCCCGCCTCCCGCAATGCCTTCAGCGAACCGGCCCCGTGCGACTTGGAGAGCTTGTCACCGCTCTCATCGGTGAGCAGCGGATGATGAAGAAACCGTGCTTCGATGAAGGCGGGAAAATCCAATACGCTCGCCAAGTACAGTTGTATCAATGTGGAAGGCAGTAGATCCGAACCGCGCACAATGAGGTCGATGTTGAAGTCGATGTCATCCGATAACGAGGCGATCTGATACGCGGGCCGTCCATTGCGCTGGCGGATCACCGGATCGGGTTGGTCCAGGGGCATTTGCTGAATATCGCCTGAAGGCCAGGTGCGCATTGCGACCGTTCCCTCCTTCGGCAAACACAGCCGCCACGCCACTTCCGGAAGGTCCATGTCCAGTCCCCGCTCGCGGCAATGACCATCGTACTCCGTGCTTCCGCCGCGGTGCGTGGTCATGGCGCGGGAACAATCGCAGGCATAGAGATGTCCGCCTTCGCGCAGCCGATCGATCAGTGCCGCATAGCGGGCCAAGCGAAGATGCTGGGACCAATGCTCCTGGAAATTGTTTAGGTCCTTCGGTCCTTCATCCCAGCCGATCCCCAGCCAGCTCAGGGTCCCAAAGATATCCGCGACATATTCCGGTCGCACCCGTTCCGAATCCAGGTCATCGATCCGCAGGAGCAGCTTCGCACCTAAGTACTGAGCGATCTTCCACGTGGCGACAAAGCCCGCGCCGTTCCCCGCATGCAGGAAACCGCTCGGCGTGGGTGCGATGCGCGTCCTCATGAAAAAGTGCCCGGGGCGGGACTTGAACCCGCACGGCCCTTACGGACCAAGGGATTTTAAGTCCCTCGTGTATACCATTTCACCACCCGGGCCTCAAAACAGGAATGCCTTCCGCAAAGGAAGGCATTCACTGTGAGCGAGAAACGGGACTCGAACCCGCGACCCCGACCTTGGCAAGGTCGTGCTCTACCAACTGAGCTACTCTCGCTTGGGGGCCGCAAATATAACCGTCTCCGGGATCGGTACAACAGCGTCGAAAAAGTGTAGGCGTTTTGGTCCAAAAAATGTGTGGCGACCACGGAAACTGATGACTCGCAACAGCCTATGCCTTTCGCAACCTCGCCTTGCCTCCTCCCGCCATCCGCTTGATCTCATTCAGTTTCATCAGCGCCTCCACGGGTGTCAGCGTGTTGATGTCGATCGCTTCCAACTCGTCGCGTATGCCTTCCAGCGCGGGATCGTCCAACTGGAAGAAACTCAACTGCGGTTCCCTGCCGAGCCGAGCGGTATCCGGAGTTGCCGCCTTCACGCGGGCCTCCCCTTCCGTGTTCGGCGATTCTTCGCCAAGGTCACCGGAATGCGTCTGTTCCAGATGATGCAGCACACGTTCCGCGCGTTCCACCACCTGCGGCGGCATGCCCGCCATACGCGCCACGTGGATGCCGAAGCTGCGATCACAACCTCCTGGGACGAGCTTCCGGAGGAAGAGCACCTTGCCGTCCGCCTCGCGCACCGCCACGTTCGCGTTGCGGATGCGCGGGAAGGTCTCCGCCATGTCGTTCAGCTCGTGGTAGTGCGTGGCGAAGAGCGTCTTCGGTCGCAGCGGATGCTCATGCAGGAATTCCGCGATGGACCAGGCGATGGAAATACCGTCGTACGTGCTGGTGCCGCGCCCGATCTCGTCCAGCAGCAACAGGCTGCGCGCGCTGAGGTTGTTGAGGATGCTGGCCGTTTCGTTCATCTCTACCATGAACGTACTCTCGCCGGTGCTCAGGTTGTCGCTGGCGCCCACACGTGTAAAGACGCGGTCAACGATGCCGATGTCGGCCTCGCGCGCCGGGACGAAGCTGCCGCTCTGCGCCATCAGCACCATCAGCGCTGTTTGCCGCAGCAGTGCCGACTTCCCGCTCATGTTCGGGCCGGTGACCACCAGCAATTGCGCGTTCTCCGGATCGAGCGTGAGGTCGTTCGCCACGTAAGGTTCGCCGGGAGGAAGCTGCTGTTCGATCACGGGATGGCGGCCATCACGGATGCGCAGCACGGAACCCGTGTTGATGCCTGGACGGACGTATCGCCAAGCAACAGCGTTGATCGCGAAGCCGCGAAGCACATCTAGCGCGGCGATATCGGAAGCCACCTGTTGCAGCGCACCGATCTCTTCACAGACCTGCGCCACCACACGCCCGTAGAGTTCCACTTCCAACGCAAGGATCCGTTCCTCCGCGCTGAGGATCCGCTCCTCCAAGGCCTTCAGCTCGTCGGTGATATAGCGTTCCGCGCCGGTGAGCGTCTGCTTGCGCACCCATTCCGGCGGCACCTTGTCGCGGTGCGTGTGCCGCACTTCGAGGTAGTAGCCGAAGACGTTGTTGTAGCCCACCTTCAGCGAGGAAATGCCTGTGCGCTCCGTCTCGCGCTTCTGCACTTCCAGCAGCAATTCCTTGGCGTGTGTGGTCACGTGGCGCAGCTCATCAAGATCCACGTCCACGCCCGCGCGCAGCACGCCGCCCTTCTGCACATTCACTGGCGTTTCGGGTTCGATGCTCGAACGGAGATGATCCGCAAGTGCGATCGGTACCTTCCAGTGTTCCGCATCGGTGGCGAGCACGCCTTTCGACTTCGCCAACTGCTGCCGGATGTTCTCCGCCGCGCGAATGGCACGATCGATCTGCAGAAGCTCCCGGGGATTGATCCGCCCCACGGCGGCCTTGGCGACCAAGCGTTCCAGGTCGCCCACGGTGCGAAGGTCCTCGTGCAAGGCATCGCGCAGCGCTGATCCCTCCACCAATACCTGTACCCGGTCCAAGCGCGCTTCAATAGCGCTCTGGTCCACAAGAGGCGAAAGCAACCAGCGTCGCAGCAAACGTGCGCCCATCGATGTTTCGCAGCGGTCCATCGCAGACAGCAGCGTGTGACCTCCCTCGTTCACAGGAGAGACCAGTTCCAAGTTGCGTACGGTGAAACGGTCCAGCCAGACGTGGCCTTCGTCCGCAATGCGTGAAATACGCTGCACATGACCCAAGCGGTCGTGGTGTGTCTCGCCGAGGTAGTGCAGCACCGCACCGGCAGCGCGCTGGGCCAGCGGAACATCCTCGATGCCGAAGCCTTTCAGCCCGGCCGTGTTGAATTGGCGCAACAGGCGCTCCCGCGCGAAATCATCGGTGAAGGCCCACGGCTCCAACGCGAAGCTGTTCCACCTTTCCGCCTCTTCGCTGATGAAAGCCTGCTTCGCGCCACGTGGAACCAGCAATTCACTGGGACTGTGGCTTTCGACCGTCTTCGCCATGGCCGCACGGTCTCCTTCACCGGCAAGGAATTCCCCCGTTGTGACATCCAGAAACGCCACGCCGAAGCGCTCGCCCTCGCCGCAAAGTGCCCCGAGCCAGTTGTTGCTGCGGCCGTCCACCACGCCATCAGAGAAGGATACCCCGGGCGTAGCAACCTCGGTCACACCTCGTTTCACGATGGTCTTCGTCGCTTTCGGATCTTCCAATTGATCGCAGATCGCCACGCGATGTCCGGCGCGCAGCAGCTTCGGCAGGTAGTTGTCCAGTGAATGGTAGGGAAAGCCTGCGAGTTCGATCTCGCCGGTTCCGTTGTTCCGTTTCGTGAGCGTGATGCCCAGCACGGCCGAGGCGGTGACGGCATCTTGCAGGAAGGTCTCGTAGAAGTCGCCCACGCGGAAAAGCAGGATCGCATCCGGGTACTGGCCCTTGATCCGCTGGTATTGCAGCATCAAGGGGGTTTCGGCTGTGGGGTCTTTGGGCATCGCGACGAAGAAGGTGATCCGGTCCGGGCAGCCCGAAAAGTACCGGTTCATTCCCGTCCTTTGCCCCATCCGATATCATCCTTTTTCAACATCCGCCGCATGCCGCCCACCGACCGCAAACTGACCATGGACGAACTGGGGCGCATCGACGCTTCAGCATACAAGGCGATGGCGAAGCGGCCCCTCCGCATCGTGCTGGACGATGTGCGCAGCCGGCACAACGTGGGCTCCATCTTCCGCACCGCCGATGCCTTCGCGCTGGAGGGCATCGACCTCTGCGGCTTCACACCGCTTCCGCCGCACCGCGAGATCGAGAAGACCGCCCTGGGCGCGACGCTCAGCGTGCCGTGGAGGCATCATGCGAACACGCTCGATGCCGTGAAAGTCTTACAGTCGGATGGCTGGAAGGTGCTGGCCGTGGAGCAGACCGAACTGGCGATATCTCTCGAAAATTGGCGGCCTTCAGCAGAAGACAGGACGGCTTTGGTCTTCGGTAATGAGCTGCACGGTGTTGATGCCGCCGTGGTGGCGGCCTGCGATGGCGCGTTGGTCATTCCGCAAGCGGGCACCAAGCACTCGCTGAACGTTTCGGTATGCGCGGGCATCGTGATCGCATGGGCGTCGTTGACCTCAGGTCATGAAAACAGCGGCAAACCCAATACAGGGCAAAGGCGTTGAAAACCGATATGCCCCGTCTGGACGAAGAGGCCGAGGTCCGTTATATTTGACGCTGAACGAGAATCCGTGCGCGCCCCAAGGACGATCCGAACCCTGTTCCTATCTCTGGCATTTGCCGGTGGAGCAGGAGTCCGTGCCCAATATTTCCGACCTTCTGAATACTGGAAATCACACCGACAAGAGTTGACGCTCGGGATTGGGGTAACGAACTTCTTAGGCGAGTTAGGGGGGCGCAATGCGATCGGTGCTGCGTTCATCTGGGACCTTGAGATGAGCAAGACCAAACCAGCGCTAAGTTTCGGATACCACTACTATCTCCTTCAAAATGTCAGTCTGCGTTTCAACGCCACCTACGGCGTACTGGCCGGAGATGACGCACTCACGCAGGAACCTTTCCGCCAAAACCGAAACCTGAGCTTCCGCTCCAGTCTTTTCGAAGGGCAATTGTGTGTGGAATATCATCCGCTCATCGAGAATTCTGGACACACCTACGACCTGCGGGGAGTGCAATCCAACGCCCGCGGGCATTTGGGATTGTATTTTTTCGCCGGTGTGGGTGCCTTCCACTTCAACCCACAGGCCCAGTACAATGGGAACTGGGTGGATCTGCGCCCGTTAGGAACTGAAGGGCAAGGACTAGCGGGAGGACCTGCGGAATATCCGCTCACTGGCGTGTGCATCCCCATGGGCCTAGGCATCCGGAAGGCTTTGGATAAGAAGTTCACTCTTGGCCTTGAACTCCAATACACAAAGACCTTCACGGACTATATCGACGATGTTAGTGGAGTGTACTATAACAACGACTCGATCGCTGCCTACCGTGGCCCCATTGCTGCCCATTTGGCCGACCCCAGCCTAGGCGACATCCCCGGGCAGACGGACACTGGCCAGCAACGCGGGAATCCTGATCATGATGACGGTTATTTGTTCCTCAAGATATCGCTCAACTACAAGCTATACAAGCATGAGCATCATAAGCGCATATCCCACAACCGCACTCGTAGGATGAAGATCATATTCTAGGCCCTTTTCCCCAGCGGCAGCAAATGGGGTGCATCGCCGCGATGATTCAATGCCCACCAAGAATTGGGAATCTGGATCAGATGACCCATCACCGTTCACTGTCAGTGCTAATGGCGAATACCTTGCTTTCCATATCAGAATATTAAGTCCGATCGGTCCTTCTCCACGCATATGTTGTTTTCTGGGATGATCTCCCTCTTCCGCCAGGCTTGATCACCACCAAGATCTGCGACACGGATAGATCGTTCTACCTATGAGGTTGAGATCTATTCATCATGGTTGGGTTGGTTGCACTTGCCTGAAGGTTCACAAATTCTCGCGCATATTCAGACTGCTTGCCTTTTGCATTCATGCCAGAGGGTGCTCGAAGTATCCGCGAAATTTTGGCGCTTCACAGGTCTCTTCATCCGTATAACCCTAAACTAAAAAGCCCCCGCCTGATCGGCGGGGGCTTTCAGTGTGGATCGGCTTCGGCTTAGAGGCCGAGGTTATCCTTATAGGCGCGGAACTCGAGGTCGTTCATGGCCTTGTCCTTGAGCGAGGCATCCTGCTGCACCGCCATGGCGAGCTGGTTACGCACAGCATCACCATTGTTTGTGCGGGCGGCGATGATGGCGGCGAGGTAGTGGCCTTTCGCAGTATCCTTCTCGGGTGAGGCATCGAGGATGTTCTGAGCACCCGCGGCGTCACCACCGAGCATTTTGGCCAAAGCCGCATTGAAGGTGTTCATCCCGGCCATGTTGCTGTTGGCGCTGCCGTAGTTTCCATTCTGGATGTCGATGATGCCCATGTTGTACTTCACATCGGGGCCGGCGGCGGTGGCCTTGGCGAAGAGTTGTGCAGCCTTTGCGCGGTCACCCTTCTGGCGGGCGATCACACCGAGGTTGTTGGTGCTGATGGGGTTGTCCTGGATGCTGTTGGCCTTTTGGAACTCGGCCTCGGCCTCAGCGGACTTTCCTTGCGCGAAGAGCACATAGCCCACGTTGTTCGCGGTGCGATAGTCCTGTGGGTAGAGGCGTTCAGCTTCCTTGTAGATGCGCAGTTGCTCGTTGAGGTCGTTGCTGAGGGTGGCGGCACGGAGCAGTTCCTCCACGGTCATCGTATCGGGGTTGCTCTTGCTGATGCTGCTGAGTTCCTCGTCGCTGTAGCCGTTCACTTGGTAGTTCAGCTTGATCTCGGAGCGACGCAGCTTGGGCAGGATGTCCTCGGACAATTCCTTGTAGGTGGCGCTCATGTTCTTGATCTCCTGCTCGCGCTTGTTCACGTCAGGATACATTTCCAGCACGCGCAGCACGAGGTCCTTATCTGCGAAAGTGCTGGCCTGAGTGGCGGCCTTGAAGCCGGCCCAGTCCTCCCCGCGGGGATTGAGGGTGTAGAAGGCAGCATCCTTCGCGCCATCGACCTTGTTGGCGTTCAGAACGCCTTGGATCCACGACTTGCCGGTGGCAGCGCGCTTATCGGCGAGGTTCTCGTTCATATTCACCTCTCCCTCGGGGGATGCATAGGCATCCACCGTGACACCCTTCCATGTGATCCGCGTATTCGTCTTGTTGGCCTTCACGAAATCGGCGACCGCCTTCACGTCCGCTTCCTTCAATTCGCTGGGACGCACCACTTCGGAGGCCACGAGATAATGGATAGTGGCATCGGAACTGTGATCGGTGACGCGGACGAACTGGTCCTTGGCCATGATCACGTGGTCGTCGCTGAGCATTAGATAGGGTGTAGTGATGACGCCGTCAGCCAATTTCACTGGATCGAACGGCTTTTCCTTGCTCCCCTGCTTGCCCACGATCTTCAGCATGAGCTGGCTATGCTCCATGGCGGGCGTGTAGGCCACTTGATCATTGTAGCTGAAGCTCTTGCCCGTCTCGTAAGGCACAACGGTATAATTGCCTGCGGCCTTCTCGCCCTGGTAGCCGGTCATTTTCAGCGGCGTCTCTCCGGTGGCGTAGGTGATGGTGGGGGTGAGTTCCACCTGTGCCTTTTTGTAGAAATATTTCCCCGGGAAATTCCCGTTGATGTTCACATGAACAGAATCACCTTGCACGATCAACGGGTCCGGATCGACCGTATGTGTGATCGTCGAGGCGTATTTGTCCATCTTTCCGAGACCGCCGCATCCGGCGACCACCAAGGCTACAGCGGCTAATACAGCGGCGCCTTTGAGGTGATTTTGTTCCATGTGCTGATCGAGTTGATTGATCTTTATGCGCCGCAAACATAACCACCTTCCATGCCATTGTGGGCCGGGCCGCTTCTCCCAGTTGTCCACATCTTATATGTGGATCAGAGACGCTCTACGAAATGGCCGTTCGGCCGTTCCGCGGCGATCAGATCCAGCAGGTGCCGATACGCCACAGTGTCGTGCAGGAGGTCCTTTCCGCCAAGGTCCACCACTAGGACGCGCGTTCCATCGAGCTTCCGCAAATGATCGAGATAGCGTTCCTGGAGCCGTTCAAGATATTCGCCCTGGATCCCTTGCTCGTAGGAGCGGCCGCGCGAATAGATCCGTTCGCGCACCTTTTCGATGGGCAGGTGGAGATAGACCAATAGGTCCGGCTTCGGCAGCCCACTGTACATGATGGTATAGAGGTCGCGAAAAAGCGTGGCCTCGTCGGCTGGCAGGGTGACGCTGGCAAAAACGAGGGACTTTCCGATGGAATAGTCCGCAACGGTCATCGGTTGGAAGAGGCTGCGCTCCCCTACCCGCTTCAATTGGTGGTAGCGTTGGGCGAGAAAGGAAAGTTCCACGGCGAAGGCATGCCGCTCCGGATCCTTATAGAAGCTGGGAAGAAAGGGGTTAGCCTCGAACTCCTCCAGCACGAGGGCCGCATTCCATTCGGCCGCAAGACGCTTTGTCAGGGTCGTCTTGCCCGCACCGATCAGACCTTCCACGGCGATGTACCCGTATGGCGTCATCGGGTCTGTAGGATGTCGTTGAGCAGATCGAGCACGGAGCGGCCCAGCAGCGGATGGATCATTCCCGGCGCGACATCCGCCGCTGGCTCCAAGGCAAAGACCCGCTGATGCACCCGTGGATGGGGAACGATGAGGCCGGGCTGATCGATGACCTCACTGCCAATAAAGAGGATATCCAGGTCGATGGGCCGCGCGGCATAGCGTACATCCGGGGAGCGCTCACGGCCCAGTTCACGCTCGATCGTCAGCAATTCCTCCATCACACGCCCCGGTTCAAGCGCGGTGTCTATGATGATGGCCTTGTTCAGAAAAAGGCGATCGTCGTCGAAGCCCCAAGGCTCCGTCCAATGATCACGGCTTTGCGCCAACACCGGCCCGATGCGTTCGGCGATGAGGCCCATGGCACTGGTCAACGTGATCACGGGATCACCCGTGTTGCCGCCCAGAAGCACGATCATCTCCGCCATACGGCAAAGTAAGCTGATGGTGACGCAGCCATTGCCCACCGGTCAGCACAGGTCATCGCCGTTCATGTGATCCACAAAAGACGCCAAGTCACGGGTCCTACTTTTGAAGCCTCAAACAACGACCATGCGGCAGTTCTTCAAATTCATGTTCGCCTCGATGCTGGGCTACATCCTCGGCGCCGTCCTATTCGGGGTGATCGCGTTGATCCTCTTCGTGGGCGCCATCGCCGCCATGGGCAGCGCATTCAGCCTGGAGGGAAAACCCACTTCGGTCCCATCGTCCAGCGTGCTGCACATCACCTTGGACCAGGCCGTGGTGGACCGTGGGAAGAAGAACGACTTCAACCTCGATTTCGGCCCCTTTAAAAGCATGAATAAGTTGGGCCTGAACGACATTCTGGACGATCTGGAAAAAGCCAAGACGGATGACCGCATCAAAGGCGTATTCATTGACCTGGGCATGATGAACGCCGGGCTTTCCACCATGAAGGAGATCCGCGACAAGATCATCGGCTTCAAGGCGGCCAGCGGAAAGCCGGTGTACGCCTTCGCGGACAGCTACACCCAAGGGAGCTATTACTTGGCGAGCGTGGCGGACAAGGTCTTCCTCGTTCCCCAAGGCGATCTTGATTTCCGCGGCCTCCGCAGCGAGATGATGTTCTATACCGGCCTCTTTGAGAAGCTGGGCGTGGACATCCAATTCATCCGTGGCAGCGACAACAAGTTCAAGAGCTATGGCGAGGCCTTCACGCGCAAGGATATGAGCCCGGCGAACCGTGAACAGATCTCCACGCTGCTCCATGGCGTGTGGGACAGTTACCTCACTGATGTTGGCGCACAGCGGCATCTGAGTGCCTCGCGACTGGACAGTATCGCCAATGGGCTGCTGGTGCGCAGCGCCGAAGACGCCCTGCAGAACGGCATGGTGGACAGTTTGATCTACCGCGACCAAGTGCTGGAAACGATCAAGACGAAGCTGGGACTGGCGATGGACAAGGACATCAAATTCGTGGACCTTTCAGACTATACCCGCGCTTACGTTGCCACGGCCAAGCCGGAGAAGAGCGTGGGTGAAACGGCGAGTTACAAGCTGCCCAAAGTGGCGGTGGTCTATGCATCAGGCGATATCACCGGCGGTGAAAGCACCGATGGCAGCATTGGCAGCACCACGTTGAGCGAGGCGATCCGCAAGGCTCGCACCGACAGTACCGTCAAGGCGATCGTGCTGCGGGTGAACAGTCCCGGTGGCAGCGGCTTGGCAAGTGATATCATCTGGCGCGAGGTGGAATTGGCCAAGCAGGCGAAACCGGTGGTGGTGAGCATGGGCGATGTCGCAGCCAGTGGCGGCTACTACATCAGCTGCGCGGCAAGCAAGATCTTCGCGGAGCCCGTCACCATTACGGGCAGCATCGGGGTCTTCGGCATGATCCCCAACATGCAGAGCTTCTTCAACGACAAGCTGGGCATCACCTTCGATGGTGTACAGACGGACAAATACGCCGGCGCGATAACGGTGAACCGCCCATTGACCGATGAAGAGAAGGGTATCATCCAGGGCTACATCGACCGCTTCTACGCCACCTTCACGGGCCGCGTGGCCCAAGGGCGCGGGCTCACCGTGGCTCAGGTGGACAGCATCGGGCAGGGCCGCGTGTGGACCGGCACGGACGCCAAGCGCATCGGGCTGGTGGATGAGATCGGTGGCTTGGAGGCCGCGACCAATGCAGCCGCTGCCATGGCCGATCTAGGCGAAGGCCAATTCCGCACGGTGGGCTATCCGGAGCAGAAGGACTTCTTCCAGGAACTTCGCGAAGGGCTTAGCGGCCAGACCAAGACCTGGCTTACCCAAGAGGCCTTCGGCACGGACGCCGAACTGCTGCAACAATTCCAGGCCGTGCGCAAAGTGCGCAGCATGAGCGGCATTCAGGCGCGCATGCCGTACGACCTGCAGATCCAATAGAAACCAGTAGGGTTCAAAATAGTAAGGGTCCGGTTTTCACCGGACCCTTACACCCATAACCCATATCAAAACCCGTCCAGTTCAACGGCGGGTGTTCCGGATAGGTTTCGATCATTCAATTTCCACATGGTAACCGCTGTGGTTCCGGACGTTGAGTACCCTTCCATCGCCCCACACCAGGTACTGCCCCTTCACACCGAGCAGCCGTCCATCGATCTCGGCCAGCTTGTCCAATTGGACGTTGACCAGTTTGGGCGGAACTGGCGGCAGCGGATAGGCCAAGTGCAACGGCGTTTCCTCCTTTAGCATGTACTGGCGAAGTGTCGGATCCACTTCGGCAAGCGCCTGTTCGCGGGCTACTAAAAGTGCCTCAGCACCTGCCTCGCGCAGCATCAACATCGCACGCCAGTCGGTGCGGTCCGAGAAGATGCGCTTCAGGTCGCATTCGATGGCCCCCGCGAGTTGGCGATAGGGCACGCGGGCGATCGGCACCGCCAACTCAGCACCTTGGTCGATCCACCGCACGGGCACCTGCGCGCTTCGCGTCACGCCCACTTTCACGCCACCGGTGAATGCGAGATAGACGATATGCTCCTGAACATGATGGTCCTGTTCCCATTGGATGTCGCGTCCTTCACCGAGGTGAGCGCGGCAGAGTTCCGGGCGAATGATGCAGGGGCTGGCCTCGGGCGCATCGCGGAAGCAAGGGTAGCAGAGGCCCTGCCCGTAGAACTTCTTCACGCGTGTGCCGCAGGACATGCAGGTACGCGCGCCCGTAAAGCGCAGGGTGAACGGCTTGCCGATCCGATCGGCGAGGGGAAGGATCTCGACCCCAAGCCGCATTGCATATTCCACGCGGCTTTCCGCCCCATCGGCATGCAGGCCAACGAGCATCTTCCGCAAGGGTGATCCGTCCATATTTCACCTTGTATTAACTTCCCCACGAAAGTAGGCGCATCCCCCAACCCCCCATGCCCGTCAACGCGCTGTTCTCCTACCTTATGAAAAAGCGGTTGCAGCAGATCGAGCTGTTCCGCGCCAATCCGCATGAGGCACAGTTGGAGGTATTCCACAGCTTGATCGACGCCGCGCGCTACACCGAATGGGGCCGCCACTATGATTATTCCAGCATCCAGGATGCGGACACCTTCCGCGAACGCGTTCCGTTGCAGACCTATGAACAGGTGAAGCCTTGGGTGGACCGCATGCGGGCCGGCGAGCAGAACCTGCTATGGCCGACGGACATCCGCTGGTTCGCCAAGAGCAGCGGCACCACCAATACGAAAAGCAAATTCATCCCCGTGAGCCGGGAGGCCCTGGAGGAATGCCACTATAAAGGAGGCAAGGACCTGATCGCGCTGCACTACAGCATGTATCCGCAGAGCAAGCTGTACTACGGCATGACCATGGTGATCGGCGGAAGCAGCGCCACCGAGCCTTTGCGCAGCGACGCCTACACCGGGGACCTTAGCGCCATCATCATCCGCAACCTGCCGTTGTGGGTGGAGTTGCGACGTACGCCCGTGATCGAGACGGCGCTGATGGAGAATTGGGAGGAGAAAGTGGAACGCATGGCACGCGAGACCATGCGCGAGGATGTCCGCAGCATTGTGGGCGTGCCTTCATGGACACTGGTGGTGTTGAAACGCGTACTGGAACTGACCGGTAAGAAACACATCCTGGAAGTGTGGCCGCAGCTGGAGCTTTTCATGCATGGCGGCGTCAGCTTCGGACCTTACCGCGAGCAGTACCGGCAACTGTTCCCCTCGAAGGGCGTGAACTACCTGGAGAGCTACAACGCCAGCGAAGGCTTCTTCGGCATTACCGACCAACAGGGCACGGAGGACCTCTTGCTGATGCTCGACTACGGGATCTTCTTCGAATTCATCCCGGTGGAAGAAATGGACCGGGAACAGCCGCGCACCAAACTGCTGCACGAGGTGGAATTGGACCGGCAGTACGCCATCGTCATCAGCACCAACGCCGGCCTTTGGCGCTACATGCCGGGCGACACGGTCCGCTTCACGCATCTGTCGCCCTACCGGATCCAAGTGAGCGGGCGAACGCGCAGCTTCATCAATGCCTTCGGCGAGGAGTTGATCGTGGAGAACGCCGAGCGCGGGATCGCCACCGCTTGCGCAGCCACTGGGGCCGTGGTACGCGAGTATACCGCAGGGCCTATCTATATGGATTCCGACGCACGGGGCGGACATGAATGGATGATCGAGTTCCATAACCATCCCGACGACCTGGAGCATTTCATCACTGTGATGGACGACACCATGCGCGGCCTCAACAGCGACTACGACGCCAAGCGGAGCACCGGCATGGTGCTGCGCCGCCCCCTTGTGCATGCGGTGCCCGAAGGCACGTTCCATGAATGGATGAAGGCGCGCGGCAAGCTCGGCGGACAGAACAAGGTGCCCCGACTCTCCAACGACCGATCGCTACTGGACCAGTTGTTGCTCGCCGTCCACGCATGAGATCCTTATTGGCCTTTCTGATTTTGTTGTTCTGCACGTCCGCCCGAGCGCAATCGGACACGGCCCACTGGACAGTTTCTGGTGCCTTCGATCTCTTCACCACCGATGAACTGGGCGAGCTCTACACCTTGCGAGGCAACGACCTGGACCTGTATGACCAGCACGGGAAGCACCTTGCGCACAACAGCTTCAATTCCTTCGGGCCGATCTCGCGCATCGATGCTTTCTCCTCGCTGAAGCCCCTGATCTATTCCCGGGCACAGGCCCAATTGGCCGTGCTCGACAACACCTTAAGCATACAGGGAAGTGCCACGGACCTTAACCGGCGCGGCCTGCCGCAGACCATCCTCGCCTGCATGGGCGTACAGGGCTGCTTCTGGTTCTTTGATGAACGCGATCTCCAACTGATGCGCTTGGACGGCCAGTTGAAGACCTTGGCCAATACCGGTCGACTGGACCAATTGCTGGGCTTCACGCCAGCACCCACCTATATGACAGAGAGCGACAGCAAGCTGTATATGGTGGACCCCGAGCGGGGTGTGCTGGTCTTCGATCTCTTCGGCACATTCATGCGGACGCTGCCGATCCTCGGTGCACAGACCATTCAGGTCCGTGATGGCCTGGTCTGGTTTGTGAGTGATGGCGCGATGCACCGCTATGACATGCGCCTGCTTACCATCGATGAGGTCGCTTGGCCCACCTCCGCGGACAGCCTGGCACCGCGCGACGCCCGTATCGAACATGGCCGCCTCTATCGCCTGATGCCCGACCGCATTCTCGTGGACCGCTTGGACCAATAAGCACTGCCACGGCACGCGGCCGCACGGTACTTTTCCACAAACACGGCAGCTTCCACCGGACGGGGTATTTTCGCGATCCCTCAAGGATATCATTCAACATGCACATCGCGATCGCAGGCAACATCGGCTCCGGCAAGACCACCTTGACGAAGCTGCTGGCCAAGCATTACAAGTGGGACCGGCTCGAAGAGGCCGTGGACAACAACCCCTACCTCTTCGACTTCTACAAGGACATGCAGCGCTGGAGCTTCAACCTGCAGATCTTCTTCCTCAATTCGCGCTTTGAGCAATTGCTGGAGATCCGCAAGAGCGGCCGGAACGTGATCCAGGACCGCACCATCTACGAGGACGCGTACATCTTCGCGCCCAACCTCCATGCGATGGGACTGATGACCACGCGCGATTTCGAGAACTACTTCCGTCTCTTCCGCAATATGGACAGCGCTGTTACACCGCCGGACCTGATGATCTACCTGCGCGCCAGTGTGCCCAACCTGGTGAACCAGATCGCCGAGCGCGGCCGCGAATACGAGAGCACCATCAGCATTGACTACCTCAAGCGTCTGCACGAACGCTACGAGGCGTGGATCACCACTTATGACAAGGGCAAGGTGCTCATCATCGACGTGGACCAGAATGCCTTCCATACCAATCCGGAGGACCTTGGCAAGATCATCAACTCCATCGATGCGGAGGTGCATGGACTTTTCCCGAACGAGGCACCTGCTAAGCCAGTAGCGAAGAAGAAGGCGGCAGTGAAGAAAAAGTAAGGACGTAAAGAACGAGGAGGGCGCTTCACTGCTGTGAGGCGCCCTCCTCGTTTTCCAGCCTATGCGATCAATGCACTACCACCATCCGTTTCGTGGCCACGGCATCCGCGGTGCGCAGGGTGTAGTAGTAGACGCCCGCCGCCAATCCGCGCGTGTCGATGTACACCTTGTGCGTGCCTGGCGCCGTGCTGCCTGCGGCCAATGTGCGCACCGGTTCACCGTTCACGTCCATCAGTTCCAAGGTCACATCAGTCGTGCGCTGCACACTATACTCGATCTGTGCAGTGGAAGTCGTCGGGTTGGGACTGCTTTGGCCAAGGCCCACCCCGTTGTGGATCTCGTTCTCCGTGATGCCATCCCAACTGTTCAATTGCAAACGCACCATGGGCGTGGAGGAGATCGAATACCAGGTATTCTCTACCTGCCGATAGAGTAGCGAGCTTTGGGGGATGCTTGATCCGCTGGTGCCCACCAAGACCGAAGCACCGCCCCAGTTCTGGAACACGACGAGATAGTCGCTTCCGGCCTGCAACTGGTAAGGCGTATCAAAGTATAGATCCACGAAATGACTCCCACCGATCGGGGAAAGATCCGATGGGTATAAAACGTAGTAGCCGGTCCCAGCGACCGGGTCCCGGCTCGCATCCAGCAATTGGGCGTTCACCTCCACTCCTACATCGGAATTGGAGGAGAAGGCCACCGTGATCCCCAGCGCCACGTCATTCGCGTTCGCATGCATCCAGCTGCCCACCAGGAACGCGTTCCAATCACCAACCTCTCCGGTGCGTGCGCCATTGTCGCAGGCATAGGAATAGGAACCCACTTTGATCTTCGCCATACCCGTGTTGTTGGTGGTGTCCGCATCCGGATCGCTCGATGCCACACTGTAATGGATAGTGTGATCGTCGTATTCTGCAGTTGGCGTCCACAGCGGCCCGAACCAAGTGACCGAATCACCTGGCTCCACTGTACCGAGCGTACCGCTTTCATCATAGCCGTCCGATGTGAAGATGTGTGCCACCACATTGGTCGCAGGCAGATAGCCCGCATTGAAGAAGGTCATGTTCAATGCCCGAGGCCGGAGTTCCGAAATGGGGAAGATGCTGTAGTACGCCGAATCGTAGGTGAGGGCCGTGTTGAAGTTCCACGATGTAGTGGCCACCGAGACCATCGAAAGTTCATGGTCCGGTTGGTCCACCAGCGCAACGTCATCCACCATCCAGGCATAGTCGCAATGGCCCTCGTACCGGAAGCGGAACCACACGGTGGGCTGTGAGGCCGCCACGGAACTGATGTTCAAAGTGAAGACCTCCGGGTTCGCCGTGTACTGCCCCGTGATGAGTTCCGTGTTCACCTCGAACGGAGTCCAACTGATACCGTCATTGCTCACATCCACGAAAGTGTGGCCTTGGGATTTGCGGTAGAACTGCTCAAACTGGAGTTGGACATGCGGATGTGTGCTCAGGTCGATAGAGGCTGCCGTGACGACGTAAGCGTTGTCCGTATCGCACATCAAATCCGAATCGAAGAGGGCGAAGCCATTGGCGGCGGAAGTGGATTGGATCGCCGGGATGGCATAGTCGCCAGCGGGACCGGCAGTGCCGATCACCCAGTTGTCATTCGTCCCGCCCAGTGCACCCATGCTCCAGTTCGCGGTATTCGAGAAGTCATCGGTCCAGATGGGATCGGTGCGAGGATGCGTGATCAGCCCTGTGGGATGTGCCGCCCCGGGCGGAGGATCAGTATTCCGCAATATCGGCGCGATAATTCGCTGCGCTTGAAGCAGGAAGGTGGATGATGTGATCACGAGCAGGACAAAGACAACGGCGTAGCGTTTCATCATCAAGCGGGGATATATAGTTCCAGAACCGATCATTCACTTTCCGTATGACGGGGCCTACCTTTTTGTTCGGCCCCTCGCCGCCTCGACCTTTCCCGCCGATCAATGCACCACCACCATGCGTTTCGTGACCACCGCATCCGCGGTGCGCAGGATGTAGTAGTAGACTCCAGCCGCCAGTCCGCGCGTATCGACGTTCACCTTGTGCGTACCGGGCGCGGTGCTGCCCGTGGCCAAGGTGCGCACCGGTTCACCGTTCACGTCCCGCAGTTCCAAGGTCACGTCCGCCGTGCGCTGCAGGCCGTACTCGATCTGCGTATCAGATGTCGCCGGGTTGGGAATACACTGACCAAGACCTACACCGTTTTGGATGTCGTTCTCGGATATGCCCCAGTCCGGATCGGTCATATCCGGATCAAAGTTCATGCGTACCATGGGCGTTGTTGAAATGGAATACCATGTATCCTCGCTTCCCCGATAGAGCAAGGAGCTTTGAGGGATACTCAATCCACTGGTGCCCACCATGACCGAAGCACCGCCGAAATGTTGGAGCACAACGAGATAGTCGCTTCCTGCTTGCAGTTCATATGGCGCGTCAAAGGGCAGCCACACGAAGTGGTTACCGCCAATAGGGGAAAGGTCATTGGTCGTTAAGGTGTGATAGCCGGTCTCGGCGATCGGGTCCCGGTTGGCGTCCAGTATTTGTGCGTTCACTTCCACACCCACATTGGAACTGGATGAGAAGCACACCATGATGGCAGTGACCAGGTCGTTCGCTTGTGCATACATCCAATTGCCGGCCAGGAAAGGGTCCGAATCACCGACCTCTCCGGTCCTCAGTCCATTGTCACGTGCATAGATGAAATCACTCACCTGGATCTTCGCCGTATCCAGATTGTTGGTCGTGTCCACATCCGCGTCGTCGGATCCCACACTATAGTGGATGAAGTGGTCGCCAATGGTGGAGCTCGGCGTCCAGAGCGGGCCGAACCAGGTCACTGAATCCCCAGGCGCAACTGTGCCCAGAGATCCACTTTCATCATAACCGTCCGAAGTGCTAATGTGCGCCACCACATTGCTCGCAGGCAGATAGCCCGCATTAAAGAAGGTCATGTTCACCGCCAACGGGCGGATCTCCGTGATGGGGAAGATCGAGTAGGGCACTGAATCGTAGGTGGCCGCCGTAGCGAAATCCCACGTCGTGGTAGCGGTGGAGACCAAGGAGAGCTCATGGCCGGGCTGTGCCAACAGCGCCACGTCATCCACCATCCAGGCATAGTCGCAGTTGCCTACATAACGGAAGCGGATCCACACCGTGGATTGCGAACCCGCCACTTGGCTGATGTCCAGCGTGAAGAGATCCGGATTCGAAGTGTACTGGCCAACGGTAAGTTGTGTGTTCACCTCGTAGGGGATCCAAGAGATGCCGTCAATGCTCACATCTACGAAGGTTTGGCCCTGGAATTTCCGGTAGAACTGCTCAAACTGGACCTGGACATGCGCCGCCGCACTAAGGTCGATCGGCGAAGCCGTCGCGATGTATCCATTGTCCACGTTGCACATCACATCCGAATCGAACAGTGCGAAGCCATTGGCTGCAGAAGTGGATTGAATGACCGGGATCGCATAGTCACCTGCGGGGCCTGCTGTGCCGGTCACCCAGTTGTCATTCGTACCATTCAGTGCACCGATCGTCCAGTTGGAGGGGTTCGAAAAATCATCGGTCCAGATCGGGTCGGTCCGGTGATGGGCGACAGGTGCGGACGGATGCGATGCCGCGGACGGCGGAGTGGCTGTGCGCAGCATCGGCGCGGTCACACGTTGCGCATGCAGCTGGATGTTGGCTGATGCGATGGCAAGCAGGATGAAGGCAGCGGTGTAAGGTTTCATCATGACGAGGGGTTGTTGCCCTAAAACTAACCATTCACAGGACCGATGAACGAAAAAAGGGCCGCCGAAGCGACCCTTTTCTATACATGTCGTCGGAGCGGCTCTCAGTTCATCGTGGAGGTCCATTGCGCATTGGCAGTCGCGTTCATGCTGGAGGTGGAAGCACCATTGACAGGAGCCTCAACTGCGTGATCGGCATTCATCATCACTCCCGCATGCTTGTCCATCTTGGGCAGGTGCGGTGCAATGATCAATGCGACGATGGAGGTGAGCTTGATGAGGATGTTCATCGAAGGTCCGCTGGTGTCCTTAAAGGGATCGCCCACGGTGTCACCGGTGACGGCGGCCTTGTGCGGCTCGCTGCCCTTCTGGTAGGTGACGCCGTCGATCAACACGCCCTTCTCGAAGCTCTTCTTCGCATTGTCCCAAGCACCGCCGGCGTTGTTCTGGAACATGCCCATAAGCACGCCGCTCACGGTGATGCCAGCGAGCAGTCCGCCCAGTGCTTCCGCACCGAAGGCGAAGCCTACCACCACTGGAGACAGTAGCGCCAACGCGCCCGGCGCGATCATCTCGCGGATGGAGGCCTTGGTGCTGATGGCCACGCACTTCTCATACTCCGGCTTAGCAGTACCTTCCATGATACCGGGGATCTCGCGGAACTGGCGACGTACTTCCCTCACCATGTCCATGGCGGCCTTGCCCACCGCGCTGATCGCAAGGGAACTGAAGAAGAAGGGGATCATCGCGCCAACGAAGAGCATGGCCAATACATCGGCCTTATAGATGTCGATGCCGGTGATGCCAGCGAGGCCGACGTACGCGGCGAAAAGCGCGAGGGCGGTCAACGCTGCTGAAGCGATGGCGAAGCCTTTGCCGGTGGCAGCGGTGGTGTTGCCCACGGCGTCGAGGTTGTCGGTACGCTCACGCACTTCCTTGGGCAAGTGGCTCATCTCGGCGATGCCACCTGCGTTGTCGGCGATGGGACCGAAAGCATCGATCGCCAACTGCATGGCCGTGGTGGCCATCATGCCGGCCGCAGCGATCGCCACGCCGTAGAGGCCCGCCAATGCAAAGGATCCGTAGATGCCCGCAGCGAGGATCAGGATCGGAAGCACCGTGCTTTCCATCCCGATGGCGAGACCGCCGATGACGTTGGTGCCATGGCCCGTGCCGCTCTTCTGCACGATGCTGTCCACCGGACGGCGGCCCATGCTGGTGTAATGCTCAGTGACGAGGCTCATCAAAGTGCCCACCACGAGACCGAGAATGATGGCATAGTAGATATGCGTGCTGGCGATCACAAGGTGAACATCACCGCGGATGAACTCCACCGTTTCGGGCAGCATCCACTGGATCACGAACCACGAGCTGAGGGCGGTGAGGACCATGGCGCCCCAGTTGCCTTTGTTCAGCGCGGCCATCACGCTGTCGCTGTCGCTGTTGATCTTCACGAAGAAGGTGCCGATGATGCTGAAGAGGATGCCGAGTCCGGCGACCACCATCGGAAGCAGGATCGGGGCGATGTTGCCGAAGTTGTCCACGCTCACGACCTCGCGGCCGAGCACCATGGTGGCAAGCATCGTGGCCACGTAGCTGCCGAAAAGGTCGGCGCCCATACCGGCCACGTCGCCCACATTGTCACCCACGTTGTCCGCGATGGTGGCGGGGTTGCGCGCGTCATCCTCGGGGATGCCGGCCTCCACTTTGCCCACGAGGTCAGCGCCCACATCGGCCGCCTTGGTATAGATGCCGCCACCCACACGGGCGAAGAGTGCGATGGACTCCGCTCCAAGGGAAAAACCCGCGAGTACTTCGAGACATTTCTCCATGTTCGGCACGGCCGCACCGGAGACATACAGGTGGAAGAAGATCATGAAGAGGAAGCTGAGACCGAAGACCGCGAGACCGGCCACGCCGAGGCCCATCACGGTGCCACCCGTGAAGCTGACGCGCAACGCCTGCTTCAGGCTGGTGCGTGCGGCCTGCGTCGTACGGACGTTCGCCTTGGTGGCGATGTTCATGCCGATCCAACCTGCGAAGGCGCTGAAGACGGCACCACAGAGAAATGCGATGGCCACGAGCCAATCGGTATGCGCCTTCACGGCCTCCAGCGTGGAACTCCACGCCAGCAAGGCCGCAGCCACCACCGCGTAAACGCCGAGCACGCGCCATTCTGCCTTTAAGAAGGCGCTGGCACCGCGGGCGATATAGCCCGCCAACTCCTGCATGTTCGCGTCGCCGGCATCCTGCTTGGCCACCCACATGGCCTTGCCGATCATCACCGCCAGACCGATCAATCCCAGTACCGGGATCCAGTACATCAGTTCAATTCCCATGTCCTTTCTGCTTGCTTATGTATGTCGTTTTCAAGGTCGCCCCGCTCGCGGGGGGCGCGAAAATAGAATTTCCGGCGATCGGAAGGATCGCGGGGCACATGTCGGCCTTGTGCTTGAGCCACACTTAACCTTTATACAGCACCGCCTTCACGGCCTTCACCGTGCGCTCCACACTGGGGATGGACGCGTCGATCAGCGGCGGAGAGAACGGCAACGGCGTATCGGCCTGCGTCACGCGGCCCACTGGAGCATCCAGATAGTCGAAGGCATGCTTCTGCACCTGATAGGCCACTTCGCTGCTGATGCTGCCGAAGGGGAAGTTCTCGTCCACCACCACGAGGCGGTTGGTCTTCTTTACGGAGGCCACGATGGTGGCGATGTCCAGCGGGCGTATGGTGCGCAGGTCGATCACCTCGCATTCGATACCGTCCTTGGCCAATTCCTCCGCAGCCCCGAGCGCCACCTTCATCATCTTGCCGAAACTCACGATGGTGGCGGCAGTGCCTGTGCGTTTGATGTCCGCGACGCCGATGGGCAGCAGATACTCGCCATCGGGGATCTCTCCCTTGTCACCATACATGCGCTCGCTTTCCATGAAGAGCACCGGGTCGTCGTCGCGGATGGCGGCCTTCAGCAGGCCCTTGGCATCGTACGGATTGCTCGGCGTGATCACCTTGAGACCGGGGATATTCGCATAGAAGCTCTCATAGCTCTGGCTGTGCGTGGCAGCAAGTTGGCCCGCACTGCCGTTGCCTCCGCGGAAGGTGATCGGCACATGGAACTGGCCGCCGCTCATCTGCAGCATCTTGGCCGCTGAGTTGATGATCTGATCGCTGGCGAGCACCGCGAAGTTCCACGTCATGAATTCCACTATCGGACGCAGACCATTCATGGCAGCCCCCACCGCGATGCCGGTGAAGCCCAGCTCGCTGATCGGCGTGTCGATGATGCGCTTCTCACCGAACTCCTCCATCATGCCCTTGCTCACCTTATACGCGCCGTGGTATTCCGCCACCTCCTCGCCCATGAGAAAGATGTTGGGGTCTCGGCGCATCTCCTCGCTCATGGCCTCGTTGAGGGCTTCGCGGAATTGTACGGTTCGCATGGGTCTGATGAATGGGCCGCAAAGTTAGGCGGGGACATGAAAGATCATCGTGCTGTCATCTCCCCTCATCGAACGAACAACCTTTGGTTCATTTCTTCTTAATGAAGATCGTTCACGTGACCTTCAGCCTATTTGCTTTGGCTCAACAAACACCAACACCATGGCCAAGAAGAAAGCAGCAGCGAAGAAGGCAGCCCCCAAGAAAGCGGCAGCCAAGAAACCCGCAGCGAAGAAGAAAGCCGCGGCGAAGAAGAAGTAAGGTGATACGCGATACGCCCCTTCAATGGGGATGCGCACTACGTGCAGAGGGCTTCCGAGAGGAGGCCCTTCGCATGTCCGGGCGGCGCGTGGTCCCGTGGAACGCCTCCCAAGGATGGAGAATGGTACCTTGAAGGATATGCTGGGATAACACCGACTGTACTGCCTGCTTGTACTTTCGTCGCCCGTAACCGTCATGCATTCGGTCCCGCGCAGCTTTTGAACACAGCCTCAAGGGAACAGCGCTTGGAACTTTCCCAACTGGAACCTCTAGTGCGCATCGGCCACGGATCACAAACAACCCAAAACGAAGAATGAAGTTCATTCCACATGCCGTACTAACGGCCTTGTTGCTTTCCGCCGCTGTGGACCACAGCAATGCCCAAGCGCCCTTGTCCGCGTTGGGCACCACGACCACGATCGATTTCAGCACGACTGTTACCGGCGTGAACAACGGCCTCTTCGATGCGCAGGCACCGACAGGCGACGTGTCACCCGCTACAGGCCAGCTGGACTATGATGCCTGGGACTTCCTCGATGATGCTTCGGCGACCAATGCCGCGAACAGCGCCGCGACATTCCCCGGGACCATGCCGGATGGCGGCGGCATCGCCGTGGGCGGATCATTGAACAGTGGCATCAATGCGGTGGACATCAACGGCACGCGCGCCTTTGGTGTTCAGCCCACGGGGAGCCATTGGACCAGTGGCAACCTTACGCTCCGTGCACAGAACAGCACGGGCGGCGCTGTCAGCCAATTGGACATGAGCTACAGCGTGTTCATCTTCAACGATGCCGACCGTGCCAATTCGGTACGCCTGTACTATTCGCTTACAGCGGAAGCCAACAGCTGGGTGGAAATACCCTCTGCGGCAGTGACCTCTCCAGCTGCGCTGGATGCCGCACCGGCCTGGGTGGAAAGCCCGGTTACCTGCACGGTCGGTGGCATCAGCATCGATGCTGGCGACTACATCTACCTGCGCTGGGTCGGTGATGACGTCTCCGGCAGCGGCACGCGCGATGAATTCGCATTCAGTAATATCGGACTCACTCCGGAAGCCGTCACCGGGCCTATGGTCACCGCGTCCACAACGGCACTGAACGCATTCGACCAGATCATTGGCACGCCCAGCACGGCCCAGAACCTGACCGTTTCAGGAAGCAACCTCACCGGTGATGTGACCGTTACCGCGCCAGCGCCATTCGAGGTTTCGACCAGCGAGGCCTCGGGTTATGCGTCCAGTGTCATCCTGCCCCAGACCGGCGGGGCCTTGGCCGCCACTACCGTGTATGTGCGCATGAACAGTGCAAGTGGCGGTGCCTTCAGCGACCAGTTGTCGATCACTTCCCCCGGCGCGTTGGAAGCCACCGTTGGCCTTTCCGGAACGGCCATCTCCAATTCGCTCCCGGCTGTCTTCATCAACGAGCTGATGGCGAGCAATGCGTCGACCATCATGGATGAGAACGGAGAGTATGACGACTGGTTCGAGATCTACAACTCGACCAGCGACGCGGTGGACCTGGCCGGCTGGTATACCAGCGACGACGCTAACAACCTGACGAAATACCAGTTCCCGATCGGCGGTACCGAGGCCATCGTACCCGCCAACGGCTTCCTCCTGGTGTGGGCCGATAACCAAACAGAACAAGGGGACCTGCATACCGACTTCGCCTTGAGCGCGAACGGTGAGGCTGTGATCCTGACCGCGCCGGACGGGGTCTCGGTCGCCGATTCGATCAGTTTCGGCGCACAGGATGACGACATCAGCTATGGCCGTCAAGCCGATGGAGAGCTGCCTTGGGTCCTGTTCTCCGCACCCACACCCGGCGCCAGCAACCAAGGGACCACGGGGATCACTGTTATCAATGCACCATCGTTCCATGCGTGGCCGAATCCAGTGGTGGGCGATGTGCTGCACTTCGACCGTCCTGTCACCGGTGACGTCCTCGGAATTGATGGCCGCATCCAGGCGCGGTTGACACACACACGTGAATTTTCAACTGCGGCACTCGCCTCAGGAACTTACGTCCTCCGCACTAAATACGGTGCTGCGGTGAGGTTCTTGATCCCATAGACGGATCTGTCGATTATCAGAAAGAGCGGGGCGCAGCTTACAAACTGCGCCCCGCTCTTTTCAATGTGCCTGCTCATCGGCCTTGTCCTTCGCCTTCACCTCCTTCAGCTTCTCGACCTTGGTGCCTTTCTCCATTTTGTGGCCGTGGTCCACGATCACTTCATGCCGCACCACGCGCACCGCATCACCGGATGGCCGGATGGGGCGGCCGTGCTCCTCGCACCAGACATAGACGAATTCAGCGCCGAGGAAAAAGGCCTGCGAACTGTAGAAGGTCCAGATGAGGAGGGAGATCAGTCCAGCGGCTGCGCCGAACATCGAGGCCGGATCGGTGGAACCGAAGTAGAGACCGAGAATGTACTTGCCCAGGCCGAAGAGCAGCGAGGTGAAGAGCGCGCCGGGCAGCACATCGCGCCACGCGATGCGCACCGCCGGAAGGAACTTGAAGACACAGGCAAAGACCAACGTGCTTACCGCATAGGTGATGACAAAGGACACCACCAAGAGAAGTTCTTCACCCAGCTCGGGCATGTTCTGGCTGATCTTTCCGGAAAAGCCGCTGATCAATGCGTTGAGGGTGAAGGTGACGATGAGCAGGAAGCCCAGGCCCATCACAAAGGAGAACGACAGCAGCCGCGAGACGAAGAAATGCACCACCGAGTTCTTCGGTCTCGGCTGGATCTCCCACATCATGTTCAACGAATTCTTCAAGGAATTGAAGATGCCCGTGGCGCCGATCACCAGGGTGACAAGGCCGATCACCGTGGCCAGCCACCCCTTTCCACTGATGTAGGCGTTGCCAAGGATGTCCTGCAGCGCCTCGGCCGTATCGGGACCGACCAAACCGTTCAACTGGTGAAATACCTGGCCGCGCACGGCATCCGGCCCGGCGACGATACCGGAAATGGCGATGACCACCACGAGTAGCGGCACGATGGAAAATATCGTGTAGTAGGCCAGCGAAGCACCGAGTTGAAAGGTGTTGTCCTCGCCGAAGGCCTTGAACATCAGCTTGACAAAGCGGAAGGCGTGTCGCAAGGGCTTCTTCATGGGCTTGTGCTGTAGCAAGCGAACGTAACGCACGCTTTGCATGCCCAACACCCGCAGCGATGTCTTGTTCAGGAGACCTCCCCCTATTCCTTCATCAGCCGGTACACCCCGCTTCCTTCCGGTGAACGCAGATGGATCACATACATCCCCGGTGCGAGGTCCGCGATGGAGAGGTCCAGCGATGCGGCATTACCGTACTGCTTGCGCATCCATTCGCGGCCGTTCATGTCGCAGATGGTGAGGATCACTGCGGGAACCGAATGGCCGAGATCAATGCGGACCTGATCAGTGGCCGGATCAGGGAAGACGCTGGCACGCAAGACCTGTCCGATCTCTGTGATACCTGCCGTGGTGATGGAATGACAATAGGAAGTGTCGGTGCAACCGTTCTGGGTGACCTTCAATGCATAAGAACCGTTGGCCGTGGCGGTATAATGCTGCTGGTTCGCGCCGGGTATGGGCGCATAGCCGTTGTTGCAATCCAGCCATTGCCATGGGCCCACGGCCACAAGGGAGGTCAGGGTCTCACCGATCTGGAGCACGGTGGTATCCACCGAGGCCACGTTCAAGGTGAGCGTCACCAGCGAATCGCAGATCTCGCCGATGTCATAGGACGCGCTGTACACGCCGGGCTCGGTCAAGGTCTGTCCGTTGAAGTCGTATGATTCCCCTTGACAAAGGCTGGCGGAAATGCTGTTGCCCACGGAAGGTCCCGCCACGAAATTGGAGGTGGTGCCACTGAGTGCGAAACCACTGAGGTCGCCATTGATGTTGCCTTGGCTGTCGGTGAGCGAATTGATGCCCGAGTTGTTCCCATTCGCGCTGCCTTGGTCCATCTTGTAGTAAAGCTGAAGCCCATCGGAGGTAATATCCACGTTGTTCGCATAGATGCATTCGATCTCGCTTTGCGACAAGGCACGGTTCCAGAGACTCACCTCGTCCACCCGGCCGTCGAGCAGGAAATCCGTGCCTTCGTAGTACACGTCCCCGATGAACATGTCGACTGCATCATTCGCAATGCTGCCGCTCGCCGGAGCCGTGGCCACGTTCACGCCATTGTTATAGACAGTGAGCTGGCTGCCATCATAGGTGAACACCAGGAACTGCCAGACGTTGAGTTCCAATACCGAGGCTTCCAAGGTGTAGGCTTGGCCTGTGCTGTTGCGGAAACGCGCCTCCAGGTCGTTGGACGGACTCACCTGCAAGAGATAGAAGTCGGCGTCGGACTCATTGCGCATCCCCGCAAAACCATCAAAATCCGGATAGCTGGGAGCCGCGTTCCTAGGGTAGACCCAGCAGGCCAAGGAAATACCTGTACCACTGGTGATCCGCGAAGAAGCTGCGGGAATGGTGACCTTGTCGTTCGTGCCGTCGAAGTCCAGCGCATTCTGTGATTGTGCGCGGCCGATGGTGGCAAGAAGAAGGGCGGAGATGATCAACGGGTAACGTGTGGCCATGGTCTTGTGATCAGTTGTTGGGTGGGGTGAAATTATTGTGAAGGAGGGATCCCCCGGGAACGTCCTTGACGAAAGTTCGGACGAAGATCAACGGCCGATCGTCGTCCGAGGACAGTGATGCCGAAGGCTGGTGTTTAAGTTTGCGGCCCATTTCATCCGTGCTCCATGAAGATCCTTGTGCTCATCAGCCATGTGCCCGACACCACGGCCCGCATTGCCTTCACCAACGACAATACCGCCTACGACACCAGCGGCGTGCAGTTCATCGTGAACCCCTATGATGAGTGGTACGCCTTGGTGCGCGCCCTCGAATTGAAGGAGGCCCAAGGCGGCACGGTCACTACCATCACCGTGGGTGGCACCGAGACCGATCCCACCATCCGCAAGGCCCTCGCCATCGGCGCCGATGATGCCGTGCGCATCGACACCGCGCCCAAGGATGGACATGATGTGGCCGCGCAGGTGGCCGCCTTCGCCAAGGACAAGGGCTACGATCTGATCCTCGCCGGCAAGGAGACCATCGACCACAACGGCAGCCAAGTGGGCCCCATGCTCGCCGAGCTGTTGGACCTGCCCTTCATTTCCTTGGCAAGCAAGCTCGACGTGGCCGGGACCACCGTCACAGCTGAACGCGACGTGAAAGGCGACGTGGAAGTGGTGACCGCTGAATTGCCCTTGCTGGTGAGCTGCGCTAAAGGGATGGCCGAGCAACGGATCCCGAACATGCGCGGCATCATGGCCGCCCGCACCAAGCCCTTGCAAGTAGTGCCCGCCGTCGCAACCGAAGCCTTGAGCGCGACCGTGAAATTCGAGATGCCGCCGCCCAAGCAGGCCGTGAAGATGATCCCCGCCGAAGACGCCGGGAAGCTGATCGAGCTGCTGCACACGGAAGCCAAGGTGATCTAAACATGTAGCGTCGACCCATGGGTCGACAAACACAAGAAAAAATGAGCGTTATTGTATTTGCAGACACCCGGGGCGAGAAGGTGGCCAAGAGCGCCTTGGAGACCTTGACCTACGGCCGGAAGATCGCCGCGAAGGACGGCGCCACCGTTACGCTGGTCACCTTCGGCGATGCGCCGAACGACCGCTTGGCCGCGCTGGACGCGAACAAAGTGATCGTTGCGCGGAACATCGGCGACGCCGACAGCCAACAACTCACGCGTCTCGTGGCCGCCGTGGCCGGAAAGGAGAATGCCAAGTGGATCATCTTCAGCCATGACGACACCGGGAAAGCTGTGGCACCGCGTGTGGCTGCACGCTTGAAGGCCGGTGAAGTGGCGGGCGCGATCACGCTGCCCAATGAGCAAGGCCTGATCAAGCGCAACGTGTTCAGCGGAAAGGCGCAGGCCTGGGTGGAGATGAAGACGCCCGTGAAAGTGGTGAGCCTGTTGCCGAACAGCATTCCCGTGGAGGCCGCAACAGGCAGCGCCACCGTGGAGGATTACAGCGGCGACCTCGGCGCGGCGAAGGTCACGGTGAAGGAAGTGCGTAAGGCAGGCGAAGGCATTCCCTTGCCGGAGGCGGAAATTGTGGTGAGCGCCGGCCGCGGCATGAAAGGCCCGGAGAACTGGGGCATGGTAGAGGAACTGGCCAAGGAACTGCACGCGGCCACCGCATGCAGCCGACCGGTTGCCGACATGGATTGGCGCCCGCACCACGAGCACGTGGGCCAAACGGGCATCGCGATCCGACCGAACCTTTATATCGCCATCGGCATCAGCGGCGCCATCCAGCACTTGGCAGGCGTGAACGGATCGAAGGTGATCGCCGTGATCAACACCGATCCCGAAGCCCCTTTCTTCAAGGCTGCCGATTACGGGATTGTGGGTGATGCCTTCGAGGTGTTGCCGAAGCTGATCGAGGCCGCGAAGAAGTTGAACGCTGATCGGTAGGTGTCCGTTGTCGGCTCTTAGTTGTCAGTTCGGAACTTGAACCGTCAGCAGTTTACCGGCAACAACATCCTGTTCCACGTCGCGGCAAAGCATAGGCAGCCGGACAACTGCCAACTGACAACGCACCCTGATCTCCGAAACCTCGCTTCCCTTAACTTCACCGCCCCGCCAAGAAAAGCATGGAAAAGGTCGAGCTGAAGTTTCTGCGCATCACTTACAGCCACACCCACGCAGGGGCCTACGCGCTGATCCTGGCGGAGATGAATGGCGACCGCCGTCTGCCGATCATCATCGGAGGCGTGGAGGCACAGGCTATCGCGATACAGGTGGAGAATATTCGCCCCGCGCGGCCTCTAACGCACGACCTCTTCAAGAATGTCTGCGACCAGTTGGACATCAAGTTGAAAGAAGTCGTGATCAACGACCTGGTGGAAGGGATCTTCCACGCCAAGCTGGTGCTCGACCAGAACGGCACCGAGGTGGAAGTTGACGCGCGAAGCAGCGATGCCATTGCGCTTGCACTGCGTTTCGAATGTCCGATCCACACCTACGAATTCATCCTCGCCGCCGCCGGGCTGAAGATGGAGGATGGTGACGAGGCACAGGAGAGCGGATCTGCTGAACCGGAGAGCGCGCCCGAGAAGAAGAACATACGTACAGCAAGCCCGGAGGAACTGCACGAATTGCTTCAAGAGGCCATCGAGCATGAGGATTATGAGCGCGCCAGTAAGTTGCGCGACGAGCTGAAACGCCGCGAAGGCACCAATTGACGCGGGGGTCCGCGCCTTTAAGGCGGGTCCATGCGGTGAACGAGATGAACACCCGCAGTCACACCAAGGCCCACGCGGCATAGCCATGGAAAAGGCCGAAGGCGACATCCTGAAGTCCTTCAGCCTCGGCAAAATGCTGTTGCCCGTGGCGATCGGCCTGGGCGTCACCGGCCTGCTGATCTGGCGGGACAGCGGCACGCAGGGACTCGACCAGCCTATTGATTGGACGTGGTACAGCACCGGCTGGATGGTGCTCGCGCTCTTCAGCCTCTTCATCCGCGACTGGATGTACGTACTGCGGATCCGCCACCTCACGGATCAGTCCCTCACGTGGTGGCGCGCCGTCGTGGTGATCATGCTGTGGGAATTCGCCAGCGCGCTTGCGCCGGGCATCATCGGCGGCGGCTTCTTTTTCGCCATCTGGATCCTTGCTCGCGAAGGCGTGGACGGAGGCAAGAGCATCACGGTGATCACTTTCACCTCCTTCCTTGACGGCATCTTCATCGCGGTGATGGCGCCCATCGTTTACTTCTCCGTAGGCCGTGAAGCGCTCTTCTCCGGCATGGACAATACGGTGGTGATCTTCGGTACGCCCGTCGCCTTCACCTTCTGGATCTTCTGGACCGTCTATGCCATCATTTTGATCTACAAGGTCTTCGTGGCCTACGCACTTTTCGTGAATCCGCTTTTCGTAAAACGCGCGCTGGTCGGCATCTTCTCCATCAAGGGACTTAGGCGCTGGCGGCGCGGCATGGTGACCACCGGCGACCAGCTGATCACCGCCGCCGCCGGGCTGAAGAGCCGTGGCTGGAGCTATTGGTGGCCCGCGCTGCTCACCACCTTCATCAGCTGGACCGCGCGTTATTCCATCGTCAACTGCATCGTGCATGCGTTCAGCGACCAGCCGGGCTTCGGCAACGACCTGGTGATCTACGGCAAGCAGGTGATCATGGGCATCATCGTGCTGCTCTCCCCTACCCCTGGCGGCAGTGGCGTTGCGGAATTCATCTTCAAGGATTTCCTCGGCATGTACATCCCGATGAACATGGCACCGATGCTGGCCTTCCTCTGGCGCTTGCTGAGCTACTACCCGTACATCCTCATCGGCGCCATCCTCCTGCCGCGCTGGGTGCGGCGGAATGTCATCAAGCCGCTGGCCCACACCGCGCCGTTCGAGCGTTCCCGCGTACATTGATCGCCTTCATTCCTGCCACCACCGTACATGGAGCGATTTCAAGGCCTCTTCGGCGTAGCCCTCATCCTCGGCATCGCCTTTCTCGCCAGCAACAACCGCAAGCGGATCAACTACCGATTGGTGTTCAGCGGCCTCGGCCTGCAGTTGCTGATCGCCGTGCTAGTGTTGAAGATCCCGCCCGTCACGCGCTTCTTTCAGGGCATGGGGCACGGCATGCAGAAGATCGAGGAATTCGCACGGCAGGGCGCGGCGTTCGTGTACGGGGGCATCGCAGTACAGCAGTTCGACGGCAGCATCGCCGACTATACGCACGGTGGATTCGTGTTCGCCTTCAACATCACGGCCACCATCATCCTGGTGTGCGTCCTCGTGGCGGTGATGTACCACATCGGCCTGATGCAGAAAGTGGTCTCGGTGATCGCCAAAGCCATGAACTGGGTGATGCGCGTGAGCGGCGCCGAGGCCTTGAGCAACGTGGCCAGCGCTTTCGTTGGGCAAGTGGAAGCGCAGGTGATGATCCGCCCCTACCTCAAAGGCATGACGAAAAGTGAACTGCTGGCGAGCATGACCGGGAGCCTCGCCTGCATCGCCGGAAGCATCCTTGTTGTGTATGTCGCCATGGGCGCGCAGGCCGGCATGGACCTCGCGCCGAAGCTCATCGCCGCAAGTCTCATGGCCGCGCCCGGCGCGCTGGTGATCAGCAAGATCGTTTGGCCAGAGACGGAGGAAAGCCAGACCATGGGCAAGGTGAAGCTCGAGGTGAAGAGTCCATACATCAACGTGGTGGACGCGGTGAGCCACGGCGCAGGCGACGGTTTCCGCATCGCGATGAACGTGATCGCCATGCTCATCGGCTTCATCGCGCTGATCGCGCTGATCGACTATGGCCTCATCCATCTCGCCCACTTCATCAATCCCAACCTCGACCTCTCGCTGGACTGGATCTTCGGCAAGATCTTCTACCCAATGGCCTGGGCGATGGGCGTTCCTGCCTCGGACATCGCCAATGTGGCCACGCTCCTCGGCCAGAAGCTCACCATCAATGAGTTCGTCGCCTTCCAGAATCTCACCACGCGGCACGTGCCGATCATCACGGAAAAAGGCCTGCTGATCGTCTCGGTCGCCATCTGCGGCTTCGCGAACTTCAGCAGCGTGGGCATGCAGATCGGTGGCATCGGAGAACTGGCACCGGAGCGTCGCGGCGATCTTGCGCGACTGGGCCTGAAGGCTTTGCTCTGCGGAACGTTGGCGAGCTACATGAGCGCGACCATCGCAGGGATCCTGATGTGATCAAGTGCTCCTCAGAGCGCCTTCAGCAAAGCCTCGCCGAACGCTCCCACTTGATAGCGACGCATGCCCGGCACATCTGCCAAGGCCTGCGCATCCTTCGGTTGCGCACGGGCGATATCAAGTAGCAACTGGTTCGCCGCCACAATGCCGGGGCGTAGCTCGAAGTCCAGGGCCAACTCGTCGCGGACGGTCTTCAGCCGCTTCACCCGTTCATCCAATCCGGGATCACGCGGGAAGCGCTTAGGTCGCTCCAAGCGCGGCCATTGCTCCTTCGGCGAATCGATTCCACGCTCCATCGCAGCGATGATATCCGTGGCATACTTGTCCATCGTGGAAGGACCGATGCCTTTCATTTTGGCCAGTACCGAAGGATCTGTCACCGGTTCGGCGGCCAAGCTCAGCAGCACATCGTTGCCCACCACCATGAAAGGCGCCCGGTCCAACTGCGAGGCCACGCCGTCGCGCCACGTGTGCAGTTCGCGAAGCACTGCAAGCTCCTTCGGCTTTAGCGCCTTGGCACCTTTCAGCCGCAGAAAGGCAGGAGTAGTATCCTCCTTCGCTTGGAACGGGACCTCGGTCAACAGCCCGAATTCCTCGCGGGCCCACTCCATACGGCCCTTGGCTTCGAGCTGTTCCGCCAGCACATCACGCAGGGCGATGAGGTGGCGGGTGTCCATGGCTGCATAGGCCAGCATGTCCGGCGTCAACGGCCGTTTGCACCAATCCGCTTTCTGGAAACGCTTGTCCAGCTGGATCCCGAAGTATTTCCGCAGCAGCGACGCCAGACCCAGCTCCGGCTCATTGATCAGCTCGGCGGCGATGAGGGTGTCGAAGATGTTCCGCACCCGGAAGCCGTACATCCGCTTGAGCAGACGCAGGTCGTAGTCCGCATCATGGATCACGGTCTCGGTCTGCTCCGAGCCTAGGATCCCGCCCAAGAAAGCCACGTCCTTCAAGGCCATGGGGTCGAGCAGGAAGGTCTCGGTGCGGTTGGACAATTGGATCAGTCCGATGCGCTCATGGTAGCGGTGGAAGCTGCTCGCCTCGGTGTCCAACGCCAGGCAAGGCTCACTGGCAAAACGATGCATCAGTTCCTCAAAGGGACCTGCGGTGGCGATCAGGGGGGCTTCCTCCATGGGGGGCTGCAAAGGAAGCGCATGGCGGAATTCTAAAATTTCCAAGCGGCCGTTTCGCTCCGATGCAGGCGGGGATCGGTGGCCTGAAAGGGGCGCGTCCCGTTCCCCCGTAATTTTGAACCATGCCCGCTATTGCCAAGGCCCCATCGGCCATTGACCTGGAGAAGGAAAAGGAGCAGATCCTCAGTCGTTACCGGGGCTTGTTGCGCGCCGTGCGCACCGACCGCACCCCGGACGGTACCCGCCTGATCCGCAAGGCCTTCAATATCGCCATGGAGGCCCACAAGGAGCAGCGGCGCAAGAGCGGCGAGCCCTACATCTATCACCCCATCGCCGTAGCCCGCATCTGCGCTGAGGAAATGGGACTTGGCGTCACCAGCGTGGTGGCCGCACTGCTGCATGATACCGTTGAGGACACCGACCTCACCTTGGAAGACGTGAAGGACCTCTTCGGCCCCACGGTGACCACCATCATCGACGGTCTCACCAAGATCAGCGGGGTGAATTGGCAGACGGACAGCATGCAGGCGGAAAACTTCCGCAAGGTGCTATTGACGCTGGCGCAGGACGTGCGGGTGATCCTGATCAAACTGGCAGACCGCCTGCACAACATGCGCACCCTCGACAGCATGTCGCGGGAGAAGCAGCTGAAGATCGCCAGCGAGACGCTCTTCCTCTATGCCCCCTTGGCGCACCGGCTGGGCCTCTACAGTATAAAGAGCGAGTTGGAGGATCTCTCCTTGAAGTTCAAGGAACCCGTGACCTATCGCGACATCGAACGGCGCTTGAAGAAGGGCGAACCCGTGCGGAAGCGCTTCATCAGCCGCTTCATCATGCCAATCCGGGAGGCGCTTCAAAAGGAGGGCTTCGACTTCGAGATCAAGGGGCGGCCGAAGAGCATCAACAGCATCTATAACAAGATGCAGAACAAGCACGTGTCCTTCGATGAAGTGTATGACCTCTTCGCGATCCGCATCATTGTGAACAGCCCGCAGGAGCTGGAGAAAGCCGATTGCTGGAAGGTCTACTCCATTGTCACCGATTACTACCAGCCCAGTCCGGACCGGCTGCGGGACTGGATCAGCCTGCCGAAGGCCAACGGCTATGAGAGCCTGCACACCACGGTAATGAGCCCCGGCGGCAAATGGGTGGAGGTACAGATCCGCAGCCGTCGCATGGACCATATCGCGGAGATGGGCCTGGCCGCGCACTACCGTTACAAGAGCGAGGAGGATCATTCCAACGCGATGGACAGCATGCTGAACAAGATCCGCGAGATCCTCGCCGATCCCGGCACCAACGCGCTGGATTTCGTGAATGATTTCAAGCTGAACCTCTTCAGCGACGAGATCATGGTGTTCACGCCGAATGGCGAGATGCGCAATCTGCCCAAAGGCGCGACAGCACTGGATTTCGCCTTCGAGATCCACAGCCAGATCGGCCGCCAATGCATCGGTGCCAAGGTGAACCATAAGCTCGTCCCCCTGAGCCAAGCGCTGCGGAACGGCGACCAGATCGAGATCATAACAAGCCGCAAGCAGCAGCCCAAGGAGGAATGGCTGAACTATGTGGTGACGGCCAAGGCGCGCCACAAGATCAAGCAGGCGCTGAAGGACCAGAAGCGCAAACTCTCCATCGTGGGGCGCGAGGCCGTGCAACGGAAGCTCCGCGAATGGGGCGCGAAAGTGAACACGGAGAACATCAACGTGCTGGCCGATCACCTGCTGGCGTCCTCCGCCGTGGACCTCTATTGGCAGATCGCACGCGGCCGCCACGACCTTGACGGAATGCGAAAGCCTTCCGTGAGGAACGGAAGGCTGATCCTACCAAAGGGCGTGCGGCCGAAAGATGAACGGCCCTTGGAGGAGATCGTCGCGGAGATCCGCGGCACGCAGGAAGGAGCACTGGCCCTGGGCGAAGAGGTGCAGAGCATGGAATACAAGCTCTCGCCTTGCTGCAACCCGATCCCTGGCGACGACGTCTTCGGCTTCATCACGCCCAACGACGGCATCCGCATTCACCGCGTGAACTGCCCCAACGCGGTGCAATTGATGAGCAACTTCGACATGCGCATCGTCAAGGCCCGCTGGAAAGGCAAGGACAGCGTGGAGTTCCTGGCCGGCATCCAGTTCTCGGGGATCGACGCGGTGGGCCTGGTCAACCGCATCACCACCATCATCAGCCACGAGAACAACGTGAACATGCGCAGCATCGGCTTCGAGAGCAAGGACGGCGTGTTCGAGGGCAAGATCATGGCCTACGTGCATGATGCGGAGCACTTGCGCACGCTGATGGACAAGCTGCGGAACGTGCCCGAGGTGCGGCTCGTGGAGCGCGTGGACCATTGATCCGGTGGAACCTAACTTCGCAGCGCCATGCTGGCCCCGGACATCCAACAGAACGTGCAGCGCATCTTCAGCGAATACCTCGAGAAGCAAGGGCACCGCAAGACCCCGGAGCGTTTCGCCATACTCAACGAGATCTATACGCAGGACGGCCACTTCGACATCGAGCGGCTCTACGTGCGGATGAAACGGAAGAAGTACCGGGTGAGCCGCGCCACGCTTTACAACACCATGGACCTGCTGCTGGATTGCAGCCTCGTGCGCAAGCACCAGTTCGCCTCCACCCACGCCCAGTTCGAGCGCGCCCACAGCTTCCGCCAGCACGACCATGTCATCTGCACCGGCTGCGAAAAGGTCCTCGAATTCTGCGACCCCCGCATCCAGAACATCCGAAGCACCATCGCCGAGGTGATGGGATTCGAAGTAAGCCATCACGCACTGCACATCTACGGGCTCTGCCCCGATTGCCTCAAAGCACGCGATACGAAATGACCACGACCACTGACCGCCCACCATTCGGCCTCTCTGTAAGCGACCGGGACGGCGCCAAGATCTTCCACCTCACGGGCCGCCTGATGGACCAGCAACAGGCCGACCACCTGATGGAGGTGTTGGATGAGCACCTGAAGGACAACGACGGCACGAGCGTGGTGCTCGACATGGGCGAACTCGTCTACATGAACAGCACCGGGCTCAACATCATGATCAGCGTGCTGACCCGCACCCGCAAGGCCGGCGGCAAAGTGCTGCTGGCGGCCGTATCACACGGTGTCCGTCAACTCTTCATCGTCACCAAGCTGGACACGGTGTTCCCCATTCTGGACGACGTGGACCTCGCTTTGGCGGAGATCAAAAAGTAAACGATGCAGGCAAAGGTGGATGTGCTGCTCGGCGCCCAATGGGGCGATGAGGGCAAGGGAAAGGTTGTTGATGTGATCGCACCGGACTACACGGCGATCGCGCGCTTCCAAGGTGGACCGAATGCCGGCCACACGTTGATCTTCGAAGGCAAGAAGCACGTCTTGCACACCATTCCCAGCGGCGTGTTCCGCGAGGGCGTGTGGAACCTCGTCGGCAACGGCGTGGTGATCGATCCGGTGATCTTCCTCCAAGAGATAAAGGAACTCGATGCAGCGGGCGTCGATGTTCGGCCCCGCCTGCTCATCAGCCGTCGCGCGCATTTGATCCTGCCCACGCACCGCGCGTTGGACGCTGCCAGTGAATCGGACAAGGGCAAGGCCAAGATCGGTAGCACCCTCAAGGGCATCGGCCCCACCTATATGGACAAGACCGGGCGCAACGGCCTGCGCATGGGCGATATCGAAGCCCCCGATTTTCTCGAGCGCTACCGTGCACTGGTGAAGAAACACGAGCGTCTCTTCGGAATTTATGACAACGCCGTGTCCTGGCGCGAGAACGAATCGGCTTGGCTGGAAGCTATTGAACGGATGCGCGCTTTCACCTTGGTGGACAGTGAGCATTGGCTGGATGAGCGGCTCCGTTCCGGCAAGTCCGTGCTGGCCGAAGGCGCGCAAGGCACGCTGCTCGACATCGACTTCGGCACCTATCCTTTCGTCACTTCGAGCAACACCATCAGCGCTGGAGCCTGCACGGGCCTTGGTATTCCGCCATCGCGTATCGGCAAGGTCGTCGGGATCTTCAAGGCCTATTCCACCCGTGTCGGCAGCGGCCCCTTCCCCACTGAACTGCACGACGAAGTGGGCGAACGCATCCGCACTACCGGCAATGAATTCGGCAGTACCACGGGCAGGCCGCGCCGTTGCGGCTGGCTCGACCTGCCTGCATTGCGCTATGCCGTGATGATCAATGGCGTCAGCGAACTGGCCATGATGAAGGCCGATGTGCTGAGCGGCATGGAGCATGTCCGGGTTTGCACGAGCTACAAGGTGAATGGCCGCGAAACGGACCGTCTACCCTACGACATCTCCGGCACGATCGATCCAGTATACACGGACATGCCCGGCTGGGGCGAACTCAACGCGTCGAAGCAGCTTCCTGCTGAGGCTGAGTCCTACATCGCCTTCATTGAGAAGGCGACCGGAGTGCCGATCCGCATCGTTTCCGTGGGACCCGATCGCGACGCCACGATGATGCGCTCTGCCGCGGTCGTCGCTGGCTGATCAACCCCCATGGGACGGAAGCGGACGCAACGGCCGATCCCTGCGGACCGGCCTTTCGTTTTCCCTCCCGTTGTCCGTGAACTGCTCGGGTCCGAGACCGAAGCATTGCTAAAAGTGCTGGACGGTCCTTCACCGATCAGCATCCGGCTCAACCCGCTGAAGCCCTTTCCTACTGTTGGATCGATCGTGCCTTGGTGCGCGAACGGCCGTTACTTGGAAGAACGCCCCGTCTTCACCCTCGACCCGGTGCTCCACGCCGGCGCTTATTACGTGCAGGAGGCGAGCAGCATGTTGCTGGAACAAGCGATCAAGGCCTGCGGACCGCTCGCACCTGATACCGTGGCGTTGGACCTATGCGCCGCGCCGGGCGGAAAGTCCACGCACCTCGCGGAGTTGCTGCCGAAGGAGGCGTTGTTGGTCTGCAACGAACCGGTGCGCGCACGTCAAGGCGCGTTGATGGAAAACCTCTGGAAATGGGGCCGTCCGAATACCGTCATCACCGGATCGTTGCCGGAAGCCTTTGCCCCGTTGGGCGCCTTCTTCGACCTCATCGTGATCGACGCACCTTGCTCCGGGGAAGGCATGTTCCGCAAGGATCCCTTTGCGCGGACACAGTGGAACGAGGCCTTGGTCGAGCAGTGCGCAACACTACAAACGGAGATCCTCGACATCGCGTGGAAGCTGCTGCGACCCGGCGGGCATCTCATTTACAGCACCTGCACGTGGGAGCCACGGGAGAATGAAGACCACATCAAAGAACTCATTGAACAAGGTGCGGAGCATCTGCCCATTGCAGTGGATCCCGCATGGGGCATGGAGGACAGCGGACTCGGCCTGCGCTGCTATCCGCATCGGGTGAAGGGCGAAGGACTTTTCATCGCCGCGTTGAGGAAGCCGGGGGATCGCGAACAGCGTGTGGATCATGTTGCACAGTACCGATCTTCAGAAGGCCCCTTCACCGCATGGCTGAAGGGTCCGGAGCAGCAATACTTCTCCGAGCATGAAGATCAGGTCCATGCGCTTTCGTCACGCTGGATCGATCATGTTCAACGCTTGGGAAATGCGGTGCGCATGCTGGCTCCTGGAATACCAGTGGCACAGCGAAAAGGAAGCGAATGGGTGCCTCATGCCGCGTTGGCGCTGAATGGATCCCTTGACAGGACAGCGTTTCCTGAAAAGGACTTGGATCATGATGCGGCGTTGCATTTTTTGCGCGGGGAGTCTTTACCTGCGAGCAGCGCTGAGGGCCGCGTGCTGATCACCTTCCACGGTTTGCCTTTGGGCTGGGGCTCCGGAGCAGGCAATCGCTGGAACAACGGATGGCCATCCAGTTGGCGGATCCGCATGCGTTGATCCCGGTTGGTTGACACCTCCAAGGCATTCCGTGCGGAAGGCACTATCTGTGCAATCGGGGTCATCTGCGGATAAAAACAACCCGCATCGGGGATCTTCGCCATGGTAGTGGCGCAAGGCTTGCATCCGGATTACTTTGCAGTGAAGATGTTCGGCCGCTTCCTCGACTGGTTCGATCGCCACAAGTTTGGCGTCATCGGGACGCTCATGCTCCACACCTTCCTCATGTTCGCCTTCGCCATGGGCAAGCTAAAGTCGCCGGAACCGCGCGTGGAGCCGCCGCCGCTGGTGCTTCAAATGGAAGCCCCGCCCGAGGAACCGAAGCCCCAAACGGAGGAGCAGCAAGCGCAACAACAGCAGGACATGTCGGGCAAGGTGAAGAACCTCACCAGCAACAGCACCGCCGAGGAGGGCTCGCCCCGACCGATGTCGCAGGCAGCACAGGCACGCATGGCCGAGGACATCGACAAGAACCTCCACGATATGGAACACGAAGAGTTCCAGAAACTGGCCGATCAGCGCAAGGCGGAAGGCAAGGAGATCACCGTGCCGCAATTGGACCCCAGCAAATTCGATCCGAAGAACTATACCGACAAGACGCCGAAGCCGGTGAAGGTGAAAGGCCTCACCACCGTCTCCTACGACCTGGTCGGACGCACCGATGTGGTGTTGGAAGTACCCGCTTACATGTGCAAGGGCCAAGGGAAAGTGGTGATACGTGTGGCCGTGGCCCGCACCGGCGAAGTGACAAAGGCCGAACTGGACGCGAACAGTTCCACCACCACCGACGACTGCATGGTGAGCAATGCGCTTTCCTCCGCTTCTTCCGCCCGTTTCTCCTCCTCGTCCAGTTCGCCTCAACCACAGCGCGGAACGATCACCTACGTTTTCCTGGCCCAATAGGTCAGAGTGGCTGCGGCCCTTGTCCAGAGCGGACAATTCGACATCGCGAAGTGAGTCTGCCTGCCGCTTTTGTCAGGCTGGATCGATCGGCATCGCATTCGCCGGACGCGGTCACCGCCGAACGATCGGCCTAAAAACAAAAAGCACCATGATCATCACCAAACCTCATCCGCACACGGCGCAGTTCACCCCGTTCAGTGGCTTCTTCCCGAGCCGCGCTTCGAGCCTCGGCCGCATGTATGGCAGCGACGACCTGCCGAATTCCTTCCCGCGCGTCAACATCATTGAGACCGTCGATGGCTATCGCCTGCAGCTGCTGGCACCGGGCTTCAGCAAGGAAGACCTGAAGTTGAACGTGGAGAACGATACCCTGACCATCAGTGCCGAAAAGAAGAACGCGGCCTTGGGAGAGAACGAGCGCTATACGCGCCATGAGTTCGCGCAGGACAGCCTTAAGCGCAGCTTCCGCCTCGGCGAAAAAGCCAACCTGGAAGGCATCAGCGCCAATCATGTGGACGGCGTGCTGACCATCACCATTCCGAAGAAGGAAGAGAGCAAACCCGCAGCCCGGGAGATTCCCATCGGCTGATCCTTGAACATCCTTATGGGAAGGCTCCGGTAACGGGGCCTTCTTTTTATCCGTGGAGGAAACACACGGCCCTTTCAAGCGTTGAAGGAGACATTCCGATCCATCATGGCCACGCCCCTGCTCGAGTATTACCAGGACGTATTGTCCAAGATCAGCCACGCCGACCGCGCGGTGTTCCGCAAGGAATTGCGCAAGGCCTTCCGGAAATTGGAGCCTGCGGACCGGAACAAGCTGAAGGAATGGTTCCGGGCCAGCTGCATATGCAAAGTGGATGGACCCAGCACTTCAGAACTCTCCACAGACCAAGGCTGAACCTTGGTGGCCGGATCAATTGAACGTCTTGCTATTCCAGGCCTCGGTACTGAACTGTCCGAAGAAGGTGAACCAGCTGAACACCGTGGAGGCCGCGAGGAACAAGGTGGTCCAGAATATGGCGAACAGCCGATACGAACCCCACCAGCCTGCGGTCGGGTCGGTCGTGATGACCGACGTTGGCAATAGAGCTCCCACGATCAGACCTACGACCAGCACAGTGATGACCAGTTCCTTCACGCTGCGCACCGGCCATCCCATCACCGCACGCCACGGTTTCATGTCCGCACCCCAGCGGTGTACCAAGTAGTAGAGGTCATCGCCCAAGGGGACGAAGAGCAGGGGATCAGAATCGCAATCACAAAGCTTGAACCGCTTGGCTGGCGCCATGATCATGAAGCCCTCCAAGGGCATCAGGGTGCGGTTCTCCAATTGCCGCAGCGCATAGTGCGCCTGCATCGGCAACCTTCCCTTGAAGCGTCCGGCCGGGAGGAATCGCAGACGGTACTTCACGCAACTGTCGCGGATCTCATCGCGGCGGAATACGCGCCATGGCTCAGGGTCAAGTATCACATTGGTGCCCGGCTTCAGCGAGGAGAGGACATGCGCCTCCATGGCATCGTCACGTTTCTGCTCCGACCCCAGAATGCCATGCAATTGCTGAAGGATGTCGCCCTGCCCGCGCAGGAGCTGCTCCAGACGGTCGTTGTCCCGGGTCTCCATGGCCTTTCACATTCGTCTATTCCTCCGTGCTGTCCTCCATGTCGACAGCCTGTTCCTCTGAACCGTCCGCAGTGATCACGTCAACCTCCTCCTCGAACGACTGCGGTAATTGTTCCATTTCCGGATCGGGCATCCGGAGGATGCAATTGGCGGTGAGCTGCTCCATCGCGGGATCCATCCCCTTTTCGACCACGGCATGCCAAACGCCATCATAAGGCAGGGTGAAGCAGATCGCTCCATCCACATCCTGTCCCTTGAAGTAGCTGTGCGTACGTCCTCCCGCGTACTTCTTGAATTCCGCCGCGGTCATGAACTTCACCATGGCTGCGGGGTCCGTGCGCACTTCGATGATCTCCTTCTTCTTTGCGGGATACTTCCTGTACAGGAATTTCATGCTGGTTCTTTGGTTGGGTCAGGCTAAGGTAAAGCGCCCGAAAAGGCAAAGCACGCCTCCCTGTCAAAGTTTCACACTAAGCACTGGGAATGTCGTGTGGTTCACGATGTCCTCGGTCACGCTGCCGTTCACCACATGGAAGAATCCCTTGCGGCCATGTGTGGCCATGGCGATCATGTCCGCGTCGATGCCGCGCGAGAAATTCAGGATGCCCTCTTCGATGCTGAGGTCATTGTAGATGGTGGTGGTGAAGCGGCGCAGCTCGTGATGCTGTAGGAAGGCATCAATGGCCCGATAGGTATCGGCACTGCGCTCGAAGGTGTTGGGCGTGTTCACCTTGAGCAGATGCACTTTGGGGTCGAACAAGGCCACAATCGGCAGGAAGGCCGAGAACCGCTGGACATCCGCGGCGGAGAAATTGGATGCGAAGACCATGTCCCTCACGTCGAAATCCTCCACCGGATGCTTCACCACCAGCACGGGCATCGGAGCGATGCGCACCACGCGCTGCGTATTGGAACCCACCACGCCGCGCAGCCCCTGCGCACCATTGCTCCCCATCACCACCAGGTCCATGTGCGCCAGCCGGTCGTTCTTGAACATTTCAGTGATGCCGAACTGGCGCAGCATGAAGCGCTTCATCGGGATCCCTTGCAGGAAGGGCAGTTCCGGCACCTTGTCCAACCTCAATTCGATATCGTCACGCACCTTGTGGTTGCTCGCGTGGAAGTCGCCCATGTCCTCATAAACATGGACCAGATGCAGGTTGGCCCCTGTGAGCCTCGCCACTTTTGCAGCGACGCGAAGCGCGTTGGTGGCGCATTCGGAAAAATCGTAAGGGACAAGGATATGCTGGATGGCCATGAGGACGGGGGTGTTTTCCAGTGCGGCCTGAAATTAGGCAATGCCCACCATTCCGTAAAACGCGCGTGCATCCATGTCACTCTCCTATCTTCACCGCGCTCATGTCAAGGATGCAATTACCCGCCACAGGCAAGACACCTTCCGTGCTTTTCGACACCGATCAAGGCCTGTTGGAACTGGCCGGTTCCTCACTGCACGAGAACGCGGACCATTTCTACCGTCCCATATTGGAACAGCTGGAGACCTATACCAAGTCTCCGGCAAAGCATACCGTGGTCCGGATCACTTTGGACTATTTCAATTCCAGCAGTTCGAAATACATCCTCGAACTGCTGAAGGTGCTGGACGAATTGCATGCTTCCGGCACGGCCACCGTCCTTCTGGAATGGCATCACAAAGAGGACGACCTCGACATGGCGGAGGCCGGCGAAGACTACGGTTCCCTGCTGGAAATGCCGGTGAAGCTGGTAGCGGACTAAGCGGCGCTATTCGCCGAAACGCTCGTTCCACATCCGTTCAGGAATGGAGATGCCATCCTTGAAGGTGAACACTTGGCCCGAGGGGTGTACCACACGCCGATAGACCGTGGGCCGGTCATCATCCATCACCGTGCGTTCGGTAACCACGGCGCCTGCCTCGAAAAAGACGCGCTCTCCCAAATTCTTGGGGCCTGACGCTTCCTGAGGCGCACGGGCCACCGGCGCGTGAGCGGTGCCGGCGGCTGGCAGCTTGGTTGGTGCAGGGTGTTTTTCAGGAACCGGACCCGGGGCGGGTTGTGGTTTTACCGTCGGTGAAGTTGGCTTCGTTTGTAACGGAGGCTCCATTGGGGCAGTGGGAACAGTGACCAAGACCGGCATGGGGGGGGGCACCACGGACGGAGGGGCGGCCATATCCGGCGGCGCTTCGGCCTGCGTGGCCTTTTCCTCCGCCTTCCTCTTCAACAGGGCTTGCAGGTCCTGGATCTTGACCTTGGGATAGACATTATAAGGGCGCATCTTCCGGGCCTCCTCATACTTCGCCAAGGCCTTCTCATAATCCCCGCCTTGGAAGGCGCTTTCCGCCGTATGCATCACGGATTGGTAGCTCGTATCCACTGACGCTTCCTGATTCTCCTTCGCAGCGATCTTCGTCCGCTCCTTGGCTGAAAGCTTGTCGAAGTCCTTCGTCAATCCATCCTTTCCATCCTGTGAAAAACAAGGCAACGCCAAGGCCATCGCAGCCACGACAAGCGTCCTGCGAACCAACGGGATGAGGCCGGTGTTCATCTCAAGCCCAAGAAAGGGAACAATGGACGCGGCTTTCCATCCACGGACCATCATTCTTCAACGGCGCTGTGTACGTAATTTCGCCCGGACTCGTTCACCGGTCCATTTCCGACCTCGAAAAACATTCCAACCAAAGCGCGCCCCTCCGCAAAAAGCAACGATCAATGATGAAGAACATCCTTCTGGCCTGTGTGGCCGCAACCCTGGTCTTTACCGCGTGCAAGAATGACCCCACGCAGAGTGAACAGTACAAGGAACTTCAGACGGACAAGGCTAAGGTGGCCGAGGAAAGTGCCACAAAGGATTCCACGATCAATGACATGTTCGGAGCCTTCAACCGCGTCAGTGAGAACCTGCGCATGATCCGGGAGAAGCAGGGCATGCTGAAGAAAGGCGGACAGAATGTGGAGGATGGCAAGACCATGGAACAAGGGATCGTGGATGACCTCCGGTCCATCGATTCACTTATGACCGTGAACAAGAAGATCATCGCCCGGATGAAGAAGTCCTCGGCGGCAACGGACGCCCGGCTCTCGGAATTCCAGAAGACCATCACCGAGATGGAAAAATCCATCAGTGACAAGGATGCCGAGATCGGTTCCATCAAGGAGCAACTCGCAAGCACCAATGCGTCACTGGCCAGCATGATCGAGATGTACCAGGACAAGGAGCAGCAGGCCAACATGCAGCAGAGCGAAATGAATACCGCCTACTACTGCGTGGGCACGCAAAAGGAACTGACCGACAACAACGTGCTGACGAAGGAGGGCGGTGTCATCGGCATCGGCAGCGTGAAAAAGCTGAACACAACCAGCCTGAACAAGGATTATTTCAAGCAGATCGACATCACGCATGTCACCGTGATCCCCGTGGATGCCAAGAAGGCGAAGGTGATCACCTCGCATCCGGCAGGCAGCTATGAGTTGGTGGGCAAGGACCACGTGGACAACCTCACGATCAAGGACACCGCAGCGTTCTGGAGTCTCTCCAAATACCTCGTCATCGAGGCTGAATAAGAACCGGACCCAACGGAGTTGGATCCGTTGCGGGTTACGTGTTGGCGTGTTACAGGTTGTGGACGTGTGGTCGAACACGTAACACATCACCCGTAACACGCCAACTGCTTTCAGCTCCCCTTCACGCCGCGCACCATGCGTTCGATGGAATCCCACATCCCCGGCTCCACCTCGTCGAGCATGTTGAACTGGCCCGCGCCCTTCAGCCATTCGCCGCCATCGATGGTGACCACTTCGCCATTGATGAAGCCGCTGTAGGATGAGATGAGGTAGGAGGCCAGGTCCGTCAATTCCTTGTGTGATCCCACGCGGCCCAGCGGAACGCGCTTCGCCATGGAGAACTTCTCGATCATTTCACCGGGCAACAACCGATCCCACGCACCCTTGGTGGGAAAAGGGCCGGGTGCAATGGCATTGCTGCGGATACCGTACTTGGCCCACTCCACTGCAAGCGATCGCGTGAGTGCCAGCACACCGGCCTTGGCACATGCGCTGGGGACCACGTAGCCGCTGCCCGTCCACGCATACGTGGTCGTGATATTCAGCACGGTCTTCCCCTTCTCGCCTTTGGCGATCCAATGCTTCCCGAAGGCGAGCGTGCAGTTCACAGTGCCCATCAGCACAATGCCGATAATGGTCTCGAAGGCCTTTCCGCTAAGTCGTTCTGTGGGGCTGATGAAATTGCCGGCGGCGTTGTTCACCAGCGTATCCACCTTGCCAAAGCGCTCCACCACCGCGGCCAATAGCGCGTCCACCTCTTTGCTGTCGCGCACATCGCAGGCCACCGGCAGCACGGTTCCACCAGTGGCTTGCTCAAGTTCTTTCGCGGTGCCTTCCAGCACATCCATCTTCCTGCTGGTGATGCATACACTGGCCCCTGCGCGCAAAAAAGCTTCGGTCATGCTTCGGCCAAGTCCCGTTCCACCGCCCGTCACTACGATTACTTGGCCTTTCAATGCGCCGTCGCGCAGCATGCCGGTGTTCTCATCCATGGTCTCAAGGTGCGTTGGTGCGGGGCAGTTGCTGCTCGCCTTTCTGATCGGCGGGACCTTTCATTATGGGTGCTGGATGCGGGAGCACTGGTGCCCCCTCATTCTTGCAGGAAACGGTCACCAACTTCTCCACTTCATCACCATAGAGGGCGGTGAACCCCTTTTGTAATGATTCACGGAATAGCCCGCACGCCCTGGCCGTATCACCGGTCTCCAACGCGATCACCCCGAGGTTGCGATACGGATACGGATTGAAGGGTTTCTTCTTCCGCGCCCGCTGGATGTCCTTGATACCCTTGTCCGTTTCGCCCAACTTGTACAGGCTCCAGCCACGGTTGTTGAAGACATAGCTGTAGTTGGGGTTGATCTTGATCGCCTTGTCGTAGTCGACAATGGCCCCCTTGTGGTCACCGACCCAGGCGTGCAGGTAGTAGCCGCGACTGTTATAGTTCACCGGGTCCTTCGGGGCCAAGGACACTGCCTGATCCAATTGGATGCGCGCCGACGCGGTGTCGCCCATCATCGCATCCACCTCGCCCTTCACCCGGTGCAGACGGGCCGTTGCCGGATCATCGGGCCTCGACATGGCGATCGCCTCGTCCACCTGCAAGAGCGCATCGGGCAGCTGGCCGCGCATCTGTTGCACGATCGCGAGACGATAGCAGACCTCCACTGAACGGGAGGGCTGCTTCACTTGGCGCAGATGGAACGCAGCGCTGTCCAATTGACCGAGACCTTGTTCGGCCATCGCCAGCTGGAACAGGCCGTTGGTGCTGTCCGGGAAGAGACGTATGGCCTCGCGGGCATCGTATTCCGCCTTGCCGAATTCCGCTATGCTGTTGTTGGCTTCGGCACGCAGGACATAGAATTCGGGGTGGGGCACCTTGTCCACCAGCATGTCGTTCGCAATGCGGATCGCGGGATAGGGCTTGCCCTTCGCGAGCAACGACCTCATTTTATGCTCCTGCTTTGTGCCTCCCTGCGCCAGGGTGGACACGGCAAGAAGCACACAGGGAACGATCAGCAACGCACGCATGCTGCGAAGATACCGGCGATGTGGCGACACCAACGAAGCCGCAAGTGCGCCGGTCCACCGTGATGGACTGATATCTTTGGGCATGGCCGAAGCCCTTTTTTCAAAGTACCCGCAGAAGGTGCTCGTGGCGTGGGGTGAGGCGATCTCCGGCAACCGGGAGGTACGCGCATGGTTGATCAAGAATGGTTTTCCCGAGTTGGGCATCTTCGTCTTCGCGCTGCATCTGAAGGCCGATGCCCGCAAGTGGCTGCTCGATCACGGACACGCGCCGTTGATGGCGTTGATCAGTGGCATCGAGGGCGATGCAAAGGCACTGGATTGGCTGGAGACACACGACTTTCCGGTACTGCGGCACATGGCGGTCGCAGGCGGCGATGAGGACGCCATGCGCTGGCTGATCACGCACGATCAACGGACCCTGGCCGTGCTGGCGTTGAAGATGTGGTCGGTGAAAATGGCCATCGAGGACGACCACAACGACCCGTACAAGTTTTCGCAGGACTAGGCGCCGTGTTGCGCCTCCGCAAGTTCCGAAGGACAACTGGCGGCCATGCCCCAACTTTGCGCGCCGATGGCCTTTCTCTTTCCCTCGTTTCTCTGGGCGCTCACCGCGCTGGCCATCCCCGTCATCATCCACCTCTTCCAGCTTCGACGATTCAAGCGGATCGACTTTCCCAACGTGCGCTTTCTACAGGAGGTGACGCAGCAGACGCGCTCCCGCAAAAAGGTGCGGCATTGGCTGGTGCTGATCTCACGACTCCTTGCATTGGCCTGTCTCGTGCTGGCCTTTGCACAGCCGTATATAAAGAATGCCACCGGCGTGGTGGAAGCGGGACAGCGCGCGATCAGCCTTTACCTCGACGACAGTTGGAGCATGGATGGTCAAAACGGTCAAGGCCGCTTGCTGGATCAAGCACGCACTGATGCTCAGGACGCCGTGATGGCCTACAGTCCCACCGATCGTTTCCAAGTGCTCACCAACCGCTTCGAGGGACGCGAGCAATTGCTGCTCGGTCGTGATGAGGCGTTGGCCGCGGCCGGACAGGTGGACGTGGGACCTTATGCCCGTCCGCTTTCCCAAGTGATGGAGCGGCAGCGTGAAGCTCTGTCACGTAGCGATGCGCTGGTGAAACAGGCCTTCCTCTTCACCGACCTGCAGCACGTGACAACCGACGTGGAACACTGGACGAACGACAGTACCGTGCGCACGGTGATCGTACCGATCGAAGCATCCAACGGGGACAATCTCGCCATCGATTCGGTCTGGTTCGAAACCCCGGTTCGCCGGCTCGGCCAGAACGAAGCGCTCCATGTGCGGGTAAAGAACTACGGGGCACAAGCCCTGCAGAACATCCCGCTGCGCCTCACGATCGACGGAAGGCAGCGCGCAATGGCAACTTTCGGCATTGCGGCCGATGCGGTAATAGACACTGCGTTGAACTTCAGCAACGACGCCGTCGGCGACCACCGCGGCGAGGTCTCCATCGAGGACCGGCCGATCGTCTTCGACAACGTCTTCCACATCGCTTATCGCACCGCTGAAAAATTGCACGTGCTGCTGGTGAGTGGCGGCGATGCGGCCAGCGACAAGGATGTTGCCGCGGTCTTCTCCGATGACAGCGTGCATGCCTTCACCAGCCAAACCTATCGCCAATTGGACCTTTCCTCTTTGGCGAAGCAGGACCTCGTCGTGCTGAACGCACTGCCCGATATTCCCAGTGGCCTCGCCGATGCCTTGAAGGACTTTGCCAACGGCGGTGGAAGCATTGCGCTCTTCCCCGCGGAGAGCGCCGATGCGGTGAGTTATCAAACCTTCCTCGCGCAATTCGGCGCGAACATGGGTGCGCGTGATACCACCGGCATCAAGGTGGAGCGCATCGACCTGCGCTCGCCCTTCTACCACGACGTCTTCAACAGCATGCCCGCGAATGTGGACCTGCCGCTGGTGCGCACACGCTACGCGATCACGCCCGCCCCCGCCGCCGACGTCTTTCTGCGCCTGCAAAGCGGTGCGCCCTTCCTCAGCGCAACACCCGTCGGTAAAGGCCGCATCTATCTATGCGCTTCACCTCTTGATGTCTCCGGGGGCACCTTCAGCCGCCACGCGCTCTTCGTCACGTCGCTGTTGCGCATGGCGGAACTCGCCCGGCCCATGGGCACGCTCTATCACATCATCGGTGACGAGGCTGCGATCCCCGTGGAAGGGACCGATCTCGAAAGTGAGACCGCGCCGCACTTGAAAGGCCCCGATGGCATCGACATCATTCCGGAGGTGCGCCGCACGTTGGGGGGCACCACGCTTGTGTTGCACGATGAAGACCTGAAGCCCGGTCCGTATGCGGTGACGGTGGACAACGACACCCTCGCGATCCTCGCGCTGGACCTGTCGCGCAGCGAAGGAGACCTTGCCGCGTTCACACCTGCACAACTCAAGGACCGCCTCGCGCAACAAGGCCTATCAAGCATTACCGTGTTGGAGAAGACAGGCAATGAACTTTCCGCAAGCCTGAAGCAACTGGACCAAGGCACTAAATTGTGGAAGTGGTTCATCCTTGCCGCACTTCTCTTCCTCATCTTGGAGATCCTTTTGATCCGCGCCACCCGATGAAAGACCTGCTCCTCCGCGACGTGAAAGTGCTGGACCCCGGAGGTCCGTTGCACGATACCACCACCGACCTGCTGATCGTGAACGGCCGTGTGGAAAAGGCCGGCGCTAAGCTGCCCAAGGGCAAGGCGGAAGAAGTGAGCATCGAAGGCTTGCATGCTTCGCCCGGCTGGGTGGACCTGCGCGCGCACTTCCGCGATCCCGGCGAGGAATACAAGGAAGGACTCATCAACGGATTGGACGCCGCCGCTTCCGGAGGCTTCACCGCCGTGGCCGTGCTACCGAGCACCGAACCACCGATCGATCAGCGCGCGAGCATCGAATATCTGCTGCGCAAAGGACAAGGGCATCCAGTGCGCGTTCTGCCTTTGGGCGCGCTCACCAAAGGCCTGCACGGCCAACAGTTGGCGGAGCTCTTCGACATGCGCGAGGCCGGCGCGCTGGCCTTCACGGACGATATCGCTCCTATGCGGAACAGCCGCCTGATGATGCTGGCCTTGCAGTACGCGATGAACTTCGATGGCCGCGTGATGAGCTTCGCGCAGGACGCCGACCTCGTTGCCGGTGGCCAGATGCACGAAGGGCCGATGAGCACGCGGCTCGGCCTGCGCGGGATCCCGGCCATGGCCGAATCCATCCGCATCGCGCGAGATCTTGAATTGCTTGAATACACCGGCTCACGTCTGCACATCGACGCGTTAAGCACCTCCGAAGGAGTGGAACTGATCCGTCGTGCGAAGGCGAAGAAGTTGCGCGTCACCGCGAGTGTCACTGCACATCATCTCCTGCTCGACGATGGCTGCCTGCGCGGCTTCGACACCAACTACAAAGTGATGCCGCCGCTGCGTGATGCGGAACACATCGAGGCGCTGCGCGAAGGCGTGAAGGACGGCACGATCGATTGCATCGTGAGCGATCACCGGCCGGAAGACACCGAGCATAAGCGAGTGGAATTCCCGCAGGCTGCCTTCGGTATCATCGGTTTGGAAACGGCCTACGCCGCAGCCAACACCGCGCTAAAAAGCCGCATGACGGCACGGCGCATCGTGGAACGCTTCTGCCAAGGTCCGCGCGCTGCGTTGGGTCTACCTATGCCGCATATCGTTGAAGGCGAACGCGCGGAGATCACACTCTTCGCCCCGGAACACGAGTGGGTGTTCACCGAAGCCGACATCGTGAGCCGCTCGCGGAACACGCCCTTCATCGGGAACCGCTTCACCGGAAAGGCGATGGGGATCATCGCCAACGGGCAGACCCGCCTGGACCGGTCGACGCAGGCCACCGTCGCGTGATCGGATCACCAAGGCATTCGGGCCGCAACGCTCTCTTGTAGCGCACCCGTGGTGGATCGTGCGCGATGCCGAACTTCGCCACGATGACCCACGAGAAACTCTTCGCGGCATTCCCCGCGTTCGACCGCAATGCATGGGAGCAATTGCTCCTGAAGGAACTGAAGGGAAAAGATCCCGCCAGCATCGACGTTGCGCTTCCGGATGGCACAAGCCTGAAGCCGTTGGGCATGGCGAGCGACCTGCCAAGCGACCATCGGCGCGGGGTGAAACGCAACGGCAATACGTGGCGCATCACCGCACCCATCGCGGAAACGGATCCCGAAACGGCGAACAATGAAGTGCTGAAGGCCCTGATCGGCGGGGCCGATGCGATCGAGCTTCGCGCGGAGCACACCTCTTTGAAGCCTGTGCTCAACGATGTCTTCCTCGCCGCGATCGACCTGCATCTGCATCATGGCAACGAAGAGACCTTACTGGAGGTGCTTCACCTTGCGAAACATCAGAACGTGCCACCGCAGGAGTTTAGCGTTTGCGCAGGATTTTCGCACGATGCCGATGTGCATGACCTCCGCGATCGCATCGCCGCCTATCCCTTGGTGCGACTCTTCGAGGTGAGCGATGATCGGAACCCGGAGGAAGCCATCATCAATCCAACGCGACATGCGATCGAACGTGGCAAAGCCCTACTCCAACGTTTGACGCAAGAAGGATGGACCATCGACGACGCGGCCGCGCGCATCCAGTTCCGTCTGCAAATCGATGACGACCTCTTCCTGGAAGCCGCCCGCATCCGGGCTTTCCGAGCAGTATGGGCGGAAACGGTGAAGGGCTTCTCCCCTTCCCACGCCTGCAGTGTGAACACCTTCATACAATGCGAAGTGCAATACGCGAAGGATCCGAAGTCGCCTTACGACCAGGCGATCCGTGCGTCGCTGCAAGCGATCAGCGCCATCATCGGCGGCTGCGATGGACTTACGATCCCTGACCTACCACTTCCGGAAGGATCGGTCCTCGGTCGCCGCATCGCCCGCAACATCAGCCTGCTGCTGCGCGATGAAAGTCTGTTGGGCAGGGTCGCGGATCCATTGGGCGGAAGCAGTACGGTGGAAGAACTCACCAATGCACTGATCAATGCATTAGCCGGAAGCCACATGACGGCTTCAAAGCTTGAGGCTGGTGGCTTGAAGCTTGAGGCTGCAATTCCAAACCGTGAAGAGCTCCCGCTTCAGCCCTTCTATACTGCGTTGGATGCGGAGAACATCGAACACCTGAAGTTCGGCGCGGGCGCACCACCCTATTTGCGCGGACCCTACGCCAGCATGTACACCATCCGTCCGTGGACCATCCGGCAGTACGCGGGATTCAGCACGGCGGAAGCGAGCAACGCCTTCTACCGCCGCAACCTCGCCGCCGGGCAGATGGGCCTCAGCGTCGCCTTCGATCTCGCCACACATAGAGGATATGACTCCGACCATCCGCGCGTGAAAGGCGACGTGGGCAAGGCCGGCGTGGCGATCAGCAGTGTGGAGGATATGAAGATCCTCTTCGATCAGATCCCCCTGGACAAGATGAGCGTGAGCATGACCATGAACGGCGCGGTGCTGCCCATCATGGCGTTCTTCATCGTCGCTGCGGAAGAGCAAGGCGTGTCGCCGGAACTGCTGCAAGGCACCATCCAAAACGACATCCTGAAGGAGTTCATGGTGCGCAACACCTACATCTATCCGCCGGGGCCGAGCATGCGCATCGTCGGCGACATCTTCAGCTATTGCGCGAGGAAGATGCCCAAGTTCAACTGCATCAGCATCAGCGGCTACCACATGCACGAGGCCGGTGCGCCTGCGGATCTCGAACTCGCATACACGCTCGCAGACGGCATCGAATACGTGCGCACCGGCATCGCGGCGGGCATGGAGGTCGATGAGTTCGCGGGGAGGCTCAGCTTCTTCTGGGGCATCGGCATGGACCTCTTTATGGAAGCGGCCAAGATGCGCGCGGGCCGCGTGCTCTGGGCGAAAATGTTGAAAGAGGTCGGCGCCAAGGACGCGAAGAGCCTTGCACTCCGCACACATTGCCAGACCAGCGGATGGAGCCTCACCGCGCAGGACCCATTCAACAACATCGCGCGCACCACCGTGGAAGCATTGGCCGCAGTGCTCGGCGGAACGCAAAGCCTGCACACCAATTCGCTCGACGAGGCCATCGCGCTTCCCACGGACTTCAGCGCCAAGATCGCGCGCGACACCCAGCTCTACCTGCAGAAGCAAAGCGGTGTTACGAAGTTCATCGACCCGCTCGGCGGCAGCTATTATCTCGAAAGCCTCACGAACGAACTCGTGCACAAGGCATGGGCACGGATCAAGGAAGTGGAAGAGCTCGGCGGCATGAGCAAGGCCATCGAAACAGGTCTTCCGAAGATGCGCATCGAGGAAGCCGCCGCGAAACGCCAAGCGCGCATCGACACCGGCAAGGACCACATCATCGGCGTGAATGCCTACGTGACGGAGGACGAGACGAAGATGGAACTGCTGGAAGTAGACAACAGCGCGGTGCGGGAATCGCAGATAGCACGATTGAAGAAGATCCGCGCGAGCCGGGATGAGAGCGCGGTGACGGAAGCGTTGGAGGCCCTTGCGAACGCGGCAGAGAAGGTGAATGGTGATAAGCGACAGGTGAATGGTGAGTCCCCCAATCACCAATCACCAACCACCAATCACACGAACCTTCTAGCACTTGCAGTAACCGCCGCTCGCCATCGCGCAACCCTCGGTGAGATCAGCGATGCATTGGAAAGATCCTTCGGCCGATATAAAGCCACCACCCGCGCCATCAGCGGCGTCTACGCAGCGGAAGCCATGAACGACCCCGAGATGAAAGAGGCCATGCGCCTCACCGATGAATTCGCCAAGCATGAAGGCCGCCGCCCGCGCATCCTCGTGGCCAAGATGGGCCAGGACGGACATGACCGCGGCGCCAAGGTGATCGCCACCAGCTTCGCCGACATCGGCTTCGACGTGGACATCGGCCCGCTTTTCCAAACACCGCAGGAAGTGGCGAAGCAGGCCATCGAGAACGACGTGCATGTGCTCGGCATCAGCAGCCTCGCCGGTGGCCACAAGACACTCGTGCCCGAGGTGATCAAGGAACTGCGCGACACCTACCACCGCGGTGACATCCTCGTGGTGGCCGGCGGCGTGATCCCGCCGAACGACTACGACTTCCTCAAGCAGGCCGGCTGTTTCGACGTGTACGGGCCGGGGACGAAGATCCCGAAGGCGGCGATGGGGATCATTGAGGCGCTGACAAAGCGCTGAATATTTGGATACGAAGTTGTCACCCTCATTCCGCGTTACGGGGGGACATGAAAGACTGCAGGCCGTGTTATCAGCGCACAACCGATAGCCCATATCAAGAGAGGAATTGGGGGCGACGCGGAGTTGGACTTTCGCCTTCCTCGTCATTCCAGATGGACTTTCGCATACATTGGATCATCGAAACGGTCTATAATGAAAGCAAATTCCATATTGCTGCTTCTATCGATGGTGGCTTTCATCTCCTGCAGCAAGGAGGCGAATGACACTCCAACGAGCTCGACGATCATCCCTGTGAGCTTCGATCGTCAATTTCCAGGAGCCATGCTTTCAGGCTGTCAGTCTTCGGATGGAAGCTTTTTCGCACTTATGGATGTGGTACCACCGTATAGCACACGCCAGCTTGTGAAGGTGGATCCTGCGGGAGTGCTGATCCCGGGATTCGCTCCCTCATGGCCTCTTGGCGTCATTCAAGGACCTGCGGCCGCCACGGACGACGGCGGTTGCATAAGCCTCGCGAATGACGACCATCTCATCATCGCCCACATGGATGCATCAGGGGCGGTGGTCTCATCGCGCAACTACAACTTCCCGGGCTGGAATACTCCCCGATCAATAATACGGACGAGCACTTCGACGTGGGTCGTTTCCGGCTACAACCAATACAGCGTGACCACTGACTCATCAATATATCTTCTTCAAGACCCATGGGCCATGGCCGTAAACATGGATGGTGACTCTCTTTGGATGAGAACGTATCCCGGCCCACACTTCAGATGGGTCATCTCATCGACCGGACTTTCCAATGGGGATGTACTCATTACTTCGTCCTACGACACAAATTCCGGTTCACAGTTAAACGCCATCCGATTGAGCCAACAGGGGAATCTTCTTTGGGACCATGATCTCGGCCCCATAATCCAATATGGCCTTCGGGCGTGTGAAGCGCCAAATGGCGACCTCATAATCGCTGGCATGAGGTCTGTTGGCCCATCCGATCTGGATGGCGTTCTGTATGCCACCGATGCAGGTGGTGCCTTGTTGTGGCAGCATTCTTTCGGTAGCGCCGACAAGGAAGAATGGGTCTCAGATGTCGCCATGGACGGGTCCGATAGGATCGTTGTGGTGGGACATACATCGCCCACTTCCGCATATGATGAAGACCGTCTATACGCTGCTGGCTTTAATGCGTCAGGCAACATGCTTTGGGAAAACTATACCGCAGACAATGACACCAACTCCTATGGCCTGAATATCTTCCCCACAACGCCAGGCCATTTTGCCACACTCGGAAATGGGAATCCTCATGTGAACGGTCAGGTACATTGGTTCACTTTCTTGAAGGGCATCAGCTCTGGAGGCGAATTCGAATAACCTCCATACACATCGGCATCTTGTTCTTCGTTCAGCGCGCTACTGTGTCGGTCAATGTCGAGCCTTATGTGAGGGGGCGGAGCGGCAGCCCGGCGCAGCGATAAGTGAATTGCGCCTTGAGCAAAAAGGAATGAGGAGTGCGGAATTGAAGAGTAAAGCCGTACCCCAACCCGGGATCGCCCCTACCTTGGCATTGACCATGCCCGTCTCCCTTCGCTTGCTCGTGCTCCCACTGGCTTGGAGCCTATCGCTGGCCGTGTGTGCCCAAGCCGACAGCACTGTGTTCGACAACCTGCTCTTCAAGGCGTTACAAGGGGACATGAGCAGCGTGCTACGCGGCTTGGATACTTTAGAAGACACTGCGCTCCGTCCCACACAGAAGCGAATGAAGCAGACTCTGCTCCACCGCTTCGCCACGCAGGATGAGCACTTCGTTTGGCCCACGCCGGATACCACGTTGCAGGCGGTGATGGCGATCTACCACCGCTACTGGACCGATGCGCTGCTGAACGACAACATCCAAAAGCACGACAGCGAACTGGTCGCCAACGTCGCCGAGCACCTGCGCACGCATGTGCCGGAGTTGCGCCACAAGAAAGCGAAGTGGCTCCGCTCACATTGGAATGGATCGTTACAGGATGAGTTGAAGTCGCACGGCTGCTACGCGGCGACCGGCAAGACCGGCTCCTTCTATGATCTGCTGTTGCACCAGAAGGAGACCGAGACGCGCTACCCGGTGACCACGCCCGAGGACACGTTGGAGGTGAAGGTGGTCTTCATGGACAGCGTGATCTGCAATGGCTGGGAGGGCTATGCCACGCTGGACACCTATTACCCCGGCGGCTGGGCCACGAGTGATGCGCTCTATTGCGCCCACGACAGCTATGACCTCAATAGCGAGAACTTCACGGTGAGCTATTTGAAGCACGAAGGCAAGCATTTCGCCGACTACAAGCGCTTCCCCAAGTTGCAGGGTCCCGACCTGGAGTATCGCGCCAAGCTGGTGGAACTGGGCGCTGCGGACCAAACGCTGTACTGTCTGATCCGCTTCTTCGCGCAGAATAGCGTGAACGATGCGAGCAACCCGCACGGCCTGGCCAACTACTGCGTGATCCGCGACCTGTCCCGCGCGTTGTTCGACACCGAACGGGAAACGGACATCGAGGCCTGGAAGAAGCTTCCCATGGAGCGGATCCATCAGGCCAGCACCGCCTTGCTGCTACAGAACACCAAGGATTTGGAAGCCATGGGCGCGAAGCAGGTGGAGCGGTTGATCCACTGAGGACTCCCCGAACGCGGGAAGGCGGAGATATTGATCGTGGCCCGAACATTCAGTGTGGCTATTATTCATCTTTAATGCATGTATCAGATACTAATGATGCCTATATACAACTTATTAAAATTAAAATCAGTATACTTGTAGCGTGAAAGCCGCGTTCCATCACTAGATCGAACTGTACGATGCCTGAAACCAACATCAACTGGACGTCCCTCAAGGACGAAAAAGTCGTGATACAGCTCGGCAAAGAGCTGCGCCGCATGCGCCTTAGCGGCAACCTCAGTCAGGCCGAGGTGGCCAAACGCGCGGGTCTTGACCGCACCACCGTGGTGAAGCTGGAGGCCGGACGCGCCGCTACGCTGCTCACCGTGGTGCAGGTGCTGCGCGCCATGGACCGACTGGACGTGCTGGACGGCTTCCACGAGGAACCGCAACTGACGCCCTATCAACTGGTGGAGCAACAGGAGAAATATTTGGCGAAGCAGCGCAAGCGGGCTTCACGCCAGAAGTCAGATATCGTTCCACCTAAACCCAAGAAGAGCAAATGGTAACGCACGCCAAGGTGTTGTTGTGGGGCCAGACAGTTGGCCTCGTGATCTGGGACGATCGCCTGCACCGCGCACAGTTCCAGTACAACCGTGATTTCGCGAACGGCAAGCTGAACGTGGCCCCTGTGATGATGCCACTCTCAAAAGCAAAAGGCGGCGATGAAGTGTTCACCTTCGGCAATCTGCGTGATGCCACTTTCAAAGGCCTGCCCGGGCTTTTAGCGGATTGCCTTCCGGACCGCTTCGGCAACCAATTGCTGAACGCTTGGTTGCAAAACCAGAAACGCGACCTCGGCACCGAGAATCCCATAGAGCGCCTTTGCTATCTCGGTCACCGCGGCATGGGTGCGTTGGAGTTCGAGCCTTCGCATGGCGAACTGGAGGCAAGCAGTGAAGCCTTGCAGGTGGATGATCTGGTGCGCGTGGCGCGCAACGTGGTGCAGCAGAAGGAAGCGTTCATCACCAGCCGCAAGAAGGGCGATCAGGAGGCGCTGTTGGATATCATCCAAGTGGGCACCTCTGCGGGCGGCGCACGGGCCAAGGCGATCGTGGCCTTCAACGCGAAGACCGGCGAGGTGCGCAGCGGACAGATCGATGGCCTGAAGGATTTTTCCTATTGCCTGATCAAGTTCGACGGCGTGACCAACACGGAACTGGGCGACCCGAAAGGCTACGGCCGCATCGAGTTTGCGTACTACTTGATGGCCCGCGCTTGCGGGATCGAGATGATGCCGTGCCGCCTGCTGGAAGAGCACGGCCGCGCGCACTTCCTCACGCAACGCTTCGACCGCGTAGTGGACACCGAAGGCAAGACGCATCGCTTGCACATGGCCACGCTCTGCGGCATCGCGCACATGGATTTCAATGACCCGCTCGCGTACAGCTACGAGCAGGCCTTCGGTGTGATGCGCCAGCTGGGCCTGCCCTACCCCGCCGCCGTGGAGCTCTTCCGCAGGATGTGCTTCAACGTGATCGCCCGCAACTGCGATGACCATACGAAGAACACCTCCTTCCTGATGGATCCGCAAGGCGATTGGCACTTAGCCCCGGCCTACGACATGACCTTCGCCTTCGACCCGAAGAACCTCTGGCTGCACCAGCACCAGATGAGCATCAACGGCAAACGCAGCGACATCACCCGCGCGGACCTGCTAACGGTGGCCAAGGAGATGAGCATCAAGAAGGCCGCGGCGATCATAGACGAAGTGGTGGCCGGCGTGAAGACGTGGAAGAAGTGCGCGAAGAAAGCGGAGGTCAATGCGAAACAGGTGGAGGCGATCAAGAGCCTGCATCTGTTGAAGATCTGAAGGCACTACATTGCTTTCTGTTCTGTGATGCGCAGCCCGGCGAAGAATGTCAGGCAGCAATTTCCGAGGACCGCATGTCATACCTGTAACATCAGATCCAAATGAGGACATACGCTTTTTCCCTTCTATTGCTCACCACCCCCTGCTTCGCACAGAACTGGTGCGCACCAGGTGCTACATGGACATACAATGCGGGCATGGCCTTGGCCGGATTCCAGCGCATGACCTACACGCACGACACGATCATCGGCAGCTATACTGCCCAGGTCATCGACCTCTACTCCGCGATCCAATATCCGCAACCGCCACCGGGGCCGACCTACGGAGGGCCACCGTATACCAGTTACACACCTGTTGCGCTGATCACTCGCTCGGATAGCGAAGTTGTCTTCAGCCTTTCAGGCTCCGTCTGGGATACGCTCTACTGGTTCGGAGCGGATCCAGGGGAACATTGGTTTCCAGCGCATATCAATGACTCAACATGTGTACCTGTTACGGTCGCGGATACCAGCACAACCGTGGTCGATGGCGTTCCGCTGCGTACGATCGAAACCATGGACGGGATCACCATCATTGAACGCGTCGGCTCCACTTGGGATATGGGGTTGTACTGCTCCAACTGGCTTATTGATGGGCCAACCGGCATGCGTTGCTACAGCGACAATGAGATCTCGTATCAATTGACCTCCGGATCTTGCGAAGCACCGGTGGGAATCAACGAAGGCGCTAAACATTCAGGAACGATCATTTATCCCAATCCCGGGACCGACCACTTTTCGCTTTCCCTTTCTCCCGGCCCACACTCCGTCAAGCTATTCGATGCCACGGGGCGACTCGTACATCAACAGCGCATCAGTGATGAGCGAGCAACGATCGATACGGCGCACTTGCCTTCGGGCATCTATCTCGTGAAAGTGGACGAAGGAATTAAACCCTTGCGCTGGGTGAAGGAGTGAGATCTTCGGGTCATTGTCACCTGATCACACTTCCCGCCACCACCGCTCGTGGAAAGTGGCGAGCCCTTTCATCGTGATCACATCCCCGATGCGCGGCGTGATGATCCGCATGCCCAACTCATCCGCCTTCTTCGTCACGCGCTCCACGGGATCCGTCCAACTGTGCATGGCGAGGACGAAGGCACCCCAGTGGATCGGCATCATCACTTTGGCCCTGGCGTCCACTGCGGCTTGAGCGGATTGCTCGGGCATCATGTGGATGTCCGCCCACTTCTCGTTGTACTGCCCGCACTCGATCATGGCCAGGTCGAACGGGCCGAACTTGTTTCCGATCTCCGCGAAGTGCGGGCCGTAGCCGCTGTCCGCGCTGAAGTAGATGTTGTCCTTTTTCCCGCGGATCACCCAGCCACCCCAGAGCGTGGAGAAGCGATCCGTGAGTCCGCGGCCGGAGAAATGGCGCGCCGGCGTGAACGCGAAATGCAAGCCTTCGAAGTCGATCTCGCCCCACCAATCCAGCTCGTGGATCCGCGATGCTTCAACACCCCAATCACGCAAATGCTTGCCCACGCCCAAGGGCACGAAGAACTCCTTGGTCTTCGCCTTCAGCAACAGGATGGAGCCTCTGTCCAAGTGATCGAAGTGGTCGTGGGAGAGCAGGATGGCGTCAATCGGCGGAAGGTCCGCGATGGCGATAGGCAGCCCGTCGGTGAACCGCTTTCGGCCCATCCACGGATAGGGTGCGGGCGTTGGCCCGAACATGGGATCGATCAGCAGGTTCTTCCCGTCGATCTGCATCAGGAAAGCCGAGTGGCCAAACCAGACGAAGCGCGTGCTATCGGTTGGTGAAGCGATCAATCCGGGATCTGGATGACGCACATGGATCTTCTCCTTCGGGGCGCGGTCTTCGCCTCCACCGATGAATTCCACTAGCATCTTCGCCATATCCCGCACGGACATCGACATGCTCGTGGGCAGCAGGTTCTTGAATTTGCCGTTCTCGAAGTTGGACGAGGAGGCGTAGCGCTGTTTGTCCATGAAAGTGTCTTTCTCCGGATCGCGGAGGGGGATGCGAAGTTCGATACGGGAAGTTCGCCTTCTCGATCCCGCGCAGCCTTCCACAGTCCCCAATACTGGATCACGTGGTCTTCTTGTAGTTCACCACGGCCCACACGTTTAGCACCACGGCCATCGCGCCAATGGCCAGGAAGTTGGGGAGGATGTCCATGAAGCGGGATCCTTTCAGCATCACCAAGCGCATCACCTGGATCAGGTGGGCGACCGGGTTGAAGTGGGTGGCGAACCGGGCCCAGTCCGGCATGCTGTCCACCGGCGTGAAGAGACCGCCCATAAGGATGAATATCATGATGAAGAAGAAGATGATGAACATGGCCTGCTGTGGCGTGGCGCGCCGGATCCTTGCCACATACCCTTCAAACGAGATATTCACCGACTACCAACCCCGGTTCTCCGAGTACCAATGCCTACAGCCCCCTGCGTCGGCAATTTCACGCCGCACCTGCGTTAGAGGCCCATGTTCCATCGACCACTGCTCACCTGTTCGCTCCTCTTGTTCGGCTTGGTCTGCCATGCCCAGAACCTTGGCAAAGCCACATTGAGTGGTACAGTAAGCGATAGCCTCACCGGGGAGACCCTCATCGGTGCGACGGTGATGCTGGGCGGTGCGAGGAGTGCCGGGACCTCCACCAACGAATATGGGTTCTATTCGATCACGGTACCGGTCGGCACCTACACGGTGAAGTGCTCCTACATCGGCTACACCACGCGGTCCGCTTCGATGACACTGAGCGGCGATGCGAAGCTGGACCTGCGCCTTGTCGCGGGATCGGAGTTGAAGGAGGTGACGGTGATCGCCGAGCAGAAAGGCGTGGACCTGCAACGGCCGAACATCGGCATGGAGCGCATGGACATGAAGGATGTGGAGAAGCTGCCGATGATCTTCGGGGAGCGCGATGTGCTGAAGGCGATCCAGCTGCTGCCCGGCGTGAAGAGCGTGGGCGATGGCAACGCGGGCTTCTATGTGCGCGGTGGTTCGGCGAACCAGAACCTGATCCTGCTGGACGAGGCGCCGGTGTACAACGCAAGCCATCTGCTGGGCTTCTTCTCCACCTTCAACGCGAACGCGATCAAGGATGTGCAGCTCTACAAGGGCTCCATGCCCGCACAGTACGGCGGCCGGCTCGCATCGGTGCTGGACATCCGGCTGAAGGACGGCAACGACCAGAAGCTGGGCGTGAGCGGCAGCATCGGCCTGATCTCCTCCAACCTCACCGTGGAAGGACCGATCAAGAAAGGAAAGGCCTCGTTCATCATCGCGGCCCGGCGCACATACGCGGACCTCTTTCTCAAGCTGTCCCCCGACCCATCGATCAGGCAGAACAAGCTCTACTTCTACGACCTCAATGCGAAGGTGAACGTGGATGTCGGTGCCAAGGACAAGCTTTACCTCAGCGGCTACTTAGGAAAAGACGTTCTGGGGCTGGGCAGCAACATAGGCATAAACTGGGGCAATGCGACCGCCACCGCGCGTTGGAACCACTTGTTTTCGCCGCGCCTGTTCAGCAACACCTCATTCATCTTCTCCAACTACGACTACGGTGTCGACCTGAAGGTCGCTGACAGTGGTTTCGGCATCTCGTCACTCGTGCGGGACCTGAACCTCACGCAGGAATACAGTTTCTACCCGGCAGGCAGCGCGAAGTGGAAGTTCGGCTTCAGCTCCATCCTCCACACGGTGACGCCGGGTGAAGTGGACAACAGCAGTGTTTCGGGTGAAAACACCTTGGCGATCCAGGACCAGCACACGTGGGAGAACGCGGTGTTCGTCTCGCTCGACAAGACGCTGGGCCCGCGCTGGACAGCGAACGCGGGCCTGCGCATCTCCTCGCTTTCCGTGCTGGGAAAGGGGGATTTCTACACATTCGACAGCGATGGGCATGTCACCAGCACCACCAGCTATGGCCCGGGCGAATTCGTGAAGACCTACGTGAACCCGGAGCCGCGGCTTTCCTTCAGCTACCTGCTCAACGAGTTCTCTTCGCTCAAGGGCTCCTATGCGCGCACCACGCAGAACATGCACCTCCTGAGCAACAGCACGGCCGGGGGCTTCAGCAGCTTCATGGACCGCTGGGTCACCAGCACGAACAACATCAGGCCGGAGATCGGCGACCAAGTGAGCGGCGGCTACTTCCGCAAGCTGAAGGGCGGTGCCTACGAGTTGAGCGGGGAGGTCTACTACAAGTGGATGCAGGACCAGATCGATTACCGCAACGGTGCGGATGTGACGCTGGACCGGTACGTGGAAGGCGCATTGCTCTATGGCGATGGCCGCGCCTACGGGCTGGAACTGATGGCGCGCAAGAACAGCGGCCGCCTCACCGGTTGGATCGGCTACACGCTGAGCCGCACCGAGCGCCAGGTCGATGGCATCAACGACGGCGACTGGTATTTCGCCCGGCAGGACCGCACGCATGACATTTCCATCGTAGGCACCTATGCCTTCAATGACCACTGGGACTTCTCCGCGCTGTGGACCTTCAACACGGGCAATGCGGTCACCTTCCCCTCCGGCAAATACATGGTGGACGACCAGGTGGTCCTCTCCTACACCGACCGCAATGCCGGGCGCATGCCGGCGTACCACCGCTTGGACCTGAGCGCGACGCGGAAATGGAAAGGGAAGAAGCACGAGAGCAATTTGAACTTCTCGCTCTACAATGCCTACGGCAGGCAGAACGCATACAGCATCAGCTTCCAGGAGAACAAGGACGATCCCAGTCGCACGTCCGTCATCCAGACCACGTTGTTCCGTTGGGTGCCCTCCATCTCCTACGGCTTCAAATTCTGACCGACATGAAAATGGACCGACTTCCCTTTCTCCTGTTGGCCTGTGTTGCCTTCACGGCATGCACCAAGGAGATCACACTGCCTTTGGATGACCAAAGCAACAAGGTCGTCATCGAGGGCGACGTCAACGAAGGGTCCGGCCCGCAGACGGTGCTCCTTTCGCGGTCCGTGGGCTTCGGCACACCGAACGAATTCCCGGCCATCTCCAACGCCACGGTGACGCTGAGCGATGACCAGGGCAACAGCGAGCAGCTCACCGAGACCGGTGTCGGCATCTACTCCACCAGCAATTTGACCGGGGTGTCGGGCCGCACCTATCACTTGGCCGCCACGATCGACGGCACCACGTTCACCGCCTCGTGCCTGATGCCGCAAGCGGTGCCGTTGGACACGGTGCGTATCGACAGCCTTGAAGTGTTCGGCGAGTACCAGAAGCTGGTCTTCGTATCCTGCACCGATCCCGTAGGCGTGGGAAACAACTACCGCTACGTGCTGCGCGTGAACGGCGAAAAGCAAAAGGGCTTTCTCGTGCAGAACGACCTGGTCGAGGACGGCGGCGTGATCGAGCAGCCGTTGAATTTCATGGATGACAACTCGCTCTATAGCGGTGATGTGGTGGAGGTCACCATGGAGTGCATCGCCCCGGAGATCTACCGCTACTTCTTCAGCCAAGCGCAGAACCAAGGCGGCGATAGCGCCGCGCCCGCCGACCCGGTCACCAACATCAGCGGCGGTGCGCTGGGCTACTTCTCCGCGCACACGTCCTCCACGAAAAGCACGGTGGTGCCATGATGCCCGCCGTGCGTAGCCTTGTACGATGCGACCCGTAATGGATACCGCCTTGCAGCACCGCTTCTTCAAGCTCACGCCGATCCTCATACACACCCTTGTCTGGTGCGGCCTGCTGTGCATTCCCCTGCTTCCGGACCTTTGGAACAACCAGGTGGTGGACCTGCCCGCCGGCACGGAGCGCGCCATCAAGGTGACGATCGTCCTGCTGGTGTTGCTGATGTTCTATGCCAGCTACGCCTACTTAGCTCCGCGATTTTTCTTCAAGAAGCGCTACGCGGCCTATCTCCTCGGAACCCTTGGCGTGCGCGTGGCGGCGTTGCTCGTGTGCATGTGGCTGGGCACGAAGTTGACCTTCGTTGACGGGTCGTTCACACGGTCGCTGCTGCCGTTGCTGGCGGCGTTGTTCATCCTCTTCATGCTGGCGGGCATGGCCGGCACCGGCTCGCGCATGCTGGTGGAGTGGCGCAAGCTGAAGGACGAGCGCGATGCCTTGGAACTGGAACGCTCAAAGAGCGAGTTGATCGCGTTGCGCGCGCGCGTCGATCCGCATTACCTCTTCAATTCATTGAACACCATCTATGCGCTGGCGCACCGCAAAGACCCGCGCACCGAGGGCGCCGTGCTGCAGCTCTCCACGCTGATGCGCTACGTGCTCTCGGCCAGTGGCAAGGACCGCGTGATGTTGGAACAGGAGGTGGAGCACCTGAAGGCCTTCATGGAATTCCAGCGCCTGCGCAGCGGCGCGAACGTGGAAGCGGTGCTCGATACACGCGGCGACCGGAGCGGGGTGATGATCGACCCCCTGTTGCTGCAGCCCTTCGTGGAGAATGCCTACAAGCATGGCGTGAGCGCACACGAGCCGTCACCCATCCGTGTGGAGTTGGAGGTGGACCGCGGGCGCTTGCGTTTCGGGGTGCTGAACAAGGTCCACCGCGAGCGCCCGCCGGTCGCATCCACCGGCAACGGGCAGAGCAACGTACGCCGTCGCCTGGAGCTGAAGTATCCCGGCAAGCACATCCTGTCCATCCGCGCGGAGGAAGGCCAGTATAGCGTGGACCTCACCATCGACCTGACATGATCACCTGCGTCGCCATCGATGATGAACCACTGGCACTGGAGCTGGTGTTGGACCATATCGGTGCAACACCGGGGTTGCGGTTGACGGCGTCGTTCACCGATGCCATCGAGGGCTTGGAGCATGTGCGGCGCGAACCGCCCGACCTGCTCTTCCTCGATGTGCAGATGCCCGACATCAGCGGCCTGCAATTGATCCGCGCCTTGGCCCGGCCACCGCTCGTGATCCTCACCACCGCCTTCACCGAACATGCCGTGGAAGGCTTCGAGCTGGAAGTGGTGGACTACCTGCTGAAGCCCTTCGACCTCGCGCGTTTCCAGAAAGCTGTGGACCGTGCGGAACAACGGCTCGTCAGCCGCAACGCATCAGCGGGACCCACGCACATCACGGTACGCTCCGGTCACGAATCTGTGCGCCTGCTCGTGGACGACGTCACCCACGTCGAAGGCATGGACGACTTCGTGAAGTTCCACCGTTTGGGCCTGCGACCTATCGTCTGCAAGATGACCATGAAGGCCGCCCTCGATCTGTTGCCTGCTGAGCGCTTCCTGCGCGTGCATCGTTCCTTCATCGTGGACTGGCACAAGGTGACGCGCGTGAACAGCGAGCAGGTGGTGCTGGACGCGCTGGCTCTGCCGATCGGCGAGACGTACGCGGGGATAGTAAGGGGGAAGGTGCAGGGCTGAGGGCGATCGCGCTAGCTCGTCTTCTTGTAGTTCACCACCGCCCACACGTTCAGCACCACGGCCATCGCGCCAACGGCCAGGAAGTTGGGCAGGATGTCCATGAAGCCGCTGCCCTTCAGCATCACCAAGCGCATCACCTGGATCAGGTGGGCGACCGGGTTGAAGTTGGTGGCGAACCGCGCCCAGTCCGGCATACTGTCCACCGGTGTGAAGAGACCACCCATGAGGATGAAGATCATGATGAAGAAGAAGATGATGAACATGGCCTGCTGCTGCGTGGCACAGTACGTGGAGACGAGCAGCCCGAAGCCCAGGACCGCGACGAGATAGACCGCAACGAAGCCGTAGAGCAAAAGGAGGGACCCTTGGGGCACGATGCCGTAGAGCACGTAAGCGACCACCAATCCGATGGTGAAGACGACGTTGGCGAGGATCCAGAAAGGGATCATCTTGGCCAGGATGAATTCGTGCTTGCGGATGGGCGTGACGTTGATCTGCTCGATGGTGCCGCTCTCCTTTTCCTTCACGATGTTCAGCGCGCTCAGCATGCCGCCGATCAGCGTCACCAGCATAGCGAGGATGCCCGGGAGGAGCCCGATCTGGTAGTTCCGATCGGGATTGAACAAGCCGGTGGAAGTCACCGCGATGCCGGTGGGCGTTGCCGTGGGTGTGAGATCGAGCACCACGGAACGGTTGAAGCCTGCGATGATGGCGGTGAGGTATGAGCCGCCCACGCCCGCCTTCGTGCCGTTGATCGCGTTCACGGCGATGAAGACCTTCTCCATCCGTTCGCGCACCAGCTTTTCCTCGAAACCGGAGGGGATCTGGAGGATGAGGTCGGCCTCATCCGATTCGATCAGCGAGTATGCGTGCGGGTATGAAGGGGTGTAGTCCACCAGCCGGAAAAAGCCGGAGCCGGTGATCCGGTCGATCATCTGCCGCGACAGGTCGGAGCGATCGTGATCGACCACCACGAGGTTGATGTTCTCGAACTCGTAGTTCGCCGCCAGGGGCAGCACGATGAACTGCATGATCGGCGCCACCAGTGCAATGACCAGGATGGTCTTGTCCCGGAAGACCTGGAGGAACTCCTTTTTCAACAGAACACGTAGCACGCTCATCGCTCAGCGAGTCTGATGTTGAACTTCCTCAAACACACCACGAACAGGATCACCGTCATGCCGGCCAGCACGGCCGTCGCTTGCCATACCGCTTCAAACCCTGCGCCCTTGATCATGATGTCCTTCACGATGATGTAGTACCAGCGCGACGGTGCGATGTTGGAGATCACCTGCAAGGCGATGGGCATGTTCTCGATCGGGAACATGAAGCCGCTGAGCATCATTGTGGGCAACATCATGCCGATCAACGAGGCGAACATCGCCGCCTGTTGCGAGGCGGTCACGATCGAGATCAGGATGCCGAGCGTCAAGCAGGTCATGATGAAGAGCGTGCTTTCCGCCAGCAGCAGCGGTAGGCTGCCCCTGATCGGAAGGTCCAGCGCCGTGACGCTCAAGAGCAGGATGGCCAGCAGGTTGATGAAGGAGAGTATGAGGTAGGGGATCGCCTTGGAAAGGATGACCAGCGCCGGTTTCATCGGCGAGACCAGCAGCACCTCCATGGTCCCGAGTTCCTTTTCCTTCACGATGGCCACTGCGGTCATCATCACACAGACCAGCAACAGCACCATGGCCATCACGCCGGGAACGAAATTCGGGGCGCCGCGCATCTCGGGATTGTATAGCATACGCGTCTCCGGGATGATCACATAGGGCATGGCCGGGGCAAGCCGGTTGGTGATCGAAAAGTCCGTGATGATCGCCGTCAGATACCCCTCGATCGTGCTCGCCTGGTTGATGTCAGTGTTGTCGGAAATGATCTGTACGGTGTTCCGTCCGTCATGAAGCAGGTCCTGCTGGAAATTCGCCGGAAGCACGAGTGCCGCCTTGATCTTGCCATGCTGGAAGGCTTCGGCGATCCCGCTCTGCGGAATGGAATCCGTGACCACGGTGAAATAGCGGCTGGCCTCGATCCGTTCGATCAACTCCCGCGAGGCCGCATCCCTCGCCTGATCGACCACGATGATCTGTGTGTCTTTCACCTCACTGGTCAGCACGAAACCGAACAGCAGCACCTGCGCCACCGGCATCCCGAAGAGGATGAGCAAGGTCTTCCGATCGCGCAGCACATGGCGGAACTCCTTCCGCACGAAGCTGAGCAGCTGGCTCAAATGGGCCGATCTCTTTTTCCCTTGCGTTGCCATGATCATCGGTTCATGCGCCGCCGCGTTTCGCCCCCCGGGCCAGTTGGTAGAACACCGAGTCCATGGAGTCGGTGCTGAATTGCTTCTTCAGCTCCGTCGGCGTGTCCAATGCGGCGATCCTCCCATCCACCATGATGGACACACGGTTGCAGTACTCGGCCTCGTCCAGGTAGTGCGTGGTCACGAAGACCGTGATGCCCGAGTCCGCCGCGTCATAGATCAGGTCCCAGAACTGACGCCGCGTCACCGGATCCACGCCCCCCGTTGGTTCATCCAGGAAAACGATCTGCGGTTGGTGGAAAACGGCCACCGAGAAGGATAGCTTCTGTTTCCAGCCCAGGGGCAGGCCGCCGACGAGCTTGTCCGCCTCCTGTGTAAGGCCCAGCTTGGCGATCAACTCCTCGCGCTTGGTGCGGATGTGATCCTTGGGCAGCCCATAGATGCCGGCGAAGAACTCGATGTTCTCGCTTACGGTTAGATCTTCATACAGCGAGAACTTCTGGCTCATGTAGCCGATGTTCCGTTTGATCTGCTCGGTCTGCTTGTACACATCGAAGCCCGCCACCGTCCCTTTGCCGGAGGTCGGTATGGAAAGGCCGCACAGCATGCGCATGGCCGTTGTCTTGCCCGCGCCATTGGCGCCGAGGAAACCGAAGATCTCGCCCTTGTTCACGTTGAAGGTCACCGCGTCCACAGCGACGAAATCACCGAAGCGTTTAGTGAGCCCATCGGCCACGATCGAATGTGCTGCGGCTTCGGACTTCATTGCTTCTTATCCAATGTCAGCTTGATGAAGACATCCTCGATAGTGGCCTTGGTCGGTCGCACCACCACATCGGAAAGTCCTTGCGCTACCAGGTGGTTCCTGATCTTCTCTTCCGTACCCGTTGAACCCGCTGGTACCGCCGCATGGGCGAATTCCCCCGAGCCGTAACAGCGAATGATGCCTTCAAGCTTGCCCAGCAGTCGGATGGTCGTCGACATCTTGCTGCTCTTCACCTCGAAAAGTTGATCGGGATACGCTGCCGAGATCGCCGCTGGCGTTTCGACCTGTAGGATGCGGCCTTCCTGGATCAACGCGATGCGCTCGCACAGGGTCGCTTCATCCATGTACGGTGTGGCGACGAGGATGGTGATCCCATGTGCCTTCAGCCGTGCGAGCATCTCCCAGAACTCCTTCCGCGATACGGGATCCACGCCTGTGGTAGGCTCATCCAGGAACAGCACCTCCGGCTTATGGATGAGCGCGCAGCAGAGCGCGAGCTTCTGTTTCATCCCACCGGACAGCTTGCCCGCGAAGCGCTTCTTGAACGGTTCGATCTGCACATAGATCTCCTCGATCAAATGATAATTCTCCTCGATGGTGGTGTTGAACACCGTCGCGAAGAAGCTGAGGTTCTCTTCCACTGTCAGGTCTTGGTAGAGCGAGAAGCGACCGGGCATATAGCCCACACAGTCGCGGATCTTCTGATAGTCCTTCACCACATCGAGCCCATTGACCATCGCTGATCCCGTGTCCGGCAGCAGCAGCGTGGTGAGCATGCGGAAGATGCTCGTCTTGCCTGCGCCATCCGGACCGATCAGCCCGAAGAGCTCGCCCGGTTTCACGGCCAGCGAAATGTGATCGACGGCCACGGTCTTCTCCTTGCCGTACCACTTGGACAGCTCCGTTGCCTCGATCGCGAAGTCCATCACTTCGCTGCCTGTTGAGGATCGGTCGGCGTTGCAAAGGCCACTTCGCCATACATGCCGATCTTGATCAACCCATCGTTCTTCACCTTCACCTTGATCGCATACACCAAGTTGGCCCGCTCGTTCTTGGTCATGATCGTCTTCGGTGTGAACTCGGACCGGTCGCTGATCCAGTCCACATCGCCCGTGTAGGTCTTGGTGCCACCATCGCCGCTGTCCACGAGCACACGCACCGGCTGGCCGACCTTTACCTTCAGGAATTGATCACTGGTGATGTAGGCCTTCAGGTAAACTGTCGTCAGGTCGGCGACCTTGAAGAGCGGTCGGCCAACGGACGTCATTTCAAATGGATTGCTGTACGTGGCCAGCACGGTGCCATCGACAGGACTCGTGATGCGGCACTTGGCCAGTTGGTCCTCCACCTGCTGTAGCTGCACACCAATGGTACCACCCTGTTCAGTGATGGTGGTGCTTGTTGTGCGCAGGGCATTCTGCTGCGCCGCGATCTGCGAACGCAGCACGGCGATCCGTGTGTTCGCGTCGTCGAGTTGCTTCTGCGAGGCCACGTTGCCCTTCACCAAATTCTCGATGCGGCCCTTATCGGTGATGGCGTTCTGCAGTTGATCTTCAAGGGCCGCAAGTTGCGTGCGGATGTCCGGCTGCCCGGAGAGCACGGCCTTGCGGCTTTGCAGCAACTGAAGTTTCTGGAGATGCAACTGCGTGCTGTCCACATAGCCCAGCACCTGCCCCGCTTTCAGCTGATCGCCCTCATTCACTGCGAACGCCATGATCTTGCCCGTGGCTTCGGATGAAACGATCGTTTCCGTGGCCTCGAAGGTGCCGGAGGCATCGGACCCGTCATCGTCCTTTTTGCACGCACCAAGCGCGAGGACGCACGCAAGGGCAATGAATGTTCGGTTGCTCATGTTCCGTGGATGCTTCTTAGTTCCCATTGTCGGTGGCGTAGCTGTGCTGGCTCAAGGCCAATTGTACCTCGTGCAAGGCCTTGTTGCTTTCCGCCTCGCTCTCCTTGGTGATCGCATTGATGAGATCGTCCATCGAGCTCATCCCGTTGTCGTACTTGAGCTGGTAAGCGTCCTTGATCTTCTTCTTCAGGGTGACGATCTCCTCATCGGAAGCGAGGATCGCCTTGGCCTTTTCGATCTCCGCGTTGTCCTTATGCAGTTCAAGGCCGTTGTTGAAGAGGAAGGTCTTTTCCTGGCTGGCGATCTGCGCCATCTTCAGCTCGTGGAGCTTGTTGTTGTTGCCGTTACGATAGAGACCGGCGGTGCTCCATGAAAGGCTGATACCGGCCAGCGCCAAGGACGACATATCGGATGCGCCAAGGCCGATCGGCGGTGTGATCAGTACGCCCGCACCAAGCACGCCGACCTTCGGCATGAGCGAGGTTTTTTCCAGGTCGTGCTGCGCGGTGGCAAGCGCGCGCTGGTCCTTGAACAGGCTCAACTCCGGTCTCTGATTCTCCGACGAGGAATAGGCGTCGGATGTCACAGGCAATGCCAGTACGACCGTCTTCTCCAACGTCTCGCCGATCATCAGCGAAAGCATGTCGAGATAACCCGAGCGCGTATAGGTGAACTCGATCTTCCGTTGGCCGAGGCTGAGCAGTTCGGCCCGCACTTCATCCACATCGGATTGCAACGCCAGTCCGTTGTCCTTCGAGAGTTGCAGCTTGTCCAAGTTCCGTTGCAGGGAGGCCGTCGCGACATCGAGTTGTGCCAACTGCGCGTCGGTGACCAGGATCCCGAAGTAGAGCTGATCGACCCGTTCACGGATCTGGTGCATGCTCACGTCCAGGTTCGCCTTCTCCACGTCGGCGCTTGCGGCAATGACATCCTTCTGCGCGCCCGTGGTGCCACCATCCCAGATCACCTGATTCACCTGGCCTATACCGATGAACTTGGCCTTGTCGCTGGAAGCCGGTTCCGCGCCGGGCAGCGAGAACGTGGGCAGACCGCTGATGATGTACGCGCCAATGCCGGTGACACTGACCTGCGGCAGATAGGCCTTGTTGGCGTTGGAGATCGTGTACTCGGTAGACTTGTCGATCAGCGCGTACTGCTCGATCAACGGATAGTTCAGCTTCGCCCGCTCCTGGCAATGCTCAATGGTGAGTTGCGCCATGCAGAGCGTGGAAGAGAGGAAGGTCGCGAGCAAGAGCAGCAGGTGTTTCATCGCTTTGCGGATCGGTAATGCATGTCGTGCTATGGTTTCAGCCCTTGGCGGATGAGCGCGATGATGTGGGTCTTGCGGTCCAGCAGGTATGCGGCGCGCTGGGTCTTGTTGAACTTCATCACTTTGTTGACGCCGGGCAGCGTGCCGAAGGTGAATGCACAAAGGCCCAGTACGTCCATGATGAAGTGCATGCCGCTCGCGCGCGCTGCGGGAAGCTTCGCCCGTTTGAGTTCCGGCTCCACGGCGGCAATGACCTCCTGCAGGATGTCGCGCACACCGATGCGGACCATGATGGAGGGATCACGCTGCATCTCGAAGAGCACGAAAGCGGGCAGGCCGGGGTTTTCCCCGAACATCCGGAAGTAGTTGTCCACGAGAACGGGAACCTTATCGCGGAGCGGTCCCGGCGCATGCAGAAGAGCGCCTACCTCGCCATAGAACAATTTCACTTGGCTGCCGAACACCTCGCGGAAGACCGCCTCCTTGGTCTTGAAGTAATAGTGCAGCAGTCCTTTATTCACGTCGGCCCGTTCGGCCAGCTCGCGCATGTTCACGCCATCCAGGCCCTTCTTGCGGAAGAGCACGCTCGCGGCGTCGACGATGCGCTGGCGTGTCTCGTTATCCCTGGCATTACCCATTCGGGTAACAAAGGAAAGGAAGAATTACCCATTCGTCCAAATACTGAGATGCTTGACCATTCACATCCATGGAAAACTGACAGAGGCCGATCCACAGCACACATCTTCCTTATCCTTTGGTATCCCTTTTCCCCATCCCTACTTTGCACCTTTATACCCCGATACCCATGGACATCACCCGCATCCGCACCAAAGCCGATTACGACGAAGCCTACCGACTCAGCGTCCAGGACCCCGAAGGATTTTGGGCCGCGCAGGCGGAAACCTTCACCTGGCGGAAGAAGTGGGACAAAGTGCTGGAGTGGGATTTCACGAAGCCCGAAGTGAAATGGTTCAAAGACGGAAAGCTGAACATCACCGAGAACTGCCTGGACCGGCACTTGGAGAAACGCGGCAACAAGCTGGCGCTGATCTGGGAGCCGAATGATCCGCAGGAACGCTTTGTGCGCTACACGTATCGTGAGTTGCATGAGCGCGTGTGCATGTACGCGAACGTGCTGAAGCGCAACGGTGCGAAGAAGGGCGATCGCATCTGCATCTATATGCCGATGGTGCCCGAGCTCACCATCGCTTTGCTGGCCTGCGCGCGCATCGGTGCGATCCATTCTGTGGTCTTCGCGGGCTTCAGCGCCAAGTCCATCGCGGACCGCGTGAACGACGCACAGTGCTCAATGGTCCTCACCAGCGACGGACTCAACCGAGGCCACAAGCAGATCCCTGTGAAACGCGTGGTGGATGAGGCTTTGGAGGAATGTCCGAGCGTAAAGCGCGTGATCGTCGCCGACCGCATCGGTTGGGCCGTGGACATGCAGGAAGGCCGCGACGTGTGGCTGCATGACGAATTGAAAGAAGTGGGCAAGGATTGTCCAGCCGAAGTGATGGATGCCGAGGATCCACTCTTCATCCTCTATACCAGCGGCAGCACCGGAAAGCCGAAAGGCGTGGTGCATACCTGCGGCGGCTACATGGTCTTCACGGACTACACCTTCCGCAACGTCTTCCAGTATGAGGAAAGCGACGTTTACTGGTGTACCGCCGACATCGGCTGGGTCACCGGGCACAGCTACATCGTCTACGGCCCGCTCTGCGCAGGCGCCACCACGCTGATGTTCGAGGGCGTGCCCACTTTCCCGGACGCGGGCCGCTTCTGGCAAGTGATCGATAAACACGGCGTGAACATTTTCTACACCGCGCCCACCGCCATCCGCAGCCTGATGGCGCAAGGTCTCGACCATGTGCTGGCCTATTCGCTGGATTCGCTGAAGGTGATCGGTAGCGTGGGCGAGCCGATCAACGAGGAGGCGTGGCAATGGTACAAGCTGCACGTTGGCAAGAACCGCTGTCCTATTGTGGACACGTGGTGGCAGACGGAGACCGGCGGCATCATGATCTCGTCCATCTCGGGCGTAACGGATGAGAAGCCGAGCCACGCCGCGTATCCATTACCGGGCGTGCAACCCGTGCTGCTCACCGCTGAAGGCAAGGAGATCACGGAGAACGAGGTTGAAGGCATGCTCTGCATGAAGTTCCCTTGGCCCGGCATCCTGCGCACCACATGGGGCGACCACGAGCGCTACAGGCAGACCTACTTCAGCAGCTACCCCGGCCACTACTTCAGTGGCGATGGTGCCAAGCGCGATGCCGACGGTCGCTACCGCATCATCGGCCGCGTGGACGATGTGATCAATGTGAGCGGCCACCGCTTCGGTACTGCGGAAGTGGAGAGCGCCATCAACCTCAGCGAGCTTGTCGTGGAAAGTGCCGTGGTGGGCTATCCGCACGACATCAAGGGGCAGGGCATCTACGCCTACGTCATCACCGCCGCGCCGCTCGACCTGAACGACAAGGCCGCCGTGGACCGCATCACCGGCGAGATCGTGGAATCCGTGGTGGCCAGCATCGGCCGCATCGCCAAGCCGGACAAGATCCAGTTCGTGAGCGGTCTACCAAAGACGCGTTCCGGCAAGATCATGCGCCGCATTTTGCGCAAGATCGCCGAGGGCGAAATGAGCAATCTTGGTGATACCACCACGCTGCTGGACCCGGCGGTGGTGGAGGAGATCAAGGCGGGGAAGGTGTGATAGAACCCGACTTCCGCTTAAGCCAGAACGGGCCCGACCAACCTGCTCACCTTTCCTCCCTAGCTTTGGAGAACCATGTTACAGGAACTGATCGCCAAGGACAAGCCCGGCTTTGAGTTGTTGTGCCGCACCCATAAGGTGGCCACGCTGCATGCGTTCGGCTCCTCTGTGCACGGACCTTTCAGCGCAATCAGCGACGTTGACCTCGTGGTGGACCTGGAACCCAAGGCCCCCTTGGTGTTCGGCGAATTGCTACTGGACCTTTGGGACCGGCTGGAAACCTTTTTCGGAAGGAAGGTCGATCTCCTCACCATGCGATCCGTGAAGAATCCCGTGATGCGCCAAGAGATCGAGCGGACCAAGGTGCTGGTGTACGATGGATCCAAAGCTTAAGTACTGGAACGACATCCTGCTTGCGCTGGATGCCATCGACCATCATTTGGCGCATATCACTTCCTTCGATGCTTATGCCACGAATGTGACCGTGAAGGATGCAGTGGAGCGTCGGCTCATCACTATTGGTGAGGCGGTGAACAAACTGGTGCTTCTTGATCCGGACGATCTGATCGAGGATGCGCAAAGAATCCGCGCTTTCAGGAACAGGCCGGTGCATTCCTACGACCGAACGGATGATGCCGCCGTCTGGGCCATCATAAGGAAACACCTCGCGCCTCTTCGACGGCTGGCGGAATCCCGAATAGCGGGTTAGCGTGCGAACAAGACCACTCGATGTCTTCACATTCAGATCAACCGCATTGGCCATGATCTGAACTGCGTAACGACCTTTACCGCCATGGCCACCGAACTCCAAGACGCCTTCGACCACGGCAAGAAGGTCAGCCCCGTGCTGCCCGAGGGGAAGAAGAACTTCCTGATCGACATCGACGGTACGGTATGCGAGGACATTCCCAACGAGGAGCCCGAGCGCATGGCGGATGCGGAGTTGTATCCGGATGCCCTCGCCACCTGCAACAAATGGTTCGACGAGGGGCACGTGCTCTACTTCTTCACCTCCCGCACCGAGGCGCACCGCGCGGTGACTGAAGGCTGGTTGAAGAAGCACGGTTTCCGCTACCATGGCATCCTGTTCGGCAAGCCGCGCGGGGGCAATTACCACTGGATCGACAACCACATCGTACGGGCCACGCGCTACATCGGCAAGTTCACAGACCTGGTGGAGACTGATGCGAAGATCCAAGTGTTCAAGGAAGAGTGAAGAGTGAAGAGTGAAGAGTGAATGGTGAATGGTGAATGGTGATTGGTGATTGGTGATTGGGGTCGGCGGCTGCCAACTGCACCTGCCGACTGCCGCTGCCCTCTGCCATTTCCCCCTTCCCAAGCCACTCAAAAAATAAATCCGCGACAAAAGGCGACAAGGTGTAGCTTCGTATTCCAATCAACAGTACAATGGCCACAGGCACAGTAAAGTTCTTCAACGAGACCAAGGGTTTCGGATTCATCACCCCGGATGAGGGCGGTAAGGATGTGTTCGCACACAAGACCGGCCTTAAGGAACCCATCCGCGAGGGTGACAAGGTGAGCTACGACGTGGAAGACTCCCCCAAGGGTCAGAACGCGATCAACGTCCGCCGCGCTTAAGCACAAACAGGGACAACGCAGGTTTTGCGGCCCCGATCGGCACCAGCCGGTCGGGGTCTTTTACTTTCGCCCCAGCTGACCCAGATCCATATGAAACTCGTTTCCTTCAACGTCAACGGCATCCGTGCCTCCGTTAAAAAGGGGCTCGCCGATTCACTCCTTGCGATGGATGCGGACATCGTCTGCTTTCAGGAAACCAAGGCGAATCCTGAGCAGGTGGCGGAAGCCTTGACGGATGTGAAAGGCTATCACATCACCGCCTATTCTGCCGAGAAAGCAGGTTATTCCGGCACGGCTATACTCTCCCGGGAAGTGCCTGTCCGCGTGGATCATGGTATTGGCGGCGACGAGCACAACAGCGAGGGCCGCGTGATCACGGCGACATTCGCGGACCATATCGTGGTGAACGCCTACATCCCCAATAGCGGTCAAGATCTGAAGCGGCTCGAATACCGCCAGCAGTGGGACATCGCGTTGCGCGAATACTTGGTGGGATTGGCCGCAGGCAAGCGTCCCGTGATCTTCACCGGCGATCTCAATGTGGCGCACCAGCCCATCGACATCGCACGGCCGAAGCCGAACTACAACAAGACCGCAGGCTACACACAGGCCGAGATCGACGGCATGAACGCCTTGTTGGGCGCTGGCTTCGTTGACACCTTCCGTCATTTCCATCCGGAGGTGGTGAAGTACAGTTGGTGGAACCAACGTTTCAATTCGCGTGCGACCAATGTGGGCTGGCGAATCGATTACGTCCTGGTGAGCAAGGGCTTCGAGCCAAAAGTGAAGGAGGCCTTCATCCTGAACGAGATCATGGGCAGCGATCATTGCCCGGTGGGGATCACGTGGTAGTGTGTCATTCCGGATACGCGGACTTCAGTTGAGAAAACACGATCGAACAACAAGATCGCTTCGCCGAGGCGGCTCGCGATGATGTCAACCTGAATAACCGAAAATGAAGAACCTGCTGAAATTGGAAGAAGGCGCGCAACTGCTGGCTTGCATTGCATTGTTGGCCATGAATGCCGTGCCTTGGTGGGCGTATCTGTTGCTACTGCTGGGCCCGGACATTGGCATGCTCGGCTACCTCATCAGCCCGCGCGCGGGTGCCTTCACCTACAACCTGCTTCACCACAAAGGAGTTGCGTTGCTGCTGGCCGGCCTTGGTGCGGGAAGTGAAGGACTGAGCCTATTGATGGGCACGCCCGCGATGGGCCATGTGCTGCTGATGACGAGCATCATCCTCTACGGCCACTCCAGCATGGACCGCACGTTGGGTTATGGCCTGAAGTTCGGTGATGATTTCCAACACACGCATCTGGGCTGGATCGGGAAAGCGGCCCGCATTGAAACAGGGGTGTGAAGCATAGGTGCCATGCGGATCCTATTGCTGGACAACTACGACAGCTTCACTTGGAACCTGCACCATTTGCTGGAACCCTTGGGAGAAGTAAGCGTGGTGCGCAATGACCGGATCAGCGTTGATGAAGCAGCCACCTACGACCGCATCGTGCTCTCACCGGGTCCCGGCCTCCCTTCCGAAGCGGGCATCATGCCGGAACTCGTACACAGGTTGCTGCCCACGCATCCGATCCTCGGGATCTGCCTCGGTATGCAGGCCATCGCGGAGGCTTGCGGCGGATCGCTGTACAATCAGCCAACCGTGAAACACGGCGTTGCGGTCTCGTGCAGTCCCGAGCTACCGATGGATCCATTTTTCAAAGGGATCGATACGCCGTTTGAAGTGGGACTGTATCACAGCTGGGCGGTGGATGAAGGAAGCTTGCCGAAGGAACTGTTCGTGACCGCGCGAAGTGCCGAAGGCGTGATCATGGCCCTGCGCCACAAAAGCTTCCCGACTTGCGGGGTCCAGTTCCATCCCGAAAGCGTGCTGACCCCCTCCGGACCGCGCATGATCCGGAATTGGGCGCTGTGATCAACGATCGCTTTGTTGATGGGCTGCGGCCTATGGCGGAAAAGTCGACTTCCCGTGCCGATAGTTTTGCCTCATGTCGTTCCGGATCGCCATTGCCACATTCCTACTTGGTTGCACGGCCGTCGGCCAAGCACAGAACATCATTCAGCGCAAGTTGAACAATGACACCATGCCGAACCTGGTCCCGAATCCCGGGTTCGAGCAGGTGAAGAAAGTGCCCTGCACATGGACGCAGGACGCTTCCAAATTCAATCAGGAGGTGATGATCGGGTGGAACTCCCCAACGGAGACCACACCTGACCTCTTCAGCGCAAAAGCTCCATCGGATTGCTGGACGAACCCGGCCAAACGCACGAAAGGGAAGACCTCACCGCACGGCGGCGATGCCATGGTGGGCATCAAGATCTACGGCAAAGGGAATACGCCCACCTTCTGGCATGAATACCTGCAGACCCAATTGCCCGAGCCGTTGGAGACCGGCAAACGCTACATCGTGGAGTGCTGGGTCCAGCGGGCCGACTTCAGCAACGAGGCCAGCAACAACATCGGCATCCTCCTGTCGGCCGTGCCTGTGATGTCCCGGAACTGCCTTCCGCTTTACATCACGCCGCAGGTAAATACGGAGAAGATCCTCGCTGGCCGCAGTTGGAAGAAGGTGAGCGGCGTCATCGATGCAAAGGGCGATGAGCGCTTCCTGCTGATCGGCAATTTTTACGGCGACGATGCCACGCTGCATGAGCAGCAGCCGCAGGGTGAACGGGGCGCTTATTATTTCATCGACGACGTGAACGTGCGCATCGCTCCTGTCGGCACCGCACTCACCGAGGTGCCTGCGGCCAGTATACCCCCGCCGCCCAAGGTCGTCGTTCCGGACAATGTGAGCACCAAAGAGGTGGAGCTGCCGAAGATGGAACCGCCGCAAGTGGGCAGGAGCGTCCGGTTGGACAACATTGGCTTCGACTTTGGAAAGGCCACATTGACCGCGCCCAGCCAGACCGAACTGGATGAATTGGCCGACATGCTCTTCGACTATCCCTTGATGCGCATCGCGATCGAAGGTCACACCGACGATGTGGGCGACGATGCCTTCAACATGAAGCTAAGCGATGACCGCGCCAAGGCCGTGGTGGACTACCTGCACGACAAGAAGGTAGCGCTGGACCACATGACATGGCACGGCTACGGCGAATCGAAGCCCTTGGCAGCGAACGATTCCGATGCCCACCGCGCGCTCAACCGGCGCGTGGAATTCCGGGTGGTGGCGAACTGACCCGGCGGAAAACAACGAAGGTCAACTTTGCAGTTGACCTTCGCCGATCATCCGTTTCGCGATGTCCAGGATGCGGGTGTCATCCAAGGACACCACGCCCCCAGCGGCGCCGCCTTCCAAATGGACGCCCATCGTGCGGCCTTCGGGATGGCTATAGCCTCCGAAGTAATTCCATACCGTCTCGACATTCATGTCCAATTCCTTCGCGATGCGATGTATGCTGCCATCGGGAAGTTGGTCCTTGATGTCCCTTAGCTCATTGAAGGTGATGTTCATGGCTCAATGGTTTGGTTCGGTGGCCTGAAGGTAGGCCCTTCAATAGCGACGGAGCGACCGGTGCCGTGAATTTTTGTTGAAGCTCTCACAGGCTTCCCTTTCATCCTTTCAACCGGAGCTCCTTGTAAAGAAGCGGCATCGCAAGGACCGGAGGTTTGGCACACCACGTTGGGAAGTCAACCATCCGGAGACAAGGCGGATGACAAACGGATAGATTGGCGATTGGTGATTGGTGCAGTACAGGAGCCCAGCACGAGGCTCCCCAGTCACCGATCACCGGGCACCAACTACTAGCTCAACCCGCTGATCACGCCGTTCGCGTCGATGTCCATGTGCTCGCTCGCAGGCACTTCCGGCAGGCCGGGCATGCGCATCATCTTGCCGAGGATCGGCACCACAAAACCTGCGCCTGCGGCGATCTCGATGTCGTTTACCGTGATCTCGAAATCGGTGGCAGCGCCGAGCAATGTCGGATCGTCACTGAAGCTGTACTGCGTCTTGGCGATGCACACCGGCAGGTTGTCCAGCCCGAGGTTATGGATGCGGCGCAATGCTGTCTTTGCCTCGCCGCTGTACGCCACGCTCTTGGCGCGATAGATCTCCTTGGCGATGATCTCCACCTTCTTTTCGATGGACTGCTCCAGATCATAGAGCACTTTGAATTTTGTCCCGCCTTCCTCTACGACGCGCACCACGGCCTCCGCCAGATCGGTCATGCCCTTGCCGCCTTCCGCGAAGCCTTTGGCGAGCACCGCCTCCACGCCCAAGGCTTTGCAACGGTCCTTCACCAGTTGGATCTCCTCCTCGGTGTCCGTGGGGAAATGATTGATCGCCACCACGGCCTTCACACCGAATTTGCCCACGTTCTCAATGTGCCGCGCCAGATTCGCCATGCCCTTTTCCACACTGGCGACCGAAGCATCGTTCACTTCTTTGATCGGAGCGCCGCCTTGATAACGCAATGCCCGAATCGTCGCAACGATCACAGCAGCATCCGGCTCCAGGCCCGCTGCGCGGCACTTGATGTCGAAGAATTTCTCCGCGCCGAGGTCCGCGCCGAAGCCCGCTTCGGTCACCACGTAGTCCGCGAGGCTCAGGCCCATCTTGGTGCCCAGCACACTGTTGACGCCTTGCGCGATGTTGGCGAATGGCCCGCCGTGGATGATCGCGGGGTTGCCCTCCATCGTCTGCACGAGGTTCGGCTTGATGGCGTCCTTCAGCAGCACTGCCATGGCGCCTTGCGCATTGAGGTCGCGGGCATAGACGTACTTATGATCCGCTGAACGGGAGTTGCCCACGAAAATGTTGCCGAGCCGCTCCTTCAGGTCATCATATCCCGTGGCGAGGCAGAGGATCGCCATCACCTCGCTGGCCGCCGTGATGTTGAAGCCATCCTCGCGGGGAGTTCCGTTACCCGTTCCGCCCAGGCCGATCACGATGTCGCGCAGAGAGCGGTCGTTCATGTCCATCACGCGCTTCCATGCGATGGTGCGTGGATCGATGCCGAGGTTGCGCGCTTTGCTCTGGATGTTGTTGTCGATCAATGCCGCGAGCAGGTTGTTGCTTTTCTCGATCGCTGCGAAGTCCCCGGTGAAGTGCAGGTTGATGTCTTCCATCGGTAGCACCTGCGCGTATCCGCCGCCGGCCGCTCCACCCTTCATGCCGAACACAGGCCCGAGTGAAGGTTCGCGCAGGACGACCATCGCCTTCTTCCCCACCTTGTTCAATCCTTCGCACAGGCCGATGCTGGTCGTTGTCTTCCCTTCCCCTGCGGGCGTGGGCGAAACAGCAGTAACGAGCACGAGTTTGCTCTTCTTCACCTTGCTCTCGTCGATGAGGTCGAGCGGCAACTTGGCCTTGTAGCGGCCATAGTTCTCGATCCGGTCGGGATCGATGCCGAGCGCTTTGGCGATGTTGGCGATGGGCTTGAGTGTGGCGCGCTGCGCGATCTCGAGGTCGGAAGGGAATGCCATGGGTCGGGTATCTGGTCGCTAAGGAACGCAAGGAACGAGATCCAGGGATCCATGGCCCTCTTCACCGACGTGCAGGCAACGGATAGACCGTCACCACACCGTCGGCGTCGGCGGTCACCAGTTCGAGGCGGCCATCCAGGTTGATATCAGCAATGCTGAAACGCACCGACCCCTTCAGCGGGAAGCCCGGCCACAACGCGCCGGAACGCTGCAGCAGCCGCAGCTGCCCTTGCTTGGGCAATACCACGCCCACTGCGCTTGCGTTCTGCTCCATCGGCACCTCGAAGGATGATGCATCGGGATCGTCCGGCACGCTGATGCTCCATAGCGACTTGCCGCCGGACCATGCAGAGATCATGGATGAAGTGGTGCGCACCACCTCGTCATGTCCATCGCCATCCACGTCGAACACGGTTGCGGTGCCGCTCATCGCTTGAGAGAGCGTGTCGATGTCGCCGTCCACCGATCCGCTGAGCACGGCACCTGCGCTGTCCGCCCAGAGTAGGCGCCAATTGCCGATGTCCATGGCCTTGCGAGATCCGAGGAATGAGGAGAGGCCGTTCAGATGCAGCTTCGCCGGATAGCGCTCCTCCCCTTTCCGGTCCAGCACCACAACGTTGCCGTCGCGCAAAGCGGCTATGATGAAGTCCTTCCCCTGAATGCGGACATGTTGCAACGGAGTCACAACCGGTCCATGCAACGTGTTGGAGGTCCATCCGGAAACGGCTTTCCCGTCGATGCCGAAATTGAGCAGACGCCCATCCTCCATGGGCACCACGAGGCGGTAGTCCATTTTGCCTTCATAGTCGAACACGCTCAACGGGGAACATGCCGTGCCCTTGAGCGCAACCGGAAAACCATCCACATCGCGGCCCAACCGATCGATCATATAGATGCTGCTCCCCGTGTTCAGGAGGAACTGGACCTTGCCATTGCGATAGCGGTCCACCTGCTGCACTTCGCCAAGCACGGGCCCATCCAGCGGCCGCCGCCAAAGCACCTTGCCGGTGCAACTGATCAAGGTGAGGCGATGGTCCTTGTCCTGCACCAGCACTTGCAGCGTTTTGCTCAGATAGTCCTTCAGCAGCACCGGCGCCATCTCCAGTGGTGCGCCCATGGCCGCTGTCCACAATGCACCCGCGTCCTGCTTGGCCGCGGGTGCATGCTGGATGCAGACGGTGGCAACCAAGGCACCATCCTCGCGAGGAGAGAATTGCATGAGACAACCACCCGTTCCGCGCCGTGCCTTGGCGAAGATCCCGCTATCCGCCGGGAATGCATTGGCCACATCGGCCCACCAGCCATAGACCGCCTTCGAGCCGAACTGCCGGAAGAAATCGCCGGAGCGCGGATCGAGCGCAAGTGAATTGCGGTCCACCCATGCGTCGATCACAGTGCGCATGTCCGCCGGTGTGTTCGCCATCACCACCTTGTCGGACAGCATCGTCCAGAGCGGTCGCGGGAAGTCTGCGAAGTCGGATCCGAAGAGCGCTTGCAACACACTGTCGTCGGGCAGGCGCATGACGCGCATCCCCCTGTAGGATATGCTATCGCATCCCTTGTCATCGCAGCGCTTCGTGATCGCGGCGATGGCCTCATCGGGTTCTTCCGCCTGGAACACCGCCCAGCGGTGATGCAGGCTATCGCTCGATACCGGAGCCTCCGCAATGCCGATGCCTCCATGGATCCAGGCCGCATAGGCATTGAAAAGGCTGTCGCCATCCGCGTCATGGCCGGTCATGTCCTGCACCAGTTGCTTCGGGTCGTTCACATGCATGGACCGCATGCGGCATATCGTAGCGGGCAGTACGCGGATGATGTCCGGATCGCCGATGCTTTGATCGCGGATGACCGCGACCGTGCGCCCCGCTTCGGAGGGAAAAAGCAGTCCGCTCATCAGTACCGCGCCGGGCCTCAGGCGCACGTCCAGCGCGGCCCAGCCTGCGGGCGTTCGGCCCTGCGGAAAAAGATCGTCGGCCAATGGCGCGAACATCCGCGTGGCGCGTTCGGAAGAAATGAGCAGATGCGCGTCACTGCCCACGCTGAAGCTCATCCTTGCGGTGTCGAAGAGGCTGTCCTTCGGCATCGAACGGCCCATGCGGTTGCGGGCATCTTCCAATGTGGTTGCATCGGAAGCGATCAGCAAGAGGCCATTCTTCCATGCCATCGCGCAGCGTGGAAATGCGGCGATGGACCGCACCTCGAACCGGTCACCGCTCCAGAATGTTGAAGGCAGCTTCTCCCCCATCGTGGCGCCCAACGCCGCCAAGGCCTCAGCGCTTTTCGGGATCGGCCATGCGACCAAGGCCGAAATGGAATCGCCGCGCTGCGTCCAAGACAGCAACATGGCGTGACCGTCGATGTATCGCGCGAGCCCCTTATTGATCGCCGCCGCATCGGACAAGGTGCCGAACATGGAATCGATCCGTGCGAAAGCGGGTGCATTCTCCAGGTCGCCCCAAAACTGAGTGGTCCCGGTGAAGAGCTGCCATGCGTTCAACGGTGAGGGCACCTCCACGATCAGCGCGGCATCGCGCGGCATGGCCTTCCATGGATCGGCATCCGGCGCGGCGTTCATGCGCCAATGCCACAGCCACCAACCGATAGCGGCCACAATGCCTACAAGGAGGAGGACGGTGATCGATCTGCGCATGTGGGAAGTCCCAAAGGTGCGCGCTGGCACTGGCTATTTGCACAAAGGAAAAATCCCTTTCGCACAGCCGCGTGTGGAATGGTCAGAGCGCGATGCTCTCTTCCTCTTCGACGGGCAACAAGCGGAAGCTCATGCGATGATGCAAGCAAGGCCCATGCATCGCGATGGCGGCGCGGTGAGCGATCGTGGGATAGCCCTTGTTCACGCTCCATCCGAACTGTGGATGCACGTCGTGAAGGGTCCTCATCATCTTATCCCGGTGCGTTTTGGCCAGCACCGATGCCGCTGCGATGCTGCGATACTTACCATCGCCCTGGATGATGCAGCTATGCGGAATGCCTTCGTATGGATCGAAGCGATTGCCGTCGATCAGCAGACATTCCGGGCGTGTGGCCAATCCAGCGATGGCGCGGTGCATCGCGAGGAAGGACGCGTGCAGGATGTTGATGGCATCGATCTCGCCCACCTCCGCAATTGCCACACACCACGCCAACGCCTTGCGCTCAATGATCGGCCGCAAACGTTCGCGGTCCGCTTCGCTCATCTTCTTGGAATCATCCAGGCCCGGAAGCCGGATGCCTGCGGGAAGGATCACGGCGGCGGCCACCACCGGACCGGCCAAGCAGCCACGCCCAGCCTCGTCGCAACCGGCTTCGAGGAGGCCGAGGCTATGGTATGCGGAAAGGCGCGGCATGGTGCAAGTTTAGTGCTGCAGAAAACGACCAGCCCGACTTGATGGCCTTTATCCAGTTGTTCAGAGCCGACCCTTGAGCACATCCTCCTCCTTGTGTGGAGTCGAGATCTCTCGCACTACAGATACTATATTCGTTCAATGGCCCGCGTCCCCGAATGGAACCTTGTCCAACCTATTCGGGTGCAATGGTGAAAACAAACCACATATAGCATCAACCAAGAAGTTAATGCCAAGCAAAAAATTACAACAATGGCTCGTTGGATAATAAGTATACTTGTGACATGCCTGATATTGACATTACAAAGCTGCTTTGTCGTTAATTTAAGACGAGATTGGACTGGACAATCCAAGCTCCAAAGCGAAAACAGAAAAGACAAACCTTACATAACCGCCACAGTTGGTCGCAAACCGCATATCACCATTTTGCCATGTGTTTTTCTAGAATGGGGAAATAAAAAGTACGGGGTGGAATTCAATTTCGGATCTTTTGCACAAAATTTAGAAGTGATTGATTCAGTTCAATATTGGATATACGATTCAAAAGACAGTTTGATTTTAAATGGCACTATAGATGAGCTACAAGACAAACAAGCAAGATTTACAAATAATGCTCCCCCTATAGACAAGGGAAATGGTCTTGACTCACTTTCCTTTGGGTATTGCAGATCAAAATACTTGTATCCTTTGGAAATTAAACAACAGCCCTTACTCAAAATGAAGGCAGTAGCCTATATAAATGATCGTAAAGGAAATACAAACGAATTCGTATTCGATTCTGTCCAACTAAAAAGGATTGATAGGGCTATAGGTTCATTCTTTTGATATACCAAAAATAAATCCAGATGCTAACAAAGCCCACCGAGCAACGTTCGGTCAACGATCAGCGCTGCTTAAGCACCTTCTCAAGACTTGCCCACAGCCCTTCCGCCGTGCGGTCCCAATTGTAGCGGATAGAGCGCTCAATGCCTGCTTCCGCAAGCCTTGCGCGCAACGGCGTATCGTTCCACAGTTTTTCCATGGCCTTCGCGATGTTCGTGATGTCGAAGGGGTCGCAGTAGATCGCGGCATCACCGGCCACCTCGGGCAAGCTGGTAGAGTTGGCGGCGATAACCGGCACGCCGCAGCGCATCGCTTCGGCCACCGGGATGCCAAAACCTTCGAAGTAGGACACGAAGACCAAGGCCAACGCATCCGCCATTACGCGGTGCAATTCGGTCTGTTCCAACCTTCCGGTGAAGACCACCTTATCCGCATGGCGCATCACCTTCCACGCGGCCTTCATGCGCTCGTCCCACCAAAATGCTTCACCGACGATCACCAGCCGCGCATCTGCATTCACTTCCGCGAAACGGTCGAAAGCCTCCAGCAATCGGGCGATATTCTTCCGTGGATGAAGAGATCCGACGCAGGCGAAATAAGGAAGGCCATCCGTGAGACGCTTACGTTCGATGCCTTTCTCTTCTTCGCTGAGTGGCGCGAAGACGGAACCGATGCCGTTGTAGACCACGTCGATCTTTTCCGCCGGAATTCCATAGGTCGTCACGATGTCCTGCTTGGAGAATTCGGAGACGGTGACGATGCGCGCGGCCTTCTTCGCGAAGCGCGGGAAGCGGTTGCGATAGTAGCGGCTGTACGCGGGCGGCAGGTCCTTCGGGAAGTGCTCGAAGTTGAGGTCGTGCATCACGGGCAACTGGGGCACGTCGGTGCGCAGGCTCAGGTATCCGTCGGGCGAGAGGAAGACATCCGCGCGATGCTTGCGTAAGGCGCGCGGCAGCATCCAGTCGAACCAGATGCGGTAGAGGATCGGATGGCGCGTGGGCGGTGGCAGCACTACAGGCGTCACGTTCGGGCCATGGACGAACTGCCCCGCATAGGGCCTGTCGAAGAAGTAGATGAACTGGTGCTCCGGATGCGCGGCCACGATCCGTCGCAACGCTTCATGCGCGAACCAGCCGATGCCTTCGAGCTTCCCCGGAAGCAGCAGGCGGGTGTTCACGGCGATGCGCATGGCGGTAAATGTCGGGATCCTTGAAATACAGTCGTGAGTCTGGGAGTCTTGAGTCATGAGTCCGACTCACGACTCACAGACTCAAGACTCCCGACTAAAATACAACCGACCTTTCGCCCTCCTTGGCATGCAACGCACCTTCCTCACCAACCTGGCCCTTGTGCTGGCGCTGAACCTGTTGGTGAAGCCGTTCTACATCTTCGGCATCGACGCGGAGGTGCAGGTGCGCGCGGGCACTGCGGCCTACGGCGGATATGCGGCCTTGCTGAGCCTGAGCTTCCTGCTGAACATCCTGTTGGACGTGGGGATCACCAATTGGAACACCCGCCACATCGCGCAGAACACCCACTTGATGCGGAAGCATGTGAGTGGCATTCTCGTGGCTCGCTCGCTCCTTGTGCTGCTCTACTCGGTCGCCATCTTCTGCGCAGCTTGGCTGTTGGGCTATCGCGGCGGCCAGTTGCATCTGCTTGGGATCTTGGTGCTGAACCAGGTGCTCGTCTCGACCATCCTCTATCTGCGGTCGAATATCGCCGGGGCACAGCGCTATGCGCAGGACAGCCTGCTTTCGGTGATGGACCGCGTGCTGCTGATCGGCATTTGCGCGTGGCTGCTTTGGGGCCGCATACGGCATGGGCCATTCCCGATCGAATGGTTCGCTTGGGCACAGACGGCCGCATACGGCATCACCGCGATCACCGCGTTGGTGCTGGTCGCGCGCCGCGCTGGCGGGCTTCGCCCTCGTTGGGACCGCGCCTTTACGTGGTCCGTGCTGCGGCAGAGTTTTCCTTTCGCGCTGTTGGTGCTGCTCATGAGTTTCTATTACCGCACCGATTCGGTGATGCTGGAACGGATGCTGCCCGACGGCGACCTGCAGGCCGGCATCTACGCACAAGGCTTCCGCTTCTTCGAGGCCTTCAACATGATGGGCTTCCTCTTCGCGGGCCTGTTGCTGCCCATGTACAGCCGCATGCTGAAGAAAGGCGAGGATGTGGGGCCGCTGACCGGTCTGGCGTTGCGCTTGGTGCTGGCCGGCACCTTGGCGGTAGCGGTGATCGGCAGCGTGTACGCGAAGAATGTGATGGACCTGCGCTACCACGAGTACACGGAGTTTTCCGCACCTGCCTTCGCGGTGCTGATCTGGTGCTTTGTGGGAGTGTGCATCACCTACATCTTCGGAACGTTGATCACGGCCAGCGGCGACCTGAAGACGCTGAACATGCTCGCCGCCGGAGGCATGGTGCTCAACATCGGACTGAACCTGCTGATGATCCCACAAGGGCATGCGCTGGGCGCGGCATGGGCAAGCCTGATCACACAAGGGGCCATGGCGGTGGCGCAGATGGTGGTGGCCTCGCGCCGCTATTCCATGCGGGTAAAACTGCCGGATGCCCTGCGACTATTGGGCTATGTGGCCGTGCTGTTGGGGGTGGCGTTTGCCACGGTCCACAGCGGCATCTCCTTCCCACGCGCACTACTGGCCTTAGTGGTCGCGGCGTTCATCGGAGCCTTCGGGACCGGGCTCGTTTCCCTGCGTGGCCTGCGCACGGTGCTTTCGCTGCGCGACGAGGGGTGAACCAGCCTACTTTAGCCGACCTTTTCAACACAGGTTTGGCATGACTGACGCGAACAGCGGCAACACCGACAATTCGTTCGACCTGGTGGTCTTTCTCTGGGGAAGACGCCGGATGATCATCGGCATCACACTGCTGGGCCTCATCGGCGGTGTGATCGCGGCATTCGCCATCCGGCCGCTCTTCATGAGCGAGGTGATCGTCTTCCCGGCCATCACGAATAGCGTCTCCAAGGCGCTGCTCAGCGAGCAATCCACAGGCAGGGATGACATTCTCGCGCTGGGTGACGAAGAGGATGCAGAACAGCTTCTTCAGATCCTGTATTCGGACCTGGTGCGCGACCGGACCTCGGCCCGCTTCGACCTGATGAAGATCTACCGCATCGATCCCCAAGGTGCGCACAAAAACTCCAACTTGCGGGAGGCCTACGAGGACCACGTGAAGTTCGAGTACACCAAATTCGGCAGCGTGCGCGTGCAGGTGCTTGACGAGGACCCACAACGCGCGGCCGACATGGCCAACTTCATGAGCGCGCAGGTGGACAGCGTATGGAACGACATGGCCCACGAGCGTGCCCTCAAGGGCTATCAGATCGTGAAGGCCGGCGTGGATTCCTTGACCTCCGAGATCCAGCAGATGGATGACAGTATGGAAGTGCTGCGCTCGCTTGGCGTGCAGGACTATCACACCCAGTCAGAACGCTACAACGAATACCTCGGCGCGGCCATCGTCAAGGGCGATCAGCGTGCGATCAATGTGTTCGAGGACAAATTCAAGATCCTGGCGAAATACGGCGGGGCCTACGTGACCTTGCAGGACCGCCAATTCAATGAGGTGAAGCGGTTGAGCGTGCTGCGCATGAAGCTGGAACAGGCCCAGGCCGACCTGCAAAGCGACCTTCCGCACAAATTCACCGTCAATCAGGCATTCGCCGCCGACAAGAAGGCCTACCCCATCCGGTGGCTGGTGGTTGCGATCTGTACCGTGAGCGCCTTGATCCTCGCACTCCTGCTGATCGTGGTGCAGGAGAATGTGCGCAAGATCAAGAAAAGCCATGCCTGAACCACTGGATTTTACGCCCTTCGCCGCCTTGGTGCGCCGCCATGTGCGACTGTTCGCCGCAGTGGGCGTGGGCGCCGCTGTTGCTGCGACCCTCCTGAGCGGCCCGGCCTTCATCACACCGCGCTACCTGTCCCGCGCAGTGGTGTATCCGGTGAACCTGGCCCCGTATTCCGTGGAAAGCACCTCGGACCAATTGCTGCAACTGCTCCAGAGCAACAGTATCAGGGACAGCGTTATCGCCCGATTCCACCTGGTGAAACACTATGGCATCGATACCACTTCCATCGGTTGGCAGCACGACCTGAACGCGCTTTACGGCGAGCGGGTGGTACTGGAAAAAACGCGCTACGAGAGTGTGGCGATCGAGGTCACCGACGAGAAGCCCGAGGTCGCCCACGCGATCGCATTGGAGATCCTGCATCAAGGGGACCTGCTGGCGCGCGAGCTACAACGCCGGAATTCCCGCGAGGTGCTTGTCATCATGCGATCCGCGCTGAGCGCCACGAAGCAGAAGATCGACAGTGTGGAGGCCCGCCTGAACGCCCTGCGCAGCGACAACGGGATGCTGGAATACGAGTCCCAGGCCAAGGAACTGACCAAGGGCTATGTGCAGCTCATCACCAAGAACGGCAGCCAGGCCCAGCGGAACGAACTCTCCGGCCTGATGAAGGGCATGGAGGAGAAGGGCGGTGAGTTCCGCACGCTCACCGAACTGAACAAATTGCTCATCAAGGATTACAGCAAGAACCTCGCGACGGAGCAGCAGGTATTGATCGACGTGAGCAAGGAACTCACCTATTCCAACATGGTGGTATACCCGGAGGTGCCGGACCGGAAGGACTGGCCGGTGCGCTGGGTCATCGTGTTGATGGCCGTCACCTCGGCCCTTCTTCTTTCCTATGTCCTGGTTTTCCTGCGCGAACGACGGCAGACAACATCAGCGGAACGTCCTTGAGCCATGGTGCGCGCCTTGAAGAGCTGGTGGATCCCCTTGGCGTGCTTGGCCTTCATTCTGGTCAACACGCTATTGACCGTCCATGAGTTCTACTGGCTGAACCTGCTGCCGGTGGCGCTGCTGCTGGGCTGGGCCGTGCTCGCCGCCACGGACAAAGTGCTGCTCTTCATCGTCTTCACTACACCGCTCTCGATCAATCTGGAGCAATTGGACCTCGGCGGCATCGGAGTGGCGCTGCCCACGGAACCGCTGATGGTGGCGCTGATGCTGCTGTTCATCCTGAAGCTCGCCCTGGAACGCGGGGTGATCGAGAGCCGTGTATGGCGGCATCCGGTGACCATCGCCATCCTCCTGCAATTGACTTGGATGGCGCTCTGCATCCTGCCGAGCAGCATGCCCGTGGTCTCCTTGAAGTTCGTCACGTCGCGCCTGTGGTTCGTCTGCACCATGTACTTCATGGCCACGCGCCTCTTCCGCGATCCCCGCAACATGCACCGCTTCTTCTGGCTCTACCTCAGCGGCCTGGCGATCGTGGTGATCTATACGCTGATCAACCATGCGCAATACCGCTTCGCCGAGGACCCCGCGCACTGGGTGATGTCGCCCTTCTTCAAGGACCACACGAGTTATGGTGCGATCCTCGCCTTCTTCCTGCCCTTCGCGGTGACGGCCATCGGCATGCGCCATTATTCACGCACCGTGCGGGCTGTGGCGGTCTTCTTTCTGCTGCTGATGGTAACGGGGATCCTGTTGTCCTATACCCGCGCGGCATGGGTGGGCGTTGCGGGCGCCTTGAGCCTCTTCATCGTGATGCGCCTCCGGATCCCGGCATGGGCGGTGGCGTCGGTCATGCTTGTTGGAGGCCTTGTGTACTATACCAATCAGGACCAGATCATCATCCTTTTGGAGCGGAACCATACCGTAAGCAGCGACGACCTCGCCACGCACGTCAGCTCCATCGGCAACATCCAGTCCGACGCGAGCAATCTCGAACGCATCAACCGCTGGCACTCCGCCCTGCGCATGTTCCGGGAAAAGCCGCTCATGGGCTGGGGTCCCGGCACCTACATGTTCCAGTACGCGCCGTTCCAGATCTCGCGGGACCGCACCATCATCAGCACCAATTTCGGGCTTGTCGGCAATGCGCACAGCGAGTATCTGGGACCGTTGGCGGAAGAAGGCGTGCTTGGGATGTTCCTGGTCCTGGCGGTGATCGCCACCACCTGCTGGACAGCGGTCCGGCTGTGGTCCAAGCTCCCTCCCGGCACCGACCGGCGCATCCTGGAAGCGGCGTTTCTGGGCCTGGTGACCTACTACATCCACGGCATCATCAATGATTTCCTGGACCTGGACAAGGCGAGCGTGCCGTTCTGGGGCTTCACCGCGATGGTGGTGATGCTGGACCTGAAGTACCGCGCCTCGGCCGATCAGGAAAAGCGGCAGGTGAGCAACGCGATATCGTCCAAGTAGGGCAGGCCCGCGCGGTGCGCCTCGAACGTGGCGATCAATGCCTCATTCACCGCTTTGGGTCCCGAATGGCCCATGAACTTCAACGTTTTCCGCAACGGGCCGGTATCGAAGGCATTGCCTAAGCGGTCCTCCTGCTCCACAAGGCCGTCCGTATAGCAAAGAAGCGTCCCGCCTTGGACCACCGTTGACCCTTGGTGGACGAATGGCAATTCGGGCAACATGCCCAAGGCGATGGCACCGTCGCTCAGTTCCTCCACTTGGCCATCACGCAGAAGCATGGGCGGATTGTGCCCGGCATTGACGAATTCCATATTGCCCTTGGCGAGGTCCACCCTGCCGATGAAAAAGGTGATGAAGCGTTCGCCCCGCGCGCGCTCCAATACGTTCGCGTTGAGTTCCGCCACCAGTTCCTTCAGGTCGATGCCGTCGCGCTGGAGCATGGCGCGCAGCGTGGCCTGGAAGTTCGACATGAGCAACGCGGCCGCGATCCCCTTGCCGCTGACATCGGCCACGCAGAGCACGTATTCGTTGGGCCCCGTGCGGATCGCGTCGTAGTAGTCGCCGCCCACCTGCCGGTGCGGCAGATACCATGCTGCGGCCTGCATGCGCCCTTCACTGGGCAGGTCGCGCGGAATGAGCATTTGCTGCATGTCCGCTGCGAGCTCCAATTCGCGGCGGTCCCGCTCCTGGGCCAAGGCGCGCTTCGCAAAACGTTTGTTCTCCAACGCCACGACGATAAGATTCGTCAGGGTCTGGATGAAGTTGAGATGCTTCACCGTGGGGCTCATACGCTGCTCCTGATCGTCGATGTCGCCGATCAACAGCAGCGCCAAGGGCTGGTCGCGATGATAGACCGGTACTGCGATATCGAAGGCTCCCGGACCACCTCCCATGTCGGTACCGATGAACTGGATGTCCTTGCACTTTGCGATCAGTGCCCCCACGTCCACCAGCGCGGCGTTCAGGTCGACACCGAACATCTGGATGCGCTTCCATTCCCCGTCATTCTCGAAGAGCATCAGACGTGTGATCCCGAGTTCGTCCCGCATGAAGCCCGCATAGAGCTCGAGCAATTCCTCCTGGCTTTGGTTGTAGTTGATCGCCCGCGTCACGTCCAGCAGCGCGCCCAGTTGGAACTCTTTCAAGTTCAGCCGCTCGGTCAGCCGGTTCAATCGGGTCATGCGATCAGCTCCGGTTGTTCTTGATCATTCCGGGAAGGCGGCTCAGGCTGGCCACCTCGCGCATTTTCTGCTTCCACTCCCCCGCAGGGGAACCGAAGTAGGTCTTGCCGCCCTCGAGGTTGGACAACACGCCGCTCTGGCCAAGGACCACGGCACCGGCACCGATGGTGATCTTGCTCGGTATGCCCACTTGGCCCCAAAGCGTCACGTTGTCGCCGATCACGCAGGCGCCGGAGATGCCCGCCTGCGAAGCGATCAAGCAGTTCTTGCCGATCAAGGTGTCGTGGCCCACCTGCACATGGTTGTCGATCTTCGTGCCCGCACCGATGCGCGTGTCGGCACTGACACCACGGTCGATGGTGCTCAAGGAACCGATCTCCACATCATCCTCGATCACCGTACTGCCTGCGGTCACCATCTTCTCATAGGCACCGTTGCGCTTCTTGTAATAAAAGCTGTCGCCGCCAATGACACAGTTGGCATGGATGATCACGCGGTCACCGATGGTGGTGTTCGGATAGATCACCACGCCGGGCATGATCATGCAATCTTCGCCGATGCGCACGTTGGCCCCCACTGTTGCTGAAGGATGCACCACGGTGTTAGCACCGATCGTCGACTGCTCGGAGTTCCAAGCGAAGGGCGTCATGAATCGACGCACCAGCGCGTTGTAGTCGCTGCACGGATCGCTGCTCACGATGATGGCCTTGCCCTCGGGCACTTCCACATCCTCCTTGTCGATGAGGATGGTGGTGGCCGCACTGTTCAAGGCTTTGGCGTAGTATTTCGGGTGGTCCACGAAGACGAGGTCACCTTCGCGCACCCGGTTGAGTTCATTGATACCGGTGACCAACCGCTGCACATTGCCAAGGGCCCGTGCATGGATGATCGAAGCGATGTCCGCGGCCGTCCAGTTTTCCTTCAGCTCCATATAGATGCGATCAGCGCCCGGTCGGACGTTGATCGCCGTGCCCGGTAGCAGGTCAAATGTAGCCTTGCGGAAGGAAGCCTACTTCTTCACCCGGTCCATATAGGCGCCGGTCTCCGTGTCGATGCGCACGACAGTACCGATCTCGACGAAGGAAGGAACGTTCACCTCCCTGCCGGTCTCCAGCGTGGCGGCCTTCATCACCTTGTTGCTGGTATCGCCCTTCACGGCGGTCTCCGTGTAGGTCACCTCCAACTCCACCACTTTTGGCGGACGGGCCATGATCGGGGTGCCGCTCTCGAAGCCCACCTGCACCATCATCTCCTCCTTCATCAGGCCCATCGCGTCGCCGAAAAGGTCCACGGGAATATGGAACTGCTCGTAGCTCGCAGGGTCCATGCAGACCAGTTGGTCACCTTCACGATACAGGTATTGCAGGTCGGTGATCTCCACCCGCAGGATGTCCATCGTCTCTCCGCTGCGCCAGCGATGCTCGTTGAGCTTGCCCGTGCGCAGGTTGCGCATCTTGCCTTGGTAGAAGGCGCGCAGGTTGCCGGGGGTGCGGTGCTGCCACTCCACGATCTGGCAGATGTCGTTGTTGAAGCGGATGTAGGAACCGATGCTGATGTCGCCGGTGCTGGCCATGGTAGTGGTCTGAAAAAAATGAGGCGCGAAGGTAGCGATGTGGCCCGAACAGCAGATATACCGGATCTCCTCACGGATAGCGCGGGTTTCCGGGGCCCCGCATGCCCGACCTTTGCGGCATGATAAAATTGAAGATCGTTCTGGCCAGTACCCGGACCGGCCGCAAAGGTCCCGCCGTCGCTCAATGGATCATGGCCGCCGCCAAGGCGCATGGAGCATTCGAAGTTGAACTGCTGGACCTCGCCGCGATCAACCTTCCGTTCATGGATGAGCCGAATCATCCACGGCTTAAGCAATACACGCACGAACATACCAAGGCGTGGAGCGCCACGATCCATAGCGCCGACGCGTTCATCTTCGTGATGCCCGAGTACAACTTCGGCTACACCGCACCGCTGAAGAATGCCTTGGACTTCGTCTTCCAGGAGTGGGCGCACAAACCGCTCGGGCTGGTGAGCTATGGCGGCGTAAGCGGCGGCCTGCGTGCCACACAAGTGCTGAAGCCTGTCTTAACGGCCGTTCGATTGACGGTCGCTGGCGAAGTGCCGATCCCTTTCTTCGCGCAGTTCATCGGCGAGGACGGCGTCTTCCGGCCGAATGAGATCTTGGAGAAGGGTGCGGCAGGCATGTTCGCAGGTATCGAGCGTTGGGCAAAGGTCCTTGGGCCCATGCGCGGTAACAGTTGAGGTGTCGCCTGAAAGAACTGCGCGCTGGCACTCGCGACACGCAAGCACCAGCAATGCGATAGAGTTGTCAGTTGTCAGTTGTCAGGCATTCTCAATGGCGGGCGTGGGCCTTTCGGTTGTGTTCGGCCACGAGGTTAGGCGCCGCTTGTCGTCGGCAGCCTGACAACGAACAACTGACAACTAGGCCCTACTTCCACTTCCCGATCTCCACAGCGGCCGTGCAAGCGAAGGTCTCTTCTACTTGGCGATTGCTGGCGATCAGCAGCGTGCGGCCATCGAGGTACTTCATCAGTAACTCCCGGAACCAAGCAATGCCTTCCGCGTCAAGGTTTGTCGCGGGCTCGTCCAGTAAGAGCAATGGCGTGTCACTGAGAATTGCCAGCGCGAGTTTGAGTCGCTGCTTCATGCCACTGCTGAAGTTGAGTACGGGCTTCTCCAGATGCAGTTGCAAGTAGGCGGTACGCGCAACGTCTTCCAATGTTATTCCTCTGAAGAACGGCTTGAAGCGCGCATGCGTGGCGATCGCCTGTCGCAGCGACAGGTCCTCATAAAGACCGAGGTAGGGCGCTGCGATACTGACCAAGCGATAGACCTCCTCCTGGTCGATCGTCTTTCCCTGCAGAGCATGCTCGATCGTTCCTTTCGTCGGGATCAATGCGCCCGCCGCCACTTGCAGTAAGGTGCTCTTGCCGCTTCCATTGGGCCCGAGTATCGCCGTGCGGCTTCCCGCATCGAACACATGGTCCACTCCGGTAAAGACCTTTTCCCGAGCGAACTGTTTCGCCACTTGGGCCAACGTGATGCGCATGCCGTTGCGGTGCATGCCGCTGTCGTCCGGCAAGGCACAGACGACCGTCATTCAGTGAGCCCGCGCATGATGCCCTTGGGGCTGCTGCGGATGAATTCCACAATGAGCGTGCGTTCCGGCGAGTCCTTGAACTGCTGCTCCACGTTCTGCACGGCGCGCTCCAGATTGGTGTTGCGCACGAAGATCTCGCGGTAGATATCCTCGATCCGGGCCACGGCGTCATCAGCAAAACCGCGTCGGCGAAGGCCCACCACGTTCACGCCAACAAAGCTCAGCGGCTCGCGAGCGGCCTTCACGTAGGGCGGTACATTCTTGCGGACCAATGACGCGCCTGCCACGAAGCTGTGCGCACCGATCTGCATGAACTGCTGAACCGCCACGTTGCCTTCAAGTATCGCCCAATCGCCGATGGTGACGTGCCCGGCGAGGTTCACGCTGTTGGCGATCACCACGTTGTCGCCCACGAGGCAATCGTGCGCCAGATGCACGTAGGCCATCAACAAACAGTCTTTGCCTACGGCGGTGCGGTCACGATCCGAGGTGCCGCGATTGATGGTGACGCACTCGCGAATAGTGGTGCGGTCCCCAACCTCGGCGGTGGTCTTCTCCCCTGCGAACTTCAGGTCTTGCGGGATGGCGCTGATGACGGCACCGGGGAAAATGCGGCATTGCGCACCGATCCGTGCGCCGTCCATGATCGTGGTGTTCGGTCCGATCCAGGTGCCTTCACCAATGGTCACATCACCAGCGATGGAGGTGAAGGGCTCGATAATGACGTCCTTTCCGATCCGCGCATCCGGGTGGACGGAGGCCAGCTTGGAGATGCTCATGCGTGGGTGGCGGCCTTAGCGGGTTCGGTCTTCTTCTCGTCGGCCGGGGCCTTGTCGCGCGCGATCTGCGCCATCATCTCGGCCTCTACGGCAGGTTGGCCATTCACGTAGCCCACCCCTCTCATGTGGACGATGCCGCGACGGATCGGGGTGATCAATTCCAGCCGGAAGACGAGCGTATCCCCGGGGATCACCTTGCGTCGGTAGCGCACGCCGTCGGTCTTCAGGAAGTAGGTGGTGTAGTTCTCGGGATCGGGCACTTGGCTCAACGCGAAAATGCCCCCTACCTGCGCCATGGCCTCCACCTGCAGAACACCGGGCATCACCGGATTATCCGGGAAGTGACCGGTGAACTGCGGCTCGTTCATCGTGACGTTCTTCACGCCCACGATGGTGGTGGCATCCATGCTCATCACCTTGTCCACCAATAGGAAGGGGTAGCGGTGGGGCAACATCTTCGTGATGGCGTTGATGTCGAACAACGGCTCCTGGGTGAGATCGAATTGTACGCGGGTGTCCTTCTCCTCCTGCCGGATGCGGTCCTTGATGCGCTTGGCGAAACTGGTGTTACCGAAGTGGCCCGGACGTGCCGCGAGGATGTGCCCCTTGATCGGACGGCCCACGAGCGCGAGATCCCCGATGATGTCCAGCAGCTTGTGCCGCGCGGGCTCGTTCAGGAACTTCAGGTCGGTGGTGTTCAACACGCCGTTGCGACGGATCTCAACGTCCTTGTATTCACGGCCGATGCTCTTCGCCAAGGATTTCAGGTCCTCCTTGGTGATGTCCTCGCGGTCCTCCAGCACGATCGCATTGTCCAGGTCACCGCCCTTGATGAGGCCGGCCTTTGCGAGTTGCTCGATCTCACGGAGGAAGACGAAGGTGCGGCAAGGCGCGATCTCCGTCTTGAACTCGCCGTTGTGATACATGCTGGCGTGTTGGGTGCCGAGCACCGGACTGTTGTAGTCCACCATCACCGTTAGGCGGAACTCCCCGCCGGGCGCGGGAACGCCGAGCATCTCGGTGCCGCGTTCCTCCGTCTCGAACCAGATGGGCTCCTTCAGGACCCACCAGTTGCGAGATGCGTTCTGCTCTTCAAAACCGGCCTTCTCGATGGCCTCCACGAATTTCATCGCGCTGCCGTCCATGATGGGCACCTCGGCGCCATCGAGCTTGATCAGGCAATTGTCCACGCCCAATGCGTAGAGCGCGGAGAGGACGTGCTCCGTCGTGTTCACCTTCACATCGCCCTTGCCCAATGTGGTGCCACGCGCGGTGCTCACCACAAGGTCCGCGTCGGCGTCGATCACGGGCTTTCCGTCCAGATCGGTGCGTTGGAATTTCAGACCATGGCCTATCGGCGCCGGACAGAGCGTGAGGGTGACGGTCTCGCCGGTGTGCAGGCCCACGCCTTTTACCGTGGCTTCCTGCTTCAGTGTATGCTGCTTGTCGCTCATGCGTTCTTGGTGGTGGTATCGGTCAGGCTGGCCTTCAATGCCTCCAGTTCCTTTTCAAGCTGGTCGATGCGCTGCATGATCTGCGGCAGGTTGCGGAAGTGCACATAGCTGCGTTTGTACTCGCCGATGTTGAATGCGGGCGAACCCTGCACCACGGCATCTTCCGGAATATCCGAGCCGATGCCGCTCTGGGCCGCGATCTTCACCCGGGCACCGATATGCAAATGACCGGCAACACCCACTTGGCCGCCGATCTGCGCATGGTCGCCCACCTTGGAGCTGCCGGCGATGCCGCTCTGCGCAACCACAACGATGTGCCTGCCGAGTTCCGCGTTATGGCCCACCTGCACCAGGTTGTCCAGCTTGGTACCTTGACGGATGATGGTATGGCCGATAGTGGCCCGGTCGATGGTGGTATTGGCACCCACCTCCACGTCATCCTCCAGGATCACGTTGCCCACTTGGGGCATCTTCTCATACACGCCATGGGCATCGGGCACGAAACCGAAGCCGTCCGCGCCGATCACCGCACCGCTGTGCAGCACGCAACGCGCGCCGATCGAGGTGCGGTGATGTACCCTCACGCCAGCGTGGAGTATGGAATCCGCGCCGATATGCGCATCGTTGCCGATGAAACTTCCCGGGAAGACCTTCACGCCATCGGCCAGCACCACGCCATCGCCAACATGACAGAATGCACCGATGTACACGTTTTTGCCCAGGCGCGCGGAGGGACTCACGAAGCTGGGTTGTTCCACTCCTTTTCTGTCGATGCTCAGCCGTTCGTTGCGTTCGAGCAGCTGCGTGAAGGCATGCCGCGGATCGTCGACGCGGATCAGCGTGAGGCTCTTCGGGATGGTCTTCGCCGGCTGGAAGTCGCGCTGAACGATGGCGATGGTCGCCTTCGTGCCATAGAGAAACTCGGTGTATCGCGGATTGGCCAGGAAGGTGAGCGTGCCGCTGCGGGCCTCCTCGATCTTGGCGAGGGCGTTCACCATCACCTGGGGGTCGCCATCCACTTCCCCCTTGAGGAGTTCGGCGATCTGCGCTGCGGTGAATTGCATGGATGCTTACCGCCCCTGCCTATGCCGGAGCGGGTCCGCGAAGATAGTTCCGCAGCGCCTTACGCGAAGGGCTTCCGGTACAGCGATGAACAGGGTGCCATTAAACGTGCGCTGCCTCCAAGGTCCCCCATACTCCAAAGACCTTCAGCAACCAGACGATGAGCGCGATCACCACCACCAGATTCAGGATCCACTTGATCGTTCCCTGCATCGGGATGAAGCGATTCACCAACCAAAGCAGGACGCCGACGACGATGATGGTGATCAGCACATTGAGGAGGGACATGGCAGATTGGGGTTTGATGTGATGGTCAAACACGCGAAGGATGCCGGAAGTTCAGCGGTCTTCCCAGGGCGGAACACCGCAAATTCAGGGAAAGCGAAAGAAGAAGAAATACACCCCGGCCCAAGCGGGCGGCACGTTTGGCGCATAACCAATGGTGCTCCGGGAGGCATCCTCCACGGTGCCGTCCGTATGGATATACCCGATCGTGCTGCGCGAAGAGTTCTCGACCGTCCAATTGCCGGATCCGTCCATGGCCATGTAGCCCACGGTGGAGCGGGAACTGTTCTCGATGGTGTAGGCGCCGGCTCCGTTGGCCTCAACGTATCCGATGGTGCCGCGTGAGGAGTTCTCGATCGTCCAACCGGATCCGTTCGGGGTGATATAGCCCGCCGTGGAGCGCGAGGAATTCTCAATGGAACCGTCGGCGTTCAGGTAGCCGATGGTGCTGCGCGATGCATTCTCAATGGTCTGCGCCGACGCGTGCAGCGCCACGCCCATCAGCAACAGCCCGATAGCTCTTGCGAGCATCCGCTGTCCGCAAATTATTTCACCGAGGCGCTGTCGTGCGCCAGCTCGTGCCCATCCATATCGTGGGAGCACTTCGCGGAATCGCCCTTCATGTCGCAGCACTTGTCCTTCTTGCCGTGCATGTCGCAATCGCCCTTCATGTCATGCATGTCGCAGTCGCCTTTCATGCCGCCGTGCATCATGCAGGCCTCGCCGCGCATGCCGTCCTTGTCGCAGCTACCGCCGCGGCAATCTCCGCAGGTGACGCGCCCCAGGATGAATCCGAGGATGCAGAAAAGGATGCTGAAAAGGATGACCTTGCCCCAGTTGCCGTTCATGTTCGTGGTTGTTGGTCCGCGAAGGTAGACGTATTGAAATGATGCGGTCCGGAGAAGCCGCCCACACAAGGCAAGCTCCCTTGGCGAATGATCATTTCAACGGCACCGACACCTGTGTGCGGTCCCAAGCGAACACGAGGGTAGGCACCTTGTCGCCCTGCACATTGATGGTGAACTGCTCCATTTCCTTGGGCAACACCTCCACGGGTACGGTCACCGAAGCGGCGTCCGAATCGGCCTCGCGGCTGGCCTTGCCATCGCGGCCGATGCCCCAGGGATACATCTTTTTGTTGAAGATCACCTCCCAGTTCTTCTGGTGCGGGATGGTCCAGAGCGTGTACTTGCCAGCGGGCAGCTTCTTACCGCCGATCATCAGGTCCTTGTTCGTCGTGAAAGTGGCCGCCTCGTTCGCGCCGGTACGCCACACTTCATCGAAGGGTACCAACCCACCGAAGATGACGCGACCTTTCTTGTACGGCTTGCTATAAGCCACTTCGATCTTCACTCCGCCCTTGTCATAGCGCGCGGTGTCAGCCGGACTGGCGCGTTCCTTTTGGACCGGGGCGCTGCCGGAGAAGCCGAAGAAGAAGGGTGCGCCGATGAGCGCCAAGGCGGGCAACAGATTTTTCATGCGTAGGTTTTCTTTGGGGGTGAATTTACCGTCTGCTCAACGCCTGACGATGGTGGTATTGTTCGCCTGCGCCGTGGCCGTCACCGTAACATCGTTGATGCAGACATGGGGCGGAAGCGTGGCGGCGAAGTGGACGATGCCCGCGACATCCTCAGCCTTCAGCGGCTCGAAGCCTGCATAGGTCTGCTTCGCGCGCGCCTTGTCGCCATGGAAGCGCACCTCGCTGAATTCCGTTTCCGCCGCGCCCGGTGCCACCTGCGTCACCTTGATGCCCGCCTCCACGAGATCCACGCGCATGGCCTTCGTCAGCGCATCCACTGCGAACTTGGTGGCAGCGTAGACATTGCCCTTCGGGTAGACATCCTTGCCGGCGGTGCTGCCGATGTTGATGATGTGGCCCTTGCCGCGCGCCACCATGCCGGGCACCACCGCATGCGTCACATAGAGCAGGCCCTTCACGTTGGTATCGATCATCACGTCCCAATCCGCGGGATCGCCCTCCTGGATCGGCGCGAGTCCACTGGCCAGACCTGCGTTGTTCACCAGCACATCGATGCTCGACCATTGTGGCGGAAGTGATCCGATCGCGCGCTCCACTTCCGCCCGGTCGCGCACATCCATGCGCAAGGCGTGCGTCACCGGGCCGTGGAGTCCATCGAGTTCACGGGCCAATGCATCCAAGCGGTCGCGGCGCCTGCCGCTGATGATCACGTTCCAGCCTTGCGCTGCGAATTTCCGTGCAATGGCCTCACCGAATCCGCTTGTGGCACCTGTGACGAGGATAATGCCTCCCTCCTGCTTCGTTTCCATGGAGCAAAGGAAAGGTGAACGCACAAGGGCGGACCCCTTTCCTACCAATACATGTAAGACGTCCAGATCCGCCACCCTACATTTCCGGCATGCACGCCGTACGGCTGATCATCCTTGCAACAGCCCTGCTTCTCTCAGGTCTGCTTGCCGCGCAAGACGACAGCAGCAGCGTGAATGTGCTGACTGTGAATGCGCGGAGCCTCACCGGCATCTCCTCGAAGGTGCCCGGCATGGGCGACGATGTGCCCGGAATGAATTTGATGGTGCAGTTGAAGGTCGGCGATAGCGCGATCTATGCTTCACGGGACCTCGATGAAACATCATGGCAAAAACTCTCCGGTTCCAATGACAGCATTCATCCCGGCACCGGCGTTCGTTGGCTCCGCTTGGGACTGATGCCGGATCCTTCGTTGAAGGGAAGGACCGTCGTTCTTGCACTGGGTGGAAATGAAAAGATGGAGGTCTTCCTGAATGGCGCCCCCTTGTTCAGCTCTTCGGGGAGCCAGGAACATGGGAAAGCCACGGACAGCCTGCCGACGCCCTTTCTCGTTCCCTTGACGCTCCGTTGTGATGGGAAGCCTGAAGTGATCGCCATCCGGCTGGACAGTGTGGACGGGAAGAACGCCCGGAGCTTCGCAAAGGCCTGCTCGCTGCATATGTCCGACGTCGCGTTCCGTAACCAGCGGGGCATGACACAGTTCGGCGTCTTTATCGGGATCAACTTGATCATCCTGTTGCTCGCCTTGGTGATCTGGAGCTTTGAACGGCGCGAACGCCAATGGCTCTTTTTGGCGCTCCTATCGTTTGTCACAGCGCTCGATACCTTCTGTGCTTTGGCCGGAAATGCCGGACTCAAGGCATCTACCGGCCATGCAACGAGTCTCTTCGACGCGATGCAGCTCATCCTCGTTCCTTGGCCGATGTACCTGCTCATCATGACCTTGGGCACACTCCATGGGAAGGTGGGCAAGCGCAGGAAAAAGTGGTACACCATCTCGATCATAACGGCCTCCGTTGCCTGCTTCATGTTCGCCCTCACCCTTGTTTACTACAAGCTGAGCTTCTCCAAAGGGGAAAGGGACATTACCTTCTCGCTCGATGATCGAAACGCCTTCCTGGTCATTTCCCTGATCATCCTCGGGATACTGCTGGCCGCAGTGATGATCTGGTTCATCGGCGAAGTGATCCGCCTCGGGTTCAAATTGCTGCGGACCAAAGGCTACGCCCGCTGGATCGGCGCCGGTGCGCTGGCCTCGAGTTTACTGGCCTTTCTGCTGAGCTTTGGAGGAGCGTTGGAACATCTGGGGCCGGGCATCGCCTCCTTTCTGCATATGGTGCGCGAGTACTGCTCGCACGTTGCCGTCCCCCTCTCTGTTGCAGTTTACCTCGCGGTCCGCACGGCGCATCAAGGGCGTTTGGTCGCCCGCCAGCGCGATGACCTGGACGTCGAAGTGAAGGAACGCACCGCCGAACTGAGCGGAAAGGGACCGGTCCGAAGAACTGCTGCTGAATATCCTGCCATCGGAAGTGGCGCAAGAACTGAAGGCCACGGGTGCCGCCAAGGCCCGGCACTTCGACCAGGCCTCGGTGCTCTTCACGGATTTCAAGGGCTTCACCGGCATGTCAGCGGAATTGGGGGCAGAGGCGCTGTTGAATGAGCTCAACACCTGCTTCGAGGCCTTCGATGCCATCATCACCCGGCATGGCATCGAGAAGATCAAGACCATCGGCGATTCCTATATGTGCGTAGGCGGGCTACCGGATCCGAGCTCCTCCTCGCCTAGTGCCGTGGTGCATGCGGCGTTAGAGATGCAGGCTTTCATGATCTCCCGAAAAAAAGACCAGGACGCACGGGGCTTGCCGTCCTTCGATATGCGCGCGGGCATCCACACCGGTCCTGTGGTGGCTGGCATTGTTGGCGTGAAGAAATTCCAGTACGACATCTGGGGCGACACGGTGAACACGGCGAGCCGCATGGAAAGCAGCGGCGAGGTGGGACAAGTGAATATCAGCGAGACGACGTATGCACTGGTGAAGGACACAGTTGTCAGTTCTCAGTTGTCCGGCGGCAGCCTAACAACTGACAACGAACAACTGACAACCAAGAAAGCGTTCTCCTTCACCCCCCGCGGGAAAGTGCAGGCGAAGGGCAAGGGGGAAATGGAAATGTACTTTGTAACCAAGAGTCTTGCATAGCTCGACAGCGCAAGGCGAAGGAGAATTACTTTGTACAACACCGAAGGTGCTGCGGCCACGCAACCCTATGAAATGGACCCATCCAATTTGCGTTCTGGCAGCCTGTGTAATCCTCGGGTGTGAAAGCCATACCCAAAAAGAACTGCTCTATGAAGGCGATTCCGGTTTGTGGTGTGTCGATTCCGTTAGTGGCAGCACGCTTAATGAATTCCGACTTTTCCATCGGGACGGCACTTTGGAGGAATATCAATTGGCCCCGGATGATTCACTGTATGCAATCGACTATGGTGATGTCGTACCCTGTTTGACTTGGAAACTGGGCAACGACGTCATATCATTCGATTGTCAGTATTACCATGTCGATCAACTGGATTCTGGAAAGATGACTTTGACGTTGATCCGTGATAGCTCTGTTCGCTACTACTACAGCAAGTCCAAAAAGCATCCAATTGCACGGGTGTCTTTTGATTTCGATGCCTACAGAAGAGGTGACTACATGAAAACACCACGCTAGGACAAGCGACTCGTCTTCACTCCTCAAACCACTCCTTACCCAACCACCTCGGATACGCGAGGTAGTGCTTCACCACGGTATGACTCATCGCTTGGATGCCGAGCGTGTCCGAGGCCGTGGCGATGTCCTCGATGTGGCCATTCTTGAAGAGCAGTTCGATGCGGTCCTGTGAAGAGTCGTAGGCATTGTTCACGATGCTGTCCGTGAGGACGAAATGGTCCGCCTCCGCTAGATCGATCTTCAAGTGCTCCGCCACTTTCTGCTTGATGCGCTGGACATGCGCTTCCTCCCACGGCGTTTCGCGAAGGCGGATGCGTAACGTGTGGCGCTGCACCAAGTCGTTGGCCAGCTTCGCGAGTACGCGGTCCGGGTGATCGGCCCACACCTTTACCGCACCCATGATGTCGTGATCGTCCAACTTGAGAAAATCCGCGAGCACCGCAGGTTCCGCGATGGAAACGCGTGTGTGCGAACCCGAAAGGAAACGCAGCAGGGCCGGTGAGCCGAAGACCTCCTTGCCTTCCATGGCCAGATGTTTCGCACGCTTCAACGCCTGCACCAGCATGCCTTCCGCCGCAACCACCGTCTTGTGCAGATAGACCTGCCAATACATCAGGCGGCGCGCCACGATGAATTTCTCGATGCTGTAGATCGCCTTCTCCTCCACCAGCAGCCGATCATCGCGCACCTCGAGCATCTTGATGATGCGATCACCGCCGATGATGCCCTCACTAACGCCCGTGTAAAAGCTGTCGCGGTTGAGGTAGTCCATGCGGTCCACATCCAGCTGGCTGCTCACGAGCTGATGAAGCGCATGCTTCGGGTGCGTGTTCCGAAAGATCGCGATGCCGGTGGTAAGCGCGCCCTTGAATTGCACGTTGAGCTCGTCCATCACCAAGGCGCTCACATCCTCATGGCTGATGCCCTCGACGAGGCTGTGCTCCAGCGCATGGCTGAAAGGTCCGTGCCCCACATCATGCAGCAGGATGGCGATGGCCGCGCCCAATGCTTCCTCGTCACTGATCGCATGGCCCTTGCCGCGCAATGTTTCGATCGCGAGTCCCATGAGATGCATCGCGCCCAGCGCATGGTGGAAGCGCGTATGCAGCGCACCGGGATACACGAGATGCGAAAGCCCGAGCTGCTTGATGTAGCGCAACCGCTGGAACCACGGATGGTCGATCAGCTTCAGCACCAGCGGATCGGGCACGGTGATGAAGCCGTAGATGGGGTCGTTGAGGATCTTCTTCGCCACAGTCTTCAAATTGAATGTTCTTCACCACAGAGACACGGAGACACAGAGATGATGGATCGCCGTTCTACATTCTACATTTTTCATTCCTCAGACCATTGACCAGCGGACTCAAGACTCACGACTCAAGACTACTGGACTAATGCCTTCCATGACCAAACCGCATTCTTCGTGTGCTTCGTGTCCTTCGTGGTATGATACCTTAACGCTCCTTCCGGTCCCCTTCCCTTGAGGAGCCGTAATTTCACGCCTCGAAAGTAGTGGACGGCATCGCGCACCATGCGCCGCTTGCCAAATGCCGCTTCTTCCGAAACTGTATGAGCGTGAAGATCCTTTGGGCCGACGACGAGGTCGACCTCCTCAAGCCACATGTGTTGTTCCTCGAGCAGAAAGGCTACGCCGTGCAGACGGTGAACAACGGTCTCGATGCGGTGGACGCCGTGGGCAAGGACGAGTTCGACATCATCTTCCTTGATGAGAATATGCCCGGCCTCAGCGGCCTGGAGACCTTGAGCCGCGTGAAGACGATCACACCGCGCACGCCGGTGATCATGATCACGAAGAGCGAGGAGGAGAGCATCATGGAGGAGGCCATTGGCAGCAAGATCAGCGACTACCTCATCAAGCCGGTGAATCCGAACCAGATCCTGCTCGCGTTGAAGAAGCACCTCGACGGCAGCCGCCTCGTGAGCGAAAAGACCACCAGCAGCTATCAGCAACAATTCGGGCGCTTGAGCATGCGTCTCGGGGATCGCCTCAGCACGGAGGATTGGAAGCAACTGTACGACGAGCTCGTGCGCTGGGAGCTGGACCTGAGCGGCAATCCTGATCAAGGAATGACCGAGATCCTGCGCAGCCAGTGGGCCGAGGCGAACGACCTCTTCAGCCGCTTCGTGGAGAAGAACTACGTGGATTGGGTGAACAACAACGGCAACGATGTGCCTATGCAGAGCCACCAGGTTTTTAAGAACAAGGTGGCGCCGCGGATCGACGAGAAGCAGGGCCCGCTCTTCCTGGTGCTGATCGACAACCTGCGCTTGGATCAATGGCGGATGCTCGAACCCATCATCGGCGAGTTCTTCAAAGTGGAGGAACAAGGACTTTTCTACAGCATCCTGCCCACCGCCACGCAGTATGCGCGCAACGCGATCTTCTCCGGAATGATGCCCGGCGAGATCCAGAAACGCTTCCCGGGGAAATGGCTGAGCGAGGAGGATGAAGGAAGCAAGAATGCCTACGAGGAGGACTTCATGCTGGAGCAACTGAAGAGCCTCGGCAAGCGCGGGAAGAGCAGCTACCACAAGATCACCAACCTCGCTGCGGGCAAGAAGCTGGCGGAGAACGTGGGGAACCTGATGGAGAACCCCTTCAATGCCATCGTCTACAATTTCGTGGACATGCTGAGCCATGCCCGCACGGAGATGGAGGTGATCCGCGAGCTGGCCGAAGATGAGGCCGCCTACCGCTCCATCACCGTGAGCTGGTTCAAGCACAGCCCGCTGCTGGATATCCTGAAGACCATCGCCGAAAAAGGCGGCCGCGTACTGCTCACCACTGACCACGGCACCGTGCGCGTCACGCAGCCCAGCAAGGTGATCGGCGACCGCAACACCAACACCAACCTGCGCTACAAGCACGGCCGCAACCTCACTTACGAGCCCAAGGACGTGCTCGCCATCAAGGACCCCGCGCAGGCCTTCCTGCCCAAGGCCAACGTGAGCAGCAGCTTCATCTTCGCGAAGAAGGACGAGTACTTCGTCTACCCCAACAACTACAACCACTTCGTGAATTTCTACCGGAACACCTTCCAGCACGGCGGTATCTCCTTGGAAGAGATGCTGGTGCCGGTGGTCTACCTGAAGCCGCGCTGAGGATTATCTTCGTCGACCACCATGAGCGCCATCCTTCAACTACCTCGTTTAGAGGATTCCGATGAATGGGCCGCAGCCCTGCTGAGCGCCTGTCCGGATCGTCGCATCTTCACCTTCCAAGGGCAGCTCGGCGTGGGCAAGACCACGTTGATCAAGCTGCTGTGCGAGGAACTCGGCGTCACCTCGGAGATGAGCAGTCCCTCCTACTCCATCGTGAACGAATACCGCACTGCCACTGGAGGAACGGTGTATCACTTCGACCTCTACCGCCTGAAGAATGCGGAGGAACTGGATGGGATCGGCTTCCTGGAATACTTGGACAGCGGGCACTACTGTTTCGTGGAATGGCCCGAGTTGGCCAAGGGCGTGATGCCCCAAGAAGCCGTGGCCCTGAAGCTGCGCCTCATTGCCGACGGCCGTCGCACGGCTGAATTGAACATGCTACCCGCAGGACCGATCGCCTTCGCATGAGCACCAGCAGTGAACTGCTCAAGCAACTGGCCCGCGAGGTGTCCATGCTGCCGCAGGAACAGACCATGGAGGTGGGCCGAAAGGGCAAGAACCTCGTGATCGGCATTCCTAAAGAGGTCACTCCCGAAGAACATCGCGTACCGCTGACACCCGCCAGCGTGGCCGTGCTCACCGCGCGTGGGCACGACATCACCGTGCAGCGCGGCGTGGGAAAGAGCCTGCAATTCCAGGACAGCGACTACAGCGAGGCCGGAGCGAAACTGACGGACAATGCGCGCGAGGTCTTCGAGGCTGATCTGATCCTGAAAGTGGCCGCGCCGAAGGACGAGGAGATCGCCATGCTGCGGCATAAACAGATCCTCATCTCTGCGCTGCAGATGGGCGGCGAGCACCGCGAATCCCTGCGGAGCATGATGGAGAAGAAGGTCACCGCCGTGGCGTGGGACTTCATCAAGGACCGCGAGGGCATCTATCCGATCATACGCGCCATGGGCGAGATCGCCGGCAACGCGGCCATCCAGATCGCCGCGGAATACCTCAGCACGGACAAGGCCGGCCAGGGTTTGATGCTCGGCGGCATCAGCGGCGTGGCACCTGCGGAAGTGGTGGTGATCGGCGCGGGCACCGTAGGCGAGTTCGCCACACGCGCTGCATTGGGCGCGGGCGCCAGCGTGAAGGTCTTCGACAAGAGCATCTACCGCCTGCGCCGACTACAGAGCAGCATCGGCCAACGCATCTGGACCAGCATTATTCAACCGGACGTGCTGAAACAGGCGCTTCTGCAAGCGGACGTCGCGATCGGCGCGTTGCGACCCGAGCATGGGCGCACACCGCTGGTCGTAACGGATGAGATGGTGGGCCAGATGAAGACCGGCAGCGTGATCGTGGACGTCAGCATCGACCGTGGCGGCACCTTCGAGACCAGCGAACAGACCTCCCTCTCCGATCCCGTCTTTAAGAAATACGGCGTGGTGCATTACTGCGTGCCGAACATCGCGAGCCGCGTGCCCCGCACCGCCTCCTACGCGCTCACGAACATCTTCACGCCACTGCTGCTCAGCATGGGCGAGATCGGCCGCTTCGAGGACCTCATCAAACGCAACCTCGGTCTGCGCCACGGCGTGTATCTCTATAACGGCGCACTTACCAGCGAGATACTCTCCGAGGCGTATCACTTGCCGTTCAAGGACCTGGATATTATGCTGGCGGCGTTCTGATGGTGATTGGTGATTGGACGCCCTCCGACTCAAGACTCCGGACTCACGACTAAAGGACTCACGACTAAAAACCACTCCGTGCCTCTGTGCCTCCGTGGTTAACATGCTTGATCTCTTCCATGGACTTCAAACGCCGCCTCACTCTTTTCGCCTTTGGCCTTGGCTTGGGCTGCATCGTTGCTTGGGGCATTTTCGGCAAGCGTCTCACCAACACCGCGTGGCTGCCCAACGAACGTGTGAAGCTCCGACTGATCAACACGCTGACCGAAGCCACGCCGGAAGCACAGGCCATGCTTACTCCATTGAACTTGGATCTGGCCGATCTGCGCGCTTCCATGGACAGCTGCGATGTGGACTTCTCGCAGAGCAAGCGCAGCAAGGACAGCCTGATCTATGCCGTGCATGGCACCGTGCATGGGGAAGCGGTGTCCTTCATGGTGGGCACGTTGCGCGACTTCCGCACGGACTCCACGGCGACGTTGATGGAGATCCGCAGGGACCTGCACTAGCACTGTGCGATCACAGTCGGCCCATGCTGTCCGAGACCTCTTGCTGCTTTCTGGCGCTCACTGCCACGGTGGTGCCATCGCTTAGGAGCACCTCGGCCTGTTCCCCACGACTGAACTTCTTGATGTGCTTCGCATGGACCAGGCAATTGGATTGCACCCGCACGAATCGGGAAGGATCCAGCAGGTCCTCCAATTCCTTCAGTGGCCGATCGATCGTCAGGTTTGCCCCGGTCTGTTGATGCACCACGGTGCGGCCCGCATCACCTTCGCAAAAGACGATGCCTTCGACGTCCAACGTTTCGATACCATCCGCTATTGGTAATGCGATGTGACGCCGCCCTGGCCCTTGAGGTTGTGCCAGATTCTTCAGCAACGCGGCGAACTGATCTGCAGATTGAGGCTTGCGCTCGGCCTGCCGCACCTTGCCGATGGCCGTGCCGAGTTCGTCGGGATCCACTGGCTTCAGCAAATAATCCAAGGCACTGAATCGGATGGCCTTCACCGCATAGCCCTCGTGCGCCGTGGTGAAGATCACATGAGGTCGATCAGGGCCGATGGCCTGGAGCAGGTCGAAGCCGGTGTGATTTCCCATTTCGATATCGAGGAAGAGGATCTTCGGTTTCACCTTCCCGAGCAGGACCACGCCCTCGGGAACGTTGGTGGCCATTCCCAGCAACGCGATGTCCGGATACTTGCGCTCCAAAAGTCCGCTCAGTGCTTCGCGGCAGTGCTGTTCGTCATCGACGATCACGGCGGTCAGGTTGGCCATCTTGCAGGTGGGTTGGTGGTGAAAAGGTAGGTATCACCATTTGATCCGTCAGCGCTTTAGCAGGGAAGGAGGGAAGCCATTGACGCCTATGCGGAGAGTATCGGCATGTCCACTTCCACGCGGGTTCCTTGCGGCAGATCGATGTAGCGGAAGCCGGCCTTGCCTCCGTGCTGCTTTTGCACCAGGTCCAAGCGGGCGCGTGTGATGGCGGTGCCCAGCGAGGTCTTCTTTGTCGCGGCACCCTCTTGCGCAGTGGACTTCTTCACCTGTCGTCCGGCGCCGTCATCCTCGATCGTCCACCGCATCCGGCCTTCATGCCGCGCCACGTGGAGGGTGATGTGGCCCTTGCCCTCCTTCCCTGCCATGCCGTGCCAGATGGCATTTTCCACAAAAGGCTGCACCACCAACGGAGGCACCATCACCTCCTCGGGATCCAGCGTGGGATCCACGGTGATGGTGAAGTCGAATTTGTTCTCCATGCGCATGCGCTCGAGGTCCATGTAACCCCGAAGCGTTTCAAGGTCGTCCTTCAGCGGGACCTCCGCATGGCGGCTGTTCTCCAGCACGGACCGCATGACGCGGGCGAATTTCCCGAGGAAGCCCGTTGCGCTGTCCTGATCGTTGCGTTGCACAAAAGCATTGATGCTGTTGAGCGCATTGAAGATGAAGTGCGGATTCATCTGGCTGCGCAGCGCCTGCGTCTCCAGTGTGGCGGCTTCCTTCTCGAAGCGCTCCTGTCTGCGTTTGCGATCGGCAACGAACCATGCGCCGCCACCGGCCAACAGCAGGATCCCTCCAGCGCCCATGGCCCACGCGCGGTTGCGATTGGTGTCCGCGCGCATGGCCTCGATGGTGCGCTCGCTCTCAAGCCGCTGCCGTTCTCCTGCGAAGCGCATGCTGTCGGCGAGCTGCTGCTTGCCGAAGGTGTGCATCAGATCGCGCCGCGCCAATTGCAGCTGGTTGCTTTGAGAGGTGAGGCTATCGCGCACATCGACGAAGATCTCATGATACTTCAATGCCTTCGCGCCATCGCCCTTCGCCTCGTAGGCCAGGTAGAGGCATTCGCAATTGTTCTGGCGTTCCGCGGAGATCGGATTGTCTTCCGCAAGGGCGAGACCTTGCGTGCAATGCGCGACCGCTTGGTCGGGCCTTCCTCGCGCCACGTCCACTCTGCCCAAGGCCGCCCAGGCCTCCGCTTCGCCGGGCGTATCGTGCAGGCTTTTCGCCAAAGCGACCGCTTCATTCAAGACCTTGTCGGCATCGGCCAAGCGGCCCGTTTCCCGGTACACCGTGCCGAGTGCGAGAAGCGTACGCCCCATGAGGTCCTTCACATCACCTTCCCGTTCCAAGGCCAGTGACTTCTCGAGCATCACCACTGCGCTGTCCGGGCGTCCGAGGTCCATGAGCATTCCGCCGATGCTGCTGCCGGCGGTCATCATCCCTTGCCGGTAGTCGGCGCCTTTGTAAAGCGCATAGGCGCGCAGCAAAAGGCCAAGGCATTCCTTCTTGTCGCCGGTGGAACTCTTCAGTGCGCTGATGGTGGTGAGGCACGCGGCCACGCCCACTTGGTCCTTCGCTTTTTCCAGAATGGCGAGGCTGCGGTAGGTCATATCGATCGCCTCACCGATGTGCCCTGTTTCCGCATAGACGTTGCCCATGTTCCCGTAGTTCCCGCCCGCCATGTCGTGCATGCCGAGCTTTTCCGCAAGCTCGGCGCTTCTTCCGTAGTAGGCCAGCGCACTGTCGGACCGCCCTTGGATCTGAAACACGCGGCCCATTCCGCCATAGCAGAAGACGGCACCCTCTTCGTCATGTGCCAGCGCGTGCAGCGCGAGGCTTTTCCGGTAGTGTTCCATGGCCAGGTCCAGTTGGCCCGTGTTCTTATAGGCGAAGGCCAAGTTGCTTTCCGTAGCGCCGGCACCACTGAGGAATGAGCTGTCCTGCCGCGTGCCATAGAACATGCGCGCAGTGTCCAAGTAGGCCAACACCGGGCCGTTGGAACGCATCATCAAATAGGCCAGTCCGATGTCCCGGTAGCCGAGTGCGGTCATCAGCGTATCGCGCTCCTGCTGTGCCTGTGTGAGCAACTGCTTCGCCACCGCCAAGCTGCTGTCGAGATCTGCTGAACGCAAGGAGTATGAGATCTCGTGCAGCGTTAGCAGGCGCTCGTGCGGAGCGGTCTTCGGTTCCCCGAATGCGCGCCAAAGTGAATCGAGATCATCCGGTTCTTCCGCTTCAGCAAGGAAGGCGGGCATCAAAAGGACCAGCAACAGGATGGGGCGCAGCATGGGCGGTGGGATGGGATGCGGAATGGGAAAGGTACCTCCTGCACGGCACGGGTGTCGGTGGCCGCCTTCACCGATTGCCCGGTGCCAGTAGGCTTCACATCCGCCTTCGTGAATGCACTACTTTGCCTCGCGATAGCATTCAAAGACCATGAGCCGCTCCTTCCTGTTTTTCCCTCTCTTCCTTTCGGCTACCCTCTGTTCCGCGCAGGAATGCGGCACTGGACGCTACACGGACTACAACCACTTTCCAACCATCGACAGCACCTTGGCGGTCCCCTTCGGAAACAATACCGGTGTGGATGGGACGAACCAGGCGCTGCTGATGGACGTGTACGCGCCCGCCAGCGATCCCTTGGCGTTGCGGCCTGTGGTGCTGGTGGCTTTCGGCGGTTCTTTCGTCACCGGCACCCGCGAGGATGTGGCTCCCTTCTGCCGGATACTGGCGCACTTGGGCTACGTGGGCGTGGCGATGGATTATCGCGTGGGTCTCTTCTATCCCAACGAAAGCACCACCATGCATGCGGTGATGCGTTGCGTGCACGACATGAAGGGCTGCATCCGCTACCTGCGGCAGACCGTGGCCTTGGATGGCAATCCCTACCACATCGATCCGGACCGCATCATCGTCGGCGGTGTCAGTGCCGGGGCGATCGGTGCGCTGCATCTTACCTACATGAATGAACCTTCCGAACTGCCCGCGGTATTGGTGGCGGACAGCGCCTCCTTCGGCGGCATGGAAGGAACCAGCGGCCCGCTTGGCTACTCCAGCGATGTGACGGCCTGCTTCAGCCTCAGCGGCGCGCTCGGCGATACCTCCTGGATCCAGCCCGGCGATCAACCCTATTGTGGGATCCACGAGACGGGAGACCCGACCGTTCCCTGCTATACCGCAGAGGCCTATGCATTCGGATTCCCCACTGGCATCATCGTTTCAGGCGACCACGACATTAATGAGCGCACGACCCACATTGGCGTTCCGAGCTGCTACCTCGAATATGATTCGGCCCAGCATGTGGGCTATCTCTCCTACGACCCGATCAACTCGATCGACGTGGTGGTGCAATTCCTGGCGCGCGTGGTCTGCGGCCAGGCACCCGGCTGCTCGCACACCATCTATGAGGGCGTGGATGAATTGGCCAAGAATGAGGATGGACTGAACGCCTATCCGAATCCGGCCTCCGGAACGGTCACGATCCACATGGCTTCCGCAGGCACGATCGTGCTTACTGATATGGAAGGACGCGATGTGCTGCGACGTGCCTTGCCAAAAGGCAACGGCACGTTGGATACATCAACATTGAACGACGGACTCTACCTGATGCACACGATAGGCATCGGAACACAGCGGGTGGAACGGCTTATCGTGGCGCACTAGCTGCCGGACTTCGCAGCCTGCCTGCGCTTGCGTTCCTGCACGATCAGCGTTAGCTCGCGGCCCGTCTGGCCACGTGCGCTGGTGTTCTCCGCCGCGCGACGGATCAAGTAAGGCATCACCTCGCGCACGGGTCCGTAAGGCACATACTTCACCACGTTGTAACCGGCAGCGGCCATGTTGTAGCTGATGTTGTCGCTCATCCCCAGCAGTTGGCCGAAGTGAATGCGCTTGTCATTCCGTGCGATGCGGCGGTCCTGCATCAGTCGCGCCAGCAAAAGTGTGCTGGCCTCGTTGTGAGTTCCGGCAACAATGGAAACCTGGTCCAAATGCTCCATGCAGAATTGCAACGCATCGTTGAAGTCGCGGTCCACGGCGGCCTTGTCGGCACTGATCGGATCGGGGTAGCCACGTTCTTCGGCCCGTGCCCGCTCCTTTTCCATGTAGGCCCCGCGCACGAGCTTCACACCGAGGTGGTAGCCGTTGGCCTTGGCATGTTCCGCCTCTTCCCGCAGGAACGCCAAACGGTCGTGGCGGTAGAGTTGCACTGTGTTGAGTACGATCGCTTTTTCGCGATTGAACTGCTGCATCATCTCCCGCACCATCGCGTCGATGGCAGGCTGGATCCAGCTTTCCTCGGCATCCACCATCACCGGCACATCGGCGGCGGCGGCGGCGGCACAGATGCGTTGCACACGACCGCGTGCATGCTCCCAAGCAACGGCTTCCTCACTGTTGAGCGATCGCCCTTGGGACACCGCCTCCATCACATCCATCCGGGCCACGCCGCTGGGCTTGAAGACCGAGAATGGGATCGCGCTGTTGCCCTTGGCGGCCGCAATGGTGCGCAGGGTTTCGGCCGTTGTGGCATCCAAGGAGGATTCATCGTCCTGCCCCTCCACGCTGTAGTCGAGAATGGTTCCTACGCCGCTGCGTTCGAGCTTCTTTGCCGTCGCCACGGTCTCTTCGATGGTCTCACCGCCGCAGAACTGCCGGAAGATGGTGCCTTTGATGAGGCCCTTCACCGGAAGATGCAGCGCCAATGCGAAACGCGTGAGGGCCACCCCGACACTGCTGAGTGAAGGCGTGCCGATGATGCGGAAAAGCCAGTACGCCTGCCAAAGTTCCCGGTCACTCTTGGCCGCGAAGGCGGTGCGGGTGTCCCCCAAGTTTGGCAACGTGGTGTCGATCGATGGATGGGCATCGGCCACTTGTGGCATGGTACCGGAGGGATGAAGTTCGTTCCTTTGAACGCCGTGACCCGGGCAGTTTTGCCGGGAAGGCCGCCAAAAGTAGCAATGGACCCATCGCCGGAAACGCCTTACGTCATCACTGCGGGAAACCGGCCGGCGTACTTGGGGCAGCACGCACTAAAGCATTTGCAGAACTGGCTGGCGGACGAGGCCGAAGAAGCACGCTGCTTCATTCTCGGCGACGATCACACACTGCTGCATTGCTTACCGGAACTGTTGGCCCATGTGCCCGCGCTTGCTGAAGCCGAGAATATCCAAGTGCGGCATGGCGAATCGAGTAAGGACCTTGAAATATGCCGCGCGCTCTGGGGACATCTCGCAGAACTGGCCGCAGACCGGCATGCCGTGGTGATCAACCTCGGTGGCGGGGTCGTCACCGATCTCGGCGGATTTGTCGCGGCCACCTACAAGCGCGGGATCCGCTTCGTGAACGTGCCCACCAGCCTGATGGGCATGGTGGATGCGGCGATCGGTGGGAAGACGGCCATCGACCTCAACGGGGTGAAGAACCTCGTGGGTGCCTTCGCGGAACCGGTGTCCGTGCATGTGCATCCCGGCTTCCTGCGCACGTTGGGCAAACGCGAATTGCTGAACGGCATCGCGGAAATGGTGAAACATGGGCTCGTCCGCGATGCCGAGCATTGGAACGCCTTGCGCCGCGCGCCCTTGCACGACCTCGATGCGCTCGCGCCGCTCATCCTGCGCTCCGCAGCGATCAAGGCCGAAGTGGTGACGGAAGATCCGCGCGAGACAGGTCCCCGCAAGCTGCTCAACTTCGGTCACAGCATCGGGCATGCGGTGGAGGCCTTCGCCTTGGAAAGCCCCGGCCGGTCGCTCTTGCACGGCGAGGCGGTGGCCATCGGCATGATCTGCGCAACATGGCTCAGTTGGCGCTTCGGCCTGCTGGACCGCGACCGCATGAACGCCGTGGAAGAGCACCTCATGGGCCTCTATCCGCATTTCCCGCTCTATGCCGCAGACCACCATCGCATACTGGAGTTGATGCGCAACGACAAGAAGAATGTCGGCGATGAATTCCGCTTCACGCTGCTCACGGATATCGGCTCCGCCCGCGTCGATGTTCCCGTGAATGCCGCACAGGTCGCTGATGCCTTGGACCACTATCGCCTGCTGGCCCCCGATGCCGAACGCCGTCACCATCCGCAGGCCTGAGGCGCCGATCGACGCGTGCATCACCTTGCCGCGTTCGAAGAGCCTTGCCAACCGCGCGCTGATCCTCGCGGCTCTTGCCGGTGACCTGTCCTTGGTGATCAACCCCGGTGATGCGGAGGACACAAGCACCCTGCTCTCGCTGCTGAAGGAACGGCCACGCGTAATGAATTGCGGCGATGGCGGAACGACCTTTCGCTTCCTGCTTGCATGGGCGTGTGTGCAGGATGGCGAAGAGCACCTGCTCACCGGCAGCGCGCGATTGATGGAACGTCCGCATGCACCGTTGATCGATGCATTGATCGCTCTCGGCGCGGACATCACGCAAACGGAAAGCGGTTATCTCGTTCGCGGGCGGCGCATGCGCGGTGGCACGATCACACTCGATTCACCGATGAGCAGCCAGTTCATTAGCGCGTTGTTGCTCGTTGCTCCGCTTTTTGAACAAGGACTGGAACTGCACTGGACCGGTCGCAAACTGAGCGGTCCGTATGTGGAGATGACCGTCGCGATGCTCAATCATTTCGGCGTGGCTGCGAGCGTTGAAGAAGATGTCATCAGCGTACCGGCATCGCCATTGAAACCGGCATCATTCGATGTTCCTGCGGATTGGAGTGCGGCGGCTTTCTGGTTCGAGGTGGCGGCCTTGGCACCGGATACGAAGTTGTACTTCAAGGGCATCTTCAATTCAGGGATGCAGGGCGATGAGGCGGTGATCATTCATTTGCTCCCCTACACCCATTGCGCCATTTCGGATGAAGAACTCATTCTGCACGGGAGATGCAGTGACGACCCCGATCCGTACCACGCGGACCTAACGGACACGCCGGATCTTTTCCAGCCCGTGACATTCGCGCTGGCGGGGTTGGGAAGAAAGGCGGAGTTGATCGGACTGGATAATCTTCCACACAAAGAGACCGATCGTCTGAAAGCCGTGGCCGAAGCCTTGCGCGCATTAGGCTGTTCCGCGGAATACGATGGCGGTTCCTTCAAACTGGAAAGCGGCATCACCAACCTTCGGCCCCAACCCTTCGATCCGCAAGGCGATCACCGCATGGCCATGGGCCTTGCTCCATTGGCATTGGTCTGCGAAGAGATCACCATCCTGCATCCCGAAGTGGTGGCGAAATCCTATCCGGGGTTTTGGGAGGATCTGAAACGTGCAGGGTTCTCGGTGGAGTTAGGATGAAGGCCTAGCCGCAACGACGATAGGCGAGGATCATCTTATAGGCCTCTTCATTCAAGACCCTTCCTATCCTCAAGCTGAAGTTCCTTGATCAAACTGTCCTCCAGCTCCTTGCACTCACAGCATTCGTGGTCATCATAGGCCGCCAAGTTCCACCCAAGTACAAAATACTTGTCGGTAGTATAAGTCTTGGGTGCGGGCGGATATAGACTTGAACGCAACATCATGCTCTTGCCCAACTTTTCTTCAATGTAGTCCTTGATCGCAATCGGGTAGAGATCGATCCTCGGTTTCATGCAAGCCGAGTCCATGCTATTTGTGAATATGAATTCGGTTTCAGGCTGCGGAAGCCAATTCCCAACTCCAACCGTGTCCACCGTTCCTTCCTTGATCTCAACATTCCAACCTGCTATGTGCGAAAGCCGATCGTTCAAGGTGCTGTCAGCCCTTCCCCCCGAACATGCAACCAGAAGTTGAACAATGATCAAACCCGAGATCGTCCATTTCATTCTACAAATGCTCTAGATCGGTTGACGTATTGCACCCAAACATAACGGGAGGCATTCTCCGCGCCTCAGCGCCTCTGCGGCAACCTAGTCTCTCACTTCTTCGGCCTCCGCAACCACACCTTCTGCCCGGGCTTCACCGGGTCCGTGGCCTGCATGTCGTTGTACTTCGCGAGCTTTTTCAGCTTCACTCCATAACGCTGGCTGATGGACCAGAGTGACTCGCCGCTCTGTGCCACACAGCTCTCCAGGTCCTTGCTCTTGCTGCGCTTCGGTTGGATGTAGACCACCTCGCCCTCGCTGAAGGTGGCGTCCTTGGCCACATCGTTCCACCCCGCCACCATCCCGGGCATCTGCTCGATCTCGTTGGCAATGTCCTGCACGGTCTCTCCTCTCTTGGCGCGCACATACTTGATACGACCATCAAAGAGTTCGACCGGTCGCGCATTGCCGATTGTGACGGTGTTGTCCTCGTTGTTTCTCCGCCGCGATGACTTCTTCACCTCAGGGGCCTTCGCCGTGGAAGCGCTGGGGTACTGCACATCCACGCCCCTGTCGAACTTGTCCAGATCGTAACGCTCGATCAGGGTGATCAACTTCTGCGGGTACTGCGGATCGGTGGCGTAGCCGCACGACTTCAGGCCATGCGCCCAGCCCTTGTAGTCGGTCGGCTTCAGCTGGAAGAGACTCGCGTAGCGTGGTCGCAGCAAGAAGTCGGAATGGTCCTCGAAGCTCTGCGACGCATTCGTGTACTTGCGGAAGCAGTCGTCCTTCTTGTCGTCATCGTGGTACATCTTGCCGCCGGTCCAGTTGGGCGTGCATTTGATACCAAAGTGATTGTTGCCTTCGGTGGCCAGTACGCTGTTGCCGTTGCTGCTCTCCAACAGCCCCTGCGCCAAGGTGATGCTCGCCGGGATGCCATGCTCCTGCATCTTCTTCACCGCGACATCCTTCCACTGGGTGATGTACTGCTCCGGCGTCTGCTGCGCCATCACCGCAATGGCTTCCGGCCCGGCGGCGACCGCCAACACGGTCATCAACAAATTCACGATCCTCATGGTCTTGTTCAAGCGCTCCTCTGCAAGGGCCGAAACTATTGGGGTTCCGTCCAGTTATGAACGATCCATCCACAGGGCTTTGCACCCCCTGTTGTGGAAAAACGCGGCCTCCACGATCTTCGTGCCCCGCATGGAAAAGCATCCCAAGCCTTCGGACGACGACCCGCGCGTGCAGCATCTGAAGCGCATGGGCTACCTCGACGGTGACTACTACTTCACCCCGGAAGGCTATGTGGTGTGGACGGAACAGTACCATCTGCGCCGCGGCTACTGCTGCCAGAGCGGCTGCCGGCATTGCCCGTACGGCAATTCACCGGAGGACCGGAAGAAGCACAAGTGAGCAGCCCTTGCCAGTGATCGGCCCTCCCGATTTTACGCCATGCCCGGGCGGCAACTCAGAAGGTAGCTTCGCCTGAAAGCTGAGCCATGCTGCGCCCCACCTTGTTTCTTCAGGCCTTGCTGGTCCTCGTGGCCTGCGGAAATTCCACCGGCGATGCATCACCGGATGTGACCGGTAACGCTGCATCACAAGCAGCCGGAGCGGATCAGCGGCCCGCGCAGCACTTCACCGAAGGCAAGGATTATCTCGTGTTGGAACGCTTGCGCGTGATCGACCCCAGCGGATTCGCGCAGCCCATGGAGGCATACTCCATTCTGGTCCCTAAGGGATGGAAGAGCTCCGGTGGCATCACTTGGAATGTGGGCAGCACCTGCATGGCCGAGTCCGTAAAGAACCGCGTCACCGTTACCTCTCCCGATGGCGCCTACGCGCTGGAGATCTATCCACAACAGGAATGGGATTGGTGGGACGATCCGACGATGCTCCAAATGCAGGTGCAACAGGCGCAGAACCCCGTGTTCCGGCGTTGTGCCATCGCACAGCCCATGGATGCCGGTCAATTTCTGCAAGGGCCGTTGGCGCAGGAGATGGGTGCCCAAGTGGTCAGTGTGGAGCCGAATGCGGAATTGACGAACGCGCTTAAGCAACAGGCGCAGGCCGCGAATCAGCAATACCAGCAAGCGGGCGTGAACCTGGAGAGCAGGCCCACCGCGGCCATCGGCACGTTGCGATATCCCAATGGCAGCGCCGGCGTGGCACTGTGCAGCGTGGCCATGCAGGTGGCGTGGATGCCGAACTACATGACCGGTGGGCAAAGCGCCAGCTACAGTTGCCAGGCCACGCAGAAGATCGCCCTGCGCTGCCCTGTCGGCAAAGAGGCCGAAGCGCGCAAACTGCTCAGCACCGTGATGAGCAGCTTCCGTATCAATCCGCAATGGCAGCAAGGCGTGCAGCAGATGATGAACAATGTGGCCGCAGTGGAGCAACGCGAGACCGCCAAACGCGCGGCCATCCAACGCGACGCGGCGAACTATTCCGCAGACCTGCAACAACGCACTTGGGAAGAAGGTCAAGCGAGTCAGGACCGCATCGCCGAGCAATGGGGACAGACCCTGCGCGGCGTGGAGACCTGGCACGATGCTGGCGGCAGCAACGTGGAACTGAGCTCCGGATACAACGAGGCCTGGAGCCGCCCCGATGGCAGCTACATCCTCAGCAACGAGCCGCTCTTCGACCCGAACGTGGCGCTGCAAGAGAGTTGGAAGAAGCTGGAGAAAGCGCCGTGAAGCTGAGCGAAAGAGTGCAAGCCGCTGTCGGCGGATCATCGGACATTTGCACCATGCCCACTGCACCCGCCATCCTCTCCGACCACTTCCAAGCCTCCATCCGCGAAGGCATCCCGAACGATCTTCCCGCCGCGAAGCCGTTGGATCCGTCCGTTCCGCACGCGCCCAAGCGCAAGGACATCCTTTCCGCGGAGGAGAAGAAGCTGGCCCTTCGCAATGCGTTGCGCTATTTCCCAAAAAAGCACCACGCCGTGCTGGCTCCGGAATTCGCTGCGGAGCTGAAGGAATACGGGCGCATCTACATGTACCGATTCCGGCCGGATGAGCCGATGCACGCGCGACCTATCGGTCAGTACCCCGCGCAATGCAAGCAGGCAGCGGCCATCATGCTGATGATCCAGAACAACCTGGACCCCGCCGTGGCGCAGCATCCGCATGAGCTGATCACCTACGGCGGCAATGGCGCGGTGTTCCAGAATTGGGCGCAGTACCGGCTCACGATGAAGTACCTCAGCGATATGACCGAGGATCAGACGCTGGTGATGTACAGCGGCCATCCGCTCGGGCTTTTCCCCAGCAACAAAGAAGCTCCGCGCGTGGTGGTGACCAACGGCATGGTGATCCCCAACTACAGCAGTCCGGATGACTGGGAGCGCATGAACGCGTTGGGCGTTTCGCAGTACGGCCAGATGACCGCTGGCAGCTACATGTACATCGGTCCGCAGGGGATCGTGCATGGCACCACCATCACGGTGCTCAATGCCTGCCGCATGTTGAAGGGCACGGACAAGACAACGAAAGGCAAGCTCTTCGTGACGGCCGGACTCGGCGGCATGAGCGGCGCACAACCCAAGGCGGGCAACATCGCAGGTGTCGTGACGGTCTGCGCGGAGGTGAACGCCGCAGCAGCGCACAAGCGCCAAAGCCAAGGCTGGGTGGATGAGGTGATCGAAGAGGTGGACACTTGCATCGATGCCGCATTGGCCTCGCAGAAGAAGGGTGAAGCACACAGCATCGCCTTCCTCGGCAACGTGGTGGATCTCTGGGAACGCTTGGCGGAACGTAAGATCCACGTGGACCTCGGCAGCGACCAGACCAGTCTGCACAATCCATGGGCGGGCGGCTACTACCCCGTCGGCCTGAGCTATGAAGAGAGCAATGCATTGATGGTGAAGGATCCCGCAGCCTTCAAGAAGCGCGTGGAGGAAAGTTTGAAGCGGCAGGTGAAAGCGATCAACGCGCTCACCGGCGAGGGCATGTACTTCTTCGACTACGGCAATGCCTTCCTATTGGAGAGCAAACGCGCCGGTGCAGATATCGGTGGCACGAACGGCGCGGAGTTCCGCTACCCGAGTTACGTGGAAGACATCATGGGGCCGATGTGCTTCGACCATGGTTTCGGGCCGTTCCGGTGGGTCTGCACCAGCGGTGATCCGAGGGACCTCGCTATCAGTGACCGCATCGCCGGTGATGTATTGGAAGCGATGCTGAAGGACGCACCACCCGAGATCCATCAGCAGATCGCTGACAATTTGCATTGGATCCGCAACGCGCAGCAGAACAAGCTCGTGGTGGGCAGCCAGGCGCGCATCCTCTACGCCGACGCGGAAGGCCGCATCCGCATCGCCGAAGCGTTCAACAACGCGATCAAGAGCGGCGAGATCAGCGCGCCCATCGTGCTGGGCCGCGACCACCACGATGTGAGCGGCACCGACAGCCCGTACCGCGAGACGAGCAACATACGCGATGGGTCACGTTTCACCACCGACATGGCCGTGCAGAATTTCGTGGGCGATGCCTTCCGTGGTGCCACGTGGATCAGTCTGCATAACGGTGGCGGCGTGGGCTGGGGAGAGGTGATCAACGGCGGCTTCGGCATGGTGCTGGACGGCAGCGCGGACAGCGACCGCCGGCTGAAGAGCATGCTGCATTGGGATGTGAACAACGGCATCGCGCGCCGCGCATGGGCACGCAACGCGAACGCGCAATGGAGCATCCGCGAGGCGATGAAGCGCGAGCCGAAGCTGCAGGTGACCTTGGCCAACGAGGTGGAGGACGGCTTGATCCATGGAGCGATCGGCGGTTGAAGCCGTATTGAATTGGGTAGCGTTCACGCACTTATTTCCACATTCCTTTCCGATCGCCTTACATTCGGCATTACGCTTTGCGTTTTGTCGAGCGTTCATTCCCAACCAACCTTCGTGCACAAGCGTACGTGCAGGAAGTTGAACATGTGATCCAACACCCGAACCCATGAGATCAACACTCCGCTCTTTTTCTTTTGGCCTTTCCCTCTTCTTAATGGCCGGCGCCATGGCCCAAGCGCCGTATGAGGTGGTCGTGTCGGGGCAACTCGATGGGTGTTCGCCCGGCCAGATGGTGACCATCCAGACCATGCCGGGCACGCTGCCCTCCCAGTCGGTGACCGTGCCCCTCAACAATTGCTTCTTCGGAACCGTGTTCTACATGAACCAACCTACAGGCGGCGTGCTGGCCTATTCGAGTTGCGGGAATGGCACGGTCACGGCGGACTCGTCCTCCTATGCCATCAACAACCCGAGTGATTCCGGCTCGGTGGTGCTGAATCTCGTCTGCGGTGGCGATACCTCCACGGCATGCCAGGCCTGCATCACGGTGACGCAGAGCGGCGCCCTCGGTGCGCTTGTGCCCTTCAGCGCGCAATTCACCAGTTGCACCACAGGCGGCACAGCTCCTTACATGAACAGCTGGTTGCTGCCTGACGGCTCGGTCAGCTTGGATCAAAGCCCGACTTTCGTCTTCAATGGCCCCGGTGCGTACGGCATCTGCCTGCTCTCTTCCGACGCTACGGGCTGCACCAGCGCGGCATGCGACACGGTGTATGTCGGTGCGGACGGCACGATCAACCCGACCACCATGCCGGATTGCCAAGCCGCTTTCTGGGTGATCCAGGCCTATTCGGACACCTCTAACGGCGGAGGTATGCTGGCGCCGATCCCGGATGAAGTATGGGTATGGAACCTCAGCAACGGCAATAGCGGCATCAGCCAATACGATTGGAATTTCGGGGATGGCAGCACGTCCACTGAGGCCTACCCAACGCATGTGTATGACGGCGATGGACCCTATGTGCTTTGCCTCACCATCGCCAGCGGCAGTTGCACGAGCACCTATTGTGACTCGATCAGCATCGATGAGAACGGCATGCTGAACGGCATAGTGATCGACGGCCACACGGCGAATCAGAACCATCGCTCGGGCGGCTTCACCCTGAACGTGCTGGCGGCGATCCCCACCGGCCTTGCGGAGTTGCCCACCATCGCGGAACTCAAGCTATGGCCGAACCCGGCGCAGGATGAGCTCAACATCTCGCTTAACAACAGTCGCCTCGGCATCGTGCCTATCACGGTGATCGACCTCACCGGCCGCACGGTCATCAGCGAAAGCCAGAACATGGCGCTGGGCGTGAATACGCTTCGGCTGAATACCAGTGATCTGCAGCCCGGCCTGTACATGGTGCGCATCGGGAATGACGCCCGCAGTGTGGCGCATCGCTTCCTGAAAGTGCGGTGACCGCTTCTTCCTCCTACCGGAAGGGTGCTTGCCAGTGTGCAGGCACCCTTTCCGGTTAAAACGGAGTCCAATGCCCGAAGACTTTTTTCTTCCCACCCAACCCTTCGGCCCAACCGTGCGTGTATCAGGTCGAACACTTGATCAAACCCCGAGAACATGAGATCCACTTTCCGCTCCTTGTGCCTTGGCCTGCTCACCCTAAGTGGTGCAGCCGCCATGGCGCAGAATTCCATCACCGTGATGGGCTCGGTGACCCCGTGCAACGGCACCAGCTACCTCGTCTCGATCTCCAGCACCTCCGGGCTGGACACCGTGGTCGCCACGAACATCTTGACCTGCAGTTATTCCTTCACCTTCCACCCGGTCAATCTCCCGGGAGAGGTCCTGATCGCACTTTCGTGCGATACTGGCGCCACTTGGGTCATGCAGGATTCCGCGTTCTATACGAACCCCATCGATACCATAGTGGCGAACCTCAGTTGCGGTGTGCCGAGCTGCCAAGCCTGCTTCACGACCACCCAAACTGCTCCTTTCACTGCGACCTTCACCAGTTGCTCCACAGGTGGCACAGCACCATTCACCTACCTCTGGGACTTTTCAGACGCCGGCGCCGAGCCGGGGAACCCGATCAGCCATGTATATCCCGGACCGGGCACCTACGGGGTCTGCCTGAATATTCAGGATGCAAATGGGAACATGTGCCAAACCTGTGAGGCCATTGTGGTGGACGCTAACGGCACCATCAGCCCTTCCGTTCCCCCGACCTGCAATGCCAACTTCTGGACCCTCCAAGCCTACGACAGCACAGGTACCGGCGGTGTTGAGTCCATCCCTAATGAAGTGTGGGTATGGAACCTGAGCACCGGCGGAAGCGGTGACGCCCAATACCTCTGGACCTTCGGTGATGGAAGCTCCTCCACGGATGCCTATCCCACGCATGAGTATGACGGCCCAGGCCCCTGGGACCTCTGCCTCACGATCTATTCCGGCAACTGCACGGACAGCTACTGCGACAGTGTGAGCGTGGATGAGAACGGCATCCTCAACGGCATGGTGATTGAAGGCCATCCCGCCGACCAGAATCAGCGCACGAACGGCTTCACGCTGAACGTACTCCAGTCCGAGCCCACTGGCATTGCGGAAACTTCTGCCATCGCCGACCTGCGCCTCTTTCCGAATCCTGCGCAGAACGAGCTGAACCTCTCCTTCAACAACGCATTGAGCGGCACGGTATCCGTAATGGTGATCGACCTCACCGGACGCACGGTGATCAGCGAAAGCCAGAACATGGCGCTGGGCGTGAATACGCTTCGGCTGAATACCAGTGACCTGCAGCCCGGCCTCTACATGGTGCGCATCGGGAATGATGCGCGCAGTGTGACGCATCGCTTCCTGAAAGTGCAGTGAGCGTTTCTTCCTTTGTCCTGAAAGGGTGCTTGCATGATCGCAGGCACCCTTTCAGGTTGAAGTAGTGTCATAGGCGCGGACAGTTTTTTCTTCCCCACCCAACCCTTCGGCCCAACCGTGCGTGTATCAGGTCGAACACTTGATCAAACACTTGAGAACATGAGATCGACTCTCCGCTCCTTGTGCCTCGGCCTGCTCGCCCTCAGTGGGGCAGCAGCCATGGCGCAGAACTCCATCACCGTGATGGGCTCGGTGACCCCGTGCAACGGCGTTAGCTATCCCCTCTGGATCGTGGGTGAACCGGACATCACCCCGGCCATCGATACCGTGATCTACACGACTGTCAACTGCACGTATTCCTACACCTTCCACCCCATCAATGACTGGGGAGGAATTGCGGTGAGGCTTTCCTGCGACAATGGCCTCACATGGGGCGCCGCAGATTCCGCATTCTATACAGTGAACACCTACGATACCTTGGTAGTCAACCCTAGCTGCGGTGTACCGAGTTGCCAAGCTTCCTTCACCGTACAGCAGGCGATGAACGGCGGAACACCCATCCCTTGGCAGATGACCACGACCAATACAAGCACCGGTGGCAATCCGCTCACCTTCTCCTGGTGGATGCCTGACGGTTCCACCAACTACCTCGCTGAACCATCCTATACCTTCGCTCAGCCCGGCATTTACGGCATTTGCCTGGCGCTCACCGCCGACAATGGCAACTGCACTTCCACCTTCTGCGATACCGTGGTGGTGGACAGTTTGGGCCACATCTCCACCAACGCTGTCTGGTATGATTGCACAGGTCTGCTCTGGGGGCCGAACACCCCCGGAACACCGTGCACACTTGCAGAGGGTGAGGGCACTTGGAACAGCGCGTGCGTCTGTGTGGCGAACGAGCCAGCCCCGTGCCACGCGAACTTCTATACCATACAGGCCTATACGGACAGCACTACCGATCCCGGCGGCTCGGAACCCATCCCAAATGAAGTGTGGGTATGGAACCTCAGCACCGGAGGAAACGGCGATGCCCAATACCTCTGGAACTTCGGCGACGGAAGCTCCTCCACCGATGCCTATCCCACGCATGAGTATGACGGACCCGGACCTTGGGACCTCTGCCTCACCATCACCACTGGCACGTGCACGGACAGTTATTGCGACAGTGTGAGCGTGGATGAGAACGGTATCCTCAACGGCATGGTGATCGAAGGTCATCCCGCCAGCCAGAACCAGCGCACGAACGGCTTCACGCTGAATGTGCAGCAGCCCGCAGCTACCGGAATTGTGGAGCCCACGGCCATCGCCGACCTGCGCCTCTTTCCGAATCCTGCGCAGAACGAGCTGAACCTCATCTTCAACAACGCATTGAGCGGCACGGTATCCGTAACCGTGATCGACCCCAGCGGACGCGTCGTGATCAGCGAGGACCACAACCTCTCAACGGGTTCCGCCACACTACAGTTGAACACCGGATCACTCGAACCGGGCCTTTACATGGTGCGCATCGGCAATGCCGCGCACAGCGTGACGCATCGCTTCATGAAGCTGCGTTGATCATTCCTCCCTCCATGTTGAAAGGGTGCTTGCGCGTTCGCAGGCACCCTTTCGACTTTTGCGGTTGCCATACCGAAGAATGTTTTCCGCCTCACCCAACCTTACCGCGCCATTGACCGTGTAGGATAGTAGAAGCTCGATCCATCTCCAATACTGAACCCATGCGTACACTCTTCCGCTCCTTGTGTCTTGGCCTGCTCACGCTCAGTGGGGCGGCCGCGATGGCCCAGTTCTCCGTCACCGTGACGGGCTCGGTGACCCCGTGCACTGGCACCAGCTACCTTGTTTCGATCGCCAATACTTCCGGGCTGGACACCGTGATCGCCACGAACATATCGACCTGCAATTATTCCTTCACCTTCCAGTCGGCCAACCCTTCAGGCCAGCTCCTGGTCGCACTTTCGTGCGACACTGGCTCCACTTGGGTCATGCAGGATTCCGTGCTCTATGATGCGAACCCCATGGATACGGTGGTGGTGAACGTCAATTGCGGCGGACCGATAACAGACTGCCTCGGGATCGGCGGGGGGCCGAACCTGCCCGGAACGTCCTGTGATGATGGCAATCCCGCCACAATCGGTGATATGTGGTCTGCAAACTGCATTTGCGCCGGCACGATATGCGAACCAGCCGTCATTTCCACGGTGACAGGCCCCACGAACATCTGCTCATGGGACAGCTTGATATTAGAGGTGAGCGCCACAGGGACCGGCCCGTTCAGCTACCTGTGGTCCGGCCCGGCGGAATTATTTCCGAACAACACCTCACCGAACGTTTACGCGTGGGCGGATGGGGTCGGGCCCCTCAGCGGGAACTACCATGTAACGGTGACCAATGCATGCGGAACGGCGGATGCCGATGTTCCCGTGATCGTCAACCCAGCGCCGGATCCCGGTTATTCATCAGATACGTCGATCTGCGATCTCACGATGTTCACGGACATGATCATCCTGTTGAACGGAACGTCCCAGTCGGGCGGGACATGGACCTATAACGGGCAACCGCACAGTGGCGTCTTCGATCCAGCCGTGGACACTCCAGGCACCTACATCTACACCGTAGCGGGAACGCCTCCTTGCTCGAATGCCTCTGCGTGGGTGAATATCTACGAGACGAACACGTGGTATGGAGATGCGGACGGCGACGGCTATGGGGATCCGAACGTGTCCACGCAATCATGCATACAACCAACCGGCTATGTGATAAACAACCTCGACAACTGCCCGACCGTCTTCGGGATCGTTGGCTCCGCTTGCGATGATGGCAATCCCGCCACCACCGATGACCAGCTGAACACCAATTGTGAATGCATCGGCGCAACGACCGGCATGGACTGCCTCGGCATCCTGAATGGTCCGAACCTGCCCGGAACAAGCTGCACCGACAGCCTTGGTAATGCAGGAACTTGGAGTGCGGCCTGCGTGTGCATTGCCAATACCTCTTCCTGCCAGGCCTGCTTTACTACCATGCAGGCCGCGCCCTTCACCGCGATCTTCACCAGTTGCTCCACGGGTGGAACCGCACCGTTCGCCTATACCTGGGATTTCTCCGATGCAGGGACTGAACCCGGCACCCCGATCACCCATGTCTACCCCGGGCCAGGCGTGTATGACGTCTGCCTGAACATTGTGGATGCGAACGGCAACTGGTGCAACATCTGTGACTCCGTCTTGGTGGGCGCCGACGGCACCATCAATCCATCCAACCCCACTCCCTGCCATGCCAGCTTCTGGACCGTGCAGGCGTATGACAGCACAGCCTCCGGCGGCGTGGAGCCCATCCTCAATGAAGTGTGGGTATGGAACCTCAGCACCGGCGGCAACGGCAGCTATCAATTCCTCTGGAACTTCGGGGACGGCAGCACTTCCACGGACGCATTCCCTACGCATGAGTATGATGGCCTCGGTCCTTGGAACCTCTGCCTCACGATCTATTCCGGCGGCTGCACCGACACCTACTGCGACAGTGTGAGCGTGGGTGAGAACGGCATCCTCGACGGCATGGTGATCGAGGGCCACCCCGCAGACCCGAACCAGCGCACGAATGGTTTCACCTTGAACGTCGTGCAGCCAACGCCCGCCGGTATCCAAGAGGCTCCTGCCTTCGCCGACCTCCGCGTATGGCCGAATCCTGCGCAGAATGAGTTGAACCTCAGTTTCAACAACGCGTTGAGCGGCGCGGTCTCCGTGACCGTGATCGACCCCAGTGGGCGCTTGGTGATCAACGAAGGCCACAACATCACTGCGGGACCCAACACACTGCAAGTGAACACCGGCTCACTCGAACCGGGGCTTTACATGGTGCGCATCGGGAATGCCGCGCACAGCATGACCCACCGCTTCATGAAGGTCCGCTAGTGAACTGACGATAGTTTTGAAAAGGTGCCCGCAGCGATGCGGGTACCTTTTCGCTCATCGCACATGGTCCGTGAAAACCTGCTCGCTGAATGCATCCGAAGGGATCCACGGGCGGAGCATGAGCTGTACCGAACGCTGCATCCGATGATGATGTCCATCTGCTCCCGCTACGAACGCAACCGCCAGGATGCTGCCGCGCGGATGAATGAAGGCTTTCTGAAGGTGCTGCTGAACTTGGAGAAACGCCGGCCGGAAGTGCCCTTCGAGGCCTGGGTGCGGCGCATCATGATCAATACCGTGATCGATGGCTTCCGCAAGGAGCGCGAACGCAAAACACAGGAACGGATGGATATCCCGATGGACGCCCATGTGGGTACGGAAGTGAACGAATACCTGAAATGCATGGAGGCGGAGGCATTCGCGGAGCTCCTCGGCCGCGTGCCGGAGATGTCGCGCAAGGTCTTCAACCTCTTCGCCATCGACGGCTTCAGCCACGCGGAGATCGCCACGATGCTCGGCATCAGCACGGGCACCTCGAAGTGGCACGTCTCCCATGCCCGACAGACCTTACAGCACGCCATCGCGCAGATGGTGGGCCGCACCACGACCATAAAGACCGCATTGCCATGAGCCTCAACGAAGAGTTCGACGAGCTGGCCCGGCGCAAGTTGGAGGGGCGCCAATTTCCCTTCCAGGAAGCGGACTGGCAGGCTGCCCGAAGCCTCATCGACGCACAACGCCGGAGACGCGACCGCGCCGCGTGGATCTTCGGCGCAGGCATGCTGCTGCTCATCAGCGGCCTGACATGGTACGGGACACGGCCCGCGACAGAGGTGGCGAATACCGCAGTTGTTGGACAGGAACAAGTGAAGCAAGCACAGCAGGGTCCTGCTGAAAGTGCAACGGCCATCGCCTTGAACGCGACTTCCCGAACGACATCCTCCACCATTGCCCCGACCGCCAACACCGTGAACGCATCTGCTACGGCTGAAAACCCGATGAACGCTGAGACGAAGGCAGAGGCCAACGCATCGGTGGTCAACAGTGTCGAAGCCACACCACGCGCAAGGAACGTTGCACATCACCCTGCAACCGCCACCCATATACCTATGCATGAGCCAGATCATGCAGTGGCAACAATGGTCCCTGCCTCAGAACGGGAACCAAGAACTGCGGCCTCTATCTCCGCTACCTCCGCTGCGGCCGGTCAAGACACACCGCTTGCCCTATCAGCCGCGTCAAGTGAGCGGCCCGGTGGTGGCGAGGTCATGGGAAGTGATGCGCATCAGGTCGGCGATCTGCCTCCCGCCTCGCCACCTACTCCCGGCGATCAGCAGGCCGCGCCCCCAAAGGATCGCGAGGCCGTGGATGCGGTCCCACCGCCGCTCCCGATGGGGATCGCGGCCACACCTGAGGTCACGCTGACAGCTACTCCGCAGGCGCTGACGAATGTTGCATCTCCCGGAAGCGATGCGCCGATATCCCAAGACGCAACGAGCAGTCCAGCAGCCGCGACGACCGGTGCCGATCAACCGGTCGCGGATGCCACGCCACCACCAATGGACAATGCTCCGGCGACGCAAGTGGCCGATGCCAATGGATCCGCCGCTGCCGCTCCACCCGCACCGGAGGCCGCTCCACCCATCGTTCCTGAGAAAGCTCCGTGGGAGATCAGCATCCTCGGTGGCGTATTCTCGTCAAAGACCGATTATTCCGGCAGCAACAGCGCGGACTGGAAGGGTGACATCAGTAAGGAACGCAGCATCAGCGTGGGCGCGGAGTTCATGCACATGGGCCGCAACATCGGCATCGGTGCCGGGCTGCACTATGGCAGCTATGCGGAACGTCTGCGCTCGGATGCCATCGACCACACCACCACGAGCACCGAGAACTATTGGTACCTGCTTCCCGTGGACACCACCTTCCTCTTCATCACGGACACGCTGCCTGGGCAGCCACCAACATACACCGGCACCCCGGTGGATACAACGGTCAACGTGCTGACGCAGGGAACACATACCACCACCAGCACCGAACGCCTTCGCGAAGCACGCGACCAAGTGAATCGCGTGAGCTACCTCGAAGTGCCATTGCTTATCGACGCCCACCTCGTGCAAGGTCGTTGGAGCTTTGGCCTGCGCGGCGGACCCACCTTCGGTCTGTTGACTGCAACGCGAGGCTCAGTGCCGAACGTGGACAACGAAGGCTACGTGGAATTCAGCGACCTGCCCTTCCGCGAGTTTATCCTCGGCTACACGGCACGGGCCTATGCACGCTACCGTTTCAACGCGGCATGGTCCGTCGGGATCGAACCGGCGATACGCGGGCAGCTGATGAACAGTCTGGACGGCGGTGATCTGGAACGGCGCGTATCATCGAAGGGCGTGCTGATCAGCTTGAGCTATCGGCTCCGGTAGCGGTGGTACTCGCGACACGCGAGCACCAGCCGTTTCAGAAGTATAGCCAGTGCCCCCGCACCCCGCCATTGCTGCGGAACTCCAAGGTGGGTGCGGGCATCTTCAATGCGTCCAACATGAAGAACACTGTCTTCAACAGTTTGCTTCGTGTGTGGATGCGCGAGAAGGCGATGTCCGGCGCGAGATAGAACTGGCGGTAGGAACCGGGGTTATCGGTCGCGTAGATCATGCCTTCCGCACCCATGCCCGCTGAGAAGTTCAACCAGACCGGCATGGCCTTCCATCCGAAGGCATGCGGGTTCGCGCTTAGCCAGATCGTTGTGCCGTTGTAATCCTTCAGCAAGCGTTCTGCCGTGGTGGAGCCCAATACATCCGGGCGCTGGGCCGCAAAGTCAGTTAGGTGCGAGGACCATTTCAACAGCATGCGCTGATCGTGCCAAGCCAACTGCTGGCCGATGAAGAGCGCAGTGCCAGCCGTGTTCGCCACCATGTCCCACCCACTGAATCCGTATGCCGCGGAATGGCCGTCCAGGTATTCGATGCCGGTGAGGTAGATCAATCCGACGGAGCCGCCCAACCACGTTGATGCGCCTTCACTGAACCCGGCCCAACGGAAAGCGGCACGTCCCGTTCGTCCCAATTGATAGGTGCTGAACGCATGGCCCAGCTTGTCCACCTGGTACCATTCATCACCATCGTTGAAGAAATGGAATGCGGTGCGCTCGCTGTCTTTGTACCACGCTTCGTTCAATGCGATGAGCGAGCCAGTGGCGAAGACCGCCGTGCCACCTGCCACGAGCCACGCCCGTCCGGTGTTGATGCTGTCGGTTTCCGCAGGGACATGCGCGGCTGAGGGAAGGATGGATCCACAGAGGAGGACGAATGCGAATGCTTTTATCCGCAGATGACGCTGATGACACAGATGAATGCCATGGCCGCGACGCTCCGCAGATGTGCCTAACGGCACCGCAGATGAATGCCTCTCTCCGACCTTCTTCCACAGACGAAAAGGATGACCACGAATAATGCCTTTGCCGCGATGCTCCACAGATGTGCCCAGCGGCACCACAGTCTCGTCCCTTCTGCTTCCGGTCATGGCGCTTGAAGCATTCCGCGCCTGAATATGCTATGCTCCGATCGTCTCGCGGCAAGCGGCGAGGATCTTCCGGGCATCGTCCATCGTGGCGCCACCGGCATAGAGACGCAGCACCGGTTCGGTTCCGCTGGCGCGGATCATCAGCCATTCCTCGTTGTCGAAGAAATACTTGAAGCCGTCCAAGGTGTCGCGCTTACGCACGGTGTAGGACCCGAAGTTCTTGTAAGCATCAGCCTCGCAGGCCTTCAGCACCTTTTGCTTGATGGCCTCGGTGATGTGCAGGTCGTCGCGCTCGTAGGCGAAGGGCCCGGTGATGGCGTAGACCTCCTGGATCAGGTCGTCTAAGCTCTTGCCGCTCTTGGCCATGAATTCCCAGATGGTGAGGCCCATCCAGATGCCGTCGCGCTCGGGGATGTGGCCCTTGATCGCGATGCCGCCGCTCTCCTCGCCCCCCAGCAGCACATCGTCGGTGATCATGATGCCGCAGATCCACTTGAATCCGATCTTGGTCACTTGGTATTCCAGGCCGTAATGCTGGCACAGCTTCTCCACCTTGGGCGTGGTGCTCGTGGCCACCACCACCTTGCCGGTAAACTTCTTGTACTTCACCAAGTAGTGGATCAGCAGCAGGATAATGTGGTGCGAATCCACGAACTCACCCTTCGCATTGTAGAGACCGATGCGGTCCGCGTCGCCGTCGGTGGCAAGGCCGCAATCCAGCTTCGCCGACTTGATCAATTCCGAGAACGGGATCAGGTTCTTGTGGATCGGTTCCGGCGCCTGCCCCATGAACGAGGGATTGTATTCGCAATGCAGCAGCGTGGCTTCCGGAAGAAGGTGCGGGACCACGTTCTGGCCAGCGCCGTACATCGCGTCATAGCCCAACTTCAGGCCGCTCTTGCGGATCGCTTCGAGATCGAAGTTCTTTTCGACATGTTCCACATACATGCCTTCAAGATCTATATCCTTCAGTAGTCCATCCTTCTTTGCTTTTGTGAGATCGATGGAGGCAAGGTCGATGCCGTGCTCTGCGGGGATCAGGTCCTCCACTTCCTGCACTTCCTCAGGGATCAGCGGCCCGCCGTGCTTACCCTTCAATTTGTAGCCATTGTAGCTCGGCGGATTGTGGCTTGCGGTGATGATCACGCCCATGCTCGCCTTCTGCCGAAGCGTCCCGAGCGAGACCATCGGAGTGCTGACGAAGTCCTTTGCCAGATGCACCTTGATACCGTGGCTGACGAGCACCTTCACGGCCGTTTCAGCAAAGAGTTCACCGGCGAAGCGGCAGTCATGCCCAACCACCACGCTGGGGTCCTTCGGAAAGTTCTTCTTCAACCACAATGCCACACCGACGCTCACACGCGCCACGTTGTCCACGGTGAATTCCTGCGCGATGATGGCCCTCCAGCCGTCGGTCCCGAATTTGATCTTGCTCATGTGTATGCTTCGATGGGGCGCGAAAATAGCGGTTGGCAGCAGCAGTGAGCAGAAGCAGTGGGCAGCAGCAGTCGGCAGCCTGACAACTGATAACCTACAACCGACAACGGCTCAACGATAGATCCCGCGCTCATTCAGCGCCCGCTGATAGCGCTTTGCGTTGACCATGTGCTGCTCATAGGTCTTCGTGAAATTACTGTAGCCGCTAAGGTCCTCCCGGGCGCAGAAATAGAGGTAGTCGGTCTTCGCGGGATGGAGCACGGCATCGATGAAGCGCGGCTCGGGCAGGTTGATCGGCCCCGGGGGAAGACCGGTGTGCGTGTAGGTATTATAGGGCGAATCGATGCGCATGTCCCCTGTAAGCAGGCGGCTCAGACTGTCGATGCCCAGCGCATACTTCAACGTGGGATCGGCCTGCAAGGGCATGCCGATGCGCAGTCGATTCAGATAGACACTGGCGATGGTGGGCGAGTCAGCTGCCTTGCCCGTCTCGGCCTGTACGATGCTCGCCAACGTGCTCACCTCGCTTTGCGAAAGACCCAACGCCTTCGCCGCCGCTTGCCGGTCCTCGGTCCAAAAGCGCTTGTATTCCTTGGCGAAGCGGTCGATCAGTTCGTTCGGTGTCACCGTCCACCACACCTCATAGGTGTTCGGGAGAAAGAGGGAAATGATCGTCTGCCGCGTGAATCCGAGCCGTTGTGAGGTCTTGGGCGACAGGATCGCATCGATCACCTCCGTGGAATCAGCCTCGATGTACTTCGCCACTTGACCGGCCAATTCCGGAATGTTCTTGATGTTGGTAAAGGTAACGCGCACGGGGTCCTGTTCGCCGCTGCGCAATTTGTTGACGAGCGCGTTCATGCTCATGCCGTTGGGCACGACATAGCGGCCGGGGCGCACCTTATCGACGTAGTGCTTTTGCGTGGCCAGCCACTGCAAGGCCTTTTCATCCTGCACCAATCCCTCCGCCCGCAGGCTGTCCATCACCTGTGCGAAGTCCGCTCCCCTCGGGATCAGCAGCACCTTCTCCGGTTCCGGGAAATGCACGCCGGGGCCAAAGACCTCCTTGTAGATGAGCCAAGCGTAGTAGCCTCCGATGGCCAATACCAGCAGGAATAGGACCAGCAGGATCTTCTTCATTGATCAATGTTGCACTCGGCCTTCAAAAACTTTCTGCACAGGCCCGCGCAGCCGGACGTCCGTGAAAGACGCTCCCTCCTTCCGCGCCGTCACATGCAGCGTTCCTCCCTCCGTACGGACCGTGACATTCCCGCTACCCATCCCACGGGCCATCGCACTGATCGCAGCGGCCGTTACGCCGGTGCCGCAACTCAAGGTCTCCGCTTCCACTCCGCGCTCGTAGGTGCGCATCTCCGCTCGCCCATCATGCCAACGGACAAAATTCACGTTCACGCCTTCCGCCTTGAAGCGCGCGCCATAGCGATGAGCCCGTGCAGCGGGAATGATGTCGACCGATGCCGGATCATCCACCCACAGCACCAGATGCGGCGAGCCGGTATTCAATAGGTCGCTGTCCGCGTCGATCTGTTCAAGCCCTTGCACATCGCGCATGGCGATCTCCACCTCGCCCTCTTTCCATCGTGCGACATGCTCACCGTCGATCGCAGTGAAGCGCGCATCACTTCGGTCCTTCACCACTTCACACCAGAAGGCGTAGGCGCATCGGCTGCCGTTTCCGCAAAAGCTGCGGCTGCCATCGGGATTGAAGAATTCCATGTGGTAGGCGGCGCCTTCCGAAGTCGGCTTGCGCAACAGGATCAATCCGTCGCTTCCAATGCCGAAATGGCGGTCGCACAGCAGTCGTATCAACCGCAGATCATCCAGAGGGAACGCGGCTTCGCGATCATCGATGAGGATGAAATCGTTGCCGGTGCCCTGCCATTTGGAGAAAGCGATGATCGCCATTTCGGCGCAAATATCGGCGTGGCACGTTGCTCGCAGGCCACGGCCCGCGCAGGAAAGCGGGGAAATGCGATCAACAGTTGTTAACAGCGCAGCACCGAACAAGGCCTTCACACCTGCGTTGCTTTGTCGTGCGAACAGGCACACACCATCAAAATGAACACGAAAGGAACCATCAAACGTGCACTGGGCTACTTCGGCATGGCCCTCGCCGGCGGACTGCTGGCATTGGGCATCCACGACCGCATCGCCCCCGAGCCAACCTCGCTGGCCACCTCTTCCACCTCCAACTCCACTCCTGCTCGACTCGTGAATTATTCACCCGGCACGGCAGCCATGGGCGCTGTGGATTTCACGGATGCCGCGCAGAAAAGTGTGGACGCGGTAGTGCACGTCACCACGGAGGCCACCGTGCAGGAGGACCCCATGCAGGGCTTCTTCTGGGGGTATCAGCGCCAAGCACCCCAGCAGGTCCGGGGCGTGGGCAGCGGTGTGATCATCAGTGATGACGGCTATATCATAACGAACAACCATGTGGTGGAGAACGCGGACAAGATCCAAGTGGACCTGAACGACAAACGGCATTTCGACGCCACCGTGGTGGGCCGCGACCCCAGCACGGACCTCGCGCTGATCAAGATCGACGGGACCGGACTGCCCACTTTGCCTTATGGAAACAGTGACGACGTGAAGGTGGGCCAATGGGTCCTTGCCGTGGGCAATCCGATGAACCTCACCAGCACCGTGACCGCGGGGATCGTGAGTGCGAAGGCGCGGAGCATCAACATCCTGCAATACGATCCGAGCAAGGACATCTTCCCGATCGAGAGCTTCATCCAGACCGATGCAGCCGTGAACCCGGGCAACAGTGGTGGCGCTCTAGTGGATCCCGAAGGTGAACTCATCGGCATCAACAGCGCCATTGCGAGCACCACCGGGGCCTACACCGGATACTCCTTCGCCATACCGGTGAACATCGTGCGCAAGGTCACCAGCGACCTGATGCAGTTCGGCAGCGTGCGCCGCGCCTACCTCGGCGTCACCATCAGCAACATCGACCCGGAGATGGCCAAGAGCCTGAAACTGGACCGGCTGCAGGGCGTCTATGTGAAGGACCTGATGGACGGGGGCGCTGCGAAGGACGCCGGCGTGAAGAGCGGTGACATCATCGTGAAGGTGGGCAACATCAACGTGAACGACGTGCCCGAACTGCAGGAGCAGATCGGGAAATTCAGCCCTGGCGATAAAGTGGCGGTGACCTTGGAACGGGACGGCAAGGACCAAGTGGTCGATATGACGCTTCGCGGCCGCACGGGCGAGACGACCGCAACGGCCAGCGCGCCACCTGACGAGACCCGGGTGAACAAACTCGGCGCTGAATTCGCCCCAGCCAGCGCGGACGAACTGAAGTCCCTGAATTTGGACGGCGGGGTGAAAGTGATGCGGATCAACGGCGGAAAACTGCGGAGCAGCGGGATCCGTGAGGGCTTCATCATCACCAAGATCGACCAGGTGCCGATGAAGGACCCGAAGGACATCGAAAAAGCCTTGGACGGCAAACAGGGCGGCGTACTGATCGAAGGGGTTTATCCCAACGGCATGCGCGCCTACTACGGCCTTGGTGTTTAATCCCTTGGACCGCAACTCATTCTGTTCCAGCAGTACGGCCCCCTTCGCATCGGGCTTGCCCGATGCGGGGGGGCCGCGTACCTTCGCAGCCTGAATGAACGAAATCCCTGATCTGGGCGTTCATCACCGGAATCCCACACCTCCCTTTCGCCACCCTTTAATACCCCGACGCCCGTGACTAGCAGAATGCGCCAACTCAAGATCACCAAGTCGATCACCAATCGCGAGAGCCAATCGCTGGACAAATACCTCCAGGAGATCGGCAAAGAGGGGTTGATCAACGCGGAGATGGAGGTAGAACTCGCCCGGAAGATCAAGAAAGGAGACGGCATCGCACTGGATAAACTGGTGAAGGCCAACCTCCGTTTCGTGGTCTCCGTGGCCAAGCAATACCAGAACCAAGGGCTTAGCCTGCCCGACCTTATCAACGAAGGAAACCTCGGCTTGATCAAAGCGGCACAACGCTTTGATGAGACCCGCGGCTTCAAGTTCATCAGTTATGCGGTGTGGTGGATCCGCCAGAGCATCCTGCAGGCCCTGGCCGAGCAGAGCCGTATCGTGCGCCTCCCGCTCAACCAAGTGGGCTCGCTGAACAAGATCAACAAGGCCTTCGCCAAGTTGGAGCAGGAATTCGAGCGCCCGCCCAGCGCCGACGAACTCGCCACGCTTCTTGAGCTGCCCCCGGAAAAGGTGGCGGACACGATGAAGGTGAGCGGCCGTCACATCAGCATGGACGCGCCTTTCGTGGAAGGTGAAAGCAACAGTCTATTGGACGTGCTCACCAACAGCGACAGCATGCCGGCGGACCGGGTGCTGATCAACGAGAGCCTTTCCAAGGAGATCGACCGTGCATTGAGCACCCTCACCGAGCGCGAGCGCGATGTGGTGAAGCTGTTCTTCGGCATCAACATCAACCACGGACTTACGCTGGAGGAGATCGGCGCCAAGTTCGATCTGACCCGCGAGCGCGTCCGCCAGATCAAGGAAAAGGCCATCCGCCGCCTGCGACATACAAGCCGCAGCAAATTGCTGAAGGCCTATCTCGGTTGATCTTCCACGTGAACACCTTCTTACCCCCTACATCATGGAGACCTTGGTAAAAAAGGTCGGCTACGAGGCCGGCCTAAAGGAGTATGTGGATCGCGAAAAAGCTGCGGTGGACCTGCTGAGCTCAGTGGGCCAACTGATGTTCGAGCACGGCGTGGAACTGGTCTTTTTCCGCAACCACCTCTTGGACATCAACACCTCCGAGGTGATCAAACTCTTCAACTATGCCGACGAAGTGGTGAACAAGCCCGTCGACATCTATGCCACCGCGGAACTCGCGCGGGCCATGCTCACCTTGGGCCTCGCGCCGAGCAAGATCGACATCGGCCGCCTGACATATGAGTTCAAGGAATCCGGGTCCACTTCGGCCCCCGATTTCCTGAACGGCAAGCTGGGCACTTTCATCGGTGCCGACAAGCATACCTTCAAACCGCAGGATGTGGTACTCTATGGCTTCGGCCGCATCGGCCGCATTGCCGCGCGCGAACTCATCAAGCAGGCCGGCAAGGGCCAGCAATTGCGCCTTCGCGCCATCGTCACCCGTACGCTGACCGATGTCGAGATCGTGAAACGCGCCGCCCTCTTGCGCAACGATAGCGTGCATGGCGCCTTCAAAGGCACCGTGGTGGAGGACGTGCCGAACAAGACCCTCATCATCAATGGGCAGCAGGTGCAACTGATCGCGGCCGCCAACCCGGAAGAGATCGACTACACGGCTTTCGGCATCCATGATGCCTTGGTGATCGACAATACCGGCGCCTTCACCAACCGCACTGCCTTGGAGCGCCACCTCAAGTCCAAAGGCGTGAAGAACGTGCTGCTGACCGCACCTGGCAAGGAGATCCCGAACATTGTGTACGGGATCAACCAGAAGGACCTGGACCTGGAGAATGAGCACATCTTCAGCGCCGCCAGCTGCACCACCAACGCCATCGCACCGATCCTGAAGGTGGTGGAGGACAGCCTCGGCATTGAGAAAGGGCACATCGAAACGGTGCATGCCTATACCAACGACCAGAATCTTCTGGACAACTACCACAAGGGCCCCCGCCGTGGTCGCAGCGCCGCCATCAACATGGTGATCACCAGCACCGGCGCAGGCACTGCGGTAAGCAAGGCCATCCCCAGCCTGAAGGACAAGTTGACGGCCAACGCCGTGCGTGTGCCCACTCCCAATGGCTCACTGGCCATCATGAACCTCACGGTGAAGAAGGACGTGACCTTGGAGCAGATGAACGAACTGATCCGCCACGCCGCGTTGAACGGCGATCTGGTGAACCAGATCCACTACCAGATCGATCCCGAACTGGTGAGCAGTGACATCATCGGCGACACCTGCTGCAGCGTATTCGACAGCAACGCGACCATCGTGAGCAACGACAAGCGCAACGTGGTGCTCTACACGTGGTACGACAACGAGTTCGGTTATACGAAGCAAGTGATCCGCCTCGCCAAGCACGTTTCCAAAGTGCGCCGCTTGGTGTACTACTGAGCTTGACCGGAACGACGAACGAAAAGGGCCGCCCGATGGGCGGCCCTTTTGCATGTGGGTGTTTCTTGTGGTCCTATTGGATCACCAACTGTTGCAAGTAGCGGTGCCCACCCACGATGGCCTCCACCATGTATAGCCCTGAAGAAAGCTTCCGGGCCAGGTCCATTGGCTGGAAGAGCGTGCCGCCATTGGCCTCTGCGGTCTCCGAATGGACCTGATGTCCCGCTACATCAAGCACGACGATGACCACGTGTGCATCGGCGATCGACAAGCCCTTGATCCGGAGGTTCACCATGCCGGTGCGGTTCGGGTTCGGGAAGAGCTCCATCGACGCACCGCTTCCACCTTCGGCCTCCGTGATCCCGACATCAGGCGACCCTTGGCAGATGCATTCCGAAGTGATGATATCGTCGATGGTATTCGCATTGCCGTCATCGCAGCTATCCCCGAAGTTCGCCATGATACCCGGGCAATCGTAGAGTGTGCCCGCGCAGACGCAATCCGAGGTGATGACATCGTTCAGCGTGTTCGGGTCGCCATCATCGCAGCTATCTCCAACGCCTCCGGGCAGGTCCGGACATGAGTCGATACAGTCCGCGACACCGTCCCCATCGGTATCCGTATCCGGAACGCCGCAGCCGCAGGTCCCAGGCGCCACTTTGTTCGGGTCCGTGGGACAGAGATCACCGCTGATCGCCACATAACCGGCAGGCTGTGCACAGGTCGTTATGGTTTGGGTATCATCACCGATCCCATCCCCATCCTGATCGGCATACCAGACCGTGGATGCGACGATCTCGACCGTTGCGGTGGCGCTGAATGCACTGCAACCACCTGACGCTGCTATCGTGTACGTCACCGTGTACGTGCCCGGGTTGCTGCTGCCGGACCCGATAGCACCCGTATTGGGATCAATGGACATGCCGGCCGGACTGGCCGTGAACTGGCCGCCCGTGGTGCCGACCAACGTCACACTCGCCGTGCCGGAGCTTCCGCAGATGGTGGGACCACCATAGCTGATCGTCGCGCTGGGCGCAGCAGTTACTACTACGGAGGTGGTCGTGCTGACGGCCGAGCAACCACCGCCGGCCGCGATCGCGTAGGTCACCGTGTAACTGCCGGGAATGCTCGCCCCCAGATCGATCGCGCCTGTTGCGGCGTTGAGCACAAGTCCCGCAGGACTGGTGCCGAACGTCCCACCTGTGGTGCCGGTCAATGCCACGTTTGCCATACCCGCACTATTGCAATAAGGTGAACCGCTGTAAGTGATCGTCGCACTCGGCGCCGCTGTGATCGTCACTGAGGCCGTCGTGCTGAATGCCGCGCAACCTCCGCCAGCAGCGATCGCATAACTCACCGTATAGGTACCTGGCGTGCTCGTTCCCAAGGTGATCGCACCTGTCGATGCATTGATCGAGAGTCCCGTCGGACTTGCGCTGTACGCCCCACCTGTACTGCCTGAAAGTACCACGCTCACCGTTGTGCCGCTGCTGCAATACGGCGTGCCGGTGTAGGCGATCGTCGCGCTCGGTGCAGCAGTGATCATCACTGTGGCCGTGGTGCTGAATGCAGCGCAGCCACCTCCGGCCGCGATCGAGTAGGTCACCGTATAGCTGCCCGGCGTGCTCGTCCCCAAGTTGATCGCGCCGGTCGAAGCATTGACCGAGAGTCCCGACGGACTCGCACTGTACGCTCCACCGGCGCTGCCTGAAAGTACCACACTTGCCGTGCCTGCGCTGCTGCAATAGGGCGTGCCGGTATAAGCGATCGTCGCACTTGGCGCTGCCGTCACGACAACCGAGGCCATCGCATTATATACCGCACAACCACCACTGGCGGCGATGCTGTACATCACCGTATAGGTGCCTGCCGCACTCATGCCCGGATCGATGGATCCGTTCGACGCATTCAGTGAAAGGCCACCTGGTGTTGCCGTGTACGAGCCTCCGCCATTGCCCGTCTGGGTCACCGCCACCGCGCCCTCACTGGTGCAGTACGGCCAGCCCGCATATGAGATCGACGCGGAAGGCGCCGCCGTAATGGTGATCGAAGCCGTGGTAGTGAAGGCGGAACAGCCTCCGGCCGCAGCGATCGAGTAAGTCACTGTGTATGTCCCCTCCGTGCTTGCCGTAAGGTCGACAGCGCCACTTGCAACATTCAGTGATAAACCCGTCGGCGATCCCGAATAGGTCCCACCGGCGCTGCCTGTACGTGTCACGTTCGCAACGGCCCCGCTGCCGCAATACGGTGATCCCGCATAGACGATCACGGCACTGGGGACGCTACCGATCTCGACTGTGGCTGTTGTACTGAAGCCTCCGCAGCCGCCACCGGCGACAATGCTGTACGTCACTGTATAGTTGCCAGGCGTGCTTGCGCCCAACGTGATCGCACCAGTGGATGCATTGAGCGAAAGACCCGCCGGAACTGCACTGTAGGTCCCGCCGGAACTGCCTGTCCGCGTCACTGTCGCAATAGTACCACCACTGCAATATGGAGAACCGGCATAGGCGATCGTCGCGTTCGGCGCCGCAGCGATCGTCACCGAGGCCGTCGTGCTGAACAATGCACAGCCGCCGCCAGCAGCGATAGAGTATGTCACTGTATAACTGCCAGCCGTGCTCGTCCCTAACGTGATCGCGCCCGTCGTTCCGTTCAGCGAGAGACCCGAAGGAACAGCGCTGTACGTTCCGCCAGTACTCCCCGTCAACGTCACGCTTGCCGTGCCCGCGCTGCTGCAATAAGGCGTGCCCGCGTATGCGATCGTCGCGCCGGGTGCAGCGGTGATCACCACCTGGGCCGTCGTGCTGAACGCCGCACAACCACCGCCCGCAGCGATCGAATAGGTCACCGTATAAGTCCCGGGAGTGCTCGCGCCAAGGTTGATAGAACCTGTGGCAGCGTTGATAGTCAGACCGGCAGGAAGAACGCTGTATGTCCCACCGGGGCTTCCGGTCCGTAGCACATTCGCAAGGGTCCCGCTGCTGCAATACGGCGAGCCGTTGTAGGCGATCGTCGCGTTGGGCGCTGCGGTGATCACTACCGTGGTCGTCGTACTGAAGGCCCCGCAGCCGCCTCCCGCAACGAATGCGTAGGTCACGGTATAACTACCAGGCGTGCTCGTCCCCAATGTGATCGTGCCCGTCGAAGCGTTGATCGAAAGGCCCGAAGGTGCAGCGCCGTAAGCCCCGCCAGCGCTACCTGTGCGTGTCACGTTCGCTGTGGTACCGCTGTTGCAATAAGGTGAGCCCATATAGACGATGGTCGCGCTGGGTGCAGCCGTGACCGTCACTGAGGCCGTCGCCGTGAACGCCGCACAACCACCTCCGGCAGCGATCGTGTAGGTGACCGAATAGCTCCCTGCCATGCTCCCCGCCAGATCGATCGCGCCTGTTGAAGCATTGAGCGATAGACCTGTGGGGATCGCGCTGTACAGCCCGCCAGAACTGCCGACACGGGTCACATTCGCCGTTACAGCGCCAGTGCAATAGGGGGAACCGTTGTAGGAGATCGTCGCACTCGGCGCCGCAGTGACCGTAACAGCGGCCGTCGTACTGAAAGCTGCACAGCCACCGCCAGCAGCGATCAAGTAGGTCACCGTGTAACTGCCCGGTATGCTCGTCCCCAACGTGATCGTACCCGTCGATGCGTTGACCATCAGGCCAGCAGGTGAAGCACTGTATGTCCCGCCAGCACTGCCTGTCCGTGTCACGCTGGCTGTGCCTGCGCTGCTGCAATAAGGCGTACCAGCATAGGAGATCGTCGCGCTGGGTGCAGCAGTGATCGTCACCGAAGCCGTGGCGTTGAATGCTGCACAGCCTCCGCCCGCAGCGATCAAGTAGGTCACCATATAAGTCCCGGGCGTGCTTGTCCCAGGATCTATCGCCCCCGTCGATGCGTTGATCGAGAGGCCCACAGGAAGAGCGCTGTAACTCCCGCCAGTACTGCCCGCCCGCGTCACGCTGGCCGGGCTTGCGCCGCTGCAATATGGTGTGCCAGCATAGGCGATCGTTGCACTTGGCGCTGCTGTGATCGTCACCGATGTCGTCGTGCTGAACAACGCACAGCCACCGCCAGCAGGGATCAAGTAGGTGACCGTGTAAGTCCCGGGAGTGCTCGTCCCCAACGTGATCGCGCCGGTCGATGCGCTGATCGAAAGGCCCGTAGGTGAAGCACTATATGTTCCACCAGTGCTGCCTGTCCGTGTCACACTTCCTGTTCCAGCGCTGCTGCAATACGGCGTGCCCGCGTAGGAGATCGTTGCGCTCGGTGCTGCGGTGACCGTCACTGAGGCCGTCGTGCTGAACAACGCACAGCCACCACCTGCAGCGATCGTATAGCTCACTGTGTAAATACCGGCTGTGCTCGCCCCGGGATCTACCGCCCCTGTCGAGGCATTGATCGCCAGACCGCTAGGACTTGCACTGTAAGTCCCGCCAGCACTGCCTGTCCGTGTCACGCTTCCTGTTCCGGCGCTACTGCAATAAGGTGTGCCCGCATAGGAGATCGTTGCACTCGGCGCTGAAGTGATCGTTACCGAGGCGGTCGTGCTGATCACTGCGCAGCCACCGCCAGCAGCGATCA